>JAESFT010000060.1_pt1 | contig 226907 bp, 180 predicted proteins | sample 9269451 | NCBI WGS metagenome assembly JAESFT01 (sample SAMN14502557, study PRJNA617106) | algae metagenome | isolation source: Scytonema hyalinum WJT4-NPBG1 and co-occurring heterotrophs from well... | place: USA: Mojave Desert, Joshua Tree National Park, California | collected 2006-05-25
GCTGCGCGGCGCGGATGGCGGCGACGTAGCCGCCGGGGCCTCCGCCGAGGACGAGGACGTCGGGGGCGGGGAGTGTGGTGTCAGCCATGGAGGGCCTGGGCAGAGAAGAAAGCGACGAGCGATCAGCATGCTCGCCGGATCTTCCATCAGCTCCTTGATCCGGACGAGGAAGAGCACGGCCTGCTGGCCATCGATCAGGCGGTGGTCGTACGACAGCGCGATGTACATCATCGGGCGGATCTCGACGCGGCCGTCGATCGCCACCGGGCGGTCCTGGGTCTTGTGCAGCCCGAGGATGCCGACCTGCGGGTAGTTGATGATCGGCGTCGAGACGAGCGAGCCGAACACGCCGCCGTTCGTGATCGTGAACGTGCCGCCGGTGAGATCGTCCATCGTCAGCTTGCCGTCGCGGGCGCGCTTGGCGACGGCGACGATGTCGCGGCTGATCTCGAGGACGCCCTTGCGGTCCGCGTCCTTGATGTTCGGCACCACGAGCCCCGCGTCGCTGGCGACCGCGATGCCCATGTTCACGTAGTGGTGCAGCACGATCGAGTCGCCCTCGATCTTGCCGTTGACCGTCGGGTACTGCTGCAGCGCCATCACCGCCGCCTTCACGAAGAACGGCATGAACGAGAGGCGCACGCCGTGCTCCTTCTCGACGCGCTCGCGCACGCGCTCGCGGAGCTGCGTGACGGCGGTCATGTCGATCTCGTTGAACGTCGTCAGGTGCGCGGTCTGCTGCTGCGACGCGAGCAGGTTCTCGGCGATGCGCTTGCGGCGCGTCGTCATCTTCTCGCGCGTCTCGCGCGGGCCGGTGCCGTTCGCCGGGGCGGCCGGACGCGCGGGGGCGGGCGTGGCGGCGGCTGCCGGAGGCGCCGCGGCCGGCCGGCTGCCCGCCTGCGCGGCCTGCACGACGTCGGGCTTGCTCACCACGCCGCCGCGGCCCGTGCCGGCGACGCCGGCCAGGTCGACGCCCGACTCGGTCGCGAGGCGGCGCGCGGCCGGGGAGACCTTCTGGTCGCCGCCCGCAGCCGCCGCGGGAGCCGCGGCGGCAGAAGCGGCGGCGGCGGCTGCGGGGGCGGCGGCGGCCGACGCGGCGGCGGCCGCGGGAGCGGCACCGGCCGCTGCGCCCGTGGCGGTCTCGTCGATCTCCGCCAGCTGCTCGTCGACCGCGACCACGTCGCCCTCCTGCTTGAGGAGCCGGGTCAGGACGCCCGCGGCCAGCGCCGGCACCTCGACGGTGATCTTGTCCGTCTCGAGCTCGACGAGCGTCTCACCCGCCGTCACCGCGTCGCCCTCGCGCTTCACCCAGCGCGAGATCGTCGCCTCGACGATGGACTCGCCGAGCGGCGGCACCTTGATCGCGATCATGACCGATCCGAAAGAGCAGGAGGAGTGGGGTCGGCGCGCTGGCTCGCGGCCGCGCGGGCCGGTTAGTGTTCCGCAATATAAGCGGGCGGATGCGGCGGGTCGGGAACGGCGGGAGCGGGTGGGGCGGGGACGGGTGGAGCGGGGACGGGTGGAGCGGGTCGGGAACTGCGCGCTCGGATACGGCGTGACCACTCGACCTCACCGCTCGGCTTCACCGCTCGGCTTCACCACTCGGCTTCAGCGCTCGGCTTCGCCTCTTGATGCGGCGCGCCGTGTCGCAGGGCTGCGGAGGGCCGCTGGCCGCACCGATATCGCGCGCCGCGCTCGGGGTTCGCCGTGGGGATTCGCTCGAGGGGGCCGGCGAGGCGGTTCGCGGTTTCCGCCCCCGCCGTACCCGACCCGCCGTCCCCGCCCCGCTCCACCCGACCCCGCAGCACCCGCCTCCGCCTCACCCGATCCGCAGCACCCGCCTCCGCCTCACCCGATCCGCCCCACCCGCCCCGCCGCACCCGCCCCATGCTCGCGCTCACCCTCTCCGCCCACGGCGATCTCGATCGGCTCGAGGTCCGCGACGACGTGCCCGAGCCGCGGCTCGAGGGCGCGCGCGACGTGCGGGTGCGGATCCAGGCGGCGGCGCTGAACCATCTCGACCTGTTCATGGTCGGCGGGCTGCCCGGGATCACGATCGCGCCGCCGTTCGTCGTCGGGTCGGACGGGGCCGGGATCGTCGACTCCGTGGGTGCGGACGTGACGCACGTGCGCCCCGGCGACCGGGTGGCGATCAACCCCGGCACCAGCTGCGGCGTCTGCGAGTACTGCCTGGAGGGGGAGCAGCCGCTCTGCCCGCGCTATCGGATATTCGGCGAGCACCGGCCCGGCTTCATGGGCGAGTACGCCGTGGTGCCCGGGCGGAACGTGTATTCGATTCCCGACGACGTGAGCTTCGAGCAGGCGGCCGCCTTCTCGCTCGCCACGCTCACCGCCTGGCGCATGGTCGTCACGCGGGCGCAGGTGCGGCCGGGCGACCAGCTCCTGATCTGGGGGATCGGCGGCGGCGTCGCGCAGGCGGCGCTGCAGATCGCCAAGCGCATCGGCGCGACCGTCTGGGTCACGAGCGGCAGCGACGACAAGCTCGCCCGCGCCCGCGCGCTCGGCGCCGACCACGTGCTGAATCACCGCACCGCCGACGTCGCGCGCACGATCCGAGAGGCGACCGGCAAGCGCGGCGTCGACGTCGTCGTCGACAGCGTCGGCGAGGCCACCTGGAGCCGCTCGCTGCAGGCGCTCGGCCGCCGCGGGCGGCTCGTGACCTGCGGCGGGACGTCGGGCGCGACGGTGCAGACCGACGTCCGCCGCATGTTCTGGAACCAGTGGTCGCTGCTCGGCTCCACGATGGGGACGGAGGCCGAGTACGAGGCGATCATCGGCGAGCTGCGCGCGGGGCGCCTGCTGCCGGTCGTCGACTCGGTGACGCCGCTGGTCGAGGGGCGCGCGGCGTACGAGCGACTGCGCAGCGGGGAGCAGTTCGGGAAGGTCGTCGTCCGCGTCGCGGACTGAGGCCGGGAGCGCCGCCGTGAGCGAGGCCGCCACCTACACGTCGGAGGAGCAGCAGGCCCTCCGCGCCGCCGTCGCCGAGGGGCGCGCGGCGGTCTGTCCGCGCGACGGGGCGACGCTGACGCGCCGGCCGATCGGCGGCGGCTCGTTCGGGCTGGGGTACGCGCGCCGCCGCGAGTGGCTCATCTGCCCCACCTGCCGCCGCAGCGCGCTGTTCGACGTGCGGCGGGGCACGCGGAACTAGGGCGCGCACGCCGCGCGACCGGCGTCGTGGCGACTGACGCCGCGGGCCGGCGTCCGTAGATTGAGCGGCGCGTGACCCCCGTCACGCGCGCCGCGTCCCCGAGGGGACTGCGCGCCCCTCATCCCGTCGCCACGCCGCCGCTCCGGCGCGCCCATGGACTTCTTCGTTCGCCTGCAGGAAAGCTTCGCCCAGCTCGGGGTCTTCGTCCCGTCGCTCCTCGGCTCCCTCGTCATCCTGTTCGCCGGCTACCTGCTGGCGAAGCTGGTGGAGAAGGGGACCAGCCGCCTGCTGCGCCGCGTGCGGCTGAACGACATGCTGGAGCGCGGCGGCGTGCTGCACGCCGTCGAGCGCTCGGGCACGCACCTCAACCCGGCGCGCGTGATCGCGAACCTGCTCTTCTGGTTCGTGATGTTCGCCGTGATGCTGATCGCCGCCAACGCGCTCGGCTTCCAGTCGCTGGCGAACGTGTTCTCGGAGTTGGTGAGCTACATCCCGAGCGTGATCGCGGCGATCGTGATCATCATCGTCGGCATCGTGCTCGGCGGCTTCGTGGGTGGGCTGATCATGGCATCGGCGGGCGGGCTGCACGGCGGCCCGACGCTGGCGCGCGTGGGGCGCTGGGGCGTCATCATCCTCGCGGTGTTCATGGCGTTGCAGGAGCTGGGGATCGCCACCGACATCGTCACCACGGCGTTCGCGATACTGTTCGGCGCGATCGCGCTGGCGATGGCCCTGTCGTTCGGGCTGGGGAACCGCGAGCTGGCCGGCGAGGTGACGCGCGAGTGGTACGAGCGCTATCGCGCCGAGAAGGAGGCGATCGCCCGCGAGGCCGCCGAGGAGGAGGCGCTGGAGGAGGCCGAGGCGCTGGCCGAGTCGCGGAGCGCGCGCCGGTCGGGGGGTCGGGCCGCGGGGCGCGCGGACGACGTGCCGGGCGGGCCCGCGGCGGGCGAGGCGGGCGGGCCGGTGAGCCCCGTCTGAGGACGTCCGGGGCGCCCCGATCGGGAGCGCGCGGGGCCGGCGGCCGGGGGCGCGCGTACGCCTCCGGCCGCCTTCGTGTAAGTGGCTGTCGGGGCGTCACTTACGCGGGCCTGTTCGGGTTGCGTTCAGGCGCCCCGAGCGGTAGATTGCAAGGTTGCCACGCGGGGCCCTCCGGGACCCGCGCGCGTCGTTCCCACCGGTGTAGCGCCAGGTAGCTCATGACCGCTCCGAACAATCGCGAACGCATCCTTCCGCGTCTGATCGACGAGGAGATCAAGGAGTCGTTCATCAACTACTCGATGAGCGTCATCGTGTCGCGCGCGCTGCCCGACGTGCGCGACGGGCTGAAGCCCGTGCAGCGACGCGTGCTGTACGCGATGAACGAGATCGGCCTCACCCCGGGTCGCCCGTACAAGAAGTCGGCGACGGTCGTGGGCGACGTGCTCGGCAAGTACCACCCGCACGGCGACCAGTCGGTCTACGACGCGCTCGTGCGCATGGTGCAGGACTTCTCGCTGCGCTATCCGCTGGTGGACGGGCAGGGGAACTTCGGCTCCGTGGACGGCGACCCGGCGGCGGCGTACCGCTACACCGAGTCGCGCCTGACGCGCGTGGCGACGGAGATGCTGAACGACATCGACAAGAACACCGTCGACTTCGTTCCGAACTTCGACGACCGCCTGCAGGAGCCGGCGGTCATGCCGTCGGGCATCCCGAACCTGATGATCAACGGGAGCTCGGGCATCGCGGTCGGCATGGCGACGAACATCCCGCCGCACAACCTGCGCGAGGTGGCGGCGGCGCTCGTGGCGCTGATCGACGACCCGACGCTCGAGGCCTCGGCGATCCGAAAGTTCATCAAGGGCCCCGACTTCCCGACCGGCGCCTACATCTACGGCCGCCAGGGCATCCAGGACTACATCGAGACGGGCCGCGGCCGCGTCGTGATGCGCGCCCGCGCCGTGATCGAGGAGAAGGAGTCCTCGAACAAGTCGCAGATCGTCATCACCGAGCTGCCGTACCAGGTCAACAAGGCGCGCCTCGTCGAGCAGATCGCCGAGCTGCACCGCGAGCAGAAGGTCGAGGGCATCAGCGCGCTGCGCGACGAGTCGGACCGCGACGGCATGCGCGTGGTCATCGAGCTGAAGCGCGACGCCATCCCGCGCGTCGTGCTGAACCAGCTCTACAAGCACTCGACGATGCAGTCGACGTTCGGCGTCATCATGCTCGCCCTCGTGCCCGACCAGGCGACGGGGCGGCTGGTGCCGAAGGTCATGCCGGTGCGCGACGTCCTGCTGCACTACATCAACCACCGGCACGACGTCATCGTCCGGCGGACGCAGTTCGACCTCGACAAGGCGCTCGACCGCGAGCACATCCTGGAAGGCCTGAAGATCGCCGTCGACAACATCGACGAGGTCATCCGGATCATCCGCGCGGCGTCGGACACTCCGGTGGCGAGCGCGCAGCTGCAGAAGCGCTTCAAGCTCTCCGAGCGGCAGGCCGAGGCGATCCTGAACATGCGCCTCGCCAAGCTCACGGGCCTGGAGATCGACAAGCTGGAGGAGGAGCTGCGCGAGGTGCGGGCGATGATCGCCGACCTGCGCGAGATCCTCAACAGCCATCCGCGCCGGATGCAGATCATGAAGGACGAGCTGGCGGAGGTGGTCGCGAAGTACGGCGACGACCGCCGCAGCGAGATCACGTCCGACGAGGGCGAGTTCACGATCGAGGACCTGATCGCCGAGGAGGACATGGTCGTGACCATCTCCCACTCGGGCTACATCAAGCGAACGCCGGTGACGACCTACCGACGCCAGCGGCGCGGCGGGCGCGGGCTCTCCGGGCAGGACCTCAAGGAGACCGACTTCATCGAGCGGCTCTTCATCGCGAGCACGCACGACTACATCATGATCTTCACGGACGACGGCCGCTGCTTCTGGCTGAAGGTCCACGAGATCCCGCAGGCGGGCCGTGCGACGCGCGGCAAGCCGATCGTGAACCTGATCAACGTGTCGCCCGACACGACGATCCGGTCGATGGTGCCGGTCCGCGAGTTCCGCGAGGACCAGTACCTCCTGTTCTGCACGCGCAACGGCACGGTCAAGAAGACGCAGCTCAGCGAGTACGGGAACGTCCGCTCGACGGGCATCAAGGCGATCAAGATCGAGCAGGGCGACGCGCTGATCGACGTGCAGATCACGAGCGGCACCAACGACGTGGTGCTGGCGACGAAGCACGGCCTCTCGATCCGCTTCCCCGAGTCGCAGGTCCGCGACATGGGCCGCGACACGACCGGCGTGAAGGGCGTCGACCTGCGGCCGGAGGACAAGGTCGTCTCGATGGTCGTGGTGCGGCGCGCCGATGCGACGCTGCTGGTCGTCACGGCGAACGGCATGGGCAAGGTGACCGACCTGACCGAGTACCGCGTGCAGGGCCGCGGCGGGAAGGGCATCATCACGCTCAACCGCACCGAGAAGACGGGCAACGTGGTCGCGCTGATGGAGGTCGTCGGCGACGACGAGATCATGCTGATCACGAAGAACGGCGTGATCATCCGCTCCTCGGTCGGCGAGGTGCGCAACACCGGCCGCAACGCCCAGGGCGTGAAGCTGGTGAACCTCGACGCCAAGGACGTCGTCTGCGCCGTGGCCCGCGTGGTCTCGGAGAAGGACGAGAGCAGCGAGGGGCTGGACGCGGACGAGGCGCCGATCGGCGACCGCGCCGAGGGCGGCGACGAGGCCGACGCGGCCGAGTGACCCCGGGCGGCCGCCCGCCCCGGCGGCCGGCGCTCGACCCCCGCACGACCCCCGGCTCGACGCGACGGCCCCCCGGCAACCGCCGGGGGGCCGTCGTGCATTCATGGTGGAGCGCGGGCGCCGTCGGCGGGCGGTACGACAGGTGCGGAGAGCGCGCGTCTCCCCCTCCCGCGGCCGTTGGCCCGCTCTGGTGCCGACTGCTACATTCGCGGGGTTGGCTCGTGCTTTGGCGGCCTGAGCCGTAGCCGTGCCGTCCGGGGCAGGTTCGCTCCGTCCGGTCCTCCGCATCCACCCGTCGTCCCGCAATGTCCCAGACCGTCACCGCGACCCCGCTCGTCACGCTCGAGGCGCTGCGCGCCGCCGCCGCCGCCCTGCGGGGCGTGGCGGTGCGCACCCCGCTGCTCCCGGCGGACGACGTGATCCCGGCCGGCGCCGGCGGGCGGGTGTGGGTGAAGCCGGAGATGCTGCAGCGCGGCGGGGCGTTCAAGCTGCGCGGCGCCTACACCTTCCTCGCCGAGCTGCCGGCGGCGGCGCGGGCGCGCGGCGTGGTGGCCCCGTCGTCCGGCAACCATGCGCAGGCCGTCGCGCTGGCCGCGCGACTGTTCGGCGTCCCGGCGACGGTCGTGATGCCGACGACCGTCACCCCGGCCAAGCGCGCCGGCGCCGAGCGGCTGGGCGCCCGCATCGAGCTCGCCGGGACGACGACCGCCGACCGGATGGCGCGGGCGATGGAGCTGGTGCGCGAGACCGGCGCCGTGCTCGTCCCGCCCTACGACCACCCGACGATCATCGCCGGGCAGGGGACCGCCGGGCTGGAGCTGGTGGAGGACCTGCCGACGGTGAGGCTGGTCCTGGTGCCGGTGGGCGGCGGCGGGTTGAGCGCGGGCGTCGCGACCGCCGTCAAGCTGCTGTCGCCGGGGACGCGCGTGGTCGGCGTGGAGCCGGCCGGTGCCCCGAAGCTGACGCGCGCGCGCGCCGAGGGGCGGCCGGTGCACCTCGGGCAGACCTCCGGGCTCGCCGACGGGCTGCTGGCGGTGGAGGTGGGGACCGCGCCGTTCGCGCATCATCAGGCCTACGTCGACGACGTGGTGACGGTGGAGGACGCGGCGCTCCCGGGGGCGATGCGCGCGCTGCTCGACCGGATGAAGCTCGTGGCGGAGCCGAGCGGGGCCATCACGCTCGCGGCGCTCCGCGAGGGGCTGGTCGCGCCGGCCGTCGACGGGGACACGGTCTGCGTCCTGAGCGGCGGCAACGTGGAGTGGCCGGGGCTGTGCAGCGTGCTCGGGGCGCCGGACGGCGTCGGCGCATCGAGCGCTCCCGCTCGCTGACCGCGGCGCGCCCGGATCGAGCCCCATGCCCGGAGCGGCGACCATGAGCGCGCGCATCCTGATCGCGGACGACGATCCGGCGGTCGTCGAGAGCGTGTCGTGGGTGCTCGAGGAGCACGGGTACGCCGTGACCGCCGTCCCCGGCGCGACCGCGCTGCTCGCGCTGGTCGCCAGCGGCGAGGAGCGGCCGCCCGACCTGCTGCTGCTGGACATCTTCATGCCCGACGGCGACGGCGTGCAGCTGCTGGAGCGGATCAAGCGCGAGCCGCGCTGGCGCGACGTGCCGGTGCTCATGCTGTCGTCCGCGCCGGTGGAGGAGGCGACCGTGCGGACGCTGGGGCTGGGCGCCGCCGACTACGTCCGCAAGCCGTTCCGCGTGAAGGAGCTGGTGGCGCGCATCCAGGCGCAGCTGCGCGTGGGCGCGGTCCTGCGCACGCAGCGCGACACGCTCCGCCGCACGCAGGAGGAGCTGGAGCGCGCGCGCGCCGACGCCGAGAACCGCCGCAAGCTCGTGGACATCCTGCACGAGGTCACGGGCGACCTCGCGGCGGACGAGGTCTACCACCTGCTGGCGCGCCGGGTGGCGCGTGCGCTCACCGTGTCGCACTGCGCGGTGATCCTCGCCGGCTCGCACGCGGGCGAGGGCGTGGTGGCGACCGCGTTCGAGAATCCCAAGCTGCAGAAGGGGACGATCGCGATCGCCGACTTCCCCGAGGTGCGGCGCGCCTTCGAGAAGCGCGAGCCGGTGCTGATCGAGGAGCTGGCGTCGTCGGAGCTGTACGAGGGGCGCGCGACGGTCGGCTTGGATGGCGGGGAGGTGCCGGTGCGCAGCGCGATGGCGCTGCCGTTCGACATCGGGCCGACGCAGCGCGGCGTCTTCCTGCTGCGCCGCACGCGCGAGCAGCCGCCGCTGACGCCCGAGGACGTGGCGTTCGCCGAGGCGGTGATCGGCGCCGCCGTCTCGGTGGTGCAGCGCGCGCAGGTGATCGAGACGACGCGCGCCGACAACGCGCGCCTCGAGCACCTGGCGACCACCGACGCGCTCACGCGGCTGCTGAACCGCCGCGCGCTGACCGAGCGGCTGACGACCGAGATGGAGCGCGCGCTGCGCTATGACACCTCGGTCGCGCTGCTGCTGCTGGACCTCGACCACTTCAAGCGCGTGAACGACACGCACGGGCACCTCGTGGGCGACGCCGTGCTGCGCGACGTGTCGGAGCTGCTGATGGGGGCCGCGCGCAGCAGCGACATGGTGGGGCGCTACGGGGGCGAGGAGTTCCTCATCGTGCTGCCCGAGACCGACGACGACGGCGCGGCGCTGTTCGCCGAACGGATCCGCGAGCGCGTGGAGGCGTTCGCCTTCCGTCCGTGGGAGGACGAGCGCGCGCTGCGCATGACGGCGAGCATCGGGGTGGCGACCTTCCCCGCCGCGCGCATCGAGAGCGTCGAGGACCTGTTCGCGCGCGCGGACGCCGCGCTCTATCGGGCGAAGGCCGACGGCCGGAATCGCGTCCGCCTGTAGCGGCGCATCCCCGCGTCACGGCGCCCGTCGCGACGTCGCGGTCCGCGGGACGACATCGCGCGCCGCGCGCGTTCGGCTGTCGGGCAACGTCTGATGCGCGGCCGCTGACGCCCGCGCTAAGATGGCGGCGCCCGGCGTCATGCGCGTGGCAGCCGCTGCCCGCGCGTTCGCCTCCGGCCCGGTGACCCGTCGATGGCGCGCAGTGCGCGACCGCGGCGCGGTGCGCCGTCCTCGATGCACGTCGCACCGCGACCGCGCGCTCCGATCCCGGTGCGCGCCGGGTCGCCCGCGGCGTCGCGGCAGCAGGCCACGCTGGTCTGCCGTCGCCCTGCTTCACGCCCGCCGCGCGCCCTCCGATCGGCGCGCCGGCGGCGGCCGCAGCACAGGGACTGGAGGCTGCCCGTTGACCGCTCCCCCGACGTCGGACCGCCGCGTGGCGACGGTCCTGAGCCCGCCCGCGCCGGTCGCCGACGCGCCGACGCCGGAAGCGGCGCAGCCGTTCGCGCCCGGCGAGCCGCGCGAGCGGTGCGAGCCGCGCGATCGAACGATGTCGGCGGCGGGGGTCGAGCCCGCACGCGATCCCGCGCCGCCGCCGGAGCGCGGGTTCCGCGGCCACATCCGCGAGTTCGACGGGCTGCGCGGGCTCGGCCTGATCGCGGTGCTCGTGGAGCACTTCGCGCCGCGCGCGACGCAGGGCACCCTCTACTTCCAGCTCAAGTTCACGGGCTGGATCTGGCTCGAGAGCTTCTTCGTGCTGAGCGGGTTCCTGATCGCCGGCATCCTGCTCGACGCGCGTCACGAGCCGCGCTTCTTCCGCAATTTCTTCATCCGCCGGTCGCTGCGGGTCTTCCCGCTGTACTACGCCGTGCTGCTCGCGGGCACCGCGGCGCTGCTGCTCGCGAACGGCGGCGCGGGCTACCGCGCGCTGGTCGACGCGTGGGGAAGCCCCGGATGGTTCTTCCTCTATCTCGGCAACGTGCGCACGGCGCTGCTCGGCGAGTGGCCGGCGGCGGACTTCCTGGTGCCGCTCTGGTCCCTGCAGATCGAGGAGCAGTTCTACCTGCTGCTGCCGTTCGCCGTCTGGTTCCTCGCGCCGCGCACGCTGTTCCGCGCACTGCTGGCGGCCGCCATCGCATCGCCGTGCATCCGGCTCGCGTTCTTCCTGATCGACCGCGACAACGCGTACCTGCAGTACGTGCTCCTGCCGTCGCGCTTCGAGGGGCTCGCGTTCGGTGCGATGATCGCGCTGCGCTACCGGGCGGGCCCGTGGCGGCTGCCGCGCGGGCGGCTCGTGGCCGTGACGGCGGCCGGCCTGCTGGCGATGTACGCCTGCCTCGCGTGGGGCTACTTCAAGATCGGCAACTACCGACTGCTGCTCGTCGGCTTCACCGTCGTCGCCGCGGCGTTCGCCTGCGTGATCGTCTGCCTCGTGGAGTTCCGCGACTCGCGCTGGACGGCGTGGCTGCGCCTCCCGCCGCTGCTCCATCTCGGCAAGGTGTCGTACGGCGTCTACCTGCTGCAGGTGCCCACGCACTCGCTGCTGGTGGCGCTCACGACGCGCTTCGGCTGGCCCTTCCCGACGGACCGGTGGTGGGCGACCGCGTGGTGGGTGTTCGGCGTGCAGGTGGCCACGACGGTCGCGCTGGCATCCCTCAGCTGGTACGCCTTCGAGCGCCCGATCCTGCGACTCAAGGACCGCTTCGCCCCGGCGCGGCCACGCGGCGCCGCGGCTCCCCTGTCCACGGCCGCGCCTCCACGACCGTCACCCGACGCCGCCGGCGCGCCCGACGCCGCCGAGACGACCGGGAGGATGCCCGCGCGACGGCGGCGCGGGGGGCGCCGGCTGCCGGTGCCCGCCGCCTGAGGCGGCGCGGGGCGCCGGCCCAGCCCGGGTCAGCGCCCCATCGCGCGCAGCTCGACCATCAGGCAGCGGTCCTGCACGACCGCGATCCCCTCGCGCGCGAGGCGCTCGGCCACGTCGGCGTGGCTGATGCCCGACTGCATCCAGACCGCGAGGGGCCGGGCGGCGAGGATGTCGTCCAGGTGCGCCGGGACGTCGCGCGGGCGGCGGAAGACGTTCACCAGGTCGATCCGGCCGGGAACGTCGGCCAGGCGGCGGTAGACCGGCTCGCCGAGGATCTCGGTGACCTCGGGATAGTAGACCGGGACCGGGACGATCTCGTAGCCGGCGCTCTGGGCGTAGCGCGGGACGTAGTAGGCCGGCTGCATCGACTCGGCGGTCTTGATGCCGAGGACGGCGATGCGGCGCACGCGACCCAGCAGGGCGGCGATCGCGGCGTCGGACTCCAGGAGGCAGGAGCGCCAGTCCGGGTCGGACGGGGCGGGAGGGATGGCGGCGGCAGACATGCCGGTCACCCGATGCGAGGAGCGTGCGCGGCCGCGACGGCGTGCACCGCCGAGCCCGCCCGCAGGCGAGCGCGACACGGGGCGGTTAGTTTGCGGTCGCTCAACCCACTCGTCCAGGAGACCCATCGATGCGGATGCTCGTGCTCGGTGCGGGGCTGCAAGGCTCCGCGTGCGCCTACGACCTGCTGCAGAACCCGGCGGTGACCGAGGTGCGCCTCGCCGACCTGCACGTCGGTACGCTGGCGCCCTTCCTCGCGCCCTACTCGGGCCCGCGGCTGATTCCCACGCCGCTGGACGTCCGCGACCGGGAGGCCGTGCTCGCGCTGATGCGCGAGAGCGACGCCGTCATGTGCGCCCTCCCGTACTACTTCAATCTCGAGATGACGCGCCTGGCCATCGAGGCGGGCGCGCACTACTGCGATCTCGGCGGCAACACCGAGATCGTCTTTCAGCAGCGCGCGCTGGAGCCCGAGGCCGCGGCGCGCGGCGTGAGCGTCATCCCGGACTGCGGGCTGGCGCCGGGCATGGTGAACATCCTCGCCCAATACGGCATCGACCAGCTGGACGAGGTGTCGGCGGTGCGGATGTTCGTCGGCGGGCTGCCGCAGAACCCGGAGCCGCCGCTCAACTACCAGATCGTGTACTCGCTCGAGGGCGCGCTGGACTACTACACGACGCTGTCGTGGGTCCTGCGCGACGGGCAGCGCACGCAGGTCGTGCCGCTCTCGGAGATCGAGTCGGTCGACTTCCCGGCGCCGCTCGGCACGCTCGAGGCCTTCCACACGGCGGGCGGGCTGTCGACGATGCCCTTCCGGTACGAGGGGAAGATCCCGACGATGGAGTACAAGACGCTCCGCTATCCGGGCCACGCGCACATCATGGCGGCGATCCGCGAGCTGGGGCTCCTCGACCTGCAGCCGATCGACGTGAAGGGGCACCGCGTGGTGCCGCGCGACGCGTTCGTGACGGCGGTGACGCCGAAGCTGAAGAAGCCGGGCGGCCACGACGTCGTCGTGCTGCGCGTGATCGCCGAGGGGACCAAGGATGGCCAGCCGAAGCGTCTCGGGTGGCAGCTCATCGACCGCTACGACGCGGAGCACGGCATCAGCGCGATGATGCGCACGACGGGCTTCTCGCTCTCGATCACGGCCCAGATGCAGGTCGCCGGCGAGGCGGGGCGCGGCAAGGTGTGCACGCCCGACGAGTGCATCCCGCCGGCGCGCTACATCGAGGAGCTGGGGCGGCGCGGGATCGAGGTGCGGGCGCTGGACCTCGCGGCGACGGACGCGCAGGAGGCGCAGCCGGCCGGGGTGTGAGAGCAGAGCGTTCAGCGATCAGCGCTCAGCGATCAGCGCTCAGCGATCAGCGCTCAGCGATCAGCGCTCAGCGATCAGCGGGGCTCCGCCTTCGGGCGGGGCCCCGCGTCGCGTTGGGTCGTCGTCGCGTGCACGACCTTCCGCACCGCGGTCGGACGCGATGAAGGTCCGAACGCTCGGAGGGCCCGGCGGCGGGAGCCTTCCCCGCGCACCGGACCCTCTGATCGCTGAACGCTGAACGCTGACCGCTATCGACTGAACCCCGCCATCGTCGCCCCCATCGCGTCGATCGTCGCGCGCGCGTTCCACCGATCGCGCCCGTTGAAGATGAAGCTGAAGGCGAGCACCTCGCCGTTCTCCGCGGTCACGTAGCCGCCGAGGGCGATGACCTCGTTCGTCGTGCCGGTCTTCGCGTGCAGGTTGCCGGCGGCGGGCGTGCCGCGCATGCGGCCGCGCATCAACTCGCTCTCGCCGGCCACGGGGAGCGAGGCGTGGAAGACCGATCCCCAGGGGGCACGGTGCGCGAGACCGAGCAGGTGGATCATCGAGCGCGCGGTGACGCGGTCGAAGGTCGAGAGACCGCTGCCGTCGCTGACCTGGATCGCGGACGTCGGCACGTTGGCCTTCTCGGCCAGGAAGCGCTGCAGCAGCGCGTTCCCCGCCACCGCCGAGCCCTCGCCCTCGCGCTCGGGGCCGCGCACCGCGTTGCGGAAGATCAGCTCCGCGAAGTGGTTGATGCTCTCGCGGTTCATCACGGCGACGAGATCGGCGAGCGGCGGCGACTCGAGCGTCGCCACGCGCTCGGCGTTCGCGGCCGCGCGTCCCGCGCGCAGCTGTCCGTCCACCGTGATGCCACGCTCGGCGAGCGCGGCGTGCAGCGCGCCGGCGGCGAACGTCGCCGGGTCCTGCACGACGAGCTGCAGCCGGCGCACCGGCGAGCCCCGCCCGATCCAGCCACGCGCGACCACGTGGCCGTCCGTCGCGCGGAAGATGCGCAGCGCGCTGCCGCCGCCGCCGCGCGTCGTCACCGTGCTCTCGACGCGGATGCCCGTCGTCGCCGGCTCGAGCAGCACGCGCCCGTCGGGGTGCACCGCGACGACGACGATGTTCTCGTTGATGGAGAGCGCGGAGAACGGGGCGGCGTAGCCCGCGCCCGCGTAGCGCGAGAGCCAGCCCTCGGGGATCGTGCGCGCCTCGAAGGCGCTCGCGTCGGCGACGAGATCGCCCGTCACGCGCTTCACCCCCGCGGCCGCGACCCGCTCGGCCAGCAGCCGCACGGGCGCCGCGTAGTCGTTGCCCGGCTGGAAGCGGCGCGAGAACGCCGGGTCGCCGTCGCCGCGCATCACGAGGTTGCCGCGCAGCGTGCCGTCGGGGCCGATCGGGCCCTCGCGCAGCACCTCGGTGCGGAAGCGCCAGTCGGGCCCCAGCCGCTCGAGCGCGAGCGCCGCGGTGTACATCTTCATCGTCGACGCGGGGACGAGCGGCGTGTCGGCGTTGCGCGCGAACAGCGTGTCGCCCCGCGAGACGGAGACGACCATCGCGCCCCACTGCCCGTCCTCGCGACGCGAGAGGATCGCGCCGAGGTCCGCGGCCAGCGCCGCCGCGCTGCGCGGCGCGGTCCAGCGCGGGGCCGGAGGTGCGGCGGGGCGCGCCGCCGCCCGTCGGACCGGCGCGCGGCGCGCGGTCGTGCGGCTGCGCGTGGCGGCGCGCCGCCGGGTGGGCTGCGCCTTCTTGCGGGCGGGCTGCGCCTTCTTCTTCGCCGGCGTCTGCGCGACGGCGGCGGGAGCGGCCGGCGCGGGCGCGGCGTGCGCGGGGAGGAGCGGGGCGGCCAGCGCGCTCGCCAGGATGGCGGCGAGCACGCGGCGCGCGGCGGCCACCCACGAGTGGCGCGCCGCGCGCGCGGGAGCAACGGACGACGTCATGACGGTACGACGGAGCAACGGACGTTCCAGGAGCGGGCGGCGGACGGGCGGGGCGGGGCGCCTGCAGCAGGCGGCCCCTCGGACGGTCACCCCACCGGCGGCGCGACGTTCCGCGGCGCTCCCCGCAGCCTAGAGCGTCAGACCTTGAAGATGAAGTTGCGGCGCCACGCGACCCACAGGATCGCGAGCCAGACGCCGACGAAGGCCAGCGCGAAGGCGAGCGACGCGTTGCGCGGCGCGAGCCACGAGGCGAACGCCGCGTCGTAGATCGCCTTCTGCAGCGCGACGGGCTTCCCGTCCGCCTCGACCTTGAGGATCGAGTAGATCAGGCGCGCCATGATCCCCGAGCCCAGGAAGGCGAGCATCGGGTTCACGCCGTAGATGACGAACGGCTTCGTCCACCCGCCGTAGCGGTGCACGTCGACGATCCACATGATCGTCGCCAGCGCGACCGCCGCCATGCCGCCGGTGAACAGGACGTAGGAGCTCGTCCAGAGCGACTTGTTGATCGGGAAGCCCCAGTGCCACATGAGGCCGAGCATCATCGCCAGCGCGCCGGCCGCGAAGAGCCCGTTCAGCCGCTCGGCGAGCCCGTACTCGCGCCGCCCGATCCACCGCCCCGCGAAGTTGCCGAGCATCACCGTGCCCGCGGCAGGCAGCGTCGAGAGCAGCCCCTCCGGGTCACGTAGGCCGCCGCCGCCCGCCCACAGGTGCGCGGGGGTGAGGATCAGGCGGTCGACCCAGGCGTCGAGCGTGTGCCCCGGCTCGCCCAGGAGGAACCAGCCGATCGTGTCGGTGCCCGGCACGGGGAGCACCGTCATCGCGATCCAGTAGCCGTAGAGGATCGTGGCGAGGATGACGACCTGTTGCTTCACCGTCGTGCGCAGCGTCAGAAGCCCGGCGATCAGGTACGCGAGCCCGATGCGCTGCAGCACGCCCATGATCCGCAGGTGCTCGACGCGGTACACGACGCGGTCGACGAACGACGCGTCGGGCATGCCGCGGATGTCGCCCCACTGGAAGAACGGGAAGGCGCTGAGCGCGAGGCCGAGCAGGAAGATCATCGCGCCGCGCTTGACGAGCTGGCGGACGATCGCGCCGTCGGACGCGCCCTGCGCGCGGCGCGCGCCGAGCGAGAGCTGCGTCGTGATGCCGACGATGAAGAGGAAGAACGGGAAGATCAGGTCGGTCGGCGTCCACCCGTGCCACTCGGCGTGCTGGAGCGGCGGATAGATCGCGCCCCACGTGCCGGGATTGTTCACGAGCAGCATGCCGGCGACCGTCATCCCGCGGAACACGTCGAGCGAGAGCAGCCGCTCGCGGGCGCGCGGCGCCGGCGCGGCACTCCGCCCGCCGTCGATGCCCGTGGGCGCGGGCGCGGTGGTCGGCCCCGTCGCCGCGGGCTGCTGCGGCGGCGCGAGCGTGGCCGCCAGCGCGACGCCGCCGGGCATCGCCGCGTCGCTCATGCGGTGCGCTCCGGCGCGGCGCCCGCGAGCCGCCAGGCGCCGGCCGCGCAGCTGGCCTGGTAGACGCGCGGCCCCGCGTTGCGGCCGTCCTCCTCGCCGCCGACGTAGTGCCCGTCGAGGCGCACGGTCACGGTGCTGTCGCGGCGGCTCGCGTCGCGCAGCACGACGAGCAGCGTCGTGTAGTCGCCCTTGTCGTGCAGCAGCGTGCGGATCTGCTGCTGCAGCGCGGGCGTGGCCGGATAGAGGTACATCGGCCCGCGATCCTGCAGGGCGCGCTGGCCGGCCTCGGGGAGCGCGGAGTCGGTGCCGACCGAGACGAGGAAGCGCTGCGGCTTGGGCGTCGCCTGCTTCACGTACTCGCGCACGGCGAGGGTGAGGGCGTCGTCGGTGCCGGGGGCGCAGACCTTCGGGCCCTCGGGGCGGGCGGCCGCGGCGCGGGTGCGCGCGACGAGGTTGTCGGCGTCGCCCGCGGCGGCCTGGTCGCCCTTGCCCCCGCCCCCGCAGGCGGCGAGCACGACGGACGCGGCGAGGGGCGGCAGGGCGACGACGGCACGAACGGTTCGGGGATTGCGGCGCATGCCCAAAGCTGGTGCCCGGTCGGGGTGGTGTCGAGGGCGGCGCGCGGGCGTCGCCGGCCCCGACCGGACGCGGCGGGGCCGGTGGGCGGCCGGCTCTTGCCGACCGCCCGACCGCGCTCCCTATTGGACGCCGGACGCCCAGCTCCCGCCGCACGGTCGCGACGCCGGGGCGCGCTCCGCACCTTCTCCCTGAAGCAGGAGGGACGCACATGCTCGAGCAGCATCGCACGTTGCGAGAGGGCGTCGTCGCCGGGGCGCTGGCCGCCACCGCGGTCGCGATCTGGTTCCTGGTCCTCGACTCCGTCGCGGGACGACCGCTGGCCACGCCCGCGATGCTCGGCGCGTCGCTGAGCTCCCTCTTCGGCATGCCCGGCACGCCGGGCACGATGAGCGCGGTCCTCGGCTACACGGCGTTCCACTTCGCGGCGTTCGCGATCGCGGGGCTGATCGGGGCGACGGTGATGAACAACGCGGAGGAGGAGCCGTCGATGCTGATCGGCTTCTTCATCCTGTTCGTCTTCTTCGAGATCGGCTTCTACGGACTGTCGGCGATCCTCGCGCGCTCCGAGTACTTCGGGCGGCTGGCGTGGTACCAGGTGCTCGCCGCGAACCTGATCGCGGCGGCGACGATCGGCACCTATCTCTTCCGCCGCCATCCGGGGCTGGCCAGCCGGTTCGCGCACTCGCTCGCCGGCGACGAGGCCTGAACGGCGAGCCGGCCGCCGATCGCACGCGATCGGTCGCGGGACGGAACGCAGCGGGGGCCGGCGCGAGATCTCGCGCCGGCCCCCGCTGCGTCGTGCGATCGCCGAGCGTCAGACGTCGGTCCAGCGGCGCCGCTCGCGCACGGCGGGCGGCAGCGGCGCGCGCGGCGCGGTCGGCGCCAGCGGCGCGAGCGCGGGACGCGGCGCGCGCAGGATCCGTACGGAGCCGGGCATCGGCGGCATCGGGGGCATGGGCGCCATCGGCACGCGCGAGGGCAGCAGGAACGCTTCGTCGTCGCCGAAGCCGAAGGTCGTGACGCCCTCGTTCCGGAACACGTCGGCCGCGCGGCCGACCTTCACGTTCACGGTGCGGTAGCGCCCCGCGCTCCACACGCGCAGCGTCACGTCGTCGCCCGGCTTGGCCTTGCGCAGCTCGCGGGTGAAGCGCGACGCGCGCGCGCTGCCCGAGAGCCGGTCCTCGACGTCCTCGCGCGGCACGCGCACGTCGACCTCGTTGATCGCCGCGATGCGGTCGCCCTCCACGAGCCCCGCCTTCTCCGCAGGCCCGCCGCTCGTCACGCTGCCGACGAACAGGCCGAGCGTGTCGCGCACCGTGCCCGACGCCTGCACGGAGAGCCCGAGCGCGGGGCGGCGCTCCGCCTGCACGCGCGCGCTGTCGCGCCACGCGCGGATGCGCGCCTCGGCGGTCGCGCGGCCGGCCGAGTCGCGGCCGAACACGTAGCCGCGGCCGCCCGGGATCGTGAAGACGCGGGCGCCGCCCGCGCCGGCGAGCTCGCTGCCGGCGACCGTCTTCACGCGCACGGTGCGCCGCTCGCTGCCGCGCAGCACGACGAGCGACACCTCGTCGCCCGGCTTGAGCGCGCCGAGGGTGCGCGTGAGACGGCGCGCGCCGAGATCCTGCAGCTCGGGATCGTCGGCGTCCTCGCGCGGGATGGCGACTGAGGTGCCGTTGACCGAGACGATGCGGTCGCCCTCCTCGATGCCGGCCTTCGCGGCGGGGCCGTCCTCGGCGACCTCGACGACGCGCACGCCGCGCTCGTCGCCCGAGCCGAGCGAGATGCCGAGGACGGCGCGATTCTCACCGCCCCAGGCGCGGATGCGCGTGTAGCCGTCGCCGCTCTGGACGATGACGTCGCCGCCGCGCGCGCGCTCGCGCTGCGGGGCGGGGGTACGGGTGCGCTCCTGCGCGTGGAGCGTGGGGACGGACGTGGCGCCGGCGGCGGTGGACAGCGCCAGGGCGGCGAGGGAGACGTGGATGGGTCGCATCGGGGGGTCGCTCCGGGAAGGCCAGGGAATTGGCTCCTACGCCGGATACGACACCCGCCGCGCGCGGCAGGGTTGCCGCTCCGCCCGTCGGCTCGCCGCCGCCGCGGCGGCGCCCTCAGCTCGACCCGTGCCCCTCCGCGGGCAGCTCGGCGCGCGCCTCGGCGACCGTCTCCCGCGCCTCGCGCCGGTCGTCGGCGTCGGCCTCGGGCGCCTCCTGCTCGACCACCGCGTCGGTCTCCAGGCTCAGCACCACGCACACGGGAAAGTGGTCCGAGCCCACGTAGCCCAGCCGGTCCATCGAGACGAGCCGGAAGTGGTCGGAGAAGAAGACGTGGTCGAGCGGCCACCGCAGCCCGGGGTAGCGCGCGTGGAAGGTGCTGAAGAAGCCGCGTCCCTTCCGCGGGTCGAGCAGGCGGCTCGTCTTCTGGAAGAGCCGCGTCGTGTGCGACCAGGCGACGTCGTTCAGGTCGCCCAGCACGACGACGGGGAGCGCCGCGTCGCGCACGCGCTCGCCCACCACCAGCAGCTCGGCGTCGCGCGCCAGCGACTCGTCGCTCTCGCCCGGGGCGGGCGGACGCGGATGCACGCAGTTGAGCCACACGCGGTCGCCCGACCGGAGCCGCACGCGCGCCTGCATCGACGGGATGTCGTCCTGCAGCAGGAAGTCGATGCGCGCGTCCTCGAGCGGGAGGCGCGAGTAGAGCAGCATCCCGTACGTGTTCGGCAGCGGGCAGCGCGGCCCGTGCGGATGCGAGGCGCCGAACGCCGCGTCCAGCCGCTCCTGCCACCAGGCGTCGGTCTCGACGAACACCATGACGTCGGCGTTCGCGGCGCGCGTGACCGCGATCAGCCGGTCGGCGTCGTGGTTGGTCTGCAGCACGTTGGACTCGAGCAGCGCGATGCGCCGCGCCGGGTCCTCGCGCGCGCTGCGCTGCACCTCGCGCGGCGCGAGCCGCGTGTAGCGCCAGATCGCCGCGCCCTGCATCAGCAGCACGACGCCGAGCGTGCCCTGCACCGCGAGGTCGGGCACCGCGTCGATCCCGCCGGTGCCCGACCAGAGCGCGAGCGCGCCCGCCGCGACGACGAACAGCTGCACGCGCGGGAAGTCCCACATCCGAATCCACCACTGCTTGGCCCGCACGAGCGAGAGGGCGCTGGCCACGACGGCCACCGCCCCCAGCACCAGCGCGATCCATGAGGCCACGCTGCGCAGCGTCACGCGACGCCGCTCAGACGACCACGTTGAGCAGGCGGCCGGGCACGAAGATCACCTTCTTCGGCTCGCCGGTGACGAACTTCGCGATCGACGGCTCGGCCATCGCGGCGGCCAGCGCGTCCTGCTGCGTGGCCTCGCGCGCGAGCTGCACCGTGCCGCGCGTCTTGCCGTTCACCTGCACGGCGAGCGTGATCGACTCCTCGGCGGCGAGCGCCGCGTCGAACGCCGGCCAGCCGGCATCGAGCACGCTGCCCGCGTTGCCGCCGCGCTCCCACAGCTCCTCGGCGAGGTGCGGCGCGAACGACGCGACCAGCTGCACGAGCGGCATGACCTCGTCGCGGTGCGGCGTGCGCTCGCCCTTCCGCAGCACGTTGACGTACTCCATCATCGCCGCGATCGCCGTGTTGTACGACAGCCGCGGGACGTCGTCGCCGACCTTGCGGATCGTCTGGTGCAGCTTGCGCAGGACGGCGACGTCCGGCTCGCCCTCGGTGCGCATGTCGCGCGCGCTCGCGTACACGCGGTCGAGGAAGCGGCGCACGCCGCTGATGCCGGCGTCGCGGAAGTCGCCCCCCTCCTCGTACGGCCCGAGGAACATCAGGTAGGTGCGGAAGCTGTCCGCGCCCCACTGGTCGATGTACTCGTCCGGGTTGATGACGTTGCCCTTCGACTTCGACATCTTCGCGCCTTCGCGGATGATCAGCCCGTGCGCGCGGAAGCGCGTGAACGGCTCCTCGAAGTCGATGTGCCCCATGTCGTGCAGGACCATCGTGATGAAGCGCGAGTACAGCAGGTGCAGCACCGCGTGCTCGTTGCCGCCGACGTAGCTGTTGACCGGCAGCCACTTCTTGGTGAGCGCCGGGTCGAACGGCACGTCGGCGCGATCCGCGCTCGGGTAGCGCAGGAAGTACCACGCGCTGTCCAGGAACGTGTCGCTGACGTCGGTCTCGCGGCGCGCGTTCCCGCCGCACTTCGGGCAGGCCGTGTGGTACCACTCGGCGTGGCGCGCGAGCGGGCTGATGCCCGAGTCGTCCGGCTTGAAGTCGTCGACGTGCGGGAGCACCACCGGCAGCTGCTCGACGGGGACCGGCACCGTGCCGCAGGCGTCGCAGTAGACGACCGGGATCGGCGGGCCCCAGTAGCGCTGCCGCGAGATGCACCAGTCGTGCAGGCGGTAGTTGGTGACCGCGCGCGCCTGCTCCTGCTCCGCGAGCCAGGCGACGATCGCCGCCTTCCCCTCGGGGATCGACAGCCCGTCGAACTGCGCCGAGTTGACGAGCCGCCCGCCCGCGTCGTGCGTGTGCGCGTTGCCCTCGACCGGCGTGTCCGCGTCCTCGCCCTCGCCGGCGACGACGCGCACGATCGGCAGCGCGAACTTGGTCGCGAACTCGAAGTCGCGCTCGTCGTGCGCCGGCACGGCCATGATCGCGCCGGTGCCGTACTCCATCAGCACGTAGTCGGCGATCCAGATCGGGATCAGCGCCCCGGTGGCCGGGTTACGCGCGTACGAGCCGGTGAAGACGCCCGTCTTCTCCTTGTCGACCTTGCGGCTGACGACGTCCTGGCGCGCGGTCGCGGCGCGGTACACGTCGACGGCGCTGCGCTGCTCGGGCGTGGTGAGCTGGTCGACCAGCGGGTGCTCGGGGGCGAGCACGAGGTAGGTCGCGCCGAAGATCGTGTCCACGCGCGTGGTGAACACGGTGATCGGCGTGCCGGCGAGGATCATCGGGTCGCCGCCGACGTCCGCGTCCTCGTCGGGCGTCAGGTCGCCCGAGCGCGGCACGAGGAAGTCGACCTGCGCGCCCTGCGAGCGGCCGATCCAGTTGCGCTGCGCCGTCTTCGTGGTGTCCGACCAGTCGAGCCAGTCCAGGTTCTGCAGCAGCCGCTCGGCGTACTCGCTGATGCGGAAGAACCACTGCTCCAGCAGGCGCTGCTCGACGGGCGTGCCGCACCGCTCGCACAGCCCGCCCTCGACCTGCTCGTTGGCGAGCACGGTCTTGTCGGTCGGGCACCAGTTCACCGCCGCCTTCTTCTTGTACGCGAGCCCGCGCTCCAGCAGCTGCAGGAAGACCCACTGCGTCCACTTGTAGTAGTCGGGCTGGCTCGTGTCGACCGCGTAGCGCCAGTCGACCATGAGCGCGGCGCGGTCGAGCTGCCGGCGGAAGTTGGCGACGTTGCGCGGCGTCATCGTCATCGGATGCACGCCCATCTTGAGGGCGTAGTTCTCCGAGTGGATGCCGAACGCGTCGAAGCCGAGCGGCTGGAAGACCGTGTGCCCGAGCTGCCGGTGGAAGCGGCCCTGGATGTCGGTGCCGGTGAAGGCGAAGAGGTTCCCCACGTGCAGCCCCTCGGCCGACGGGTAGGGGAACATCATGAGCTGGTAGTACGGGCGCGCGCCGCCGGCGAGATCGACGGCGTGGGTGCCGCGCTCCTGCCAGCGCTGCTGCCACTTGCGCTCGACCGACGTCGGGTCGTAGGCGTCCTTGGGCTCCTGACCCGCGGACGTGGGCGTGGGGACGGACATGCGGGGACGTTGGGGCGGGGGTGAGGCTGGGAATCTAGCGAGCCTCGGCGTGCGGGCGGTGTCGCACCGGACGCTGCGGACTGCGGGCTGCGGATTCGCTGCCGCTGCGGGGCTGCGGGGCTGCGGAACGGCCGCCCGGGACGTTCGGAGGTCGCCCACGCGGCGCCGCAGCCGCGCAGGATCCTTCAGATCCGCAGTCCGCAGCGACCGGCGCGCGCGACTCGCCCGCCGAGGAGCCCCGCCGCTCAGTTCACGCCCACCCAGCCTCGACGTCCGTCTGGGGTCTCGACCAGCGCGAAGTCGCCGAAGCGGCCGAACACCGGCGCCTCCACCGGCGCGGCGACCGTCTGCAGCGCGAGGGCGTCCGGGGCGGGGCGCGTGCGGACCGGCGCGGCGGCCGCGAGCCGCTCGCGCGCGACCGGGCGCTCGGCCGACTCCAGCGCGCCGGCGGGGAGGTAGCCCGCCGTCTGGTCCGGGAGGCGCACCCGCAGCCAGCCCGCCGCCGCCGCGACGACGGTGACGACGGTCTGGCGGGGCACCTCGCGCAGGTGCGGTGCGCGGGCGCCCGGCCCCGCGCGCAGCGCCGCCTCGGCGGGCGTGGTGCGCGCCAGCCCGCCGACGAGCGCCGTGTCGCGGCCCGGGCGCGCGGCCGTCGCGACGCGCGTGTCGACGAACGGATGGGGATCGACCGCGCCCTCGCCGCGCCGGTAGATGCCGAAGTGCAGGTGCGGCGCGGTGGTGCGCGCGTTCCCCGTGTTGCCGACGAAGCCGAGCGTGTCCCCGATCTCGACGCGCTGCCCGGTGGCGACCGCGTGGCGGTCGAGGTGCGCGTAGTAGAGGGAGTGGCCGCGCGACGGGTCGCGCAGGAACACCACCGTGCCGCCGAGCCGGTTCTCGCCGGCCCAGGCGACCCCCTCGCTCGCCGCCAGGACCGGCGTGCCGCGCGGCGCGAAGATGTCGATCCCCTCGTGCGACCGGGCGCCGCCGTCGCGGTCCGCGCCCCAGAGGCTGCGGATCGCGCGGCTGTCGCGCCCCTCGACCGGAAAGGCCAGCGAGGGCCCGGCCTCGAGCACGACCGTCCAGCGCACCGCGCGCAGCAGCTCGGGCTGCAGCCGGAGCACGTACGCCGCGCCCTCGTCGTCCGCCTCGAGCGTGAAGGTCGCCCCCAGGCTGTCGGCGCTCTCCAGGAGCCGCGGCTCGCGCGCGGTGTCGGCCGGCACGGCGAACAGCTCGCTGAAGAGCCGGGTCCCCGAGTCGGCCGCCGCCTCCACCCGCACGGTCAGCCGCTGCCCGCGGCGCGGCGTGATCCGCCAGGCCACCGCGCCCGGCTGCTCGGCGACGAACGCGCCCTGCTCGTGGAGGGGGAGCCCCGCCGCGGCCGGGGCGGCGAGCGCCCGCGCGCCGGCCGCGATCCAGTCGCGCCCCACGCCCGTGCGGTGCAGGTCGGCCGCCTCGAGCTGCTGGAGGTACGCCTCGCGCGGCGGGCGGGCGGGAAGCTGCCGCCGCAGGGCGCCCGGGTCGCAGGCGGCGAGGGCGAGCAGGAGGGCGAGCGGAAGCGCGCGGTGGGCGCGGGCGAGCGGTCGGGGCTGGGGCATGTGCCTGCTGATACCCGGCACGCGGCGGGCCGTGCGTCGACCCGGCGCCGCCTCGGCGCGGTCCTGGCGCCGTCGCTCCGCGCCATTACTCCGCTCGTGCCCGCGGGGTAGCTTCCGGGCCGCGTGACCCGCGCCGCCCGTCGCGCGTTTGGACGCGTGTGGAGAGGCGCCGTCGGCGCCCGCGCCCGCCCGGTCCGGCGGCCGCCATTGGTACACACCTCGTACGATATGACGCCCTCGACCTCCGCCCTCGCCGACCGCCTGCGCGGCACGGCGTTCCTGCACGGCCTGCCGGACAGCTACTTCTGGCGTCTCGCGCGCGCCGTCACCACCGAGCGGTACGCTCCCGGCGACCGGCTGTTCGGGGAGGGCGACGAGCGGCGCCTCTTCGCCATCCTGCTCGACGGCGCGGTGGCGATCGAGCGGACGGCCGACGGGCGCCCGGTGCGGCTCAGCACGCTCGGGGCGGGGGAGGGCGTGGGCGAGGGGCTGCTGCTCGGCGAGTCGGGGAAGCACGGCGCGACCGCGCTCGTCCTCTCGCCGGTCGACGCCGCGGTGATGACGCGCCCGCAGCTCGACGAGCTGATGAAGGAGAACCCGCCGATCTACGCGGCGCTGGTGGCGCGCGCGGCGCGGGCGATCTCGCAGCGCCTGCGCAGCGCCGACGCGACGCTCGTGGGCCGCGGGCGCACGATGGGCTTCGCGGGCGGCGCCACGCGCCGCGAGCACGACTTGCTGGGCGAGCGCGACGTGCCGGCCGACGCGCTCTACGGGGTGCAGACGCTGCGCGCGCTCGAGAACTTCCCGATCACCGGCGTGCCGCTGCGCGAGTTCCCCGCGCTGGTCGAGGCGCTGGCCTCGGTGAAGATGGCCGCCGCGATGGCGAACGAGGAGCTCGGGCTGCTCTCGCCTGAGCTGTCGCAGGCGATCGTGCGGGCCGCCAGCGAGGTGCGCGGCGGCCGGCACCACGAGCATTTCATGGTCGACATGGTGCAGGGCGGCGCCGGCACGTCGACCAACATGAACGCGAACGAGGTGATCGCGAACCGCGCCCTCGAGCTGCTCGGCCTGGAGCGCGGCGCGTACGACACCGTGCACCCGAACAACCACGTCAACCTCTCGCAGTCGACGAACGACGTCTATCCGACGGCGGTCAAGCTCGCGCTGCACCGCAGCATCGACGGGCTGCGCGCGGCGGAGCGCGACCTCGCCGAGGCGTTCCTGGCCAAGGGCGAGGAGTTCGCGCCGTTCGTGAAGATGGGGCGCACGCAGCTGCAGGACGCCGTCCCGATGACGCTCGGGCAGGAGTTCGCCGCCTTCGGCCACACGATCCTCGAGGACGTCGACCGCCTGGCTGAGGTGCAGGGGCTGATCCGCGAGATCAACATGGGCGCGACGGCGATCGGCACGAAGATCAACGCGCCGCCGGGCTATCCCGAGGCGGTGCGCAAGCACCTGTCCGCGGTCACGGGGCTGGAGCTCATCACGGCGCCCGACCTCGTCGAGGCGACGGCCGACACGGGAGTGTTCGTGCAGCTCTCGGGAGTGCTCAAGCGCTGCGCCGTGAAGCTCTCGAAGATCTGCAACGACCTGCGCCTGCTCTCCAGCGGCCCCCGCGCCGGCTTCGGCGAGATCAACCTGCCGCCGATGCAGCCGGGCAGCTCGATCATGCCGGGCAAGGTGAACCCGGTGATCCCGGAGGTCGTCAACCAGGTCTGCTTCGACGTCATCGGCGGCGACGTGACGGTGACGCTCGCCGCCGAGGCGGGCCAGCTGCAGCTCAACGTCTTCGAGCCGCTGATCGCCTACCGCCTGCTCGGCAACATCGCGACGCTGCGCAACGCCTGCGTCGTGCTGCGCGAGCGCTGCGTGCAGGGGATCACGGCCAATCCGGACCGGATGCGCTGGTTCGTCGAGAACTCGATCGGCATCGTCACCGCGCTCGTGCCGGTGCTCGGCTACGAGACGTCGACGGACATCGCGAAGGAGGCGCTGGAGACCGGGCGCGGCGTGTACGATCTCGTGTGCGAGCGCGGGCTGATGACGCGCGAGCAGCTGGACCAGCTGCTGAATCCGGAAGCGATGGTGGGCTGAGGCGAAGCGATCAGCGTACAGCGTTCAGCGTTCAGCGTTCAGCGTTCAGCGGGGCTCCTCGGCAGGGACACACCGTCCCGCTCGAGGAGCCCCGCTGAACGCTGAGCGCTGATCGCTGATCGCTGGGCGCTCCCTAGGTCCTGAACTCCGCGAGCAGTCCCCGCAGCGCGCTCGCCCCGCTCGACAGCTCCTCCGCCGTCGCGGAGACCTGCTCCACCGCGGCGGCCGTCTCCTCGGTCGAGGCGGCGACCTCCTCGGCGGCGGCGGCGTGCGAGGCGGCGGCGTCGCGGGCGCTGACGAGGGCGCGCTCGGCGGCCTCGATCGCCACCCGGTTCTCGAAGGTCAGGGTGGTCACGCGACCCGCCGCCTCCTCGACGCGGGCCACGGCGTCCTCGATGCGGGCGAGCGCGCGCGACGCGCCGCCCGCCACCAGCTCGGCGTCGCGCAGCCGGGCGGCGCCCGCCTCGCTCGCGGTCACCGCGCTCGTGACGCGCTCGCGGATGCGGCGCACGTTGTCGGTCACCTCGTCGGCCGCCGCGGCGCTCTGCTCGGCCAGCGCGCGCACCTCCTGCGCGACGACCGCGAAGCCGCGCCCCGCCGCGCCCGCGCGCGCCGCCTCGATGGAGGCGTTGAGCGCCAGCAGGTGCGTCTGCGACGCGATCTCCGAGATCACCGCCACGAAGTCGTCGACGACCGCCGTGGCCTCGCGCAGCGCCGCCATCTCGCGCGCCGAGTCGTCGGCGCCCTCGCGCGCGCCGAGCAGCGCGTCGACCGCGCGGGCGATCTCGGCGCGCGTGCCGGTCGCCGTGCCGCGGATCTCGCGGCCCGCGCGCTCGGACGCCTCCGCCGCGTCGGCGATCGCCGCGCCCTGCTCCGCGAGCTGCTCCATCGCCGCGCTGGCCGAGTGCAGCGCGTCGAGCTGCACCGTCGCGCCGTTCGAGATCTCGAGCACCGCGCCCGTCACGTGCTGCGTGGAGACGGCGGTCGCGCCGGCGTTCTGCGCCAGCTCGCGCGCGGCGCCCGAGACGCGGTCGGTCTCCTCCTGCACGCGGCCGAGGAGGATGCGGAGCCGCTCGCGCGCCCGGTCGACCGCGAGGCCGAGGCGGGCGTACTCCACCGACGGCCGCTCCTCCGCCATCCAGGTCGCCAGGTCGCGCGCGCCCGTGCGACGCCCGACGCTCACCTGCGCGCGCCGCGTGGCCTCGCGCAGGTCGCCGGCGCCGATCGCCCCGAGCTCCTCCCCCAGGGCGGCCAGCGGGCGCGTGACGGCGGCCGACGTGGCGACCGCGAAGAAGCCCGCCACCGCGAGGGCGGCGGCCAGCAGCGCGCCCAGCTTGATCTCCTCGGTGCGGAGCGCGTCGGCCATCTCGGCGTCGCGCTCCGCACCGCGCGCGGCCGCCACGGTGCGCAGCTGCGCGAGGTCCTGCCCGATCCGCGCCACGTCCTCCATCGCCTCGGCCATCACGCGCTCGGCGTCCCGCGGCCGGCCGAGCGCGTGGAAGGCCCGCACCATCGCGAGGCGCGCCTCCGTCGCCGACTGCCGGGCGCCCACGGCCTCGAGCTGCGCCCGCTCGGCGGTGCTGAGCCCCGGCGCGGCCATCGCGCGGCGCCGCAGCTGGTCCGCCTCGTCCATCGCCTGCCGGTAGCGGCGCAGGTAGGCGGGGTCGCCGGTCTCCGCGTAGCGCGAGCCGACCAGGATCTCGCGCAGCACCGCCGCGCCCACCTGCTGCACGGTGTCGCTGTGCACGCGCAGGTCGACGATCGTCCGCGCCGCGCGCGCGTTGGCGGCCGAGAGCCCGGCGACGCCCACGCCGCCGGCGGCCGCGAGGAGGACGAGGTTCGCGCCGAACCCGTAGCGCAGCCAGGCGCGGATGGTCCGCGGGCGCATCCCGCGGCGCGGCACGACCGCCTCGGCCGCCCCGGTGGTGAGCGCCGGGAGGGCCGGGGGCGGCGCGGGCGGGGGCGGCGGCGCGGGGACCGCGTGCTCCATCGTCCAGCCGGGGATCGCCATCTGGTCGCCCGGCTCCAGCAGCGTACGGGCGACCGCGCGCTCGTCGGTGCGCTCGTCGCGGCGCTCGCCGGCGCGCTCGGTCGGGGTGGCGGCGCTCATCGGCGGGCCTCCGCGGCGGCGGCGACCGTCCGTGATGCCGGGGCGGTGGCCGGCGTCCCGGCCCGCACGCGGGCGACGAGCACCCCGCGTCCGACGACGTCGTGCCGCGCATCGAAGGCGATCGGGCCGGCGACGCCGGGGAAGGCGGGCCGGGTGCGGCCGAGCGCCGCGAGCCAGTCGCGGACCTCGGCGCGGCGGGTGGGGGCGTCGGGGCCGACCGCGGTGGCGGCGCGACCGAGCAGCATCGCGGCCTCGTAGGCCAGCGCGGCGCGGACGCCGGGCGGGACGCCGTGGCGCGCCGAGTAGCGCTCGACGAACGCGCGCCCCTCGGGGGTGGTCGCCCGGTCCGCCACGAAGGCGACGGCGTAGTGCACGCCCGCGAACTCCGCCGAGTCGGCGAGCGGGGCGAGGGCGTCGCCGCCGAGGACCGGGGCGCGGAGCCCCGCCCGCCGGAGCGCGCGCAGGAACGGGCCCGCGTGCTCGGCGCTCCCCGGGAAGAGGACGAGGTCCGGCGAGAGCGTCGCGAGGTAGGCCGCGTAGGGCTCCCACTCGGTCACGCCGGCGACGTACGGGTCGCGCGACACCAGCTCCGCCGCCTGCCCGCGGTAGGTGCGCGCGAAGGTGGCGGCCCAGTCGCGGCCGTACGAGTCGTTGCGATAGACGATGGCAGCCCGGGTCGCGCGCAGCGAGTCGACCGCGAACGCCGCCACGCCGCGCGAGGCCGTCTCGTCGCTCGGCGAGAGCCGGAAGAGCCAGGGGCTCCGCCCCGCGAGGGCGGCGCTGGTGGCCGTGGGCGAGATCGCGACGACCGCGCGCCGGCCGCGGCCATCCATGTCCTCGTAGACGGGGAGGGCATCGAGGGTGCGCCCGCTCTCGGCGTCGCCCACGACGCCCGCGACGCGCGGATGGTCGCGCAGCAGCTCGGCGGCGCGCACCGCGCTCGTGAGGCCGCGCGGCGTCCGCACGGCGGCGAAGGCGATCCCGCGCGCCCGGACGGCCGAGTCGGCGTTCAGCGTCGCGACGGCCAGGTCGACGCCCTGGTGGATCGCCTCCATGCCCGGGCGCTCGGGGTTGAGCGCGATGCCGATGGCGATCGTGTCGACCGGCGCGCCCGCCGGGCGCGCGGCGGCGCCGGCGCCGCGGCAGGCGCTCGCGACGAGCGCGCCCCCGAGCAGCGCGGTGCCGACGAGCGTGCGCCGATGGAAGCGGCTCCGGGGGAACGCGGGCGCGGGCGGCGCGGGGACGGCGGGGCGGGAGGGAGCCGGCATTCCGGGGACGAGCGGGGCGGACGGGCGCCGGGGCCGCGCGCGGCACCCGGGGCGGGCGCTTCAGAGACGACCCATGGGCGAGGGCGAAACGTCCGCCGGGGCCGCGCGTCCCCACGACGACGCGGCCGGCGCGTCGGCGCACCGACCGGACGGCGTGGGGAGATCCCTGACAGGAGGTGGAGGAAATCCCCGACCGGCGCACGGCATGTTCTCCGGGCCATACTCCGCTGCACGCGCGGGGGGACGCGTGCACGCGCGCCCTGGGTAGCGGAAGGCGGAGTCGCGCACGCGCCCTCGCGTCCGTCGCACGCGTGTGCGGATGCGTACACGGTGCTGCGACGCCGCCGCGCAGATCGGGCGTCCGCGGGACGTCCGCCGCGGCGAGGGCGCCCGGCGCGCGAGCGTCCGGCGCTCGGCTCGTCCGCTGGCGCAACTCTTCCGGACGCGCGGCCCGTCCCCGGGTTCGGGCCGGCTCGCTTGAAGGAAGCGAAGCGCCGGCGTTAGGTTCCCCCCGCTGTACGCCAACCTCGACCGCGATTCGCTGCGCGTCGATCCCTGCCGTCTTTCCTAGGATCAGGCATGACACGGACCCACCACCCGCGACGGCTGGCAGCCACGCTGCTAGCGGGTGCGGCACTGCTCGTGCTGGCCGCGTGCGACAACGGTCAGTATCCGAACTCGATCTTCACGAAGTACACCGAGTTCAACGCCGACGTCGGCTCGCTGTTCAACCGGCTCTTCTTCTGGGGGACGATCGTCTTCGTCCTCGTCGAGGCGCTGCTGCTGTACGTGATCATCAAGTTCCGCCGCAAGCCGGGTCAGGCGGAGCCGAAGCACGTGCACGGGAACACGACGCTCGAGGTGCTCTGGACGGCGATCCCCGCCGTCATCCTGGTCTTCATCGCCGTGCCCACGGTGCGGACGATCTTCCGCACGCAGGCGAAGGCGCGACCGGACGCCCTGCAGGTCGAGGTGATCGGGCACCAGTGGTGGTGGGAGTTCCGCTATCCCGAGTACAACATCACGACCGCCAACGAGCTGTACATCCCGGCGGGGCGCACGGTGAACTTCGCGCTCAAGACCGCGGACGTGATCCACTCGTTCTGGATCCCGCAGCTCGGCGGCAAGCGCGACGTCGTGACGAACCACACGAACTACCTGTGGTTCACGCCCGACACCGCGCTCGGCGCCCAGTCGTTCAACGGGCACTGCGCGGAGTACTGCGGCGCGTCGCACGCGAACATGAAGTTCCGCGCGTACACGGTGACGCCCGCGGAGTTCGACAGCTGGGTGAAGGGGCAGCAGGCGGCGGCCGCGTTCGGCGCCGTGGCGGCGCCGGGCCAGACGTCGGGCCCCGCCACGCTGGGCGCCCCCGCCGCGGCCGCGGCGACGCAGATGCAGGCGGGCGCGCAGCCGGCCGGTCCGCAGGCCGCCGCCGGCCAGCCGGCGCTGCCGTCGACCGCCGCGTCGCGGAGCCAGGCGTCGCCGACGCAGCCGGCGCTCGCGCAGGGGCTGCCGGGCACCGACACGACCGCGGGCGGCGCGGCCACCACGCCGACGACGGGCGTGGCGGCGGGCTACACCTACCCGATGGACAAGCTGCCGCGCCACATCCGTCCGAGCACGCCGATCCCGGCGGACATCGGGCGCATCAGCGACGCGGTGCTGGCGGCGGGCGACGCGGAGCGCGGTCGCAAGCTGTACTCGTCGCAGTCGTGCATCGGTTGCCACTACATCAACGGCAACCCGATGTCGCTCGGCAAGATCGGGCCGAACCTCACGCACGTCGGCTCGCGCAACACGATCGGCGCGGGGCTGTTCCCGAACGACGCGCGCAACCTCGCCTACTGGATCAAGAACACGCGCAAGATGAAGCCCGGCGTCACGATGCCGACGCTCGGCCTCAACGAGTACGATCCAGTGACGAAGATGCAGGTGAAGCAGGGCGGGCTGACCGACCAGCAGATCGCCGACATCGTCGCCTACCTCCTGGCACTGAAGTAAGGGAGCCCGAGACACCGCATGGCTACCACCGTCGCAGCGCCGGCGTACGCGCCCGCGAAGCATGAGGCCGAGACGGGCCTCTGGAGCTGGCTGACCACCGTCGATCACAAGAAGATCGGCACGCTGTACCTGGTCACCAGCCTGTTCTTCTTCGTCTGGGGCGGCATCGAGGCGGCGCTGATCCGCGCGCAGCTCGCCGGCCCCAACCTGAACGTCCTCTCGGCGGACACCTACAACCAGGTGTTCACGATGCACGGCACCACGATGGTGTTCCTCGCCATCATGCCGCTGTCGGCCGCCTTCTTCAACCTGCTCATCCCGCTCCAGATCGGCGCGCGCGACGTCGCCTTCCCGCGGCTCAACGCGTTCTCGTACTGGATCTACCTGCTGGGCGGCATCTTCATCTCGCTGCCCGTGCTCTTCCACGCCGCGCCCGATGGCGGCTGGTTCGGCTACACCCCGCTGACCACGAAGGCCCACTCGCCGGGCATCAACATCGACTTCTGGGTCATCGGCCTGCAGATCCTCGGCATCAGCACGCTCGCGGCGTCGTTCAACTTCATCACGACGATCGTGAACATGCGGGCCCCCGGGATGAACATGATGCGCATGCCCATGTTCACCTGGAACACGTTCGTCGTGCAGTTCCTGGTGCTGCTCGCGTTCCCGGTCATCACGATCGCGCTGCAGTTCCTGATCTTCGATCGGTTCTTCGGGACGAACTTCTACACGTCGACGGCGGGCGCCGACCCGCTGCTCTGGCAGCACCTGTTCTGGATCTTCGGGCACCCCGAGGTCTACATCCTCATCCTGCCCGCCTTCGGCCTCGTGTCGGAGGTGATCCCGGTGTTCAGCCGCAAGCCGATCTTCGGCTACCCGGTGATGGTGTACGCCACGGTGCTCATCGGCTTCCTCGGCTTCGGCGTGTGGGCGCACCACATGTTCGCCGTGGGCATGGGCCCGATCGCCGACTCGGTGTTCGCGCTCACGACGATGCTGATCGCGATCCCGACGGGCGTGAAGATCTTCAACTGGATCTCCACGATGTGGGGCGGCGCGCTGCGCTTCACGACGGCCATGAAGTTCGCGGTCGCGCTGGTCGGCATGTTCACGATCGGCGGCATCTCGGGCGTGATGCACTCCTCGCCGCCGGCCGACCTGCAGCAGACCGACACGTACTTCATCGTCGCGCACTTCCACTACGTGCTGTTCGGCGGCTCGATGTTCGGCCTGTTCGCCGGGACGTACTTCTACTTCCCGAAGTTCACCGGCCGCATCATGAGCGAGAAGCTCGGCAACTGGAGCTTCTGGTTCATGTTCGTCGGGATGAACCTCACGTTCTTCCCGATGCACTACTCGGGGCTGCTCGGCATGCCCCGCCGCATCTACACGTACGACGCCGACCAGGGCTACACGCTGTTCAACCAGCTGTCGACCATCGGCACGGGCATCCTGATCATCGGCGTCGCCCTCACGCTGTGGAACATGTTCCGCAGCTGGAACGGCGGCGAGCGCGCGGGGAACGATCCGTGGGGCGGCGGCACGCTCGAGTGGTCGATCCCGAGCCCGCCGCCGGAGTACAACTTCGCCGAGCTGCCGAACGTGACCTCGCGCTACCCGGTGTGGGACGCGAAGGCGCCGGAGCTGACGCGCGAGGTGCCGCACACGGAGGCGGGGGACCGCCGCCTGGGCATCGCCGGCCCGCAGGGCGTGGCGAACGGGAAGGAGATGGGCTCGGTCAGCATCAACCCGACCGCCGGCGAGGCGCACCCGGGCGAGGGCGCGAACGTGATGGCCAACGCCGCCACCAGCGCGCGTCGCCTCCCGACCGCCAAGGAGCTCGGCATCCCGATGCCGAACCCGTCGATCATGCCGCTCGTCTGCGCGGTGGGCGTGGTCGTGATGTTCTGCGGCCTGCTCTTCCTGCAGCGGAGCACCGCCACCGGCGTGGGCATCATGGTGCTCGGCGCGCTCTGGTGGGTGGTGTCGCTCTACAACTGGCTCACCACCCCGCTCGAGGACGCGCACTGAGATGGCGACCGTAGACTCGACGCTCCCCGCCGGTCAGGCGGGGGCCGCCCACACGGGCGGCCACTACACGACCACCGGGCTCGACAACCGGAAGATCGCCATCTGGGCGTTCATCGGGTCCGAGTGCATGCTCTTCACGTCGCTCATCTCGACGTACCTGATCTACAAGGGGCGCTCGCTCGTCGGCCCCTTCCCGCACGAGTCGTGGACCGACCCGGCGACGGGCAAGGTCTTCCCGGCGATCCTGGACATCCCGGTCACCTCGGCCTCCACGTTCGTCCTCCTCATGTCGTCGCTCGCCATGGTGCTGGCGCACGACGCGGTGGTGAACTCGGAGAACCCGAACCGGAAGAGCTGGCAGAACTCGAAGCTCTGGCTCGCCATGACGGCGCTCCTGGGCACCGTGTTCCTCGGCTTCCAGGCGTACGAGTTCACCTCGTTCGTGCACGAGGGGCTGACGATCCGCACCAACCTGTTCGGGTCCTCGTTCTTCACGCTCACCGGCTTCCACGGCGCGCACGTGACGGCCGGCGTGATCTGGCTGCTCTCGCTGCTGATGATCGACTTCAAGCGCGGGCTCAAGCCGCACGACGAGCTGGCGGTCGACATGGCCGCGCTCTACTGGCACTTCGTCGACGTCGTGTGGATCGTGATCTTCACGCTCGTGTACCTCATCCAGTAGCCCGGACCCGACCATGGCTCAGCATTCCCACGGCGACGCCGCGGCGGCCCACGGCACGCACGGGGCGAACGATCCCGCCCACGGCGCGCACCACGCGCACCACCCGACCGCCGGCACGTACGTCAAGGTCGGCATCCTGCTGACGATCATCACGATCATCGAGGTCTACGCCTACTACGTCCCGGCGTGGGTCGCGCACTGGTCGTTCGTGCCGTCGCTGCTGCTCATGTCGGCCGTGAAGTTCATCGTGGTCGTGTCGGTCTACATGCACCTGCGCTACGACCACCGGCTGTTCCGCGCGCTCTTCACCGGCCCGTTCATCGTGGCCGCGCTGACGCTGATCGGCCTCATGTTCCTGTTCGGCCAGGCGTCCATCCGCCTCGGGCTCCTGAGCTGAGGCGCCCCGGCACGGCCGCGCGGCCGCGCGTCGTGGCGCCCCGGTTCCACACGGGGCCCCGGCGCGCGGCCGCGTCGTCGTCTCTGCGTCCGTGCCGTCCGCGTTGGAGGTAAGGCATCATGCTCGTCGCTCCGTCCGTCGTCCCCGCACTCGCGCTGCTCCACCCGGTGGCGCAGCTGGGCTCCAGCTTCTCGGTGCACCCCAGCACCGCGATCGGCATCGCCGCGCTCGCGGCGCTCTACCTCTGGCGCGCGCGCGCCGGCGGCCCCGCCGCGCCGAGCGCGGCCCAGCGGCTCGCCTTCTTCAGCGGGCTCGCGCTGCTGTTCCTGTCGCTCAACGGCCCGATCCACGACCTGAGCGACGTCTACCTGTTCAGCGCGCACATGGTGCAGCACCTGCTGCTGCAGCTCGTCGTGGTGCCGCTGCTGCTGCTCGGCACCCCGGGCGGGATGCTGCGCCCGCTGCTGCGCGTGGGCGCCATCCGCGCGGTCGCGACGCGCGTGACCCGGCCGGCATGGTGCTTCGTGCTGTTCAACCTCGTGATGGCCGCCTGGCACCTGCCGCCGCTCTACAACACGGCGCTGGCGTACCACGGGGTGCACATCGCGCAGCACCTGACCTTCCTCGTCGCCTCCACGCTCATGTGGTGGCCGATCCTCGGGACGCTCCCGGAGCTGCCGCGCCTCTCGTACCCGGCGCAGCTGCTCTACTGCTTCCTGCTGACGATCCCGATGTCGATCGTGTCGGTGTACATCACCTACGCCGACCGCGTGCTGTACCCGGCGTACTCGTACGCGCCGCGAATCCTCGGGATGTCGCCGCTCGAGGACCAGCGCCTGGGCGGGCTGATCATGTGGGTGCCGGGCGGCATCTTCTTCATGCTCGTGATGTCGGTCGTGTTCTTCCGCTGGACGTCGCGCGGCTCCGGCGACGACGTGCGGGCGGCGCAGGTGCCGGCCTGACCCGCCTCGCTCCGACGGCTCCCGCCCCGCATCCATGATCGTCTACCTCGTCACCGGCGGCGCCGGGTTCATCGGCTCGGCGCTGGTGCGACGGCTGCTCGCGCGCGCCGACGTCACCGTGGTGACGGTCGACAAGCTGACCTACGCGGGGAACCTCGACTCGCTCGGCGCGGCGCTCGACCATCCGCGGCACCGCTTCGAGCAGGTCGACATCGGGGACGCGGCGCGCGTGCGCGCGCTCTTCGACGCGTACCGCCCCGACGGCGTGTTCCACCTGGCGGCGGAGTCGCACGTCGACCGCTCGATCGACGGCCCGGGCGCCTTCATCGAGACGAACGTCGTCGGCACCTTCACGCTGCTGCAGGAGGCGCGACGCCACTGGACGGCGCGCGATGCCGACGGGCGCGCCGCGTTCCGCTTCCTGCACGTCTCGACCGACGAGGTGTTCGGCTCCCTCGGCGACACCGGCGCGTTCACCGAGGAGACGCCCTACGATCCGAGCTCGCCCTACTCGGCGAGCAAGGCGGCGTCGGATCACCTCGCGCGCGCCTGGCACCGCACGTACGGGCTGCCCGTCGTCGTCACGAACTGCTCGAACAACTACGGGCCGCATCAGTTTCCCGAGAAGCTGATCCCGCTGACGATCCTCAACGCGCTCGCCGGGCTGCCGCTTCCGGTGTACGGCCGCGGCGAGAACGTGCGCGACTGGCTGTACGTCGACGACCACGCCGACGCGCTCATCACGGCGATGGAGCGCGGGCGCGTGGGCGAGACCTACCTGGTGAGCGGCCGCGAGGAGCGCCGCAACCTCGACGTCGTACGCGCCGTGTGCCGCCTCGTCGACGAGATGGCGCCGCGGCCGGGCGCCGCGCCGCGCGAGTCGCTCATCACCTTCGTCACGGACCGGCCGGGGCACGATCACCGCTACGCGGTGGATTCCTCGAAGATCCAGCGCGAGCTGGGATGGCGGCCCCGCGAGTCGTTCGAGAGCGGGCTGCGCGCGACGGTCGCGTGGTACCTGGAGAACCGCGCGTGGTGGGAGCGCGTGCGCTCGGGGGGCTATCGCGGCGAGCGCCTCGGCCTGGAACAGGCGACGGCCGGCCGATGAAGGGGATCATCCTCGCGGGCGGATCGGGCACGCGCCTCTATCCGCTCACGCGCGTGCTGAGCAAGCAGCTCCTGCCGGTGTTCGACAAGCCGATGATCTACTATCCGCTGTCGACGCTGCTGCTCGCGGGCATCCGCGACATCCTCATCATCAGCACGCCGCAGGACCTGCCGCGCTTCGAGCAGCTGCTCGGCGACGGCAGCCAGTGGGGCGTGAGCTTCACCTACGCCGAGCAGCCGCGCCCGGAGGGGCTGGCGCAGGCGTTCGTGATCGGCCGCGACTTCGTCGGCGACGACCGCGTCGCGCTCGTCCTGGGCGACAACATCATCTACGGCGGCGGCCTCGTGGCGCGCCTGCGGGAGGCCGTCGCGCGCACGCACGGCGCGACCGTCTTCGGCTATCACGTGCCCGACCCGCAGCGCTACGGCGTGGCCGAGATCGATGCGGAAGGACGCGTGCTGACGCTGGAGGAGAAGCCCGCCGCGCCGCGCTCGTCGTACGCCGTGATCGGGCTGTACTTCTACGACAACCAGGTGCTCGACATCGCGCGCGAGCTGCGTCCGTCGCCGCGCGGCGAGTACGAGATCACGGATCTCAACCGCGTGTACCTGGAGCGCGGCCAGCTGCACATGGAGCTGCTCGGGCGCGGCTTCGCCTGGTTCGACACGGGCACGCACGAGTCGCTGCACGAGGCGTCGGGCTTCATCGAAACCGTCGAGCGGCGGCAGGGGCTCAAGATCGCCTGCCCCGAGGAGATCGTGTATCGCTCGGGGCACATCGACGACGCCCAGCTCGAGCGGCTCGCGCAGGAGCTCGGGTCGTCCAGCTACGGCGTCTACCTGCGCGGCCTGCTCACCGAGGCGCTGCCGCGCGCGCTCGATCCCCTGAGCGCGCGCGGCCTCGCCTGAGCGGCGGCGCGCCCGCTCAGAAGCTCGGCCCCAGCAGCAACGCGTTCAGCACCATCTTGTCGAACGCGCGCCACCACCCGCGGAACGTCGGGTCGTGCGCGAACAGCACGACGTGCCCGCCGCCCAGCGGCTCCTCCAGCACGAGCGCCGAGTTGCGCAGCAGCCGCTCGGTGTTGCCCGGCCACTGGAAGCCCGCACGGTGGAAGGCGCCGGTCTGCGGGAAGACCGCGACGTTGGTGCCCTCCTTCGACAGCTTGAGGAAGGTGCCGCCGGTGACGAGCGCCGTCAGGCGCGGCGCCTCGTAGCCGTACGTGAGCCAGTGCGTGCGGTCGAGCACCACGTCGAAGTGGCTGCCCGGCAGGCTCGCCGGGACGTCGGGGGTCGCGCCGGGGCTCGTCACAGCCAGCAGCTCGCGCCCTTCGGCGGTCGGATCGTTCGCGGCGCCGGGGCGAGCCGCCGTCCGCGTGCGCGCGGTGTCGCGCCCCGCGGGGGCGCGCGTCGCGCTGTCGGCCTTCGCGTCGTCGGGCTTCGCGTCCGCGCCCACCCGCCGCGCGCTCGTGAGCCCCACGTCCTCGCGTGCGGCCCACGCGGAGGCGCCGCCCATCGTCACCAGCGTGCCGCCAGCGCGCACCCACCCCCTGAGCCGATCGACGCCGTCCTTGTCGATCCACGCGCCGACGTCGCCCCACGCGTCCGGGATCACGATCACCTGGTAGCGCGACAGGTCGCCGCCGGTCAGCGCGCGCCAGTTGAGGTGCGTGAAGTCGACGCCGTAGCGGCGGTCGAGCGTCCACCAGAGCGCGCCGAAGCTCGGCTGCGAGATCCCCTCGTCGCCGACGATCGCCACGCGCGGACGCCGCAGCGCCACGATCTCCTCGGCGCCGATGCCGAGCCGCGCGCGTTCGGTGAACGCGGTGGCGACCGGCGTGACCGCGACGCCCGACTCGCGCGCCAGGCGGTCGATCGTGGCGTGCACGGTCGTGTCGTTGCGCGACGTGCGCACGACGAACGTGCCGCGCGGCCACATGCGGCCGCCCGCCTCCGTGCTGTCGGTGGTGACGGTCACGCGCACGCCGTGCGCGAGCAGCTGCCACGCGAGCCGCGAGGCGTTCGTGCGCTCCGGGCCGAACAGGTAGCCGCTCTGCGCGCGCACGCCGCCCACGACGCCGCCGTCGACCGCGACCGGCAGCGCGTCGGCCGCGTACGCCGGCGCGGCGGGACCGAGCAGTGCCACCGGCGCCGCGGTGCCCGCCGTCGCGGTCGCGAGCGCGGGGCCCGTGCGCGAGGTGTCCGCGAGCGTCAGCAGCGCCCCCGTCACCGGCGTCGCGTCCTCGGTCCACCACGCGTCGACGCCGAACGCCACCGGCAGCGACCACGCCGTGATGTCGTAGAACTCGTACGCCTCGCGGAAGCCGGCGCCGCCGCGCCGCTGGTTGCGCGCGAAGCGCTCCTCCTGCTGCCGCGCGAACTCGGGATCGAGCGTCGGCGCCGGTTCGAGGATCGCGCGCGCGAGCCGGCCCTGCGGCTGCGCGAGGTCGACGACGTACGCGCCCGCGTCGAAGCGGCGCGCGCCCGCCGCGGCGCCGGCGCTCGAGCCCTGCCCGAACGCGTGCGCGCGCGCGCTGGAGAACGCGCCCCCGGCGCGCCGCACCTCGATGCCCGCGCGCACCAGCGCCGCCGCCAGCTCGGCGGCGCGCTGCGGATCGCGCTCGGCCGAGAACACCACGCGCCGCATGCGGCCGGTGCGCCCGTCCTCGACGGCGCGCTGGCGGAACGCGAGGTAGTCGCGCACGCGCTCGGCGGCACCCGCGGCCGTCGCCTCGATGGTCGCCATCGCCGCCACCCAGTGCTTCGCGATGCCGTCGCGGAACGACACCTTGGTGCCGTCCTCGCGCTCCCACAGGATGCCCTTCCAGCCGCCGCCGTCGGTCTCGTACGTCATGCCCGTCGCGCCGGTGAGCGCCGGCCACGTGTCCCAGTAGCCCGGGTAGTACAGGTCGAAGTACGAGCGCACGTAGTACTGCCAGCCGTAGCGGTCGAACGCCGCCGCGTTCGCGCGCCCGATGCGCGTCAGCCACTTCTCCGCCTCGGCGCCGATGTGCTCGTTCACCGGGCGCGCCGCGGGCGGGAAGAAGTAGGTGCTCACCTGTCCGTGCTGGTCGACGGCGACCTGCGGGTGCCAGCGCAGCATCCCGCGCATGATCGCCTGCACCTCGGGCTGCGTGCTGGCGATGACGTCGCGGTTCATGTCGAACCGGTAGTGGTTGTAGCGCCCCTGGATCGACCACGGCTCGTCGTGCTCCAGGCTCTCGTTCGCCGGATCGCGCCGCGCGACCGAGTTGTACCAGACGCCGAACCGCTCGTGGCCGTCGGGGTTGGAGCTCGGGTTCAGCACGACGACCACGTTGCGCAGCGCGGCGACCGTCGCCGGCTCGTCGCTCGCCGCGAGCTGGTAGAGCAGCTGCATTCCGCTCTCGAAGCCGGGCGACTCGTTGCCGTGCACGCTCTCGCTGATCCACACCACCGCCGGCGTGCGGCGGGCCGCCGCGTCCAGCTCCGCCGCCGACGCGCCGCGCGGATCGGCGATGCGATCGAGGTCGCGCCGGATCTCGTCGAGGCGCGCGATGTTCTCGGGGCTCGACACGACGAACAGCCGCATGCGCCGCCCCTCGTGCGTGGCGCCGATCTCCTCGACGCGGACGCGGTCGCGCGCCGCGTCGGCGATCGCGAGGAGCACGCGCTCCTGCTCCGCGTACTGCGTGTTGCGGTCGCCGAGGCGGAAGCCGAGGAGGGCCTCGGGGCGGGGGATGCTCGCGCGGTACGGGCCGCGGGCCTCGAACGAGAAGGCGCGGTCGTCCCGCAGGGTGTCGCGCAGCGCGGCGCCGATCGGCGGCTGCGCGGCGAGCGGGGCGGGGCGGGACGCCAGCGCGGAGGGGAGCGCCAGCAGGGCGGCCGCCGCCAGGCGGCCGGGACGTCGCAGGGGCATCGACAGGGTCGGCAAGGGTGGTCGCGCGGCCCTCAAGCTGGCGGCCCGGACTCGGCCGTACAAGGATGCGCGCCGGGGCCCCGCCTCCGGGCGGCACGAGCTCTCGGGGGCGCGGTTGTTGACCGCTCGCGGAGATCATCCGGCCGCCCGCGCGGCCGTCCGGTCCGAACCCGATCCCTGGAGCGTCACATGCCCGATACCAACACCCTGCAGCGCCGCCGGCACTGGGCCGACGTCGTCGCCATCGTCGCGAGCGTCGCGGCGATCGGCCTCGCGATCTGGCCGAACCTCGCCGCCGACGAGGGCCCCGCGGGCGCCAGCGTCGGCTCCGGCGCGCTGGCCAGCGCGATCGCCGGCGCGCTCGGCGTCCTCGGCCTCTTCCTCGCCCAGCGCTCGCCGGGCGTGGCGCGCGTCCCGCTCGCCCTCGGTGGCCTGCTCCTGCTGCTGACGCCCTTCGTCTTCGCCCGCGCGGCGGGCGTCGTCCCGACGCTGCAGATGATCCTCGGCGTCGCGATGCTCGCGACCGTGCCGTTCATCGGCCGCCTTCCCGACGAGCTGCCGCCGCGCGACGCGGGACGCTCGCGCGTCTGACGGGGCGACGCCGCCCGGGTGCTCCGGCCCGGGCGGTCGCCCGCACGTCCCCTTCCCCCGATCGCCGTGCGTCTCTAAGTTAGTCGACGCTAATAATTTGCTGGGGCTGCACGAACATGTGGATTCGGCGCCGCGAGGGTGGCGCCCGGGGGCTGCGATGATCGACGTCGGGGTCGGTGTCCGGATGGCCGCGCGCCGCGCGCGGGACGTGGTGCTGCTGCTCGCCCTCCTGACGGTGCCGGTGCGCGCCCAGCCGCCCGAGGCGGGTGCGTCGGGCGCCCGCGCCGCGGACGCGGTCGAGGGGCGCGTCGTCGACACGGCGGGCGTCCCGCTCCCCGACGTGCGCGTGCGGCTCGTGGAGCTCGGCCGCACGCGCCTGACCGGGGCCGACGGTCGCTGGCGCTTCTCGTCGGTCGCGCCGGGCCGCTACACGCTCAGCCTGTCGCGCGTGGGGCGCGTTCCCGAGACGCGCCGCATCGCGATCCCCGGTGACGGACGCCCGGTCGACGTCGTGCTCCGCGCCGCGCGCGTGCAGCTCGCCGCCGTGCAGGTGACCGCGTCCACCGGCGCCACCCGCGCGCAGGACTCGCCGCAGCCCACCGCGGTCATGGAGGGCGCGGAGCTGCGCACGGGTCAGGGCGCCGCGCTCGGGGAGACGCTGGAGCAGGTGCCGGGCGTGCGCTCGCTCTCGATGACGACCGGCATCGGCAAGCCGGTGATCCGCGGCATGACGCACTACCGCGTCGTGACCCTCGACAACGGCCAGCGCAGCGAGACGCAGGCGTGGGGGCACGACCACTCGCCCAACGTCGAGACCGCGACCGCCGAGCGGGTGGAGGTCATCAAGGGGCCGGCGAGCGTGCTGTACGGGTCGGACGCGCTGGGGGGCGTCGTGAACGTGGTGGCGCCGTCCGTCCCCGACGCGCTCGACGGCGCGGCGTTCGTGCGCGGGCGCGCGAGCACGATCTACAACCACAACGTGCGCGGCACCGACGGCACGCTCGCGCTCGAGGGCGCGCGCGGCGGCTTCGGCGCGCGCGCGGCGCTCACGGCGCGCGCCAGCGGCGACATGCGCACGCCGGTCGGCCGCCTGACGAACACCGACAACCGCGCCGTCGCCACCGAGGGCGCGGCCGGCCTGCGCGGGGCGTGGGGCACGGTGACCGCGCGCTACGCCGGCCGCGGCGAGCGCATCGAGATCTTCGACGATCCGATCGCGAGCCCCGGCTACACCGGCTTCCAGCGCATCGCGACGCACCGCGGCACCGTCGAGGCGACGCTCCCCGTGGGCGCCTCGCGCCTGCAGGCGAACGTGGGCTACGAGCAGAACTTCCGCCGCGAGTTCGCGGACGCGCGCGCCACCCGCCCGGACCTCGGGCTGCTCGTGCGCAACTGGACCGGCTTCGCGCACCTGCACCACGCGCCGGTCGGTCCGTTCTCGGGCACCATCGGGGTGTCGGGGATGACGAGCCGCTTCCAGAACCGCGGCAGCGAGACGCTCATCCCGGGCAGCGACTCGCGCACCGCCGCGCTCTTCGCCTTCGAGCAGGCGGAGCTCGGGCGCTGGCGCGCGACGTTCGGCGCGCGCTTCGACCACCGCACGCTGGCGACCGGCGGCGACACGTCCATCGGCGTCGCGCCGCAGCGCCGCGCCTTCCCCGCGGTCACCGGCAGCGCGGGCGTGCTCTATCGCCTTTCGGAGCCCGTCGCGCTGGTGGCGAACGTCGCGCGCGGCTTCCGCGCGCCCGCGGCGCCGGACCTGTGGGCCAACGGCTTCCACGAGGGCACGCGCGCCTTCGAGCGCGGCGATCCGGACCTCGACGTCGAGACGTCGCTCAACACCGAGGTCGGCGTCCGCGTCACGGCCACCGCGCTCACGGCGGAGCTCACCGGCTACGTGAACCGCGTGCGCGACTACATCTACCTGCGCCCCTTCGGCACCGGCGCGCTCTTCGACTCGCTGCAGGTCGTGCAGGGCGACGCGCGGCTCATGGGGCTGGAGGCGCGCGCGGCGTACCGCCCGCTGTCGTACCTCACGCTCCAGCTCTCGGGCGATTGGGTGCGCGGCGACAACGTGAGCGCCGACGTGCCGCTGACGTTCATCCCGCCGCCGCGCCTGGTGTACGGCGTGCGCCTCGACCGCGAGCGGCCGTGGCGCGGGCTCCGCGCGCTCTACCTCACCGCGTCGGCCGAGAGCAACGCCCGGCAGTCGCGCCTCGACCCGCGCGACGTCGCGCCGCCGGGCTACACGATCGCCACGCTCGGCGCCGGCGCGACGCGGCTCCTGCCGCGCGGCCCGCTCACCGTCGACCTGACGCTGCGCAACGTGCTGGACGGGCGGTACCGCAGCTTCATGAGCCGCTACAAGGCGTACGCGGACGCGCCGGGCCGGGCGCTGGTGCTGCGGCTCGGCAGCGCGCTCTGACGCGCGGCGGAGACGCGAACGGGGCCCGGCGCATGGCGCGCCGGGCCCCGTTCGCCGCTTAGCGGCTTCTCGTCGCCGCGCGTGGCGCGCGGCGGACCCTCAGGCGCGCGTGCGACGGCGCGCCAGGCCGACCACGCCGAGCAGGCCCGTGGCCATCAGCACGTAGGTGCTGGGCTCCGGTACCACCGAGTTGCCCGGGGGCGGCGTCACGATCGGGCCCTGTCCGACGTCGATCACCGACCCGGCCAGCCCGCGCGTGAAGTCGTACTCGTTGTCGGTCGGATCCACGTCGCGCAGCAGGAAGCGCAGCTCGCCCGTCGACTGCAGCGACGAGAAGATGTTGCCGAGCAGGGAGCCGCTCTCGACGAAGAAGAAGCCGGTGCTCAACGTCTCGTCGAGGAAGCCCTCGAAGGTCGCGCCGCCGTTCAGCACGGCGCCCGTCGAGTTGGTCTCGACCGTGGTGACGTTCGAGAAGCTGCCGACCTCGACGCCGTTGACCTGGAAGAAGTTGTCGTTGAAGTCGAACTCGTTCTCGCCGGTGTCGCCGTCGTACAGCGTGATGCGGAAGGCCGCGCGCTGCAGCCCACCGCCGAGCGCCGCGATCGTGGCCGCGCCGAAGCCGGACTGCACGCCGATGGTCAGCGGGTTGCCGCGGTTCCCCGCGGGCGTGCCCGTGTGCGAGAACCCGCGGAACAGCGAGCTGGCCGAGAGCTGGCTGACGACGCGGTTCCCGTTCGTGCCGATGAGGTCGGCGACGATGCCGCCGACCGCGGTGACGCCCGAGGGCAGGGCGCCGCCGGCAGGCGACGTGGTCGTGGGCTGCGCCTGTGCTGCGGAACTGACGAGCGCGGTCGCCGCCAACGCGACGGCGAGGATGCGGGGACTCCGCATGTAGTGCCTCCGACGGGTGAGAGTTGGACTGCCACGCTGCAGAACGGCAATGCGCGACGACCGGACGCGACGAGCGTCCGGTTGGATCGAGCGCAGGCAGCACCCGCAAGTAGCGTGCGGTAGATCACAACCCTGTCATCGTTCCGATCGTCGAGAACGCCAGACGGGGTGCGGCATCCACGTGGATGCCGCACCCCGTCTGGCGTTCTCGACCGCATCGACGCGCGCGTCGACCACCGCGTCAGAACTCGATCTGCGTCCCCAGCTCCACCACGCGGTTCGGTGGGATGTTGAAGAACTCGGTCGCCGAGCGCGCGTTGCGCGACATGAAGACGAACACCTTCTTCCGCCACCCCGCCATCGGGGTCCGGCCACTGGGCAGCAGCCGCTCGCGCCCGAGGAAGTAGGAGGTCTCGTTCGGACGGGCGCGGATGCCGAGCCCGTTGAGGCGGCGCATGACGTCGGGCACGTCGGGGCTCTCCATGAAGCCGTAGGTCGCGACGACGCGGAAGAAGCCGTGCCCGAGCTTCTCGAACTCCAGCATCTCGTCCTCGTCCACGTTCGGGACCTCGGCCGAGCGGATCGAGAGCAGCACCACCTGCTCGTGCAGCACCTTGTTGTGCTTCAGGTGGTGGAGCAGCACGACCGGCGCGCCGCCCGAGGTCGACGTCATGAAGACGGCCGTGCCCGGCACGCGTGGCGGCTGACGGCGCGCGACGTCCTCGAGGAACATGTCCATGGGGATCGTGCCGCGCTGCAGCAGCTCCTGCAGGATCTCACGACCGCGCTTCCACGTGGTCATCAGCAGGAACACGAGCGCGGCCACGCCGAGCGGCACCCACCCGCCGTGCGGCACCTTGAGCAGGTTGGACGCGAAGAACGCCAGGTCGATGGCCAGGAAGAGGTACAGGAAGACGCGCATCTTCCACTTCGACCAGCCGAAGCGCTGCCGCGCGATGAGCACGAAGAGGATGGTCGTGATCGCCATCGTCGCGCTCACCGCCACGCCGTAGGTGGCGGCCAGGGCGGCGGCCGATCCGAACGTGACGACCAGCAGCAGCGTCCCGATGGCGAGCGCCTTGTTCACCTCGGGGATGTAGATCTGTCCCGCCTGCTCGCTGGAGGTGTGCACGATCTGCAGCCGCGGGACGTAGCCGAGCTGGATGGCCTGCTGCGTCAGCGAGAACGCGCCCGAGATCAGCGCCTGCGACGCGACGATCGCCGCCAGCGTCGCGACGACGAGCAGCGGGAGCTGCAGCGCGCGCGGCGCGAGCAGGTAGAACGGGTTCGCGATCGCCTCCGGCATGCGCAGCAGCAGCGCGCCCTGCCCGAAGTAGTTGAGCAGCAGGCAGGGGAGCACGAAGGCGAACCAGGCCATCCGGATCGGCTTGCGGCCGAAGTGCCCCATGTCGGCGTAGAGCGCCTCGCCGCCCGTGATCACCAGCACCACGGCGCCGAGCACGACGAACGACCGCGTCGGGTGCTCGACGAAGAACTGCACCGCGTACCACGGGTTCACGGCCGCGAAGATCTCTGGATGGCGGACGATCTCGGCGACGCCGAGCAGCGCGATGCTCACGAACCAGGTGAGCATGATCCAGCCGAAGGCGCCTCCCACCTTGGCGGTGCCCTTGTACTGGAAGTAGAACAGCGCCGAGATGATGACGAAGGCGAGCGGCACGACGAAGCGCGCCAGCCCGGGCGCCACGACCCCGAGTCCCTCGACCGCGCCGAGCACCGACACGGCGGGCGTGATGATGCCGTCGCCGTAGAGGAAGGCGCCGCCGAAGAGCCCCAGCGCGATGAGCACGGCGCGCCTGCGCTGCTCGCTCCCGCGGTTCTGGCGCTGGAGCAGGAGGGCGAGCAGCGCGTACACCCCCCCCTCGCCCTTGTTGTCCGCGCGCAGGATGAACATCACGTACTTGACGCTCACCACCAGCACGAGCGACCAGACGATCAGCGACAGCACGCCGTAGACGTTTTGCACGCTCGCCGCGAGCCCGTACTCGCGGCCGAACGCCTCCTTGATGGAGTAGAGCGGGCTGGTGCCGATGTCCCCGTAGACGACGCCGAGCGCGGTCAGCGTGAGGACGGCGAGCTTGCGGCCGGTCGGGTTGTCGTCGGGGCGGTGGTGCGTCCCGTGGCTCGCGGTGGGCGCCGCGGCGGCGGGGGGCGCCGGCGGTGGCGCGGGAGGAGCGGCGTCCGCGCCCGGGGACGCCGCCCGACGACTTGACGGCTCGTCGGCGGAGGGATCGGCGGACGCGGCGTCGCCTTGCGGCGCGGCGTCCGGTGAATCGGCGGACATGCGAGGGGGCGTCTGGGAAGGCCGCGCGCGTCTGGCGGTCGCGGCCGGCAGGGGCATGCAAAAAGCGGGTCGCGCACGATGGCGCGACCCGCTTTGCAAATCTACGACGGCCGGGCTGGGCACGTCCAGCACTGGGGGCGCCACCGGGCGCCCGCGCGCGTCAGCGCGACTGGCTCGCCTCCGCGCGGCGGCGGGCCTGCTCCTCGGCGCGCCGCGCCAGGAAGCGCTCGTAGCGTCCGCGCTGCTCGGGGGTGAGGCGCGCGGCGATCTCGCGGCGCGCGCCGTCGCGCACGGCCTGCATCTGCGGACGCACGGGGACCAGCAGCGAGTCGATCGCCCGGTGCTGCTCGTCGAGGATCGAGTCGACGGCCGCCTTCTGCTCGGGGGTCAACCCGAGCTCGGTGGTGAAGTCCTCGTACGTCGAGACGGCGGCGGGGCGCGTCTCGGCGCGGGCGATCGACCGGTCGAAGCCGAAGCCGACCGTCGCACCCAGGGTGAAGGCGCCGGCGAGGAAGGCCGCCGCCAGGATCTTGGACCGCTCCATGTGCTGCCCTCAGTCGGGCATGACGTAGCGGAACGTCGCCTCGCGGCGGGCGCGCTGGACCTCGTCGGCCTCGCCCGGCGGGGTCACGTCGCGAGCCGGGGCCTGCTGGGCGGCGGGCTCGTCGAGGCGCACGGGCGCGCGACGCTTGAGGCCGCCGGTGAGCAGGTACGCCGCCTCGTGCGCCGCCCGCGTGGCCGCGGCGGACACCGAGTCGGCCGTGGCCTCGTCGACCGCGCGCGCGAGCTCGGGGTCGAGCGGCTGCAGCTCGACGGGCGCGGCGGCGCCGCGCGCGACCGCCGTGCGGGCGCCGTGCGACTGGACGGTGATCGCGCCGACGACGACGACCAGCACGGCCGCCGCCGCGAGCCCCGGCCGGGCCCACTCGGCGAGCGCCTGCCACCACTCGGCCGCCGCGCGCGCGGGGCGCGACGCCCCGGCCCGGACGGCCGCCATGATGCGGCCCTCGAAGTCGTCCCAGTAGCGATCGCCGGGCGCCGCGTAGAGCGCGGCCAGCTCGCGCGTCACCGGATCGTCGGCCGGCGGGAAGTCGTCGGCACGCAGCGGGTCGGTCGCGCGTGGCGGGGTGGGGGCGTCGTCACCCCCGGGGATCAGGCGGAAGCGCGACATCAGAGGTCACCTCGCAGCTCGCCGAGCGTGCGCCGCAGCGCCGCCCGGGCGTGATGGAGGTCGGAGCGGGCCGTCCCTTCCGGGATGCCGAGCATCGCGCCGATCTCCGCATGCTTGAACCCCTCCACGTCGTGCAGCACGATGACCGCCCGCTGGCGCGCGCTCAGCCCGTCGAGCGCGTCGCGCAGCCGGGTGCGCAGCTCGAGCGACTCCGCCGGGTCGCGCATCGGCCGCGGCGAGGCGACCGTCTCGGGCAGCTCGTCCGCGTCGCGCACCTTGCGGCGGCGCGCGATGTCGAGCGCCGCGTTGGCGACGATGCGGTGCAGCCAGGCGCCGAACGCCTGCTCCGGCCGGAACCGGTCGAGCGCGCGGTAGGCGTGCAGGAAGCCCTCCTGCGTCGCGTCCTCCGCGTCCTCGTGCGAGAGGACGATCGCCCGCGCGACCGCGTAGGCGCGGCGCTGGTGCAGGCGCACGAGCCCCGCGAAGGCGCGGGCGTCGCCCGCCTGCGCGGCGAGCACCAGGGCCCGCTCGGCGAGCACCGGGTCGGTCGCCGCGCCGAAGACGGGCGACGCCGCGGGGGCGGCGACGGGCGCGGTCGCCGGCTCAGCCACGACGGGGCGCTCCGGCGCACGCGGGGCCGAACGGGGCGCACGAGGCGCGACGAGCCCGCCCGTGGGGAGCGGGAGCGCGGAGGAGAGGGACATCGAGGGGATGCTGCGGTCGATGGATGGGGTGCCCCCAGAGAACGCGGGCGGCGCGCGGAACGTTGGAGCGCTCCGCGGCGGCGGTGGCGGCGCGTGCGACATGCGTCACAGCCCCAGCGCCGCCGACTCGGCCTGCATCGCGCCGAGCACGAAGCCGAGGTGCTCGTCGAGGTCGACGCCGAGCTCGGCCGCCCCGTTGATCACGTCGTCCCGGTTCACGCCGCGGGCGAACGCCTTGTCCTTCATCTTCTTCCGTACACCGCTCACGTCCACGTCGTGCACCGACCGGGACGGCTTCACGAGCGCGGTGGCCGTGATCAGCCCCGTCAGCTCGTCGACGGCGAAGAGCGTCTTCGCCATCCGCGTGGTCCGCGGCACCCCGGTGTAGTCGGCGTGGCCGAGGATCGCCTCGCAGACGTCCTCGGGATAGCCGGCCGCGCGCAGCAGGCGGACCCCCTCGCTCGGATGCTCGGCGGTCGGCGAGCGCTCGGCGTTCGGCCAGCGCTCGTAGTCGAAGTCGTGCAGCAGCCCGGCCAGCCCCCAGCGCTCCTCGTCCTCGCCGAACCGGCGCGCGTAGGCCCGCATCGCCGCCTCGACGGCCAGCATGTGCTTGCGGAGCGACTCCGACTGCGTGTGCGCGTGGACGAGCGCGAGAGCCTCGGCGCGAGTGGGCATGGACGCGGGCGGCGGGGCGGGGAGGGGGCGGGCGGGATCGTGGAATCTACTCGCCCGGCCCCGCCGCGGTGGACCGTGGCCGCGATTCGGCCGCCACGCGGCGGGTGCCGGCGGCGGGCGAACGCCGCTCGGTGACGCCCCGCGGGCACGGGCGCCCGCGCGACCGGCCCGGCGCGCACGAGGCGCGCCGGCACTGGCGCAAAAAAATGACTTGCGGCATCCGCCGATCGGTGACACTTAGCTCACCGCACGGCCCGCCAACTCCTCCCTCCCATCCCGGGCGCTCGCCCTCCCTCCCCTCCGCGAGCGCCCTCCCCGCCCGCCTCTCCGCACACGAGTCCGCCGCGCTCCCGCGCGGACCGTGTCGCTCGCCCGTCTCCCCGTCCTTTCCCCAGCGCCCGGCGTCGCCGGCGCGTCCGCTCCACCCGTCGAGGAGGTAGTGTGCCCGTTCGAAGGTCATTGACACCGCTCACGGCAGGCCTGGCCGCCGTGGCCGTCACCGCGACGGCCGCCGGCGCCCAGCAGCTCGGCCGGGCCCGCATCACCGGGTCCGTCACGGACGCCACCACCTCGCGCCCGGTCGCCGGGGTGACGGTGCGCGTCGTCGGGACCAGCTTCGCGGCGGTCACCGACAGCACCGGCCGGTTCACCATCCCCAACGCGGCGCCCGGGCAGTTCAACATCGAGGCGCGGCGCATCGGGTACGGCGTGAGCGTGCAGGACAACGTGCGCCTCGTGCGCGACAGCACGGTCACGCTCGCCTTCCGCCTGACCGACACCCCCCTCCGCCTGCAGAGCGTCGTGGTCTCGGGCACGGTCGAGGCGACGCAGAACGTGAAGACGCCGTTCACCGTCGCGACGCTGACCGCCGCCGACCTGCCGGTCCCGCCGGTGACGTCGGCCGCGAGCATCGTGCAGGGCAAGGTCGCCGGCGTGCAGGTCATCCGCGGCGGCGGCGGGCCCGGTTCGGGCGTCACCATCCAGCTGCGCACGCCCACCAGCCAGTTCAAGACGACCAGCCCCCTCTACGTGGTCGACGGCGTCGTGCAGAACACGCAGACGGGCGTCACGACGCGCGACATCGCGACCGACGACATCGCGAGCGTCGAGGTGATCAAGGGCGCGGCGGCGGCGTCGCTCTACGGGTCGATGGGCGCCAACGGCGTCATCTCGATCACGACCAACCGCGGCAACAACCTCGCGCTCAACACGACGCAGTTCACGGTGCGCACCGAGGCCGGCATGAACTCGTTCACGAACGAGTTCACGAAGCCCGCGTTCCACCACTACCGGACGAACGCGGCCGGCGGGTACGTCAACGCCGCGGGGCGCGACACGACCCGGCGCGGCCGCGTGGCCGACGTGGTGGCGTTCAAGGACAACCCGTACATCGACCCGCTCTACAACCCGGCGAAGGAGTTCTTCAACGCCGGCTCGTTCAACCGCGTCGGCATCACGCTGCAGCAGAACCTGCCCTCGACGAACTTCGCGATCTCGTACAACCGGCAGCACGACGGCGGCGTCGTCTTCCAGTCGGACGGGTTCCACCAGCAGACGCTGCGCGTGAACGTCGACCACCGCCGCGGCGACCGGCTGCAGCTGAACGTCGGCGCGTTCCACTCGCGCGGGACGGTGGACGACCCGGCGATCGCGTGGGACAGCTTCTTCTCGATCGACCCCGACGTCAACATCAACCAGAAGACGGCGGACGGGCTGTACGTCGTGCTGCCGGACTCCAACAGCACGATCGTCAACCCGCTGTACCGCCAGCAGATCTACCAGGACTGGCTGACGCGCCGCGCGCGCACGCAGCTCAGCACGAACGCGACGCTCAAGATCACCAGCTGGCTGAGCGGCAACGCGAACGTCAACTACGACCGGTCGGACCAGTCGTTCGAGAACTTCATCCCGCGCGGCATCCTCGGCACCGACGGGCAGACGCCGACGCTCGGCACCTTCGAGCGCGAGAACGACATCGTCGAGGGGATCAACGGGACGGTCGGCCTGACCGCCACGCGCACCTTCGGCCGGCTCACGCCGCGCCTCTCGGTGCAGGCGCTGTCGCGCCGCGAGCAGAACCCGTTCACCGAGGCGATCGCCACCGACTTCTCGGTCGCCGGCGTGCGCGACCTCGACGTCGGCCAGACGCGCACCATCGAGTCGTCGTTCACCGACCGCCGCCTCACGAGCGCGCTGTCGAGCCTCAACCTCGACTACGCGGACAAGCTGATCGGCGACTTCAGCGTGCAGCGCGAGGGGAACTCGCTCTACGGGCCGGAGTCGCGCTGGAACAACTGGTACCGCGCCAGCGGCGCCTACCGGATGGCCGAGGAGTCGTGGTGGCCGCTCGCGTCGGTCAACGAGTTCAAGCTCCGCTACTCGTACGGCACCGCCGGCAACCGCCCGAGCTTCTACGACCAGTACGAGACGCTGGAGCTGGCGGCCGGCGGCCTGCCGACGCGCCAGACCTTCGGCAACGCGAACCTGCGGCCCGAGGTCGCGCGCGAGCACGAGTTCGGCATCGACGCCATCGTCAAGAACCGCGTGTCGCTCTCTCTCGTGTACGCGCGCCAGACGACGAGCGACAACATCATCGCCATGCCGCTGCCGGCGCTGAGCGGGTTCAACACGCAGGAGCAGAACGTCGGCAAGGTGAGCGGCCACACGATCGAGGCGACGCTCCAGGCGCAGCTGCTGCAGCGCGGCCGCTTCTCGTGGGACGTCAACCTCGTCGCCGACCGCTCGCGCACGCGGCTGCTGGAGTTCGGCCGCTCGTGCTACGGCGACGGCATCCGGTGGCGCTGCGACGGCTCGAACGTCGACGAGATGTGGGGCGAGAAGTTCATGTACTCGACCGCCGATCTCCCGGCGTGGCACGCGAACTCGCACGACGCCTTCCAGGTCAACGACGACGGCGTGCTCGTGGCGGTGGGCCGCGGCAACAGCTTCCGCGACGGCGTGGCGAAGAACCTCTGGGGCACGACGGTCAACGTCGACGGCCGCAGCTACGCGTGGGGCCGCCCGATCCTGCAGAAGGACTCGCTCGGGAACAACCTGTTCACGCGCATCGGGCGCTCGTTCCCGAGCATGAACTACGGCTTCCAGAACACGTTCCGCTTCCGCGACCTGCAGGTCTACGCGTCGTTCCACGGCCAGATCGGCGGGAACGTCTACAACAACATCAAGCAGGCGCTCTACCAGTCGACCGACCACAACGACGTGGTGCAGGCCGGCAAGCCGGACGAGCTGAAGAAGCCGATCCAGTACTACACGGCCGCCGACGGGCTGTCGAGCAACAACGCGAACTACAACTCGTACTTCGTCGAGAGCGGCACGTACATGAAGCTCGGCGAGCTCTCGGTCCGCTACACGATCCCGGCGCGGCTGCTCGGGGCGATCGGGCGCACGGGCGTCGACCGCGCGTCGCTGGAGCTGGTCGGCCGCGACCTGCTCACGTTCACGAACTACACCGGTATCGACCCGGAGGCGGGCTCCCCGGCCGTGCGCGTCGACAACGCCAACTATCCGATGTACCGCGTGTTCAGCGCCGCCGTCAATCTGACCTTCTGAGCTGCCGATGCGTTCCCTCCTCACCAACGGCCGGGGCGTGCGTCGCCTCGGCACCGTGCTCGGCGCCGCGACGCTCGTCGGCGTCGCCGCGTGCATGAACCTCGACGTCACGAACGCGGACACGCCGGAGCTCGCCGACGTCTTCACGAACGGCTCGAACCTCGAGCAGAACGCGGGCCTCGCCTTCCGCAACTTCTGGGGCGTCACCCAGGGCGCGCGGACGAACGCCACGTATCCCGTCGTGCAGCTTGGCGCCCTCGCCGAGATCACGACCGGCACGGCGGGCGCGACCTGGGAAGTGATCCAGGAGCCGCGCGTCCGCTACAACAACGTCAACGCGGACCAGTGGCTGGCGCGCAAGCCGTGGTACGACCTGTACGAGGTCATCGCCACGGAGACCGACGCGCTGAAGGCGCTCGACGCCGGCGTGCGCGTGGGCGCGGTCACGGCGGCGAACCCCAACGGCGCCGACACGCCGCGCGCCCGCGCCTTCGCGCGCTTCCTGCTCGGAGCCTCGCAGGTGTACCTCGGGATCATGTACGACAAGGCCTTCGTCTCGGACGAGAGCTACGATCCCGCCACGTACAAGCTGGAGTTCTCGCCGTATCCGGAGGTCGCGAAGGCGGGCATCGCGCAGCTGGAGAAGGCGATCGCGGACGCCAAGGCCGCGCCGACCAACTTCACGCTCCCCGTGGAGTGGGTGAACCAGCAGACCATCAACCGCGACGAGCTCGTTCGCATCATGAACGGGTACATCCTGCGCGCGCTGGTCTACACGGCCCGCACGCCGGCGGAGCGGGCGGCGGTCGACTGGAACCGGGTGCTCACGCTGACGGCGGCGCCGAACGTCATCACCAAGGACTTCGGCGCGCAGGCCGACCAGACGAAGTCGGGCACGACGAGCGCGTGGCTCCAGTACACGCAGCTCATGACCGACGCCCGCATCGACAACCACTTCGTCGGCGTCGCCGACACGTCGGGCGCCTACCAGCGGTGGCTGGCCCTCCCGTTCGAGCAGAAGGGCGAGATCCAGGTCCGCACGCCGGACCGCCGCATCCACGGCGCCGGCGGCCCGGGGACGGCGGGCAAGTACTTCGCGCAGGCCACCTCGCAGACGATGGCGACGAGCCGCGGCACCTCGCCGCACTCGCGCTATCGCGGCGTCCGCTACGGCACGAACCACTACCAGACCGGCTTCATCCCGACGATGACGCTGGTCGAGATGGACATGCTGCGCGCGGAGGCGCTCATCCGCCTCAACCGCGCGGCGGAGGCGGTGCCGCTCATCAACAAGACGCGCGTCGCGATCGGCGAGCTGCCGCCGGTGACGGCCGCGGGCACGGGGGCCAAGCCGACCTGCGTGCCGCGCAAGGAGAACGGCGACTGCGGCGACCTGATGGACGCGATGCTCTACGAGAAGCGCATGGAGCTGCACGCGGTCGAGGCGATCCTGCACTGGGCCGACTGGCGCGCGTTCGGCAAGCTGCCGAAGGGGAGCCTGATGCAGCTGCCGGTCACCGGCCGCGAGCTGCAGACGCTCGGCCTGCCGGTCTACTCGTTCGGCGGCGATCTGCCGGGCAGCGCGCCGTAAGGGCACGCTCCACCGGCGCAGCACACGAACGGGCCGGGCATCCACGTGGATGCCCGGCCCGTTCGTGCATTCAGGGGAAGGGCCGCGCGCCGGCGGGTGCCGCCCGCGGGCCGCGCGCTACTTGCCGCTGTCCTCGGAGAGGCCGCCGCAGGCGATGACGACGTCGCTGCCGCGCTCCTGCAGGATGTCCACGTGGTACGCGTCGCCGCTCGGGAGCGCGATCGGCAGGTTCACGGCGAGGCTCATGGAGCCGTCGCCGCGCGTCTGGAGCGGGCGATACGCCGCGATGGGCCCGAGCTCCGTCCCGCGCTCGCCGCACTGTCCCTTGCGGATGATCCACCCGAGCTGCGCGTTCGACGGGCCGTTGAGGATCTCGACCCGCGCGCGCGTCTCGTCGGCGCGACGCCCCTTGGTGAGCGTGAGCGTGCCCTGGAGTCGGCCGCCACCCGCGGCGACCAGCGTGGCGACGACCTTCACGTCCTGCCCCTGTGCGAGCGGGGCGGGCGCGGAGCGCGTCGCCGGCACGAGCGCGGCGGCGGCGAGGAGGGCGAGCGGGAGGAGGGACGCGGTCATGTCGGCGGCAGGCGGTGAGAGGCAGGGGACCCGGCGTTCAACCTACGGGCCGCGCCGGCGCTGTCGAGGGTCAGTGCGCGTCGACCGGAGCCGCGCGTCCCCTGGCGCGCCGCAGCAGGAAGACCGCCGGGATCACGCACAGGAACGACACGAGGATGAACAGCCACGAGTCGTTGTAGGCGAGCATCGCGGCCTGCTTCTGCAGCGTGCCGTCGAGCGCCGCGTAGGCGCGCTGCTGCGCCTCGAACAGCGGCGCGCCCTTCGCCTGGAACCCGGCCACCAGCGCGCGGAATCGCTCCTCGAACGCCGGGTTGCCGGCGTAGTAGTTCTGCACGAGATCCGCGCGGTGCAGCTGCGTGTGCCGCGTGAGGTAGGTGCCGAGCACCGCGATGCCGAACGAGCCGCCGAGCTGGCGCGACAGGTTGATGAGCCCCGACGCCTGCTGCGCCTCGTGCGGCTGGAGGCTGCCGAAGGCGACGTTGTTGATCGGGGTGAAGAGCAGGCCGAGCGCGGCGCCGCGGATGATGAGCGCGTGGCGCGCGTCCACCTCGCCGGCCGCCGACGTCAGGTGCCCGAGGTCCCACATGGACCAGAGCATCAGCGCCATGCCGAGGAGGATCAGCACGCGCGCGTCGGCCTTGGGCCGGTCGCCGTTGAGCAGGAAGCCGCACACGACCGCCACCGCCGCCGTCGCGAGCCCGCCCGGCAGCATGGCCAACCCGGTCTCGGTCGGCGTGAAGCCGAGGATGCCCTGCGTGAACAGCGGGAAGAGGATCGCGCCGCCGAACAGCCCGAAGCCGAGGATGATGAAGAGGAGGATCGACGCCGAGAGGTTGCGGTTCTTCAGCACGCGCAGCTGGATCACCGGGTGCGCGTTGCGCGGCGAGAGCTGCCACCAGAGCAGCCCGACCAGCGACACGGCGGCGACGATCGACAGGTTCACGATCATCGGGTCGGAGAACCAGTCGTGCGCGTTCCCCTCCTCCAGCACATACTGCAGCGAGCCGACGCCGGCGATCAGCAGCGCGATGCCCAGCCAGTCGACGGGGCCGGTGCGGCGCTGCTGCTCGGGCGGGTCGTGCAGGAAGGTCGTGACCAGGAACGCCGAGACGATCCCGATGGGCACGTTGATGTAGAAGCACCACGCCCACGCGTAGTTGTCGGTGATCCATCCGCCGAGCGTGGGGCCGACCGTGGGCGCGACGATGATGCCGAGCAGGAAGATCGCCTGGACGATGCCCTGCTCCTCGCGCGGGAAGATCTGGCGGAGCGTGGCCTGCGCGGTCGACAGCAGCGCGGCGCCGCCGGCGCCCTGCGCGAGGCGCCAGAGCACCAGCTCCCCGAGGCTGCTCGCCGCGCCGCACAGGAACGACGACACGATGAACAGCACGATCGAGAACGTCAGGTAGCGCTTGCGCCCGAACGTCTCGGTGAAGAACGCCGTCATCGGCAGTACGACGACGTTCGCCAGGATGTACGACGTGCTGACCCACGCGATCTCGGTCGACGTGGCGCCGAGGTTGCCGGCCATCTGCGGGAGGGCGACGTTGATGATGGTGGTGTCGAGCACCTCCATCACCGCGGCCGTGATGAGCCCCAGCAGGATGAGCCAGCGGTACTTCTCGACGCCGGCGGCCGGCGCGGCGGCAGCCGGGAGGGCGGCAGTGGCCATGACCGTCGCCGCCCTCAGCGCGTGCGCGCGTGCGCGACGACGCTCATGCCCGGGCGCAGCGGGCGCTCGGCGCCCAGCCCGCGCGTGACCTTGATGCGCACCGGCACGCGCTGCACGACCTTCGTGAAGTTGCCCGTCGCGTTGTCGGGCGGCAGCAGCGCGAAGCGCGCCCCCGTCGCCGAGCCGATGCTCTCGACCACGCCCGTGATCTGCGCGCCCTCATAGGCGTCGACGTCGATCTCGACCGGCTGGCCGACGCGCAGGTCGCGCAGCTGCGTCTCCTTGTAGTTGGCCGTGATCCAGACGCCCGTGTCGGCGACGATGGACATCAGCGTCTGCCCGGGCTGCACGAGCTGCCCGACCTCGACGGTCTTCTTGGAGACGTGGCCCGACGCGGGCGCGGTGACGCGCGTGTACGAGAGCTGGAGCGCCGCGTTGTCGCGCGACGCCTGCGCGCCGGCCAGCCGCGCGCGCGCGAGCCGCACGCCGGCCTGCGCGTTCTCGACGCCGGCGCCGCCGGCCGCGACCTGCCGCTGCGTCGCGGCGAGCTGCGCGCGCGCGACCTCCACGCCCGCGCGGGCGGCGTCGAGGCTCTGCTGCGAGACGATCTGCTGCGCGGCCAGCTGCTGGTAGCGCGCGAAGTCGCTCTCGGCGCGGGCGAGCGTCGCCCGCGCGGCCTCGACCTGCGCGCGGCCGGCGGCGGTCTGGCTGGACGCGGTCTGCACCTGCGCCTCGGCCTGGCCCACCTCGCCGCCCGAGCCGGCGGTCGCCTGCGCGGCGGCCAGGTCGGCCTCCGCCTGCGCCATGCGCACGCGGTACTCGGCGTCGTCGATCTGCACGAGCAGCGCGCCGCCGGCGACGGTCTGGTTCTCGACCGCGTTCACCGCCTTCACGTAGCCGCCGACCTTCGCGATCACCGGGACGATGTGGCCGTCCACCTGCGCGTTGTCGGTGGACTCGTGCGCGCGCGCGTACAGCCACGCCTTGCCGCCGTACGCCGCCCCGCCGAGCAGCAGGGCGCCGACGATGGGGAGCACGACGTTGCGGCGCGAGCGCGCGGGCTTCGCGGCGGCCGGCGGAACGGCCGGCGGGGCGGCGGGCGTCGCCGGGGCGGACGGCATCGGGTGTTCGGCGGTGGCGGTCGACATGCGGATCTCCGGACGGGAAGCGGCGGCGGGCGCGGACGGCGTCCCGGACGTGTGCGGATCGGATGCGGTCGGAGGGCGGGACATGGCGCGGCTCACGGGAGCTGGGTCACGACGCCCTGCGCGCGGGCGAGCGCCACGCGCGCGGACTGGTAGAGCGAGAGCGCGTCGACGTACGCGGTGCGCGCGGCGGTGAGGCTCTGCGACGCGGTGACGACGTCCGCGTTGCCGGCGACGCCGGCGCGGAAGCGGTCGCGCGCCTGCGTCACCTCGAGCTCCGCGAGCTGCAGGCGCTCGCGCGCGGCGCCGAGCTGCTCGCGCGCGCCGCGCAGGTCGAGCAGCGCGCCGCGCACCTCGACGGCGGTCTGCGCCTGCAGGTCGCGGCGGCGCACGTCGACCTCGTCGGCCTGCGCGCGCGTCTCCTCGACGCGCGCGCCGCGGCGGAAGCCGTCGAAGATCGGCAGCGAGAGCTGCACGCCCCACGTGTAGGTGCCGAGCAGGTGGTTCGCGGTGCGGCCCGTCGCGCCGCCGTCGGCGAAGGCGCCCACGGTGGGCAGCGCCTCGGCGCGCACGGCGGTCACCTGGCGGCGCGCGGCCTCCAGCTGCCGCTCGGCGGCGCGCAGGTCGGGGCGCTGTGCGAGCGCGCGCGCGACCGCCTCGTCGTCGGCCGGCAGCGGCTCGTCGATCGGCAGCGTGGCGAGCGAGTCGCCGAGGCGGAGCCCCGTGCTCAGCGGGAGGTCGAGCGCGCGCAGCAGCTCGAGGCGCGCGCGATCGCGCTCGTTGCGGGCGGCGATGAGCTGCGCGCGCGTGGCGGCGAGCTGCGCCCGCGCGCGCGTCACGTCGAGGCCCACGCCGGTGCCGGCGCGCAACTGCTGGTCGGCGATCGTCACCAGCTCGGCGGCGAGCGTCGAGTCGGCGACGCGGTTGGCCACCTGCGCGTCGGCCCGCTGCACGCGCAGGTAGGCGGCGGCGGCGACGGCGGCGGCCTGCTCGGACTGCGCGGTCGCCTCGGCGCGGCTGACCTCGACCAGGCCGCGGGCGGCGCGCACGCGCTCCACGGCGCTCAGGTCGAGCAGCGGCGCGGCGACGCGGGCGCGCAGGTCGAGCACCTGCACCGGCCCCGCGATCTGCCCGTTCGGGTCGAACACGGGCGGGTTCGGCTGCCCGGTCACCGGGTTGGTCCCGGTGGGCAGGTCGAGGCCGAGGGTGGCCGTGTTGAAGGTGCGCGTGTTGTCGCTGGCCGCGCCCGTGAGGTTGGGCAGCAGGTCGGCGCGGCGCTGGGTCACGCGCGCCTCGGCCTGGCGGGTGCGCAGCTGCGCCACCTGCGCCGGCGCGCTGCGGGCCGCGGCCAGCCGTGCGGCCTGGCCGAGCGTGAGCTGCGTGTCGGCGGGGGCGGGCGCCTGCGCGGCGAGGGCGCCGGGCGCCAGGAGGGCGAGCGCGGCGAGCGCGCGGCGGAGCGGGCGGGGGGCGCTCATCGCGACGCTCCGCAGGCGCTGTCCGGGCGCAGCGCGCTGAAGACGAAGGCGCAGACCTGGTCGCGCATCTCGTCGACGCTCGCGTGCGACCGCTGCTCCACGACCGCCGGCAGCGACTTGGTGGCCCACGTCGCCTGCACGATGAGCAGGGAGGCGATCATGCGCGTCGCCACGGCGGGATCGACCGGGCGGAAGACGCCCTCGGCGACGCCGCGCGAGATGACGCCGCCGATGATGCGGAAGGCGCGCGCCGGGACCTCGCGCATGTAGAAGTCGGCGAGGTCGGGGAAGCGGTGCAGCTCGCCGACGACGAGCCGGTAGACCGTCTGGAACTCCGGCGTGCAGACGAACTCCCACCACCCGGCCATGAAGGTGCGGAGCAGGTCGGCGGGGCTGGTGGCGGCGGCGTCGGCGAGCTCGCGCTCGGCGGCGTCGAGGCGCGCCACGATGGTGCGGCGGACCACCTCCCGGAACAGCTCCTCCTTGTTCGGGAAGTAGAGATAGATGGTCCCCTTGGCGATCCCGGCGCGCTGGGCGATGTCGTCCAGGCGCGCGCCGGCGAGGCCGTGGTCGCCGAAGACGGCCAGCGCCGCGTCGACGATCTGCTGCGGGCGCTCGTCGGGGGCGCGGCGTCGGGCGGAGTCGAGCGGAGGGGGCGCGGTCATGCTGGCAACTGACTGGTCAGTCATCATGGCGGTACGAGAGGGGGCGCTCGAGGCGCCCGGCCGTGCTGGGTCGTGCGGGGTCATGCTGTGTCGTGCGGGGGCGCGCCCGCGTGGTGCTGCGCGGTGCGCGGTCGGGCAGGTCGGTCTGTTGGTGACTGACCGGTCAGTAAGATACGTCGCTCGGGAGATCGCACAAGAGTCGGTTCGCGCCCCCGTGCGCCGGCGCGCGCGGGCCCCCGAACGCACATCGCCCCGCGAGCGGGGCTCGCGGGGCGATGGCGGGACGGGCGAACGGGCGGGCGCCGGAGCGCGGCGCCCGCGCGGCGACTCAGTGCGTCGCGGTCGCGGCGGCCTTCTCGCCGGCGCCGGCGGTGCCGTGGCCCTCGAAGCGCGAGTTGGTCCAGAGGACCATCGCGTAGACGAAGGCGCCGATCAGGATCAGGCCGACGAACAGGCCGACGAACGCCGGACCCTTGTCCCGGCTCACGTCGTGGTGGTGGGCAGACATGGCGAACTGGGGGCTGGAGGGACGCGCCGTCAGGCGACGCGCACGGAGGTCATCGTGTCGTTCTGCACGATCTGCTTCACGACGTCGAGTCCCTCGACGACCTTGCCGAAGACCGTGTGCACCCCGTTCAGGTGCCGGGTGTTGCGCTCGCTGAGGACGATGAAGAACTGGCTGCCGCCGGTGTTCGGGCCGGCGTGCGCCATCGACAGCGCGCCCTCCTCGTGCTTGTGCGGATTGCCGACGAGCTCGTCCGGGATGGTGTACCCCGGGCCGCCCGTGCCGACCGGGCCCTTCGCGTGTGCGCCGCCCTTCGTGTACGGGTCGCCGCCCTGGATCACGAACTCCGGGATCACCCGGTGGAACTTCACGCCGTCGTAGAAGCCCTCGTTGGCGAGCTTCTCGAAGTTGGCGACGGTCTTGGGGGCCTCGCCGTCGTACAGCTCGGCGACGATGGTGCCCTTGTTGGTCTCGAAGGTGGCGCGCTTGGTCATGGCACTCGGGTGGAAGAGCGGAAAAGCTAACGCGCCGGGACCTCGGGCAGGTAGCGGTCCAGCCCCGCCTCGCAGCGGCTGGCCCCCGTGCGGACGATCTCCTCGTACAGGGCGTGGTTCTCGTCGACGGCGGACCGCGGCCGCTCCTGGTGCCACAGGTGGAAGACGATGCCGCCGAACTTGAGGCGCCGCCGCTGGAGCCCCGCGGCCAGCATGCGCGCCGAGAACTCGCTGTCTTCGCGCCCCCAGCCGACGAAGCGCTCGTTGAAGCCGTTGACGCGCACGACGTCGGCGCGCCAGTAGGCCATGTTGCACCCGCGCGTGCCCTTCAGCGGGTCCTGGCTGGGCGACACGAGCCGCGACAGCAGCGCCGACGGGATCGCGTTCTGCCGGTTCTTCAGCCCGCGGTCGAACAGGCCGAAGCGGACGTCGCCGGTCGCCAGCGCCCGCGCCGAGCGCGCCTGGCTCACGAGGACGCGGCTGCCCTGCACGAAGCTCCCCAGCCGGGCGAACGCGACGTGCGAGCGCACGAAATCGGGGTGCAGCACGCAGTCGCCGTCGATCATCAGCACGTAGTCGCCCGTCGCGCGCGCCAGCGCGAGGTTGCGCACGGCGGCCAGGCGGAACCCCTCGTCGGGATGCCAGGCGTGCACCACCGGCACGCCGCGCTCCGCGAAGCGCGGCACGAACGCGCGCACGACGGCCGCCGTCGGCTCGCCCGATCCGTCGTCGGCGATCACCACCTGCGAGGGCAGCAGGCGCTGGCGCAGCGCGGACGCGAGCACGAGCTCCAGCGCCTCGGGCCAGTTGTACGTCGAGATCAGGAGCGACGTCGAGGGCATGGCGCGGGCGCTCACCCGATGCCGGCCGACGGGCAGCGCGCGGCCAGCGCGCACTCGCCGCAGCGCGGCCGGCGCGCGTCGCACACGCGGCGCCCGTGGAAGATCAGGAGGTGCGACAGCATCGCCCACGACTCGCGCGGGAAGAGCGGCATCAGCGCCTGCTCGATCTTCACCGGGTCGGTCTCGCCGGTGAGCCCCAGGCGCGCGCTGAGCCGTGCGACGTGCGTGTCGACGGTGACGCCCTCGTTGATGCCGAACACGTTGCCGAGGATCACGTTGGCCGTCTTGCGGCCGACGCCCGGGAGCACGCGCAGCGCGTCCATGCTCGCGGGCACCTGCCCGTCGTGGTCGGCGACGAGCGCCTGCGCCATGGCGATGAGGTTCTTCGCCTTGTTGCGGAAGAACCCCGTCGACTTCACCAGCTCCTCGACGTCCTCCTGCCGCGCCGCGGCCAGCGCGCGCGCGTCGGGATAGCGCGCGAACAGCGCGGGCGTGACCATGTTGACGCGCCTGTCGGTGCACTGCGCGCTGAGGATCGTCGCGCACAGCAGCTCGAAGGCGTCGCGGTGCACCAGCTCGCAGTGGGCGTCCGGATGCAGCGTCTGCAGCTCCGCGTACAGCCACGTCGCGTGCTCCGCCGCCGCCCTCGCCTTGCGCGACGGCGCGCGCGGAGCGCGGCGCGTCGGGCGCGAGCCGGTCTTCGACCTCGGCGCCGTCATGCGCCGGCCCCCGCGCTCCGCGCGCCGCGCTCGCCCTGCCGCCGCGCGCGGGCGAAGGCGAGCACGTCGTCGGCCGATCGCGCGTTGAGGATGTCGCCCGCCTCCAGCCACCCCTTGCGCGCGATCCCGACGCCGAACGCCACGTTGTCCAGCCCGTGCGGCGAGTGCGCGTCGGGGCCGATCTCGATCGGCACGCCGCGGCGCTTGGCCTCGCGGCACAGCCGCCAGTCGAGGTCCAGGCGGTGCGGATCGGCGTTCAGCTCGATCGCCGCGCGCACCTCCGCCGCCTTCTCGATGATCGCCAGCATGTCGATCGCGTACGGCTCGCGCGTCAGCAGCAGCCGCCCCGTGGGGTGGCCGAGGATGGTGAGGTGCGGATCGTCGAGCGCGCGCGCGACGCGCTCGGTCATCTGCGCCTCCGTCATCCCGAAGCGCGAGTGGATGGAGCCGATCACGTAGTCGAACGCGTCGAGCGTCCGATCGTCGTAGTCGACGCGGCCGCAGGGGAGGATGTCGGCCTCGATCCCCTTGAGCACGCGGAAGGCGCGCCCCTCGGCGGCGAGCGTGGCGTTCAGCGCGTCGATCTCGTCGTGCTGGCGGCGCACCGCGTCGGGCGACAGGCCGCCCGCGTACGACGCGCTCTGCGAGTGGTCGGTGACGCCGAGGTAGCCCCAGCCGCGCGCCTGCGCGGCGGCGGCCATCTCGGCGATGCTCGCCGCGCCGTCGGAGTACTGCGAGTGGCAGTGCAGCACGCCGCGCAGGTCCGCGAGCTCCACCAGCTCGGGGAGCGCGGCCTCCGCCGCGGCCTCCACCTCGCCGCGCCCCTCGCGCAGCTCGGGCACGACGAACGCGAGCCCCGCGCGCGCGTACAGCGCGCTCTCGTCGGGCACCGCGACGACGTGGCCGTCGGCGTCTCGCAGCTCGTCGCCCGCGAGCACGAGGCCGCGCGCGGCGAGGCGGGCGATCACCTGGGCGACGTGCTCCGCGCTCCCCGTCGCGCGCCAGAGCGCGACCGCGTACTGCTCGGGGCGCACGCAGTGCAGGTCGAGCTGCGTGCCGTCGACGTAGCGCACGCGCACCGAGCGCCCGCCCGCGCCGACCGCGTCGCGCACTCCCGGCGCGTGCGCGAACGATCCGGCGACGCTCGCCGGCGCGCCGCGCACCGCGGCCACCACGTCGACGTCGCACACCACCTCGCCGTGCCGGCGGATGGAGCCGGCCACCGCGGCCTCCAGCACGTCGGGATGCCGGCGCACGTCGGCGAGCACGCGCGCGCCCTCGACCGCGGCCTGCGGATAGAGGACGCGCGCGCCGCTCTCCTTGAGGAACGCGATGCCCTTCAGGATGCGCTCGGCCGTCTTCTCCCCGAAGCGCGGGAGCGAGGCGAGCCGGCCGTCCATCGCCGCCTGCGTCAGCTCCTGCACGGTGGTGATGCCGAGCCCCGCGTGGATGGCGTGGATCTTCGCCGTGCCGAGGCCGGGGATGCGCAGCATCTCGATCAGCCCCTCGGGCGTGTCCTCGAGCAGCCGCTCGAGATACGACGAGTCGCCGTGCTCGACGAGGTCGCGCAGGACGGCGAGCGTCGCCGGGCCGAGGCCGGGCACCGCCTCCAGCTCACCGGAGCGGAGGAGCGGGCCGATGTCGTCGGTGTCGAGCGTGGCGAGCGCGCGGGCCGCGGTCTGGTACGCGCGCGTCTTGAACCGGTTCTCGCCGCGCAGCTCGAGCAGCGCGGCGATGCGGGTCAGGGCGTGGGCGGCGGTGCGCGGGTCCATGCCCGGAAATCTACAGCGAGCCCGGGTGGCCTGGGCGGCGTCCGTCGACGCGCACGGTGCATCGTGCGGCGAGCTGCGGATCGCGGTCCGCGGATCTGCTGCGGCTGCGGGGCTGCGGGGCTGCGGAACCGCCGCTCGGGGCGTGCCGGCGCGCCGGGCCCTGAAAAGCCAACGGCAGCAGGGATGAAAATCTGATCGAAAAGCCGGACAAGATCGGATCGGTCCCTCGCGGCGCAGGGGACGTCGCGCCGTGGGGAGCCAATCCGATCTCGTCCGGCTTCTCAATCCGATCTCGATCCCTGCTGCTCCTGTCGTTCGTTCTCGCGCCGCGTCGCGAAGGACCCGGCGTGGTACGGCGAGGGCTGCGAGCGGGCGGTTCCGCAGCCCCGCAGCGCCCTACCGGACGACGTCGGCCAGGAAGGGGAGCACCGCCGCGAACAGCGCGTCCGGCTGCTCGACGTACGGGACGTGGCCGCACGCGTCGAGCACGGCCAGGCGCGCGCCCGGGATCGCGGCCGCGGCGGCCTCGCTGGAGGCCAGCGGGATCGGGTCCTCGCGCCCGTGGACGATCAGGGTGGGGCAGGCGATGGCGCCGAGGTGCGGCAGCAGGTCGAAGTCGCCGAGGCTCTCCCACACGGACTGCTGCACGCGGCCGGTGACGCGGAACGGGGTGAGGTCGTGGGCGCGGGCCGGATCGTGGAAGTAGCCCGCGACGCTCAGCTCGAAGGCGCGCTGGCGATGGGCCTCGGGGTCGCGCTCGCGCAGCCCGCTCGCGGCCAGCTCGGCGCGCAGCGCCTGCACGGCGGGGGACTGCTGGCGGCGCGCGAACTCGTCCTCGAAGGTGCGACGGTGCGCGCGGTTGAGCGGGGCCGGGTCGATGAGCGTCAGCGACGCGGGCGCGCGCGTCACGGGGCGGTGCACGTCGCCGAGCGGCGCGCCGACGACCGGGAGGTGCACGCCGGCGGCGTCGAGCGCGTAGAGGATCGCGAGCAGCCCGCCCCACGAGTAACCGACGAGGTGCAGCGGGCCGTCGACGAGGGCGTCGGCGACGTGCGCGAGGTCGTCGACCTGGGTGCGCCAGGTGACGGTGGCGAGGTTGTCGAACTTGGAGCGGCCGCCGCCCCGCTGGTCGTAGAACCGGGCGTCGTGGCGCTCGGCGAGCCGCAGGAGTTGCGGCAGCAGGTAGTCGTGGTGCGCGCCGGGGCCGCCGTGCAGGACGAGGAGGCGCGGGGCGCCGGACGGCCCCCACGCGGCCCAGTAGAGCGGGACGTCGCCGGCGGGCACGGTGCCGCTCTCGCGCGGCGCGGGGATGGCTGGAGGCATGCGCGGAGGGTCGCCGGGGGCGCCCGTCGCGTCAACCGGGGGCCGCGGGCTGCGGATCGGAACCCGCAGCCCGCCGCCGACGCTCACGGGCGCTTGGTGGTGTCCGCCGGCATCGAGTCGCGCCGCGCCGTGTCGCCGGTGGTGGGCGCCTTGGTGCCGCTGTCGACCATGTTCATCGGGCCCTGCGGCTGCGGCGGCGTGGTCTGCAGCCCCGCGCTGTCGGGCGAGGCGGCCGCGGCGGCGGAGTCGGCGGTGGCGGACTCGCTGCCGCCGCAGGCGGCGAGGAGCGCGAGCGCGGCGCTCGCCAGGGTCGTGCGGAGGACGGCCTGCGTCGAGATCATGGGTGGCTCCGGTTGGGGTCGCGTCCGCGAGCGTGCAACCCACGAGCCAGCCGCCGCTGGGGCGGGCGGCGGGCTCAGGCGAACCGCGCCAGCAGCCGCACGGTGTCGAGGTGCACGCGCACCGTGTCGCGCACGTCGCGCCCGTAGCCGCCGGCGATCGTCACGCACACCGGCAGCCCGATCTCGCGGCAGCTCTCGAGCACCATCCAGTCGCGCCGCCGCAGCCCCTCGAACGTCAGCTTGAGGCGGCCGAGCCGGTCGTGCTCGTGCGGGTCGGCGCCGGCGAGGTACACCACCAGGTCCGCGCGCGCGGCGTGCAGCACGCGCGGCAGGTGCTCGGCGAGCAGCGCGAGGTACGCGTCGTCGCCGGTGCCGTCGTCCAGCTCGACGTCCAGGGTGCCGGGCACCTTGTGGAACGGGAAGTTCCGCGCGCCGTGCATCGAGAAGGTGTAGACGTCGGCGTCGCCCGCGAAGCAGGCGTGCGTGCCGTTCCCCTGATGCACGTCGAGGTCGACGATCGCGACGCGGCGCACGTGGCCGGCGCGCTGCAGCCGCCGGATCGCGACCGCGACGTCGTTGAAGGTGCAGAAGCCCTCCCCGCGGTGCGGGAAGGCGTGGTGCGTCCCGCCGGCGAGGTTCATCGCCACGCCGTGCACGAGCGCCGCCTCGGCGGCCTCGCAGGTGCCGCGCACGACGCGGTACGCGCGCTCGACGAACGCCTCGCTCCACGGCAGCCCGATGCGCCGCTGCTCGATGTAGGGAAGCGTGCCCGCGGTCACCGCCTCGACGTACTCGCGCGTGTGCACGAGCAGCAGGTCGTCGAGCGGCGCGCGCGGCGGGTCGTGCATCCGCTCGGGCGGCACCAGCCCCTCAGCGAGCACCCCCTCGCGCAGCAGCGCGTACTTCGGCATCGGGAAGCGATGGCCGTCGGGCAGCGGGATGGCGTAGGCGGCGGAGGACCAGAGGTGGAGCGGCACCCTACCGGCGCCTCCACCCGCGCGCCACGCGCCGCGCGCCGCGCTCACGTCGCTGCCGTGGCAGCGTGAGCGCGGCGCGCGGAGCGTGGCGCGGAGCGGCGTCGCGCAACGTCAGCGCGTCGCCGTCGCCACGCCCGCCGGCGCCAGGTGCACCGCGCCGTTCTTCATCACGAACAGCACGCGCTCGGTGGCCGTCACGTCCTGCGTCGGGTCGCCCGGCACCGCCACGACGTCGGCCAGCTTGCCCGCCGCCAGCGTGCCCACGCGGGCCTCCCAGCCCAGCAGCCGCGCGGCGTTGCGCGTCCCCGCCACGAGCGCCTGCGTCGGCGTCATGCCGGCCCACTCGACCATGAGGCGGAACTCGCGCGCGTTGGCGCCGTGCTCGCCCACGCCCGCGTCGGTGCCCAGCGCGACCGGCACGCCCAGGCGCACGGCGAGCCGCGTCCCCTTGCGCATCGCCTCGGCGGCGGCGAGCGCCTTCTCGGCGCGCAGCCCGGTGAGGCGCCCGCGCTTCGCGTAGCCCTCGACCGTCTCGCCGGCGACGAGCGTCGGCACGAGGTAGGTGCCCTTCTGCAGCATCATGCGCGCGCCCGCCTCGTCGACGAACGAGCCGTGCTCGATGCTCGCCACGCCCGCCTCGGCGGCGATGCGGATGCCCTCGGCGCCGTGGGCGTGCGCCATGACCTTCCGCTCGTGGTGCTTCGCCTCCTCGACGACGGCCTTCATCTCCTCCATGCCGTACTGCGTCACGCCCACGGCGTCGCCCTCCGAGAGCACACCGCCGGTCGCGCACACCTTGATGACCTCCGCGCCGTACTTCACCTGATAGCGCACGGCCTTGCGGACCTCGTCGGGACCGTCGGCGGTGCCGGTGCGGTAGTCGTTCTGGTTCACCGACGGATGCCAGCCGTTGTCGTCGCAGTGGCCGCCCGTGATGCCGAACGAGTGCGCGGCCGGCTGGATGCGCGGGCCCGGCACGATGCCCTCGTCGATCGCCTGCTTGAGCGCGACGTCGGAGAACGCGGGCGACCCGGCGGTGCGGATCGTCGTGAAGCCGGCCATGAGCGTGCGGCGCGCGTTCTCGACGCCGCGGATCGCGAGGTACGCCTCCAGGTCGCGCACGCTCGACAGGTCGCTGCGCGGATCCGAGAGCGTGCGCCCGGCGATGTGTACGTGCGCGTCGATGAAGCCGGGGAGCAGCGTCGCGTCGCCGAGGTCGATCACGCGCGCGCCGACGGGCACGGTGACGCGGTCGGCCGCGCCCGCGGCGACGATGCGGTCGCCCTGCACGACGACGACGCCGTCGCGCACGGGCGCGCTGCCGGTGCCGTCGAAGAGGCGCGCGGCGCGCAGCACGACGGGCGCCGCGGCGGGCGCGGGGGCGGCGGGCGTCTGCGCGCCGAGCGGCGCGGACGAGGGCGCGAGCAGCGGCGCGGCGGCGAGGCCGAGGGCGGCGGCGAGGCGGGGGGGGCGCATGATCGACGGCGGGGAGGGGACGCGGAGCGACGGCCGCGGAGCGCGGCCGCGCGACGGGCGGGAAGATGCCGGACGGTCGTGCACGCGTCGAGGGCGCATCGGAGCCGCATCGTGACCGCAGCCACCGGCGGCCGACGACGCGTCAGGCGCGTCGGCGCGCGGCGCGGGCGCGGTCGACGGCGTCGCCCATGCCGCGCGTGGCCCACGCGAGCATGGCCGACGCGAGCGCGAGCCCGGCGAGCGCGGGATAGAAGATCGCGTCGGTGCGCGCCCACCCCTCGAGCATGCGCTCGTCGACCTGCGGCAGCGCGCCGCCGAGCAGCACGAGCGAGCCGTTGTACGCGCCGTGCAGCACCACGCTCGGCCAGATCGAGCGCGTGCGCCACGCGAGGTAGCCCGAGGCGAGCCCGAACGCGACGCGCAGCGGCAGCCCGAACAGGTCGAGGTGGACGGCGCCGAAGACGACCGCGGTGACGACGATCGCGTTGCGCGCCGTGGTGCGCCGCTCGAGCGAGCGCTGCATCCAGCCGCGGAAGAGGAACTCCTCGAGCAGCGGCGCGATGACCGCGACCATGACGAACAGCGCGACGGGGCCGAGCGGCTCGCGCATGTACGCGTCGAGGAGGTTCGACTTCTCGCGCGGGATGGACACGAAGCGCGGCAGCACGAGCAGCGCCGCGACGACCACCGAGACCATCGCGAGCGACGCCGGCACGAGCCACGGCGCGGCCCCGCGCGCGATGGGGCGCAGGCGGAAGGTCGCCGCGCGGCGTCGCTCGGCGCGCGCGGCGGGGCGCAGCACGAACCACCACACGAAGCCCACCGCGATCGCCACGTTGAGCGCGACGCCCGCGGCGGGCGGCACGTAGAACCCGGTGGCCGGCGGGCGGCGCGGGATCAGGAAGATCCCCTGCACGGTCCCCCAGAACAGCAGCGCGCCCACGCGGCGCAGCCAGAGCCCGGCGCCGTCGCGCGCGCGCGGCTCGGCGGACGCGCCGCCGCCGGGCAGCACGACCGCGTCGAGCAGCCCGCCCGTCGGCGGCGTGGGATCGGGCGCGGTCACTGCCCGCGCTGCCCCAGCGTGACGGTCACCGTGACGCGCTCCGGCGCGGCGCCGGCGGTGGTCGCGCGCAGCACGACGATGCGCACCGTGTCGCCCGGCTTGTGGGCGTACAGCGCGTCGGTGTAGGTGTAGAGGTCCGTCACGGGCGTGCCGTCGAGCTCCACGACGACGTCGCCGGCCTTGAGGCCGCCCTTGTCGGCCGGGCTGCCGGGCGTGACGCCCTGCACGCGCAGCCCCTGCACGCCGTCGGACGACATGTCGGGCACGGAGCCGAGCCAGGCGCGCGGACCGGCGCTGCTCTGCGGGCCGGCCATGCGCTGCGTGGTGGGCGCGCGCTGGAAGGTGAGGCGCGTCGGCCGGTCGGCGATGCGGCGCGCCACCGCGTACGCGAGGTCGACGACGCGCGCGGTGCCGGGCACGTTGATCCGCGCCGCGTCGTCGGTGGCGGCGTGATAGTCCGCGTGCTGGTCGGTGAAGAAGTGCAGCACCGGGACGTTCTTCGCGTAGAACGAGCTGTGGTCCGACGGGCCGAAGCCGTCGCCGATCCCCTTGACCGCGAGCCTGGGGCCGGCGGCGTTCGCGGAGTCGAGGAGCGCGGGCAGCTCGGTCGCGGTCGCGGTGCCGAAGACGAGCAGCTTGTCGTCGGTCAGGCGCCCGACCATGTCGAAGTTGAGCATCGCCGCCATGCTGTCGGCCGGCACGGGCGCGTGCTCGACGAAGTACTGCGAGCCGAGGAGCCCGAGCTCCTCGCCGCTGAAGGCGACGACGAGGATCGTGCGGCGGGCGGGCCGCTCGGCGAAGCGGCGCGCCAGCTCCAGCACGGCCGCGGTGCCGGACGCGTTGTCGTCGGCGCCGTTGCGGATCGCGTCGCCGGCCTTCTGGTCGGTGGAGAACGTCCGCTCGCGTCCGAGGTGGTCGTAGTGCGCGCCCAGCACGACCACCTGCCCGCGCAGCGCGGGATCGGTGCCCGGGATCGTGGCGACGACGTTCTGCGTCGGGAGCGCCTCGGCGCGGCCCGCGTGCGCCAGCGCGACCGAGCGCGCCTCGAAGCGCTGCAGGTAGCCCATGCACGGCTGCGTCGGCATCGCCTCGTCGGCGGCGGGGCCGCGCGCCGCGCGCTCGGGGCCGAGCGTGACGCGCCGGGCCGCGCACGCGCGCCCCTCGTCCGGGACGACGGGCGTCAGCCGGAGCGACGCGAAGCGGCGGGCGATGAACGCGGCCGCCGAGTCGTTGCCCGGCGTCCCGGTGAAGCGCCCTTCGAGCCGGTCGTCGGCGAGGTGGGCGATGTCGCGGCGGAGGCGCTCCTCGGCGGCGCGGGCGACCGAGCCGGTGCGCGCACCCCGCGCGTCCTGCGCGGCCAGCGCGAGCGGGAGGGCGGTGGCGACGAGCGCGCCGGCCGCCTGGGCGAGGCGGCGGGCCGTGAAGCGGGCGGGGACGGGCGACATGGACGGACGGGGCGAGGGGAGCGGCGCCGCAGCCGGAGCACCGCCGCCGCGCGCTGAATCATAACGTCGGGCGCCGGGCGGGTTCCCGCCGTGGACCGCGCCGCACGCCCCGGCGGCGCGTCAAGAACTGGTGCGGTCCGGCCGACACTCCGCGGCATGGGACCAGGGGAGGCGTGCACCGATCACTTCGCCCGGCTCGTGCGTCAGCTGGGCGCATCGGGGAGCCGGGCCGACCAGGTACGCGAGACGCTGCGGCTGCTGACGGCCGCGGCGCGCGAGCGCGGCGTGCGCTGGGAGTGCGACGGCGGGCGGCTGCTGGTCGACGGCGCGCCCCTGGCGTCCGAGGCGGCGGCGGAGCTGGCCGCGCGCCTCGCCGCGCACGGCGTGCGGCACCTGGCGGTGCGGGAGGGCGCGCGGTCGGTCGAGCTGCTGCAGTGCGCGCGGCTGCTGAGCGAACCCCCGGCGCCCGAGACGTTCGACGCCCGCGTGGCCTCGCTGCGCCTCTGGCAGGTCGCGATCGCGCGCACCGAGGCGCACGACACGGAGGACTCCGCGCTCGGCCCCGCGATCCCGCAGCACGCCGCGATCGCGCCGCACCTGTTCCGCCTACGCGGCGCGGTCACGTCGGCGGCCGAGCAGGACGCGGTCGCGTCCGTCGCCGCGCTGGAGGGGCTCGCCCGCGAGCACGAGGCGGCGCGCCACGCGCGCGCGCTGGCGGCCGTGCTGGTCGGGCTGGTGCGCGCCGAGCGCGAGGCGGACGGCGCGGCGGTGCGCCACGCCTGCGGCCGCGCCATCGACGCGATCGCCACGCCGCTGGCGCTGCGGCTGGTCGCGGGGCTGCTGCCCTCGATCGCGGAGCATCCGGTGGCGCACGCCGCCTACCTGGAGTCGCTCGGCCGCTGCGGGCAGCCCGCGGGCGCGGTGCTGATCGCGTACCTCATGGCCGCCGACGACATGCACGAGCGCCGCGTCTACTACGACGCGCTCGTGCAATTGCGCCTCGGGATCCCGATCCTCGTCGGCGCGCTCGGCCACCCGCAGTGGTACATCGTGCGCAACGCGGCGGGGCTGCTGGGCGACATGGGGGCGACGCAGGCCGACGCGGCGCTCGCGCGCCTGCTCGACCACCCGGACGAGCGCGTGCGCGAGGCGGTGACGGGCGCGCTGGCGAAGCTGAACACGCGCGCCGCGCGGCTCGCGCTGCAGCAGCTGCTGCAGGACCGCTCGCCGAGCGTGCGCCTGAACGCGGTGAAGGCGTTCGCGAGCAACCGCGAGGCGCGCATCGCCGCGCCGCTGGCGGTCGCGCTGGACACCGAGGAGGACGGCGACGTGCAGCTCGGCCTCCTCGCGGGGCTGGGCCAGCTCGCGACCCCCGACGCGGTGGAGAAGCTCTCGCGCGCCGCCCTCCCGTCCGACATGCGCCCGCGCCCCGCGGTGTTCCGCGTCGCCGCGCTGGAGGCCCTCGTGGTCGCCCGCGGCGCCGGCGCGCAGGCGACGATCAAGGCGCTGCTGGACGACGGCGATCCGGCGGTGCGCGAGGCGGCGCGGCGGCTGGCGGCGCACGCGAACGTGGCGGCATGAGGGCGCGGGTACGGCGGGTCGGGTGGGGCGGAGCGGGTGAGGCGGGAGCAGGTGGGGCGGGGACGGATACCGCGGGTCGGGTACGGCGGGAACCGATACCACGGGGCGGATACGGCGGCGACCACTCGGCCCGACCACGCGGCCCGACCACGCGGCCCGACCACTCGGCTTGACCACGTGGGTGAACGGCCGTGAGGAGCAAGCGAAACGGCGAGGCCGCGCGTGGTGCGCTGGCCTCGCCGTTCTGCATGCTGCTGCCGGTTTTTGCGGTCAGGTATCGCGGTGAGGTTTCGCTGACGGCGTGGAGCCGAGTGCTACGCCGCTCTCGACCCCGCCGTATCCGTCCCCGCCGTATCCGTCCCCGCCGTATCCGTCCCCGCCGTATCCGTCCCCGCCGTACCCGACCCGCCCTACCGATCCGTGAAATCCGTCTCGGCCGTCACCGCGCGACACGCCTCCGCGATCAGGTCCGCCGCGCGGTCGAGGTCCTCGAGCGCGACCATCTCGTTCGGCGAGTGCATGTAGCGGTTCGGGATCGACAGCAGGGCGGTGGCGATGCCCTCGCGCGCGTTGTGGATCGCGTCGGCGTCGGTGAACGACTCGCGGCCGGCGGCGTGCACCGTGTAGGGCATCCCCAGGCGGTCGGCGGCGTCGCGCAGGAGGTCGAACACCACCGGCGAGACCACCGAGCCGCGCGTCAGCACCGGGCCGCCGCCGAGCGTCGCCTCGCCGTGCTCCTTCTTCTCGACGCCGGGATGGTCGGTCGCGAAGGTGACGTCGACGACCACCGACATCGCGGGCGCGACGTGCACCGCGCCCACGAGCGCGCCGCCGCCCCGCCACGCGATCTCCTCCTGCGTCGTCGCCACCGCGACCACGCGCGCCGCGCCCGGGCGCTCGGCGTAGCGGCGCGCCGCCTCGAGCACGATGAACGCGCCCACGCGGTCGTCGATCGAGCGCGAGACGATGCGCCCGTTCGGCAGCTCCAGCAGGCGCGCGTCCAGCACGCCCGGGTCGCCGACGTGCACGCGCTCCATCGCCTCGGCCTTCGACGCGGCGCCGATGTCGATCCACAGCTCCGTGATCTTCGAGGCCTTGTCGCGCTCCTCGGGCTTCATCAGGTGGATCGGCTTCTTGCCGACGACGCCGAGCACCTCGCCGTCGCGCCCCTGGAGCCGGACGCGCTGGCCGACCAGGACCTGCGGGTCCCAGCCGCCGATCGGCGCGAAGTAGACGTAGCCGTTGTCGTCGATCCAGGTGACGATCAGCCCGATCTCGTCGATGTGGCCGGCCAGCAGGATCGTCGGGCCGCCGCCGTCGGGGTTCACGACGGCGAAGCTGTTGCCCATCACGTCGCCATGCACCTCGGCGAACTGGCGGGCCTCGTCGCGCCACACGCGCGCGGGCGCCCGCTCGAAGCCGGAGGGGCCGGGCGTCTCGAGGAGGCGCTTCAGGAAGGCGTAGGAGGTCTCGGAGAGCATCCGGGGACGAACGCGGGGGGGAGGGCGGATTGTCAACCCGGAAGTGCGGCCGCCGCCTGTCGTGCATCCGACGTCCATCCGACGACCGCTTGCCCTCGCCGTCACACCGGGGGAGACTTCGCCCCATGCTCCTCATCTTCCTGGCCATCGGGCTCGGCGCCGGCGTCCTGTCGGGCCTCTTCGGCATCGGCGGCGGCATCGTCATCGTGCCGGCGCTCCTCTTCTTCGCGAAGATGTCGCCGGCGACCGCCACCGGCACGTCGCTCGGCGCCCTCCTGCTCCCGGTGGGCGCCCTGGGCGCCTGGGAGTACTACCGCAACGGCAACCTCGACATCCGCTCGTCGCTGCTGGTCGCGGTGGGCCTGTTCTTCGGCGCGTACGTCGGCGCGAAGCTGAACCAGGTGCTCTCGCCGGTGCAGGCCAAGCGCGCGTTCGCCGTCTTCCTCGTCTTCGTCGCCGTGCGGCTCTGGGTGTCCGCCAAGCCGCGCTAGCGAGCGCCGGCGTCAGCGCAGCCGCACGGCGCGCGCGGCGTCCGGCGGGCCGAACAGCGCCGGGTGCAGCGCCTGCGCGAACAGCGCCACGGCGTCGACCAGCCGCGGCGCCGGGCGGCTGAGGAACGCGTTGCCGTCGAGCGCCCACACGGCGCGCCCGTCCAGCCACGCCCACCGCGCGTCGTCGAGGAGCGCGCGCGCCTCGGCCGCCGCGTGCGGCAGGTCGTAGCCGCACGGCGCGACGAGCACCACCTCGGGATCGGCGGCGGCCAGCGCCTCCAGCGTCACCGTCGTCGAGTGCGCGCCCACCGTCCCCAGCACGTCGACGCCGCCGGCGCGGCGCACGAGATCGGGGCCCCAGTGGCCGGCGAGGAAGACCGGATCGGTCCACTCGATCACCGCCACGCGCGGGCGCGGCGCGCGCGCCGCCTTGAGCGTCTCGTGCACGGCGCGCACCCGTGCCCACGCCACGTCGACCAGCGCGGCGCCCGCGGCGTCCACCGCCAGCGCGGCGGCCACCGCGCGCACGTCATCGAGCACGCCCTCCAGCGTCGTGCCGCCAAGGGTGACGATGCGCGGCGCGGTGCCGTCGGTTTCGCCGATGCGCGCGGCGAGCGCGCGCACGTCGCCCTCGGACACCGCGCAGACGTCGCACAGCGCCTGCGTCAGCAGCACGTCCGGCCGCAGCGCGACGATCGCCGCCTCGTCGAGCGCGAACAGCGGCGCGCCCTCGGCGGTCCGCGCGCGCACCGCGGCGTCGATCTCGGCGGCCGTCGCGCCGTCCAGGTGCGACGGGATCGCGGCGCGCGTCACGCGCCGCCGGTCGACGACGGCGTGCGCGGGGAAGTCGCATTCGTGCGTGACGCCGACCAGCCGGTCGGCGGCACCGAGGGCGGCGACGATCTCGGTCGCGGCGGGGAGCAGGGAGACGACGCGCGGGCGTTCGGACATGCGCGCAAGCTAGACGCGCGCCGGCGCGGCGTCAGTCGCTCCGGCGCTCAGTCGACCGGCGCGGCGACCGGCGTCGCGGGCGCGGTGAGCAGCCGCAGGAGCCCGAGCGCGACGAGCGCGCCGCCGGGCACCAGCCAGATCGACGGCAGCTCGCCGAGCGCCAGCGCGGCCGCGGTGCCGGAGACGACGGGCACCAGCAGCTGCGCGGCGCTCGTGAGCACCGGCGGCAGTCGCCGCGCCGCGATCGCGAAGCTGAGCGTCGGCACGAGCGTCGAGAGCACGCCGAGCGCGCCGAGCAGCGCGAGTCCGCCCACGTCGAGGCGCTGCAGCGGCAGGAGGGGCGCGCCGGCGAGCGCCGCGCGCACCGCGAGCGCCGTCGCGCCGAGCGCGAAGGTCAGCACCGCGACGCCGAACGGCGCGGGCGCCGCGCCCGAGGCCTGCGCAGCGCGGAAGCGCAGCGCGTACGCCGCCGACAGCGCGGCGGCGGCCAGCGCCAGCGCGTCGCCCGCGAGGCGCGTCGCGCCGCCCGCGGCGAGCCCGCGCAGCGACGGGACGAGCGTCAGCGCCACGCCGAGCAGCGCGAGCGCGGCGCCGGTGCGCTCGGCGCCCGTTGCGGGGACGCCGCGCAGTCGCCGCAGCCCGAGCGCGCAGAGCGGCGCGGTGGCCAGCAGCAGCGCGACGTCGGCGACGGGCGCCAGGCGGAAGGCCGCGACCGCGAGCAGGTAGTAGGCGCTCATCAGCGCCGCGAGCGCCCACGCCGTCGGGCGTCGCGCAGCGTCGCGCAGCTGCGCGCGCAGCGGCGGCGCGGCGAGCGCCGGCAGCGCGGCCGCCAGCGCGAAGAGCAGGCGCCCCGCGACCAGCTCCAGCGGCGTGAGGGCCGGCAGGAGACGCACCAGCGTCCCCACCAGCCCCCACGTCAGCGCGGTCGTCGCCGCGGCGGCCAGCCCGCCCACGTCGGGACGGGCGTGCGCGGTCGTCAGGGCTTGGCCTCGTACACGGCCTTGCCGCCGAAGTACGTCGCCAGCACGCGCGTGCCGAGGATCTCCTCGGCGGGCACGCGCATGATGTCGCGGTCGAGCACCACGAAGTCGGCGCGCTTGCCCGCGGCGAGCGAGCCGAGCTCCGACTCCTGGAACGCGGCGACCGCGGGCCAGAGCGTCATCGAGCGCAGCGCCTCGTCGCGCGTCATGCGCTGCTCGGGGAACCAGCCGCCGGCCGGCCAGTTGCGCGCGTCCTGCCGCGCGACCGAGGCGTGGAAGGAGATGAGCGGGTTCACCAGCTCGACGGGGAAGTCGCTGCCGTTCGGGACGATGGAGCCGGCGTCGATGAGCGCGCGCCACGCGTAGGCGCCGTAGAGGCGCCCGCTGCCGAGGCGCGTGCCGGCCCAGTACATGTCGCTCGTCTGGTGGCTCGCCTGCATGCTCGGGATGACGCCCAGCTCCGCGAAGCGCGGGATGTCCTCGTGGTGGAGGATCTGCGCGTGCTCCACGCGGAAGCGGTGGTCGGCGACCGGCACCTGCTGCAGCGCCTTCGCGTACGCGTCGAGCACGAGGCGGTTGCCGCGGTCGCCGATGGCGTGCGTGTTCACCTGGAAGCCGGCGCGCAGCGCGCGCGTGGCGACGTCCTGGATGTGCGCGGGCGCGGAGACGAGGAGCCCCTGGTTGTTCGGGTCGTCGGTGTACGGCTCCAGCAGCGCCGCGCCGCGCGAGCCGAGCGCGCCGTCGGCGTAGAGCTTCACGCTGCTGACCCAGACGCGCCCGTCGTGCAGCGCGCGCCGCGGGCCGCGCGCGAAGTAGTGCGCGATCGCCGCGCTGTCGTCGGAGATCATGACGTTCGCGCGCAGGTCGAGCTCCCCGCGCTGCGCCATCTCCTCCATCAGCTCGATCGTGCGCCGCCCCTCGCCGGCCGAGTGCACGCCCACGAGCCCGTAGCGGTGCAGCTCGCGCGCGGCCGCCTTGAGCGCGTCGCGCAGCTCGTCGCGCGTCGCGCTCGGGATCACGCGGTCGACGAGCCCCTGCGCGTTGTCGACGAACACGCCGGTCGGCTCGCCGTTCGCGCCGCGCTCGATCTTCCCGCCCTCGGGGTCCTTCGACTCACGCGTGATGCTCGCCGCGCGCATGCCGGCCGCGTTCACGAGCGCCGCGTGCCCGTCGACGCGCTCCAGGTAGACCGGGTGGTCGGGGATCGCGCGCGTGAGCGCCTCGTGCGTCGGGAAGCGCGTGTCGCCCCAGTCGTTCTGGTCCCACCCGCGCCCGACGATCCACGTGCCCTTGGGCGTGCTGCGCGCGCGCGCCGCGACGCGCGCGATGACGCTGTCGTACGACGTCGTGCCGACGAGGTCCACGTTGCGCAGCCCGAGGCCGAGCCCCGAGAGGTGGCCGTGCGCGTCGACCATGCCGGGAATGACGGTGCGGCCATCCAGGTCCAGGACGCGGGTCGCGTTCCCCCTGAGCGCCATCGCGCCGCGCGCGTCGCCGACGAACAGCACGCGCCCACCGCGCACCGCCATCGACGTCGCCATCGGGCGCCCCGCGTCCACGGTGTAGATGCGCGCGTTGGTGACGATCAGGTCCGCGGCCGCGCCGGCGGCCGGGAGGGGCGCGGGGGCGGGCGTCTGCGCCCCGGCCGCGGGCGCCGTGGCGTGCGCCGCGATCTGCGCGGCGGCGGCCAGCAGGAGCGGGGTGCAGCGCGCGCGGCGCGCGAGCCGGGAGAGGGAGAGCGGCACGGGTGAGGGCGGGGCAGAGGGAGAGGGTGGCGCGCTGCGCGGTGGAGCGCTGCCCGGAAAATACGACGCGGGGAGGAGCGCGGCATGCGCCCCTCCCCGCACGCCGGCGCGACGCGCCGGCGCGGTCATCCCGCGGCCCTCCGGGGTCAGCGCCCCGCGGGTGCCGCCGGCGTCATGGGCGGCATCAGCACCGAGTCGATCACGTGGATCACGCCGTTGCTCGCGCCCACGTCGGTCCTCACGATCATCGCGCCGTCGATCATCGCGCCGTTCCCGTGCATCATGACCTTCGCCGCCGGCCCGCCGACCGTCGTCAGCGACGACGCCTTCACCACGTCGGCCGCCATCAGGCGTCCCGGCACGACGTGATACAGCAGCACGGCGCGGAGCTTCGCCCTGTCCTGGAGCAGCGCCTCGACGGTGCCGGGCGGCAGCTTGGCGAACGCCGCGTCGGTGGGCGCGAAGACGGTGAACGGTCCGCTGCCCTTGAGCGTCTCGACGAGCCCCGCCTCGCCGAGGGCCGTCGCGAGCGTCTTGAACTGTCCGGCGGCGACCGCCGTCTGCACGAGGTCCTGCGACGGCGCCTCCTTCTGTACCTGCATCTGCGCCTGCGCGGCGACCGGCGCGGCGAGCGCGATGCCGGCGACCGCGGCGATGCGCGCGATCGATCGGAACGTACGGGACATGCTTCCACCCCTCCACACGAGTGACGATGCCGGCCGCGCCCTGCGCGGCCGGGACGCGGCGAGGACGCCGCGTCGCCGTATGAGGGCGCGAGCGGCATCCCGGGTTCCCGCGCGCCGGCGTCGGCGCTGCACGGGCCTTGCCGTGGCCCCGGCACTGTGTGAGCGTCCGACACGTGCGCGGCTGCATCGCGCGTGACTTGGTCCGACGCCGCGCGCCTCGACCGGGGCTCCGGAGTCATGGCCGGGTCCGGTCTCCATCCGCATTCTTCAAGGAGATCGACACGATGCAGTTTCGTGCGCACGCCCGTCGGGTCGTGCAAGTGGGCGGTGGGGCGACGCTCGTGCTCGCGTCCGTGCTGGCGACGACGGCCACCCGCGCGGACGCGCAGGGGTTCGGCCTGAACGAGATCGGCACCTGCGCGATCGGCCGCGGCTTCGCGGTCACCGGCGCGCCCTGCGAGGACGCCTCGGTCCTCTACTGGAACCCGGGCGCCGCGGCGACGATGCCGCGCGGCCTGTCGGTCTACGGCGGCGTGTCGGCGGTGCAGGTCCAGGGCTCGTTCACGGCGGACTACACGCGCCGCGAGTACGAGGGCGACGTGCCGATCGAGCTGCCGCCCTTCCTCGGCCTGACCTGGAAGGGCGCCGGCCGCCTCGGGCTCGGCTTCGCGGCCTACGTGCCCTACGGCCTGACGTCGCAGTGGCGCGACGACTTCCCGGGGCGCTTCTCGGCGCAGCGCGCGTCGCTGCAGACGATCTACGCGCAGCCGACGATCGCGTACGAGATCGTGCCGGGCCGCCTGTCGATCGGCGGCGGGCCGGTGATCGGCTACTCGCGCCTCGAGCTGCGCCAGTCGCTCGACTTCTCCACGCAGCCGATCAACCGCGCCGCGCCCACCGGGCCGACCTTCGCGGCGCTCGGCTTCGCGCCGGGCACCGAGTTCGGCGTCGGCGAGGTGAAGGGCGACGGCACGGGCTTCGGCTACAACCTGGGCGTGCACGCCAAGCTGACGCCGACCTTCAGCGTCGGCGCGCGCTACCTCTCGCAGGTGCGCTTCGACTACGAGGAGGCCGAGGCGACGTTCACGCCCTCGGCGCAGGCGCGCCAGTACGTCATCCGCGCCGGCAACCCGCTGCTCGCGCAGGTGCCCGGGCTGCAGCCCGGCGCGACGCTCGCCGACGTGGTGGCGCCGCAGTTCACCGCCGGCCAGGCGCTCGGCCCGAACCAGACCGCGAGCACGCGCATCGACCACCCGGCGCAGTTCCAGGTCGGCGTCGGCTTCACGGGCATCGCGAACACGACGCTGTCGGCCGACTACGCCCTGATCCGCTGGTCGTCGTTCCAGGAGCTGCCGGTCAACTTCACGACCGCCGAGGGGCAGCCGTCGGCCGCGCTCTCGCGCACGCTGATCGAGGACTACGAGGACTCGCACTCGTTCCGCGTCGGCGCCGAGCACCGGTTCGCCGGCGGCGTGGCGGGGCGCCTGGGCTTCAGCCGCGCCACCACGCCCGCGCCCGACGTGACGGTGACGCCGCTCCTCCCCGACATGGACCGCTACAACTTCAACGTCGGCCTCGGGCTCCCGCTCGGCGAGCGCTTCGCGCTCGACGCCGGCTACCTGCGCGTCGAGACCGAGGGCCGTCGCGGCCGCACCGGCGAGCGCGCGTCGCGTTCCGAGACCGCGGAGGCGCTGAACAACGGCTTCTACGCGCTCAACGCGAACATCTTCTCGGTCAGCCTGAAGGCGCGGTTCTGATGCGCCGCGCCCTCCCGCTCACCTCCCCGTCGTCCTCGGAGACCTCGATGGTCCGTCGTCATCTCACGCGCGGCCTCCCGCGCCGCGCCGGCGTGCTCGCGGCCGGCGGCGTGCTCGCGCTCGCGGGCTGCGCCAAGGACGCCGAGCTGCTCACGAGCGAGCCGCAGGCGACCGCCGTCGGCGCGCCGTTCCTGGAGCGCTACGTCGCCCTCGGCAACAGCATCACCGCCGGCTACCAGTCCGGCGGCATCAACGACTCGACGCAGCGCCGCAGCTACCCGAACCTGCTCGCGCGCGCGGCCGGCGTGCGCTTCGCGTACCCGGCGCTCGCGGGCCGCGGCTGCGTGCCGCCGCTCACGAACTTCCTCGCGCAGACGCGCTTCGGCACGGGCAGCACGGCCACGACGTGCGACCTGCGCGCGGGCAGCTCGTTCACGGCGACGCTGAACAACGTCGCCGTGCCCGGCGCCAACTCGTTCGACCCGACCGGCCTCGCCGGCGGCGGCTACTCCGCGCTGACGCAGTTCTTCCTCGGCGGGCGCTCGCAGGTCGAGCGCGCGATCGAGGCGAATCCGACGTTCGCGACGGTGTGGATCGGCAACAACGACGTGCTGGGCTTCGCGGCCGCCGGCACGACGACGGGCGTCACGCCCGAGGCGACCTTCCGCACGAACTACGCGGCGATGATCGACCAGCTGCGCGCGGGGAGCCCGGAGCTCGAGCGCGGCGTCCTGATCGGCGTCGCCGACGTGACGGCGATCCCGCTGCTCGTGCCGGCGGCGCTGCTGGTCCCCGGCTCGCCGACCTTCAGCCCCGTGGTGCGCGCGACGGTCGAGCAGCTCGTCGGCCGCCAGCTGCAGCTCGTCAACTGCCCGACGACGACGCAGGCGCTCGTGGCGTTCCCGTTCTTCGCCGCGCTGCGCGCGCAGACGCAGTCGCTGCCCGCCGCGATCCCGGCGCCGTTCGCCTGCGGCCCGATCACGGTGCCCGGCGTCGGCGAGCTGGGGACGAGCGGCATCCTGGACGAGACGGAGCGCGCCTTCTTCGTCTCGCGCGTGGCGGCGTACAACGCCTACATCCGCGCGAAGGCCGACAGCATCGGCTTCCAGTACCTCGATCCCAACCCGACGCTGCTCGGCTGGAAGGCGAGCGGGCAGGTGCCGCTCTTCCCGGACCTGACGCCCGCGAACGCGTCGCGGATCTTCGGGCGGTACTTCTCGCTCGACGGCGTGCATCCGAGCACGGCGGGGCACGCGGTGTTCGCGGACACGCTGCGCCTGCGCATCAACCGCGTGTACGGGGCGAACCTCCCGGCGCCGGACACGCTGACGCTCGGCCGGCTCTGAGCCGCCGATCGATCGGCTGAACGACGAAGCGGGGCCGGCGCAGCTGCGCCGGCCCCGCTTCGCGCGTGCGGCGTCGCGTCTCAGCGCGGCCGGTACGACTCGACGAGCCGCGGGTCGCGCGGCCCCGGACCGCGCCACGGCTCGCGCATCGCCGCCTCGACCTCGTCGATCTCGCGCGGCGCGCGGCTGATCCACTCCACGCCGGTCGCCGTCGCGACGTAGTCGTCCTCGATGCGCACGCCGATGTTCGCGTGCCGCCGCACCGCGTCGCCGATGCGCGCCTTGAGCGCGGCGTTCCGCGGCGTGTCCAGGAGGAGCTCCGGCAGCCGCTCGCGCACGTACACCCCCGGCTCCAGCGTGAACGCGTCGCCCGCCTGGATCGTCCCGGTCGCGTAGAACTGCGCCGGATCGTGCACCTCGAGCCCGATGCCGTGCCCGAGCCCGTGCATGAAGTAGAGCCCGACCTGCGGGCACTGCCGCGGCGTCGTCTGCCCCGCCGGCGCGGGCCCGCAGTCGTAGGTCGCGTCGGCCGCCTCGATCAGCCCGATCCGCGCCAGCCCCTCGGCGATCGTGCGCCGCGCCGCGTCCTGCACCGCGCCCCACGACGCGCCCACCGTCGCCGCCCGCTCGGCGGCCGCCTGCGCGTCGCGCACCACCTGGTAGACCGCGCGCTGCGCGGGCGAGAAGCGGCCGTTCACCGGCACCGTGCGCGTCACGTCCGCCGCGTAGCCCGCGTACGACGCGCCGATGTCCATCACCACGACCTCGCCGTCGCGCATCGGGCGGTCGTCGGCGTTGTAGTGCAGCGTCGTCGCGTTCGGCCCCGACCCCACGATCGTCGCGAACGACGGCCCGTCCGCGCCCTGCCGGCGGAACGTGTACTCGATGAGCGCCTGCACCTCGAACTCGTTGAGCCCCGGCTCGATCAGCCGCATCGCCTCGCGCTGCGCCACCACCGTGACGTCCACCGCGCGGCGGATGCGCGCGATCTCGGCCGCGCTCTTCCGCGCCCGCAGCAGCTCGACCAGCGCCGTCGACGGCACCACGCGGAGCTGCGGCTGCGCGCGCCGCAGCCGCGCGATCTCCTGCTCGTCCGCCGTCAGCACGTCGCGGCCGCGCAGGTCGCCCACGACCGCCATCGGCAGCCCCGTCGCCGCGAGCGAGTCGAGCGTCGCGCGCAGCGCCGTGTTCGCGCGCGTCGCGAGCCCGGTCGTCGCGCGCGCGCCCGCGAGCCCCGCGCGCGCGCCGGTCCACACCTCGCGCGCCGGATCGCTCGGGGGCACGAACAACGTGCCGTCCAGCGCCGCGCCGCGCTTCACGAGGACCAGCGCGGCGTCGGGCTCGAGGAAGCCGGTGAGCCAGCGGAAGCCCGCCGCCTGCGTGTAGCGCTCGTAGTCGTGCGCCGGCTCGCGCGCGCCGAACGCCACGATGACGACCGCGGTGTCCGCCAGCCGCGCCGCCAGCGCCTGCCGGCGCGCCGCGTACTCCTCGCGCGGGATCGCCAGCGGGTCGGGATCGCTGGTCGTCCGCGCCGGCGCCGGGGCCACCTGCGCCGCGCCCTGGGCGGGCAGCACCGACGGGGCGGCGGCCAGGACCGCGCAGGTGGCGATGGCGCGGGCGAGTGGGCGGGCGGGCCGGAAGCGCGAGGCGGTCACGTCGCTGGGGATGGGAGAGTCCGGGGCGGCGCCGGGCCTCCCCGCGCCGTCCGTCGTTTCCGGATCATACACGGCGCACGCCCTTCCGGCGCGCCCGCCGATGGCGCACACTCCGTCCCGTCGAGGTCGGCACATCCGCCGGCCGTCGGCACGCCTCCGCTCAGGTCGATGACGGCACCGCAGGCCCCGTCCGCCCCGCCGGCCCCCGCGCGCGCCGACCGCGCCGCGCGCGCCGGCCAGCCGGACACGCTCGACGCCCGCGTCGAGATCGAGACGCCCGAGCTGGTCACGCTGCAGTTCTCGGTCGCGGGCCTCGGCTCGCGCGGCGCCGCGGCGCTCATCGACGGGCTGATCGTGCTCGTGCTGCTGGCGGCGGTCAGCGCCGTCGGGATCGCGGCCCTCTTCGCCTTCGGGCGCGGCGCGGGGCCCTGGCTGCTCGCGCTGCTGCTGCTCGCGCAGTTCGCGGTGGTCTGGGGCTACTACGTCCTGTTCGAGTGGCTGCGCGACGGGCAGACGCCCGGCAAGCGCTGGCTCGGCCTCCGCGTGGTGCAGGACGGCGGCTTCTCGGTGGGCTTCTCGCACGCCGCCGTGCGCAACCTGCTTCGCCTCGTCGACGCGCAGCCCGGCTTCGTCTACGCGGTGGGGATGATCGCCGCGCTGGTCTCGCGCCGCGGCAAGCGGCTGGGCGATCTGGTGGCGGGGACGATCGTCGTCCGCGAGCGCACGGCGACGCTGCCGGCGCGCGGCGCGACGGCGCCCGCTGCGGTGTCCGCCGCGCGCGGCCCGCTGCTCGACGACGAGTCGTTCGCGCTCGTCGAGCGCCTGGTCGCCCGCCGCGCGACGCTGGACGCGGAGCGCGTGCGCGAGCTGGAGCGCCGCGTCGCGGAGCGCGTGCGCCCGGCGCTCGACGTCCTCGCGGCCGACGCGGGCGACCTGCCGCGGCGTGCGCCGAGCCTGCGCACCCAGCTGGGGCGGCTCCTCGCGCACGAGCGCGCGGCGCGCGAGGCGGGCGGCACCGTCGCCGGCGCCACGGGCGCGCGCCGCGAGCAGCACGCCATCGTGGCGCAGGGCGCCGAGCGGTGGCAGGCGTTCGCGGCGGCGCTGGTGCGCGTGCGCCGCCGCGGCCTCGCGGCGCTCGACGAGTCGGAGGTCAGCGCCTTCGTGCACGACTACCGCGACGTCGCCGCCGACCTCGCGCGGCTGCGCACCGCGCTCGGCGGCCGCGAGTCGGACGACGCGCTGCGCCTCGGGCGTCTGGTCGCGGAGGGGCACAACCTGCTCTATCGGCGCGGGCGGCTGCCCGTCGGCGGCGCGCTGCGCCTGCTGACGCGCACCCTGCCCGCCGAGGTGCGCCGCAGCGTCGGGCCGATCCTGCTCGCGGCGGCGCTGCTCTTCGGGCCCGGCATCGTCGCCGGCGTCGCCGTCTGGCAGCGGCCCGCGCTCGCCCGCGAGTTCATCCCCGCGACCATGCGCGCCCGCGCCGACGAGGGGGTGGAGCGCGCGCGCCGCGGCACGGGCTACATCGAGGATCCGGGGCTCTTCCGACCGGTGATGGCCAGCACGATCGTCGCCAACAACGTGCAGGTCACCTTCGGCGTGTTCGCGCTCGGCGTGACGGCGGGCGTGGGCACCGTGGCCATGCTGGTGTTCAACGGCGTCCACATCGGCGGGCTGTTCGGGCTCTTCGCGAGCAAGGGCATCGCCTCGCTGCTGCTCGCCTTCGTCGCGCCGCACGGGGTGCTCGAGCTGAGCGCGATCGCGATCGCCGGCGGCGCCGGGCTGCTGCTCGCGGGTGCGGTGCTCGTGCCGGGCGCCCGCACGCGCGCCGACGCGCTCGTGGAGGACGGGCGGCGCGCCGTGCGCCTGATCGTCGTCTCGACGATGCTCCTGATCGTCGCCGGCGCGCTCGAAGGGATGGTGTCGCCCATCCCGCACTGGCCGCTCGCCGCCAAGCTCGCGGTGGCCGCCGTGACGGCCGTGGCGCTCGCGCTCTACCTCGCGCAGGGGCGCGAGCGGGCGCCGCGCGAGGCGCCGCTCACGTCGCGCCCCGCGCCTTGAGCGCGAGGTAGCGGTTCACGACCGCCGCCGCGAGCGCGCCGGTCGGCACGTCCACGACGTCGGCGCCGGCGTGGCGCATGCGCGTCAGCGCGGCGGCGCGCTCCTGCAGCAGCTCCTCCGCCGCCGCGCTCTCGTACACGCCGATCGCGTCGTCGCGCGTGCGCGGATCCGCCGCCGCGTCCAGCGCCTCGTCGCGCAGCGCGACCACGAGCGGCAGGTGCCGCGCCGCCGCGCGACCGGTGAGCGCGACCAGCGCCCGCGACGCGCGCGGCGCCACGACGTCGGTGTACAGCACGAGCAGCGCGCGCCGACGCTGCCGCTCGGCCAGCGCGCGGAACGCCGCCGCGTAGTCCGACTCGACGAGGCTCGGCTGCACGTCCACCAGCGTGTCGCGCAGCCGGCCGAGCGTGCCCGGTCCGGCGGTCGGCGGCACCCAGGCGCGCACCGCGTCGTCGAACACGAGCAGCCCCACGCGGTCGCCGCCCTGCGCGGCCACGTCGGCCAGCACCAGCGCGGCGGCCAGCGCGGCGTCGAAGCGCGAGCCGCCGCCCGTCACCGCCTGCGTCATCAGCCGTCCCGCGTCGACGGCGATCACCACCGTCTGTCCCTGCTCGGCGGCGCGCTCGCGCACCAGCAGCGTGTCGCGGCGCGCCGACGCCTTCCAGTCGACGCCGCGCGGATCGTCGCCCGGGACGTACTCGCGCAGCGCGGCGAACACGGTGCCCGCGCCGCGGCGCCGCAGCTGCCGCACGCCCGCGTCGCGGAGTCGGTGCTGCACGCTGAGCAGCCGGTAGCGCTGCACGCCCGCCACCGACGGCGCCACTGCGATCTCGTCGTCGGGCGCCCAGCGCACGGTGCGGCGCACGAGGCCCAGCGGGCCGTCCACGCGCAGCGCGAGCGGCCCGAGGGCATGCCGGCCGCGCGCGTGCGCGCGCAGCCGCACGGGCAGCACCGTCTCCCCACCGGGCGCCAGCGCCAGCGGCAGCACGGCGGGCCCGAGCCGCTCGACGCTCGCCGGCAGCAGGTCGTGCAGCGTCGCGCGCGCGGCGCGCGTGCCGTCGAGCGCGACGACGTAGCGCGCCTCCGCCTCGTCACCCTGGCCCATCGTGCGCGGCGCGTCGCGCGTGGCCGTGAGCCGGCGCGCGTCGGGCGCGAGCGCCGCGTCCACCGCGGCCACGGCGGCGAGCAGCAGCAGCGCGCCCAGCGCCACCACGCGGCCGGCGGTGGTGCCCGACGCGAGCCAGAGCGGCGCGGTCGCGAGCACCACGAGCGCCAGCCGGCGCGTGGGCGCGAACGGGAAGCGGGGCGAGCGCATGCGGCTCCGCGTCGGCGGCGTCAGCGCGGGGCGCGCACGCGCTCCAGCACCCGCGCCAGCACGTCGTCCGCGCTGTGGCGCTCGACCTCCAGCTCGGGGGAGAGCACGACGCGGTGTCGCAGCGCGGCCGGCGCGAGCTCCTTCACGTCGTCCGGCGTCACGAACGCGCGCCCCGCGAGCACGGCGGCGGCGCGCGCGACCTTGAACAGCGCCACCGTCGCGCGCGGCGACCCGCCGAGCGTCAGCCCCGGCTCGTCGCGCGTGGCGCGCACGACGTCGACGATGTAGCCGCGCACCTCGGGCGCGACCCGCACCGCCTCGACGGCCTGCCGCAGCTGCGCGCGCGCCTCGGCGTCCAGCACCGGCGCGGGCACCGCGTCGGCCGCGCGCTCGGCGTCGAAGCCGTCGGCGTAGTGGTCGAGCATCGTCCGCTCGGCGTCGGCGTCCGGATAGCCGACGCGGATCTTCAGCAGGAAGCGGTCGAGCTGCGCCTCGGGGAGCGGGAACGTCCCCTCGAACTCCACGGGATTCTGCGTCGCGAACACGGTGAACGCGTCGCTGAGCGGGCGCGAGCGGCCGTCGACGGTGACCTGCCGCTCCTGCATCGCCTCCAGCAGCGCGGCCTGCGTCTTGGCCGGCGCACGGTTGATCTCGTCGCCCAGCAGGAAGTCGACGAACACGGGCCCCGGCACGAACTCGAAGCGACGCCCCGCCTCGTCCTCGCGCAGCACGCTGACGCCGGTGATGTCGGAGGGCATCAGGTCGGGGGTGAACTGCACGCGGCCGAAGCGCGCGCCGAGCGCGCCGGCCAGCGCGCGCACGAGCAGCGTCTTCGCGGTGCCGGGCACGCCCTCGAGCAGCGCGTGGCCGCGCGCCAGCACGGCGACGAGCGCCTCGTCGACGGCCTGCGACTGGCCGACCACGCGCGCCGACACGGCCTCGCGCACGCGGGCGAGCGACTCGGCCACGCGCTCGGGCGCGGCGGGGACGGCGGATTCCGATGGAGCGGCGACGTCGGTCATGGGTCGGTGAGGTCGGCGCCGCGGCTCGCGGCGGAGAGGGTGCGGTCGATCCGCGCGACGGCGTCGCCGACGGCGACGAGCTCGGAGGGCGACACTGCGCGGGCGAGCGCGGCGCGCACGCGCGCGACGTCCTCGCGGCGCTGCGGATGGCGCTCGGCGATCCGCGCGAGCACCAGGTCGTCGTCGGCGCCCGCGAGCGCCGGATGCCGGCGGCGCAGCCCGGCCGCGAGCCGCCGGGCGGCCGTGCGCGTCGCCCGGGCGCCGCGGTACGCGTGCGCGAGGGCCGAGACGTGCTCGAAGGGAGAGCGCCGCTGGGCGCGGCGGCGGGGCAGGGGGGGGAGCGCGCGCGGCGCGGCCGCCGCCAGCAGCACGAGCGCCGCGCCCAGCGCCTGCGCCAGCGCGCGCCCCGCCGGCACCTCCGTCAGCGCGCGCCGCACGCTGCGCGACACGCTCGGCGGCGCCTCGCTCGGCGCGGGCGGCGCGATGCCCGGCCGCAGCGCGACCAGTCGCCCGGGCGCGCCCCCCGGCGCCGTCCACGCGAGCGCGCGCAGCGCCACCGGCCCCGCGGCCGCCCAGCAGATGCGCAGCACGTCGTTCTCCAGCAGCATGCCGTCGGAGACGAGCATCACGCGCCCCGCCCCCAGCGCGGCGCCGCGCACCACCGCGTACGTCTGCTCGGCCATCCGCGCCGTCATCAGCACCGGCCCGCCCGCCGGCGCCGCGCCGCCCGTGGTGTCGACCGTGAAGGCCGCCTGCACGTACTGCGCGCCGCGCCGCTGCTGCACCGGCTGCACCTCGCAGCCGCGCGGCGGCAGCTCGCCCGTCGCGCCCAGCGCGCGCAGCGTCGCCGTGTTGTCGAGGACCATGAGCGGGCCGTGCAGGTACTCCAGCCCGAGCGCGGCGGTGAGCGAGTCGGCGAGCGGAGAGCCGGCCGGCGCCGCGGCGACGAGCCCCGCCCCGCGGCGCACGGCCGCCAGCAGCCGTCCCGCGTCCGCCGCCGACAGCGTCTCCGCGTCGGGAGCACTCAGTACGAGGTACGTCGCCGCGGGGTCGAACGGCCCCGGCGCCGAGAGCGCCCCGAAGGTCGGCGTCCACCCGAGGCGCTGCGCCGCGTCCACGATCGCGCGGCTGCCCCGGTCGCGCGGCGATGCCGGGTCCAGCGGGTGCGCGGCGTCGCGGGAGCGCGCCTGCGGCAGCGCGACCACGAGGCTGAGCGCCGTCACGAAGGCGATGACGCCGAGGGTCGACGCGCGCGGGCGCGAGCGGCCCGTCATCGCCGCGCCCCCTCGCCGAAGATCAGCGGACGCGCCGCCGCCCGGAGCGCGTCGAGCCCCGCCCGGTCGACGCCGGCGCCGCCGTAGACGAACGGCTCGTACCGCCCCGCGAACGCCCGGAAGTCGGCGTGCACCGCGGCGCCGCGCGCGCGCAGCTCGCGCCGGTAGTCGCCCACCGTGCGCGACGGATGCGGGCGCAGCAGGTCGCGGCGCGCCAGCGCCTCGAGCACCGCGCGGTAGGTGAGGTGCGCCGCCTCGGTGAGCCGGCCGGCGGCCGCCGCGGCCTCGGCGTCGGCCCAGGCGTCGCCCGCCACGCGCGCGGCGCGCGACGCGCGCGCGCCGGGGCGGCCGCGCCCCTCCAGCCGCGTCATCGCGCGCGCCGCGAGGAACGCCAGCAGCGCGGCGGCCACCGCCACGAGCGTCCACGCCACCACCGGGATCTCCAGCGCGTCGGCGGCGCCGGCGCGCAGCGCGGCCCACAGCGCGCGCACCCGGTCCCACAGCGACTCCGCGCGCCCCGGCTGGTACGGCGGGGTGCGGAAGACGGCGTCCAGCGTGTCGCGGATGGCGTGCGGCGTGGCCGGCGCGCGCGCCGCGGCCGCCAGCTGCCCGAGGAGCGGCGCGCTCAGGGACGCGCCGGCGCGGCCGCCGCGAGGTCGTCCGCCATCAGCTCCAGGTCGAGCCCCTCGCGCCGGATCCGCAGGTCGTAGTACATCAGCGTGCTGACGATCGGGATGAGCGGGTAGACCAGCACGCCGCCCAGCGCGTTGAGCACCAGCATCACCAGCAGGACCGCCGTCTGCCCGCCGATGAGCATCCCGATGATGCCGCCGATCATCTGCAGCCCGAAGATCACGACGAACAGCAGCAGCCAGGCGAGCCCGATGCCGCCGAGGACGCGCAGCGTGTTGCCCTTGGTGAGCGACCAGCTGCGCGCGAGGCCCGCGACCGGGCCCGCCTCCTCCAGGACCGACGCCTGCGCGGCGACCGCGTAGCGCACCAGCACGATCACGCCGGGCACCACGAGCGCCAGCAGCCCCAGGCCGACGGCCACGAAGCGCAGGACCTGCCCCACGAGCACGGCCGGCACGCGCGGGACGACGCGGCGGACCACGTCGCCGAGCGCCGGGCGCCCGCCCTCGTACGCGTCGGCCGTGAGGCGCACGTACAGCCCCTCGGCCACCAGGTACGTCGCGAGGCTGAGCAGCGTGATCCCCAGCTGCTGCCCCGCGAACGGGTCCTGCGTCGCGAGCGCCGCGAGGTCGGAGCCCCAGTCGGCAGCCGCCAGCGCGAGGGCGTTCGCGACGAGCCCCGGGATCGCCGCGACGGCGGCGATCAGGACGTAGCTGCCGAAGTGCTGGCGGAACAGGCGGACCGCGGCGTCCACGAGCTCGGACGCGCTGCGCGGGCGGAGAGTGGCGTCGATCATGGAGGCGGGTGAAGGACGGGCCAACATACCGCCCGGACGCCGCGCGGTCCACGGTCGAGCCCGCAACGACGACGGGCGGCGGCCCGGAGGCCGCCGCCCGCGCCCGCCCGCCGCCCGCGGCGGCCGGCGCTCGTCGTCCAGGACCTCAGCGCAGCACGGCCTTCGCGATCGTCTGCAGCTGCATGTTCGACGTGCCCTCGTAGATCGTCCCGATCTTCGCGTCGCGGTAGAACTTCTCGACCGGGTACTCCTTGGTGTAGCCGTAGCCGCCGAACAGCTCCACGCACAGCGACGTCACCCGCTCGGCGACCTGCGACGAGTAGAGCTTCGCCATCGCTCCCTCGCGCGCGATGTCCTGTCCCGCGTCCTTCAGGCGCGCCGCGTTGTAGACCATCAGGCGCGCCGCCTCCAGCTCCGTCGCCGCCTGCGCGACCTGGAACTGGATGCCCTGGAACTCCGCGAGCGGCTTGCCGAACTGCTTGCGCTCCTTGAGGTACGCCGTCGCCGCCGCCAGTGCGCCGCCGGCCACGCCGATCATCTGCGCGCCGATGCCGATGCGCCCGACGTTCAGCGTGTCGATCGCGATCTTGTACCCCTTGCCGACCTCGCCCAGCAGGTTCGCGTCGGGGACGAAGGCGTTGTCGAAGTGCAGCGCGGTCGTGCTGGAGGCGCGGATCCCGAGCTTGTCCTCCTTGCGGCCGATGCTGAAGCCCTCGGTCCCCTTCTCGACGACGAAGGCCGTGATCCCCTTGTAGCCGAGCGCCGGGTCGGTGGTCGCGAAGACGACGAAGATCTCCGCCTCGGCGCCGTTCGTGATCCACGCCTTCGCGCCCGAGAGGCGCCAGCCGCCGTCGACCTTGGTGGCGCGCGTCGCCAGCCCGAACGCGTCGGAGCCCGACCCCGGCTCCGAGAGCGCGTACGCGCCGACCGTGTTGGTCGTCAGGCGCGAGAGGTACTGCTGCCGCTGCGCCTCGGTGCCGTAGGTGGCGATCGGGTACTCGACGAGCGTGTTCTGCACGTCGACCTGGATCGCCGCCGACGCGTCGACCTTGCTCAGCTCCTCGACGGCGAGGACGATCATCATCGCCGTGCCGCCGGCGCCGCCGACCGACTCGGGGAGCTCGATCCCCATGAGCCCCATCTCGAAGAACTGCTTGGTGAGCGCGGGGTCGACCTTGCCGGCCGCCTCCATGTCCATGACGCGCGGGCGGACCTCGCCCTCGGCGAGCGCCGTGATGGCGTCGCGGAACATGAGCTCCTCCTCGGAGAGGAGCGTGAGCGGCGGGCGGGCGGTGGCGAGATCGCTGGACATGGGCGGAGCGGGACGGCGGACGGCGACCGGGCGGGGAGCCGCGCGGACACCCGGGATGGGCGATCGGGAAGCGAGCCGGAGCGTGCGTTCTGGCGTACCGGCGTGCGTTCGGGAAAAATGGCCGATCGCGCCCATGCGGGGTAGCTTATCTGATCGCGCGCGTGACAGCGGGAGGGCCCGCTGTCACGTGCCGCGTGGCACGTCCTCGACGGCCAATCCGCCGGCTCCCCTTCGCAGTTCCGATGGTCTTGTCTCCGTCCGATCGCCGCCAGCCGCGACCGCGCGTCGCCGTGCTGCTCCCGCTCGCCCTCGGTCTGCTGATCGGGGGGCTCGCCGGCTGCTCGGGCGGGTCCGACGGTCCGCCGCCCGAGCCGGCCACCGTCGCACTCGCCGACGCCGGCACCACCCTCGCCGGCACCGTGGGCGCCGACCTGGCCGCTCCCGTGCGCGTGCGCGTCACCGCTTCCGACGGCCGCGCGGTGCGCGGCACGACCGTGAGCTGGACCGCGGCGAACGGCGGTCGGGCGACGCCGGCCTCGAGCGTCACCGACGCCGACGGCATCGCGACGACCGTCTGGACCCTCGGCTCGACCGCGGGCGTCCAGTCGCTCGTCGCCGCGACCGGCGCGATCCAGGTCAAGGCGCAGCTGCAGGCGACCGCCGCGCCCGGTCGCGCGGCCGTGGTGCGCGTGCAGGGCGACTCCTCGCTCGGGCTGATCCCCGGGCTGACGATGACGCTGAGCGCGCTCGTCGCCGACCGGTTCGGCAACGTGCTGCCCGGCGCGACGCTCGCCTGGCGCAGCGCCGACCCGACCGTCGTCACCGTCGACGCGGCCGGCCGGCTGATCGCGCGCGCCCCCGGCACCACGACCATCGAGGCGACCGTCGACACCGCCCGCGCCCGCTGGGCCGTGCGGGTCGAGAACGCCAGCGGGCTGGCGATCACGCGCCTCTCCGCCGACACGCTCGTCCCCGGCGCGACCGTGACGGTCGAGGGCGTGGGCTTCGTGCCGACCGGCGGCGGGACCCAGGTCTACGTCTCGGGCGTGCGCGCCAACGCGCTCGAGATCACCCCGACGACCATCCGGTTCGTCGTCCCCTCGGTCAGCGCGCTCCCCTGCCAGTCGAGCGGCGCCGGCGCGGTCACCGTCCGGCGCGACCTCGCCACGGGCGTCGTCGATTCGGCGCGCCGTGCGGTCGCGCTCCCGGTGGCCACCCGCCGCACGCTGCGCGTCGGCGAGAGCGTCGCCATGCTCACCGCCGACGAGGCGCGCTGCACGCAGCTCGAGGGTGGCGGCCGCTACGTCGTGAGCGTCTTCAGCACCGACCTCTCGGGCGACCGGTTCGCGTTCGCGCAACTGCGCGGCTTCGAGGGGACCGCGCCCGCGGCGCAGCCGCTGGCCGCCCGCACCGTCAGCCGCGCCGTCGCCCCGCGCCCCTCGGCCGCGGCGCCGTCGGCCGCCGAGCAGCAGGCGCTGCGCGTGGCCGGCGAGCACGGGGCGCGGCTCGACTGGGAGCGCACGCTGGTGCGCCGCGCCGGCTCGCCGGTGCGCGCCCTGCGCGCCGCGCGCCTCCGCGGCGAGATCGGCGGTCCGCGCCTCGTCGGCCGGGCGCGCCGCCCGTCGGCCTCGCGCGCCCCGGCCCCCTTGGCCGCCCCGTCGGCGTCGGTCGCCGCGGCGGCGCTCGCCGTCGGCGACACGGTCTCGCTCAACGTCTTCAACCTCTCGTCGCGCACCTGCTCGGCGGCGATCCCGGTGCGCGCGCGCGTCGTGTACGTCGGCACGCGCAGCGTCGTCTACGAGGACGTGCAGAACAGCCAGTCGGGCACGATGGACGGCGAGTACCGCCAGGTCGGCCAGGAGTTCGACCAGGTGATGTTCCCGATCCTCGAGCGCAACTACGGCAACCCGCTAGCGATGGACGGGCAGCTCGACCGCGACGGCAAGATCGGGATGATCTTCTCGAAGGTCATCAACGACAGCATGCCGAACGTGCTCGGCTTCGTGACGTCGTGCAACTTCTATCCGCGCAGCGACCCGTCGTTCGCGGCCAGCAACGAGATGGAGCTGTTCTACGCCCGTGCGCCGCGACCGGGCGAGGGCGCCGCCGCGTGGCGCTACGGCCTGCGCTCGACGACGATCCACGAGGTGAAGCACATCACCGCGTTCGGCGAGAAGATCCTCCGCGCCGCCGGCGACGTGCCGAACTACGAGGAGTCGTGGCTCGAGGAGTCGACGGCCCGCGTGTCGGAGGAGCTGTTCGCTCGCGCCTTCTCGGGCGCGACCTGGCGCGGCAACGCCGGCTACGCATCGACCGTCGGCTGCGAGCTGACGCGCTGCGACGAGCGCCCGTACTCGATGGCGAAGCACTGGACCACGCTGCACCTGTACTACCGCAACGTGAGCGCGCTCTCGCCGTTCGCCGGCTCCAACGACTTCAACGCGACCTTCTACGCCAGCGGCTGGTCGCTCGTCCGCTGGGCGATGGACCACTACGCGGGCACCGACGAGGCGGCGTTCCTGCGCGCCATCACCCTCGAGCCGCGGCTCACGGGCCTCGCCAACATCTCGGCGCGCACGGGCCGTCCGCCCAGCGAGATGCTCGCCGACTGGGGGCTCGCCATGTACGTCGACGACGCGCCGGGGCTGACGCCCGCGCGCTCGCAGCTCTCCTTCCCCAGCTGGAACGGGCGCGAGATCCTGCGGGGCCTGAACGGGTTCAGCGCGGGCAGCTATCCGGGGGCGTTCCCGCTCGCGGTGCAGCCGGTGTCGTACGGCGAGTTCCAGAGCCCCGACCTCCTGCTGCGCGGGTGGAGCACGGCGTTCTTCGAGCTGTCCGGGACGCCCCGGGCTCCGCAGCTGATCGAGCTGCGCTCGCCGGCGGGCGGCGCGGCGCCCGCGACCGTGCGCATGGCGATCGTGCGGGTGGAGTGACGATCGCGGCACGATCCTGATCCCGAACGTGCGACGGGGCGGCTCTCATCGGAGAGCCGCCCCGTCGCACGTTCGGGCCCCGCGCCGCGCTCAGGCCGTGCCCGCGACCGCGCGCTCCGGTGCAGCGGCCAGCCCGCCGAACACCTCGAGCGCCAGCTCCACCCGCCCGAACGGCGCCGAGACCTGCACGCCCTGCACCTCGCCGCGCACCAGCTCCAGCATCTCGCGCGCGATCGCGATCCCCTCGGCGGCCGCGTGCTCCTTGGAGCGCGCGTTCGCCTGGCGCATGCGCACGAGCACCGACTCCGGCACGGTGACGCCCGGCACCTCGTTGGCCAGGAACTCCGCGTTGCGCGCCGAGACGAGCGGCCAGATGCCGGCGACGATCGGGATGCGGACGTCCTCGATCGTGCGCAGGAAGCGCTCGAGCTGCGCCGGGTCGAACACCGGCTGCGTGATCGCGTACTCGGCGCCCGCCTCCACCTTGTAGGCGAAGCGCTGGCGCTCGTGGGCGGGGTCGATCGCGGCCGGGTTCACCCCCACGCCCACGACGAAGCGCGTCGGCGCGCCGATGGCGTTGCCACCCGGGTCCTGCCCCCGGTTCAGCCCCGCGACCAGGTTCGTCAGCCCGATCGCGTCGATGTCGAAGACGGCGGTCGCGTCGGGGTAGGGGCCCATCTTCGGCGGATCCCCGGTGATGAGCAGCAGGTTGCGCAGCCCCAGCCCCGCGGCGCCCAGCAGGTCGCTCAGCATGCCGAGCAGGTTGCGGTCGCGACAGGCGTAGTGCGTGACGCTCTCGATGCCGACCTTCTGCTCGATCAGGAGCGAGGTCGCGATCGCCCCCATGCGGCTCTGCGCGCGCGGGCCGTCGGGGACGTTGATCGCGTCGACGCCCGCGGCATGCAGCGTCGCCGCGTCCGTCAGCAGCTTGGTGGTGTCGATCCCGCGCGGCGGCACGATCTCGACCGTCGTGACGAACTCCCCCGCTGCCAGCTTGGCGCCGAGGCGGGACCGCTCCGCCAGGGGAACGGAAGCGATCAGCGAGGAGCGCTCAGCGCTCAGCGCAGGCCCCCGCGGCGTCACCGTGGTTTCGGCCGCGGAAAGCCGCTGATCGTCGATCGCCGAGCGCTGATCGCTCGTCGACCGCGCCATGGCGCGCTCGACCCGCAGCGCCTGCGCCATCGCCCGCACGTGCTCCGGCGTTGTCCCGCAGCAGCCGCCGACGATCTTCGCGCCCCCCTGCACGAGGTGCCGGGCGTAGGTCGCGAAGTACTCCGCGCTCGCCATGTAGATGCGGCGGCCGCCGACGTCGCGCGGCATGCCGGCGTTCGGCATCGCGGCCAGCTTCCGCGGCGTCACAGCCGCCATCTGCTCGATCGCCTCCAGGATCGTCTGCGGGCCGACCGAGCAGTTCAGCCCGATGACGTCGGCGCCCCAGGCGTCGAGCGCGCGCGCGACGTCCGCCGGCGCGGCGCCGAACGGGGTGCGCAGGTCCACGCCGACGGTCGTCATCGCGACCACCGGGACCGACGGATCGACCTCGCGCGCGGCCCGCAGCGCCTGCTCCAGCTCCAGCAGGTCGCCGAAGGTCTCCAGCACGAACAGGTCGGCGCCGCCCTCCCGGAGCGCCGTCATCTGCTCGGCGAACATCGCCCGCGCCTCGTCGCGCGAGGTCGGGCCGTACGGCTCGATCCGGACGCCGAGGGGGCCCACGGCGCCGGCCACCAGCACCGCCCGACCGCCGGGCGCATCGGCCGCCGCCTCGCGAGCCAGCTCGGCCGCCCGCCGGTTGATCGGCCCGACCTGCGCCTCGAGCCCGTAGGTGGCCAGCTTCGCCCGGTTCGCGCCGAAGGTGTTGGTCTCCAGCACCTCGGCGCCGGCGGCGACGTAGGCCCTGTGGACGTCACGGACGAGCTCGGGCGCGCGGAGCGCCAGCTCGTCGTAGCACTGATTGATGAAGACGCCCTTGGCGTACAGCATCGTCCCCATGGCGCCGTCGAAGAGGACGACTTCGGCGGGGTCGAGGAAGCGCTGCAGGGCGGCGGCGCGGACGTCGGTCACGGCGGGGCGGCGGCAAGGGTCGGGCGGCCGGCAGGCGCCGGCAACTGGCCAGGAAGGCCGCTATTATCTTATCATCCGGATGATCGGATGGAAAAGCCCGCGCCTCCGTGCTGCGCGGGACTCTGGACCCTCGCCCCGCCTGCCGTGCCCTCCATCGAGACGCTGACCGCCGCCCCCTCCGTGCGCACCCGCGCCGAGCGGCTCGCCCTCCTCGAGTCGCTGCTCGCCCGCCGCATCCTGGTGCTGGACGGCGCGATGGGGACGATGGTCCAGACCTACCGGCTGGAGGAGGCCGACTACCGCGGCCGCGGCGGCCCGATCCCCGAGCGCTTCGCCGAATGGCCGGTCGACCTGCGGGGCAACAACGACCTCCTGGTCCTGACCCGCCCCGACGTCATCGGCGAGATCCACCGCGCCTACCTCGCGGCGGGCGCCGACATCCTCGAGACGAGCACGTTCAACTCGACGTCCGTGTCGATGGCCGATTACCGGATGTCGGAGCTGGCCTACGAGCTGAACGTCGCCGGCGCTCGGCTCGCCCGCGGCGTGGCCGACGAGTTCGAGGCCGCGGAGCCCGACCGGCCGCGCTTCGTGGCCGGGGTGCTCGGGCCGATGAACCGCAGCGCGTCCATCTCGCCCGACGTCAACGATCCGGGCTTTCGCAACATCACCTGGGACGAGATGGTCCCGGCTTACGCCGAGGCGGCCCGCGGGCTGCTGGACGGCGGGGCGGACCTGCTACTGGTCGAGACGATCTTCGACACGCTGAACGCGAAGGCCGCGCTGTTCGCGATCGAGGCCGTGTTCGACGTGCGGGGCGAGCGCGTGCCGGTGATGATCTCGGGCACGATCACCGACCAGAGCGGGCGCACGCTGACTGGCCAGACCGCCGAGGCGTTCTGGTACTCGATGATGCACGCGCGGCCGCTCTCGATCGGGCTGAACTGCGCGCTGGGGGCGAAGGACCTCCGCCGCCACGTGCAGGAGCTGGCGCGCGTCGCCGACTGCCTCGTGACCGCGCACCCCAATGCCGGGCTCCCGAACGAGTTCGGCGGCTACGACGAGAGCCCCGAGGCGATGGCCGCGGTGCTGCGCGAGTTCGCGGAGGCGGGGCTGGTGAACGTCGTGGGCGGCTGCTGCGGCACCACGCCCGCGCACATCCGCGCGATCGCGGAGGCGGTGGCCGACCTGCCGCCGCGCGCGCGCGTGGAGATCGCGCCGCGGCTGCGCCTCTCGGGCCTCGAGCCGGTGGTCGTCGGTCCCGACACGAACTTCGTGAACGTCGGCGAGCGCACGAACGTCACCGGCTCCAAGCAGTTCGCGCGGCTGATCCTGGCGGGCGACTACGGCGCGGCGCTGACGGTCGCGCGCCAGCAGGTGGAGAACGGCGCGCAGCTCCTCGACGTGAACATGGACGAGGGCATGCTCGACGCAGAGGCGGCGATGACCACCTTCCTGCGGCTGCTGGCCGCGGAGCCGGACATCGCGCGCGTGCCCGTGATGATCGACTCGTCCAAGTTCTCGGTCATCGAGGCGGGGCTCAAGAACGTGCAGGGGAAGGGCGTCGTGAACTCGATCTCGCTCAAGGAGGGCGAGGCGGAGTTCGTCCGGCAGGCGACGCTCGTGCGCCGCTACGGGGCGGCGGTCATCGTCATGGCGTTCGACGAGCAGGGACAGGCCGACACCGTCGAGCGGAAGGTCGACATCTGCGCGCGCGCCTATCGCATCCTCACCGAGCAGGTGGGCTTCGCGCCGCAGGACGTCATCTTCGACGCGAACGTCTTCGCGATCGCGACCGGCATCCCGGAGCACGACGGCTACGGCGTCGCGTTCATCGAGGCGGTGCGGCGCATCACGCGGGAGCTGCCGCACGCCAGCACGAGCGGCGGCATCAGCAACGTCTCGTTCTCCTTCCGCGGGAACGAGCCGGTGCGCATGGCGATCCACGCCGTCTTCCTGTACCACGCGATCCGCGCCGGGCTGACGATGGGCATCGTCAACGCGGGCGCGCTGCCGGTCTACGACGACATCGACCCGGAGCTGCTGGCGCGCGCGGAGGACGTGGTGCTGAACCGCCGTTCGGACGCCACCGAGCGCCTGCTGGAAATCGCCGAGCGGTTCCGCGGGCAGAAGCAGGCGGTGGTGGAGACCGACGCGTGGCGCGCGCTGCCGGTGACGGAGCGGCTGTCGTACGCGCTGGTGCACGGCATCGACGCGCACGTCGTCGACGACACCGAGGAGGCGCGGCAGCAGTTCGCGCGGCCGATCGAGGTGATCGAGGGGCCGTTGATGGACGGGATGAACGTCGTCGGCGACCTGTTCGGCTCGGGGAAGATGTTCCTCCCGCAGGTCGTGAAGAGCGCGCGCGTCATGAAGAAGGCGGTCGCGCACCTCATCCCGTACATCGAGGCCGAGAAGGCGGAGCGCAACGACACGCGCACCGCCGGCAAGGTGCTGATGGCGACCGTCAAGGGCGACGTGCACGACATCGGCAAGAACATCGTGGGCGTCGTGCTGCAGTGCAACAACTTCGAGGTCGTCGACCTGGGCGTGATGGTGCCGGCGGCGACGATCCTCGAGACGGCGAAGCGCGAGGGCGTGGACCTGATCGGGCTGTCGGGGCTCATCACGCCGTCGCTCGAGGAGATGGCGTTCGTCGCCGGCGAGATGCAGCGCCAGGGCTTCACGGTGCCGCTGCTGATCGGCGGCGCCACGACGTCGAAGGTGCACACGGCGGTGAAGATCGCGCCGAACTACTCCGGACCGGTCGTCCACGTGCTGGATGCCTCGCGCGCGGTGGGCGTCGCCGGCTCGCTCCTGAGCGACGGGCTGCGCGAGCAGTTCGAGGCCGACGTGAAGGCCGAGTACGAGGCGGTGCGCGTCAACCGCGCGGGGCGTCGCGACGCCGAGCGGCTGCTGCCGCTGGAGCAGGCGCGCCGCAACCCCGTGGCGATCGACTGGACGGCGTACGTACCGACGCGCCCCGCGTCGCCCGGGGTGCGCGTGTTCGAGTCGTGGCCGCTCGCGGATCTGGTGGAGCGCATCGACTGGACGCCCTTCTTCCAGACGTGGGAGCTGGCGGGGCACTACCCGACGATCCTCGACGACCCGACGGTCGGCGAGGCGGCGCGCGGGCTGTACCGGGACGCGCGGGCGATGCTCGACCGGATCGTGGCCGAGGGGCTGCTGACGGCGCGGGCGGTGGTCGGGCTCTGGCCAGCCAACGCGGTCGGCGACGACGTGGTGCTGTGGGCGGACGAGTCGCGGACCCGACCGCTCGAGACCGTGCACTTCCTGCGGCAGCAGCTCGACAAGAAGGACGAGCGGCCGAACTACTGCCTGGCCGACTTCGTCGCACCCCGCACCAGCGGGGTGCAGGATTGGATGGGCGGCTTCGCGGTGACGGCGGGGATCGGGCTCGACGCCCTGGTCGCCGAGTACGAGGCGGCCAACGATCCCTACTCGGCGATCCTCGCCAAGGCGCTGGCCGATCGGCTGGCCGAGGCGTTCGCGGAGCGGCTGCACGAGGTGGTGCGGCGCGAGCACTGGGGGTACGCGCCGGACGAGGCGCTGGACAACGCGGCGCTCATCCGGGAGGCGTACCGGGGGATCCGGCCGGCGCCAGGTTACCCGGCGTGCCCCGACCACACGGAGAAGGGGCCGCTGTTCGCCCTGCTCGGGGCGACGGAGCGGATCGGGCTGCAGCTGACCGAGAGCTTCGCCATGTACCCGACGGCCGCGGTGAGCGGCTATTACATCGGGCACCCCGAGGCGCGGTACTTCGGGGTGGGGAAGATCGGGCGGGACCAGGTCGAGGACTACGCACGGCGGCGTGGGATGGACGTGGAGACGGCGGCGCGGTGGCTGGCGCCGAACATCGCCTAGGCCCAAGCTCGCGCCGCCTAGCGTGGCGCGATCGAGCTCATGGCTTCCACACGTCCCAGCGGCCGCGGAGACCGTTGACCATCGCGACGGCCGCCGCCGCCTGCATCGTCCCGAACTGTAGGGCGATGCTGCGCAGGCGGCGGGCGATACGGTCCCGGCCTAGGGCGGTCCAGACGACGCCCGCGGCCACGACGGCCGCCAGCCACGTCGCACGCTCGCCGGCGAGGCGCCACGCCAGCGCCGCGAGGCCGATGCCGACGAGGACCACGGCGAGCGGCAGGAGCAGCCGCAGCAGCTTGTGGCAGACGAACTGGAGCCAGATCGGGTTCCGCCAGGGGAGGAGGACCCCGGGGAGCCAAGCGCACAGCTGGTAGTTGCCGGTCAGTGTGCGGACCTTCCGGGTGAACTCCTGCTTGGCGCCCACGCGCCGGGTCTCGTGCGCGTACGCGTCGGCGACGAAGCCCACGCGCCACCCCTCGAGGGCGAGCCGCATCGGGACGTAGACGTCGTCGAGAATGAGCCCGGCGGGGAGTGGCTGCCAGAGACGCCGCCACATCGCGTAGATCGACCCGCTCACCCCGACGGCGGAATGCAGGCGCGCCTCGGCGTCGCGGAGCCCCAACTCGTAGCGCGAGTAGAGGCGGAAGATCGACGCCCGCTCGTCGGCCGGGAGGAGCAGCCGCCCCGACGTGACGCCGAGGCGCGCATCGCCGGCGAGCGCCATGACGAGCTTGCGGGCGACGTCCGGCTCGAAGGCCTGCCGCGCGTCGGAGAAAAGGAGAAGCTCGCCGCGCGCGGCGCGGACGGCCGCGTTGAGCGCCGGGCACTTGCCGCCGGGGGCGTCGCCGGCCACGACGGTCACGCGCGAGTCGTCGAACCGCAGCTGGGGCAGCAGCGTGTCGGCCGAGGCAGCGTCGACGGCGACCACCACCTCCAGACGGTCGGCGGGATAGGCCTGGGCGAGGAAGTTCGCGACCCGCTCGCGGACGACCTCCGCCGCGTCGCGGGTGGCGAGGATGCAGCTCACGCGGGGGGGCTCCGTCGGCATCGCCGGGGCCGGGCGTCTGCCCGTCAGCCGGTCCAGCGCGACCACGGCCGCGGGGTAGAGCAGCCACGGCCCCACGATCAGGGCGAGTCCGAGGAGCAGGGGCGCGAGAGCGAGGTCCATGCGTTGGAGCGGGGGCGACGAGCCGGGAGGCGGTGCGATGGCGCGCGCGTGCGCTGACCGGAGCCAAGTCTCGCCACGCCGCCGGTCCGAGTGAACCGGACGGGCCGACAAAGACGCCGCCGGGGCTGGCCCCGGTGTGGCGGCCGTCCTACACTGGCTGTCGCGGGCGGTGGACAGCCGGTCGGCCGTGCGCCCCGCGGGGGCCAGCTGCTTCTTTGTCTTGACCGCTCCGTTATTGCTGGGGCACTTTGCGCAGCGGCTTCGGCTCGCGGTCGTTCGCGATGGCTGGCTGAGCCGTGGCCCGCCCGTTGCGCATGGCGGGTGGGCGCGTCCAGTCTTCGGCCATTCGTCGGGGGCGCGGTTCGCGCGCGTCACCCATCCGGCACTCATCACGGCGTCCGGGCTCCGCCCGGACGTCCCGCACCGCACCCCACGGCTTCCGTGTTTTCCGACGAGAACCTCCAGCGCTACACCAAGGCGCTCTACCCGGCCGCCTTCCTGCTCGTCCTCGTGCCCCTCGTGGACATCGGGCTGCGTTCGATGAGCGCCGAGGCCGGCTCGCTCCAGTGGCGCTTCGGCACGGTCGGCCTGCTGTTCGGCAATCTGGGCACCGTGGTGCTTGGCCTGTCCCTTGCCGGCTTGCTGGCAGCAATCTCGGGCAACCGGAAGATGCTGCGGGCGATCGGGCTGATCGCGATCATCCTGGCCGTCGTGCTCGCGGCGCTGCTCGTGCTGTTCGGGCTCGACGCCATCCAGATCCGCCGACTCGTGGCCATCCCGATGCGCCGCGGCGTCCTCATCTCGTCGGCCGGTGCAGCTTTCTCCTCGCTCATGGGTATGCTCGCCCTGGCCGTCGGTGGCCGCGGCGCGCTGATCGCCAGCCGCGCGGATCGGGCGGCCTCGGAGCGTCGGACCAAGGCGGCCGCGCCGCTCGTGGCACAGGCACCGGCCGCGCCGCGTCCGCGCGCCGGCGAGCCGGTCTGAGTCGCCGATAGGCGACCGCTTCGGCGGTCGTGTTCTGTCCATCGCGTCATCCCGCGTCACCTCGGTCCGCTCGCGCGCGCTTCCTTCCTGTCGTGACTACAGCATCTCCTCCCCTGCAGCAGACGCTGCTGGCCCGCACGCGCACGTGGGGCGCGCCCGAGCATCTGCTCACGGCCGGTCTGTTCGCGCTGCTCTTCGCCCGGCCGATGCGCCTGCTGGCGCTCGACTGGTGGAACAACCCGGAGGCGGGGCACGGGCTGCTCCTCGCGCCACTGGCGGTGTGGTTCGCCTGGAAGTCGGGGATCGCGCCCGACGCGCGGCCGAATCGCGTCCTGGGCGGGATCCTGCTCGGGCTGGGGGTGCTCTTCCGCTACGTCGCCGACCTGGCCGCCGAGCTGTTCGTGATGCGCGGCTCGATGCTGCTGGCGCTGCTGGGCGTGGTGGTGTGGTACTTCGGGGTCCGCCAGGCGCTGCGGTGGTGGCTGCCGTTCACGCTCTTCGGCCTCTCGATCCCGCTCCCCGAGCTGATCCTGAGCCGGGTCGCGCTGCCGCTGCAGTTCACGGCCTCCAAGATCGGCGCGTCGCTGCTGGCGTGGCGCGACATCCCGGTCATGCTGACGGGCAACGTGATCCGGATCCCGGGGCACGAGCTGTTCGTCGCCGAGGCGTGCAGCGGGCTCCGCTCGCTCACCGCGCTCCTCAGCCTCAGCATCCTGCTCGGGGCGATCACGCTGAACCTCGTCGCCAGCCGCGTGCTGCTGCTCGCGGCGGCGATCCCGATCGCCATCCTGCTCAACGGCGTGCGCGTCTTCCTGACGGGCTTCCTGGTCTTCTTCGTCGACCCGAAGCTCGGCGAGGGGTTCATGCACATCACCGAGGGCTGGATGATCTTCGTCGTCGCCTTCGTGCTGCTCGGTGGCGTGGCGTGGGGCTTCGGCCGCTTCGAGCAGTGGTGGAGCACGCGGCACCTGCCGCGCACGCCCGACGAGCCGACCGACGACGACGCGTCATTCGCGGGCCCGATGAATTCCGAGACCGGAGCGGTGGCTCATGGCTGACCTGGCCCGTTTCGCCCCCGCCGTGCTGCTGGCCAGCGGGTGCGCGCTGATCTTCGGCGTCCGCGAGCAGCTGAAGATGGAGTCGCGGACGCCGATGTCGGCGGTGCGCGTCGAGGCGCCCGGCTATCAGGTGTCCGAGATTGAGGTCCCGGAGGAGGAGCGTCGTGTCGCGGGGATGAGCGACTACGTCATGCGCGAGTTCCGGCGCGACTCGCTCGACGCGGGCTTCTCGATCTACGTCGGCTACTACGACTATCAGCAGCAGGGCAAGACGATCCACTCGCCCAAGAACTGCCTGCCCGGTGCGGGCTGGGAGGCGGTGGAGGCTGGCGTACGACCGATGAAGTCGGTGGACGGCAGCGCCTTCATGACAAACCGCTACGTCCTCGCGAACAAGGGCGCGCAGGCGCTGGTTTACTACTGGTACCAGGGGCGCGGCCGGATCGAGGCGAGCGAGTACAAGGTGAAGTGGCACCTGGTGCGGGATGCCGCGCTGCACGGTCGCACGGAGGAGGCGCTGGTTCGCATCGTGGTGCCGATCGACACCCGCGGGCTGCGCGACCAGAGCGAGCTGGCGGCCCGGCGCGCGTCCGCGGACAGCCTCGCGACGTCGATCGCCGCGCGGCTCGAGCCGGAGGTGCGGCGCGCGTTGCCAGTGGCGCCGGGCGCGAGTTGATCGGCATGCGTCCCGAGACTCTCCTGACGCCAACTACCGTGGTGAGCGCGCCGGTGGTGGCGGTGTCTCGCGATGCGTTCGCGACACCAGCCGGAGCGTCATGCGATCACGCGTGAGCTGCGCCGAACGAGCGAGCGACGTGTGACGGCATCAATTCCGCGAGTGCAGGAGGACGCCGAGGTCGCCGTTGCCGGCTCGACCTCGGTGGGGGATCGGAGCCACGGCTCCACAGCACCGCGGCTGCGCTCGATGAAGGAGGTACTCGCCCGAGGCGCCGCGACGTCTTTTGTCGTGCGCGCGGGCGGCATGCTCACGAGCTTCATCGTGCAGGCCATCCTGGCTCGCGCCCTGGGGGCATCAGAGTACGGCAGCTACATCTATGCGCTCGCATGGATGAACGTGCTGCTCCTGGTCGCAACGCTCGTGTTCGAGGTGTCGGGGGTACGCTTCATCGGTGCGTATCTTGGCACGGGAGCGTGGGGGTTGCTCGCAGGGTTTCTGCGCCGCAGCTCCCAGCTGGTGCTGGGGGCCTCGCTCCTCCTCGCCACACTCGGCGGAGTCGCGGTCTGGATCGCGTCGCGGTGGATCCCGGCCGAACTGACCTATGCGCTGTGGGGCGCGTGCGTCCTCCTGGTACCGTCGGCGCTCCTGACGATCCAAGGGGCGTACCTGGTCGCCTTCAAGCGTCTGTTTGAGGGGCAGATGCCCTTCCAGCTGCTGCGTCCCCTCCTCTTCGCCGGGGTACTGGGGCTGAGCATCGCGGCGCAGGTGCCTCTGGAGGCCTGGCACGCGAGCGTGTTCAACGTTCTGGCGACGACCGTTGCGCTCGCGCTGTCGACGCGGTACCTGCTCCGCGCGATTCCGGACGCGGCGCGCGGCGTGCGACCACTGTTCGAGACGCGCGGGTGGCTGGACAGCACGCGCGCATTTCTGATGCTGACGCTTGCGCAGTTCATCGTCGGCACCCAGACCGATGTGCTGTTCGTCGGCACGCTGCGCAGCGCCAGCGAAGCGGCGCTGTACGGAACGGCGGCGCAGGTCGCCGCGTTGCTCAACTTCGGCGCGATGGCCGTGACGGCCGTGGCAATGCCGTACGTTGCCGAGCATCACGCCCGTGGAGAGAAGGCGAGCGTGCAGCGAATCCTCGTCGGCCTAGCGTGGGCGAACCTCGCGATCACCGTCCCGCTGATGCTCGGCATCGCCGTGGCGGGTAAGCGCGTCCTCGCCCTGTTCGGGACGTCGTTTGTCGCCGCCTACCCCGCGTTGGTGGTGCTCGGGCTGTCGGCTCTTGTCGTTGCGTCAGTTGGGGCCACGGCAGGATTCGTGTTGGGCATCATCGGGCGAGAGAAGCAGGCAGCCCGTATGGTCGGCATGACCGCCGTGCTGAACCTCGTTCTCACCGCTGCGCTCACGCCGCGATTCGGCATCGTGGGGACAGCGTGCGCAACGCTACTCGCGACGACGATTCGGTGCGTGATGTGCGTACGCGCCGCGCGCGACGCGGGAGTCGACATCATCGACTTCCGTCTCTCGACGCTGCTGGTGCTCGTGCGAAGCGGGACGCGCGCAGTCTGACTTTATTGACGCGTTCGCGGGACGACCTTCGCCCTCTCGCGCCCCGGGTGCAGGGCTCTGGCGCGGCTGTGCGCAGCGCACACGGGGGCAGCGGATGGCTGCTCCTTCACACCGTTCCGATCGCATGACGGCGGTTCTCCGACAGGCGGCGCGCAAGCTGCGCGGTCGCAGCTTCGATGAGATTCGGGTGCGCCTGTTCCAGATGTCCAGCGCGTTCGCGGAGCGCATGGGCTGGCCACCGAGCGGGCTGCAGGCGGATGCGGAGGGGGTCTTCCGACATCTGACGCGAGGGGCGCCGCGTGACCCCGATGCGCTGCTCGCGGCGTTTCGAGCGCGTGGCGCCGATGGATTCGGTGCTTTCGCCGATCCAGCCGGGACGGTCGCCGCGCTCCGCCGGCGGTGTCCGTCCGACGAGGTGGAGGTGCTCGCACGGGCTGCAGCGGTCCGCGCCCGGCGCTTCGACTTGATGGGTTATCGCGGCCTGGACTACGGAGACCCCGTGGATTGGCAGCTCGACCCGGTATCGGACCGTCGGGCATCGCTCATCCACTGGAGCCGGGTCCCGTACCTCGATCCGTACGTCGTCGGCGACCACAAGCTCGTCTGGGAGCTGAGTCGCCAGCAGTACCTGGTCGTACTCGGCCAAGCCTACTGGTACACCGGCAACGAAGCGTATGCGGAGGACTTCGCGGCGCTGGTCACGTCGTGGCTGGATGGGAATCCGCCGAAACGGGGGATGAACTGGACGAGCAGCCTGGAGGTCGCGTTCCGCGCGATGTCCTGGCTCTGGGCACTGCGCTTCTTCAAGCACGCGCCGGCCCTCACTTCAGGGCTCTATGCGCGGATGCTAGGCGGTCTGGCCGTGCATGCGCGGCATCTGGAGACATACCTGTCGACGTACTTCAGCCCGAATACGCACCTGACGGGTGAGGCACTCGGGCTGGTATTCATCGGCACGTGGGCACCGGAGCTGGCCAGCGCGGAGCGCTGGCGATCTCTCGGGGAGCGCATTCTGCTCGGGCAACTGGCGCGGCAGGTCCGGTCGGACGGGATCTACTTCGAGCAGGCGACCCAGTACCACCGATACACGACGGAGTTCTACCTCCAGCTGCTGCTCCTCACGTGCAGCACTGACCGCCCCGTCGATGGACGTCTCGCCGTGGACGCTCAGCGTCTGGTCGAGGCGTTGGCGCAGTTCTGCGGTCCCGACGGAAGGATGCCACTGCTCGGGGACGACGACGGTGGGCGTCTGATCCAACTCGATGGCCGGGCACCGGACGATCTGCGCGGACTGCTGACTCTCGCGGCCGTGGTCTTCGAGCGTCAGGACTGGGCCTGGCTGGGCCGGGGGGACGAAGCGGCCAGTCTGTGGCTCCTCGGCCCAACAGCGGGTGCGCGACTCGATGCGCTGCCGAGGAGGGCGCCAGGCGGGCGCTCGCACGCGTTCCGCGAGAGCGGGTTCTTCGTGCTACGGGACGGATGGAACGAGCAATCGAGCCATGCCGTCTTCGATTGCGGACCACACGGCGTGTTCAACTGCGGCCATGCACACGCCGACGTGCTGGGGTTGGTGCTCAGTGTGCGCGGGCGCCCGCTGTTCGTCGACGCAGGGACCTACGTGTATCCCGGCCATGACCGCAACGCCTTCCGAGGAGGCGAAGCGCACAACGCGATCACGATTGACGGTCGCGGGAGCTCCGAGCCGGGGGCGGGTTGGTTCCAGTGGGCACGAATCGCGCATTCCGAGTTGAGCGCGTGGGCCACAGGCGACTGGTTCGACGTCGTCGAGGGAACACACGACGGATTCACGCGGCAAGGTTTGGACGCGGAGCACATCCGCCAGGTGACGCACCTCGCCGGCTGCGCCTGGGTGGTGCGCGACCGCGTGCGAGCGTCGGAGGGGCGTCGCATCACGCTCCGATGGCACCTGCCGCCGGGGTACGTGGTGGAGTGCCCTGGCGCGCAGGGCGAGGCGACGCGCGTTGTCATGGTCCGAGACTTCCTTGGAACGCTCATCGCGCGACTGCTCCTCGTGGTGCCTGCATCCGCGGATCTGCGGGTCGAGGAGTCGTGGGTATCGCTCCAGTACGGAGCCCGATCACCAGCTCCCGTTCTCACGATCGAGGTCGAGGCTTCCGGTCACGACGATCTGCTGACGGTGGCCCTCCCGGCCACCGACGGTCGCGCCGCTGACGTTCGATCGCTGGACTGCGATGGCGGGCGGGCCTGGGTCATCTCCGAACCGAGTGGTGCCGATAATCCCCAGGGCTGTATGCTTCTGGTCGGCTCGGGCGGGTCTCCGCTGCAGGCGACCTGGAACAGCGTGGCAGTCGAGACGGACGCCGAACTCGCGTGGCTAGAGGCCGGGCCGACGACGTCGCGGGCACTCCTCGTGCGCGGGGCGACGCTGCGGGTGGCGCAAGTCGATGCACTGATGGGCCTTACGGAACTGAACGTGCCGATCGCCGACCGTTGGGCGGCTGGCGAGCGGACGGCTGGGGGATGGCGGTGGACCAGCGGCAGGCTGGATCCATCCCAGGCGCGTCCCGTCCACGACAACGAGCAGGACTGAGCAAATGTGTGGGATCTGTGGAGTGGTGACACCTGCGGGCGCGCGTGCGCGCGTCGACCGATCGGTGGTCGAGCGGATGCGCGATACGCTGGTGCACCGTGGGCCAGACGGCGCCGGTCTGTTCTTCGAGCCCTACGAGGGTAACGCGGTCGCGGCGCTCGGACACCGGCGTCTGAGTATCGTCGATCTCGCGCACGGCGCGCAGCCGATGGCCAGCGACGACGGGGCGCTGCAACTCGTGTACAACGGCGAGGTCTACAACCATCCCGCCGAGATGCGCGCGCTGCAGGCGCAGGGCGTTCGCTACCACACGCACTGCGACACCGAGACGGTGCTGCGGCTGTACGAGCGCGATGGCGTCCGGGCGCCCGAGAGCCTGCGCGGGATGTTCGCCGTTGCGATCTGGAATCGCCGCACGCGGGAGCTGTTCCTCGCGCGCGATCGGTTCGGCGTGAAGCCGCTCTACTACGTCCACGCCGACGACGGCTCGCTCTACTTCGCCAGCGAGATCAAGGCGCTGCTGGAGGCAGGGGCGGTACGCGCGGCACTCAACTGGCGCGCCTTCCCCGACTTCCTGGCGAACCACGCGCCGTCGGGGGACGAGACGCTGTTCGAGGGCGTGAAGCGGCTTCCCGCCGGCCACACGCTCGTGTGGCGCGACGGGAAGATCCAGCTCCGCCAGTTCTGGGACCTGTCGTTCGCGCAGGCCGGCACGGACCGCCGGCCGGAGGCGGAGCTGATCGCCGAATACCGCGAGCGCTTCCAGGAGGCGGTGCGCATCCGCCTCATGGCCGACGTCCCGCTCGGCATGTTCCTCTCCGGCGGCATCGACTCGGCGGCGATCACCGCCGGGATGAGCAAGCTCGTCGACGACCAGATCCAGACCTTCAGCGTCGCCTTCGCGGAGCGAGAGGCGAACGAGCTGCACTACGCGCGCCTGGTGGCGGAGCGCTACCGCACGGATCACCACGAGATCGTCGTCACGCCCGATCAGTTCTTCGGCGCGCTGCCGTCCCTCGTGTGGCACGAGGACGAGCCGATCGCGCACCCGTCGAGCGTGGCCCTGAACTTCGTCTCGCGCCTGGCCGCCGAGCGGGTGAAGGTCGTGCTGACGGGCGAGGGGAGCGACGAGACGCTGGCCGGCTACAACCGCTATCGCGCGACGATCCTGCAGATGGCGATCGGCCGGCGCTACGAGGGGCTGGTGCCGCAGGCGCTCCGCGGAGCCGTACGCTCGGCCGTCGGCGCGCTGCCCGCGGGGCGACTGCGCCAGAAGCTGGGCCGCACGATCCTCACCCGCTCGGCGGACCTCGACACGCTCTACTTCGACAACTTCGCGGTGTTCGCGCGGGCCGAGCAGCGGTCGCTGCTGTCGCCCGATGCGCGCGCCCGGGTGGCCGGCGCGGATCCGTACGCCGCCTACCACGCCGCCCTCTCGCGCACCGACGCGACCACGCTGCTCAACCAGCTGCTCTACGCGGACACCAAGACGTATCTGCACGAGCTGCTCATGAAGCAGGACCAGATGAGCATGGCCGCGTCGATCGAGAGCCGGGTGCCGTTCCTCGATCATCCGTTCGTGGAGTGGGTGGCCACGCTGCCGGCGCACATGAAGCTTCGCGGCGTGACGACGAAGTACGTGCTGCGGCAGGCGATGGCGCAGGATCTCCCGGCGGAGATCCTCAGTCGCAAGAAGATGGGTTTCCCCGTGCCGGTGGGGGCGTGGTTCCGCGGCGCGCATCGCCACCTGATCGACGAGTACGTGCTCAGCGGGCGGGCGATGGGGCGCGGCCTGTTCGATCCGTCGGCCATCCGGTCGCTCGTGGCGCGCCATCAGGCCGGCGAGAACCACAGCGAGCGGCTCTGGGCACTCGTCACGCTCGAGATGTGGCAGCGGATCTTCCTCGACGGCGAGTCGCCGGAAGACGGGGTGCGCGCGATGCGCGGCGGGGCGCTCGGTGTGCCCCGGCCCGCCCTGGCGAGCGCCAGGGGCTGAGCATGTCGCCTGACGTGGTCGAGCGGTCCGCGCCGGCTTCGGCCCAGACGTCGACATCGCATGCGCAGCGCGACGACGGCAGCTCGACCCGTTCCGCCCCTGGCGTTGCGGCGGTGCCGCCGACCGCGCCGGTGCGGCTCGCGCTGCTGCTCGATGGCCTGACCCAGCCGGCGTGGGTGGCGCACGTCCTCCGCGAGATCGTCGCCGGCGGGTGGGGCGCGCCCGTCCTCGTGATCCTGAACGCGGGCGCCGGCGGCCCGACGGAGCCGCGCGGGGATTCGACGCCGTCGGGGGGCGTGCTCGCCCGCCTGCGGGGCTACTGGCAGCGCCGCCGGATGCTACCGTACGTGGCGTACGAGCGCTTCGACCAGCGTCGCTACCGCGTGGCGAACGATCCGAACGCGCCGGTCGACATCGCGGAAATGCTTGACGGCGTTCCCGTCGTCCGCGTGGCTCCCCGGCAGACGAAGTTCTGCGACTACTTCCCGGACGAGAGCGTCACGGCGATCGCGGCGCACGACGTGGACGTGGCGCTCCGGTTCGGCTTCCGGATCCTGAAGGGGCGAGCGCTGGGCATCGCTCGCCACGGCATCTGGTCGTTCCACCACGGCGACAATACGGTGAACCGGGGCGGACCGCCGGGGTTGTGGGAGGTGCTCGACGGCGCGACGGTGACCGGTGCCGTGCTGCAGCGGCTGACCGAGGAGCTCGATGGCGGGCAGGTGATCGCCCGAAGCTTCGCGCGCACGCAGGTGATGTCGCTCCGCGTGAACCGGGCGAACTACTACTGGCAGGCCGCGAGCCTGCTCGTGGACGCCGTGCGGCGCCTGCAGACGACCGGATCCCCGGAGCAGCCGCCCGTCCATCCCGTCGCCGAGGGCTGGAGCGCGTACGGCGAGCGCCTGTACGTCGCTCCACGCCCGCGCGAGGTCGCCCGATTGATGGGCCGCTGGGCGGGCCGTCTGCTGCGGTCCAAGCTCCGGCACCTGTCGTCGCACGAGCAGTGGTTCCTCGCGTACCGCTTCGCGCCCGAGGGGAGCGGAGACGCGGACGTGCCGGACGGGTCGCCCTTCCGCTTCAAGGAGCTGATGCCGCCGGGAGATCGGTACTGGGCGGATCCGTTCCCGGTGGTGCGCGACGGCCGGCACTTCGTCTTCCACGAGGACCACGTCTTCGGCGATCCGTGCGCGAGGATCTCGGTCCTCGAGCTCGACGCCAAGAAGGGCGTCGTCGATGCGCGGCCGGCGCTCACCAGGGAGCACCACCTGTCCTACCCGTTCGTCTTCGAATGGCAGGGCGAGTGGTACATGACCCCCGAGACGCTGAGCCAGCGCGCCGTGCAGCTGTACCGCGCCACGCGGTTCCCGGACGCGTGGGAGTACGTGTGCGACCTGCTCACGGGCGTCGATGCGGTCGATCCGACGATCGTCGCGATCGGCGATCGCTGGTGGCTGTTCGTCGGCGTGCAGCTGCCGGGTGAGGTCGAGCCGACCGCGCTGCGCCTCTACCACGCGCCGACCCCGCTCGGCCCGTGGGAGCCGCATGCGCAGAATCCGCTGATGGTCGACGTGCGCCGCAGTCGGCCGGCGGGACGCGTCTTCCGGCGCGGCGACCAGTACTTCCGACCGGCGCAGGTCGGCGCGCCGCGCTACGGCAGCGCGACCGTGGTCTTCCGCATCGACGAGATCACGCCGACGCGGTATCGGGAGACCCTCGTCGCCACGCTCGAGCCGCGGTGGCGTCCGGGGCTGCTCGGCACGCACACGCTCAACGCTGCCGGTCGTCTCACCGTCATCGACGCGATCCACCGCATCCCACGCCGGTGATCCCAGGAAGTCCGCACCCCACGCTCCAAGCCCGCCCGAAGTGCACATCCTCTGGCTGAAGACCGAGCTGCTCCATCCCGTCGACAAGGGTGGGCGCATCCGGACGTACAACATGCTGCGCGAGCTGCGCCGCCGTCACCGCGTCACCTACCTGACGCTCGATGACGGAGACGCCGCTCCCGACGCCGTGGAGCGCGCGCAGGAGTACTGCACGGATCTGGTGCGCGTCCCCTTCCGGACGGCGCCGAAGCGCAGCGCGCGCTTCTTCGGCGAGCTGGCCGCCAACGTCGTCTCGTCGCTGCCCTACGCGGTCGCCAAGTACCGCTCAGCCGGGATGCGTCGGCAGGTGGAACGGATCGTCGGCCGCGGCGACGTGGACGTGCTGGTGTGCGACTTCCTGGCGCCGAGTCTGAACGTCCCCGATGGGCTGTCGTGCCCCACGGTGCTCTTCCAGCACAACGTGGAGGCGATGATCTGGCAGCGCCACACCGAGATCGCGCAGCATCCGGTGAAGCGCCGCTACATGGGTGAACAGTGGCGTCGCATGCGCGCCTTCGAGGCCGCGGAGTGCCGGCGCTTCGACCGGGTGATCGCCGTCTCGGAGCAGGATCGCGACGTGTTCGCGCGTGACTACGGCGTGGGGGACCCGGTCGCCGTCCCTACCGGCGTGGACGTCCGCTACTTCGATCCCGGCGCCGTCCCGCCGACGGCGCGCAGCGCGTCGGAGCTGGTGTTCACGGGATCCATGGACTGGCTGCCGAACGAGGACGCGATCCTCTGGTTCGTCGGCGAGATCCTCCCACGCGTCCGCACGGCGGTTCCCGACGCGACGCTGACGGTGGTGGGGCGCAACCCGACGCCCCGCATCGTGGAGCTCGGAAAGCGAGAGCTGGGGGTGCGCGTCACCGGCGGGGTCCCGGACGTGCGCCCGTACCTCGCGCGCGGTGCGGCGTTCGTCGTCCCGATCCGCATCGGCGGAGGCACGCGTCTGAAGATCTACGAGGCGATGGCGATGGAGCTGCCTGTCGTCTCTACCACCGTCGGCGCCGAGGGACTCCCGGTGGAGCCGGATCGCGAGTTCCTCCGCGGCGACGATCCGGAGGCGTTCGCGGCGGCCGTCGTGCGACTGCTGCGCGATCCGAACGGCGCGCGCGCGCTGGGCGAGCGTGCCGCGGAGACGGTGCGCGCCCAGTTCTCCTGGGAGCGGGTGACCGAGCAGTTCCTCGACGCCTGCACACCGGCCGCCGCCGTGCGCACCTGATCGACCCCGATCTCACGCGCCGTCACCCGTGACGGCCCGACGGCGCACGACGGCCTCCGTCCCTTTCCGCAATCGACTGCGGGACGCTCGCCCCACACCTGGGAGCGCGCCACGCATCCCTGCATTCCAGCACCGCCCATCTTCGCAATGGCAACTAGTCTCAGCGTCTTCGGTCTCGGGTACGTCGGCTGCGTGTCGGCCGCCTGCTTCGCCAAGGAGGGCTTCGACGTGGTCGGCGTCGACGTCAGCCAGGCCAAGGTCGACATGGTGAACGCCGGCCGGAGCACGATCGTCGAGGAGGGAATCGGCGAGCTGGTCGCCGCGATGCGCACCACCGGAAGACTGCGCGCCACGACCGACGTCGGCGAGGCGGTCCGCGCGACCTCGGTCTCCCTCATCGCGGTCGGCACGCCCAGCCGCTCGAACGGCAGCATCGATCTCCGCTACATCGAACGCGTCTGCGAGCAGATCGGCGAGGCGCTGCGCGACAAGGCGGAGCGGCACACCGTCGTCGTGCGCAGCACCATCATGCCCGGCACGATCGACGGCGTGGTGATCCCCGCGCTCGAGCGCACATCGGGCAAGAAGGCCGGCGTCGATTTCGGCGTCTGCAGCAACCCCGAGTTTCTGCGCGAGGGCACGTCGATCAAGGACTTCTACGATCCCCCGTTCACGCTCATCGGTGCGCACGACCCCCGCGACGCCGAGCCGGTGGCCGCGCTCTACGCCGGGCTCAACGCGCCGGTGCACGTGGTGGCGGTGCGCGTCGCGGAGATGATCAAGTACGTCTGCAACTGCTTCCACGGCCTCAAGATCGGTTTCGCCAACGAGGTCGGGAACGTCTGCCGGGCGCTGGGCATCGATAGCCATGAGGTCATGCGCATCGTCTGCGAGGACCGGAAGCTCAACATCTCGCCCGCCTACCTCAAGCCGGGCTTCGCGTTCGGCGGCTCGTGCCTGCCGAAGGACCTGCGCGCGCTCACGTACCAGGCCCGCACGCTCGACGTCGACACGCCGATCATGACGTCGATCCTGGAGAGCAACCGCCGCCAGATCGACCGAGCGTTCCACATGGTGATGGGGTCCGGCAGCCGCAAGGTCGGCGTCCTCGGCCTGGCATTCAAGGCGGGCACCGACGACCTGCGCGAGTCCCCGATGGTCGCGCTCATCGAGATGCTCCTCGGGAAGGGGATCCAGGTCGGCATCTACGATCCCTTTGTCCGCAGCGCGAACCTCATCGGTGCGAACCGCGAGTACATCGAGCGGGAGATCCCGCACATCTGGTCGCTCATGCGCGGATCGACGGCCGAGGTGCTCGCCGACGCCGGCACCGTGGTGATCGGCAACAGCGCGAGCGAGTTCCGCGAGATCGGCGAGCGGCTGAACGACGGGCAGGTCGTGGTCGACCTGGCACGCGCCTTCGGCAACCGAACCTCCGACGAGGCGGGGCGGTACCAGGGCATCTGCTGGTGACCCGGGCAGCGACGGTTGCGAGGCCGCAGCGCGGGTGGCTGCCGCGCATCGCGCGATGACGCACGAGGGCCCGGAGGCGATGCCTCCGGGCCCTCATCGCATGCCGGCGTCCTGCCCGGCGGCACGCTAGCGCGGCGCCGCGCTCCGCGCTTCCTCCAGGCCGTGGACGCCGGGCGCACGCACGGCCGGTGCCTCCGGGCCGAGCACCCGCTCGCCGGTGAGCGACTCGTAGATGCGCACCATGCGAACGAGGTTCTCCTCGCCGCCGGACGCGACGCGACGTGGCGCGCCCATCGTGTCGGTGAGGGTCCGCGCGATCGCCGCGACGAGGGCCTCGGCGTCACGAGCGGGCACGAGGCGGGCGCCCGCCGGACGCATGCCGTTGTCCGAGGCGATCACCGGCGTGCCGAGGTGCAGCGCCTCGCGAACGGAGATGGCGTCACCGTCGTAGTGCGTCGTTCGGAGCAGGGCGTCGCACTCGCGGATCGCCACGAGGGTATGCTCGCGCGCGACGTCGCCGCAGAGGAGCGCGTGCGCGCCCCACGGCGCGGCCGCGATGCGCGCGCGCAGCTCGCCCTCAAGGCTGCCCGAGCCGATCATCACCAGGCCAGCGTTCGGGAAGCGCTCGCGGACGGCGCCGAGGGTGTCGATCTGGAGCGCGAGGTCGTACTCGGTCTCCAAGAGGCCGACCGACAGGAGGACCGGCCCATGCTCGGCGAAGAACCGACGGAGCGGCGTCGGCAGCGCGTCGCGCCCCCGCGCCGCGACAGTCTCGAGCTCCGGCCCGAACGAATGCGGCGCCACCAGGTGCACGCGCTCCGGGCGCAGCTGCATGCGGCCGAAGAACTCGATCAGCTGCGCGTTGACGCCGGTGACGGCGTCGAACCGCCTGAGGACGCGGCCCAGCAGCGACGACGGCTGCGCGGCCAGCCCTTCCGGGGAGGACGGAAAGCCACCCGAGTGGAAGGTGAAGACCGAGCGCCGACCGGGGACGGTCGCGCAGGCGAGCATGAGCATCAGCACGCGCGTGGGCAGCTGGCCCCCCGCGTGGATGTGCACCACGTCGTACGGCAGCGTGTAGAGGAGCTTCAGCAGCGCCGCCGGCGAGGCGGGATAGTACACCTCGTCGGCGTCCGGCTTGCGATGGCGCGTGATGTTGATGACGCTCGCCGACGCCCCGTGGCGCCGCAGGAAGTCGCGGATGCTGACGAGGTTCGTCTGCACGCCGCCCCACGGCGGGGGAAACGGCCCGAGTTGGAGGACGCGCACGCGGGCGTCAGCTCCCGGCGGCCGCGTACGCGTCCCGCGGCGACGCGACCGGAGCCGCCTCGGACGGAAGCGCGATCGGCATGCGCGCGCCGTCCGCGCGGGCGCTGGCCATCATGGCGAGGCACATCATCGTCGAGCGTGCGCCGACGACGGTGTCCAGCGGCGTCGGGCGCCCCGCGGTCGCCGCCTGGACGAACGCGGCCATCTGCTCGTCGTAGCCCTTGTCGGCGAACAGGCGCGACTTGCTCGTGCGCACGCTGCCGTTGATCGTGAGGCGCCGGAAGTCCTCGGTGACGATGCCGATCCCCGGCGCGAAGGCCTCGACCCGCTCGCCGCCGGAGGTCTTGCTGCCGACCGTGCAGTAGGTGAGGTTCGCGACCGAGCCGTCCGCGAAGCGGAAGCTCGCGGCCATGTTGTTGATCCCGACCGGCTCCGTCGCGTCGAGCGGCAGCGAGTAGGCCGACACGTCCGTCGGCTCGCTGTCGAGGAGCCACGCGAACAGATCGGTGAAGTGGCACGCCTCGCCGAGGATCGCGCCGCCGATCGCCGGATCCGCCATCCAGTACTCGCCGGCGATCCCCGGCGAGTTCACGCGGCAGTTGAGGACTGCTGGGCCGGAGCGGCGTGCCAGGCGCGCCTTCTGCGCCACGTAGAAGGGCGCGAAGCGCCGGTTGAAGCCGACCATGAACGTGCGGCCGGTCTCGCGCTCGGCGATCATCAGCTCACGGCACTCGTCCTCGGTGAGCGCCATCGGCTTCTCGACGAAGACGTGCTTCCCGGCGCGCAGCGCGGCGAGCGCCTCCCGCGCGTGGTGCTGGTTGCGCGAGGCGATCAGCACCGCGTCGACGTTCCGGTCCCCGAGGATGTCCTCGTACGACGACGAGACGTACGCGGCTCCGAAGCGCAGCCCGTAGGCCTTGCCGCGCGCGCCGCCCGCCGAGTACACGGCGTGGAGGGCGGCCGACGGCAGCTTCCGCAGCGCGGGCATGTGCGCCCAGCGCGAGATGTTGCCCGCGCCCACGAGGGCGAGGCGGAACTTCCCGTCGTGGCGTCCCGCGTTCTCCGGAATCTCGACGCGGTGCTTCGGGACGTAGAGCGGCGCGCTCGCCACGCCGCTCGCCACGCCGCTCGCCACGCCGTCGCCCGCGGCGGTCGGCTCGAGGCGGTCCGCCGCGGGGTAGCGCAGCAGCACCGCGAGGCTCGTCGTGCCCGGCGTCATGATCGCATCGTAGGCCGCCGGAGCCTCCTCGAGGGCGTAGCGGTGCGTCACGAGCTCGTCGACCTGGATGCGGCCCTTCTCGATCAGCCGCAGGAACTCCTCCATGTTGCGGTTCTCCGTCCACCGCACGTAGGGAAGCGGGTAGTCCTGGCCCGTGCGCTCGTAGAGGGGATCGTAGCTCCCGGGGCCGTAGGCCCGCGCCATGTAGAGCTGGATCTCCTTCAGGTACATCTGCTCCCAGGGGAAGCTCATCTCGACCGCGCCGACGATGATCATGCGGCCGCGATCGCGCGTCAGCCGCAGCGCGGTCTGGGCCGGCGCCGCACTCTTCGCCGCCGCGGCGACGATGACGCAGTCGGCGCCGCGCCCACCCGTCAGCGCCCGCACCTCCGCCTCGATGGCATCGCCACCACCAATGGCGTGGTCGGCTCCGAGCTTACTGGCGAGAGCGACGCGCGCCGGATTCAGATCCACCGCAATCACGCTGCCGCCCTGCAGGCGCGCGAGCTGCGCGATGAGCTGCCCGACGAGCCCCAGGCCGAGGACCACGACCGACTCGCCCAGCGAGAGCTGCGCGATGCGCACCGCGTTGAGCGCGATGCTGCCGAGCGTCGCGAAGCACGCCTGGTCGAAGCCCACCGCGTCGGGGATGCGCGCGACGAGGTTCCGGCCCGTCATGATGCACTCGCCGTGGCCGGTGCCCTGGCCACCGTACGCCACCCGCTCGCCGATGCTCAGGTCCTGCACGCTGGCGTGCTTGCCGACCACGACGCCGGCGCCGGCGTAGCCGAGCACCGCGTAGTCGCTGAACTTCGCGCGCACCTCGCGCACCGTTCCGACGGGGCCGTTCTGCATCATCACGTCCAGCACCTTGCGCACGTGCGACGGGTTCTCCGCCACCTCGCGCAGAATGCCCTCGCGATGGATGTCCGCCGTCTCCGTCCCGCTGGAAATGAGGGAGAAGATCGGGCTCACGAGCACGTGATGTGGCGTCGCGACGGGATCCGGCACCTCGTCGACGACGATGTGCTTGAGGCCCTTGCGGAGGACCTGTTTCATGCGATGTGCTCTGCGGTTGAGTGAGGAGAGGGGCGTCCGCACCCATCGCATCGTGCGGCGACGGGCGGGGTGCGACCGGAGTGACGTGGACGGATCGGGAACGGCCGCGACCGGCAGGCAGGAAATCTAAACGGCCCGGTCGAGACCGGGCCGTTTAGATCTCCGTATTCTTGCTCGGGCGCGAAGGGGGCGTGGCCTCAGCGCACGACGCCGGCGGTGGCGGCGTTGAGGGTGGCGGCGTCGACGCCCGGCGTGCGGCCGGCGAGCTGGCTCAGGAGCGAGAGCCCGAAGCTCAGGCGGTAGTCCCCGCTGCCCAGGGCGCCGAGCCCCGCCTCGAGCACGGTGCTCGGGAAGAGATTGCCGGCCGGGAAGTATGTCGCGGTGCTGCCGGTGAACACGTTGCCCGTGACCACCGCGTCGGGCGCGAACTTGGCGAGCGTCTCGACCGCCTTGAGCGTGCCGTTGCCCACGATGTGCCCCACCGGCGCCGGGCCGCCGAACACGTTGTCCGTCACCCGTAGGCGTCGCGCCGGGCCGAAGGTCAGCCCGTCGAAGAGCACGCCCATCTGCACGTCGCCCGGCGCCAGCCCGGCGATCGTGTTGCGCGAGAACGTCACGTCGTGCAGATCCTCGAGCAGTTGCAGCATGCGCCCGTTCGCGCCGAGGGCGGCCGAGAGCAGCACGACGTTGTTCGTGATCGTGATGCGCGCCGACGGCTGCGGCAGCGCGGCGCCGCCGTGGTAGGCCACGCGCGAGAACAGGTTGATGCCACCAGGCGTGTTGCGGATGATGTTGTTGCGGATCGTGATGTCCCAGATACGCGTCTGCGGCGCGGTGTTGTCGTCGCTGAGCGCCTGGAGCAGGATGGCGAAGCCGTTCTGCGCGTCGACCCAGTTGTTCTCCAGCACGTTGCCCTCGAGGAGCACGCGCTGGCCGTTCTTCATCTCGAACAGGTTCTTCGCCTGCCAGACCCCGCGCCAGCTCAACGGGCGCGTGATGTGGTTGCGCCGGATCTCGATGTCGCTCGGGATCAGCCCGACGACCGCCGGTGTGGGGCCGCCGAAGCCGACGACCTCGTGACCGCCCTCGAGGTAGTTGTTGATGATCTTGAACGGGCCGGGGCCGTTCCAGCCCATGATCGCCTGCGAGTCGCCGTCGTTGCTGTGGCACTCGGCCAGGTAGCTGTCGATGACGGCCGACCACGCGCTGTTGAGCGCGACGCAGCGGCGCACGTGCAACTGAGGATGGCCGTGCACGTAGCTGCGGTCGAGCACGAGGCGCGACGGCACCTGCGTCAAACTGTACTGCGTCGAGTTGCCGTCTCCGAAGCCGACGAGGAAGTAGTTCATCGTCGTGGACTGAGTGGCGCTGATCTCGAGACCGATCAGACGCCAGCCCTGCGCACCGGGCTCGGTGAGGAGCGCAGCGCCGGCGTTCGGCGTGAGCAGCTTGGGCATCTGCGCGGCGTGGCTCGGTGCCACGCGGGTGCCAGCCGCCGGCAGCGTGCCGCTCGTGCGCACCGTGATCCACTGCGACGCCGACATCCCCGGCTTTGGACGGAGATAGAAGTTGCCGACGAAGGTCGCGCCGGCCTGCAGCACCACCTGGTCGCCCGGCTGGGCGGCGTCGAGGGCCGCCTGCAGGTTGCCCCCGGCGTTCACCGCGATCGTCCGACCCGTCGGCGTCGGCAGCTGGGTGTTCACGTACGAGCGCGGCAGCTCGGCCTGTGCGATCGTACCCGCGCTCGGCGCCGTCACCGTGGTCGGCTCAGCGGGCAGCGGAGTGACCGACGCAGGTAGCGAGGCGGCCCGCGAGGCCACCACGACGACGGTGAGGGAGGCGGTGGGGTAGTCGGGCGTCTGCGGCACGACGACCACGCGCGCCGTCCCGGGCGCCACGGCGCGCACCGCGCCGGTCGGCGTGACGGCGACGATCCCCGCTGCCGTCGAGCCCCAGTAGAGCTGCGCCCCCGAGGCCACCGCCGTGCCGCTGGCCACGTAGCGCGTCGTGTCGCCGACGACCAGCGTGTCCAGCGCCTTGTTCACCGCCACCCGCGGCGTCGATTGGGCCGGCTGCACGGGAGCGACTGGCGCTTCGCTGACGGGAATGACGGGAGCCGACGGTGCTGCCTGAGCGGCTGACGCGGGGAGGACGACGACGGTCATCCACGCACTCGGGTAGTCCGGGGTCTGCGGCACGACGATCACGCGCGCCAGCCCCGGAGCCACGGCACGCACCGCGCCGGCCGGTGTCACCTCGAGCACTGCCGGGGTCGAACTGCCCCAGTAGAGCTGTGCGCCGGTCGCGACCGCGGTGCCGCTGGCAGAGTAGCGCGTCGTCTGGCCGACGTAGAGCGTGTCGAGCGCCTTGTCGATCGACACACGGTCGTTGCCCGAGCTCGAGAACGCTGGCGTCGCGCGCATGTGGCGATCAGGCGTCGTCGGCGCCTCAGGGTCGGCGCACGCCGCGAACGTCGAGATAGTGGCACAGGCCAGGAGCGGGATCATACCGCCTCTGCGGAAATGCATGGGGCCTCGCTGGTGGGGGTCGTTCGGCGGCCCGACGAGCATGGCCCCGCGCGGAGCGCGGGGCGGTAGCCTCGTGGCTTTGCGTCGCCGCCTTTCGGCGGGTTTGCCTTTGTCGCGATCCCTCATCCGCGAGGGAGCGGCGATCCTGCCGGGAGAGCGCAGTGGTGCTACGCGAACGCGAGGAGGGATTCAGGAGGCTCCATCGTTCGCTCGCTGGCCGTGGCGATCGGCGGCAGGGGAGGGTCTCGCGAAGGATACCGCGCGGGAGCCGCACCGGGACCATCCCGATTCACCAGGTAGCGGCTGAACGACGATCAGACTCGGCCGTTGTCACGCGCATCGTCTGTCGGGAGCGTTGGGCGGCCCGACCTCCCGTCGCGTGTGCCGCGCGTCGGGCCCCGCTCGTGCTCGACATGCGTCCACTCATCCTTCGTCGAGCGTCGTGAGGTGTCGAGCGTTCGCCACACTGCGGCAGAAGCGCTGCGTGTCCGCAGTCACGGCGGTGAGGCCGGCGTCTGCCAAGCCTCGTCTTGAGTCGACCCGTCTGGGATGCGGTGCCCGGGCATCGGCATACCACTCCGCCTGCATCGCTCGTTGGCAGGGCGACGGGCGTCAAAGAGCGCCCGTACCGCGACGCCTGCGTGGGTGAAGCGTACGAGTCGCGTTCCTGCGTCCCCTGACGGGGCTAGCCGCATGCGAGAGAGTTCACCTGTCGCGTTGTCATCACGATGTGTTGAGCACGGCTCGGGAGAGCGTCGGCGCGGGATGCGGCAAAGCGCATGGCCCTGTGCGGCATCAGCTGCCGCGCAGGGCCATGCGCTCGTGTTCGAGAGAGGGACTAGCCCGCTCGTGGCCTCAGCGCACGACGCCGGCGGTGGCGGCGTTGAGGGTGGCGGCGTCGACGCCCGGCGTGCGGCCGGCGAGCTGGCTCAGGAGCGAGAGCCCGAAGCTCAGGCGGTAGTCCCCGCTGCCCAGGGCGCCGAGCCCCGCCTCGAGCACGGTGCTCGGGAAGAGATTGCCGGCCGGGAAGTATGTCGCGGTGCTGCCGGTGAACACGTTGCCCGTGACCACCGCGTCGGGCGCGAACTTGGCGAGCGTCTCGACCGCCTTGAGCGTGCCGTTGCCCACGATGTGCCCCACCGGCGCCGGGCCGCCGAACACGTTGTCCGTCACCCGTAGGCGTCGCGCCGGGCCGAAGGTCAGCCCGTCGAAGAGCACGCCCATCTGCACGTCGCCCGGCGCCAGCCCGGCGATCGTGTTGCGCGAGAACGTCACGTCGTGCAGATCCTCGAGCAGTTGCAGCATGCGCCCGTTCGCGCCGAGGGCGGCCGAGAGCAGCACGACGTTGTTCGTGATCGTGATGCGCGCCGACGGCTGCGGCAGCGCGGCGCCGCCGTGGTAGGCCACGCGCGAGAACAGGTTGATGCCACCAGGCGTGTTGCGGATGATGTTGTTGCGGATCGTGATGTCCCAGATACGCGTCTGCGGCGCGGTGTTGTCGTCGCTGAGCGCCTGGAGCAGGATGGCGAAGCCGTTCTGCGCGTCGACCCAGTTGTTCTCCAGCACGTTGCCCTCGAGGAGCACGCGCTGGCCGTTCTTCATCTCGAACAGGTTCTTCGCCTGCCAGACCCCGCGCCAGCTCAACGGGCGCGTGATGTGGTTGCGCCGGATCTCGATGTCGCTCGGGATCAGCCCGACGACCGCCGGTGTGGGGCCGCCGAAGCCGACGACCTCGTGACCGCCCTCGAGGTAGTTGTTGATGATCTTGAACGGGCCGGGGCCGTTCCAGCCCATGATCGCCTGCGAGTCGCCGTCGTTGCTGTGGCACTCGGCCAGGTAGCTGTCGATGACGGCCGACCACGCGCTGTTGAGCGCGACGCAGCGGCGCACGTGCAACTGAGGATGGCCGTGCACGTAGCTGCGGTCGAGCACGAGGCGCGACGGCACCTGCGTCAAACTGTACTGCGTCGAGTTGCCGTCTCCGAAGCCGACGAGGAAGTAGTTCATCGTCGTGGACTGAGTGGCGCTGATCTCGAGACCGATCAGACGCCAGCCCTGCGCACCGGGCTCGGTGAGGAGCGCAGCGCCGGCGTTCGGCGTGAGCAGCTTGGGCATCTGCGCGGCGTGGCTCGGTGCCACGCGGGTGCCAGCCGCCGGCAGCGTGCCGCTCGTGCGCACCGTGATCCACTGCGACGCCGACATCCCCGGCTTTGGACGGAGATAGAAGTTGCCGACGAAGGTCGCGCCGGCCTGCAGCACCACCTGGTCGCCCGGCTGGGCGGCGTCGAGGGCCGCCTGCAGGTTGCCCCCGGCGTTCACCGCGATCGTCCGACCCGTCGGCGTCGGCAGCTGGGTGTTCACGTACGAGCGCGGCAGCTCGGCCTGTGCGATCGTACCCGCGCTCGGCGCCGTCACCGTGGTCGGCTCAGCGGGCAGCGGAGTGACCGACGCAGGTAGCGAGGCGGCCCGCGAGGCCACCACGACGACGGTGAGGGAGGCGGTGGGGTAGTCGGGCGTCTGCGGCACGACGACCACGCGCGCCGTCCCGGGCGCCACGGCGCGCACCGCGCCGGTCGGCGTGACGGCGACGATCCCCGCTGCCGTCGAGCCCCAGTAGAGCTGCGCCCCCGAGGCCACCGCCGTGCCGCTGGCCACGTAGCGCGTCGTGTCGCCGACGACCAGCGTGTCCAGCGCCTTGTTCACCGCCACCCGCGGCGTCGGCTCGGTGCCTGGTGTGGGCGCGGCCGGCGCCGATGGCGTTTCTCCGGTCCCGGGGAGGACGACGACGGTCATCCACGCACTCGGGTAGTCCGGGGTCTGCGGCACGACGATCACGCGCGCCAGCCCCGGAGCCACGGCACGCACCGCGCCGGCCGGTGTCACCTCGAGCACTGCGGCCGCCGTGGAGCCCCAGTAGAGCTGTGCGCCGGTCGCGACCGCGGTGCCGCTGGCAGAGTAGCGCGTCGTCTGGCCGACGTAGAGCGTGTCGAGCGCCTTGTCGATCGTCACGCGGTCACTGCCGCCGCTGGAGGCAGCGAATCGAGGACCGGAGAGCTTGCCGCTCAGCAGAGCGTTGTTCTGAGTAGCGGCGTTCTGAGTCGGACCGTCCGCGCAGGCGGATGCAACGAACACCAGTGCGGCCCCGCGCAGGGCCGACACGAGAGCAGTCTTGCGGCGGTTCATGGGAGTGTCGCGGCGTCAAGGGTCGCTCGGCGGCCCGACGAGCATGGCCCCGCGCGGAGCGCGGGGCGGTAGCCTCGTGGCTTTGCGTCGCCGCCTTTCGGCGGGTTTGCCTTTGTCGCGGTCCCTCACGCTGGAGGGGGCGATCCTGCCGGGGTGAGCGCGGGGGGGAAGTGCGTGGCGCTCGGGAGGGGCGTGCTCCGTCGAGACGCCATGCTCGTGGGTCTCGCCGGTTCGCGAGCCGACAAGCCTATGAGCTCGATGGTGCTACGACCGTGACCGAGATCACCCGCGGCCCGGGAGCGGGCGCCGCGCGGCGACACTGATGCCGCGGCGGGCGTCCGTGGTTACGACGCGGAGAGGTCGCTTCCGTCCGAATGTTCCGCATCTCGCGTCGTCGCTCACCGCCGTCGCGCGAGGCGTCGGGTACCCAGCAGGCCATCCGGGCGAGTCGATCGCCGACGAACCTTCGTCGGCGACTGATGACGGAACGAGGTCGCCGGTCGCGGGCGAGGCACGTAGAGGATCGGGCGCTGCCCGTACGCGTCGCAACGTTTGCTAGGCGACGGCGCGATCCTCGCGCATACCGTACGCGTCGAGGTAGGCATCGACCATTGCGCGCTGGCTGTAGGCCGCGAGCACGCGCTCCCGGGCCCGTTCGCCGATGCGCTGGCGCTCCGCTGGATCTCCGGCCAGTCGGGCGAGCTGCGCGGCGAACGCCGTGGTGTCTCCGATCGGGACCACGAGCCCTGCGCGGCCGTGTTCCAGCACGCGCGGCACGTCGCCGACTGCGGTGCTGACTACCGGCACGCTGGCCGCCATCGATTCCAGCACGACGAGCGGCAGCCCTTCGGACCACGACGAGAGCGCGCACACGTCGAAACAGGGCAGCAGGTCGGCAACGTCACGACGCCACCCGAGGAAGTGCACCGCGTCCGTGATGCCCAGCGATGCGGCACGCTCCTCCAGAGCGGCTCGCTCCTCTCCGTCACCGACGAGCGCAACGCGCACGTCGAGGCCTCGGCCACGCACGATGCTCAATGCGTCGAGGAGCAGAGCGAAGTTCTTGACAGCCGCCAGGCGCCCGACGGCACCTACCAGAACTCCTGAAGGGAGGCCGAGCGCGGCACGGCGGGCCGCCACGTTCGGAATGGGGCGAAAGCGCTCTGTGTCTACTCCGTTGACGATCACGCGGATGCGCTTTGCATCGACGCCGACCTGCTGCTCGTAGTAGGCGGCCTGTTCGGCACCGACCACGACGAACGCGCTGGTGGCCAGACTGGCGACACGGAGGGCCGTGCGGAGGCGTGCCGAGGGTTCGAGGTACTGATAGGCGTGCTCCGTGTGCACCAGCCGCGGGACGCGCGCCGCCGTCGCCGCCACGGCGACGTTCAGGAGTGGAGCCATGTGGTGGGTGTGCACCGCCGCCGGACGCAACCGCCGAAAGAGTTGCAGCAGCGCGACGTGCGTACGTGGGGACGCAACGTGGGCCCCGCCGAGCAAGTGGAACTCGACGCCACCGTGCGCCAGCCGCTGCTCCAGTCGCCCACCTTCGTCGAGCGCGACGAGCACGGATCGGAGGCCGCGCTCTCGCAACGCGACTGCCAGGTCGACGGACATCATCTCCAGCCCCCCGCGATCGATCGCCTGGACCACCTGCACGATCGTCCGGCCGGCGGGCGCTGTGTCGACGGCGGCCGGCGGCACGCGCGAGGAGACGGAGTTCATGCGCCCGGACGCAGGCTGCGGTATGCGCCCGCGACGCCGGGCTGTGCCCGGTTCAGTCCCCCGCGGCGCCCGGGCACGAACGAAGGCTGCTGGCCGGTCGCCCTGCCCACCGTACGCCCCGGAATGGCCGCCGCGTATGGCGAGCCGGCTGCCACGCCGACGCAGAGGGCGAGTACGAACATCGTGATCGGGCTGTAAGCGAGCGAGAGAAACATGGAGGTGATGACCACGCCCACGAGAGAGCAGAGCGCGGCCGAGGCCAGTGCGCTCTCGTCCTGCAGGCCCGGCACTCCGCGTCGCGTGGCGCCTACCGCGCGGGCGCGTGCGCGCGCCACGCCCCAGAGCGCGGCCGCGATGGAGAATCCCCAGGCGATCAACCCAGGGAAGCCCAACTCCGCACCGATCTGCACCAGGCTGTTGTGGGCCGCCTGTGTACGGGTGAGTACGACCCCCCCGCTGGCCCGCCGCTTCTTGAGCTCGGGGCCGATCTCCAACTCGGCCACCGAGAAGCCGTCCACGCCGACGCCGAACACGGGATGCGTGATCATGTACGTGACGCCACGACGCCAGACTTCCAGCCGCCCCTCCTGCGAGGTGTAGTTGTAGTCCTCGCCCGACGAGAACGTCGAAGCGAAGCGTGCGCGGAGGGCTGGATCCGACGACGCCACGATGGCGAACACGACTGGCGCGGCAAAGGCGGCCGACAAGAAGGTCAGCCGACGACGGGGAGGCGCCAGTGCGATCAGAATGCCCGCGACCGTGACCAGCGCCAGCATCCCACCGCGCGAGCCCGTGCGCACCATCGCTGCCACCATGACGAGCGAGACGCCATACCACAGCCAGCGTCGCGCATTCGGCCGGCTCGCGAGGTAGAGGGCAAGCGGGATGGCCGCCACGAAGAGGGCTGCCGTCTCGTTCGGGTCGTAGGTGAAGCCAATCTCGACTCGAAGAGTGCCTCCGTCGGCTTCGGTGCGCGAGAGGGCGCCCGGCATCAGGAGGCGCGCGGCGGCAATGCCGATCGCCAGGGTGATCACGCGCAGAACGATGGGCGCAGCGCGTCGATCCATCAGGACGGATGCCGTGACGCCCCACATGATGAGCGTCACCGCCATCGTGCTGACCAGATACTCCACACTGCCGCCGGGCCACAGCGCGAAGGGCAGCGATACGACCATCCAGATGGCCATAAACACCCAGGCGCGGCCGACGGAGTGGTTCAGCGTCGACGCCAACTGCCAGGCAGGAAGATACAGGAAGCAGGCGATCAGCATGGGGACGCCGATCAGCTTGCCGAGTCGCAACGGCAGCAGCGCGTGCACCAGTTCGTGCGTGCGCGCGACCGAGATGACCAGAAACGCCGCGAGCACGTACACCAGGTGCTGGTGCACGCGCGGACGGCGTCCCGTCGGCGCTACGGAGGATGTCACCAGACGCGGATCGCTCGAGGCTCGGCGCGGCTCAGTGTGCGCCCTTCCGGAAGATCATCACCGGCAGCGTCAGCGCCATGATCTTCAGGTCCGTCCACACGCCCTGTGAGGCGATGTACTCGAGGTCGAACTCCACCTTCTTCTTGACGTCCTCGATGCACGAGTCGTAGCTGTGGTTGATCTGCGCCCACCCCGTGATGCCGGGCTTGACGCGATGCCGCTGCGTGTACTCCGGAATGCTCTCGCGCAGGCGCACCACGATGCTGGGGCGCTCCGGTCGCGGCCCGACGATATTCATCTCGCCGCGCAGCACGTTCACCAGCTGCGGGATCTCGTCGATGCGCGTCTTTCGGAGAATGCGTCCGATGCCGGTCACACGTGCATCGTGCTTGGCCGCCCAGACCGCCTGTCCGTTCTTCTCCGCGTCCACCGTCATCGATCGGAACTTGAGGATCGTGAACGGCTGTCCGCCCAGGTCTTCGACCCGGCGATCAGCCTCGTCTGCCTCGGCACGTCGCCACCGGCGATCGAGGCCGATCCGCGTCTGCGTGTAGAAGACGGGGCCCTTCGAGGTGAGCTTGACCAGTGCCGCGACGATCACGCAAAGGGGGGCGAGGAGCATCAGCGCGATTCCGGCAATCAGGACGTTCAAAGCCCGGCTGACGAACTCCGAACGCTCCGCCACCTCGACCTCCGGAACTTCCAACGCAGTGACCGGCGACTCGGCCGACCCGAAGGCACCGCTGGGCCACGGCGCAATGGGTGTCCGCATCGCGCGCCGCACAGGGCCACCCGGAAGCGACACGGCGGCGTCGAGGAGCGACGGCGGCTGTGCGCCCGATCCGTCTGAATGAAGCGGCTGCAACGGAAGCACGGAGATGGGAAGCGAAGGCTGAGCTTACTGGTACGACGAGCGAATCAAAGCGAGTGCGGCGGTGAGTGCCGAAATCGCGAAGAAGCTGTAGGTGGCGATCTGTGACCAGTTGCGCTGCGTCTTCTCGGACACTCGAATCTCGTCTCCGGGCAGCACCTGGCTCTCCTCGACCGTGCGGCCCTCGCGGACGAGACGCGCATAGGTCTTCCGGTCGATCACGGTCCGGTTGCCACGCACGACGGTGACCTGATCGAGGCGAGCGGTGCCGACGGGTCCCCCGGCACGCATGAGCACTTCGCCCAACGCCATATCCGGCTGTACCCAGTGAACGCCGGGCCGACCGACCGCACCCGTGACGCTCACCCGTTGCAGGGGGCGGACCCGCACGTCAGGCTCCCGGACGTACTTGCGCAAGTGTGCAGCCACGGCGTCGGACAGCTCAGCTCGCAGCACACCGGTCAGCGTGAGCGGGGGGATACCGTATGGGAGATCGACCTCGTTACCCTCGCGCACCTGGAGCTCGCGCCCCCCGGTGCTGTCTCCGCCGACGGACATCGCGATGCGATCACCCGGCCGGAAGTCGCCCTCGCGGAGCCGGGCTCGGATCGCGGCCGCCTCCGACTGCGCCCGGGTGCGGTCTCGCGAAGAGCCCCGCGTAGCCTCACGCTCGAAGCGCTCCAAGGCGGCTGTCAGCTCGGCGCGCGTCGCGCGCGCCGTCTGCGAGGTCACGTCGGTATTGGTCCGGACGGGCTGTGCCTGCGCTCCGCTCATACCCGCCGCCTGCAGCAGCCGGAGGGCGGGACGCATCGCCACAACGCCCGCCTCCGCGCTCCCGATGGGCGCACCGGAGAGGGACAGCGCTGCGACCACTGCCCACGCGGCACGAAGGCGACGCGGCGAGGACGAGGGGGAGCGCGACGAAGCGGTCCGACCAGGGGAGCAGGAAAGCATGCGAAGGGCTGAGACGGAGCATCCGGTCGTGGCAGTCGGCCGGATGGCGAGGAGCCACGGCTTCCCTGAGGAGCGATCCGTGGCCTTCGACACACCTGACGACGACCTGCCTCCCGGGGAGGACACGCGGTCGGCGGGTACGGAGCCTGTGGAGCCTATACTACAGGTGCTCGTGCACGGCTTCAACATGATGTAGTCGGCACGATTGGCCCGATACTGAAGCGCGACGCGGGAGGGCGGCGCGCAAGCGCTTGTCCGCCATCAGCATGCAGGCGGCGCGCATCCCGCGGCCGAGCGTCGACTGGCGCAGTCGAGGGACTGCAGCGATCCTTGCGAGTGTCGTACCAGCAGGTTCGACCGTATTCCCGCCGTCCCTCCACCATGACCACCCGCCCGACCGACGAGCGCCCGCCGTCGGTCCTGCTCGTCAGCGACCACGACTGGCTGGCTCTCGCACTCGGCGCGACGGCGTCCGGGTGGGGGTATGCCGTCGCGCGTGCGAGCTCGCTCTCCCAGGCGCTGCACGTCGCCGACGCCACCAACCCCGACGTGGTGTTCGTCGACGCCTGGCTCGACTCCCGTGCCCGTGAGGGGGGGGCGATCGGGCGCGTGCTGCGCGAATCGGGGGCCATCACGCCGGCCACGCCGATCGTCGTCTTCGCGACCGACCCGCTGAGCCGCGACGAGCGGCAGGCCGCGCTGGCCGGCGGCGCCTGGGAGGTCGTCGAACTTCCGGTCGACGCGTCGCTGCTGCGGCTGCGCCTCTCCACCTGGCTGGGCGCCAAGCGCTATGCGGACCGCCTGGAGGCCGCGAGCCTCATTGACCGCGAGGCGCCCGTGTACAACCTGCGCGGGCTGCTCAGCCGGGCCCGCGAGCTGGGCGCGGACGCCGCACGCGGCGGGACGGCGCTCGCCTGCGTCGCTGTCGGGACGCAGGCTGGACCGGTGGACGACGCGGCGATGCGGCGCGCCGAGGAAGCCCAGGAGAGCGTGCGTCTGCGCCGGGCCTGGCTGGCGAGCGGGCGGGCCTCCGACGTCATCGGACGCGTCGGGCGGACGCAATTCGTGGTGCTGGCCCCTCGGACGGGGGAGACGGGCGCCCGGGTGCTGGCCGATCGGCTGGCGCGCGCGCTGAGCGCCGAGGGCATGTCCGTGGAGCGGGTGCGCACTACGGTGCTCGCGATCGAACCGACACCAGCCGGGCCGGACGACGCCGTGGCGCTGGTCGGCCGCGCGGTGGCCACCCTGCAGCGACCGGCGCCGCTCGCGGTGCGCTGACGCGCAGTCCGGTCCGCGGTCGAGGGAACGGCACGGTGCACGAGGGGCCCGGAACCGATTGCCGGTTCCAGGCCCCTCGTGCACCGCAGCGGCGCTCGTCTTAGCGACCGTCGCCGATCCGCGCGACCTCCCGCTCCTCAGAGGCCCCGTCGGCAACGGCGGCCATGGAGTAGCTTGCGTCGTACGAGTAGTACTGATAGACGCCGTCTTCGGTCTCGACGCCATTCAAGATGGCGCCGATGACGGACACCGGCAGGCGGTCGAGGGTCTCCATCTTGGCCTTCGCAACCTTCACGTCGGTCGTGCCGCCGCGCAGCACGATCGCGACGTTGGTCGTCGCCGTCGCGATCGCGTACGCGTCGGTGCCGGCGCCCAGCGGGGGGGTGTCGATGATGATCGCGTCGAAGGAGCGCGCGAGCATCGCGACGAGCTCCTGCATACGTGGCGTTGCCAGCAGCTCGGGGGCGCGGCGATGGCGCGTGCCGCCGGCCATCACCATCAGGTTCGCGTGGTGCGTGGGGTTGAGCACCTCGTCGAGCGGGCTGGTCCCCTCGAGGAACTCGATGAGGCCGGGCGTCGCCTGAAGGTCGAAGGTCTCGTTCAGGAACCCGCGCCGCAGGTCCGCGTCGATGAGGACCGTGCGCCAGCCACCCTCTGCGAAGCTGAGCGCGAGGTTTGAGGCCACGAGCGACTTGCCGTCACCCGGCCCCGGACTGGTAATGGCGAGCGTGACTTTCTGGTTCGGCATGCACGCGTAGCGCACGTTCATGCGCAGCGTGCGGAACGCCTCGACGACATTCGCCACCTTCTCGGCCGAGGCACGGCGCCCCTGCTCGACGATGGGGACGACGCCGAGGATCTGCAGCGCAAGGTCCTTGGTCGCCTGCGTCGGATACCGGAAGCGCCGATCGAGTCGGTCGAGCACCACCGCCAGCGCGCCACCCAGGGCGAGGCTGCCCACGATCGCGACGAGGAAGATCGGAAGCGCCGTGTTCTTCGTCGGCTCGAGCGGCATGACCGCTTGGTCGAGGATGCGCACGTCCGGGATCGCGCTCTTCTCGGACAGCTCCGCGTCCGCCGATCGCGCTTGCAGCGACAGGTAGAGCTGCGTCGCGTTATCCAGCTCCCGGCGGTAGGCCTCCTGTTGGATGGAGCGCGATGGGATGCCCTGCAGCTCGGAAGTCGCCTTGGCGATCGTACCGGTCATCGTGGCCTCACGCTTCACCAGCTCGCTGCGGAAGGCCGCCAAGTGCTGGGGGATCGTCTTGGTCTGCAGCTGCTGCAGCCCGTACATCGCGTCCTTCACGACTTTCATGGAGTCCGTGAAGCGCTCGCGCAGCACGCGCAGCTCGGCCTGCCGCTTCACCAGCTCGTCGAGCGACGTGCGCAGGGTGACCGCGCCCGGGTCGGTGGCGACCGCCGGGATCGTCAGCAGCGCCTCGACCGGCACGTTCTCCGGCGTCACCGCGGCGGCCGCGCGGTCGAGCGCCTCGCGGTCGCGCTGGATGGCCTGGAGGTCGTACCGGTCCTTGAAGTACTGGTCGAAGACCGGATCGCGCATCTCGACGCCGTTGAGGCCCGCCGGCTTCACGGCCAGCCCCTCGGAGGGAAGCGCGACCGTGTTCACGCGGAACTGCGTGAGCGCCATCTCGGCGCTGCGCAGCCGCTGCTCGGCCTCGGCGCGCTGCGCGGTGAGGATGCGCACGAACTGCGACAGTCGTGCAGTCTTGAGATCCGCCGCGATACGCACGAACTGCTCGCCCCACGCGTTCAGCGTCTCGGCTGGCTTCTGCTGCGGTGTGCCGCTGAGGCCGAGGAGGATCAGATTCGAACCCTCCGCCAGTCGAACGTCCAGGCGCTTGAGGATGTCCACCGAGGTCTCGCGGGGCGTGCGAACCCGGAACTCGATGGTTCGCTTGTCTCCGAGCACCGCCTTCGTGGGACGCCAGAGAAAGCCGGCCAGGCTGCGCCCAATGGAATCGCCGACAATCCCCGACTCGTTGACGATGCCGATCTTGTCGCGAAGCGTGTAGCGCGGGCCATTCACCTCGAGGGTGTACTCGCCCGGATAGAAGCGCTGCCGATTCAGCTGGAAGCCGCGGAATGCCACGGAGTCGCTCGCCTTCTCGGGCTCCAGATAGAGCGCGAGCTTCATCACCACCGAGTCGGCGATCGAGTACGACTTCAGCAGGTCCTGCCAGCCCTGCGCGTCGAGCAACGCGTCGTCGCGCAGTGGACCACGCGTCTGGTTGGTGCCCTGGACGCTCGTCAGCAGGACGGTCGACTGCACCTGGTACTCGGGATCCAAGAGCCGCGTGGCGAGCGCGCCACCGCCGAGGCCCACCAGGAGTAGCGCGAGCACCAGCCACTTGAAGCGGTAGAGCGCCGAGAGGACGCGGGAGAGCTCACCACCTGTCGGCTGCTCGCCCTCGCCCGCGTCGCCGCGGTAGATCGCCGGCGTGGCCGCCGGAGGGGCATAGGGCTCGATGGCCGAGCCGTGGCCGGACGGAAGAGCCGGCGGGAGCGATGCGGACATGGGAACGACGCGAAGAGGATCCAGGAGCGCGGGCACTGACGTACCCGCGGGAGCGCACAGCGGTTCACACGTGCGTGCGGCGCCCACCGGCGAGGGACCGGCGGACGGACGACGACGGGGAGCAGACTCCTAAGGTATCGGCAGCAGGAGCACCGCGCCGCACCTCCATACGGGCGCGGGCTCAAGTTTCCGTGTGGCGCGACCGACACAACCCTGTGCGATCCATGCCACACCTGGGCTCGCCCCCCTATGTTTACGGCCCGAAGTCGTCGCTGTCGAGCGCGAGTTCCGGGCTGTCCCTCCGAAAACCCGCCGCGCCATGACCGACCCCGCCGAGCACGCCGAACGCGCGGACGATCCGGACCGCAAGTCCCAGCTGCGCATCCTGATCGTCGACGATGACCGCACGTTGCGCGAAGGGTGTGCCAACGTGCTCCAGCTCGATGGGCACCATGTGGTGGCCTTCGCGCGCGGGGAGGACGCAATCGAGGCAGCGCAGCGCCAGCACTTCGACATCGCGCTCGTGGACCTCTACATGACGCCGGTGAGCGGCATGGACGTCCTCCGCGCCGTCGGCTCGGCGTCTCCTGCCACGCTCGTGGTCGTCATGACCGGCAACCCGACGGTCGCCTCCAGCCTGGAGGCGCTGCGCGCCGGGGCCTGGGACTACCTCCCCAAGCCGTTCTCGGCGTCGCACCTCCAGGTGCTGGTCGGGCGCGCGGCGCACGCGGCCCGCGCCGGCGGCGCCACGGGGCAGGTCCGCGAGACGCGCGCCCTCCACGCCTCGCCCGCGGCCGCCTCGTCGGCGGCGCCGGACGACGACAGCCTGCTGATCGGCGATTCGCCGTCCTTCCGCCAGGCGATCGCGATGGCCAAGCGGGTCGCCGCGACCGATGCCTCGGTCATGATCTTCGGCGAGAGCGGCACCGGGAAGGAGCTGATCGCCCAGTTCATCCACCGGCACAGTCGGCGGACGGGCCGGAAGCTCGTGCCGGTCAATTGCGCGGCGATCCCCGGCGCGCTCCTCGAGAGCGAGATGTTCGGCCACAAGAAGGGGAGCTTCACCGGCGCCGACCGCGACAAGCCCGGGCTCCTGGAGATGGCCAACGGCGGGACCTTCTTCCTGGACGAGCTGGGCGAGATGCCCATGCCGCTCCAGGCCAAGCTCCTGCGCGTGCTGCAGGACGGGGTCGTGCGGCGGGTGGGCAGCGAGAAGCAGGACGCCGTCGTCGACGTGCGCTTCGTCTCGGCGACCAACCGCGATCCCCGCGAGGCGGTCCAGAGCGGGCTGCTGCGCGAGGACCTGTTCTACCGCCTGTGCGTGGTCCCGATCCGGCTGCCGGCGCTCCGCCAGCGGCCCGAGGACATCCCGCTCCTCGCCCGACACTTCCTGCAGCGCTTCTGGGTCCGGCACCGCAAGGAGGGCACGCCCCTCCCGGTCCTGACCGAGGAGAGCATCGCCTTCCTGCAGACGCGCCCGTGGAAGGGGAACGTGCGCGAGCTCCAGAACGTGATGGAGCACGTGACGGTGGTCGCCGAGCCGGGGCGTCCGATCGCGCCGGAGGACATCCCGATCTACGAGGACGCGCCGTCGGAGCAGGGCGCGACGGGCGGGCTGCCGGCGACGATCTTCAACGAGTCGTTCCACACGGCGAAGGAGCAGCTGGTCACGCACTTCGAGCGCGAGTACCTGACGCGCCTGACGGCCCGTGCGGCCGGCAACATGTCGAAGGCGGCGCGCCTGGCGAGCATCGACCGGACGACGCTCTACCGACTGCTGGAGAAGCACAACATCCGCCGCGACGACGCCGGCCAGGCGCTCGTCACGTTCGGCGACTGACCGACGCCTCCGCGCGATGAGCTCCAGTGCCGAGCCGCCCCGGATCGTCCCGCCTCTGCGACTCGTGACCGACGAGCCGGAGAGCTTCCATCCGCTGACGACGCGCGCGACCCCGCTGCTCCCCGCGCGCGAGGCGGCGGGTCGGCGCGTCGACGTCTGGGAGGAGGTCGACCGGGCGGCGGCGTGGGTCAGCGACCACTGGGAGTCGGGGCGGCGGACCGCGCCGCGCGCGCCGGACGGCCGAGCGAGCGATGGGCGCCCCGGCGACGCGGTCCGCCACGCGCTGCGCGTGCTGTGCGTCGCGCTGCGTGGGGCGGTCCACGACCGCGGGACGCTCGCACCGCCGGAGCTGCCCTGGTCGGTGTCGCTGACCGACCTGCTGCGGGCGCTGCGTCAGCGGCTGCTGGCGCAGGCGATCGCGCAGGAGGCCGCCGGGGAGCCGACCGCCGACCCGCGGGCGCTGGTGGAGGTGCTCGCCGCCTGCGAGCGGCTGGAGGACGCCGCCCGGACGGACGTGGCCCGCATCGTCGTCGAGCAGCTCTCGGGGGCGCGAGCGCTCGAGCTCCTCGTGGAGGTCGCGCACGACATGCGCTCGCCGCTCGGCTCCATCCTCTTCCTGGTGGAGCAGCTGCGAGCCGAGCAGGGCGGCCCGATCACGGCGGCGCAGGAGCGCCAGCTGGGGCTGGTCTACGGGGCGGCGTTCGGGCTGACGGCGCTGGTGGGCGACGTGATGGAGCTGGCGCGCGGGGGCGACCGCCTGGCCGCGGGCGAGCCGGCGCCCTTCTCGCTGCCCTCGCTGGTCGAGGCGGTACGCGGCATCGTGCAGCCGATCGCCGAGGAGAAGGAGCTGACGCTGGTGATCGGGGCGGTGCCGCCGGGCGCGCGGCGCGGGCACGGGCCGGCCATCCAGCGCGTGCTGCTCAACCTCGTGACCAACGCGCTCAAGTTCACCCCCGCCGGCCAGGTGGAGCTGCGGGTGGAGGCGGAGCCGGGCTCGCGGGTGCGCTTCACGATCGTGGACACGGGGCGCGGGATCCCGCCGCGGGTGCTCGCGCACCTGTTCCAGACCTTCCGCGAGCGGCCGGACGCGCGCGACTTCGCCTTCTCGAGCGCGGGGCTGGGGCTGGCGATCTGCCAGAAGCTCGTGCGCGCGATGGGCGGCGAGCTGGCGGTCGACTCCGAGGTGGGCCGCGGGACGCGCTTCGAGTTCGTGCTCGAGCTGCCGCACGCGCCGCTGGTCTGACGGCAGGCGGCCGCTCGGGTCAGCGCCGCGCGGCTACGGCCGACGCGGCGGCGCCGGTCGGTCGCCGTGGGGCGGCGCGCCGCCACCGTCCCGGCGCTTCGGCGCACGGCGCGGGGCGGTGCGCCGCTCGAAGACCACCTCCTGCGCCAGGATCATGAAGCGGATGATCTGGCTCCGCACCGCCGCGAACTGCCGGCTGCGGTCGCGGAAGCGGTCGTTCGAGACGAGCGACGCGTCGAGCTCCTTGGCGAAGGAGAGCAGGAAGTAGTCGGCGTCCGTGCCGGCCGGCGCCTGGTGGATCTCGCCGGTGGCGACGAGGGCCTCGTAGGCGTCGCCGTCGTCGATCTGGTGGCGGAGCGCGGCGTCGCAGACGATGATCGGCTCGAAGCCGCGATCGCGCAGGCGGTCGCGGACGAGGAGGATGTTGGCGAGTCGCGCGCCCCCCTCGGTCGCGTGCGCGACGTTCGAGCCGTCGATGAGGGCGCGGGGACGCTCGGCGGGGTCGTGGGCGGCGTCTCCGGCCTCCAGAGGGCCGACATCGGGCGTGGTCATGCGGGCGTGCCGGGCAATTCGCGTGCACCGGGACCGGGTGAGGCGAGTCGGGTGAGGCGGGTCGGATGCGGCGGGATCGAGGACGGCGGGATCGGGAAGCGCGAGGCGGGTGGGGTCGGGCGGGAGCGGAGACGGCGGGATCTGGTACGGCGCGCCTGCACCGGCCGGGAGGCCGGGACCAGGTGAACGCCCTGGGAGAGCCCTCTGGTAGCATGCGGTGGGGCGAGTGCTGCGCCTGACGCCCCTCGCGGGCCGGCCGGGGCGATCCTGCCGGGGGAGCCGAGCGGCGGTTCCTCCCCGCATCCGACCCCGTAGTTTCCGACCGCGCCGAATGCGACCGCCCCGTCTCCGCTCCAGCCGCACCCGCCCCATGCCCGCTCCCCGCCACTGGCTCCTGAAGTCCGAGGCCGACTGCTTCGGCATCGACGACCTGCTCGCCGCGCCCGACCGCACCACCTACTGGGACGGAATCCGGAACTATCAGGCGCGCAACTTCCTGCGCGACGAGATGCGGGTGGGCGATCTGGCGTTCTTCTACCACTCGAACGCCGATCCGGCCGGGGTGGCCGGGATCGTGGAGGTGGTGCGCGCCGCCTACCCCGACCACACGGCCTTCGACGCGGACCACGAGCACTACGATCCGAAGAGCCGGCCCGAGGCGCCGACCTGGCTGATGGTGGACGTGCGGGCCGTGGAGCGCTTCCCGACCTTCGTGTCGCTGGACGCCATGCGCGCCGCGCCCGGCCTGGCGGAGATGGTGGTGCTGCGGCGGGGGAACCGGCTGAGCGTCACGCCGGTCACGGCGGACGAGTGGGCGGTCGTCTGCGCGCTCGGCCGACGCGGGAGCTGAGTGCGCCGGGCGCGTCGGGGCGGTCGGTCGTGCACAGTGCTGCCCGCTGCGCGCCGACGCCGCTAGATTGCGCCGCCGAGCGCGCACGCTGCGTCGCCGTGCACGCCGGACGATGAACGGGCAGGACCCGAGCGACCGCATACCACCCCGGGAGAGCGGCATGAGCCAGACCGATACGACGGCGGCCGGCGCGGCATCCGCGCAGGCGGCGCCGAGCGCGCTGGAAGTGAAGGATCCTCGCACCCAGAAGGCGTATCCGCTCACGCTGCTCGAGCGGGGCACGGAGGGGGACGAGGCGATCCGCGCCGCCGACCTCCGGCAGGTGAAGGTCGACGCCGGCGACTTCGGCATGATGAGCTACGACCCGGCGTTCATGAACACCGCGTCGTGCAAGAGCGCCATCACGTACATCGACGGCGACAAGGGGATCCTGCGCTACCGCGGCTATCCGATCGAGCAGCTGGCGGAGAAGTCGACGTTCCTCGAGGTGGCGTACCTGCTGCGCAACGGCGAGCTGCCGACGCAGGACGAGTACAACGGGTGGGTGCACGACATCACGCACCACACCTACGTCCACGAGAACATCAAGAAGTTCATCGAGGGCTTCCGGCACGACGCCCACCCGATGGCGATGCTGACGTCGGCCCTGGCCGCGCTGTCGTCGTTCTATCCGGAGGCGAAGGAGATCCAGGACCCCGAGCAGCGCTACATCTCGATCATCCGGCTGCTCGCCAAGACGCCGACGATTGCGGCGATGATCTACCGGCACATCAAGGGGCTGCCGGTCGTCTACCCCGACAACTCGCTCAACTACGTCGAGAACTACCTCTCGATGGTGGCGCGCATGTCGGAGCCGCGCTACGAGGCGAACCCGGTGTTCGCGAAGGCGCTCGACATCCTGCTCATCCTGCACGCGGACCACGAGCAGAACTGCTCGACGAGCGCGGTGCGCGCGGTCGGCTCGTCGCACGTCGATCCGTTCTCGGCGGTCGCGGCGGGGACGGCGGCGCTCTACGGCCCGCTGCACGGCGGCGCGAACGAGGCCGTGCTGCGCATGATCGAGCAGATCGGCCACCCGAAGAACGTGCCGGCCTTCATCGACGAGGTGAAGGGCGGGAAGGGGAGCCGCCTGATGGGCTTCGGCCACCGCGTCTACAAGAGCTACGACCCGCGCGCGCGGATCGTGAAGCAGCTCGCCGACCAGGTGTTCGCGCAGGTCGGGATGGACAAGGACCTCGAGATCGCGCTCAAGCTCGAGGAGGCGGCGCTCAACGACGAGTACTTCGTGAGCCGCAAGCTGTACCCGAACGTCGACTTCTACACGGGGCTGATCTACCGCTCGATGGCGTTCCCGACGTCGTACTTCACGGTGCTGTTCGCCGTGGGACGCATGGCGGGGTGGCTGTCGCAGTGGGAGGAGATGCTGCTCGACAAGGAGCAGAAGATCGCGCGGCCGCGGCAGATCTACGTGGGGTCGCCGGAGCGCGCGTTCGAGTCGAAGCTGTCGGACCAGGCGCCGCGGACGCGCAAGGATTCGATGCGGAAGTAACGTTTCGGGGCCTCGACCGTCGATTTCCTCGGCGGTCGCATCGTGGGGGCTGGCGCAAGCCGTGGCTGCAGCAGCGGCGCCGTGCACCGCCCTCACGATTCCCCGACACTGCTCGCGGAGCCATCCTTCGATCGTTGACCATCCACAGTGCTCGCTTCTCGCTACGATCTCGTACGCTCGACCAACCCGCTGATTCGCGCCGGCATTGCGTTCGTGCGCTGGATGTGGACGTTCTCACTTCCAGCTCCTCGCGCGGTCGTGCGTCCGCTGCTTGGGCTCGTTCTCGCCCTTCGGCAGCTGTACTACTTCGTTGTCCGAGTCTTCGTCTTCGAGCCGCTGTTCAAGGGCTATCTCGCGTCCTGTGGCCGCGGGGTCCGGACCGGCGTCTACCTGCACTGGGTGGCGGGTCGGGGCAAGTTCGTGGTCGGTGACAACGTGACACTTGACGGCAAGTCAAGCTTCTCGTTCGCCGCCCGATACTACCCCGAGCCGACGTTAAGCATTGGATCGCATACCGGCATCGGCCACAACTGTTCCTTCACCATCGGGCAGTCCATAACGATTGGCGAGCACTGCCGGATCGGCGAGGAGACAGTGATGTTCGATGCCAGCGGGCACCCGTCGGATCCCGCCCGACGGATCGCTGACGAACCGGCGCCGCTCGAGACGATCAAACCGATCGTGCTCGAACGGAACGTCTGGGTCGGCCGGCGATCCATCATCTATCCGGGGGTCACCATCGGTGAGAACTCCGTGGTGAGCGCCGGCTCCGTCGTGATGTCCTCCGTCCCGCCCAACACCGTCGTCGCCGGAAACCCGGCGCGGCGGGTTGCATCGCTCTGACCATCGTTCGGTCTCTTTTTCTGTCGACCATCATGACCAGCTCCGAGCTCGACCGGGTAGTCCAGATCGTGTGCGAGGTGGGCAAGGTGCCCGCGGTCCTCCCGGACCAGGATGTCTTCGAGGCTGGGATGAGCTCCATCGACGCTCTCCCGTTGCTGACGGAGCTGGAGGACGCGTTCGCGGTGACGATCCCGGACGACGAGTACATCTCGTGTCGCACGCCCCGCCAGCTGTACGATCTCATCTGCCGACTTCAGGCGAGCGCGGCATGACGACGACGGTTCCCAGCCGACAGCGCGTCGCGTTGACGCTGTCCAGACCAGCCAATGATCTCGTGCAGGAGGAGATCGGCAAGCAAGTCGGTCATCTCTCGCGTGAGATCTCGGACATCGAGTTCTCGGCGGACGGACTGCAACTCGCGTTCACGATCCCGGCTGGCGTCGAGCTTCAGTCCTTCGAGACGCAGGCGACCGATATCGCGCGCAATGTGCAGCGCAGCTTGCGCAATCTGGAGCGGCGCATCCGGTATCGCAGTCCCAACGCCGACGCACCTCGCTTCGCGGGCGAGGGAGGAGCGGTCGAGGGCGTAACGTTCACGGGCCTCGGGCAGGTCGCACTGCGCGGACTGCCGCTGCAGCTGTTCGAGTACTTCGATCGCGCGTTTGCTGCGATGGGTGCCGAATGGAACGCACGGCCGCTGCGCGTCCCGACACTGGTTCCGATCAGTATTCTCGCAAAATGCGACTATCTACGCTCATTCCCGCACATCGTCACGTTCGGCTCACACCTCCCTGAGGACGCGGAGCTGATTGCGCGATTCCGGGAACGCCATCAGCAGCGTGATGCGCTCGATGAACAGGCGACCGGCGACCTGTCCACGCCAGAGGTGGGACTCGCACCCGCCGTGTGCTATCACGCCTACGCGCTGCATGCCGGTGAGACGCTGTCGCCGGACGGCGTAACGTACGGCGCGTGCGGGAAGTGCTTCCGGTACGAGTCCAGCAACATGCGTGACCTCCGCCGACTCTGGGACTTCACGCTGCGCGAAATCATCTTCATCGGCGGCCGAGATGAGGTGCTTGAGAAGCGCGAGCGCGGTCTGGAGCTGATGGCGGCGTTTCTGGAGTCGCATGAGATAGCGGCAGAGATCCGCACGGCGAGCGATCCCTTCTTCATCGCGCCGGATGCGATGGCGAAGGCGTATTTTCAGCTAAGCTCGGACACAAAGTACGAGGTCGCCGCCTATCTGCCGGATGGCGGTCGGCTTGCCGTTGGCTCGTTGAACTACCACAGCGACTTCTTCGGCCGCGCATTCGACGTCACCATCGAGGGGGCGGGGCCCATGCACAGCGTCTGCATCGGCTTCGGGCTCGAGCGTTGGATTCACGTGTTCCTCGCGCAGCACGGCACGGATCCTTCCCAGTGGCCTAGGGTGGTGCGCGAGGCGCCGGAGTTTCAGGCGTGAGCACGACGGACGCCCGCGTCGAGGTGGTCCATCCGACGAGCGTCGTACGGGAAGCGGGGAACCTGCTGCGGGCGGCCTGGTCCCCGCCGTCGTTGCACTACAGTGACGAGTTCCTCGCATGGCAGTTCGGTTTTCCCGGCGGAGAGGGGGCATTGGCCGCCACCGCCTGGGATGCCGCGTCCGAGCGGTTGATCGGGTTCGCGGCGGTGACACCGCGCCGGATGCGCGTGAACGACTGGAGTGGCGTGGTCTACGCGCTCTCCTACGTCGCCGCGCATCCGTCTGCGCGCGGGCGCGGTATCGCAGCCGCGGTGTACGCTGCTCTGCTCGAGGCGGTCGATGCGGCGGCGTGTCCCGTGTTGACGTTCGCGCAGCCGCAGAGCGGCGGCGAGCGGGCGATTCGACGCGCGTACCCGGCGGCCGGCTATCGGTTGTACCCGCTCGGCGAGTGCCAGGCTTGGGGGGCGATGGTGCGTCCGTCGTCGGCCGGCGAGACCGCGTCCTGTCAGGTGGGCTCGGTTGCTGAGATGTCCGCATCGCTCGGGCGAGTTCTCAAGGCGCAGAGCGCCCGCGACATCCTGTGGGCAGATCCCGATGACGCCGAGCTGGTGCACTACGCGCGAGACCCGCGTACCCGGCGTGCGCTCCTGTGCGGTCCGCACGACAACTCAACCACCGCAGCGGTGGCGTCCCTGGCCGTCGCCGCCGAAATGAACACTGCGCGCGGCGTGGAGCGCACCATCCTGCTGGAGTGCCTGGCAGCGAGCGACGCGAGGGCGGCCGACCTGCGCGCGATGGTGCAGCAGGCTGCGACGACGATCTCGCCCGCAGGGCGCACCGCCCTGGTCACGATTCCGAACGCGACTGGGCTGGATCCGACCGTCGCTCGCGCAGCGGGCTTGCGACGTCTTCCGAGCAGCTTCGTGTCCTACTGGTGTGTCGGCCCACTCGCACAGGCAAGGCTCGGCCTCGAGGTTCCAACGGGCACGAACGCCGAGATCATCTAGCGACGCAGGCTCCGATGTCGAGCGGACGTCGATGGGGTCCTGCTCAGGCGGCGTCGGGGTACGATCGCCAGTGGACCCGCCCGCTCTGGCGGCCGCAGCGCTGGCATGCCGGCGCCGCGTCGCGCCCGTCTCCCTTGCGCACGAGCGAAGGCAGCGCGATCCTCCTCGAACCCGGCTGAGGCCGCTTCGTGCTCAGTCTCACCTCCTTGCGCGCTCCAGGGACCTGTGCCAGGGCGCCGCGATCACAAGGCGTGCTGCGCGCCAGGCGCGCAGCGCACTGATCGTCCCAGCGCACACCAGATTGATGTAGCCATGGTGACCGAAGCGCTCTACCGCGTATCGCAGTGGTGCCAGCAGCGGATCATTCCGGAGCTGGAGTATTCCCAGACACAGTTCGAGCGCGATCTGACGGCCCGCGGTAGCCAAGCGACTGCGTGGCTCGATCTGGGATGCGGACACCGGATGCTTCCCGAGTGGCGCGCGGAGGCCGAGCGCGCGCTGTTGGCTCGGTGCCCCTTCGTCGTCGGTATCGATTTCGATCTGCCGTCGCTCACACGGCATCGATCGATCCAGACGCGCGTCCGCGGCGATGCGCGCGTCTTGCCCTTCGCAGACCGGAGCTTCGATCTCGTCACCGCCAACATGGTGGTCGAGCACCTGGACGATCCGGTCCGGCAGTTCGCAGAGATCTGTCGCGTCCTCCGCGACGGCGGAGTGTTCCTCTTTCACACGCCCAATGCCGATTCCTACATCGTGCAGGCCGCACGGCTGGTGCCGGACGGCGTGAAGCGTGTAATGGCACGGGTTCTGGAAGGCCGTGCTGGAGAGGACGTTTTTCCGACGCACTACCGCGCGAACACGCTTCGGGAGATCACGGAGGTGGCTCAGGCATCCGGCTTCGTGGTCGACGAGGTGCGGCCGATCTTCACGTCGCCCGTGTTCGGCGTGGTGCCCCCGCTGGCGGCCGCCGAACTCCTGTTCCTGCGCTCGCTCCGGCATCCGAGCCGCGCGCACAAGCGGCCAGACCTCATCTGCGCGCTGCGGCGGGTCGCGGCATAGTCAGCTGCCGGGGGGCACGCGCTGCGGCAGCGGACGGTGCTTCGGGCGCTCGTCGTATCACGAGTGCCTGTCGCGATGGCCAGCCCAGCTCGTGTCGTGAGGCTGAGCGGCGCGTGGGGTGTTTTCCCCTCGCGAACGCAAGACCGACTACGGTGCTGGTTGTGCTTGTCTCGACGCGCAAGTGGCGCGCACCGGGCACGCCCCGCACCGCCGCACCCGAGCCGTGCACACCAGCGCCCCCAGCTCCATGAGCGCCTGGTTCTGTACCCAGGCCGCCTTCCCCGTGCGTGGTACGATCGCCTCCGCGATCCGCCACAGCCGCGCGAGATCCCGCGGCCGCTTGGGATCCAGCTCAGGCGCGAACACCCGCTGCAGCACGCGCGCGACGTTCGTGTCGACGAGCGCCGCGCGCCGTTCGTACGCGAACGAGGCGACGGCGCCCGCCGTGTAGGCGCCCACGCCTGGCAGCGCGCGGAGCGCCGCCGGCTCCGCGGGGATCGCGCCCGGCCCGCCCTCGTCCGTGACGCGCCGCGCCAGCGCGTGGAGGTTGCGCGCGCGCGCGTAGTAGCCGAGCCCCGCCCACGCGGCCGTGACGTCCGCCGGCTCCGCCTCGGCGACGTGCCGAAGCGTCGGGAAGCGCTCCAGGAAGCGTGCGTAGTAGTCGACCACCCGCACGACCTGCGTCTGCTGGAGCATCAGCTCCGAGACCAGGATGCGGTACGGGTCGCGTGTGCGCCGCCACGGCAGGTCGCGCCCGTGGCGGCGGAACCAGGCGCGCAGCCGGCTGCCGAACAGGCGCGCCCGAATCGGGTCGATGGTCGGCGCCTCGACCTCGCGACGGCGTCGGCGCGGCGGACGGGCGGGAGCGGAGGAGGGCACGCGCACAGTCTATTCACCGGCGCGCGATCGGACGAGCGGGCCGGCTCAGCTGACGCGCCGCGTCTTCTTCCGCAGGAAGTCCATCAGCACGAACTGCCCGAGCGACATCGTGTTCGTGAAGTACGCCTTCCCGCGCGCGATCTCGCTGACCCGCTTCACGAACTCCACGAGCGCCCGGTCGCGCGCCAGCATGAACGTGTTGATGACGATCCCGGCGCGGCGGCAGTCCGCCACCTCGCGCAGCGTCTCCGACAGCACGTGCGCGTCCAGCCCCATCGAGTTCTTGTAGATCTGCCCGTTCGGCATCGTCAGCGCGCTCGGCTTGCCGTCGGTGATCATCACGATCTGCCGCATGTCCTTCTTCTGCGCCAGCAGCAGCCGCCGCGCGAGCTTCAGCCCCTCGGCCGTGTTGGTGTGGTACGGCCCGACCTGCGCCTGCGCCAGCCGCGCCATCGGGATCTCCTCCGCGGAGTCGTGGAAGAGCACCACGCGGATCGAGTCGCCGGGGAACTGCGTGCGGATCAGGTGCGTCAGCGCGAGCGCGACCTTCTTGGCCGGCGTGAAGCGGTCCTCGCCGTAGAGGATCATCGAGTGCGAGGTGTCGAGCATCAGCACCGTCGCGCAGCTCGACCGGTACTCCGCCTGCCGCACTGCGAGGTCCGGATAGTCGATGTCCATCGGGACCTCGAGCGATCCGGTGCGGGCGAGCGCGTTCTTCAGCGTCTCGTTGACGTCGAGGTTCAGGACGTCGCCGAACTCGTACGGCTTCGTGTAGCCGTCGGCCTCGATGCCCGTCGCGAGATAGGGCGTGTCGTGGCTGCCGACGCTCGACTTCCCGAAGGAGCCGAGCAGGTGCCGCAGCGTCTTGAAGCCGAGGAAGTCGATGCCCTTGTCGGTCAGGTTGAACTGCACGTCCTTGGCGGCCGCCTGCGACAGCGAGCCCTTGCCCGTCACCGGCTGCTGCGTCCCCGGCATCTGCGGGGGCGCGTCGGTCGTCAGGTAGCCCTCGGCGGTCAGCCGCTGGACGATCTGGTCGAGGAGCTGCGCGAGCTTCTCGTTCGCGTCCTCGGTGCCCTCCCCGCGCAGCGCCTCCAGCATCTCGGGGGTGAACTGCCCGCTCTCCAGCAGGGCGTCGAGGATCGCCTGCCGTAGCGCGTCCAGCGACCGGTCCTGCTCGTCGCCGAAGTCGCCCCAGAACGGGTGATGGTGCGGCCCGCCCGCGAACCCCGAGTCGAGCAGGAAGTCGGCGAGCTTGTCGAGCAGCGACTGCAGGTCGACCGCGTCGGCCAGCTCGGGGCTGTACTTCGTATAGGTATGGAAGCGCATGGCGGGCAGCGTCGAGCGTCGAGCGGCGAGCGTCGAGGGCACGCACCGTCGCGGCCGCCGGACCGGCGGCGGGGGAGGCTCTCTCCGGCGAGCAAGCGACGCGCCGGGGCCTGGTCCTAGCGTACACTTCACAACCGTTTCGGTGCAACGAAAGGTGCCCGGCCGGCTGGGGCGGAGCCGGCCCCCGGTCGGCGGCGCCGGCTCGACGCTCGACGCTCACCGCTCGACGCTGCCCCATTGAATCCCTTCCGCACCCTCGTCCGGCACCGGAACTTCCGCCTGTTCTGGATCGGCCAGACCCTCTCGCTCGTCGGCACGTGGATGCAGACGATGGCGCAGGGGTGGCTGGCGCTCGAGCTGACGAACAACGCCTTTCTCGTCGGGCTGGTGGCCTCGGTCGGGTCGCTCCCGATCCTGCTGCTCTCGTTCGTCGCCGGCGTCTACGTGGACCGGGTCGACCGCCTGCGGCTGGTCGTCCTGATGCAGGCGCTGATGCTGGCCGAGGCGATGGCCTTGTGGCTGCTGACGGTCACGGGGCACGTCACGATCGAGGCGATCCTCGCGCTCGCCTTCGTCTACGGCGTGTGCAGCGCCTTCGAGATCCCGGCGCGCCAGTCGCTCATCATCGACCTCGTCGGGCGCGAGGACCTGCCCGAGGCGATCGCGCTCAACTCGAGCGGCTTCAATCTCGCGCGCATCGTGGGGCCGGCCATCGGCGCCGCCGTCATCGCCGCTTTCGGCATCGCGTGGTGCTTCGGCGCCAACGCGCTGAGCTACGTCGCGGTGCTGATCGGGCTGCTGCGCATCCGCCTGCCGCGCGTCGAGCGCCCGGCGCCCACCGGCTCCGCGCTCGAGGGGCTGCGCGAGGGCTTCGCCTACATGTGGCACACGCCGGTCGTGCGCACGCTCATGGGCGTCGTCCTCGTCTTCAGCGTCCTCGGCACGCCCTACCTCACGCTGATGCCCGTGACCGCGCGCGACCGGCTCGGCCTCGACGCGGGAGGCTACGGCGTGCTGCTCGCGGCGGTGGGCGTCGGCGGGCTCGCGGGCGCGCTCTTCCTCGCCGCCGTCGGCCCGCGCGTTCCGCGCGGCCGGCTCCTCGTGGGCGCATCGTGCGCCTTCTCGGTGCTACTGCTCGCCTTCTCGGTCGTGCGCGAGGTGTGGGTGGCGCTCCCACTGCTCCTCGCGATCGGCTTCGCGATGATCCTCAACGGCGCGCTCTCCAACGCACTGCTGCAGGCGATCGTCCCCGACGCGCTCCGCGGCCGACTCATGGCCGCCTACTCGTTCGTCGTCGTGGGGATGGCACAGGTGGTCGGCGCCTTCGTCGGCGGGGCGGTCGCACGCGCGATCGGCGTCGACTGGGCGATCGGCGGCGGCGCGGTGCTCATGCTCGCGTACGCGCTCTGGGTGATCGTCCACCACCCGGAGGTGGCGCGACTCGGCCCGCCGGTGGGCGACACGGCGGCGAGCGGATGACCGGGGCGCGTCAGCCCGCGGGCAGGAGGCGCGCGCGCGCTGTCTCGACGACCAGCGCGGCCGCCTCGGCGATGCCCAGCCGCGCGGTGTTCAGGCACAGGTCGTAGCGCGACGGGTCGAGCAGCTCGCGCCCCCACCGGCGGCGCACCAGCTCGATCCGCTCGCGGTCGACATCGTCCACGCGCCGCTCGGCGGCCGCGGCGGACAGTCCTTCGCGCGCGGCGATGCGGGCCGCCCGCGCCTCACGCGGCGCGCAGCAGAGCACGTGCAGCGCGTCGGCGCGTGCGGCGAGGGCGACCTGCGCGCCGCGCCCCACGACGACGACCGGTCCGCGCGCCGCCGCCTCGACGATGACGCGCTGCGCCGTCGCCAGCACGCGCTCCTCGGTCGGGGGCGGCGCGGCCGACTCGGCGTCGCGACCGGGCAGCGCCGCGGTCACCGACGGCTCGGCGTCGGTCGCGCCGAGGGCGAGCGCGTCGGCCAGGCGCGCGGCGAGCGAGGGGCGGCGCTCGTCGCGGGCGGCGACCGCCTCGCGCGAGGTGCCCAGGCGCGCCGCCACCTCGTCGAGGATGGCGTTGTCGAGCAGCGGCCAGCCGAGCGCCTCGGCCACGCGGGCGGCGAGCTCGGAGCCGCCGGCCCCGAACTGCCGCGAGACGGTCACGATCGGCATCGTGCGGCGCCTCCCGCGTGGCGAGACGGAATCCGGATCAGCCGGCGGTCGTCGCGACGGCGGGCAGGAAGCGCCGTGCGCCCTCGTCGACCCACCAGGCCCAGGTGCGCGCCAGCCCATCCTCCACCGACACGGCGGGCGCGTAGCCGAGCGTCGCCTCCGCGCGCTCGAGCGAGGCCAGCGAGTCGCGCACGTCGCCCGGACGCGGCGCCGCGTGCGAGACCGCGATGGTTCGCCCGCTGACCTGCTCCAGCATGCGCACGAGCTGCAGCAGCGAGGTGCGGCCGCCCGCGCCGGCGTTGGCGACGACGCCGTTCACGCGCTCGGTCGGCCCGAACGCCGCCAGCAGGTTCGCCTGCACGACGTTGTCGACGTAGGTGAAGTCGCGCGTCTGCTCGCCGTCGCCGAACAGCGTCGCGCCCTCGCCGAGGTACGCCGCGCGCAGCAGCAGCGGGATGATCGCCGCGTATGGGCCGGCGGGGCTCTGGCGCGGACCGAAGACGTTGAAGTAGCGGAGCGCGACGCCCTCCAGCATGCCGGCGCGCGCGTAGGCGAGCACGTACTGCTCGCCCGACAGCTTCGACGCCGCGTAGGGGGAGCGGGGCAGGGGCTCCAGCGTCTCGATCTTCGGCAGCACCGGCGTGTCGCCGTAGACGGAGCTGGAGCTCGAGAACACCAGCCGGCGCACGCCCGCGGCGCGCGACGCCTCGAGCAGCCGCACGGTGGCGTTCACGTTCGCCTGATGCGAGCCCCACGGGTCGCGCATGGACCGCGGCACGCTGCCGAGCGCCGCCAGGTGGAACACCACGTCGACGCCGGCGACGGCGCGCGCGCAGACGTCCGGGTCGACCAGGTCCCCCTCGATGACGTCGACGTCGGCCGCGACCTCCGCGAGGTTCTCCCGCGAGCCGGTCGCGAAGTTGTCGACGACGCGCACGGCGTGGCCGCGACCGAGGAGGTGACGGACGATGTGCGAGCCGATGAAGCCCGCGCCGCCGGTGACGAGACAGGTGCTGCCGCTCATTGCGACTCGAAGTGCTCGAAGTGGGATGACGGTCGCGAGGCGCCGGAGGGCGACTCGCATCGGATGGCCGCAGCGCGGCGCAGCGCGGATGCAGCCCTGGTCATGCGAGGATCGTGCGAAGGGGGGGCGACCTCATTCCCCGGCCTGGGCGAGCGCCGGATCGCCGCTCAGCGACGCCTCGCCCTCGGCGGCGTCCAGGACGTCGCGCACCCGCGCGGCGAGGGCGTCGGGCGTGAAGGGCTTCGCGATGAAGGCCAGCGCATCGGTCGAGATGCCGCGGTGCAGCACCTCGTCCTCGGTGTAGCCCGACATGAACAGCACGCGCATCCCCGGCCGGTCGCGCTGGAGCGCCTCGGCCAGCTCGCGCCCGTGCATGCCGGGCATGATGACGTCGGTCAGGAGGAGGTCGATCGGCGTCGGGTGCCGCCGCGCGAGCGCGATGGCGCCCGGCCCGTCGGGGGCGACGAGGACCTCGTAGCCGCGGCGGGCCAGCGTCTCGCGCGCGATCGCGCGCACCGCGTCCTCGTCCTCCACCAGCAGCACCGTCTCGGTGCCGCCGCGCACCGCCGTCGGCGCGGTCTCCGCGGCGCGTGCGGCCGGCGCGACGGTCGTGCGCGGGAGGTAGAGCGTGAAGCTGCTGCCCTGGCCGACGGCGCTGCGCACGCGCACCGCGCCGCCGGCCTGGCGCACGATGCCGTATACGGTCGCGAGGCCGAGTCCCGTCCCCTTGCCGCGCTCCTTGGTCGTGAAGAAGGGCTCGAAGATGCGGGCCTGCGTCTCCGCGTCCATGCCCACGCCCGTGTCGTGCAGCTCGAGCACCACCCAGCGGCCGGCCGGCACGCCGGGATGCGCCGCGTCGTGCGCCTCGACGCGCACGTTGCGCGTGACGATCGTGAGCGTGCCGCCGTTGGGCATCGCATCGCGCGCGTTGAGCGCGAGGTTCACGACGACCTGCTCCAGCTGCCCCGGATCCGCGAGCACCGAGTCGAGCGACGCCTCGCGCCGCGCGACCAGGCGGATGTGCTCCCCGATGACGCGCGCGAGCATCGGCTCCAGCCCCGCCAGCACCTCGTTGAGGTCGAGCGGCACGGGCTGCACGACGTGCCCGCGGCTGAAGGCGAGGATCTGCCCGGTGAGCGACGCGGCGCGCTGCGCGGCCACGCGGATCGCCTCGAAGTCCTCGCGCTCGGGCGCGTTCGCCGCGAGATCCGCGAGCGCGAGGTCGCAGTAGCCGAGGATGCCGGTGAGCAGGTTGTTGAAGTCGTGCGCGATGCCGCCGGCGAACCGGCCGAGCGCCTCCATCTTCTGCGCGCGGCGCAGCTGCTCCTGCGACTCCTGCAGCGCGCGCTCGGCCAGCCGGCGCGCCGTGACGTCGATCGCGACCGATAGGCGCGCGGGGCGGCCCTCGTACTCGGTGATGGCGGTGAAGATCTCGACGTCGATCGAGGTGCCGTCCTTCCGCAGGTGGCGCCAGACGCCGGCGTTCGCGCGCTCGTTGAACGTCTGCGCCATGCCGAGCGACCGCGCGACCGAGAGGAAGCGCATGCGCTCCTCGGGCGGGCGGATGTCGAGCAGCGTGTGCGACTCGAACTCCTCGCGCGTCCAGCCGTACTGCGCGACCGCGGCGTCGTTCACGGCGAGGAAGCGGTACGTCTCGAGGTCGACGACGTAGATCGGCAGCGGCGACGCGTCGAACAGCAGGCGGTAGCGCTGCTCGCTGCGGTGCAGCGCGGCGGTGCGCGCGGCGATCGTCGCCGCCATCTCGTGGAACGCGTCCTCGAGCGTCAGCAGCTCGGCGGGCGCGTCGTGCTGCTCGCGCCTCGGCGCCACGCCGGCGGCCAGCGACTGCGCGTCGCCGGCGAGCGCCTCGAGCGGGCGCACCAGGCGCCGCGCGACGGCGACCGCGAGGCCGAGCGTCAGCACGAGCGTCGCGAGGGCGAGGCCGACGTCGCGACGCAGCTCCTGCTCCACGCCCGCGAGCGCCGCGCTGCTGGGGAGCGAGACGTACACGCGCCAGCCCAGCTCGGGGATGTGCGCGTGCGCGACGAGCAGGCGCACGCCGTCGCGCCCCTTCATCTCGACCACGCCCTCGGCCGTGCGCGCGGCCGCCGCGCCGACCCTGCCGTGCAGCGGACGCCCGATCCACTTCTGGGCGTCGCGCGAGCGGCCCAGCACGACCTCGTGCCCGTCGACCAGCGTGGCGACGGCACCCTGCGGCAGCGCGGCCTGCCCGAACGTGTACTCGAACGAGCGCAGCCCGACCGTGCCGAGCAGGACGCCGGCGAGCGCCCCGCGCCCATCGAGCACCGGCTGCGCGAAGGTCACCGACCAGCGCGTGCTGTCGGGCCGCCCGCGCACCGGATCGCCGATGGCGCGGCGCCGCGTGCGCACGACGTCGCGGAAGTAGCGGCGGTCGCCGGCGAAGACCGTCGTGCGGTCGGGGAGCGGGCGCCGCGAGGTGCCCATGTTCGCGCCGGTCGTGTCGAACAGCCACAGGTTCCCGACGGCGTCGGTCCCGGAGAGCCCGTCCATGATCGCGCGGAGCACCGAGTCGTTCGCCGCGGTGGCGGCGGGCGTCGGCCGCACGGCGTGCGCGGTGGCCGTCAGCAGCGTCTGGATGGCGTGCGCCCGGTCCTCCACCCGCCCGCGCACCAGCCGCGCGGCGGCGATCGCCCGCTCCTCGGCGGCCTCGCGCGCCCGCACCGCCCGCTCGCGCGCCCGCAGCGCGGCCAGCGCGAGGAAGGGGGTGACGACCGTCATCACCAGCAGCACCAGCTGCCCGCGCACGCCGAGCCCCGCCCGCGGGCGACGTGGACGAGCGGGGGTGGCCGGAGCTGCGGACATGGGCGGATGGGGAGGGAGCGCGCGTTCCGACCTCGGAGCACGGGCGGACCGCGGGGAGGGGAACGGCCGCCGGGCGGGACGACGGGCGCCGCCCCGCGATCGCCGAGGATCGTCGGATGAGGACGGCGGGTGAGGCGCGAACGCAACGGCGGCGCCCGCCACCTGCCGGTGACCGGGAAGATGGCCGCTCCGGGGCCGCCGCGCATGGGGAGCCGGGCCGACCGTCCGCCACCGCCGCCCGGTCTCCCCGGGTCAGTCCGGCAGCCGGCGCACGAACAGGTGCTCGGCGACGGCGAACCCCATCGCCTCCCAGGCGGCCACGCCGTCGACGTTGTCGGCCGCGGCGTGCAGCCGCAGCTCGTCCAGCCCGCGCGCGCGGCTCCATGCCACCGCCGCGTCCATCAGCCGTCGGAGCACGCCGCTCCGGCGCGCCTCGGGCACGACGAAGACCGACGCCACGTAGCCGTAGCGCGGCGGATCGAGCAGGGGCGAGCCGCGCCCCTCCATGCAGCGGAGGATACCCACTACCGCGCCGTCCGCCGCGATGGCCAGCCAGGTCACCTCGTGCGGGGACGCCAGCTGCTCGCCGAACAGGGTGCGCGCGCGGACGGGGGCGTCGGGGCGCAGGCGCCCGTACACCGCGTTCCCCGCGTGCGCGCGCAGCAGCGCGAGCCGCAGCTCGACCACCACGTCCAGGTCCGCGGGCGTCGCCTGCCGGACCTCGATCGCGGACGCGGACGTCACTCGCGACGCGTGCTCGGGAGCGCGCCCGTGCGATCGCGCACGCTCACGCGCTCATGCCGCCGCCGAACAGGTCCTGCCCGGGGCGCCGGCGCTGCTCGCTCTGCGCGCGGCCGTACTGCCCGGCGTCGGAGCGCGAGATCTTCTTGCGCGCCACCAGCGCCTCCAGCACGACCTCGCACGCCGCCGCCACGAAGCCCGGATCGTCGTCGCTGGCCAGGCGCGCGCTGCGCACCGCCTCGCGCAGCCCGGGCACCGTCTCGTACGCCTTCGCCACCAGCGCCGACGACAGCTCGTCGTCGACCTGCAGCGCGCCGCCCTCGTCGAACCAGATCACGATGTCGTCGGTGCGGATCGCGCCCGCGTGCGCCTTGAGCGTCGCGTCGGCCGCGCGCCGGATCAGCTCGCGCGCGATCGCGGGCCCGCCCACCAGCTCGCCCTCGTACTCCAGCTCCAGCTTCCCCGTGATCGCCGGCAGCGCGGCGAAGACGTCGGCCAGCCGCGGCACCACGTCCGCGTCCCCGTTGCGCGCCGCGCGCCGCTCGGCGTTCGAGATCACGTTCTCCATCACCGTGATCGGCATGCGCTGCGACACGCCCGAGCGCTTGTCGATGCGCTTGTCGGTGCGCGCCTCGAAGGCGACGCGCTCCACCACCTCGGCGACGAGCGGCGGCACGCGCACCGGGAGCGCGTTGCCCTCGGCGTCCTCGCGCGCGGTCCACGCCTCCTGGCTCGTGATCGCCATCCCCAGCTCGACGCTCTCGGGGTAGTGCGTCACGACCTCGCTGCCGATGCGGTCCTTGAGCGGCGTGATGATCTTGCCGCGCGCGGTGTAGTCCTCGGGGTTCGCCGTGAAGCAGAGCAGCACGTCCAGCGGCAGCCGCACCGGATAGCCTTTGATCTGGACGTCGCCCTCCTGCATGATGTTGAACAGGCCCACCTGCACCTTGCCGGCGAGGTCGGGCAGCTCGTTCAGCGCGAAGATGCCGCGGTTCGCGCGCGGCAGCATGCCGTAGTGGATCGTCAGCTCGTCGGAGAGCAGGTGCCCGCCGCGCGCCGCCTTGATCGGATCGACGTCGCCGATGATGTCGGCGATCGTCACGTCGGGCGTGGCGAGCTTCTCGACGTAGCGGCTCTCGCGCTCGACCCACGCGATCGGCGTGTCGTCGCCCGCCTCGGCCAGCCGCTGGCGCGCGTACTTGGAGATCGGCGCGAACGGATCGTCGTTCACCTCGCTGCCGGCGACGATCGGCATCTCGGGATCGAGCAGCGTGACGAGCGCGCGCAGGATGCGGCTCTTCGCCTGCCCGCGCAGGCCGAGCAGGATGAAGTTGTGCCGCGAGAGGAGCGCGTTGACGATCTGCGGCATCACCGTCTCCTCGTAGCCGAGGACGCCCTCGAAGAGCGGACCGCCGCCGGCGAGGCGCGCGAGCAGGTTGCGCCGCACCTCGTCCTTGACGGAACGGGGGCGGCGGGCGGCGAAGGGCGAGCGCTTCAGCGCGCCCAGGGTGTCGGGAAGGGACGCCACGGGGATCTCCGAAGGGACGATGAAACGGATTGCACACGCCAGCCCGCCGCAAGATCCATTCGAGCGGCGCGCCGCCGACGCGGTGCTGGCGATGTCTACCGGACGGCGCCGGCAGAACGCGGGCCGACGACGCGAAGTTCATGCGTGCGGCCGAGATGCGCGGGGCGCAGGTCGCGCGCACGTCGCGAGCGCGGCGCGGGAACCGCGCGTGCCGCGCTCGCGCCGGACGGCGCGCATGACGGGCGCGCCCACGCCGCACGCGTCGCACGCACGTGGCGCACGTGTGGCGCACACCCCGCGAACTTCGCCCGAAACGCGTTGCCGCAACGCGACTTGACGGGTCTCGCACGCGTGATGGCTCTCTTGACAGCCCGAGATGCCCCGGTGAGATTGGGGGCGCCAAATCCGAGCCCGACATTTCGGGCGCGGATTCGTGTCGCGTCATTCGTACGCGCCACAGTCCCCCGCCCCACTCCTCCAGGAGATCGCTGATGAAGCGCCTTGCCCTCGTCGCCGCCGTGTTCGCCCTCGCTGCTTGCTCCACCAAGGAGGAGGCCCCGGCCGCCGACACCGCTGCGCCGGCGATGACCCCCGCTCCGGCGCCGGCTCCGGCCGCGACGGACACCGGCATGAAGATGGACTCGACGATGAAGATGGACTCGACGATGAAGACGGATTCGACGGCGAAGCAGCCGTAATCGTCGTCGCTCGGTTTGGCGGAAGCGGGGCGCGTCGCGACAGCGACGCGCCCCGCTTCTGTTGCATCGCCGCCCGCCGCGGCGCCGCTCCGTGACGGCGCCCGGCGATCAGAGCGGGAAGGGAAGCGTGCCGACCGTCACCGCGCGCTCGCACCGCGCGCGCGGCGCGTCCTCAGCGGACGTCGCCTCGCCCGACGGCGGGTCGCCGGGCGCGGCATCGTCCGATGCCGCCGCGTCGGCGCAGTCGTCGGACACGCTCGTCCAGCGCGCGGTGAGCAGCGCGCCCAGCGCGACCTCGCGCCGCACCATGCCGAGCGCCACGCCGCCGAGTCGCGGCGAGAGCATGCTCGTGCGCACGTCGCCGACGACCTTGCCCGTCTCGTCCACGAGCTGCGCGCCGCGCGGGATCGGCCCGCCGTCGGGCGGATACGCCAGCCCACGCAGGTGGCGATTCACGTGGCCGCGGAAGTGGATGCGCGCGACGACCTCCTGCCCGGTGTAGCACCCCTTCGTGTACGAGATCGCCCGGAGGTCGTCGAGGTTGGCCTCCTGCGGGATCGTGCCGTCGTCGATGTCGAGCCCCCACTCGGGGAAGCCCGCTTCGACGCGCGCGATCGCGTACGCCATCTCGCCGCCCGCGACGATCCCCGGCGCCGCGCCCGCGACGTGCGCCCACACCGCGTCGAACGCCTCCGTCGGCACCAGCACCTCGAAGCCGTCGAGCCCGAGGTCTGGCACGCGCACGACGAGCAGCGCGGCGCCGCCCCAGGCGAGCGTGGCGTGGCCGTACGGCGCGAGCTGCGCGAGTGCCGACGGCGGCGTTCCGAAGGCGCGCGCGAGCGCGTCGCGCGCGTGCACCCCGTACAGCCCGAACGCGCGCACGGCGTCGGTGATCCGCTCGTAGCGGGCCACACGCGGGTTGACGAACTTCTTCAGCAGCGCGGCCCACCCCTCGGCCGCGCGCGCCGGCACGTCCACCACGAGCGCGACGTCGTCGAGCCAGGTGCGCTCCCCGTCGACGGCCGGCGGCGCCGCGCTCCCGCCGTCGATGGCGAGCACGCGCACGTCGGCGACGATCTTCCCCTTCGCCGTCAGCGCCGCCGCGTACTGGCCCTGCCCGGCCGCGAGCGACACCACGTCGTTCGTGACGAGCCCCGTCAGCGTCTCGCGCGCCTTGGCGCCGCGGAGCGTCCAGCGGTCGCGGTGGCTGCGGTCGACGAGCAGCGCGCCGGTGCGCAGCGCCGCGTACTCGGCCGCCGGGTCCCCGTAGTCGCGGACCAGCGCCGGCAGCGCGGGGGACGGAGCGCCGACGGCGTGCGCGGACGGAGGCGTGGGAGCGGTCATGGGCGGGCGGGAGCGTGATCGAGGAGGGCGGCGAGCGCGCCCGGCGTGAGTCCGGCGAGCGTGGCGATCCACGCGTCGGGAGGGGCGCCGCGGGCGTCCGCCTCCGGCGTGACGTGCGCGGATGATGCCACGCGGACGGCGCGCAGCCCGGCCGCGCGGGCGGCCGCCACCCCGAGCGCGTCCGCCTCGAAGGCGACCGTGGCCGCAGGCTCCGCACCGCCGCGCGCGGCGAGCCGGGCGAGCGCCGTCCGGTGCGCGTCGGGGGCGGGGCGGGGGGCGCGCACGTCGTCGCCGGTCACGACGCCGGCGAAGTGCGCCTCCAGCCCGGCGAGGGCGAGCACGCCGTCCACCTCGCGCCGCCGCAGGCGGGTGACCAGCCCGAGCCGCAGCCCGCCCGCGAGCGCGTCGAGCGTGTCCCGGGCGCCGGGCATCAGCGTGACGCCGGCCGCCAGCCCCGCGGTGAAGGCGCGCTCGGCGCGCAGGACCACGAGGGCGAGCGCCGTGTCGTCGAGCGCGCGGGCGGCCTCCGAGCTCGGGGCCAGGCGCTGTAGCGCGACGGCGGCCGCGTCGTCCGGGCGCAGCCCGGCGCACCACGCGTCGTACTGCGCCGAGGTGAGCGTCACGCCGTCGTCGGCCAGTGCACGGCGCAACGCGTCGCGCCGTACCGCGTGCGTGTCCACCAGCACGCCCTCGAGCTCGAAGAGCGCCGCCTGGAGCATGGGCCCAATGTATCGCGCGGTGCGCGGGGGCGGATGTGCCACGGGCCGGCCCCCGCGAGAGGGCCGGCCCGTGGCGCGCCGGCGGTGAGGCCGGCGCCGGTGCGTGCGGCGATCAGCGGCCGCTGTTGTCCAGCTCGATGAGCACGCGGCGGTTCGTCGCGCGGCCCTCGGGGTTCTGGTTCGACGCGACCGGGTTGCCCTCACCCGCGGCGCGCGGCGTCATGCGGTCCTGCGAGATCCCCTTGCTTGCGAGGTAGGCGCGCACCGCCTCCGCGCGGCGCTCGGAGAGGCGGTTGTTGTAGCTCTCGCCGCCGATCGCGTCCGTGTTGCCCGTGAGGATCAGGCGCAGCTGCGTCGCCTCGGGGCGCTGCATCGACGTGGCGATGTCGTCGAGGATCCGGCGCGCGTCGCTCGAGATCTCGGCGCGGTCGAAGTCGAAGTTCACGACGCCGATGACGACCGTCGCGCTGCTGGCCGTGCCGGTCGTCGTGGCGGCACCCGTCGACGGCTGCGTCGCCGCGGCGATGCGGTCGCGGTAGACCGTGTCCACGCTCGCGATGCGCACGGTGTCGACGCGCGTGACGCTCTGCGTGATCACCGACGTCGTCGGCTGGTTGCGGAAGAGGATGCCGAGGCCGAGGCGGATGCTCGGCTCGAAGCGGTTCTCGTCGCTGCCCGTGTTGTTCGTGTTACCCTCGTCGCGCGGCTCCTGATCGTCGATCACGTACAGGCCGCCCACGTCGCCGCGGAGCGTGACGCGCGGCGTCAGGAAGAAGCGCAGGCCGATGAGGCCCGTGGGGCCGTGGCCGCGCGGGCCGACGCCCTGCGAGCGGAGCCGGCCGAAGCCGTCGTAGCCGTAGCCGACGCCGAGGTGCAGGCTGGTGCGGCCGCGCTGCGGCGTGTTGTAGAGCAGGCGGGCGTCCCACAGCGTGTGCGAGACGTCGCGCAGCGAATCGGGGTCGCTCGCGCGCTTCGAGTCGCTGGTGCCGAAGGAGACCTCACCCTCGAGCGACAGGTTCGGAAGCAGGAAGAAGCCGAGCCGTCCGCCGCCGGCGATCACGTTCTCGACGTTCACCTCGTCGGGGAAGATCGTGTAGCGCCCGATGGCGCCGACCTCGATCGCGCGCTGACGGATGCCGGTCGGCAGCTGCGCCGACGCGAGCGCGGGGAGCGCGAGGGCTGCGACGGTGCACGCGGAGACAACCAGACGAATGTTCATTTTGGAGAGGTCGTGAGGGTGGGCCGAACGCGGCCAATATACTCTGATCCGGTGCGGGCACGAACGCTGTCGCCGCGTGATCCGCGTTCTCTGGCGAGCCCCGTCAGTGCTCGGGGCCGCCAACGCAGGATCCATGCGCGGTTGCGCGCATGGCGCGGGTTCGCGCACGACGCCGATAAACAGATGACGGCGGGCCTCGATGCGAGGCCCGCCGTCATCTGTTTCGTCGTGAGCGGCGTGGCGCCGGCGCGACGTCGCGCCGACGCCACATGTCGTCAGTCGCGCGCCGCGCCGTACGCGGCATCGAGCAGCTCCACCGGATGCACGACGCGCGTGCGCGCGCCGCTGCGCGCGAGCCCCGCGCCGAGCTGCATCAGGCAGCCCGGATTCCCGCTGGCGACGAGCGACGCGCCGGTGTCCTCGACGTGGCGCAGCTTCGGCGCGAGCACCGCGTCCGAGGTCTCGGGCTCGATGAGGTTGTAGATGCCCGCGCTGCCGCAGCACTGGTCGGCCTCCGCCAGCGGCACGAGGTCGATGCCGCCGACGGCGCGCAGCACGGCGAGCGGCGGGTCGGCGATGCGCTGCGCGTGCAGCAGGTGGCAGGGCGCGTCGTAGGTGACGCGCACGGGTGCCGCCGCGACGTCGCCGCGCGCCGGGCGCGGACCGGCGGCGGCGAGCAGCTCGCTCACGTCGCGCGCACGCGCGGACACGGCGCGCGCGCGTTCGGCCCATGCGGGATCGTCGGCGAGCAGGTGCCCGTATTCCTTGAGCATCGCGCCGCAGCCCGCCGCGTTGGTGACGATCAGCGCGTCGCCCGCGCGCTCGAAGGCGGCGACGTTGGTGCGGGCCAGCGCGCGCGCCGTCTCCAGGTCGCCGGCGTGCGCGTGCAGCGCGCCGCAGCAGCCCTGGCCCGGCGCCCGCGCGCTGCGGTAGCCGTTGTGCGCGAGCGTGCGACGCGTCGCCTCGTGCGTGTGGCCGTACAGTCCGCGCATCACGCACCCCTCCAGCAGCGCCACCGGCTCGCGCGTGCCGTCGCCGCGCGGACGCCAGCGCGGCAGGCGCACGGCCGGGCGCGTGGACTCGAGCATCGCCATCGCGAAGCCGAGGCGTCCGCGCACGGCGCGCGCGAGCAGGCGCGGGATGCCGGTGGCGCGCAGCACGCGCGCGCCGAAGAGCATGATCGCGAGCAGCCATCCACGCGCGAACGTGCCGAGGATCAACCGGGCGACGAGCGGGCGCGGACGTCCCTCGGCGAGCGTGGCGCGCGTCGCCTCGAGCAGCTGGCCGTACGGCACGCCGGACGGGCAGGCGGTCTCGCACGCGCGGCAGCCGAGGCAGCGGTCGATGTGCGTCTGCACCTCGGGATCGTCGACGGCGAGCGAGCCCTCGAGCACCTCGCGCATCAGCTGGATGCGCCCGCGCGGCGAGTCGTTCTCGTCCTGCAGGTTGACGTACGTCGGGCACGCCTGCAGGCAGAAGCCGCAGTGCACGCACGCGTCGAGGCCCGCGCGCGCGTCGGCGAGCGGGGTGCCGGGCAGGGCGCACGGCGCGGCGTACGGCGTGACGACGGGAAGGGCGGTGGCGCTCATGCGGAGACGGCGGGTGCTGCGGATGCGGCGGAGGCGTCGCCGGACGCGCCGAGCGCGCCGACGTTGAGGATGCCGTGCGGGTCGAATGCCGCGCGCACGCGCCGCGAGAGCGGATCGTCGGCGACGGGCGTGGCCCACTCCGCGGCCGGCGACCGCCAGAGCGCAGCGGGCAGTCGCTCGACGATGCGGCGCGCGGGCGGATCGCCCTGCGGCGGCCGCGGCATGCCGAAACCCTCCGCGCCGGGGAGCACGAAGCGCACGATGCCGCGCGAGACCGTGGCGTGCGCCATCAGCCCGAAGGCGCGCGCGGCGGGGGCGAACAGCTCCGCGCAGAGAGCGGCCAGCCGCGTGGGCCGCGCGGAGAGCCGCGCCACCGCGGCGTCCTCGGGCTCGCACGCACGGAGGCGCGCCCACACGTCCGACGGCGCGTCCGCCACGTCGCCGAGCGTGGCGAGCGTGGCGCGCTGCGCCGCGACCGCCGAGGCGTTGCCGGCGAGACGCGCGAGCGCCACCGCGCGCTCGCCGAGCCCCAGGTGCGTCGCGAGCGGCGCGTTCACCAGCTCCAGCGCCCACGCGGAGAGCGGCGCGGCGCGCAGCCGCGCGAGCCAGGGCGCCAGCTCGCGCGTCGCGGCCGGCAGCGTGACGGCGACGGTCGCGTCCACCTCGGGGCGCGCGCGCAGGCGCACGCTCACCTCGGTGATCGCGCCGAGCGTGCCCCACGCGCCGGTCAGCAGGCGCACGAGGTCGAAGCCGGCGACGTTCTTCACGACGCGACCGCCCGCGCGCACGATCTCGCCCGTCCCGGTGACGAACGCGAGGCCGAGCACGTTGTCGCGCGGGCCGCCGAAGGCGTGCGCCAGCGGGCCGCTGGAGGCGGTGGCGACCGTCGCGCCCAGCGTGCCCGACGCATCGCCGAACGGGTCGAGCGCGAGCAGCTGTCCCTCGGCGGCGGTGACGCGCGCGATCTCGGAGAGCGGCGTGCCCGCGCGCGCGGTGAGCGTCAGGTCCCCGGGCACGTAGTCCACGATGCCGCGCAGCTCCGCGAGGTGCAGCGCGGCGTCCGCGCGCACGGGGCGCCCGGCGTCGAGCCACGTGCCGCGGCCAACGAGGCGGAGCCGGGTGCGGCGCGCGGCGGCCTCGCCGACGATCGCCGCCGCCTCCCGCTCGTCGCGCGGCGCGCCGATCGCCGGGAGCGCGACCGGCGAGCGCAGGGCCGTCGTCATCGTGCCACCTCGACGGCGCGCCGCGCGGCGGGCGCGGCGTGCCACTCGCGGCAGGCGTGCACCGGCACGACCTTGCCCGGGTTCGCGCGCCGCTCCGGATCGAACGCCTCGCGCAGGCGGCACATCGCGGCGAGCGACGGCGCATCGAACAGGGCGTCCATGTAGTCGCGCTTGTCCAGGCCGACGCCGTGCTCGCCCGTGATCGTGCCGCCGGCATCGATGCAGGCCCGCATCACCTCCGACATCGCGGCGTGGACGCGCGCGCTCTCGTCGGCGTCGTGCGCGTCGTAGCTGATGTTCGGGTGCAGGTTGCCGTCGCCGGCGTGGAACACGTTGCCGATGCGCACCCCGTGCGCCGCGCCGATGTCGGCGATGCGCGCGAGCACCTCGGGAAGCCGCGTGCGCGGCACGACCGCGTCCTGCAGCACGAGGTGCGGCGCGATCCGCCCCATGGCGCCGAACGCCTTCTTGCGCCCCTGCCAGAGCCGCGCGCGCTGCGTCGCGTCGGTGGCGACCGTGACGTCGCGCGCGCCGGCCGCCCGGCACATCGCCGCGACGCGCGACGCATCCTCGTCGAGGCCGGCCTCCAGCCCATCCAGCTCGCAGAGCAGGATCGCCGCCGCGTCGACCGGATAGCCGGCGGCGTAGATCGACGCCTCGACGGCGCGGATGGCGGCGCCGTCCATCATCTCCAGCGCGGCGGGGACGATGCCGGCGGCGATGATGCTCGACACCGCGCGCGCCGCGTCGTCCATGTGCGCGAAGTCGGCGAGCAGCGTGCGCACCGCCTGCGGATCGCGCGACAGGCGCACGGTCACGTCCAGCGCGATGCCGAAGCACCCCTCGCTGCCGACGAAGGCGCCGAGCAGGTCGTAGCCGCCGTCCTCGCCGTCGGCGTCGCCGAGCGTGACGATCTCGCCGTCGGGGAGCAGCACGGTCACGGCGGCGACGTGGTTCAGCGTCACGCCGTACTTGAGGCAGTGCGGCCCGCCCGCGTTCTCGGCGACGTTGCCGCCGATCGTGCACGCGCTCTGGCTGGACGGATCGGGCGCGTAGTGCAGCCCGTACGGCGCGACCGCGCGCGTCAGCGTCACGTTGACGACGCCCGGCTCCACCACCGCGAGCCCGTTCTCGGCGTCGATGGAGAGCACGCGGTTCAGGCGGTTCAACCCGACGACGACGATGCCGTCGGCGAGCGACCCGCCCGACAGCCCGGTGCCCGCGCCGCGCGCGACGAACGGCGCGCCCTCGGCGGCGAGCGCGCGCACGACGGCGATCAGCTCCTCGCGCGTGCCCGGCAGCACGCCGAGCGCCGGCTGCCGGTGATAGCCGGGCAGGCCGTCGGAGTCGTAGACGCGCAGCGCGCTCGGGCGCCGCAGCACGTGCCGCTCGCCGACGATCGCCGTGAACGCCGCCGTCAGTCGTGCCACCGTCGCCGCGTCGAGCGGCGCGGCTCGCCCGTCGGTCGCGTGCGTGTGATCCGCTCCCATTCAGGCCGGCGGTGTGGGCGCGTGCGGCCCGTGCCCGTTGCTGCGCGCCCCCACGTGCACCGACGCGCGCATCTCCGCACCGGGGAGCGCGCGGGCCAGCAGGTCGTGCAGCTCGCGCAGGCGCTCGACGGGGGAGCGCGACGCGAGCAGGCGCTGGCGCATGGGCAGCTCGAGATCGACCGCCGCCGCGACGGCGAAGGACAGCGCCGCGGGATCGACGGGCAGCTCGGGAATCGGGGCCGCGTCGTCGGCGATCGTGCGCGCGGCACGCGCGACGCGCGCGAACGTCTCGCGCGTGCGCACGGCGAGCGACTGCAGCTCGTCGAGCGCGGCCGGCTCGGCGGCGTCCTCCCAGGGCCCGATCTCGGCGGTGAGGTACGCCGCGTCCGTGTCGACGACGCGCGCGATCGCGAAGCGCTCGGCGCCCTCCACCAGCACGTGCGAGCGTCCGTCGGCGAGCGGGCGCACGTCGCGCAGCTCGGCCACGCAGCCCACCAGGCCGGGGCGCGGCGCGCCCTCGTCGGTGCTCAGGACGATGCCGAAGCGGCCGTCGGCGCGCTGGCAGTCGGCGAGCATCGCGCGGTAGCGCGGCTCGAAGATGTGCAGCGGCAGCGTCGCGCCGGGGAACAGCACGAGCGGCAGCGGGAAGAGCGGCAGGCGGGCAGGGGACGACACCCTCGCAAGCTAACCCGCCCCGGTCCGATGGCGGGAGCGCCGCGCGCCAGTGCGCGACGGGGCGCGATCAGCTCGGGGCGTGCACGCGCGCGAGCATCGCGCGCAGCTCGGCCAGCTCGAACGGCTTGTTCAGCACCGGGCAGCTGGAGCGGCGCAGGAAGTCGGCCGCCTCCGACGACACCGAATCCCCGGTCGAGAGGATGAGCCGGTTCAGCAGGTCGGGGCGCGCCTCCGCCAGCCGCGCGTGCAGCTCGATGCCCGAGACGCCCGGCATGCGGAGATCGGAGATGATGACCGTGTACTCGCGCGGCGGGGCGTCGTCGCCCGTCCCGAGCAGGTGGCGCAGCGCCTCGGTGCCGTCCTCGGCCTCGTCGACCTCCCACCCCATCCGCACGAAGAAGCGGCGGAGCGCCTGGCGGATGACCGGCTCGTCGTCGACCAGGAGCGCACGCGGCGCGGGGGCGCTCGCTGGGGGCGCGTCGCTCGGCGGAGCCGCGAGCGCGGGGCTGGGTTCGGACTGTTCGCGCATGCTGCGGGGGGCGGACGCGGGAGACGCCGGGTTCGCGTGGGTCGCGCCAGGCCGGTGTGGGAAGATACGCGCCCACCCCGCCCGGCCAAGCGCCACAGTGCCTGCTCGATTACGCCCCAGTCACGGCTCAGGCCGCCACGTCGGCGGGCGGTGCGTTCTCGACCAGGGCGGGGCCGGCCACGAGGGGCAGCGTCAGCGTCAGCCGGGCGCCGGAGCCCAGCGGGGCGCGGTTCTCGGCCTCCAGGGTGCCCCCGTGCCGCTCGGCCACGCCGAGGGAGACCGACAGCCCCAGCCCCGTCCCCAGCCCGACCGGCTTGGTCGTGAAGAACGGCTCGAACATCCGCGGCAGCACGTCGGGTGCGATCCCGGGCCCGTCGTCCTCGACGACGACGCGGAGCGAGGCGGGGCGGGTGGGCGTCGCCGACACGCGGCCCGCCGAGAGGCGCACGGTGCCGCCGGGCGCCGCCTGCGCGGCGTTCATGACGAGGTTCACCACGACCTGCTCGATCGCCGCGCGGTCGACGTGCACCACGCCCAGGTCGTCGTCGAGCGCGAGGGAGAGGCGCGCCTCGTGCCCCGCCGCGCCCGCGGCCAGCTGCCGGTCCAGCGTGTGCGCGACGCGCTGCAGCACCTCGCGCGCGGGCAGCAGGTCGCGCGCGCCGTCGCGCCCGCGCACGAAGGCGAGCAGGTCGCGCACGATGGTGCGCGCGCGCAGCGCCTGGTCGCGGATCAGCGAGAGCGTCTCGCGCTCGCCCGGCAGCGCGCCGTCCTCCAGCAGCTCCTCGCTGAACAGCAGCACCGCGGCGAGCGGGTTGTTCAGCTCGTGCGCGACGCCGCTGACGAACTGGCCGACGGCGGCGAGCTTCTCGGCCTGGCGCAGCGCGCGCTCGGCGGCGCGCAGCGGCGCGACGTCCTCCAGGAACGCCTCGTAGCAGTCGACCTCGCCCGCCCCGTCGCGCACGATGCGCGACGACGCGCGCAGCGTCGCGACCGCGCCGTCGAAGCGCCGCCAGCGCACCTCGTAGCCCTCCACCGCGTCGACTCCGGATCGGTGGCGGCGCAGCACCCGCGCGCGCTCCGATGCGTCGACGTAGAGGTCGAGCAGCGGGGTCGCGAGCAGCGCCTCCGCCGACGGGTAGCCGAGGAGCGCGACGAGCGCCGGGTTGACCTCGAGGAAGCGCCCCGCGGTGGACACGCGGCAGATCCCGTATGGCGAGCGCTCGACGAAGGCGCGGGCGCTCGCCTCGGAGGCGCGCAGGGCGGCCGCCGCCTGCTCGCGCGCGGTCACGTCGCGGAAGCTCCACACGCGCCCCACGATCCGGTCGCCGATGCGCTGCGGCTGCGACAGGCGCTCCACGATGCGCCCGTCGCGGAAGTGCAGCACGTCGTGCGAGTCGACGTCCGGCTGCGCGCCGATCGCCAGCACGGTGGCGACGTACTCGTCGGGGCCGCACACCTGGGAGGCGAGCGCCGGCAGGCGCGCGTCCCTGGGCATCCGGGTCGTCTCCTCCGTGATGCGCCACAGCTCGAGGAAGCGCTGGTTGTAGGCGCGCACCTCGCCGTTCGTGTCGACGACGAGGATGCCGTCGGCCGACGCCTCGAGCGCCGCCCGCAGCAGCGACCGCTCGCGCTCGCGCGACTCGGCCTGCCGCGTGCGGGCGATGCGCGAGGCGGTCAGCGCGCCCAGCGCGGCGGCGGCCAGCGCCGAGAGGAAGAGGACGATCTCCCCCCGCAGCTCGTGGGCGCTGACGGCGTTCATCTCGCCGCGCACGTCGACCTGGCGTACCACGGCCCACGGCGCGCCGGCCACGTGGCGCACGCCGGCGAGCACGTCGCGCCCCTGCTGCAGCGTGCGATGGCGTCCGACGGTGTCGATGCCCTCCAGGGCGCGGCGCAGCAGCGCGGGCGTTCTCGCCAGGGCCGCCTGACCGGTCGCGTAGCCGTCGCGCGTCGGCCGCACCATGACGACCGAGTCGCCGACGCGCGCGACCAGGCGCCCCTCCTCGGTTCCCCGGCCCGAGGCGCGCCCGGCGGCGACGGGGAGGAGGTCGCGCGCCGGGTCGAAGCGCATGACGACGGCCGCCGCGCGACCGCCGTCGGGAACCGGATGCACGATCGCGACGGCGAGCCCGCTGCCGGTCGGCGCGCGGAACGGCCCGGCGACCTGCCATCCGCCGGTCCGGCGCGCCGCCGCGAAGGCGCGGCGCTCCTCGGTGGTCAGCGGCGTGCCGGCGATGCCGCCGATGGAGCTGCCGGCGCGGTCGAGCACGCGCAGGTGCGAGTAGCCGGGCTGCCCGTGCAGCGACTGGAGCGCCCAGGCGGCGTGGCTGTCGGCGGAGGCGCGGCCGGCCAGCTCGGCGGCGGTGCGGGCGTCGGCCGCCCGCTCGCGCAGCCAGAGGGAGACGCTGCCCGCCGCCACCGACGCCGTGTTCCCCAGCCGGTGCTGGACGCGGGAGAACAGGGCCTCCCGGAGCACGGCCGCCCGCCAGGCCGCCAGGCCGGCGATGACGAGCGCACCCACGATGACGAGCCCGAGTCGCCAGCGCCGCATCACGCGCACCGAGGAGGGGAGGGGGACGAACGGAGGCAGGGGAGCGCGTCGTGCGCTCCCCATGTCCCAGACGGACGACGGGGGCGCCACGTCGTCACCGTGGCGCCCCCGTCGTGCCTGCCCTGCGTGCGTGCCGGTCGCGTCGCGTCAGGCGGCGTGCCAGAACCCGGCGAGCGCGGAGCCGTCGGCCGACTCGCGCAGCTTGGCGAAGGCCCGCTCGCGGATCTGGCGGATGCGCTCGCGGGTCACGCCCATGAGCGCGCCGATGCGCTCGAGGGTCATCTCCTCGGCGCCCTCCTCGAGGCCGTAGTAGAGGGCGAGGATCTTCCGCTCGCGCGGCGTCAGGTGCTGGGCGAGGGCGCTGTGCAGCGACTCGCGCATCAGCTTCTGGTGCGTCGCGTCCTCGATGTCCTCGCTCGCCTCGTCGGCGAAGCGCTCGCCGAGGGTGCTGGCGTCGCGGTCCGCGCGGTCGACCGGCGCGTCGAGGGAGACCTCGATCGTGCTCAGCTGCCGCGCGTTGCGGACGACCTCGGGCTCCTCCTCGATGAGCTTCGCCAGCTCCTCGTCGGTCGGATCGCGCCGCAGGACCTGCGCGAGGATCGTCTCCGCGCGCCCCATGCGGATGAGCGCCGAGTTCTGGTTGAGCGGGATGCGCACGGAGCGCGTCTGCTCGGCGAGCGCCTTGAGAACGGCCTGGCGGACCCACCACACCGCGTAGGAGATGAACTTCACCCCCTGGTCGGGATCGAACTTCCGGACCGCCTTGAGCAGCCCCTCGTTCCCGATCGCCACCAGCTCGCTCAGCTCGAGGCCGTGGCCCTGATACTTCTTCACGTACGAGATGACGAACCGGAGATTGGCCGTCACCAGCCGCTCGGCCGCCGCGTGGTCGCCCTTCTGGGCGAGACGGGCGAGGCGGCGCTCCTCTGCCGGATCCTCGATGAGGGGAAGGCGCTGGATGTCGTGGAGGTACTGGTCGAAGGCGCTGGAGGGTGAGGCACGAAAGAACGGCTTGGATCGACCCTCTGTCGCTCGCTGCATAGACGCCCCGTACCGTGTCGCGGGAAGGAAAAGCGCGCGGAGTGACCCGCGCGCGCTGGCCTCGCGGGTGGCAGGGCGCCACGGTAATGCTGGGTACGCAGCCCGTCAACGAAAAAAATCGCGCCTCGCCCCGGCACGGGGCCGGGACGTGCGCGCGTGACGATGGGGGCCGACGGCGTGGCGGGCGGGCCGGCGTCGCGGCGCCCGCCGGGCGCTCAGATCGGGTCCTTGGGGCGGGTCCGGGTGGTCGCCGTGAGGACGCCGATGCCGATCATGACGATGACGCCGACGCCGATCCAGGTCGGCGGAACGTTCAGCAGGTAGGCGCCGACCGCGAGGCCGACGATCACCAGCAGGAATCCGATCAGGTAGGTGCCGAAGGACGACATGCCGTGAATCCTCGGGTCGGGGGACAGGGGCGGCCGCGCCGCCCACTCGCCGGAGGGGCAAGTGCGGGGCCAGCCCGTCGCGCCCGCTGCATGGGGAGCGGCGCTGCGGGCTGCGGGCTGCGGATCCTGTCTCCTGCTTCGGCCTCCTCACGCCGGACCCAAACTGCAGAGAGCAGCAGGGATGAGAACCTGATAACGTCGGATGAAAGTCCGATGGCTCCGCGTGGCGGCGAGGAAGGTCGCACCATGCGGAGCCATCCGATCTTCATCCGACGTTATCCGATCTTCATCCCTGCTTCCGCCGTTCGGGTCCGGCGCGAGAATCCGAGGTGAACGAGGCCAGCTCTCGCAGCCCGGATCAGTCCCCGACCGCGACCAGCTGCGCGATCCCGTCCCGCATCCCGAAGCGGATCGCGTCGCTGCAGTCCGGCGTCCAGATGTCGATCCGGGTGCCCTTGATGGCCGATCCGGTGTCCTCGACCTTGAAGCGGCCGAGGTAGCGGCCCGCGGCGTAGAGCTCGACGTGGCGGGCCAGGGGGAAGACGCGCGGGTCGGCGGCGATGATCCCCGGGCGGACGTGGGTCCCGCGCCGGGTGCGGCCGCGCAGGCAGTAGGCGGAGAGCCGCACGTGCACCGGCTCGCCGGGACGCGCCCGCGTCAGCAGGGAGCGCAGCGCCGGCAGCCGCGGGCTGAGCACGCGCGGAAGCGCCAGGCGGGGCATGATGAGCCCGGAGGTCGCCACGCGCAGCGCCGCGAACGGGCGGGGCAGCTCGCGCGTGCGGGGCGCGGGGCGGGGCTTGACCACCTCCTTGGGAGGGACGGGCGGGCGCGCCGCGAGCACGGCCACCGGGGCGTGCTGCCAGTCGCCGATCACCGCGACGGGCTCGTGCCACTCGGCGACGTCCGCGCCCGTCGAGTCGGCCCCGGAGTCGTCCGTGCGGGTGGCGCGGAGCCCCTCGTCGAGGCGGGCGAGCGCCGCCAGCCCGGCGACGGCGACCCAGGCCATGACCGTCGTCACCAGCGAGGGGCGACGGCGCGGCCGGCGGCGGTCGACGGGGGGAGCGGTGTGCGGCGCCGTCACGCCGGACGTCCCGGGTCCCAGGCGGGCGCGAGCACGTCGCGCACGAGCGCGTCGGGCACCGGCACCGCCCACCGGCCGTCCGCGGGCGCCATGGCACCGATGCGGACGGGGAGCGCGTACTCGACGACCCCGGCGCGGGCCTTCTTGTCGCCGCGGGTGGCCGCCAGCACGGCCGCCGGATCGAGCACGGCGGGGCGCCCGCTCGGCAGCCCGACGGCGTCGAGCGTCCGGGCCACCGCGGCCGCGGTGCCGGGCTCGGCGATGCCGAGCGCCTCGGCGAGCCGCGATTCCAGCGCCATGCCGGCCGCGACGGCCTCGCCGTGGCGCAGCGCGAAGCCGCTCTCCGACTCGAGCGCGTGCCCGAGCGTGTGCCCGAAGTTCAGGATCTTCCGCATGCCGCCCTCCCGCTCGTCGTGTGCGACGACGGACGCCTTGATGGCCACGCTGCGCGCGACCATCCGTTGCAGGGACGCCAGCCAGCCCGCGCGGTCACCGACCGGGATCGCGTCGGCCCCGCCAACCAGGCTCGGCAGAAGCTCGGCGACCGTCCCGAAGTATTCCGTGTCGGCGATCACACCGTGCTTCACGCACTCGGCGGCGCCCGCCAGCAGGTCGCCGGCCGGCAGCGTCGCCAGGACGGCCGGATCGATGACGACGGCGGCCGGCGGGTGGAAGGCGCCCACGAGGTTCTTCCCCGCCGGCGTGTCGACGGCCGTCTTGCCGCCGACCGACGCGTCGACCATGGCCAGCAGTGTCGTGGGGACCTGCACGACCGGCACGCCGCGCATGAAGGTCGCGGCCACGAAGCCGGCCAGGTCGCCGACCACCCCGCCGCCGAGCGCTACGACGGTGGTGTCGCGCCCGCAGCCCGCGGCCAGCATGGCGTCGGTCAGCTCGGCCCAGCGCGCGCGCGTCTTCTCCGCCTCGCCGGGCGGCACGGTCAGCACGAGCGGCGCGCCGAGCCCCCCGAGCGCGGCGCGCACCCGGTCGAGGTGCAGCGCGCCCACGCGGGTGTCGGTGACGACGACCAGCCGGTGCGCCGGCGCGTGCGCTGCGACGGCCGCGCCGACCGCGTCGAGCGCCCCGCTGCCGATCCAGGCCGGGTAGGGGAGTCGCCCGCCGGCCGCGTCCACGAGCCCCGGCACCGGCGGCGCGTGCGCGCCCGCCGACCCCGGCCCCGCGTCGATCACCAGGTGACCTCGCCCGCCCCGGCGCGCCGGTTGGCGACGCGCGCGAGCATGAAGAGGAGGTCGGAGAGCCGGTTCAGGTACTGGATGACGAGCGCCGGCAGCTCGACCTCCTGCGCCAGCGTCACCACGCGCCGCTCGGCACGCCGGCAGATCGTGCGGGCCACGTGCAGCGCCCCCGACTTGGGCGTGCCGCCCGGGAGGATGAAGGAGCGCAGCGGCTCGAGCTCGTGCTCGCAATCGTCGATCGCGCGCTCCAGCTCCGCGATGCGCTCCTCGTCGATGCGCGCCTTCTGCAGCTGCTCGCGCATCTTCGCGTGGTCGGGGGTGGCGAGGAGCGCGCCGATCGCGAACAGGTCGCGCTGCACCGGCACGAGCACCTCGTCGATGCGCGGCATCAGCTCGATCGCGCGCGCGAGCCCCAGCGCCGCGTTCAGCTCGTCGACGTCGCCGTACGCCTCGACGCGCGGATGGTCCTTGGAGACGCGCCCACCGCCGAACAGGGCGGTGCCCCCGGTGTCGCCGGTGCGCGTGTAGATCTTCATGGTCATGGCGAAAACCTAATAACGGCGGGGCGGGTGGGGCGGGTCGGGAACAGCGGGAGTCGATACGACGGAGGCGGATCGGGCGGGTCGGATACGGCGGATCGGGAACGGCGGAATCGAGAACTGCGCACCCTGCTGCTGAACCCTGCGGCGAGACCTGACGGCGATACCTGACGGCGAGACCTGGCGGCGACGCCCGACGGCGACGCCCGACGGCGATGCCCGACGGCGATGCCCGACGGCGATGCCCGACCCCGAGAAGCCGCGGCGAGAGCGGTGCCGCCAGCGCACCACGCGTGGCCCCGCGGCCCGTCTGACCACGAGGGTGACATCGCCGCGTTCGGCCAGCCGGTTCGGCCAGCCGGTTCGGCCAGCCGGTTCGGCCAGCCGGTTCGGCCAGGCCGAGCGGAGAGGCCGAGCGGTGGCCGCCGTACCCGCCCCGCCGTATCCGCCTCCGCAGCACCCGACCCGCCGTACCCGTCCCCGCCTCACCCGTCCCCGCCTCACCCGTCCCCGCCTCACCCGCCCCGCCGTTATTAGCTTTTGGCCATGACCACGCATCCGATCGTCGACATCACCATCATCGGCGGCGGCCCGACCGGGCTGTTCGCCTCGTTCTATGCCGGCATGCGCGGCGCCACGGCGCAGGTCGTGGACGCCCTCGCGCAGCTCGGCGGACAGCTCACCGCGCTCTATCCCGAGAAGTACATCTTCGACGTCGCCGGCTTCCCGCAGGTGCTCGCGAAGGATCTCGTGAAGCAGCTGGTCGACCAGCAGGCGCGCTGGAACTTCCCGGCGCACCTCGGCCAGCGCGTCGTCGGGCTCGAGGAAGCCGACGGGGCGGACGGCAAGCACCTCGTGCTCGTCACCGAGACCGACCGCTTCCCGACGCGCGCGATCGTCGTCGCCGCGGGGATCGGCGCCTTCTCGCCGCGGCGCCTGCCGCAGGCATGCGCGGAGCCGTGGTACGGGCGCGGGATCTACGACGTCGTCACCGATCCCGACGCCTACGCGGGCCAGAAGGTGCTCATCATCGGCGGCGGCGACTCGGCGTTCGATTGGGCCACGCAGCTCGTCGGCAAGGCGTCGCACGTCGCGCTCGCGCACCGCACCGACCGCTTCCGCGCGCACGGCGCGACCGTGAGCGAGTTCGAGGCGCACGTGGCCGCGGGGCGCGCGTCGCTGCACACGTTCCACGAGCTGCACGAGATCCAGTGCAACAACGGGGACCCCGAGTGCTTCACGCACGTCGTGCTGCGGCAGACGCGCACGAAGGAGCTGACGCCGATCGAGGCCGACGTCGTGCTGCCGATGCTCGGCTTCGTCAGCGACCTCGGGACGCTCACCGAGTGGGGGCTGACGCTCGAGAAGGACGAGATCGTGGTGAACTCGCAGATGGAGACGGGGCGCGCGGGCGTCTACGCCGCCGGCGACATCACGACGTATCCCGGGAAGCTCAAGCTGATCGCGTCGGGCTTCTCGGAGGCGGCGATCGCCGTCAACCAGGCGGTGCACTACGTCTACCCCGAGAAGAAGGTCACCCCCGGCCACAGCTCGAACCTCGCGGTCTTCGGGCAGAAGGACGACTAGGATGCCGCCCCGCGCCTCGAGCGCGGCCGGGCTGCTCGCGGCGCTCGTCGCCGCGCCGCTCGCCGCACAGTCGCCGCAGCCGCCGGCGGGGTGCACGTACGACACGTGCGCGCTGCGGCGCGAGGGCGTGTTCTTCGGCCAGCGCATCGTGGCGGGCGTCGACGGACGCGTGGTCGCGCGGCAGGGGTTCGCGGGCTTCCGCCTCGACTCGGCGCTCGCCACGTCGCCGCGCGCGCTCGCCGAGGCGCGCATCCACCGCCGCGAGGCCGGCGTCGCGGGGGCGCTGTTGCTCGCGGGCTCCGTCCTCGGCGCCGTGGCGCTGGTCGACGCGGCGCGCGACGGGGACGAGCTCACCGGCTCGCGGGCCACGATGCTGGTCGGCGGCGCCGCGCTGTCGGTCGTCGGCGGGTGGCGCGCGCAGATCGCCGACCGTGCGCTCAACCGCGCGCTCTGGTGGTTCAACCGCGACCTGCCGCGCTGAGCGCGCGCGGCCTCAGAGCAGGTCGCTGACCGGCAGCGCGTCGCCCTCGGCGAAGCGCGTGGGGCGGAACGGGCGCGCGTCGAGCGCGCCCGTTCCGCCGTCCAGGATCAGCTCCGCGACCAGCTGCCCGATCGCCGGCGCGTGCATCACGCCGTGCCCCGACGAGCCGTTCGCGAGGACGAGGTTCGGACAGGCGTCGTCGACGCCGAGGACCAGCGTCTTGTCGGGCGACATCTCGTAGAGCCCCGTCCAGTGCGCGGCGTCGTCGAACGGCACGGTGCGCAGCGCCGGCACGCGCGCGTCGGCGAAGGCGCGCACCGCGTCGAGCCAGGGGCGGTGCAGCGCAAGGTCGAACGGGTCGTCGCCCGCGCCGGGCGTGTCGATCGGCCAGTTGAGCAGCGCGCGGCCGTCGCGCACGCGCAGGTGGAAGGCGTCGCGCGTCCAGATCGTCATCGGGAAGCCGTCGTCGAGCGGCGCGGGCACCGGCTGCGTGACGGCGATCTGCCGGCGCACGGGACGCACCGGCAGGTCGACCCCGGCCAGCCGCGCGAGCGCGCCGGCCCAGGCGCCGGCGGCGTTCACGACCACGTCGGGCGTCCACGAGTCGCCGTCCGCGTGCACGCGCACGATGCGCCCGTCCGGCGCGCGCTCGAGGACGGCGACCCGCGCGCCCCAGCGCACGCGGGCGCCGCGGCGGAGCGCGTCGTCCAGGTAGCCGCGCAGGATCCCCATCGGGCGGATCGTGCCGTCGGTGGGGCACCACGCCGCGCCCACCGCGCCGTCGAGCCGCACGTGCGGGTTGAGCGCCGCGGCCTGCTCGGGCGTCAGCTCCACGGGATCGGCGGCCCCGCACGCGTGCTGCACCGCGCGCGCGGCGCAGCACGCGGCCAGCGCCGCGGCGTCGTGGGCGAGGAAGAGGTAGCCGACCGGCCGGTAGCCGGCGTCGCCGCCGGTGTCGTCGGCGAAGCGGAGGAGCTTCTCGCGCGCCAGCAGCGACAGCCGCACGTTGGGCGCCGTCGCGAACTGCACGCGGAAGCCGCCGGTCGCGCGTGCGGTGCTGCCCGCGCCCGGGCCCTCGCCCGCGTCGAGCAGCAGGACGTCGCGCACGCCGCGCGACGCGAGATGCCAGGCGACGCTGGCGCCGATCACGCCGGCGCCGACGATCAGCACCGACGGTGCACGCGACGGGGAGGTGACGGACATGGCGCGCTACGATACCGCGCCGAGCCCCGGTCCGTCAGAGCGGGCTCCGCTCCGCTCCGGTCACCCCGTGATGCGCAGCAGCCGCTGGATCAGCGCCCGCGTGCGCGGGCCGTACGGGGGGCGGAACATGCCGCCGGCGGCGAGTCGGCTCTGCAGGAAGACGCCCTTCTTCTTCGAGAAGGTCTGGAAGCCGTCGAAGCCGTGGTAGTGCCCCATGCCGCTGGGCCCCACGCCGCCGAAGGGGAGGTTGTCCTGCGCCAACTGCAGCAGCACGTCGTTGACCGCCGCGCCGCCCGACGTCGTGCGCGCCAGCACGTCGTCGATGCGGCGGCGGTCGACGTCGAAGTAGTAGAGCGCGAGCGGGCGCGGGCGCGCGTTGACGTAGGCGATGGCGTCGTCGAGCGCGTCGTACGGCACGACCGGGAGGATCGGCCCGAAGATCTCCTCCTGCATCACCGCCATCTCGTCGGTCGCGCCCACGACGACGGTCGGCGGGAAGACCTTCGCCTCCGGCGGGAAGCGCTCGCCCGCGGGGTTCACGACCTCCACGCGGGCGCCGCGCGCGCGGGCGTCGTGGGCGAGCGCCTGCAGCCGCTCCCAGTGCCGGTGCGTCACGATGCGCGTGTAGTCGCGCGTGTCGACCAGCCGGGGATAGAGCGCCGCGCTCGCGCGCTGCACCTCGTCCACGAACTCGGCGACGCGGTCGCGCGGCACGAGCGCGTAGTCGGGCGCGACGCAGGTCTGCCCCGCGTTGTAGAGCTTCCCCGTCATGATGCGCTCGGCCGCGCGCGCGAGCGGCGCGTCGCGGTGGACGATGACCGGCGACTTGCCGCCCAGCTCCAGCGTGACGGGGGTGAGGTTCTCGCTCGCCGCGCGCATCACGAGCTTCCCGACGCGCGTCGATCCCGTGAAGATCAGGTGGTCGAACGGGAGGGCGGAGAAGGCGGCGGCGACGTCGGCGTCGCCCGTCACGCCGGCGACGTACTCGCGCGGGAAGCGCTCGGCGAGGATGTCGGCGATCAGCGCGGCGGTGCGCGGCGTGATCTCGGACGGCTTCACCATCACGTGGTTGCCCGCCGCCAGCGCGCCGACGATCGGCGACAGCGAGAGCAGCAGCTGGTAGTTCCACGCCCCGATCACGCCGACGACGCCGAGCGGCTGGTACTGCACGCGGGCGCGCCCGGGGAGGAGGAACCAGGCCGGGCGCACGGCGCGCGGGCGCATCCAGCGCCGCAGCTTCCGGCGCGCGTTCCCGATCTCGTCGAGCAGGGGAAAGAGCTCGAGGAGGAGCGTCTCCTCCGCCGCCCGGCCGCCGAAGTCCTCGGAGACCGCGTCGACGAGCGCGTCCTGGTGCTCGCGCACCGCGTCGCGCAGCGTCGCGAGCGCCTGCATGCGCCGGTCGTAGTCGGGCGCGCCGCGCGCGAAGGCCGCGCGCTGCAGCGCGAGGAGGGCGCGCAGCTCGCGTTGCGCGTCGAGCGCGGGCGGGGCGGCGTCGCCGAGGTCCGCCTCGGTGGCGATGGTGCTCATCGGGCCTCCCCGCGCGGCGCGCGTCGGATCAGTCGTAGCGGACGCGCGGATCGGTCTTCGCGTACGCGACGTCGGTCAGCAGGTTCACGAGCACGAACACGGCGCTGAGGAAGAGCACCGCGCCCTGGATCGCCGGCAGGTCGCGGCGGCCGATCGCGTTGACGACGTAGCGGCCGAGCCCCGGCCAGCTGAAGATCGTCTCCGTCAGGATGCTCCCGGTCAGGTAGTAGCCGAAGTCGAGGCCGAGCACCGTGACGACCGGGATGAGCGCGTTGCGCAGCGCGTGGCGCATGGTGACGCCGCGCTCCCCGAGCCCCTTCGCGCGGGCCGTGCGCACGAAGTCGCTGTTGAGCACCTCCAGCATCGCCGAGCGGGTGACGCGCGCGAGGAAGGCGATCGAGCGCATGCCGAGGGCCAGCGCGGGCAGCACGAGGTACTCGAAGCCGCCGTAGCCCGACGCGGGGAGCCAGCGCAGCTGCACCGAGAAGAGGAGGATGAGCAGCAGGCCGACCCAGTACACGGGAAACGAGATCCCCAGGTACGCGCCGCCGAGCGCGAGCCGATCCGCCCAGCCGCCCGGCTTCCGCGCGCTGACGACGCCGAGCAGGATGCCGAGCACCGACGCGAACGCCATCGCCGTCCCGGCGAGCAGCAGCGTCTTGGGGAAGCGCTCGGCGATGTCGCTGGCGATCGGGCGGTTGGTGATGAACGAGCGACCGAGGTCGCCGCGCAGCACGCCCGCCGCGTAGTGCGCGAACTGCTGCGGGAGCGGGTCGTCGAGCCGCAGCTCCTCGCGCAGCCGCTGCACCGTCGCGGGGTCGGCGCGCTCGCCGACGATCTCGGCCACCGGATCGCCGGGCGCGACGAAGAGGAGCAGGAAGGTCACGACCAGCACGCCGGCGAGCGTGGGGATCGCGAGGAGGAGGCGGCGGAGGATGAAGGACAGCATGGCGGTCTACTCCACGCTCGACGCTCCACGCTCGACGCTGCCCCCGTCCCGACGACGGAGCGAGCGTCGAGCGTGGAGCGTCGAGCGTCGAGGGGACATCGGCATCACCGCGTCCCCGTCGCGTCGATCTTCACGTTCTGCCAGCGCTGGCCGTTGAAGATCGTCGGCACCTGGAAGCCGCGGATCCACGGCTGCACGGCGTACAGCTCGTTGTAGTGGAACAGGTAGATCATCGGCGCGTCGCCGTAGGCGAGGACGTCGGCCTGGCGCGAGAGGGCGGCGCGCTGCGCGTCGTCCTGCGTGCGGCGGGCGAGCAGGATCAGGCTGTCAACCTGCGCGTTGCCGTAGAACGAGTAGTTGCCGCCCACGCCCTTGCTCGCCGAGTGGAGCAGCGGGTAGAGGAAGGCGTCGGCGTCCGGGTAGTCGGCGTACCAGGTCTTCACGAACAGGTCCGCCTGGCCGTTGCGCGCGGCCTCGCGCACCGCGGAGGCGTCGCGCTGCACGAGCTTCGTGCGGACGCCGGCGGCGTTCAGGTAGCCCTGGATGCTCTGCGCGAGGCGGGCGATCGTCGCGTCCTGCGAGGACCAGAGCTCGACGTCGATGCCGTTCGGGAAGCCGGCGGCGGCGAGCAGCTGCTTCGCCTTGGCCACGTCGTAGGCGTAGGGCGCGCGCGTCGTGTCGGCGCCCTCCAGCGACGGGGCGATGACGCTGGCCGCCTGCCGCCCACGGCCGGCGAGCAGCTGCTCGAGGATCGTGCGCGTGTCGACCGCGTGGTTGAGCGCCTGCCGCACGCGCGGGTCGCCGAGCGGGCCGCGCGTGGTGTTGATCGCCACGTGGTAGAGGATGAGCGCGGGCGCGGACTGGAGGCGCGCGCTCTTCTCGTCGGTCTGCTCCCAGCTGCGCGTCTCGCCCTCGGGCACCTGCAGCACGTCGACCGTGCCGCTCTCGAACTCGGCGACGGCGGTGCTGGGCTCGGGGATGATGCGCGCGATGAGCGTGTCGGCGCCCGGCTGCTGGCCCCAGTACTTCTCGAAGCGCGCGAACTTCACGTAGTCGTCGTGCTTCCACTCGACGAACTTCCACGGGCCGGTGCCGATCGGCTGCTGCCCGAAGTCGGGGCCGACCTTCGCGGGGACGATCGCGGCGACCGGCATCGCGAGCAGCTTGGGGAAGATCGCCAGCGGCTCGGTGAGCGTGATGACGACCGTGCTGTCGTCCGGCGCGCGCACGCCGGCGAGCGACGTCGCCTTCCCCTCGGCGAACTCGCGCGCGCCGCGGATCGGATAGAGGGGCCAGCCGCGCCCGCCGCGCACGGCCGGGTCGAGGGCGCGCTGGAAGCTCGACGCGACGAGCGAGGCGCGCACCGGCGCGCCGTCGTGGAAGGTGACGCCCGGCCGCAGGTGGAAGGTGTACGTCAGCCCGTCGGGCGAGACCTCCCAGCGCGAGGCGAGCGCCGGCTCGACGCGCGCGTCGGGGGTGAAGCGCACCAGGCCATCGAACAGGTAGCTCACCGCGCGCCCCGTGGGCACGTCGGTGGAGAGCGCCGGGTCGAGCGAGCGCGGGTCGTAGGTGTCGCGCGAGTCGACGAAGGCGCGGCGATCGGGCGCCGCGTCGCCGCCGCGGCAGGCGGAGAGCGCGGGCGCCGCCACGAGTGCGGCGGCGAGGGCGAAGCGGGTGGAGCGGGGCGGCCGGCGCATGGCGAGACGGGCGGGGTGGGGGCGGTGACGCCGGTCACTCGGCGACGCGTCGTCACGGCGCAGGATGTGCGCCCGGGGCGACGCGGTTGACACAAGCGATTCAGGCGCGTGAACTTACCCGGCCGTCCCGAGGCCAGTCAAACACCCGTGAGCTATCTCCTCTACGCCGACGATCACGAGCAGATGCGCCTGATGGTGCGCGACCTGCTGGAGGCGTCGGGCCACGAGGTGGCGCTCGCGCCCGACGGACCGTCGGCGCTCGCGCAGCTGCGGGCGCGCGAGCCCGACCTGCTGATCCTCGACGTGGCGATGCCCGGGATGTCCGGCTTCGACGTGTGCCGCGCGGTGAAGCGCAACCCCATGACCGCGCGCATCCCCGTGCTGATGCTGACCGCCGAATCGGACATCGACGCGAAGGTCGAGGGCTTCGACGCCGGCGCCGACGACTACCTGGCCAAGCCGTTCAACCCGCGCGAGCTGCGCGCGCGCGTCAACGCGCTCGTGCGCCTCGTGCGCCGCGAGAGCGACCGCAACCCGACGAGCGGGCTCCCCGGCAGCCGCGCGATCGACGACGAGCTGGCGCGCCGCGCCGAGCGCGGGCAGCCGTTCGCGGTGTGCTACCTGGACGTCGACCACTTCAAGCCGTTCAACGACGTCTTCGGCTTCGCGATCGCCGACGCGGTGATCCGCGACGCCGGGCAGGCGCTCCAGGACTCGGTCACCGCGACCGGCGGCGCGCTCGGCCCCGACGGCGACTTCGCGGGCCACATCGGCGGCGACGACTTCCTGCTCCTCACCACGCCGGCGCGCGCCGAGCCGCTGGTGCGCGAGGCGCAGCGCGCCTTCCGCCGGCTCGTCGAGCAGCGGGTGGGGAGCGAGACGGTCGCGCGCGGGCGCTTCACCGGGCTCGATCGCCAGGGGACGCTGCGCGAGTTCCCGCTCGCCACGCTGACCGCCGTCGTGCTGCTCGTGGATGCCGTGCGCTGGCGGTCCAGCGTCGACCTGGGCGTCCGCGCCGCCGACGCCAAGCGGCGGGCGAAGGCGACGGGGGCCGGCACCGTGCTCGTGGAGCGTCTGTGAAGACCAAGCCGACCAAGCAGGAGCGCGAGCGCGCCGCCGACGTGGCGCATCGCGAGTCGGCGACGGCGTTCGTCATGCGCCGCCGCCTCGATCGTCCGACCGCGCTCACCGCCGCCGGCGTCGGCGCGGCCGTGGGGCTCGTGACCGCCTACCTGACGTCGATCTGGCTCGCCCGCGCGCCGCTCGAGGCGACGCGCGAGCCCGCGCCTCCGCGCGGCCGCCCGCGCGCGTGAGGGGCGTCCGCTCCGTCGTCCGTCGGGCGGTCGCCCGGCTGGCGGCCGCGTGCCTGCTCGGCACGGCGGCCGCCGCGGGCGCGCAGGCGCAGGACGTCGCCTGCGAGGCGGGCGACCGCGAGGTGCGCGCGCTGCGCTTCGACGGCAACCGCGCCTTCTCCGACGCGGAGCTGGGCGCGGTCGTCGTGACGACGCCGTCGTCGGTGGCGAGCCGGCTGCGCATCGTCGGCACGCGCCGCTGCCTCGATCCCGACGAGTTCCCGCGCGACCTGCTGCGCCTGCAGGCGTACTACCGCCGCCGCGGCTATCCGCGCGCGGAGGTCGACACGACCGTGCGCACGGTGGCGCCGCACGCGGTCGCGGTGACGTTCCGGATCGCCGAGGGGCCGCCGCTCCGCCTGGACTCGCTCGCGATCCTGGGGCTCGAAACCGTCCGCGGCGGCGCGCAGCTGGTGCGCGAGTTTCCGATGCGACCGGGCGGCGTGTTCGACCGCAACCTGCTGGAGGCGGGGCGCGACACGATCATCGCGCGGCTCCGCGACGCCGGCTACCCGGCGGCCGACGCGCTCCCCGAGTGGACGACCGACCAGACGACGATGACCGCCACCGCCACGGTGCGCTTCGTCCCCGGGCCGTTCACCCGGCTGGGGCGGATCACCGTGGTCGCCGACACGACGGGCGGACGCGCGCCGCGGATCCCCGAGACGGTCGTCCGGCGCACGCTCGGCCTGCGCACGGGCGACACGTTCAGCGCCGCCGACATCGTCGAGGCGCAGCGCACGCTCTACCAGACCGACGCCTACCGGCGCGTCGAGATCCGCGTCGACACGGCCACGAGCGTCGCCGACTCGGTGGCGAACCTCGTCGTGACGGTCACCGAGGGCGACCTGCGCGCGGCGCGCGTGTCGGCCGGCTGGGCGACGCTCGACTGCTTCCGCACGCAGGGCGACCTGACGAGCTACTACTTCCTGCCGCGCGCGCAGCGGCTGGAGCTGACGGGCCGCATCTCGCGCATCGGCATCGGCGACCCGCTCGACGGTGCCGAGGCGCTCTGCCCGCAGGCGCGGGACGACATCTACAGCGACAAGCTGAACTACTACGTGGGCGCGACGATCCGGCAGCCGCGCCTCTTCCGGCTGCGGCGCGTGCCGTCGCTGACGCTCTTCACCTCGCGCGTCTCGGAGTACAACGCCTTCCGCCGCACGACGGCGGTCGGCGCGCTCTTCTCGCTCGCCAGCCGCACGGGCTCGCGCCTGCCGAGCACCTTCACGTACCAGCTGGAGCTGGGGCGCACGACGGCCAACGCGGCGGTGTTCTGCGCGGTGTTCTCGGCGTGCAGCGACGACGCGCGCAACTTCCTCGCGCGCTCGCTGCCGCTCGGCGCGGTGGGCTACTCGCTGCTGCGCGACCGCACGAACGACCCGCTGAACCCGACGCGCGGCTCGTCGCAGCGGCTGTCGCTGCGCCACTCGTCGGCGGTCACGGGCTCGGACCCGTCGCAGCGCTTCACGAAGGCGGTGCTCGACGCGTCGTGGTACCGCACGCTCAACGGGAGCGCGCTGGTCATCGCGCACGTGCAGGGCGGGGCGCTGTTCGGCGGCGCGCCCCCGCAGGAGCGCCTGTTCGCCGGCGGGCCGACGACGGTGCGCGGCTTCCGCCAGAACGAGCTCGGGCCGGTCGTGTACCTCGTGCCGCGCACGGACTCGCTGGTCAACCCGATCACGGGCGAGAAGAACTACTTCGCCGATCCCGAACGCGTGCCGGTGGAGCGGACGATCCCGGTGGGCGGCAACTCGCTGATCGTCGCCAATCTGGAGATGCAGCTCAGGAGCCCGGTGCTGCCGGAGCTGCTCGCCCTCGCGCTGTTCACCGACGCCGGCGCCGTGTGGGACCGCAAGGTGAAGACGGCCGACGTGCAGGGGCGGCTCCGCTACACGCCGGGCGCCGGCGTGCGCATCCGATCGCCGTTCGGGGCCATCCGCATCGACCTCGGCTACAACCCCTACGACCCGATCGGGGGCGCCGCGTACTACATCCGGAGCCCGGAGCGGCGCGCGGACGGGACGACGCAGCAGGAGCTGTACTGCGTCGCCCCGCCGAACGACTTCCTGATCGTCGGCCCGACGCCGCCGGACGTGCAGCCGGTACAGCAGGTCCCGGCCGGGAGCAGCTGTCCGACGGACTTCCGTCCGCAGCCGTCGCGCGGCTTCCTCAAGCGGCTGAACCCGTCGATCTGGATCGGGCAGGCGTTCTGAGGGCCGGGGACGGCGGATCGGATACGGCGGGGACGGATGCGGCGGGGACGGATGCGGCGGGGACGGGTGAGGCGGGAACGGGTGGGGCGGGGGCGGCGAGCGTTGCCGCCGCCTGCCATGGGCCTTCCGCCTTCCGCCGCCTTCCTCCACCGCTTCTGCCGCTTCTGCCGCTTCTGCCGCTTCTGCCGCTTCTCTCGCGGCGTTCAGTCGGCGGCGCGGCGCTTGAAGAGGCAGCGGCGCACGTCCTCCGACAGGGTGTAGCCCTTCGGACCCTGGCAGCTCACCAGCTCCCACCCGAACTCCCCGAGGGCGGTGAACAAGCGGGACTCGCCGCCGCGCAGCAGCTCGACCGGGACGCCGATCGCCGCGGCGAAGGCGGCGTCGCCCCGGGCGCCGACGCTCTGCCCCGGCGCGGCCCAGCCGTGGCGGTTGGACGAGAGGTCGTACTTGTACTCGGCGTACTCCCAGCGCGGGGCGCCGGCGGGGCGGGGGCCGAGCTTCGCGGCGCGGATCGAGTCGGCGGCGGTCGGTGCGGCCGGCGCCTGAGCGCGGGCGGGCGTCGGGAGCGTCGCGGCGAGCAGCAGGGCGAGGGCGGCCGAGACGGCGGCGGTGCGGGGAAGCGACATCCTGGTGCGGAAGGAAGGATGAGTCTGGGGCGGTGCAGCCTGTCGCGGCCTTATAGTCGAGCCTGGACGCTCCGGGTTCCACGCCGCCCCGGGGCGGCGCGTGCGCCCCATGGGAACCCGTGAACAGGAACGGCCGGGCCGGGTAGCCCAGCGAGCGCGACCACCGCGCTCCCGAGTCCCCTCCGCGCACGGTATCGTTCGCGGTTCCCGGCGCGCCGCCCCGCGCGTGTGCCGCCGGGCACCCCGGGAGGTCGCGCCAGCCGACCTCCCCACGCCGGCGTTCGCAGTCCCCGACCTCCCCGTCCGCCCTCCGTGTCCCGCCGTCGCACCGTCGCCCTCGCCAGCGCCGCCGTCCTGCTCGCCCTGTGCGTGCTGGCCGTTGGGCTGGTCGTGGGGGTCACGCGGTCGCGCATGGGCCAGGACTGGGTGCGCACCACGCTGCTCGAGGTGCTCGCGCCGCGCGTGCGCGGGACGCTCCACGTGGGGCGCATCAGCGGCAACTTCCTCGGCGGCGTCACCGTCGACTCGATCGAGATCCGCGGGCCGGACGACTCGCTGTTCGTGGCCGCCGCGCGCGTCCGCGTCGCGTACGACGTCCGCGACCTGATCGACCGCCGCGTGCTGCTCCGCCGCGTCGAGGTCGAACGCCCCGTCGTGCGGCTCTCGCAGGCGGAGGACGGCGTCTGGAACTACAAGCGCGTCTTCGCGAGCGGCGGCCCGTCGGGACCGAAGACCGGGCGCGGCTTCGGCGACTACGTCGTCGCCGACTCGGTGGTGGTGCGCGACGGCGCGTTCATCCTCACGATGCCGTGGCACCCGGCCGACTCGCTGCGCGGCGCGCGGCGCGACAGCGCGATCGTGCGCAACCTCGCGCGCACCGACGCCGAGATCCGGCGCCGCGGGCGCGGGTTCACGCGCACGTGGCGGTGGACGAACGGCGACGTGGCGCTCGCCCACGCGCGCCTCGCCGATCCGGACACGGCGGGGCGTCGCTTCGTCATCGGGCGCCTCGACGTCGACGAGAGCGATCCGCCGTTCCGCTGGCGCAACGTGCGCGGCGACGTGCGCTGGCTCGGCGACTCGATCTGGGCGGAGGTGCCGCACTGGGACCTCGCCGGCTCCACGGGGACCGCGCGCGCGAAGATCGTGTGGGGGAGCGACCTGCCGATGCGCTACGACGTGCGCGTGATCGGCGACTCGGTGTCGCTGCGCGATGTCGCGTGGGTCTACCCGACGCTGCCGCGCACCGGCGGCGGGCGCCTGACGCTCACGATCCGCAACGACCCGCGCAACCTGCGCATCATCGAGTACGGGCTGCACGACATGGACGTGCGCACCACGCGGTCGCGGCTGCGCGGGACGATGACGTACGCGGTCGGCGGGCCGGTGCTCGGCGTGAAGGACCTCGATCTGCGCGCCGAGCCGGTCGACTTCGACCTGATCCGCGCGCTGAACGGCAAGCCGTTCCCCTACGACTGGCAGGGCACGATCACCGGCACGGTGAAGGCGCGCGGCGGCCCGCTCGACCGCTTCGTCGTCGACGACGCGCGCTTCACCTTCGCGGACCGCAACGTGCCGGGCGCGATCACGCGCGGCACCGCGCGCGGAGGGCTCGACATCCTCTTCCCTGCGTTCACGCGCTTCCACGGGCTGCGCGTGGACGTCGCGCAGCTCGACCTGCGCACGCTGACGTACCTCAACCCGAACTTCCCGCGCATCGGCGGGCTGGTGGCCGGGCGCGCCACGCTCGACTCGTCGTGGCTGGACGTGCGCTTCCGCGAGGCGGACCTGACGCACACGGACGGCCCCGCGCCGGCCTCGCGCTTCACGGGCGACGGGCGCGTGACGTTCGGCGACCAGTTCATGACGTACGCGCTGAACCTGCAGGCGCAGCCGCTCTCGCTCGACGCGCTCGCGCGCTCGTACCCGGCGCTGCCGCTGCGCGGGCTGCTCGCCGGCCCGCTGCGCGCGACGGGCACGGTCGACGCGCTGCGCGTGGCGACGACGCTCACCGGCGAGGCGGGAACGCTGCGCTTCGACGGCACGATCGACGCCTTCGAGCCCGCGTACGGCGCGACGGGCGCGATCGGCGTCGCGCAGCTCGACCTGCGCCGCCTGCTCGGCGACCAGCGCCTGCCTGCGACCTCGCTGACGGCGAACGGCACGGTGAACGCCGTCGGCAGCGGACCGTCCGACCTCGCGGGCGCGCTGCAGCTCACGCTCGACCGCTCGCTCGTCGACGGCACGCGGCTCTACGGCGGCTCGGCGCGCCTCGGCTTCTCGGACGGTCGCCTGCGCGTCGACACGCTCGACGTCGAGAGCACGGCCGCGCGCCTGATCGCGACGGGCGGGCTGGGGCTCACGAGCGCGCGCACCGACTCGCTGCGCATCCGCGTGGTCGCCGACTCGCTCGGCGGGCTGCGGCGCTGGCTGCTGGCGAACAGCGCCGGCACCGATCCGTCGGGCGCCGACTCGCTGAGCGGCACGCTGCGCATGGAGGGCGTGCTCGCCGGCACGATCGACACGACGCGCGGCTCGCCGGGGCTCGCGCTCGACGCGCGGCTGGAGGGCGAGGCGCTGGCGTTCGGGCGCACGCGCGCCGCGCTCGTCGACGCGCGGCTCGCCGGGCACGACCTGCTGCGCACCGCGGCGCTCTCGCTCACCGCGTCGGCCGACTCGCTGCTCGTCGGCGGGCTGTCGCTCGCGCGCGCCGAGGGGCGGCTCGCGATGGACTCGCTGCGCACCGACTCGCTCGGGGCGCCGCGCGTCGGCACCTGGTCGGTGCGCGCCGGCAGCGACTCGGGCGCGGCGCTGACGGCGGTCGGCCGCGCGCGGCTGGCGACCGACAGCAGCGTGCTGCTCGTCGACTCGGCGCGCCTCGCGGTGGCCGCGGGGCGCGAGTACGCGCTCGCGGGCCCGGCGCGCCTGCTGACGCGCCGCGCGGGCAACGCGCTCGTGCTCGACTCGCTCGTGCTGCGCGACGGCGCGGGCGCGCGCATCGCCGTCGCCGCGCAGCTGCAGGACGCGGGCGCCGTGTTCGGCGCGCTCGCGCTCGACGGCGTGCCGATCGCCGACCTCGCGCGCGCCTCGGGGCTCGTCGGCGCGGGCGACCCGACGGGTGCGCCGGGCGCCACCACCGCGCCCGCGGCGTCGTACGGCGGCCGCCTGACGTTCGGCGCGACGCTCGCCGGCACGCGCGCGCTGCCGCTGCTCTCGCTGCGCGCCGAGGCGCGCGACGCGACGCTGGCCGGCGTCGCGGTGGAGCGCGTGACGGCGGACGGCAGCTACGGGGCGCGCCGGCTGGTCGCGAACCTCGGGCTGTTCCGCGAGGGGCGGCAGCTGCTCACCGCGAACGCCGCGCTCCCGATCGACCTCGCGCTCGTGCCGGGCACGCGCCGCCTGCCCGACGACACGCTGCGCGGCGTGCTGCGCACCGACTCGCTCGACCTCGCGCTGTTCGGCGCCGTCGTCCCCGGGCTGCGCGACGTGACGGGGCGCATGCGCATCGGCCTCGACCTGGGCGGCACGTGGGAGCGGCCGCGCCTCTTCGGCGCGCTGCGGCTCGACAACGGCGCGGCGACGGTGACGCCGGCCGGCATCCGCCTGCAGGCGCTCGCCGCCGACGTCGCGCTCGAGGGCGACAGCGTCGCGCTCCGCCGCGTCTTCGCGCGCAGCGGCGGCACCGGCGACACGCTCGCGCTCACCGGCTTCGTGCGCCTCACCTCCGCCGACAACCCGACGTTCGGGCTGCGGCTCGCGGCGCGCAACTTCCTCGCGATCGACCGCCCGCGCCTCGCCACGCTCTGGATCTCGACGCCGGAGCCGGTGAGCGTCACGGGGCCGTACCTCGCCGCCGTCGTGCGCGGCGCGGTGCGCGCGGAGCGCGGGCGCATCTACATCCCGGAGCTGATCGACAAGCGCATCGTCGACCTCAACGAGTATCGCGACGTCGTCGACACGACGGTCGGCCAGAACCGGCGGCTGATCCCCGCGCCCAGCGCCTTCGTCGAGAACCTCACGCTCGACGACGTGCGGCTCGAGGTGGGCGACGACGTCTGGCTGCGCTCCCCCGAGGCGAACATCAAGCTGGGCGGCACGCTGGCCGTCACGCGCGCCGTCGCGCGCGGCGGCAGCTTCGCCGGCGCGGGGCGCGACCAGGCGCAGCTCGCGCTGCTCGGCGCGCTCGGCGTCACGCGCGGCACGTACCGCCTGAACCTCGGCTTCGCGCAGCCGATCTTCGAGGTCGAGCCGGGGACGCTGCGCTTCTTCGGCACGCCGGACCTCAACCCGACGCTCGACGTGCGCGCGGTGCACGTGGTGCGGCAGGTGCGCAGCGGCACCAACCGCCCCGACGTGCGCGTGCAGGTCAACATCGGCGGCACGCTGAACCAGCCGACGCTGCGCCTGTCGAGCGCCGACAACCCGCCGATCCCGGACACGGACCTGATCAGCTACCTCGTCACCGGCGAGCCCGCATCGGCGGTGCTCGGGCAGACGCAGGGGCGCGAGCAGGGCGCCGCGCTCGCCCTGCGCCTGGCGGGCAGCCTGCTCTCGGGCGCGCTGACGCAGGGCGGCCCGTTCGACGTCGTTCAGGTGCAGACGGCCGGCCTCTCGGGCGACGCGTCGGGCTTCCTGCGCAGCAGCGGCGACATCCTCTCGCGCACGCGCCTGGGATTCGGCGGGCAGCTCGGCCGCCGCACCTTCTACACGTTCACGACGGGGCTCTGCGGCCTCAACTCGCCGACCGAGGCGGGCTCGCTCGCCCTGTTCGCGAACGGGTTGGGCTTCAAGATCGAGCGCCGCCTGACGCCGACGCTGAGCGTGGAGCTGGGCCTCGAGCCGGGCTCGGTGCAGCAGGCCTGCCTGCGCGGCACGTCGACGCGCTCGTACCAGCAGACCCCGACGCAGGGCGGCATCGACTTCTTCCGGCGGTGGAGCTTCTGAGGGACGAACCCTCGAGCGCCGAGCGTTCGGCGCTGAGCGCTCAGGGACGGTCGTCGATCCGGACGGTCCTGCTGATCGTCAATCCCGCCGCCCGCCAGGCGGCGGCGCGCGAGGCCGACGCGCGCGAGGCGTTCGCGCGGGCGCGCGTGGAGTGCCGGGTCGCGCGCACCGAGAGGGCGGGGCACGCCGCCGAGCTGGCGGCCGCGCGCGACGCGGACGTCGACGCGGTGTTCACGCTCGGCGGCGACGGCACCGTGATGGAGGTCGTCGGCGCGATGGCGCACGGCGACACGCCCGTGGGGATCCTGCCGGGCGGCACCGGCAACCTGCTCGCGCGCACGCTCGCCGTCCCGCTGCGCGTGCCCGACGCGGTCGCGTCGCTGCTGCGCGGGCGCGTGGCGCGGATCGACCTGGGCGTCGTGGCGGTCGACGGCGGCGCGCCGCGGCGCTTCGCCTTCGCGGCGGGGATCGGGATCGACGCGCGGATGATCGAGGAGACGCCCGTGCGCTGGAAGCGGCGGCTCGGCGTGCTGGCCTACGCGCTGACCGCGGCGCGGGCCGTGGCGGCGCGCGACCGCTTCGCGGTCCACGTGGTCGTCGACGGGACCGAGGAGCTGCGACGGGACGCCGCGGCGGTGATGATCGTCAACTTCGGCGCGGTGCTCGGGGACCTCTTCCACTTTGGCCCCGGGATCCGCGCCGACGACGGGCGGCTGGACCTCTGCCTCTTCTCGCCGGAGACGTTCGGCGACGCGGTGCGCGTGATGTGGCGGCTGGTCCGGAAGGACTTCCGCGACGACCGGTGCCTCGTCTACCGTGCAGGACGCGAGTTCCGCGTGGAGACCGTGCCGACGCGCGCGGCCCAGGCGGACGGCGAGCTGCTCGGTCGCACGCCGCTCGTGGCGCGGGTCGAGCCGCTCGCCGCCACCCTGCTCGTTCCCGCCTCCTAGCCGCACCCGCCGACGCGCGCCGCCTCCCCGGCGGCCCGCCCCGCGCCCGCCGATGACCGATTCCGAACCCGCCGACGCCGCATCCGTGGCGGAGCCGACGCCCGCGTGCGCCGATCCGGGCACGGTGCTGCGCATCGTCGCCGACGCGACGGCCGCCGCAGCCGCGGGCGCGGGAACGGACGCCCGCCTCCGGGCGCTGCTGGCGGGGATGCGTGCGCTCGGCTTCGGCCGCGCCGTGCTCGAGGTGCGCGACGCGGCGCTGGAGCGCACCCTGCTCGTGGCCGAGGGCTTCGACGAGGCGGCCGTGCGCGCCCTGCCCGGCACGCTGGTGGCCGGGCGCGTGTGGCGCCGCTGGCTGCGGCTGCTGGAGCGGCGGCGCGAGCAGGCGGGCGCGGGGAGCGGCCACTGGTTCGACCTGCGCGATGCGTGGGCGCGCGACGAGTTCGGCGCGGCGCTCGGCGGCGAGGTGCCCGCGGGCGTCCTCGTGCTCCCCGTGCACGCGGCCGACGGCGCGTGCTGCGCGACGGTGCTGCTGGAGGGCCTCGCGGGCGACGCGCCGCCGGCGCCGGTGGCGCAGGGGATCGCGCTGCTCGCGGGGCACGTGGCGCAGGAGTGCGCGCGCGCCGACCTCGCGACGCTGGCCGCGCAGCGCGCCGAGCGGCTGCAGCGGCTCTACGACGCCGGCGGCGCGCTCGCGCGCTCGCTCGACTCGCAGGAGGTCGTGCGCGAGCTGGCGCGCCAGGTCGCGCGCCTCGTGCCGCACGACGGGCTGGTGGTCGCGCACCCGGACATGGAGCGCGGCGTCGTGCGCACGGCGATCCGCCAGCTGCACGGCCTGCAGCGCCCGCGCGCCGACCAGCCGCTCGGCCGCGGCCCGATCGCCGAGGTGGCGCACACGGGGCTGACGGTGCGCGTGGACGACTACGATCCCGCGCGCTCGCCGCTCGCCGCCGCCGACGACGTGGTGGGCGACGGCGGCCCCGCGCGCAGCGTGCTCGCCGTCCCGATGCGCGTCGGCACGCAGCTCGTCGGCGTGCTCGCCGTGCACGCGGCGCAGCCGCGCGCCTTCGGCGCGGAGCACGAGGAGCTGCTGCGCACGCTCGCCGCGCAGGCGGGCACCGCGATCGCCAACGCGCACCTGTTCGCCGAGAGCGAGGCCGAGCGGCGGCAGAGCGAGGCGCTGGTCGCCGTCGCGCGCGCCGTCGGCGCGTCGCTGCGCCTGGGCGAGGTGCTGCGCCTCGTGCTGCGGCACACCGTCGGCCTGCTGCACACCGAGGGCGCGTGCATCGCGCTCAAGCGCGAGGAGTGGCTGCACGTGGTCGCGGGCGTCGGCTGCGTCGAGCTGCTGGCGGGCGTGCACCTGCCGGTGGAGGGGAGCCTGTTCGGCGGCGCGCTGCAGGACGGCGCGTCGCTCGTGCTGAACGACGTCGCGCGCCAGGCGCCGCCCATCGCCGCGCTGGACGGCGTCGCGCCGATCGCCAAGACGGTCGTCGTACCGCTGCGCACGGCGCACGGCGTCATCGGCGTGATCGCCGTCGTGAACCGTGCGAGCGACTTCGGGGCCGCGGACGCGCGCGTGCTGGAGCGGCTCGCCGAGCAGGTGGCGGTCGCGATCGTCAACGCGCGCCTGTTCGAGGAGGCGGAGGCGTCGACGCGCGAGTGGCAGGTGTCGTTCGACGCGATCGCCGCCGGCATGGCGGTCCTCGACGAGGACGGCCGCATCGTGCGCTGCAACGCGCGCGCGGCGGAGCTGCTGGGGGCGAGCGCGCCGCGCGCGCTGCACGGCGCCTCGCTGGACGCGCGCCTCGCCGGCCGCGACGAGACGGGGCGGCTGGGGCACGCGATCGTCGCCCCCGTGATCCGCGACGGCGACGACGACGAGGACGAGGCGTCGACCGACGGCACGGCGTCCAGCGCGTCGGTGCTGGTGCGGCGCGCGATGCGGCAGGGCGCGCCGGCGCGCGGCCTGGTGCGCGCGGAGGGCGCGCGCGCCGCCCGGGCGACGCCGACGCCCGACGTCGAGGGGCGCATGTTCGACCTCGTCGCGGCGCCGCACCCCGGCGGCGGGGCGGTCGTGACCTTCGACGACGTGACGGCGCAGCTCGCGCTCGCCGAGCGATATCGCAGCGTCGTCGAGACGACCGGCGACGCGATCGTCATCAGCGACCGCAGCGGCCGCATCACCTTCGCGAATCCCGCCGCGATCGCGCTCTTCGGGCGCGGCGACGCGCTGATCGGCGCGCACTCGTCGGAGCTGGTGACGACCGACGACGCGGAGGAGGTGGCGCGGCGCGTCGCGCACGGCCGCGCCGGCCTGTCGCAGCGCTACGAGGTGACGATCGTGCGCCCCGACGGCGAGGAGCGCCGGCTCGAGGTGTCGACCGCTCCGATGCGCGAGGTCGGCGCGGTGAGCGGCGTCGTCGCCTCGCTGCGCGACGTGACCGACGAGCGGCGCGCGCAGGCGGCGATCCGCGCCTCGGAGGCGCGCTACTCGCGCCTCGTGGAGTCGGCGTCGGACGCCATCTTCACCGTCGACTCGTCGGGCCGCCTGACGGGCGTGAACCGCGCGATGGAGCTGGCGACGGGGCACGACCGCGCGTCGCTGATCGGGCAGCACTGCAGCGCCGTCGCCGATCCGCGCGACCGCGAGGCGGTGACGGCGATCCTCGAGGCGACGCTGCGCGGGGAGCGCGTGCGGCGCGAGCTGCGCTACCGCGACCGGCAGGGCCGCGCGCGCGTCGCCTCGGTCATCACCGCGCCGGTCGTCGAGAACGGCGTCGTGGACGGCGCGCTCGGCGTGGTGCGCGACGTGACCGGCGAGCGCCGGCTCGCCGAGCAGCTGCTGCAGCGCGAGAAGCTGGCGGCGATGGGGCAGCTGGTGAGCGGCGTCGCGCACGAGCTGAACAACCCGCTGGCGGGGGTGCTCGCGTTCAGCGAGCTGCTGCTCGCGGAGCCCGCGCTCGACGCCGAGTCCGGGGCGCAGGCGCGCGAGCTGCGCGAGCTGACCGACACGATCCATCGCGAGGCCCGGCGCGCGGCGCGCATCGTGGGCAAGCTGCTCGCGTTCGCCCGGCAGCACCCGCCGCAGCGCGCGGCGACGGACCTCAACCGGGTGGTGCTGGAGGCGCTCGACCTGCGCCGCTACGCGCTGCGCACGCAGCAGGTCGACATCGTGCTCGCGCTCGACTACGAGCTGCCCGAGACGTGGGCGGACGGGCCGCAGCTCCAGCAGGTGTTCCTCAACCTCATCACGAACGCGGAGCACGCGCTCGTGCGGCACCCGGGCGAGCGCCGGCTGAGCGTCTCGACGCGCCGCGAGGGCGACCGGCTGTTCGTGGTCGTCGCCGACAGCGGGCCGGGGCTCTCCGCCGAGGAGCGCGCGCGCATCTTCGAGCCGTTCTACACGACCAAGCCGGTGGGCGAGGGGACGGGGCTCGGGCTCGCGGTGTCGTCGGGGATCGTGCGCGATCACGGCGGACGGCTCACCGTCGAGAGCGCGCCGGGCGGCGGCGCGGCGTTCACGGTCGAGCTGCCGTGCATCGCGCCGCGCGAGGACAGCCCGCTGGTCGCATCCGTCTCGTCGCGATGAGCGCCGCGCCGGTGGTGGACCTCGCGCCCTTCGGGCTCGCGGTCGGCCACGCGACCGACGTCGCGGGCGGCACCGGCTGCACGGTCGTCCGCGGCATCGACGGGCCCTTCCGCGCCGCCTCGGCGCTGCTCGGCCGCGCGAGCGGATCGCGCGAGCTGACGACGACGGAGCCGGAGCACCTCGTGGATCGGGTCGACGCGCTGCTGCTCACCGGCGGGTCGGCGTACGGCCTGGACGCCGCGGCGGGCGTGATGCGCTGGATGGAGGCGCGCGGCCGCGGCTTCTCCGTGGGGCGCGGCGTCGTGCCGATCGTGCCGGCCGCGGTCGTGTTCGACCTCGCGCCGTGCGGGCGCTTCGACGCGCGGCCGACGCCCGCGATGGCGCACGACGCCTGCGAGCGCGCGACGCCGCTGGTGACGGAGCAGGGCAGCGTCGGCGCGGGCACGGGCACGACGGTCGGCAAGCTGCTCGGCGTCCCCGGCGCGATGAAGGGCGGCTTCGGCGCGGCGGTCGTGGGCGACGGCGACGACGCCTGCGCGGCGCTCGCGGTGGTGAACGCGTTCGGCGACGTGCGTGACGGCGCGGGGCGCATCGTCGCCGGCGCGCGCGACGCCGACGGCACGTTCGTCGACACGACGCGCGCGCTGATCGCCGGCATCCCGGCCCGCTCGGCGTTCGCTGCGTCGCCGCTCTCGAACACGACGCTGTGCGTGGTCGCCACCCGCCGCGCGCTCGACCGGCCGGCGCTCGCGCAGCTGGCCCGCGCCGCCTGCGCCGCGCTGCACCGCCGCATCACCCCCTGCGGCACCTCGTTCGACGGCGACGTCGTCTTCGCGGTCGGCCCCGCCGCCCCGCCCGCCGCGCTCGCCCCGGACACGCTGCTCGGCGTCGAGACGCGCGCCGCCGCCGCGCTGGAGCAGGCGATCGAGCGCGCGGTGCGGCATGCGCGGGGGAGAGATGGCGTGCGGGGGCTGGCGGAGTAGCGCGGGGCGCTGCGGGCTGCGGGCTGCGGATCTACCTGCGCTGCGGGGCTGCGGGGCTGCGGAACGGCCGCTCGGGAGGCGTCGTCCCGCCGGACCCGAACGGCCAGGAGCAGCAGGGATGAAAATCGGAGAAGATCGGACAAGATCGGATTGGCCCTGCGTGGCACGACGTCCCCTGCGTCCGGGCGGAGCCAATCAGATCTTGTCCGCCGTTCAGAATCCGACGTCGATCCCTGCTGCCGTTCGCTCTTCGGTCGCACCGCGAGGGTAGCCGCGCGGCGCGGTGAGGGCTGCGGGCCGGCCGTTCCGCAGCCCCGCAGCCCCGCAGCGGCAGGGAATCCGCAGCCCGCAGTCCGCAGCTAGCTTTCACCCCATGCCGACCCTCGCCCTCGTCCGCACCCCCATCGCCCCGCTGCACGCCGAGCCGCGCGTCGCCAGCGGCCAGGTCTCCCAGGCGCTGTTCGGCCACGCGCTGCTCGTCGTCGACGAGGCCGGCGAGTGGCGGCGCGTGCGCACGCTGCACGACGGCTACGAGGGGTGGGCGCACGTCGGCTACCTGCACGTCGAGGACGCCGAGGGGCTGCCGCTCGACGCGCCGGCGTTCCGGCCGTACGGGGAGCGGACCTTCGCCCGGCGCGACGACGGGGCCGGCGACGTGCCCGCGACCGACGCGGCGCCCGCGATCTCGCTCGGGTGCACGGTGCGCGCGGGCGAGCGCACGCTGCGGCTGCCGGTCGGCGCGCTCGTCTTCGGCGAGCAGACCGTGACGGCGGGCGACACGGTGCCGCTCGACACGCGGGCGTCGCGCTTCCCGCGCGAGGGCGCGGCGGTCGCGCGGGCGGCGTGGATGTTCGAGGGGACGCCCTACCAGTGGGGCGGCGTGACGCCCTGGGGCGCCGACTGCTCGGGGTTCGTGCAGACGGTGTGCGGGCTGCACGGCGTCGAGCTCCCGCGCGACGCGTGGCAGCAGGCGCTCGTCGGCGAGGACGTGGGGGGCGGGCTCGACGCGCTCGCCGAGGGCGACCTGCTCTTCTTCAGCGACCGCGAGGATCGGCGCGTGACGCACGTCGGGCTCGCGCTCGACGGCGGGCGGATGGCGCACCTCGCGCTCGGACGCGGCGGATGGAGCGTCGAGACGCTGGCCGACGCCGACGATCCGTACGTCGCGCGGCTGCGCGCGAACTTCCTGCACGCGCGCCGCGTGGTCTAGCCGCGCCGGCCGCGGCCGGGCGCCGGCTCAGCTGAGCAGGGCGCCCGGCGCGGGCTGGAAGGTCGGCGTCGGCGGCGCGCCGGCGCCGTGCACCGCGAGCGGGAGCTGCGCGACCACGCGCCCGTTCAGCAGCAGCAGGACGGCGTGCGGGCCCGAGCGCTCCAGCGGCAGGTCGAACGCCTGCACGAGCGGGATGTCGATCTCGGCGACGTTGCCCGGCGGCGCCTGGATGCTCATCTGCGCCTCGTGGCTCAGCACCGTCGCGCCGCCGGGCCCCGTGACCTGCAGGCCGAGGCGGTGCGTGCCGGCGTCGCTGGCCTGCGCCTTGAGCTTGACCACGAGGTGCACGCGCGGGTGCACCGCCGGCAGGCTCGCGGCGTGCACGGCGTCGAACACGCCGAGGATGTTGAGCTTCCCGTCCACGGCGACGTTGGCCGCGTCGGCCAGCAGGGCGAAGGCGACGTACATGGCCCGAAGCTAATACATTGCGGGATGGCGTCCCACGTCCACGAGGCCCTCGCGCCCGACCGCTCGGAGCCCGCGCCCTCGCCGGCGCCGGCGCCCCGGTCGGGCGCGTTGCTCACCGACCTGCTGCTGCTGGCGATGGCCCTGATCTGGGGCGTCAACTTCAGCGTCGTGAAGTACGGCACGCGCGTGATGCCGCCGCTCGCCTTCAACGCGCTGCGCGTGCTGCTCGCGACGGTCGTGCTGGGGGCGCTCGCCCTCGCGCTGCGCGGCCAGCGACCCTCGCGGCGCGATGCGGTGCGCCTGGCGCTCCTCGGCCTCCTCGGGCACGGCGTCTACCAGCTCTGCTTCATCGAGGGCATCGCGCGCTCGACGGTCGCGACCTCCGCGCTCGTGCTCGCGTCGAGCCCCGCGCTCATCGGGCTGGTGGGACGCGTGCTCGGCACGGAGCATCCGTCGCCGCGCGCGTGGGCCGGCATCGGCCTGCAGCTGCTCGGCATGGGCGCGGTGGTCCTCGGCACCGCCGCGGCGCCGTCGCCGAGCGCGGAGGCGCCGCTGCTCGGCGCGCTGATCCTGCTCGCGGGCTCGCTGTCGTGGGCGTTCTACGCCGTGCTCCTCAAGCCGTTCACGCAGCGCGTGCACCCCATCCACCTCTCGGCGTGCACGCTGCTCGGCGGCGTGGGCGTGCTGGCGGGGCTGGGCGCGTCGTCGCTGGCGACGCTCGACGTCGACGCGGTGCCGATGGCCGGGTGGGGCGCGGTCGCGTACGCCGGCCTCGCGGCGATGGTCGTCGCCTACTTGTTCTACTATCGCGGCGTGCGCGTGCTCGGCCCGGTGCGCACCGCCATGTACAGCAACCTGCAGCCGATCATCGCGATGACGGTGGCATTCCTCACGCTGCGCGAGGTGCCCACCGTGTGGCAGCTCGGCGGCGCGGCCGCCATCACCACCGGGCTGCTCGTCTCCCGCAAGTGACGCAGGCATGAAGCTGGTCCTCTTCGACATCGACGGCACGCTGCTGCGCGGGGGCGGGGCGGCCCGGCGCGCCTTCGAAGGATCGCTCGCGCAGGTGTTCGGCACCGCGCCCGACCCGAGCGTCCACTACGACGGCAAGACCGATCCGCAGATCGCGCGCGAGCTGATGCGGCTGGCCGGCCACGACGACGCGGACATCGACGCGCGGCTGCCGGCGGTCATCGACGGCTACCTGGAGCGGCTGCGGCGCGAGGTGGCGATCGGCGAGCGGCACTTCGAGACGCTGCCCGGCGTGCCCGCGCTGCTCGACGCGCTGGAGCCGCGCGAGGACGTGGTGCTCGGCCTCCTCACCGGCAACGTCGCCGACGGCGCCGCGATCAAGCTGCGCTGCGCGGGGCTGGACGCGACGCGCTTCCGCGTGAACGCCTTCGGCTCCGACCACGAGCACCGCCCCGAGCTGCCCCGCGTGGCCGTGCGGCGCGCGCGCGAGATGACCGGCCACGACTTCGACGGCGACGCGATCGTCGTCGTCGGCGACACGCCGGCCGACATCGCCTGCGCGCGCTCGGTGTGCGCGCGGACGCTCGCCGTGGCGACGGGCCGCTACTCGGTGCGCGAGCTGGCCGAGCACAACCCGACCGCGACCTTCGACGACCTCACCGACACCGCGGCCGTGGTCGCGGCGCTCGTCGGCTGACGATCCCACCGCGGCATCGCGCATGATCGACGAGACCGAGCTGAAGGCGGTGGTGCCGGATCCCGAGGCCTGCCGCGCGCGCCTGCAGTCGGCCGGCGCGCGCCTCGTGTTCGAGGGGCGGCTCGTCGACCGGCGCTGGGACCTGCCGCACCGGCCGCTCGCCGCGCGCGACGAGGTGGTGCGCGTGCGCACGAGCATCGCCGCCGGGCACCTGGGCGGCGCGGTGCGCCACGTCGTCGACTGGAAGGGGCCGACGCGCGTGGAGAACGGCTACAAGCGCCGCCTGGAGCGCTCGACCGGCGTCGAGGACGCGGCGGTGCTGGAGACGATCCTCGCCGCCGCGGGCTTCGTCGTCACGCGCGAGGTGGAGCGCGAGGTCGCGCAGTACGCGCTCGGCGACGCCACGCTGCGCTTCGAGCGCTATCCGCGACTGGACGTGCTGATGGAGGTCGAGGGGACGCCGGCGGGCGTCGAGGCGGCGATCGTCGCCACGGGGCTGCCGCGCGCGGCCTTCAGCGCCGCGCGCCTGGCGGAGTTCGTCGCCGCCTTCGAGCGGCGCACGGGGAGGCCCGCGGCGCTCAACGCGCGCGAGCTGGGCGATGGCTGACGTCCCCGCGTCGGCGCGCGTGCACGTGCGCGGGCTGCTGCGCGGCGCGGAGCTGGACGCGCGCGCGACCGCGCGGCTGGAGGCGGACGCGCTCACGCTCGCGCCGGACGACGCGCGCGCACTGTCGCTCCCGCTCGCGCGGCTCGACGGGCTCCGCGTGGAGGCGCGCGAGATCGCGTGCTTCGTCGCGGGCGGCGACGCGCTCGAGCTGACGCCGGACGGAGACGACGACGCCTTCCGCGCGCTCGGCGCGGCGCTGCGCGCGCGCGCCTTCGCGCTCCCGGAGGTCACGCGCGCGCTGCGCGCCTACGGCTCGCGGCGCGGCAGCCCGGGCTCCGACCACGACCGCTTCTTCGCCGCGCTCGTCGAGCCGCTGCGCGCGGCGCGCGACCACGTGGCGCGCGGCGGCGCCGAGCCCTGGGGCGCGGCCACGCACGCCGACGGCGCCGCGATGGCGGCGGCGATGCACGCGGCGATGTCCACGCTGGCCGCCGAGCGGTTCCCGCAGCATCCGCCGGAGCGCCGCGCGCTGGAGGCCGAGCTGCACGACCTGATCGAGCCGGTGGCCGAGTCGCTGCAGGCGCTCGGCGAGCGCGCCGCCGCGCTGCGCGACGCCGACGACGACGTGCGCCTCCTGCGCTGGCGCGAGTGGTCCGCCGCGCTGGGCGATGCGTTCGCGCGTGCGGACCGCGCGTGGCTCGCCGCGCTCCCCGTGCTCGCCGATCCGCGCGGCGGCAGCGGACGGCTCTGGCGCCGCGTGTTGCGACGCGGCGGCGCGCCGGCGCTGCTGCTCGCGGGCGCGCTGGCGGCCGCGCCGAAGGGCGCGGAGGCGCAGGCGCCGCGCGTCGTGGTGCGGGTCGTCGGCGCCGACTCGCTCGACGCGCGGGCGCTCGCGCGCCAGGGCTTCGACGTCGTGCCCGGCCGCGCCGGCGAGCGGCTCGTCGTGGTCGACTCGACCGAGCGCGCGCGGCTCGAGCGGCTCGGGGCCGGAACCGTCACGGTGGCCACGCCGCGGCTGCGCGCCGCGGCCGACCCCGCGCAGGCGCCGATCTATCGCCCGTTCGACGATCCGCAGCGCGGCGTGCGCGCGCTCCTCGACTCGCTCGCGCGCGCGCTGCCGACGCGCGTGCGGATCGACACGCTCGGCCTCACCGCCGAGGGGCGCCCGGTGCTCGCCGCGAAGGTCGGCCCCGCGGGCGACGACGCGCGGCGCCCGAACGTGCTCTTCCTCGCGACGTACCACGCGCGCGAGTGGGCCGCCACCGAGATGGCGCTGCGCCTGCTGCGGTACCTCGCGGCGGCGCCGACCGCCGACGTGCGCCTCGACTCGCTGATCGCGCGGCGCGACGTGTGGATCGTGCCCGTCGTGAACCCCGACGGCTATCAGCACACCTTCGTGGCCGACCGGCTCTGGCGGAAGAACCGCCGCCTGCTCGGCCGCGTGGGGAGCGAGGAGGTGCGCGGCGTGGACCTCAACCGCAACCACTCGATGCGGTGGGGGCTCGACGAGATGGGGTCGTCGTCCGATCCGCGCAGCGAGGTCTTTCGCGGGCCGAGCGCGGCGTCGGAGCCGGAGACGCAGGCGATCGAGCGCTTCCACGTGCTGCATCCGCCGGTCGTGTCGGTCAGCTATCACACGTACGCCGGCCTGCTGCTGCACCCCGAGGGGTGGCGCTACGGCCTGCTGCCCGGAGACCTGAGCCTCTACCGCGCGCTCGGCGGCACCGACGAGCGGCCCGCGGTGCGCGATCGGCTGCCGGGCGCGCCGTACGGCTACCAGCGCCCGCAGCCGTCGTGGCAGCTGTACCCGACGAACGGCGACTACAACGACTTCGCGGCTGACCGCTTCGGCACGCTGAGCTTCACGCCCGAGCTGACGAGCGGCTTCGAGGGCGCGGCGTACTACGGCTTCGAGTTCCCCGAGGACGAGGCGCGCCTGCGCACGCTGTTCGAGGACAACCTGCCGTTCGCCCTCGACGCGATCGAGGCGGCGGGCGATCCCGCGCGCTGGCGCTCGCCGACGACGGGCTACGTCGCGCCGCGCGTCGCGCTCGAGTCGGTGCATCCGGTCGTGCGCGCGCGCTCGGGCGCGGCGCCCGCCGCGATCACGGTGGACGGCGCGCCGCGCCGCGCGGTGGTCGACCCGCTCGGCGACGACCGCTTCCAGCGCCGCACCGTCACCGACTCGCTCGGCGCGCGTCCCGCCGAGGTCACGGTGCGTGCGGGGCGCGACAGCGTGCGGTATCGCGTGCTGCTCGCCGGCGGCGCGGAGCCCGGCGACAGCGGCTGGACGCGCGCCCGCTTCACGGCCGACGGCAGCCCGCGCGTCGGGCGCGCGTCGTGGCGCACCGTCGCCGACGGCACGCTGCGCTCGCCCGCCGTGCGCGTGCCCGACGACGTGGACACGCTGACGGTCGCGCTCTGGACGCGGCACTCGGGCGACGCGTTCGGGCCCTCGCGCACCGGCACCGTGTGGCTCTCGCGCGACGGCGGCCGCACCTTCCCCGATCGCGTGCTGACCGTCGCGGGCGACGCGCCGGTGTTCTACCCCGAGAGCCGCGAGGTCGGCGGCGTGCGCGGCGCCACCGTGCAGCTGGAGCTGCGCGCGTCGGCGCTGACGTGGGACGTCGACGAGGTCACGCTCGTGGGGCACCTGCCGCGCGTGGACGCGGGCCCGAACGCGACGATCGCCTTCATCGCCTCCGACAACCCGGTGCGCGGCGATCGCGTGCGCTTCACCTGGCCCTTCCTCGGCACCGCGGGCGACCTGCTCGTCTACGACCTGACGGGGCGCCTCGTGTGGCGCACGGCCGCCGACGGCGTCGCCGACGAGGTCACGTGGGACGTCGCCGCGACGCCGGCCCTCGCCAACGGCGCGTACCTGGTGCTCGCGCGCGCGGGCGGGCAGACGCGGCGGCAGACGCTGTACGTGCTGCGCGCGGCGCAGTGAGGGCGCCGTGATCGTCGGGGTGGGGATCGACCTGGTCGACATCGCGCGCGTCGCGCAGCTGGTCGCCGACAAGGGCGAGCGCGCCATGACGCGGCTGTTCTCGGAGGGCGAGGCGGCGTACGCCGCCAAGCGCGCCGAGCCCGCGCGCCATCTGGCCGCGCGGTTCGCGGCCAAGGAGGCGGCCTACAAGGCGCTCGCCGGCACCGAGCACGCGCGCGGCATCGGCTGGCGCGACATCGAGGTCGTCGTGGAGTGGGACGGCCGGCCGACGCTGCGGCTGCACGGACGCGCCGCCGAGCGGGCGGCGGAGCTGGGGGTGACGCGCATGCACATCTCGCTCACGCACGCCGACACGACCGCCGCCGCGGTCGTCGTGCTCGAGGCCGACCTGCCGCGCTGACCGCGCGCCGTTGCGCCGGTCGGGTCAGTCGCCGCCGGTGAGGCGGTCCCAGGTCGCGTCGCTCGCGGGAGCGCAGCGCGCGTGTGCGGTGCAGAGCAGCCGCACGCGGTAGGGCGCGACGGCGCCGCGCAGCCGCCCGAGGCTCGCGCGCGCCCGCGCGGCGTCGTCCGAGAAGCCGCGGCGCGCGGGGCGCAGCGTGCCGCGGGTCGGCGCGTGCGACGCGCCGTCGCCGAGCAGCAGCACGTCGCCCACCAGCCACGCGAGGCTCCCCACGGTGTGCCCGGGCATCGCGAACGCGCGCACCGTGTCGCGGCCGAACACGAGCGCCGTGTCGCGGCCGATCTCGCGCACGCGGACGGCGCCCGAGTCGGGCAGGGCGGGGCGGCGCAGCCGGTCGGCGAGGCGCGGGATCCAGCCGCGGTGCGGATCGCGCCCCAGCAGGCGCGCGCGCTCTCCCGCGCCCACGTGGAACGGCGCGTGCGCCACCGCGCGCCACGCGCCCACGTGGTCGCGATGGCTGTGGGTCAGCAGCACGGCCACGACGTCCGCCGGCCGCGCGCCGAGTCGCGACAGCGCGTCGCGCAGCGCCGCGTCCGCGCCGCTCCACCCCAGGTCCACGACGATGACGCCGGCGTCCGTGCGGCGCGCGAGCAGCAGGCTCGCGTTCGCGCCGTTCGTGGTCGCGACGCGCACGCGGTCGTCGGCTTCCAGGGCGCGCACCGCCCCACGGACTCCGGCGCGCGTGCACGCGCCCGCGGCCAGCACGAGCGCCACCAGCGGCAGCGCGCGGGCGCGGCTCACGGGCGGAAGCTGCGCTTCTCGTACACCGTGCCGATGCGCGCGCCGTCCCACACGTACGTGAGGTGCATCCCCTGCCGGCACTCGCTCACGGCGCGCGGGCGCAGCACCGCCGCGCACTCGCCGCCCGGATGCCGTACGCTGTCGAAGGCGACGCCCCACGCGCCCGCCGCGCGCAGCGCGCGCCCGAACGCCTGCGACACCCCGTAGTCGTCGGGGCGGTAGAGCGCGGGGTGCGCGGCGGCGAGCCCGCGCAGGTCGTGCAGCGGCGCGTCGAGCGTCGCCACGAGCACGCGCATGTCGAGCTCCAGGGGCGGCTCGCGCGTGGCGTGCAGGAAGCGCGCGCGGTGGTACGTCGTCTCCGCCACCGCCGTCTCCAGCGTGCGCGCGGCGTAGTACGCGCCGAACGTCCCGTCGGTGAAGCGGCCGCCGGGCGGCGCCACGTGCGTGAACGGCGCCATGACGTAGCCGGCGCCGGGGCCGGTCACCCGCTCCTCGGGGGGTACGCGCCACAGGTCGCCCACCGCGGCGCGCACGCTGTCGTCGGTCAGCGCCTCGACCGCGAACACCGCGTCCAGGTCGGCCGGATCGGCCACCCGCTCGAACAGGTTGATCGGCGGGAAGCGGCTGGGCACCACGCGGTAGCAGGGGCGCCAGCGCACGTCGCGCACGGGGACCGCGTCGGGCGCCACGAGGTCGGGCGTCGCGTCCGGCACCTCCGGCGAGGACCCGCCGCTCGCCGGGGCGCCGTCGCTCACGGCCAGCCGCCGCGCTGCGCGTCGAGGTACTGCCGCACGACGAACAGGTCGCCGACGTTGCCGGACAGCATGCGGTCGAGCGCGGAGCGGCCGCCGAACGGCGGCGCGTCGTTGGGGCGGCGGATCCACGCGTCCGCGCGCGCCGGCTCGCCGAACAGGATCTGCAGCGCCTTGTAGATGCCGAGGACGTACGAGACCCGCTCGAGGACGTCGCGCGGCAGCCGCACGTCGCCTCCCTCGCGCCACTTGTAGAACGTGGACCGCGGCGGCCCGCCGAGGAGCGTCATCTGCTCGGCGGGGCTCAGACGCCAGACGTCCGCGATGCGGAAGAACGTGCGGAGCGCGGGGCCGGAGAGCGCATCGGGGGACTCGACCTCGGTACGGCGCGGGGCCGCGGGGCGCGGCGGCATGGCTTCTCCAGGATTGGACGCAGCTTCAACATGCGTCCCATCGTGGAGCGGGGACAATCCCGAACACATCCCGAAAATGGCGCGCGCCCGCGCGATCCGCCAGGGGCGGCGCGACTCCCGCGCGCCAGCCGTCGTCAGCGCCGGCCGCCCACCGGGAGCTCGACGCCCAGGCGCGCCACCGCCCAGCCCTGCGGCAGCCGCACCTCCCGCTCGGTCACGCGCTCCACGACGCGCGGCGCGGCAGGCGTCGCGGGACGCACGACCTCCACGCGCTCCCGCGCGTCGTAGCGGAAGCGCGTCCACTCGACGTCGAGCGCGAGGCGGGCGCCGCGGCCGCGCGTCCCCACGCCGCCGGCGAGCACCACGAGCGGCTCGAGCGCGGGCTTCGCCGCGTTGCGCACGAGCCCCACGCCCGCGCTCGCACGCAGGAGCGGAACGCGACGCGGCGCCGTCGCCGGCGTCTCGATCCCCGCGCGCACGCTCCCGGTGAAGAATCCCGGGTCGCGCGGGTCGTCCGCGTAGCCGAGGAACGTGCGCTCCTCCACGCGGCCGTCGGCGATCGGCGTGCTGCGCACCAGCAGGCGCGCGTCGCACCCCTTGGCGAAGCCCGACGCGCCCGCCGACAGGTCGGCCTCCAGCACGACGAACGGCGGCAGGCGATGGCGCGCCGTGACGCCGAGCAGCAGGCCGCCGCTGCTCGTCGCCGCCCCCTCGCCGCAGCGGCTGCCGAAGGCGTCCGGCATCGCGCCGACGCCCACGCTCGGCTGCACCGAGAACCGGCGCGCCTGCGCCCGCGCGGCGTGCACCGGCAGCGCGACGGCCAGCGCCAGCGCGAGCGCGACGCCGCGCCGCATCAGCGCCCTGCGAGCGGCAGCTCCAGGCCCACGCGCACGAACGTGGACGTGGCGCGCTCGCGCAGCGTGCGCTCGCCGCGCACGTTCGGGTCGCGCAGCGAGAGCGTGAGCTCCGTGACGTCTACGCGCGACCACCAGCGGTCCACGTCGACCACGAGGCGCATCGTGCCTCCGCCGAGCGACGCGCCGCCGGCGAGCGACGCGAACGGCTCGCCGATCTCGGTCATGTGGCCGCCGCCCGCCGCCAGGCGCACGCTCGGCCCGCGCGCGCCCAGGCGACGCTCCACGCCCACGCGGGCGAGCAGGCTCGTGAAGCCGCCGGCGTCGAGCACGCGGTCGCCGATCCCGCGCACGCGGCACTGGTCGCTGCCGGGGGCGACGGGCACGCACACCAGCGAGAGGTCGCTGCCCGTGGCGAAGGCGGCCTGGTACTGCACGCCTCCCTCGACCATCAGCGCGCCCCACAGCTGCCGCCGCGCGCCGAGCATGCCGACGATCGCCGCGATGTCGCGCGTGAACGACGTCGGCTCCAGCGTGCGCCCGCCGCCCAGGGAGACGGACACCGTCGTGCGCGGCGCGGACGTGCCGGCGACGGGCGTCTGTGCGGCGACGGCCGCGGGACACGCCGCGAGTGCGACGGCGAGCGCGCGCGCCCGTCGAGCGACCGAACCCATCGCGCCGGTCAGGTCTTGGACCAGTCGCTCGCGCCGCTCGCGGCGGGGCCGCAGCCGCAGCCCTGCGCGCAGCCCGCGTCGCGCTTCGGGCGCAGCGTGGCCCACACGCGGCGTCCCACGAACACGACCGCCAGCGCGACGATCGCGAGGACGATCAGCGTCTGCGCCTCCATCAGCCCCACCCCAGCAGGCGGCCGCCCTGGTACACGAGCAGCGCCGCGCCGTACGCGAGCGCCAGCATGTACGCGAACTGCACCCCGGCCCACTTCCAGCCGATCCGGCCGCCGCCCGCCTCGCGCACGGTGACGGCGATGGTGCTCATGCACATCAGCGCGTAGACGTAGAACACCATCAGCCCGATGGCGACCAGCGGCGTGTAGACCAGCTGCCCCGTGCTCGCGTCGCGCTCGCCGCGCAGCTTCTCGCGCAGCGCCGCCGCGTCGTCCGCCTCGGTGTCGCCGACGCCGTAGATCGTGCCCATCGTGCTCACGAAGACCTCGCGCGCCGCGAAGCTCGCCGCGATCGACACGCCGATCTTCCAGTCGTAGCCGAGCGGGCGCACGGCCGGCTCCATCGCGTGCCCGATGCGGCCGAGGAAGGAGCGCTCCAGCTGCTGCTCCTGCTGCGCGGCCTCCGGGAGCGACGCGTCGGGCGTGCTCTTGGGATACGTCGCCAGCGCCCACAGCACGATCGACAGCGCCAGGATCACCGTGCCGGCGCGGCGCACGAACATGATCGAGCGGCCGTAGACGCCGATCGCGAGGTTGCGCAGCCCCGGGCGGCGGTACGGCGGCAGCTCGAGGATCATCGGCCGCGCGGGGCCGCGCAGCAGCGTGCGCTTGAACAGCGCCGCGACGCCGAGCGCGGTGAGCGTGCCGAGGAAGTACATGCCGAGCATCGTCACGCCCTGCAGCGTCATCGCGCCGCCGAGCAGCGCGATCGGCGGCACGAACGCGCCGATCAGCAGCGCGTAGATCGGCAGGCGCGCCGAGCAGCTCATGAGCGGCACGACCATGATGGTCGCGAGGCGGTCCTTCTCGTTCTCGACGGTGCGCGCGGCCATGATGCCCGGCACCGCGCACGCGTAGCCCGAGAGCATCGGGATGAAGCTCTTGCCGTGCAGCCCCACGCGGCGCATCAGCCCGTCCATGAGGAACGCGGCGCGCGCCATGTAGCCGCTGTCCTCGAGGATGCCGATGAAGAGGAAGAGCATGGCGATCTGCGGCAGGAAGACGAGCACCCCGCCGACGCCGGCGAAGATGCCGTCGACCACCAGCGAGCGCAGGTCGCCCTCGGGCAGCACGTCGCCGATGCGCGCGCCCATCCAGCCGACCACGCCCTCGATCGCGTCCATCATCGGCGTCGCCCAGGTGAAGATCCCCTGGAAGACGAGCGCCATCAGCACGACGAACAGCACCGGGCCCCACACGCGGTGCAGCGCGACGGCGTCGATGCGATCGGTGGTCGTGCGGCCGCGCGGGGCGGCGCGCGTCACGCAGCGCGCGAGCACGCCGGCGATCCAGCCGTAGCGCAGCTCCGCCTCGACGCGCTCGGGCACCAGGCCGGCCGTCGTCAGGACGTCGCGCGCGCGCGCCAGCAGCGGCGCCACGTCGGGGACGTCGGCGAGGTGCGACTCGGGCTGCACGACGCCGAGCAGGCGCAGCGCCTCCATGCGCGCGGCGGAGCGGGGGAGCCCCGCCGCCTCCAGGCGCGCCGCCACGGGCGCCAGCGCCTCCTCGGCGGCCGGCGGCAGCGCGAAGCGTCGCTCGGCGGGCGGGAGATGCGGGGCGGCCGCGATCGCGCGCTTCAGCGCGTCGATCCCCTCGCCGCGCTTGGCGACGGTCGGGATGACCGTCACGCCGAGCTCGTGGATCAGCTCCGGGACGTCGATGCGCAGCCCGGCCGCCGTGGCGGCGTCGATCTGGTTGAGCGCGACCACCACCGGCAGCCCGAGCTCGATGACCTGGCTGGCGAGGAAGAGGTTGCGCTCCAGGTGCTGCGCGTCGGCGACGACCACCACGACGTCGGGGAGCGGCACGTCCTTGCCGCGGCCGATCAGCACCTCGAGGGCGATCGCCTCGTCGGGCGAGCCGGCGGAGAGCGAGTAGCTCCCCGGGAGGTCGAGCAGGGCGACGCGGCGCCCGTCGTCGGTGCGGAAGCTTCCCTCGTGCCGCTCGACGGTGACGCCGGCGAAGTTGCCGACGCGCTGCCGCATGCCCGTGAGGGCGTTGAACAGCGTCGTCTTGCCCGTGTTCGGGTTGCCGATCAGGGCGACGCGGAGCGGACGCGCGTCGGACGCCTTCTCGTGGGGCGCGGCGGGGCGCGCGGTGCTGCCGGGGGTCCTCGCGTCGAGGTCGCCCGCCGTGACGGGCGGGGAGCCCACCGTCAGCCTGCGTGGGGCTGGACGGTGATGCCGGCGGTCAGCGCGCGGCCGAGCGCGAGGCGCGTCCCGCGGACGTCGAGCAGCATCGCGTGGCGGGCGTCGACCACGTCGACCTGCGTGCCCTCGCTGAAGCCGAGCGCACGCAGGCGGCAGGCGTCGGCGTGGCCGCAGCAGAGGGCGACCACCGTGGCGCGGGCGCCGGTGCCGCAGGCGGCCAGCGGGCAGGCGGCCGGGCGGGCGTCCGTCGAAGCGCCCATCGAGGCGTGCGTCGCATCGAGCGACTCGCCCGTCGTCGCGGACACGACGGTCAGCGCGCGGGACGGGCGAGGACGGCGGGCGAAGAAGCTCAGCACGCGGTACGGGACGAAGCGACGGGACCTTGGACGCGTGTTGAGAACGGTTCTCAACCGCGTCCTCGTAATCTGACACCCCGTCCGAATTGCGTCAATCGCACTCGGGATTGCCGCGGAGGAGCGCGGAGCGTCCGGACCGGACCAACGTCGGCCGGGCGACGCCGGTGCCCGCGGCGCACGCGGCGCGGAGGGCGCGACCTCCCGCCGCGCCTCCAGCCGGCCCCCCCGCCCGTCGTCGGGCGCCGCCGCAGCTCGCCGTGGGTCGTCCAGCCCGCCGCGGCGGGGCGATCAGGCGGCCGCCGGCTCCGCGTGGATGCCGGGCGCGCCCGGGCGCGGGGTGTGCCGCGCGATCATCACCACGACGCCGACGAGGATGATGGCCAGCGAGATCACCTGCGCCGTCGTCAGGCCGAGGGTCAGCTGGTCGTCCTTGGCGCGGAAGAACTCGACGATGAAGCGCTCGACGCCGGCGAGGATGCAGTACACGCCGAACAGCCACCCCTCGGCGTGCGCGTGGTCGCGCAGGCGCCAGAGGACGAGGAACATCACGAAGCCCATCGCGGTCTCGTAGAGCTGCGTGGGGTGCACGGCGAGCACCTGGCCCGCGGGCGTGCCGGGGTCGATCGCGATGCCGAACAGGTCGCGCAGGTTGGCGGCGGTCGACGGCGGCGCGCCCTCGGGGAAGGTGAAGGCGAGCGGGCCGTTCCACGGGCGGCCGTAGTCGTCGCCCACCGCGAAGCAGCCGGTGCGGCCCACCGCGTAGCCGCCCGCGATCGCGATGCCGGCGACGTCGGCGTAGCGCGCGAACGAGAGCTTCTTCCGCTTGATGGTCAGCCAGCAGAGCGCGACCGATCCCATGAAGCCGCCCCAGAACACGAAGCCGCCGCGGCTGAAGATCGCGCCCGGGTCGCCGGTGAGCACGACGTAGTACAGCTTCGCGCCGATCATGAAGCCGAGCAGCGCCGCGAAGACGACGTCGGGCGTCGTCTGCGAGTAGAGATGGTGCCCGCGCCGCGTCAGCTCGCGCATCGTGACGATCTGCGACAGCCCGAACGCCGCCAGCACCGCGAGCCCGAAGCCGGTGATCTGCAGCGGCCCGATGTCGATCGCGAAGGGGGCGTGGACGAAGGGAGCGGCGAGGAGCATGGAGGGGAGCGGTAAGCGTTCAGCGATCAGCGATCAGCGACCGCTGACGCAATCGATTCGTGCGGGGAAGGTACGTCGACCCGCCCAGGACGGTCAGGCCGGAGTGGCGCGCGCCGATCGCCGACCGCTGACCGCTGAGCGCTCGTCGACCAGCCCCGGCATCCCCAGCGACGCGTACGCATTCAGCGACAGGTCCGCCGTCTCGCCGCGCTCCAGCCGGAACAGCCCCGCGCGCGCGATCATCGCCGCGTTGTCGGTGGCCAGGCGCGGCGTGGGGGCGAACACCTTCGCGCCGCGCGGCTCCAGCCGGCGTCGCATCGCGGCCACGAGCGCGCCGTTGCACGCCACGCCGCCGCCGAGCACCACGCGCGACCGGTCGAAGGCGCGCGCGGCGCGGTAGGTCTTCTCCACCAGCGTCTCGACCAGCGCGTCCTGGAAGCCGCGCGCGAGGTGCGGCCGCTCCGCGGCGAGCGCCTCCGGGCCCTCGCCCTCGGCGCGTCGCACGGCCTGCAGGACCGCGGTCTTGAGGCCGCTGAACGAGACGTCGTAGTAGTCGGCGTCCGCCGGCGTCTGGTTGCTGCGCACCATCGGGCGCGCGAAGCGGTAGCGGTCGGGCGCGCCCTCGCGCGCCAGCGCCTCGACGTGGCGGCCGCCGGGGTAGGGGAGCCCGAGCAGCTTGGCGACCTTGTCGAACGCCTCCCCGGCGGCGTCGTCGCGCGTCGCGCCGAGCAGCCGGTACTCGCCCCACGCCGCGACGTCGAGCAGCAGCGTGTGCCCGCCGGAGACGAGGAGCGCGGTGAAGGGCGGCGTCGCGTCCGCGTGCTCCAGCGCCGTCGCGAACAGGTGCCCCTCCATGTGGTGCGCGCCGACGAGCGGGACGCCCGCCGCGTGCGCGAGCGCCTTGCCGTAGCTCACGCCCACCAGCAGCGCGCCCACGAGCCCCGGGGCGTGCGTCACGGCGACGGCGTCGAGGTCGCGCACCGTCAGCGCCGCGTCGTCGAGCGCGCGGCGCACGACGGGGACGACGCTCGTGAGGTGCGCGCGGCTCGCCAGCTCCGGCACCACGCCGCCGAACAGGCGGTGCACGTCCTGCGAGAGGATGACGAGCGACCGCAGCGCCACCTCGTCGCCGCGCCCCTCGACGATCGCGGCGGACGTCTCGTCGCAGGAGGTCTCGATGCCGAGGACGCGGAGCGGCCGGTCGGCGGACGTGGGCGTCGTCACCGCGTCGCCCCGGCGGTCGCGCCGCGGAGGACCTCGGTGTCCTCCACGACGTGCGAGGCGCGCTCCAGGCGCACGGTGAGCCAGAGCAGCACGGCCAGCGCGATCGCCGCCGCGAGCGCGGGGCCGCGGCCGAGCGTGCGCGCCTCGGAGCGTCGCTCGTCCTCGGCGCGGCGCTCGGCGCTGCGTGCGGGCATTCAGCGCGTCCCGGCGGACGCGCCGGCGGCGCCCGCGGGCGTGCCCACCGGCGTCGTCACCGGCGCGTCCCCCGCGGGCGTGGCCGGCGCGGGACCGCCGGCGGGCGCGCCCGCCTCGTCCAGCAGCCGCGCGATGAGCGCGCGGTTCTCGGGCGAGTTCCAGTCCTGCGCGTACGCCTTCTTGCGCACCGTGCCGTCGGCGGCGATGACGAAGTTCTCGGGCACGCCGGTGGTGGCATACAGCTTCTGGATCGCGCCCGCCGGATCGTGCAGCACGTCGAAGGTCAGGCCGAACTCCTTCACGAAGTCGCGGACCTTCTGCTCGGCGCCCGCCTCGTCGATGCTGACGGCGACGACCTTGAAGCCGCGCGACGCGAAGTCGCGGTGCAGCGCCTGCATGCTCGGCATCTCCTCGCGGCAGGGCGGGCACCAGGTCGCCCACACGTTCAGCAGCACCACGCGCCCCTTGTAGTCGTCGAGCGTGCGCGGCTGCGGCGGCGTGTCGAGCGTGACGGCCTGGAAGCGTGGCGCCTCGTTCCCGACCTCGACGTGATACAGCTCGTCGCTCAGCAGGTGCGTCGCGCCCCACAGGCCGAGCGCCAGCGCGGCGATGACGCCGAGCACGATGGTCCACTGCGTACGGGCGGTCATGCGGTCTCCCGGCTGGCGTCGCGCAGCGCGGCGATCTCGGCGCGCGGATCGGCCGCGGCGAAGATCGCGTTGCCCGCGACGAAGGTGTCGGCCCCCGCGCGGCGGCAGCGCAGGATGGTGTCGCGCGTGACGCCGCCGTCGACCTCGAGCAGCGCGCGGCTGCCCGCGGCGTCCAGCATGCGGCGCGCGCGCGCGATCTTGTCGACGCTGTACTCCAGGAAGCGCTGCCCGCCGAACCCGGGGTTCACGCTCATGATGAGCAGCAGGTCGAGGTCGCGCGCGACCTCCTCGAGCGTGACGAGCGGCGTCGCGGGGTTGAGCGTCGCGCCGGCCCCGCACCCGAGCTCCTTGATGCGCGCCAGCTGCCGGTCGAGGTGCGGCGCGGCCTCGACGTGGATCGTGAGGATCGAGGCGCCGGCCTTCGCGAAGTCGTCGAAGTAGCGCTCCGGCTCGACCACCATGAGGTGCACGTCGATCGGCAGCGCGGTGCAGCGGCGCACCGCGTCGATGACCTTCGCCCCGAAGGTCAGGTTGGGCACGAACCGACCGTCCATGACGTCGACGTGGATCATGTCGGCGCCGCCGGCCTCGCACATCGCGATCTCGTCGGCGAGTCGGGCGAAGTCGGCGCTCAGGATGGAGGGCGCGATCTTGGTGTGCACGTACGGGGATTACGGGAGAGGATGGCGGAGTGACGCGCGCCGGACGCTGCGGGCTGCGGACGGCGGATCGGACCTCGGGACGCCCCGTCGTGCAGGTCCGCAGCCGGCAGTCCGCAGCGTCCGGCGCGACGCACTAGGGCTCGACCGCGACGTCGATGACCACCGTCGTCCCCTTCGGCTTCACGCTGGTGCCGACGGGGTTCTGCTTCAGGACGGTGTTGGGCGGCACGGAGCTGTTGACCTGCTGCTCGCCGAGCTGCGGCACGAAGCCGGCGTCGCGCAGGGCGCGCTGCGCGTCGGTGTCGAGCAGCCCGACGACGTTCGGCACCGGGCGGTCGCTCGGCACGAGCGCGGTCGGGAAGACGAAGAGGTAGACGATCAGGTAGCCGATGACGAACCCCGACGCCGCGGTCACGACGAACGGGAGCACGCCGCGCGCGCGGGCGCGCCAGCGCGGCGCCGAGCGGGCGGGCGAGGGGCGGGTCGTCGTCGGCTCGGGGGGCGTCTGCGTCGCCATCGTCAGCCCGCGCGGCGCAGGCGCGCCGCGAACGCGCCGTCCACGCCGTGGCGCTGCGGGAGCACGCGCAGGCGCCCGCCGTCGAGCGCCGCGTCGGGCACCGCGCCGGCCGGCGGCGGCTCGAGCGTCCAGTCGGGGTGCGACGCCAGGAACTCGTCCACCGGCCCGTCGTTCTCCTCGGGCTCGAGCGAGCACGTGCTGTAGACGAGGAGTCCGCCCGGCTTCACGACCTGCGACGCGGCGCGCAGGATCTGGCGCTGCAGCGCGGGCATCACGGCCATGTCGGACGGCTTCAGGCGCCAGCGCGCGTCGGGGTGGCGGCGGAAGGTGCCCGTCCCCGTGCACGGCGCGTCCAGCAGCAGCGCGTCGACCGTGCCCACCGCCGGCTCGCGCGCGTCGCCGACGAACGGATGCAGGTTCTCGACGCCCAGGCGCCGCACGTTGGCGCGCACCCGCTGCAGCCGCGCGTGCGACCGGTCGCCCGAGTAGACGACCGCCGCGGTGCGGGCCAGCTCGACCGACTTCCCGCCGGGGGCCGCGCACAGGTCGGCCACGGTCGCCCCCTCGGGGAAGGCGGCGTACTGCGTCACCAGCGTCGACGCGGGGTCCTGGATGTGGAAGTGCCCCTGCCGAAACGCCCCCAGCTCGGTCAGCGAGGCGCCGGGCGCGAGCTGCAGGCTGTCGCGCGCCCACACCGTGCCCGGCGCGGGCTCGGCGATCCGCACGCCGGCGGCCGTCAGCTCGGCGGCCAGCGCGTCGGCCGAGAGCCCCCAGGGGCGCGCGACCACCGGCGCCTCGCGGTTGTTGGCGGCGAGGAGCGCCTCCACGTCGTCGAGCGGCCACCGGTCGGCCCAGCGCTCCACCAGCCACTGCGGGTGCGAGTAGCGGGCGGCCAGCGCCTCGCGCGGGTCGGCGGGCATCGTGCCCGTCAGCGGCGCGTCGCCGTGCGCCGCCCCGTGCGCCTCGCGGTCGCGCTCCAGCCGCCGGAGCACGGCGTTCACCAGCTTGCTCGCGCCGATGCCGTGGCGCCGCTTGGCCAGCTCGACCGTCTGGGCGATCGCCGCGTACGGCGGGACGCTCGTCATCTCCAGCAGCTGGTAGGCGCCCAGCCGCAGCAGGTCGATGACGTCGGCGTCCAGCCGCGCCAGGCCGCCGCTCACGCGTTCGGCCAGCAGCGTGTCCAGGCGGCCGCGGTGGCGCAGCGTGCCCCACAGGAGCTCCTGCGCCCAGCGGCGGTCGCGGGCATCCAGGCCGCCGGCCCGCCGCTCGAACGACGGGTCCAGCAGGAACCCCTTGCGCAGGTCGGCCAGCGTCTCGGCCGCGAGGACGCGCGCGGGCGTGACGCCGCCGATTATCGGGCGGCGGGACATGGGGGGCGCGTCGGTGGGCGGCATGGACGAAAGATAGCCTGGCTGCGGGGCGGAGCGGTCGCCGCCGGACGCTGCGGACTGCGAACTGCGGATCCCGTGTCGCAAGATCCGCAGTCCGCAGTCCGCAGCGCCCTCAGGCGACGGCGTCCGCCGCCGGGGCGGAGAACACGTCCCCGAGTTCGACGCCGCGCCCGCGCGCCCAGTCCGCCACCTGCAGGCGGGGCCGGCCGGCGGGCTGCGCCCAGGCGATGCGCACCGCGTCCTCGCCGCACTTCACGTCCATCCCCTCGCGGCCGAGCGCGATCACCTCGCCCGGGGTGACGTCGGGGCGCTCCTCGACCACGACCGGCCGGGCGCCGAACAGCTTCACGTCGCCCCCGCGCAGCACGCCGAAGGCGCCGGGGCGCGGGTCGTAGGCCCGGATCGCGCGCGCGACGTCATCGGCCGGCCGGGTCCAGTCGAGCCGCGCGTGCTCGCGCTCGGTCTTGGGCGCGTAGGTCGCCAGCGCGTCGTCCTGCGGCGTCTCGGTGAGCGCGCCGGTCTGCAGGAGCGCCAGCGCCTCGATCAGCGCCAGCGCGCCCAGCTCGGAGAGGCGCGCGCTCAGCTCCCCGTAGGTCTCGACGTCGGCGATCGGCGTCTCCAGCGCGTGCAGCATGGGGCCGGCGTCGAGCGCGGGCACCATGCGCATGATCGTCACGCCGGTCGTCGCGAAGCCCTGCCGGATCGCGGCGCGGATCGGGTCGGCGCCGCGCAGCAGCGGCAGGAGCGACGCGTGGATGTTGAGCGTGCCCTGCGGCGGCAGGTCGATCACCGCCTTGGGGAGGATGTGCCCGTACGCGACGACGACGGACAGGTCGGGCGCGAGCGCGCGCACCTCGTCCATGAAGGCGTCACCGCGCGGGCGCTCCGGCTGCAGCACCGGCAGCCCCTCGGCGACCGCCACCTGCTTGACCGGCGAGGGATCGAGCTGCGAGCGCCCGCGCCCGCGCGGCCGGTCCGGCTGCGTCACGACGCCCACCACGTCGAACCCCTCGCCCAGCAGGGCGCGCAGGGGCGGGGTGGCGAAGTCGGGGGTGCCCCAGAAGAGAATGCGCATGCTCACCGCTGAACGCTGAACGCTGAACGCTGGCTCGATCGGCATTCCCGAGCGAGCGTTCAGCGTTCAGCGTTCAGGGAGATTAGAGGGCCTCGTCGTTGTGCTGCGCCGCGACGTCCTTCGCCGCGATCAGCCCGCGCCGCAGCGCCGGGTACTTCTGCTTCTCGCGCTCCCACTTCTGCATCGCCGAGCGGCGCTTGAAGAGCCCGAGGTGGTCGAGGAAGAGCTTCCCGTTAAGGTGGTCGAGCTCGTGCTGCATGCAGCGCGCGAGCAGGTCCGTCGCCTCGACCTCGACGGGCTGGCCGTCCCGGTCGAGGCCGCGCATCACGACGCGCACCGCGCGGTCGACGTCGCCGTAGATCTCCGGGATCGACAGGCACCCCTCCTCGCCGCGCGCGGTCCCCTCGGCGAGCACGATCTCCGGGTTGGCGAGCACGATCGGCCGGTCGTCGACGTCGGCGACGAACAGGCGCTCGCGGCGGCCCACCTGCGGCGCCGCGAGGCCGATCCCCTTGGCGACGTGCATGGTCTCGAACATGTCGTCGACCAGCCGCCGCAGCTCGTCGGTCATCTCGGCGACGGGCTGCGTCTCCTGGCGCAGGATGGGCGCGCCGAGGACGTGGATGTCGAGCACGGACATGGCGACCGCCTCAGGCGCCCGGCGCGGCCGCGCCCGGGGCGCTGCCGACGCGGACGATGCGCCCGCGCTCGACCACCAGCCGCGACTCGCCCGAGCGGATCGTGATCTGGTCCTCGGGGGTGACCTGTCCGGCCGTCCGCTCCTTGATGTGCACGACCTCGCCGACGATCCCGCCGGCGGTCACGATCTCGTCGCCGCGCTTGAGCGAGCGGATCGTCTGCTCGTGCTGCTTCCGCTGGCGCTGCTGCGGACGCCAGAGGATGAAGTAGAAGATCGCCGCGATGGCGACGTACATGAACAGCGTCCCGAAGATCGGGTTCGCCGAGGCCTGCAGGAGGAAGAGCGTCGGATACATGGACCATCGAGCGGGAGGTGAGCGGGGAAAGCTAACACGGACGGCGGATCGCGGGCTCTGGAACACGGCTCGTGAGCCGTGGAGCGTGGGCGGCGGGGGCGAGCCGCGCGCCGGCGGCTCCGGGAGGTCGGCGGGGCGGGACCAGGAGCGTGCGGTGCGGCGGCCGTCATCGCGCAGAGATGACCGCTCGCGAACGACACGCGAACGACACGCGCGCGGCGACGCGTGTCAGACCTCGTAGGGTGGAGCGAGACCGGAACGGGTCACCGCCCACCGCCGGCTCGGAGGAGTCGTCCTCCGCCGCACGACCCACCGCCAGATCGCAGGAGCCCATCATGCGCGCCATTCTCCGCCCCCTGTTCTGGACCGCCGCCGTCGTGACCACCCTCGCGCTGCCCGTCGCCGCGCGCGCGCAGCATGCGCTCGACCCCGTCCAGGTCTCGGCGCGCACCGCCGAGGCGGACCGGCTCGACGCGCGGGCCGCCGTCTACGAGGAGTCCGGGTCGTGGCGGCAGTGGGGCAAGGCGGCCGGGCTGCGCGAGAAGGCGGCGCGCCTGCGCGCGGCGGACGATCCACGCGCGTTCAAGAGCCTACAGACGGCCGCGTACGTGCGCCACGCGCTGAAGCAGCCGGCCATGGCGCTGGCGCTGATGGAGCGCGCGGCCGACCAGGCGCTCGCCCGCGGCGACGTGTTCAACGCCGCGTCGGCCTACGCGGACGCCGCCTCGATCGCCAACGAGCTGCGCGACGGCGACCGCGTGCGCCTGTCGATGGAGAAGAGCGCGCTGCTCGCGCGCTCGCCGCTGCTCAGCGCGCCCGACCGCGACTGGCTGCAGCAGCGCCTCGCGCAGGGCACGCCGACGCTGCGCGCCCTCGCCAGCGCGCCGACGCAGCCCTGATCCGGAGCCCCCGACGCGAGCGGCGCCCGTCCGGTCGGACGGGCGCCGCTCGCATGCGTTCCCCCCACGCGCTCACGGCTGATCGCGCAGCCGCGCCTCGAGCGCGAGCACGGGAGGATCGGGCCTGGCGCCCAGCTCGCGCGCCAGTCGCACGCGGTGCAGCGCGGCGGCGCGCAGCGCGCCGGCGCGGTCGCCGTCGGCCTCCAGCGCCCGCATGAGACCGAGCACGGCGTGGCCGCTCGCCGGCGCCCGCTCGGTCAGCGTCCGCCAGCACTCGACGGCGCGGGCGTGCTCGCCGCGCGCGGTGCACGCGGCCGCGACCTGCTCCAGCGCCCCGTCGTAGGCGCGCGCGAGCCGCGCCCGCCGCCGCTCCAGCCAGTCCTCGAAGGTCGGCGCGGCGTCGATGTAGAAGCCCTCGAGCAGCTCGCCGCGATAGAGCCGCACGGCCCGGTCGCTGTCGCCGGCGGCGAGCGCCGCCTCGAAGGCGGGGGCGTCGCACCAGCAGACGTCGGTCGCGAGCCGCACCTCGTCGGCGCCGCGGCTCGGCAGCGCGGCGGGGCCCATCACGCGCCGCAGGAAGTGCAGCGCCTGTCGCAGCGCGCTCCGCGCGTGCTCCTCGTCGGCCTCGGGCCAGAAGACGCCGAGCAGCGTCGCGCGCCGCTGGAACTCGCCCGGGGCCGCGACGGCGAGATACGTCAGCAGCGCGAGCCGGCGCGGCTGCGCGAGGACCGGCGTCAGCTCGCGACCGTCGCGATCGCGCAGGTCGGCCGCCCCCAGCACGTGCAACTGCATCATGCAATCGGCCGTTGCGTGCACTGTTGCGCCCGGGCTCGGGTCGCGTCGCGCATCCGCCCGCGTCGGCATCGCCACCGACCTCGTGGCCGGATCACGCGGCGGTCACGCGCCGATCACGTGCTGCTCACGTCCGCGTAACGCGTGCTGCCTATCGTGCCGCCTCCCTCCCTAGGCAGCGGACGGGCCACCGCCGCCGATCCGTGCGAAGGAGTCGCGCTCCATCGCACAACGTACCATCGGATCGCAGGAGCACACCATGCGCGCCACTCTCCGCCCCCTGCTCTCGACCGCGGCCGTCATGGCCATCCTCGCGTCGCCTGCTGCCGCGCGCGCGCAGCAGCCCCTCGACCCGATTCAGGTCTCCGCACGGACGACGCAGGCCGACAAGTTCGACGCGCGCGCCGCCGAGTACGAGGCGACGGGATCGCGGCGCCAGTGGGCGAAGGCGGCGGCGCTGCGTGAGACGGCCGCGGCGCTGCGCGCGCCCGAGGATCCGCGCGGCTTCCGGAGCCTGCAGGTCGCGGCGCTCGTCCGCCACGCGCTGCGGGAGCGTCCGGCCGCGGCGGCGCTCATGGAGCGCGCCGCGAACCAGGCGCTCGCGCGCGGCGACGTGTTCAGCGCGGCGACGGCCTACGTCGACGTGGCGTACCTCGCCGCGGAGCTGGGCGACGCGGATCGCACGCGCGAGTTCGTCTCGAAGGGCGCCCTGCTCATGCACTCGCCGCTGTTGAGCGCCCCGGAGCGCGAGCTCCTGCGGCGGGCCGTGGCGCAGGCGGGCGCGTCGCCGGTGTCCGTCGCGCTGCTCGAGCGCCCGTGACGTCCGCCCCGCGCGGGGGCGCTCCTCACCGGGAGGTGGGGGCGCCCTTCGCGCCGTGCGGCCGGACGGGGCGCGCCACCGCGCCGCGCGCGCGTTCACCGGCGAGGTAGCGCTCCAGCCAGGCGGTGCTCCACGCGTCGAAGGTGCCGTCGGCCAGCGTGGCCCGCGCGCGCTGCATGAGCGCCACCAGGAAGTGCACGTTGTGCAGGCTGAGGAGCCGCAGCCCGAGGAGCTCGTCGGACGTGAAGAGGTGGCGGACGTAGGCGCGCGAGAAGCGCGTGCACACGGTGCAGTCGCACCCCGCGTCGAGCGGCCCCGGATCGTCGCGGAAGCGCGCGTTGCGCAGGTTGATGCGCCCGTCCTGCGTCAGCGCCGCGCCGTTGCGCCCCATGCGCGTGGGCGCCACGCAGTCGAACAGGTCGACGCCGCGGCGCACGCCCTCCACGAGATCCTCGGGATAGCCGACGCCCATGAGATAGCGCGGGCGGTCGGTCGGCAGCACGTCGTCGACCACCTCGAGCATCGCGTACATGTCGGGCTTCGCCTCGCCCACCGACAGCCCGCCGACGCCGTAGCCGTGCCACCCGCCCATGTCGACGATGGCGCGGGCGCTCTCCTGTCGCAGCGTGGCGTGGATGCCGCCCTGCACGATCGGGAAGAGCGCCTGCACCGGCGTCGGCGCGTCCGCGTCCTCGCGCAGCAGCCGCTCGAACTCGGCGCGGCAGCGCGCGAGCCAGCGCAGCGAGCGCTCCATCGCGTCGCGCGCCACCGGCTCGTCGCTCTGCCCAGGCGGCACGTGGTCGAACTGCATGATGACGTCGGCGCCGAGGTTGCGCTCGATGCGCATCACGCTCTCGGCCGTGAAGCGGCGCGACGAGCCGTCGATGTGGCTGCGGAAGTCGACGCCGTCCTCGTCGATCCGGCGCAGCCCCTCCAGCGAGAACACCTGGAAGCCGCCCGAGTCGGTGAGGATCGGGCCGTCCCACGCCATGAAGCGGTGCAGCCCGCCCATCTGCCGCACCAGCGCGTCGCTCGGGCGCAGGTGCAGGTGGTAGGCGTTGGACAGGATCATCTGCGCGCCCATCGCGCGCAGGTCCATCGGGTCGAGCCCCTTCACGGTGGCCAGCGTGCCGACCGCCATGAACGCGGGCGTCTGCACCGCGCCGTGCGGCGTCGTGAAGGTGCCGGCGCGCGCGCGTCCCTGGGCGTGCGAGATCGAGAAGTCGAAGGCCATCGGCGTGGCGGGCGTCTCGGGCGTCGCGGGCGTCATACGATCACCATCGCGTCGCCGTAGGAGTAGAAGCGGTAGCCCTCGCGGACCGCTTCCGCGTACGCGTGCATCGTCAGCTCGTAGCCGGCGAGCGCGGCGACGAGCATGAGCAGCGTGGAGCGCGGGAGGTGGAAGTTCGTGACGAGGCGGTCGACGGCGCGGAACCGGTAGCCCGGGCGGATGAACAGCGCGGTGTCGCGCGCCTCGGCGCGCACGCGCCCGTCGGGTTCGGCCGCGCTCTCGAGCGTGCGCGCGGAGGTCGTGCCCACGGCCCACACGTGCCGGCCCGCGGCGCGCACGGCCTGCAGCGCGTCGGCGGCCGTGGGGGAGACCTCGTACCACTCCTCGTGCATGACGTGCGCGTCGGGGTCCTCCACCTCCACCGGCTTGAAGGTGCCGGCGCCGACGTGCAGCGTGACTTCGACGCGGCGCACGCCGCGCGCGGCGAGGCGGTCGAGCAGGTCGGGGGTGAAGTGCAGCCCCGCCGTGGGCGCGGCGACCGAGCCGGGCTCGCGCGCGTACACGGTCTGGTAGCGCGTCGCGTCCTCGTCAGCGTCGGCACGGCGGATGTACGGCGGCAGCGGCACGTGGCCGTGGCGCTCGACGGCGGCCAGGGGATCGCCGTCGGCATGCAGGCGCACGAGGCGCGTCCCGCGCTCGGTGACCGCGAGCACCTCGACCTGGAGGTCGGGCGCGATGGTGACGCGCCGCCCCGGCTTGAGCTTCGCGCCCGGCTGCACCATCGCCTCGAACTCCGCCGGGGCGGTCGCGCGCAGGAGCAGCACCTCGGCCGGCGCGCCGCTGGCGCGCGTGCCGAGCAGCCGCGCGCGGAAGACGCGCGTCGTGTTGACGACGAGCGCGTCGCCGGCCGGGACGAGGGTGGCCAGGTCGGCGAAGGTGCCGTGCGTCAGGGTGCCCGACGCGCGGTCGACGATCATCAGCCGGCTGGCGTCGCGCCGCGCGAGCGGCGTCTGGGCCACCAGGCGCTCGGGGAGCTCGAAGTCGTAGTCGGAGGTGCGGGTGCCGCGCATCGTCGAAGGATAACCGCCCCGGCCCCGACGCCGGCCGCCCTGTCGTCCGATCGCACGCGGGGCCCGCGACCCTGGATCGGTCGCGGGCCCCGCGCGGCGGCCGGCTCGGACACGAACGCGACGCCGGTCGAGCGCCGCGGCCGGCGTAGCTCAGCCGCCGAACAGCGTCGCCTGGTCGTTCGTCGTGTTCGGCGGCGTGTAGCCGAAGTGCCGGTATGCCTGCGACGTCGCCATGCGCCCGCGTGGGGTGCGCTGCAGGAAGCCGTGCTGCACGAGGAAGGGCTCGTAGACCTCCTCGATCGTCCCGCCGTCCTCGCCCACCGCGGCGGCGATCGTCGAGATGCCCACCGGCCCGCCGTCGAACTTCTCGATGATGCAGCGCAGCACGCGCGCGTCCATGTCGTCGAGGCCGAACTCGTCGACGTCGAGGCGGCGCAGCGCCAGGTCGGCGACCTCCTTCGTGATCGCGCCTCCCGCCTCGACCTCGGCGTAGTCGCGCACGCGGCGCAGCAGGCGGTTCGCGATGCGGGGCGTGCCGCGCGAGCGGCGCGCGATCTCCTGCGCCCCGCCGGCGTCGCACGGCACGCGGAGCACCTCGGAGGTGCGGCGCACGATCAGCTCGAGCGCGTCCTCGGGGTAGTAGTTCAGCCGCTCGACGATGCCGAAGCGCGCCCGCATCGGCGACGTGAGCATGCCGAAGCGCGTCGTCGCGCCGACGAGCGTGAACCGCTCGATGGGCATCGTGATCGTCTGCGCCTTCGGCCCCTCGCTCAGCCGGATGTCGATCTTGTAGTCCTCCATCGCGGGATAGAGGAACTCCTCGATCACGGGGCGCAGCCGGTGGATCTCGTCGATGAAGAGGATGTCCCCCTCGCGCATGTTCGTGAGCTTCCCCACCAGGTCGCCCGGCTTCTCGATCGCCGGACCGCTCGTGGTGTGGATGTTCACGCTCAGCTCGCGCGCGATCAGCTCGGCCAGCGTCGTCTTGCCGAGGCCCGGCGGGCCGTGGAAGAGCGTGTGGTCGAGCGGCTCCTTGCGCGCGATGGCGGCGGCGATCGCGATCCGCAGGTTGCCCTTCACCTTCTCCTGGCCGATGAACTCGGCCAGGCGCTGCGGACGGAGGGAGAGCTCGACGACGCTCTCCTCGCTGATGATCTCGGGGGTGGTGATCTCGGCTCTGGCCATCATGGGGTGCACACTACCGGGCGATTCGGGAACGTCCAAGCGTTGACGACGCCGAAATATACCCGAAAATCGCCCGAAAGTCGCCGGCCGCCCGCGGCCCGGCGGCGCCCCCATCAGGCCGGGACGCGGATCCCCGCCAGCCGGTCGGCCGCCTGCCGGAGCGTCTCGTCGCGCTTGCAGAAGGCGAAGCGCACGAGCGCCCGCCCGTCGCCGTCGCGCTTGCGGTAGAAGCTCGACCCCGGCACCGTCGCGACGCCCACGTCCGCCGCCAGCCAGCGCGCGAACGCCACGTCGTCCGCCGCGTCGCGCACCGCGCCGTAGCCCGCCAGCACGTAGTACGCGCCCTCGGGCGCCGTGTACGTGAAGCCCGCCTCGGTGAGCGCGCCGCACAGGATCTCGCGCCGCGCGCGGTACTCCAGCACGAGGTGGTTGTAGTAGTCGGCGTCGAACGCCATGCCCACGGCGCCCGCGGCCTGCAGCGGCGCCGGCGCGCCGACGGTGAGGAAGTCGTGCACCTTGCGGATCGCCCCGGTCGCCTGCGCCGGCGCGATCGCGTAGCCCAGCCGCCACCCGGTGCAGCTGAAGGTCTTAGAGAGCCCCGAGATCGTCACCGTGCGCTGCGCCATCCCCGGCCACTGCGCGATCGGGTGGTGATGGCCCGCGTACACGATGTGCTCGTAGATCTCGTCGGTGAACACCCACGGGACGTCGTGCTCCAGCACCAGGCGCGCGATGAGGTCGACCTCGGCGCGCGTGAACACCTTGCCCGTCGGGTTGTGCGGCGTGTTGAGGATCAGCGCCTTCGGCCGCCGCGCGAGCGCCGCGCGCAGCCGGTCCTCGTCGATGTGCCAGTCGGGCGCGACGAGCGGCACGAACACCGGCTTGGCCCCCGCGAGGACGGCATCGGGGCCATAGTTCTCGTAGAACGGCTCGAACACCACGACCTCGTCGCCCGGGTCGACGAGCGCGAGGAAGGTCGCCGCCATCGCCTCGGTCGCGCCGCACGTCACCGTGATCTCGCGGTCGGGATCGACCTCCAGCCCGTACCAGCGGCGGTACTTCTCGGCGATCGCGATCCGCAGCGCGGGCGCGCCCCACGTGATCGCGTACTGGTTCACGTCGCCGTGGATCGCCGCGCACGCCGCGTCCTTCATCGGCGCGGGCATGGGGAAGTCGGGAAAGCCCTGGGCCAGGTTGATCGCGCCGTGCTGCTGCGCGACGCGCGTCATCTCGCGGATGACGCTCTCCGTGAAGGTCGAGGCGCGGGAGGAGATCACGAGCTCGCGGGAACGGGACGGCGCGCGCACGGCGTGGACTCGTCGCGACGACGCGCGATGGGGCGAGCGGCGAAATGAGGCGCGTGCGCACCACGCGTCAAGGTGCGCCGCGAGACGCCGCGCGGCGCCGTCCCTGGCGCACGGCTTGCGCCCGCCGCGCGTCCGCCCGCCGCCACCATCCCCTCGTCCCGCAGCTCCCGCCATCATGTCGCTCCCCACGCGCCCGCTCGGCACCAGCGGCCTGCAGCTCTCGCCCGTCGGCTTCGGCGCCTGGGCCACCGGCGGCGGCGGCTACGCCTTCGGCTGGGGGCCGCAGGACGACGACGCCTCCGTCGCCGCCATGCGCCACGCCGTCGAGCGCGGCGTGAACTGGATCGACACGGCGGCCGTGTACGGGCTCGGCCACTCCGAGGAGGTCGTCGGTCGCCTGCTGCGCGAGATCGGCGCCGCCGACCGCCCCCTCGTCTTCACGAAGGGCGGGATGGTGTGGGACCCGGCCGACCGCGCGGTGCCGCCGCGGCGCGATCTCAGCCCCGCGTCGATCCGCCGCGAGTGCGAGGACTCGCTGCGCCGCCTCGGCGTCGAGCGCATCGACCTCTACCAGTTCCACTGGCCCGACGCCGGCGCGACCGCGGTCGAGGACTCGTGGGGCGAGATGGTGCGTCTCGTCGACGAGGGGAAGGTGCGCTGCGCCGGCGTCTCGAACTTCGACACGGGGCTGCTCGAGCGGTGCGAGCGCATCCGCCACGTCGACGCGCTGCAGCCGCCGTTCTCGCTCGTGCGGCGCGACGTCGCCCAGCGCGAGCTGCCGTGGTGCGCGGCACACGGCACCGGCGTGATCGTCTACAGCCCGATGCAGTCGGGCATCCTCACCGACACCTTCTCGGCCGAGCGGATGCAGCGGCTGGCGCCCGACGACTGGCGGCGCGGCGCGCGCGAGTTCCAGCAGCCGATGCTCGACCGCAACCTCGCGTTGCGCGACGCGCTGCGTCCGATCGCCGAGCGGCACGGCAGCACCGTGGCGGCGACCGCGGTCGCGTGGACGCTGCACTGGCCCGGCGTCACCGGCGCGATCGTCGGCGCGCGCTCTCCCGAGCAGGTCGACGGCTGGGTCGCGGCCGCGGCGCTCGCGCTCACCGGCGAGGACCTCGACGAGATCGCGGACGCCATCGAGCGGACGGGCGCGGGCACGGGGCCGGCCCGCGCCTGAGGGACCGCGTCAGCGCACCTGCAGCGACCGCGTCAAGGACAGCGGCGTCGCCGTGACGTCGACGCCGTCGATCCGGAGCACGTTCGGCTCCGCCACCAGGACGTAGCGCCCCGCGGGAAGCGGCGTCGGGACGAGGCCCGGACGCTCGGCCCGCATCGGGAAGTCGTGCAGGATGAACCCGCCGGGTGCGAGCGTGCGCGTCGTGATGGCCGTCAGGCACCCGCCAGGCGTCACGGCGCTGCCGTCGGGCGCGAGCAGCCGGAACGTGACGTCGGACGTGCACGCGAGCTCCAGCCGGACCGAGTCCGACGAGAGGTTGGAGAGCTGATACCGCACGACGAAGGTGCCGCCGGGCATCACCTCCGACATCGGGAGCTGCAGCGTCGCGACGAGCGGCCCGATGGTCGTGCGCGCCGCGTCGGGCGGGTCGTCGCCGGGCGTCACGATCGGGGCGCCGGCGTCGCACGCCGCGGCCGCGAGCAGCAGGGCGCCGATCGTGGCCCCACGCGTCGTGCGATGATGCATCCTCTCCATGGCGCGACGCACGGCCCCGGCTCAGCGCACGCGCAGCTCGGCGCTGATCGGCTTCAGCGTGAACGGCGCGCCGTCGACCTCGATGAGCGTCGGCGTGGCCGTCACGACGTACTCGCCGGGCGCGAGCGGGCGCTGCGGGTTGCCGGCCGCCGCGACGGAGGGGAGCTGCAGCACGAGCTCCGCGCCCGGCGGCACCGCGTGCGTCGTGACCGTCTGCGCGCACGCGGAGGTGGCGATCGGCTCGCTGTCGGGCGCGGCGTCGGCCGCGCGCAGCGCGAGCTGCGCGGCGCCGTTGCACGACAGCGTGTAGCGCGAGGTGTCGGGCGTGTCGTTGCGGATCGCGAAGCGCACGACGAACTGCTTCCCGGCGTCGACGGTCCCCGGGGTGACCTGGATCATCGTCGTCGGCGCCGCGCGCACGGCGGCGCGCCCCGGACCGGCGGCGACGGGCGCGGCGGACGACGTGTCGCGCGGAGCGGCGCCGTCGCGCGTGGCCGCATCGGCGCACGCGCCGGCGAGGGCGAGCGTGGCGAGCGGCAGGAGGCGGAGGGCGCGCATGGAGGTCGGGAAGGGAGGAGCGGTCGGACGCGCGCCGGTCAGCGCGCGCCGATCTTGGCCAGGCTGGCGCGGATGAGCTCCGTCGCCGAGAGCTTCGTGCCGCCGCCGTCGATGGCGGCCTTCACGGCCCGCTCGGCGTCGCCGGTGGTGTAGCCGAGCGAGACCAGGGCGCGGATCGCGTCGTCGGCGGAGGCGCCCTCGGGGCGCGCGCCGGGCGTCGTGTCCACCTGGACGTCGTTCAGCTTGTCGGCCAGGTCGAGGATCAGCTGCTCCGCCTTCTTGCGGCCGACGCGCGGCACGCCCTGCAGCGTCGCGAGGTCCTTCTCGCGGATCGCCCGCACGAGCCGCTCGGCGGTGAGCGTGGAGAGCATCCCGAGCGCGAGCGCGGGGCCGACGCCCTTGGCCGCGAGCACCTTCTGGAAGACGCGGCGCTCGAACGCGGTGGCGAAGCCGAACAGCTGCCAGCCGTCCTCCTTCACCACGAGGTAGGTGTGCAGCGACGCGTCCTCGCCGAGCTTCGGCAGCCCCTCGTAGGTCGAGAGGGGGATGAAGACCTCGTAGCCGACGCCGCCCTTGGTGAGCAGCTCCACGCGGTCCAGCTCCTTGGCGACGATGCGGCCGACGACGTGCGCGATCATGGGAGCGCCTCGCGGACGAGCGGGCGGGGGCGGGGCGCGGGACTCACGGCGTTGGCGGCGGTCGGGAGGTGGGGGGCCATGCAGTACGTGAGCGCGGCCGCGACGCCGTCGGCGGCGTCCGACGGCGAGGGCACGGCCTTGAGGCGAAGCAGGCGGGTCAGCATGAACTGCACCTGCTCCTTGCTCGCCGCGCCCGTGCCGACGACGGCCTTCTTGATCTCGGCCGGCGGGAACTCGTGGACGTGGAGCCCGGCCAGCTCGCCGGCGAGGAGGATCACGCCGCGCGCGTGGCCGAGCGTGATCGTGGTGCGGACGTTCTTCGCGTAGAAGATGCTCTCGACGGCGAGCGCGTCGGGGCGGTGCCGGGCGATGAGCTCCTGCACCCCCTCGAAGATCTCGCGCAGCCGCGACGGCAGCGGGTCGCGGGCGCGCGTGCGGACGACGCCGCACTCGATGAGCCGCGCCAGCCCGCCGCGCTCCCCGCGCACCACACCGTAGCCGGTGGTCGCGGTGCCGGGGTCGATTCCCAGTACCAGCATGGGAGTTCGCTCAACGCTGAACGCCGAACGCTCGGTTCGGGTCCGCCGGCAGGCGAAGCGATGAGCGTTCAGCGTTCAGCGAGCGGAGGGCGCGTCGACGGCGGTCGATCACGCCTCCGCCATCGCTTCGGCGTCGATGTCGAAGTTGCCCTCGACCTTCTGCACGTCGTCGAGGTCCTCGAGCGCGTCGAGGAGCTTGATCAGCTGCTGGGCGTCCTCGCCGGCGACGGCGACGGTGCTCTTCGGGACCCAGGTGACCTGGGCCTCGCTCGTCTGGAGCCCGCGCGCCTCGAGCGCCGCCTTGACCGCGTGGAGCGCGGCGGCGTCGGTCGTCACGACGTACTGGTCGTCCTGGCGCTGAAAGTCCTCGGCGCCGGCCTCGAGCGCGGCTTCCATCGCCGAGTCCTCGTCGAGCGAGGCGTCGAGCTGGAGCTGCCCCTTGCGGTCGAACAGGAAGGCGACCGAGCCCGAGGTGCCCATGTTGCCGCCGTTCCGCGAGAGCTTGTGGCGGATGTCGGCGACCGTGCGGGTCGGGTTGTCGGTGAGCGTCATGATCATGAGGGCGACGCCGCCGGGGCCGTACGCCTCGTACATGATCTCCTGGTACTCCGCGCCCTCGAGCTCGCCGGTGCCCTTCTTGATGGCGCGCTCGATGTTCTCCTTGGGCATCGAGGAGCCGCGGGCGGTGTCGATGGCCAGGCGGAGCCGCGGGTTGTGCTCGGGGTCGCCGCCGCCGGCCTTGGCCGCGACGGTGATCTCACGGATCAGCTTGGTGAAGACGGCGCTGCGCTTCGCATCGGTCGCGGCCTTCGCGCGCTTGATCGTCTTCCATTTACTATGGCCGGCCATCGGTCGACTCGGGCTCGTGCTGCGGGTGGGAAATGGGAGGGGACGAGGGCGTAATATAGCGGTCTGGTGGGGCGGGTCGGGTGGGGCGGGGACGGATACGGCGGGGGCGGGTGAGGCGGGGACGGGTGGAGCGGGTCGGGAGAGGCGGGGGCGGGGACGGCGGGGTCGATACGGCGGAGCCCTTCGCCGAGCGCTCCTCGCGACACCCGACGGCGACACCCGACGGCGACACCCGACGGCGACACCCGACGGCGACACCCGACGGCGACACCCGACGGCGACACCCGACGGCGACACCCGACGGCGACACCCGACGGCGACACCCGACGGCGACACCCG
>JAESFT010000058.1_pt1 | contig 223182 bp, 174 predicted proteins | sample 9269451 | NCBI WGS metagenome assembly JAESFT01 (sample SAMN14502557, study PRJNA617106) | algae metagenome | isolation source: Scytonema hyalinum WJT4-NPBG1 and co-occurring heterotrophs from well... | place: USA: Mojave Desert, Joshua Tree National Park, California | collected 2006-05-25
CTCTCCCTGGGACCTTGAGTCCCCTGAAGGGCCGGAGGAGACCACTCCGTCGATAGGGCGCCCGTGGACGCGTGGCAACACGTTCCGAGCGTAGCGCTCCTAATCGCCCGTGCGGCTTGACTACTCCCCCATAGGGGAAGTACCTCACATCGCATAACGCGCAAGAATTGACACCGACCGCGGCGCACTGGCGCCCGGTCGATCCCAAACCCTCGTCTGTTCACTTCGTCGACGTCGCACCTCCGGGTGCGCCTTCGAACGAATGCCCGGCCGTCGGGCAGGCTCGCGCCTGCCGGTGGCTGGAGACAACTGAAATTCGCTGGCGATTAGAGCGTCAGGGCCACACCCGTTCCCATCCCGAACACGGTCGTTAAGCCTGACAGCGCCGATGGTACTCCGTCCGAGAGGACGCGGGAGAGTAGGCCATCGCCGGCACCCCCTTCACGAATGCCCCGCTCCTCGCGAGCGGGGCATTCGTGCGTTCCCGCATCCGTATTCGGGGAATCCGCGGGGATGTCGCAGAGGTGCCGTACGGTTCTTGCCCTGCCCGGCAGCGTGAGACGCCCCCATCCGACACGCCGCTTCCCGACCGCCGCCATCGTCCCGACGCTCGCCGCCGCTGCCGTCGCCGCGCTCTGGCGACTGGCCCGCGAGCGGCAGCAGAGCGCCGAACGACTCGCCGCCGCCACCCTCGAGTCGCTCCTGAACGCGATCGACGCCAACGACCACGAGACGGGCGCACACGTGCGGCGGGTGGCGCACTACGCGCTGCTCCTCGCGGACGCCGCAGGGCTCGACGACGCGGAGCAGCGAGCGGTGGAGCGCGTCGCCCTCTTCCACGACGTCGGCAAGATTCACGAGGCGCTGTTCGACATCGTGCACGACGACGACGGGCTCTCGCCCGAGGAGCGCGACGCGATCGCGACCCACCCGGCGCGCGGCGCCGAGGTGCTCGCCCCCCTGTGCGCGTTCTATCCGGAGCTGCCCGACGGCGTCATCGCGCACCACGAGCGGTGGGACGGTGGGGGCTATCCCCGCGGGCTGCGCGGCGAGTCCATCCCGCTCGCGGCGCGCATCGTCGCCATCGCGGACACCTTCGACGCGGTGACGCACAGCCGGCGGTACCGAGCCGGCGCGGACGTCGAGCGCGGCGCGCGCGTGATCGCGGAGGGGCGCGGCCAGCAGTTCGACCCGGAGCTGACCGACCTGTTCCTGTCGCCCGAGGTGTTCGCGCGCGTGCGGCGCGGGCTGGAGGACGCGGGGCGTGCGGAGACCCAGGCGCCGCGCCCGCGCGCGGCGGGCGCGGAGCGCCGCAGCCGCAAGCGCGAGTCCGGCGTGCCGAACGTCAGCTTCCGCTGGCGCGGGCGGGGCGCCGCGCGGCCGCCGGCACCGTCGGAACGCTAGAACCGGCCGGCGCGCCGGCGCTGCGGGCGGTCGTATCGCGCCGCGCGGCGGCGTCGCGCAGGCGACGCGCCTCGCGCACCGCGATCGTGTGCTCCGCGAACGTCGTGCGGAACTCGTGGTGCCCGTCGGGATGGGCGACGAAGAACAGGTACGGCACGGATGCCGGCTGCACGGCCGCCGCGAGGCTCGGCGCCCCGGGCGCGCCGATCGGGCCCGGCGGGAGCCCCTTCACCCGGTAGGTGTTGTACGGCGACTCGACCTCGAGATCGCGGTACAGCATCCGCATCCCGCGACGGCCGAGCGCGTACTCCACGGTCGGATCCGCCTCGAGGCGCATCCCCTTCTTCAGGCGGTTGAAGTAGACCGCCGCGATCACCGGACGCTCCTCCGGCCGTCGCGCCTCGCGCTCGACGAGGGAGGCGAGCGTGACGACGTCGTGCCGGTCGAGCGCGAGCGCCTGCAGCCGCGCGTCCCACTCCGGCTTCCAAGCCTGCTCGAAGCGCGCGACCATCTGCCGCACCGCGTCGCGAGCCGTCGTTCCTGCACCGAACGAGTACGTGGCCGGGAAGAGGTAGCCCTCGAGCGTCGGCGTCGGGACGTTCAGCTGGTGCAGCAGCGCGGTGTCGCGCACGGCGGCCTGCACGGAGTCGAGCGGCACCTCGAGCACGCGGGCCAGCTGCGGGACGATCTGGCGCAGCTCCCACCCCTCGACGACCGTCATGACGCGGACGACGCCCCGGCCGCTCTCCAGCGCCTCCACGAGCGAGGCGTACGACTGGCCCGGGCGGAACTCGTAGGTGCCCGGCTTGATGGCGCGGTCGCGGCCCTTCCACTTGGCCCAGAGGCGGAAGGCGGTCGGCGAGCCGATCACCTCGCGGGCGGCGAGCGAGTCGGCCGCGGCGCCGAACGACGCCCCGCGCGGGATCATCACGCGCACCGGCTTGCCGGTCGGCTCGCCCCCGCCGCACGCGAGCAGGGCGCCGGCCGCCAACGGGGCGGTCGAGCGGCGCAGGGCGGTGAGGATCGAACCGCGCGGATCAGACATCGGCGTCGGGCAGGGCGAGCGCGTGCTGCAGAAGGATCGTGGCCGCAAGCGCGTCGACGTCGCCCTTCCGGCCGCGGGTGGTGCCGCCCATCTCCTGGATGGTGCGCAGGGCGGAGGCCGTCGTGAACCGCTCGTCGACCAGGCGCACGGGAAGGCCGGTCCGCTTCTCGAGCTCCGCGGCGACGTGGCGCGCCTCGAGGGCGCGCGGCGTGTCCTCCCCCGCGGCGTCGAGCGGCAGCCCGACCACGAAACCGCGTGCGCCCAGGGCCTCCGCCCGCCGGATCAGCTCCGCGATGGGCGGCCGCTTCCCGGCGCGCCGCTCGACGACGCCGGCGGGCGACGCGATCATCCCCAGCTCGTCGCTGAGCGCGAGCCCGATGCGCCGGTCGCCCCAGTCCACGGCCAGCAGGCGCGCCCGGCCGATCGACGTCCTCCCCTCGCCAGTCACCCCTGGGCCATCGAGGCGAAGAACTCGCGGTTCGACTTCGTGCGCCCCATGCGCTGCAGCAGGAAGAGCATCGCCTCGTCGCCGGGCATCGGCGCGAGGAAGCTGCGCAGCAGCATGACGCGGTTCCCCTCGTCCTTGTCGAACAGCAGCTCCTCGCGGCGCGTCCCCGAGCGGTTGATGTCGAGCGCGGGGAAGATGCGCCGGTCGGCGATCTTGCGGTCGAGGATGAGCTCCATGTTGCCGGTGCCCTTGAACTCCTCGAAGATCACCTCGTCCATCCGCGACCCCGTCTCGACCAGCGCGGTGGCGACGATGGTGAGCGAGCCGCCGCCGTCGATCTTGCGCGCCGAGCCGAAGAAGCGCTTGGGCTTCTCCATCGCCTTCGCGTCCACGCCGCCCGAGAGCACCTTGCCCGACGAGGGCACGACCGTGTTGTGCGCCCGCGCGAGCCGCGTGATCGAGTCGAGCAGGATCACGACGTCGCGTCCGTGCTCGACCAGTCGCTTGGCCTTCTCGAGCACCATGTCGGCGACCTGGACGTGGCGGTCGGCGGCCTCGTCGAACGTGGAGGAGATGACCTCGGCCTTGGGCACGCTGTTCTGCATGTCCGTGACCTCCTCCGGCCGCTCGTCGATCAGCAGGATGATGAGCGCGATCTCCGGATGGTTCTCGGCGATCGCGTTCGCCAGCTTCTGCATGAGGACCGTCTTGCCCGCGCGCGGCGGCGCGACGATCAGCCCGCGCTGCCCCTTGCCGAGCGGCGCGATGACGTCGCAGAGACGCGTGCTGACGTCGCCGTTCGCCGTCTCCAGGCGGATGCGCTCGTCGGGGTAGCGCGGCTTCAGGTTGTCGAAGGCGATGCGCTGCTTGGCCTTCTCCGGCTCGTCGCCGTTGATGCGCTCGACCTTCAGCAGCGCGAGGTACTTCTCCCACTCCTTCGGCGGCCGCACCTGGCCCACCACCGTGTCGCCCGTGCGCAGGTCGAAGCGCTTGATCTGCGACGGCGAGACGTAGATGTCGTCCGGGCCGTAGAGATAGTTCCAGTCCTGGCTGCGGAGGAAGCCGTAGCCCTCGGGCAGCACCTCGAGCACGCCGTCGCCGCGCAGCAGCACGTCCGCGTCGAGCAGCGACTGCTCGATGCGGAAGATGAGCTCCTGCTTCCGCAGCCCGGTGTAGTTCGAGATGGACAGCTCCTCGGCGAGCGCGTGCAGCTCGGGGAGCGACTTGCGTTTGAGCTCGACGATGTCGACGAGCGGGGACTCGGCCCCTGGAACGACGTCTCCGGGCACGGCGGGCGAGGCGGGGTGTGGACGGGTGGGCGGAGCCGGGGGAGGGCAGGGAAGCGCCACGGCGCGTCGCGCACCCGTCGGGGCGGTGGCGGCCCGGGGAAGGGCCGGCCCGCGGTCCGGCGTCAGGGCGGTCGACGTCGACCGCCCGCGCAGAGCCCGAAGTGCAGCGCGAAACTAACTGGCGTCCCGAAAACGGGTCAAGCGAGGTCGAGGCCGCCGTGCGACGCGGGGCGCGTCACGTGACGGCGAGGGGTCAGAAGGAGATGTAGCGAAGAGGGTTGCGTCGCAGATCGCTGGCCAGCGCGTCCATCTCGGCGCGGGTCTGCGCGACCTGCCGCACGAGCGCCGAATCGTGCTGCAGCCGGCCCGCCGTGCCGCGCGGCTCGACGAGCGCGGCCTGCACCCGCGCGAGATCGCGCGAGAGCGCGTCGACGGTGCGCAGCAGTGTGGAGTCGCGTCGCAGGCGACCGATCGAGGTGTTCGGGCTGTCGAGCAGGGCGCGGACCGAGTCGGCGAGCGCCATGGCGTGCCGGACCTGGGCCATCGGCTCGCCGCGGTTCATCAGGCGCGGCAGGGTGCCGGCCCCGGTGGTCATCCGGTCGACCAGCGCGGCGGCCGCGGCGCCGGTCTCCCCGATGCGATCGGGCCCCTCGATGCCGAGCGCGCCGAGGGTGCTGCGCGCGGACTGGAGCTGCGCGGCGAGCACCTTCAGGTTGTCGACGATCTGCGGGACCTCGGCCGTCGCGGCCGCCAGATCGGCGCGCGCCTGATCGAGCTCCCGGGAGCGGCGCGAGACGAGCGTATCGCCGGCGCGGAGTCGTGGGCCGACGGCAGCGTCGCTCCCGATCGCCACGACGGGCGAGCCGATGAAGCTCCCGCCGGCCTGCACCTCGACCGGCGCGTCGCGGCCGATGAGCGGGAGCGCCTCGGCCATGACCTCGAGGGAGAGGAGGACGCGCGTCAGCGTGTCGGCGCTGGGGGGGCGGAAGCCGACCTCGCGGACGGTGCCGACCTTCTGTCCGTCGAGCCAGACCTCGCTGCCGGGGAGGAGCCCGCGGCCGTGCGCGGTGGCGGCGTACACGCGGACCGTGTCGCCATGCAGCGCGCCGACGCGCGCGAAGCGCAGCACGCCGACGGCGCCCACCACGGTGACGACCAGCGCGGCGAGGCCGAGCCGAAGATCCCACCAGGTGGTCGCTCGCGCCATACGGTCGAGGTCAGCAAGGGCCGGACCACGCCTGCAAGGCCATGTCCCAGCGGCCCGTAGCGCCCCCGCCCCGAACGCACACGAGCCGGCGCCGCTCGAAGGCGGCGCCGGCTCGGCGTCGGTGCTGCGCACCGCGGGGGCTGCTGAACGCGCGTGGCAGGATTCGAACCTGCGACCTTCGCCTCCGGAGGGCGACGCTCTATCCAACTGAGCTACACGCGCAGCGCGACGCAAACACGAACGGGCGCCGGAGCGCCCGTGGTGGCGTCGAGAGACGATCGGGCGAACCGGCCGTCCCTCCGCACCCGTGGGAACGGGCACGTCGTAGGGTAACCCGCGCTCGAGGACGGAGCAAGAGGCCACGCGGGCACGCCGACCCGCGGGGCGGCGCGCGGCGACCAGCGTCCGCCGCGCGCCGGGACCCGGCGGCCCAGGTTGACCGTTTCCGAACGTCGTGCACGCTCCGTGCGGCGAACCCGCCCGACAGGATCGGGGTACGTGCGCCCCTGCCGCGTTCCCGGCTCCAACGCCGGGACGCGTCCGCGCGTTGCTCGAAGAGCGTTCCGTCGCGACTCCACCGCGACTCCACCCGCGAGGCCCTCATGCTCGCCGCCCTCGATTCCGTGCTCGAGCTGCTGCTCAAGTACCGGCCGGCGCTCTTCGCGCAGGGGCGGCTCGCGTTCGACGCGCCCTCGCGCGTCACGCTCGCGCTGGTGCTCGGCGGGCTCGCGCTCGCCGGGCTGGTCGCGTGGACCTACGCCCGCGCCCGCGGCGGCGCGACGCGCCGCGATCGCGCGCTGCTCACCGGGCTGCGCGTGGCGGCGCTCGCGGTGCTCGTCGCCTGCCTTCTGCGCCCGGTGCTGGTGCTGGCCGCCGCGGTGCCGCGCCGCAACACGGTCGCCATCCTCGTCGACGACTCGCGCAGCATGCGCGTGCGCGACTGGGAAGGGCGCGCACGCGCCGACGCGGTGGCGCGCCTCCTGAGCCCAGAGGCGCCGCTGCGTCGCGCGCTGGAGGCGCAGTTCGGCGTCCGCATCTATCGGTTCGCGGAGGAGGCGGGGCGCGTCGACAGCCTGGGCGCGCTGACCTTCGCGGGCGACCGCACCCGGCTGGGCGCGGCGCTGGACCGCGTGCGCGAGGACCTGGACGGCGTGCCGCTCGCCGGCGTCGTCGTGCTCACCGACGGCGCGGACGGCGCGCCGACGGCCCTCACCGATGCGGTGCTGTCGCTCCGCGCGCGGGCCGCACCGCTGTTCGCGGTGGGCGTGGGTGCGCCCGCCGCGGCACGCGACGTCGAGGTCGCGCGCGTCGAGGCACCGCGCTCGGTGCTGCAGGGCTCCGCGCTCGCGCTGCAGGTGGTGCTGGAGCACCGCGGGCTCGCGGGCGCCACGGTGCCGGTGACGGTGGAGGCGGAGGGCGGGCACCTGATCGCGCGGCGCGAGGTGACGCTGCCCGCCTCGGGCGACGCGCTGCCGGTGCAGCTCTCCGTTCCGATGGCCGACGCCGGCGCGCGCCGCCTGACCGTGCGCGTGCCGCGGCAGCGCGACGAGGCGCTGGCCGAGAACAACGAGCGCGCGCTGCTCGTGGACGTGCGCGAGGAGCCCGAGCGCATCCTGTACTTCGAGGGGGAGCCGCGCTTCGAGGCGAAGTTCGTGCGCCGGGCCGTGGCCGAGGACGAGCGGCTGCGCGTGACGACGCTGCAGCGCACGGCCGAGGGGAAGTACCTGCGGCTCGGCGTCACGGACAGCCTCGATCTGATCGGCGGGTTCCCGACGACGCGCGAGGCGCTGTTCGCGTATCGCGGCGTCATCCTCGGGAGCGTCGAGGCGAGCGCGTTCACCGCCGAGCAACTGCGCATGCTCGCCGACTTCGTGAGCGTGCGCGGGGGCGGGCTGCTCTTCCTCGGCGGGCGTCGCGCGTTCGCCGAGGGCGGCTACGCGGGCACGCCGCTCGAGGAGGCGATGCCCGTGGTGCTCGGCCCCCGCGCGGCGGCGTCGGACGACGCGCCCGCGCCGGCCGTCGAGCTCACGGTGCGTCCGACGCCTGCGGGGCTCGCGCACGCGCCGCTGCAGCTGGCGGCCGACGAGCGCGCGTCGGTCGCGCGGTGGGGCACGCTGCCGCCGCTGACGGCCGTCAACACGCTGCGCGGCGTGCGCCCCGGCGCGTCCGTGCTGCTCTCCGGCACCACGCGCGACGGCGATCGGCGCGTCGTCCTGGCGACGCAGCGCTTCGGGCGCGGGCGCACGGCGGCGCTGGGCGTGCAGGACTCGTGGCTCTGGCAGATGCACGCCAGCGTGCCGCTCGAGGACCAGACGCACGAGACGCTCTGGCGGCAGACGCTGCGCTGGCTCGTGGCGGACGTGCCGAGCACGCTCGAGATCACGCCCGCGATCGAGCGGCCCGCGCCGGGCGAGGCGACCGTGCTGCACGCGGTCGTCCGCGACTCGCTGTTCGTGCCGGTGAACGGCGCGACCGTGGTCGCGGAGGTCGTCGCGCCGTCCGGCGCGCGCACGGAGCTGCCGATGGAGTGGGGCGTCGCGCGCGACGGCGAGTACCGCGCGTCGTTCACGCCGCGCGAGTCGGGCGTGCACGCGCTGCGCGTGCTGCACCGCGCGGCGGGCGTCGAGCGCGCCTCGCCACTCGCGCACGTGGACGTCGCGCCGTCGCGCGAGGAGTACTTCGCCGCCGGGCTGCGCGCCGAGCTGCTGCGCCGCATCGCGACCGAGACGGGCGGGCGCTACTACACGCCCGCGACGGTCGGCACGCTCGCCGAGGACCTGCGGTACGCGCGCGGCGGCGTGACCGTCGCGGAGCGAAAGGAGCTGTGGGACATGCCCGTGACCTTCCTGCTGCTGGGCGGGCTCCTGGCGGGCGAGTGGGCGTACCGCCGCCGGCGAGGGCTCGCGTGATCGTCCGCACCGTCCGCCGACTGCTCGCACTCGCGGCGCTGCCGCCGCTCGCGCTCGCGGCGCAGGCGCCCGCCGCGCGCACCCACGTGGTCGTGATCGCGGGCGCCGCCGGCGAGCCCGCGTACGCCACCGCGTTCCACGAGGCCGCGCTGGCCGTGGCCGACGCGGCGCGGACCCGCTTCGGCGTGGCGGCGCAGGACGTCGTGTACCTCGGCGAGGATCCGGCGCGCGCGCCTGGGCGCATCGCGGCGCGCTCCACGCGCGAGGCGGTGGCGCAGACGCTCGGCAGCGTGGCGTCGCGCGCCACGCCGGGCGACCAGGTGTGGATCGTCCTCATCGGCCATGGGAGCGCGCAGGGCGAGGTCTCGCGATTCAACCTCCCGGGGCCGGACCTCACCGCCGCCGACTTCGCCCGGCTGCTCGCGCCGCTCTCGCGCCAGCGCGTCGCGTTCGTGAACGCCGCGAGCGCGAGCGGCGACTTCGCCAGGGCGCTCGCGGCGCCGGGGCGCGCGATCGTGACGGCCACCAAGTCCCCGTCGGAGCGCAACGCGACGCAGTTCGCGCGGCACTTCGCCGCGGCGCTGGCGGCGCCCGGCGCGGACGTGGACAAGGACGGCGGCGTGTCGCTGCTGGAGGCGTTCGCCTTCGCCAAGCGCGAGGTGGCGCGGGCGTACGAGACGGAGAACCGGCTGCTGACCGAGCACGCGCAGCTGGAGGACGACGGCGACGGGGTCGCGACGGCGGAGCCGGCGGCATCGACCGGCGACGGGCGACTCGCGGCCGGGCTGGTGCTCGGCGTCGGCGGGGCGGTGGCGGACGCGGGCCCGCTCGGCGAGCGGCGCCGCGCGCTGGAGCAGCGGATCGTCGCACTGCGCGCGCGTCGCGCGACGGTGGACTCGACGGCATACTGGCAGCAGATGGAGACGATGCTGGTGGAGCTCGCGCGCGCCTCGCGCGCGACGCGCAGCGGCGCTGGGGGGCGGCCATGACGGCACGCGCAACGCGGAGCGTGCTCGCGGTGCTCGGCGCGCTCGGCATCGCCGCGCCCGCGCGCGCGCAGGACGAGGCGACCGCGCTGTCCGCCGCGACCGCAGCCGTGCGCGCCGGTCGCTACGAGGAGGGCATCGCCGCCCTCGCGACGCTCGCCGCCCGCAGCGCGGCGCCGAGCGCGCGCCGGCTGCACGTGCGGGCGCTGCTGGAGGTCGGGCGCGACGCGGAGGCGGAGACGGTCGCGAGCCGCTACGCCACGGATGCCGCGACGGGCGATGCGCTGCAGGGCGCGCTGGGAACGACGCTCGCGCACCGCGGCGCCGTGCGCGAGGCGCGCGCCGCGTTCGAGCGCGCGCTGGCGGCCCGCGCCTCCGATTCGCTGGAGGTCCGCGTGGCGCTCGCCGCGCTGCTGGACGAGGCGGGGGATCGCGCGGCCGCCCGCACGCACTGGCTGCGCGTCGCGGCGGCCGGCGACGGGGAGCGGCTCGGCGCGTCGCAGTGGGTGGCCGTCGGCGAGGCGCAGCACCGGCTCTCGCGCACCGAGCCGGCCCGGGTGCGGCAGGCGCTCCGCGCGTTCGAGGCGGCGACCGCGGTGGACGCGGCCGATCCGGAGCCGAGGCTGCGCGCCGGTGCGCTGCTGCTCGAGAAGTTCAACGCCCCCGAGGCGCGCGCCTCCTTCGAGGCGGTGCTGCGCGCCAACCCACGCGACCCGCGCGCGCTCCTGGCGATGGCGCGCGTGCGGCAGTTCGACGGCGCGCCGGGCGCCGCGGCGCTCGCCGACTCCGCGCTCCGGACCAATCCGCGCTCGGTCGAGGCGCACCTGCTGCTGGCCGCGACGCATCTGGAGGCCGAGCAGTACGCGCGCGCGGACAGCGCGGTGCGACGGGCGCTCGCGGTCGACTCGTCCGGTCCCGACGCGCTGACGATGCTGGCGGCCGTGCGTCGGCTGCAGGGTGACGACGCGGGCTTCGAGGCGGCGCGCCGTCGCGTGCTGGCGCGCGCGCCGCGTCACGCGACGCTGTACGCCACGCTGGCCGATCTGGCCGCGAAGCATCGGCAGTACGCGACCGCCGTGCGACTCGCGGCGGAGGGGGTGGCGCTCGACTCCACGTCGTGGCGCAGCCACGCGCTGCGCGGCATCAACCAGCTGCGGCTGGGCCACGCGGACTCCGCGCGGATCAGCCTGGAGCGCGCCTTCGCGGGCGATCCGTACGACGTGTGGACCAAGAACACGCTCGACCTGCTGGACGCGACGCGCGGCTACCGCACGACGCGCACGGCGCGCTTCACGCTCGTCGCCGACAGCGCCGAGTCGACGCTGCTCTCGCTGTACCTCGGCGAGCTGCTGGAGGACGGGTACGACCGGATGGCGGCGCGCTACGGCTACCGGCCGCCGCCGATCCGCCTGGAGCTCTACCGCCGGCACGCCGACTTCTCGGTGCGCACGGTCGGCCTCACGGGGCTGGGCGCGCTCGGGGTCAGCTTCGGGCCAGTGCTGGCGATGGACGCGCCGTCGGCGCGCGAAGCCGGCGAATTCCACTGGGGCGCCACGGCGTGGCACGAGCTGGCGCACACGTTCACGCTCGGCGTGACGGACAACCGCGTGCCGCGCTGGCTGTCGGAGGGGCTGTCCGTGCTGGAGGAGCGGCGCGCGCGGCCGGGCTGGGGCGATGGACCGACGCCCGAGTTCCTGTCGGCGTGGCGGGAGAACCGCGTGCCGCCGCCGAGCCGCCTGAACGACGGCTTCGTGCGACCCGCGTTCCCGCAGCAGGTGATCCTCTCGTACTACGCCGCGTCGCTCGTGTGCGAGATGATCGAGCGCGACTTCGGCGCGGCCGCGATCCCCGCGATGCTCGCCGCGTACCGCCAGGGACTCGGCACCGAGGCCGTCGTCGCGCGCGCGCTGCGCATCGACCTGCCGACGCTCGACCGCCGCTTCGACGCGTACGTGCGCGAACGGTTCGGGCGCGCGATGGAGGCCGTCGCCGGGCCGGGGGGCGGGCGCTACGGACGGCTGATGGCGGCGGGCGATTCGGCGGCGCGCGCGGGACGCGCCGACGTCGCGATGGCGGCGTTCCTGGGCGCGAAGGCGCTGTTCCCGGAGCACGCGCAGGGCGACAGCCCGTACTGGCGCCTCGCGCAACTGTACCAGCAGCGCGGCGACCGCGCGCGCGCCGCGGCGGAGCTGCGCGAGCTGACCGCGCGCGACGGCGGACACCTGCCGGCGCAGCTGGCGCTCGCGACGCTGCAGGAGCAGCTGGGCGACACGGCGGGCGCCGCCGCCGCGCTCGAGCAGGCGATCTGGGTCTGGCCGTACGATCCGCAGGTGCACGCGCGGCTGGCCGCGCACGCCGAGAAGCTCGGGGACACGCGCCGCGCGGTGCGCGAGCGGCGCGCGGTGGTCGCGCTCGCGCCCGTGGACCTGGCCGACGCACGGTACCAGCTCGCGCGGGTGCTGCTCGCGTCGGGCGACCGCGTGGCGGCGAAGGCCGAGGTGCTGCGGGCGCTCGAGGCGGCGCCGACCTTCGCGCCCGCGCAGGATCTGCTGCTCACGCTCGTCGACGGCCCGCGCGCGGGCGGAGGTGCTCCGTGATGCACGCGCTGACCACCCGCCTCGCCGCGCTGGCCATGGCCGCGACGATCGGCACGACGGCGCTCGTGGGTGGCGCCGCCCGACGGACCGACGTGCGGGCCACGGCAGCCGCGCAGCCGGAGCAGCCGTCGGGCTACGCGACGCAGCCCGTGTCGCCGAACGCCCCGTACGACGGCCGCTTCACCTTCGCGCGCATCCGCTTCGAGCCGCGCGGCGGGGGCATGGACTTCTTCGGGCGCGGCGATCCGAAGTGGAGCCACGACTACCCGACGGCGGAGCGCAACTTCTCGAAGATCATCGTCGAGCTGAGCACGGTGCGCCCGTACATGGATGGCGGCAACGTCTTCACGCTCGACGATCCGGAGCTCTTCAAGTACCCGATCGCCTACCTGTGCGAGCCGGGCTTCTGGAACCCGACGGAGGCGGAGGCCACCGCGCTGCGCGCGTACCTGGAGAAGGGCGGGTTCATCATCTTCGACGACTTCTTCGGGCGGCACTGGGAGAACTTCGAGGCGCAGATGCAGCGCGTGCTGCCGCAGGGACGGCTGGTGCGCGTGGATCCCGAGCACCCGATCTTCGATTCGTTCTTCAAGATCGAGCCGCCGGAGCCGGGGTTCGGCGGCGGGCGACGCGGCGCGCCGGAGTTCTGGGGGATCTTCGAGGACAACGATCCCGACCGGCGGCTGCTGGCGATCGTGAACTTCAACAACGACATCGGCGAGAGCTGGGAGTACTCGGACACCGGCCTGATCCCGGTGGACGTGACGAGCGTCGCCTACAAGCTGGGCATGAACTACCTGATGTACGGGATGACGCACTAGGCGGGTGCGCCCGCGCGCATCGCAACTCACCTCAACGACGGACTCACTGGTGACGACGCTGTCGGCCGAGCGCACGACGCTCGAATCGCAGGACGACGTGGCGCTGGCCGAACGGCTGCGCGCAGGGCGCGACGCGATCGTCGCCGAGCTGCGCCACCGGATCGTGGGGCAGGACGCCGTGATCGAGCAGGCGCTGGTCGCGCTCTTCGCCGGCGGCAACTGCCTGATCGTCGGCGTGCCGGGGCTGGCGAAGACGCTGCTCGTCTCGACGCTCGCGCGCGTGCTCGACCTCTCCTTCTCGCGCGTGCAGTTCACGCCCGACCTCATGCCCTCCGACATCACGGGCACCGAGATCCTGCAGGTGGACGCGGTGAACGGGTCGCGCAGCATGAGCTTCGTGCCGGGGCCGATCTTCGCCAACGTGGTGCTCGCCGACGAGATCAACCGCACGCCGCCGAAGACGCAGGCGGCGCTCCTGGAGGTCATGCAGGAGCACCGCGTCACGGTGCAGGGCAAGAGCTACCCGCTCGACCCGCCGTTCTTCGTGTTCGCGACGCAGAACCCGATCGAGCTGGAAGGCACGTACCCGCTCCCCGAGGCGCAGCTCGACCGCTTCATGTTCGAGATCGTCGTCGACTACCTGTCGGAGGACGACGAGGTGAACGTGGTGCGGCAGACGACGGCCGCCCCGACGCACCGCCTGCAGCCGGTCGTGAGCGCGGAGGAGCTGGTGGCGTTCCACGCGCTCGTGCGGCGCGTGCCGGTCTCGGACGCGGTGGCGCGCTACGCGGTGGCGCTGGCGCGGGCCAGCCGTCCGTCCTCGGCGAACGCGCCCGACGAGGTGAAGCGGTTCGTCGCCTTCGGGGCGAGCGTGCGCGCGCCGCAGCAGCTGATCCTCGCGTGCAAGGCGCGCGCGCTGATGCACGGCCGCTTCCACGTGGGCTTCGAGGACGTGCGCGCGCTCGTGCGTCCCGCGCTGCGGCACCGCGTCATCCTGAACTTCCACGCGCAGTCGGAGCGCGTGACGGTGGACCAGCTGGTGGATCGCCTGCTGCAGGCGGTGCCGGTGCCCTCCGCCCGGATGTAGCCGATGGCCGCCGCCACGCCCGCGCGCACGCCCGGTGCCGCCACGCTCCTCGACCCCGCGGTGCTCGCCCGCATCGGGGGGCTGGACCTCGTGGCGCGCACGGTCGTCGACGGCTTCCTCGGCGGGCTGCACCGCGCGCCGGCGCTCGGCGCGAGCACCGACTTCGCCGAGCATCGCGCCTACCTGCCCGGCGACGATCCGCGCCGCGTCGACTGGCGACTGTACGCGCGCACCGACCGCCTGCACGTGAAGGAGTTCGAGGCCGACACGAACGCGAGCGTGACCGTGATGCTCGACGTGTCGCGATCGATGGACTTCTCGCGCGGCGGGCGGCCGACCAAGCTGCACTACGCGCGCATGCTGGCGGCGTCGCTGCTCTGGCTGGCGCGGCAGCAGCGCGACCGCGTGGGGCTGGTGACCTTCGACTCGGCCGTGCGCGACTTCGTGCCGGCGTCGGGCAAGCACCTGCCGATGGCGCTGCACGCGCTCGATCGCGCGCGGCCGGGCGGGGCCGGCGAGCTGACCGCGCCGCTGCGCGCGTCGGCCGAGCACTTCCGCCGGCGCGGCATCGTCGTCGTGATCTCGGACCTGTACGCCGAGCCCGCGGCGGCGGTGGACGCGGTGCTGCAGCTGCGCAACCGCGGGAACGAGCTGCTGCTGCTGCACGTGCTCGATCCGGCGGAGCGGGACCTGCCGCAGGACGACGCGACCGGGCTCCGCGACCTCGAGACCGGCGACGCCCTGCCCGTGGTGCCCAAGTCGGCGCGGGCGCAGTACCGCGCGCTGATCGACGCGCACCTCGCCGCGCTGGAGGAGCAGACGCGCACGCGCGGCGTGCTGTACGGCCTGTTCGACACCGGCACGCCGCTCGACGCGGCGCTCTTCCACTACCTGGCCGCGCGGCAGCGGCTCGAGCACCGGCGCTAGCGCATGGGCTTCCTCGCTCCCTGGTTCCTGGGCGGGCTCGCGCTGCTCGCGGTGCCGCTGCTCATCCACCTCACGCGGCGCGACCGCGCGACGTCGGTGCCGTTCCCGTCGCTGATGTTCGTGCGGCGCGTGCCGCAGCCGAACACGGCGCGGCGGCGCCTGCGCGACCTGCCGCTGCTGCTGCTGCGCGCACTGGCGCTGGCGCTGCTGGCGTTCGCGTTCGCGCGGCCGCTGCTCGACCGCGCGCGCGCCGCGGCGGCGACGCCGGGCGGCGGGCGCGAGCTGGTGCTGCTGCTCGATCGCTCGGCGAGCATGGCGGCGCCCGAGCGCTGGTCGCGCGCGCAGGACGCCGCGCGCCGCGCACTCGATGCCGTGGGGCCGCGCGACCGCGTGACGGTGGTGTACTTCGACGGAGCGCCAATCGTCGCGGCGGCCGCGGGGAACCTCGTCGCGGCGCGCACGGCGGTCGACACGGCGCGCGCCGGTGCGGGGCCCACCCGATACGCGCCCGCGCTCGCGATGGCGTCGCGGCTGCTCGCCGCCTCCACGCTCCCGCGGCGCGAGGCGATGCTCGTCAGCGACTTCCAGCAGGCAGGCTGGCGCGAGGTGCCCGAGGCGCGACTGCCCGCGGGCGCGACGCTCACCTGGAATGACGTCGGCGGCGGCGCGGCGCCCGACGTCGGGGTGGTGGACGTCGACCTGCGGCGCGAGGAGGGCGCGAGCGGCGTGACGCTGCTGCGCGTCGCCGCGCGGCTGGTCGCGAGCGGCGGCGAGGCGCGCACGGTGCCGGTCACGCTGGAGATCGGCGGCCGTCCCGCCCGCAGCGCGCGCGCGACCGTGGCGCCGGGGCAGCCCGGCCTCGCGACCTTCGACTCGATCCCGCTGCCCGCCGGCTGGACGACGGCGACGGTCAGCGTGCCGCGCGACGGTCAGCCCGCCAACGATCGTCACCACTTCGTCGCCGCCCGCGAGCAGGCGCTACGCGTGCTGCTCGTCGACGGCCCCTCGCGGCGCGAGGACGCGGGCCTCTACCTGCGACGCGCGCTCGGCGTCGGCGCGTCGTCGCCATTCCGCGTGGACGTCGTCGCGCGCGATGCGCTGCGCGCGAGCGACCTGGCCGGGCACGGACTCGTGATCCTGCACGACGCGCCGCTGCGCGGCGCCGTCGCGCGCGCCCTCGCGGCGCACGTGCGGAACGGCGCGGGGCTCCTCGTCGCACTCGGCGAGACGAGCGCCCCCGAGGCGTGGGAGCCGGCCCTCGGCGCACTGCTCCCGGGCGCGCCGGGCACGATGGTCGACCGCACCGAGGCCGGCGGGGCGCGGCTGGCGTCGATGGAGCGCGGGCATCCGGTGTTCGCGCCCTTCTCCGACGCGCACACCGGCGACCTGACCGCGCCCCGCGTGCTGCGCCGCCGCGAGCTGCGGACCGCCGACGACGCGCACGTGCTCGCGCGCTTCGACGACGGCGCCCCGGCGCTCGCCGAGCGCGCCGAGGGGCAGGGGCGCGTCGTGGTCTGGACGTCGACGCTCGACGACTGGTGGACCGACCTCGCGCTGCAGCCGATCTTCGTGCCCTTCGTGCACCAGCTGGCGACGCACACCGCGCGCTTCGCGCCGTCGCCGGCCGCGTACGTCGTGGGGCAGAGCGTCGACCCGGCGCGGCTGCCCGGGCTGACGGGACGCGAGTGGGTCGCGCAGGCGCCGTCGGGCCGGCGCGTGCGGCTCGGCGCCGGGAACGGCGCCAGCGTGCTCGCGCTCGACGAGGCGGGCGTGCATCGGCTGCGCGCCGCCGACGCCGCGCCGGAGAGCGGCCGCCCGCTCGCGGCGAACGTCGACGCGGCCGAGTCGGACGTGGCGCGCGTGGAGCCGGCGACGATCGCGAGCGCCGTGGTCGATCGCACCGGCCGTGCGCCGGCCGTCGCCGGCGCGCCGGTCGAGTCGCGCGCCGAGCGCGAGGCGCGGCAGGGGTTCTGGTGGTGGTTCCTCGCGGGCGCGCTGCTGCTGCTCGCCGGCGAGACGCTGTTGTCCAATCGCCGCGCGCCGATCGCGCGCTGACGAATCGCGGAGGAGCCGATGACTGCCACGCGCACGCCCTCGCGGCCGGCGCACGACGAGCTGACGGCCATGCTGCGCCGCGTGCGGCGGCGCTGGCGGCTGCGGCTGCTGCTGCACGGCGTCGCCGTCGTCGTCGTGGCGACGCTCGTCGCGCTGGTGGTCGGCGCGTGGGCGATGGAGCGGCTCCGCTTCACCGAGGGGGCCGTGCTCGGCACGCGCGTCGTCGTGTGGCTCGCGCTGGTCGGCGCGGCGGCGCGCTGGCTCGTGCTGCCGCTCGCGCGCCGCGTGCCCGACGAGCGCGTCGCGCTCTACGTCGAGGAGCACGAGCCGTCGCTGGACGCGTCGCTCCTCAGCGCGCTGGAGGCGCGCCGTGCGGTGGCCGAGGGCGGATCGTCGTCGATGGCGCAGGCGCTCACGGCGCAGGCCGCGGCGCGCGCCCGGGCGGTGGAGTACGGCGCGCGCGTCGAGCGCCCGCGGCTGCGGCGCGGCGCCATGGGCGCGATCGGCGCGCTCGCCTTCGCCACCGCGCTGATCGCGCTCGGCCCGTCGTTCGTGCGATCGGGCGCACGGCTGGTGTTCTGGCCGTGGGGCGGACGCACGGCCGAGGCGGCGCCCGTGCTCGCGATCGCCGTGAAGCCGGGCGACGTCACCGTCGCGCGCGGCGGCGACCTGCAGATCGAGGCGACGCTGCGCGGCTTCACCGCCGAGGGGGCGGCGCTGCTCGTGCGGCGCGGGAGCGCGACGACCTGGTCGCCGGTGCCGATGACGGCCGGCGCGCAGCCCGGGGTCTTCCGCGCGCGGCTGTTCGACCTCGACTCCGCGGCGCAGTACGCGATCGAGTCGGACGGCATCCGCTCGCCGGTCCACAGCATCCGCGTCGTCGACCGTCCGACGGTGCGCACGCTCGCGCTCGACCTGCGATATCCCGCCTACACCGGGCTCGCGCCCGTCGAGGTGGAGGACGGCGGCGACGTCGCCGCGCCGCGCGGCACGCTCGTGCGCGTGCGCGCCACGCCGACGCTCCCGGTGCGCGGCGGCCGGCTCGTGGTCGAGGGCGGCGCGCCGGTGCCGCTCGCCGTCGACAGCACGGGGGCGCTGGTCGGGACGCTGCGCGTCGACAGGCCGGGCTTCTACCGCGTCGAGCTGACCGACACGCAGGGGAACGTCGTCCCGGGCTCGCTCGACTACGTCATCGACGTGCTGCCGGACCGCGCGCCGACGATCACCGTCGCCGAGCCGGGGCGCGACATCCAGGCGACGCGGCTGGAGGAGGTCTTCGCGTCGATCGAGGCCGAGGACGACTACGGCGTCTCGCGCGTGGAGCTGACGTATTCGGTGAACGGGGGCGCGGAGCAGACGGTGGTGCTGCACGACGCGACGACGCGCCGCACGCCGGCCGTCACCGCGGGCCACACCTTCTTCCTCGAGGAGCTGCCGCTCAAGCCAGGCGACGTCGTGTCGTACTACGCGCGCGCCCGCGACAACGACGCGGTCAGCGGCGCGCACTCGGCGGCGACCGACATTTACTTTGTGCGCATCCGGCCATTCGACCGCACCTACCGCCAGGCCGAGCAGGGCGGCGGCGGCCAGGGCGGCGAGGAGCGCGGCGAGTCGCCGAGCGCGCTGTCCGAGCGGCAGCGCGAGATCGTGGCTGCCACGTTCAAGCTGACGCGCGACACCGCGGCGTCCACGGCGGCGGGCGCGCGGCAGCGCCGGGAGGATCTGGCGACGCTCGCGCTCGCGCAGGGTCGCCTGCGCGAGCAGACCGAGGCGCTCGCCGAGCGCGTGCGGCAGCGCGGCGGGGCGCTCCCCGATTCGGCGGTGCAGGAGATCGCGGCCGCGCTGCCGCTGGCCGCCGCAGCGATGCGCGAGGCGGAGGAGCGGCTGGGCCGTCGCGCGCCCGGCGAGGCGCTCTCGCCCGAGCAGCGCGCGCTGCAGCAGTTGCAGCGGGCGGAGGCCGCGCTGCGCGAGGTGCAGGTGAGCCTCGACCAGCAGGGCGGTGGTGGTGGCGGAGGCGGCGGGCAGCGGAGCCCCGAGGAGCTGTCCGACCTGTTCGGCCTCCAGGCCGACCGGCTGCGCAACCAGTACGAGAGCATCCAGCGCTCGGACGCGCAGCGCCAGGCGCAGGCGGCGGAGGTCGACCGGACGATGGAGCGCCTGCGCGAGCTGGCGAGCCGGCAGCAGCGCGAGTCCGAGCGGCTGCGGCGCGAGGCCGAGGAGATGCAGCGCCGCATGCCGCCGTCGTCGCAGCAGGGCGGCGGTGGTGGCGGCGGGAGCTCGTCGTCGTCGTCGAGCAGCGGATCGCAGTCGCAGTCGCAGTCGCAGTCGCAGTCGCAGGGCAACGCCTCGGGGACGGGCGACGCGCAGCGCCAGCTCGCGCAGGAGGCGGAGCAGCTGGCGCGCACGCTGGAGCGCCTGACGCGCGAGAACCCGTCGCCCGAGCTGCAGCGGAGCGCGCGGCAGCTGCAGGAGGCGGCCGATGCGATGCGTCGCGCCGCGGCCGGCGGCGGCGAGTCGGCGGCGTCGAGCGCGGCGGCCGCTCGCGATCGCATCGAGGCGGCGCGTCGCGCGCTCGCCGAGGGGCGCGCCGGGCGCGCGGGCGACGACGCACAGTCGCTGCAGCGGCGCGCCGACGCGCTCGCGGAGGCGCAGCGCCGGATCGGCGCGCAGGCCGAGCGCATCGCGGGCGGCGAGGGGCGCGGCACGTCCGCGGAGCGGGAGCTGGCGGCGGAGAAGGACTCGCTGGCGGCGGGCGTGAGCGCGCTGGAGCGCGACCTGGATCGCGCGGCGCGCGACGCGCGGGCGACCTCGCCGGACGCCGCGCGGCGCCTGCAGGAGGGCGCGAACGCGATCCGCGACTCGCGCGTGCTCGACAAGGTGCGCTTCTCAAAGAACCTGGTGCGCTCGGGCGCGCCGGACTACGTGCGCAACCTCGAGGAGCAGATCGGCACGAACCTGGACGACGTGCGCCGCCGCGTGGCGGCCGCCGCGACCGCGGCGCGCTCGGGGAGCACCGCGCGGCCGTCGCAGACGCTGGAGCAGGCGCGGCAGCTGGCGCAGGGGATGTCGTCGCTGGAGGAGCGGCTACGGCAGCGGCGCGAGGCGCAGTGGCGGCCCGGTGACGGCGGCGCGGGCGACAGCGCGGCACGCGGCGGTGCGGCGGGACGCGCGGGACAGGGGCAGCCGGGCCAGCGCTCGCAGAATGGGCAGCAGAGCGGACAGCAGGGCCGTCCGGGCGGCTCGGAGCAGGGCCAGCAGGGCCAGCAGGGGCGTGGGCCGCAGGGGCAGGGTCAGGGTCAGGGTCAGGGTAGCGGACAGCAACCCGGTCAGGGACAGGGCCAGGGACAGGGCCAGGGCCAGGGACAGGGACAGGGCGGTGACGGCCAGAACCCGAACGCCCAGCGCGGCGGCTCGATGCAGGGTGGCGGCGGCAACGGCTTCGGCGGTGCGCCGAGCGGCGCCACCGGCGGGTTGACCGCCGAGGACGTGCGGCAGTTCAGCCGCGAGGCGCGCGAGCGCCGCGCCGACGCCGAGGCGCTCCGCCGCTCGCTCGCGCAGCAGGGGATGGGCACGCGCGAGCTCGACGCGCTGATCGCGCGCATGCGCACGCTCGAGTCGCAGAAGGCCTACGAGAATCCCGAGGCACTGGAGCGGCTGCAGTCGGACGTCGCCGACGGACTCAAGGCGCTGGAGTTCGCCCTGCGCCGGCGCCTGGTCGGCGAGAGCGCGGACGCGCCGCGGCAGGGAGGCGGCGACGACGTGCCGGCCGGGTTCCGCGCGCTCGTCGACGAGTACTTCCGATCGCTGGCGCGGGCGCGACGCTAGCGCGGCATGCGCGCAGCACGCGATCGACCCACGCTCACGGGCGCGGGTCAATCGCGTCGCGCGTCACCAGCTCGACGTACGAGGCCGTCGCGCCCTCCGCCTGCGCGGCCGCGAAGGCATCGATCGTCTGCAGGAGCTGCGTGCTCGGATAGCCGGGCACCGCGAACGGGTGCGCCCCGCGGAAGCCGCCGAAGTAGCTGCGGATGATGACGCTCTTCGGGTCGCGCGGCAGCCCCGCGACGGTGCGCGCGAACCGCGCGAACGCCCCGTCGCGCATCAGGTAGTCCTCGGCGTTCGACGTGTAGAGCACCGAGACGCGCTCGCCCCGTGCGGCGATCAGCCGGCCCACCGCCGCCAGCGCCTGATCGCCGCCGAGGTTCCCCGTGACCGGGATGATCAGGTCGCGCGCCTGCAGCGACTTCACGAACTGGAAGTCCTCCTCGCGGCCGAGGTAGTTCGTGCGCTCGCCCTCCAGATCGCGCTCCAGCAGCAGGTCGCGCAACGTCGGATAGAAGGCGCGCGACGGACGGCCGCGGCTCGTGTAGCGCAGCTCCAGCCCGTTGGAGATGAACTCGCCGTGGAAGCGCGAGAAGGTCGCGAGGTCGCCGTCGCTCAGCGGCACCCGGGTGCGGCGTGCGCCCTCGAGCGCGAGCGCGCGCGCCGCGGCCTCGCTCGCCGGCGTCGCGGGGGTCGAGTCGAGATAGGCGACGATCGACTCGAGCGAGCGGTCGCGCCACGCGGCGACGTCGGCGGGCACCGGACGCCCGGTGAGCAGCGCGAGATACTCCACGCGCGTGCGCGCCGCGCCGAACACGGACTTGAACAGCAGGTGCTCGATCAGGTTGTCGCGCCGCACGTCGAACATGAACGCGATGGTCGGCCGCACCTGCGCGATGTACGAGAAGTTCTGATCGGGGCCGACGCCGATGTACGCCCCGCCGCGCACGCCGAGCCGCCGCAGCGCGCCGATGACGTGCAGGTACGAGCGCTCGTTCGAGATCAGGTTGTCCGAGTCGAAGTAGCCGCCGGGCTCGGAGAGCGCCGCGATCTGCGCGGCGAAGTCGACCCGCGGCGGCGCGACCGCCTCCGCGCCGGGCGCGGGGCGGCAGGCGACGCCGCCGGCGCCGCAGGCGAGGAGCGCGAGGGCGAGCGCCGCGGCGCGGCCACGCAGGAGCGGACGTCGGGAGCGGAGCACGGAACCCTCGCAGGGCGGAGTCCTGAACGACGCGCGGATGGCGCGGAGAGACGGTACGGCGCGGATCGCGGGGCGGTCAAGCCGGAGGCGGCGCGGTCAGGCGCGCGGCGTCCTCCGGCGTGTCGACGTCGATGGCCGCGGCCGGCAGCGGTACGCGCGTCACCCGGTCGCCCTGCGCACGCAGCCAGGCGCCCGCGCCCCGGTCGCCGTGCAGCGTGAGCAGCTCGGGCACCAGCGCGCGCGCCACGACGACGGGCACGCCGACGATCCCGTCGTACTCGGCGGCCACGATCGGCGATGTCGGCGAGCAGCGCGCCACGAGCGTCGCGAGCTCGGGCGCGTCGACGTACGGCTGGTCGGCGAGCGTGACCAGCGCGGCGTCGACCGGCGCCGCGTCGAGCAGCGCGCGCAGCCCGATCGCCAGCGACGACGCGAGGCCCTCCGCCCAGCGTGCGTGCTCGACGACCCCGACGTTCGCGAGGCCGTCGAGAGCGGCGCGCACGCGCGGGGACTCCGCGCCGACGACGACCAGCACGGGCGAGGCACCGGCCGAGAGCGCGGCGCGCGCGGCGCGGCGCACCAGCGGCTCCCCCTCGAACACGAGCAGCTGCTTGGGCGTGCCGAGCCGGGTGGACCCGCCGGCCGCGAGCACGACCGCGCCCACCCGCGCGGCCGCCTCGCTCACGAGCGCGCGATCGCGGCGGGGGCGTCGTGCAGCGGCGCCTGTCGGTCGCGCAGCGAGCCGCCCGTGCGGCCGCCGGTCACCGCGGCCACCTCGGCCACGATCGCCAGCGCGATCGCCTCCGGGCCGTCCCCGCCGAGATCGAGGCCGACGGGGCCGTACAGCCGCTCGCCCATCGCGTCGGCCACGATGCCGCGCGTCGCCAGCTCGGCGAGCATCCGGTCCATGCGCGAGCGCGGGCCGAGCACGCCCACGTAGGCGACCTCGCTCGCCAGGAGCGCGCCGACGTAGGCCGCGTCGCGCCCGAAGTGGTGCGACATCACGACGACCGCGGTGCGCGGCGTGAGCGCCACCGCGTCGGCGAGCCGCGACGCGTCGACGCACTCCACCACGCGCGCGCCCGGGAAGCGCTCGGGGCGCGCGTGCGCGATCGGCCGGTGGTCGACGACGGCGACGTCCCACCCGAGCTGCGTCGCGAGCCGCACGACCGGCACCGCATCGGGGCCGCTGCCGCAGACGACGAGCCGCGTCGCCGGGATCACGCACTCGAACGCGACGTCGCACCCCCCGAGCGTGGCGACGAGGCCACGGCGTCCCGCCGCGCGCGCGCGTTCCGCATGCGACGTCAGCTCGCGCCGCGCGTCGCCGCTTCCCCAGTCGCCCACCGCCTGCGCCAGCGCGTCCCCGACGAGCGCCTGCGCGCCCACCGCGGGGGCGCCCGGCGCGTCGGTCGCACGCATCACCGTGGCCAGCACGCGCGGCGCGTCCGCGCGCAGCGCTCGGTCGAGCAGCGCGGCCGTCTCGCGTGCGCCCGCGACGCTCAGCGGCTGCAGCAGCACCTCGATCAGCCCGTTGCAGCCGAGGCCGAGCCCCCACACCGCGTCGTCGTCGGCGCGCGTGTCGTAGGCGATCACCTCCGCGCGCCCCGTCGTGTGCACGCGTCGCGCATGCTCGGCCAGGTCCGACTCCAGGCAGCCGCCGCTCACCAGCCCGACGGTCGTGCCGTCGACGCGCACCAGCATGCGAGCACCCACGCCGCCGTAGCTCGAGCCGACGACGCGCACCACCGTCGCGAGCACCACCGCCTCGTGCGAGGCGGCGGCGTGCGACAGCGCATCGACGATCGCGGGCAGCGTCGTCACGACCAGCGCAGGTCCGCCTTCGACAGCGGGAGCGAGCGCACGCGCTTGCCCGTCGCTGCGAAGATCGCGTTCACGAGTGCGGGCACCGCGGGCGGGAGCGCCGGCTCCCCGAGCCCGGTGGGCGGGAACTCGGTCTTGCGCCAGTGCACCTCCACCGGCGGCGCCTGCCGCATGCGGAGCAGCGGGAAGTCGTGGAAGTTGCTCTGCACCACGCGGCCGCGCGCGATCGTGATCTCCTGTTGCAGCGCCTGCGCGAGCCCATCGAGCACCGAGCCCTGCACCTGGTTCTCGGCGCCGCTCGGGTTGATGATCTCGCTCCCCACGTCGCCGGCCGCCCACACCTTCTCGACGGTCACCTGTCCGGCGCGCGAGACGCGCGCCCGCACCACCTCGGCGAAGTAGCCGCGGTGGCTGAAGTAGAAGGCGACGCCCATGCCGGTGCCCTTCGGCAGCTTCGTCTTCCCCCAGCCCGACTTCTCGGCGACCAGCTCCAGCACGCCGCGCATCCGCTCCGCGTTCATCACGAGCGGGCGCGGGCCGTTCCCCTGCGCGGGCACTGGCTGCTCGATCGGCGTCGTCGCCAGCAGCTCCAGGCGGAACTGCAGCGGGTCCTTGCCCGCGGCGTGCGCCATCTCGTCGAGGAAGCACTGCGTCGCGAAGGCGATCCCGTTGCTCCCCGGCGCGCGCAGCGGACCGGTCGGCACGCCGAGCGGCATCACCGACGCGTCGACGGCGAAGTTCGGCACGAAGCGCGACGGGAAGTCGTCGCCGCCCATGCGCGCGCTGCTGTTGAAGCGATCGCCCTCGCCGAACGAGACGAAGTGGTCGCGCCACGCGGTGAGCGCGCCGCTCGCGTCCACGCCGCCGGTGAAGTGGTGGAAGCCCGCGGGACGCAGGAAGTCGTGGCGCATGTCGTCCTCGCGCGTCCACAGCAGCTTCACCGGCACGCCCGCCTGCTTGGCGATCCACGCCGCTTCCAGCATGTAGTCGCTGTGCAGCCGTCGGCCGAAGCCGCCGCCCGAGCGCGTGAGGTGCACCGTGACCGCGGTCTCGGGAAGGCCGAGCGCCTTGGCGACCATCGCGCGGCCCTGCTGCGGCGCCTGCGACGGCGCCCACAGCTCGCACGCCCCATCGGTGACGCGCGCGGTGCAGTTCTGCGGCTCGAGCGGCGCGTGCGCGATGAACGGGTAGAAGTACCGCGCCTCGACCGTCTTCGTCGCCGCGGCGAGCGCGCGCTCGACGTCGCCGTCGCGGCGGATCGTGCGCTGCGCCGGCTGCTTCGCCAGCTCGGCCGCCTGCCGCGCGAAGCTCGCGCTGCTCTGCGACGCGGTCGCGCCCTCGGTCCACGTCACGCGCAGCGCCTCGCGCGCCTTCTTCGCCGCCCACCAGCTGTCGGCGACGATCGCCACCCCCTCCAGCGAGTAGCCCTCGATGCCGCCGCCGAGGACGCTCCCCTGCGAGACGACGAACGCGTCGCGCACGCCGGGCTGCCGCTTGATGGCCGCGAGGTTCGCGCTCGCGACCTTGCCGCCAAAGACGCCGCACTTCTCGAACACGGCGTACTTCATCCCCGGCACCGTGACGTCGATCCCGAACAGCGGCTTGCCCGTGACGATGGCGCGGTTGTCGACGCCGCGCACGCGCGTGCCGACGATGCGGAAGTCCTTGGCATCCTTCAGGCGCACCGACTCCAGCGCCGGCGCGGGCACGACCGCGGCCTTCTCCACGAGCGCGCCGTAGCCGAGCTGCCGCCCGCTCGCGCGGTGGTGCACGACGCCCGCCGAGGTCTCGCACTCGCTCTCCGGCACGCCCCACGTCTGCGCGGCGGCGGTGACGAGCATCGCGCGCGCGGCGGCGCCCACGCGGCGCATCGGCAGCCAGTTCGTGGGCGTCGCGTTGCTGCCGCCGGCGACCTGGTTGCTGAACTTCGTCGTGTCGAGCCCCGCCTGCTCGACCTTCACCGCCTGCCAGTCGACGTCCAGCTCCTCGGCGATCAGCATCGGGAGCATCGTCTTGATGCCCTGGCCGACCTCGGGGTTCTTCGCGAAGATCGTCACCACGCCGTCGGGCGTGAGGCGGATGAACGCGTTCGGGACGAAGTCCGCCGCCGCGGCGCCGGCCGGGCCGCCAGTGGTCGCCGCGGCCGCCTCGGCGACGCCGGCGAGGGGCTCCAGGTAGGTCGCGAGCAGCATCCCGCCGCCCGCGATCGCCGTGACGCGCAGGAAGTCGCGGCGGCTGACGGCGGCGTGCTCGCGGGTGCTCGTGGGGTCGTTCGTGGCGCTCATCGCCGTCCTCCTCAGCGCTCGGACGCGCCGACGGCGCGCGTGCGGCCGGCCGGCCCGTCCTCGCGCTTCAACTCGGCCGCGCGGTGGATCGCGGCGCGGATGCGCAGGTAGGTCGCGCACCGGCACAGGTTCCCGCTCATCGCGGCGTCGATGTCGGCGTCGGTCGGCTTCGCGTTGCGCGCCAGCAGCCCCGCGGCCGACATCAGCTGGCCCGCCTGGCAGTAGCCGCACTGCGGGACGTCCAGCTCCTCCCATGCCCGCTGCAGCGCGTGCGTGCCGTCCGGCGACAGCCCCTCGATCGTCGTCACGCTCATCCCCTGCACGGCGGAGACGGGCAGGATGCACGAGCGCGTCACCGTGCCGCCCAGGTGCACCGTGCACGCGCCGCACTGCGCGGCCCCGCAGCCGAACTTCGTCCCCTTGAGATCCAGCTCGTCGCGGAGGACCCAGAGCAGGGGCATGTCTCCCGGCACGTCGACCGTGCGGGGCGTTCCGTTCACCTTGAAGGTGACCTTCATGGGGAGTCCTCGTCTCGTGCGACGGCGCGACGGCGGGCGTGCCCGGGAGGGCGGCCCGGCGGGGGCGGGAAGGAGGGGAGGGCGCGGTCGTCCCACGCCCCCGCGGAATGTGCCCGGGCGCAGGGGCAGCGTCCAGCGCGCCGGCACGCGTACGCCCGCCGGCGACGTCAGGGATCGGTGAACGACCCCGGCGACGGTCAGCCGGGCCGGTGCCGCGCCGCGATCCGCCCGGCCAGCAGCGTCGACACCGCCATGATGGTCTCCTGCGGGTTCACGCCGAGCGCCGTGGGGAGGACGCTGCCGTCGACGACGTAGAGACCGGGCGTGCCGCGCACCTGCCCGTCGGGCGTGCACGCGCTGCGGCGCGGATCGACGCCCAGGCGGCAGCTCCCGTTGACGTGCGCGGACAGGACGGTGAGCTGGTTCGGCCCGCAGGGCAGCGCGTCGAGCAGCGGGAGGTCGGCCTCGCTGCGTACGGCGTGCTCGCGCGTGTGCAGCGCGGTCACCTCGTGCGCGCCGGCCGCGAGATGCAGGCGCGCCGCCGCGCCGATGCCGCGCCGCATGGTGCGCAGGTCCGCCTCGCCCATCCGGTAGTCGATCACCGGCCGGCCGCGCCGATCGACGCGCACGCGGCCGTTCGACACGTCGCGGTCGGCGCCGTCGCGGACGAGCACGATCATCGCGCCCGTCCGTGGGAAGTCCCGCATGCGCGCGCGGTGCGCCGCGCCGAAGCCGGGCGTCACGACCGACGCGATCGCCGGATGCAGCGGCGGGCACTCGATCCAGAAGCCGTAGCCGTCGTCGCCGCGCTGGAACTCGTCGCAGATCGTCGACAGTGGGATCCCGGCCGCGCCGTACATCTCGTGCGCGTAGCGGCCGATGAGCGCCGTCGTCGGGTGCAGCCGCAGCCAGCGCCCCACGGCCGGTCCCCCCAGCCCGGAGCGCAGCAGGATCGCCGGCGTGCCGACCGCGCCACCCGCCAGCACGACGATCGGCGCCTCGACGGTCACGCGTCCGCGCGGCGCGCCCGTCTCGCGGTCCAGCACCGTCGCGTGCACGCGCTTGAGGGGCGCGATGCCGCCGCGCTCCGCCACCGTCACCCGTTCGACGCGCACGTCCGTGTGGAGCCGCGCCCCCGCCGCGAGCGCGCGCGGCACGTACACCGCCTGCGCGCCTTGACGCGCGCCGTAGCGGCATCCCAGCCCGCAGGTGCCGGCGCGCACGCAGCCGCGCGTGTTGATGCGCGCCGCCCGCGCGCGCCAGCCCAGCCGCTGTGCGCCGTCGAGCAGCGCGCGGTTGTTCGGCGAGTGCGCGTCGTCGGGCACGCAGCGGGTGTGCGTCTCCGCCTCCACCTGCGCGAACAGCGGCGCCATCTCGTGCGGCCGCATCCCCTCGGCGCCGTGCTCGCGCGTCCACTCGTCGAGGACCCAGTCGGGCGTCGGCAGCATGATGAGCCAGTTCACCGTCGTGCCGCCGCCCACCGCGCGACCCTGCAGGATCGAGACGGAGAGGTCCGCCGTCGCACGCGTCGCGGCGTCCGCGTAGAGGCGCGGCGTCATCTCCGCCTCGCGCTCGGTGAAGTCGGCCGCGTCCCACCACGCGCCCTCCTCCAGCAGCACGACGTCGTGTCCCGCCTCGGCCAAGCGCGCCGCGGCAACCGCGCCGCCGGCGCCCGTGCCGATCACGCAGACGCCCGCGCGCACGACCGCGTTGGGGCCGAGTGCGGCGCCGGGCGTCACGCCCTCGGGCAGGCGCCCCGTCGGCGCGGCGGGCGGACGCCAGGCACCGTCGACGCGCAGCACCGGCCCGTCGTCCGCGCCATGTCCGGGCAGCGGCCCCTCCCATGGCACCTCGGACGCGCGGGTGTGCAGCGGCCCGCGATCCCCGACGCCCACGAGCCCCTCCGGCCGCGCGTAGTACGTCGAGAGGATGAGCCGCCGGAACGCCTGGAAGATCGTCCGCTGCACGCCCGTCGCCGCCGACTCCCACGCCCGCAGCACCGCGTCCTGCACGTCGGGCGCGCACGCGCTGAAGCGTCGCGGCGTACCCCGCGTGAGCGCGCCGGCGATCGGATGGTCGAACGCGGTCAGCAGCGCCGCGATCTGCCCGGAGAGGATCGGATCGCCGAGCGCCAGCCGCTCCTCCACTGCGGCCGCGAGGTCGATGCGCTCGGCGGCATCGCCGTCGTAGGCGGTGGGCGCGATCCGGCGGCACAGCGCGTCGAGCGCGCGGCGGCGCGCGGCGGAGAGGCGGAAGTCGGCCATGCGCCCAAGCTCCGCGCGCACGCGTCGACGCGCAACGCCGCGCCGGGTCGTACGGCGTGCGCGGAGGTCGGCGTTCGGGCTCGCCGACGCGCGTCAGCGCGTCAGCGCGCGGCGTCGCTCGTCGTCGCGCCGTGCCCGTTCTTGGCTGCACGCTGCTCGGCCGGCCGCAGCGCGGCCGGCATCGCGCGCGCCAGGTTGAACGCGGTGTCGACCACGCCCACGTGCGAGAACGCCTGCGGGAAGTTGCCGACCTGGCGCCGCAGCCGCGGGTCGTACTCCTCCGCCAGCAGCCCCACGTCGTTGCGCAGCGCCAGCAGCCGTTCGAACAGCGCCCGCGCATCGTCGTGCCGCTCCTGCAGCACGTAGTTGTCCGCCAGCCAGAAGCTGCAGGCGAGGAAGGCACCCTCGCCTGGGGGCAGCCCGTCGTCGGTGCCGCGCGTGTCGTAGCGCATCACTAGGCCGTCCACGAGCAGCCGCTCCTCGATCCGCGCCACCGTCCCGCGCACGCGCGGATCGTTCGGCGGCAGGAACCCCACGAGCGGGATCAGCAGCAGGCTCGCGTCCAGCTGCCGCGAGCCGTACGCCTGCACGAACGACCCGAGCTCCGCGTCGTAGGCACGCTCGCACACCTCGGCGTGGATCCGGTCGCGCAGCTCCCGCCACCGGTCCACCGGGCCGACGAGCTCGAACTGCTCGGTCGCGCGGATCACGCGGTCGACGGCGACCCAGCACATCACCTTCGAGTGGGTGAAGTGCTGGCGCCCGCCGCGTACCTCCCACAACCCCTCGTCGGGCTGCTGCCAGACGGTCTCGAGGTGTGCGACCATCGCGCACGCGAGCTGCCACGCATCGGGGCTGCTCGGCAGCCCGCCGCGCCGCGCCTGGAACAGCGCGTCCAGCACCTCGCCGTAGACGTCGAGCTGCAGCTGGCTCGCCGCCGCGTTGCCGACGCGCACGGGGCGCGAGTTCTCGTACCCCGGCAGCCAGGGCACCTCCCACTCGTGCTGCAGCCGCTCGCCCGCGAGCCCGTAGAGGATCTGCAGCTGCGACGGGCTGCCGGCGGCGGCGCGCAGCAGCCAGTCGCGCCACGCGCTCGCCTCCTCGTAGTAGCCCGCGTCCATGAGCGCGAGCAGCGCCAGCGTCGCGTCGCGGAGCCAGCAGAACCGGTAGTCCCAGTTGCGCGTGCCGCCGACGTGCTCGGGGAGCGACGTCGTGGGCGCCGCGACGATGCCGCCGGTGGGGCGATAGGTGAGCGCCTTGAGCGTCAGCAGCGAGCGCACGACCGCGTCGCGCCACTCGCCGGTGTACCGGCAGCGGGCCGCCCACTCCGTCCAGAACGTCTCCGTATCGGCCAGCGCCGCGAGCGGATCGACGGGGGACGGCATCGGCAGGTGCGACGGCGCGTACGTCATCACGAACGCGACCGTCTCGCCCTCGGCGACGGTGAAGTCGCCGACGGTCGTCAGACGCTCGCCGTGCAGCGGCACGTCGCTCCGCAGCAGCACCATGTCCGGTCCCGCGATCGCGCGCAGCACGCCGTGCGGCGTGCCGTCTTCGGTCTGCGTGACCCAGGGGACGGTGGTGCCGTAGTCGAAGCGGAGCACCAGCTCCGTGCGCATCGCCACCCGTCCGCGCCGGCCGACCACGAGGCGCACGAGATCAGACTGTGCGCCCCGCAGCGGCATGAAGTCGATCACCGTGGCCGCGCCGTCCGCGGTCGTCCAGTCGGTCTCGAGGACGAGCGTCTCGCCGCGATACCGGCGCCAGGGGCGCGCGTCGGCGCTGGTGGGGGCGAGCAGCCACCGGCCGTGCTCCGGACCGCCCAGGAGCGCGGCGAAGCTGGCCCCCGAGTCGAAGCGGGGCCAGCACAGCCAGTCGATCGATCCGTCGCGGCTCACGAGGGCCGCGGACTCGCAGTCGCCGACGAGGGCGTAGTCTTCGATGCGGCTTGCCATTCCGGGCGGGCGGGGACGGGCGCCCGGCCGCCCGCGGCGGTCAGCCGCCTTCCGGGAGTCCGAGCAGGGGAGTCGGTCGGTCGGTGGCGCCCGCCGACGCACGTGCGTGCGCAGGCCGCTGACGCACGATCATGACCACCGCGCCAGCGAGCAGGGTGCCGGCCACGAGCGTGACGAGGAGCGCGCCCGGCACCCCCGACGTCTCGGGCACGACCGACAGCGCCGCCACGGCGGACGTCGGTGCCGCGACCTGCGCCGGCTCGGCCGCGACCACCGGGGCTGGGGCCGGCACCACCTTCTCCATGGTGCGAACGGGCCCGACCTTCTCCACGTAGGCGCGGTACGCCGCGGGGAAGACGGCCACGTGATAGTGCGGCGGCCGGCGCTCGCGCGTGACGTCGAGCAGCCCGCGCTGCTCGAGGCCCAGCAGCGTCTGCTCCAGCCACTGACGGCTGGACGCCTTCGCCGGCACGCGCAGATCCATCGCGATGCCCGCCGGGTGCACGCTCAGCTGGTGCGCGTTCGCCGGCTGCTCGGCGATGGGACGGACGAGGCTCGTGACGACGAGCTTCTCGCCCGTCGCCTCGCGGTACTGGGCCGCCAGCCGCTCGATGAGCAGCCGCACCTCGGGGCGCGCGTACTTGTGCGCCACGCTCGGGAGCACGGTGTAGTCGGCGTTCCCCGTGACCGGCTCGAGCGCGCCGTCCTCGACCAGCGCGCGGACGCGCGTCTCGGTGGCCGAGAAGGTGAGCCCCTCCTGCTTCGCCACGCGGTGCTGGCGCACCATCGACGTCTTCGAGCCCCCGAGCGCGGACGCCGAGGCCAGTCCGGGCACGAGCGCGAGCAGCAGGCCGAGGCCTGCCCGTCGGAGATGGGTCATGTCGTCACCGTCGCGGAGGGTCAGCGGGCGCGCCACCAGGAGGTGACGAGCGTCACATGTTTACTACCTCCTGCGCGGGGTGGGGTTCCACGCCGGTGAGGCGGATCGGGTGGGGCGGGTCGGGGGAGGCGGGGACGGGTACGGCGGGGACGGGTACGGCGGGGCGGGAACGGCGGGGGCGGATACGGCGGCCACCACTCGGCCTGACCACTCGGCCTGACCACGTGGGTGAACGGCCGTGAGGGGCAAGCGAGACGGCGAGGCCGCGCGTGCTGCGCTGGCCACGCCGTTCTGCATGCGGCTGCCGGGTTTGGCGGTCAGGTGTCGCGGTGAGGTTTCGCTGACGGCCTGGAGCCGGGAGCTACGCCGTTGTCGACCCCGCCGTATCCGTTCCCGCCGTATCCGTCCCCGCGATATCCGCCCCGCCGTACCCGACCCGCCCCATCGACCAGCCCCGTACCCGGCCCCTCAACGCCCAAATCCCCAGCCGTCGGAGTCGCGCGAAGCGACTCGATGGCTGGGGATTCGGTGGTAGTCGGGGCGACTGGATTTGAACCAGCGACCTCCTGCTCCCGAAGCAGGCGCTCTACCGGGCTAAGCTACGCCCCGATCCTGCAATGTCCGAAAAGGACAGCGGTGATCATTCCCGGGAAGAGAAGATCACCGCAGCGCGCCCGTCAGGACTCGAACCTGAAACCTTCTGATCCGTAGTCAGATGCTCTATCCAATTGAGCTACGGGCGCGTGAACCGTCGTGGCGTCGGAACGCCGCAACGATCGTCTTACGGTGCTGCCGAGGCCGGCGTCAGCCGGCCCGTCCAGCGACAAGAACCTAGCCGGTCGCCGGGCCGCGCGTCAAGGCGACTGCGGCACCTCGACTTGCAGCACACCGCGCGACGCGCAGGGCGCGCGCGGTGAAGTGGGCCGTACAAGACTCGAACTTGTGACCTCCACGATGTCAACGTGGCGCTCTAACCAACTGAGCTAACGGCCCGAATTGTCAAACCCTCGACCCGCGCAGCTGACGGGGAGGGGCAGAGCGGGAAACGGGACTCGAACCCGCGACCCCAACCTTGGCAAGGTTGTGCTCTACCAACTGAGCTATTCCCGCAGGGTGCCGCTGCCTGAGAATGCAAAAGGCCTTGGAAGCCAAGGCCCAGGCGAGCGGGCGACTCCGCAACCGACCGACGTCTCACGATCGGTGCTGGCGACGCACCACACGTGACCTACGACGTCGGGCCGGGTATGGAGGCGAGGGGAATCGAACCCCTGACCTCTTGAATGCCATTCAAGCGCTCTCCCAACTGAGCTACGCCCCCGGCTGTCCTACGATCCCAGTGCGTCCCGCGGCACGGCGAACCGTGTGCACGTGGCGTCCTAGGAACGAAGGATCGTAGTCGTGTGTATCTCGGATGTCAAGCGAGGAGCACCGCGGTTCGGGCTGGCGCAACCGTCTGGGGCAGGTAATTTGCAGCGCCCACGGGCAGGAGCCCGTAACGGCTGTGTCGGCCACTCGTCCCCAAGCGACGACGGCCGGCGCGATGGCGAAGGGCGCGTGCGCACACGAGCGGGCCCTCCCGATGCGGGAGGGGCCGCGCGGTCGTGAGCGGCGCCGAGTCGATGCCGAACCGGTCCGGCCGTTTGGACCGCATGGTTGGGAGTGACGGGCGTCTCGACGTCGCGCCCGACTGCCGCAGGCCGGGCAGTGTACGACCCGCGTGCTCCTCGCGCGGCAGGTCGATTGGCATTTGTTCGGCCGCTGAACCGTCGCTGGCACGACGGCCGGCGGGGGCGCACGTCAGAGCGGGACGCCCGGCCTTCGCGCCGGCCGCTCGCTCCCACGTGCGCCGCCCCGGCTCGAGGCAGAAGGCCGACGGCTCCACCGCGTCGCGGCGCGCCCCATGCGGGCGCGACGCACGCCCTCAACACACTTCCTCACGCGAACGCGTCTCAGGATACGCACGATGACTGAAGTCAAGCGGAAGCGCCGCCGGGCCGCCGCGCCCGCGGGCATCGCGCCCAGCGAGCCGGAGCGCGACATCCTCGACCAGTACCTCTACGAGGTCAGCACCTATCCCCTGCTCAAGGGGGACGAGGAGATCCAGCTCGCGCGCAAGATCCGCAGTGGCGACCAGGACGCGCTCCAGGAGCTCGTGAAGCGCAACCTCCGCTTCGTGATCTCCGTCGCCAAGAAGTACCAGAACCGCGGGCTCCCGCTCATCGACCTGATCGGCGAGGGCAACGTCGGCCTGCTGACCGCCGCCCGGAAGTTCGATCCGGACCAGGGCGTGAAGTTCATCTCGTACGCCGTCTGGTGGATCCGGCAGGCGATCCTCAGCTCGCTCGCGCGCCAGGGCCGCACGGTTCGCGTGCCGCTGAACCGCACGGCCGACCTCTCGCGCATCATCAAGGCGAGCGAGATCCTGCGGCAGAAGCTCCGCCGCGAGCCCACCCCGGAGGAGCTCGCGCAGCTCACCGGGCTCTCGGTCGACGTCGTGCAGTCGCTGGCCGCGCTCAACACCGGTGACGTGCGCCTCGACGCGCCAATGGACCCCGAGGGCGATCGCTCGCTCATCGAGCGGTTCGTCGCCGACGAGATGCCCGACACGGAGGAGGAGGCGATGAACCGCTTCCTCACCGACGAGATCGAGACGGCGCTCAACACGCTCCCGCCGCGCGACGCGAAGGTGCTGCGCCTCTACTTCGGCCTCGAGGGCGGGCGCGAGCACACGCTCGAGGAGATCGGCTCCATGCTCGGCGTGACCCGCGAGCGGGTGCGCCAGCTCCGCGACCGGGCGCTCAAGCGCCTGCGCGAGGGCGACGTGGGCCGCGCGCTCGGCAGCTTCGCCGCCTGACGCCGCGGATCGACCATGGACGGGGGGCCACGAGCAGATCGCTCGTGGCCCCTCGGTCGTTGCGGGCTCGGCGGTACGGGTTGTGGCACGGCGGCCACAGTTGACGCGATGCGACGGTCTCCCATCTTGTGACCCGCATCACCGGCTCCAGCCGCACCTCCCACGCTCACGACCGGAGATCACACCATGGTTCGTCGTGTCTGGCAGTCCCTCGCCGTCGTCGCCGTCGCGGCGGCCGTCTCGGCCGCGCCGCGCGCCGCCGAGGCTCAGTGCAGCGCCGGGTACACGTTCACCTCATGGTTGGGCGGCGCGAGCTGCTACCGCCTCACGACGTCGGCGGTGACCTGGGACCAGGCCGTCGCCCAGGCCAGCTCGTTCGACGGCTGGCTCGCGACCCTCAACACGGCCGCCGAGAACACGGCTGCCCGCGGGTTCGTCAACGGCACCATCGCGGGCAACACGTCGGTGTTCATCGGCTTCAACGACATCGCGAACGAGGGTCAGTTCGTCTGGCTGAACGGCGAGGCGACGAACGGCTTCTCGAACTGGAACACCAACGAGCCGAACAACGTCAACAACGAGGATGCGACCGAGCTGCTCGTGAACGGGACGTGGAACGACCTGCCGACCAGCCTGAGCCGCTACGGACTGATCGAGTCCGCGGTGGTCAGCACGGTCCCCGAGCCGAGCACCTACGCGCTGCTCGGGAGCGGCCTGGCGTTCCTGGGGATGATCGCCCGTCGCCGGCGTCGCTGAGCGCGCTGCCCGGCGGAGCACACGACAGGGAGGGGCCGCCCGCACCGCGGGCGGCCCCTCTTTCCGCTCCCGTCCCCCGGCTGTTGATTGCCGAGCGGGCCCTGGCATGCACGCTGGCATGCGGCCCGCGCACTCGCCCCGCCATGATCCAGCTCAAGAACGTCCACAAGGCCTTCGGCCCGAAGCGCGTGCTCCAGGGCTTCACGCTCGACGTGCCCGACGGGGAGACGATGGTCATCATCGGCTACTCGGGCACCGGGAAGAGCGTCGCCATCAAGCACATCGTCGGGCTGCTGGACCCCGATGCGGGCGAGGTGTGGGTGGACGGCCAGCGCGTCGACCAGCTGCCGCGTCGCGACCTCTACGCGCTGCGTGCGCGCATCGGCTACGTCTTCCAGTTCGCGGCGCTGTTCGACTCGATGAACATCGGGGAGAACGTCGCCATGGGCCTGCGCAAGCAGGGGGGGCTGACCGAGGGCGAGGTGCAGTCGCGCGTGGCCGAGGCGCTCGATCTCGTCGACCTGCCAGGGGTGCAGGCGCGCTTCCCGGCCGAGCTCTCGGGCGGCATGCGCAAGCGCGTCGGGATCGCGCGGGCGATCGCGCTCCGCCCCAAGTACATCCTGTACGACGAGCCGACGACGGGGCTCGACCCCGTGACGAGCGCGGTCATCGACCAGCTCATGGTGCGCATGCGCGAGAAGCTGGGCGTCACGGGCGTCGTCATCACGCACGACATGCGCAGCGCCTACACGGTGGGCACCCGCATCGCGATGCTGTACGAGGGGCGGGTGCGCTGGCAGGGGACGATCGACGAGATCCACGAGACGACGGACCCGATCGTCCGCCAGTTCGTCGAGGGGCGCGCCGAGATTGAGGGCGGCCACACCGACGAGTTCCCGGCGGTCCAGGCGCCGACGCCCGGGGCGGCCGCGTGAGCCCGCGCGGCCGCGCGCGTGAGGAGGTCTCGGCCGGCGGCGTGGTGTTTCGCTTCGCCGCCGACGACTCGGGCGCGCGCCGGCCGGTCTTCCTGCTGATCCGCGACAGCTACCGGAACTGGGGCTTTCCGAAGGGCCACCTGGAAGATGGCGAGGGCCCCGAGGGCGCGGCGCTGCGCGAGGTCGCGGAGGAGACCGGGCTCGGCGAGCTGGCGGTGACCGGCGCGATCGAGACGATCGACTGGTACTTCCGCTTCCGCGGGCGGCTGATCCACAAGGTCTGCCACTTCTACCTCATGCAGACCGAGCGCGCCTCGACCTGTCCGCAGCGCTCCGAGGGGATCACCGCCTGCCGCTGGGTCCCCTTCGACGAGGCGGTGGCGCTCGTGTCCTACGCCAACGCGAGGGAGGTGCTGCGCCGCGCGCACGCCATGGTGCGCGCCCTGGAATCGACGGCGGACGACCCGGGCTCGCCGATCTCGGACGCGCAGGGCACGCGCGATGCGGCCGCCCCCCTGTCCACGATCGCGGGGCAGGGCGGCGGGGGCTCGTCCTGGCGGGAGGGGCACGCCGACGCGGTGCCGACTCCTCCGTCGCGTGCCGCCCGACCGCCGCTCGCCGGCCCGGAGCCGGGCGCGCCGCGCTAGCGGACCCGACGCCCCGCGACCGAACGGGCCGACCGGCGTCGGCGTCGCGCCGGGCACCCGTCCGTTGTGTAATCGCGGCACTTGTGATTATTTTCACAAGCTTTCCTCGACACGACCCACCGCCGCCGGCGTTCGCGGCTTTTCCCTTCCTGCGCTATGGCTAGCGAAACGACCCTCCGTCCGGGCGAGATCAAGGACATCCTCCTCCGCGAGATCGAGACCGCCGACCTGCACGCCCTCGACGTCGAGGAAGTGGGGACGGTGCTCGAGGTGAAGGACGGGATTGCGCGCGTCTACGGGCTCCAGAAGGCGATGGCGGGCGAGATGCTCGAGTTCACCGCCTCCGAGACCGGCCAGGTCATCACCGGCCTCGCGCTGAATCTCGAGGAGGACAACATCGGCGCCGTGATCCTCGGCGACTACCTCGAGCTGAAGGAGGGCGACGACGTGCGTCGCACCGCCCGCGTGCTCGAGGTGCCGGTCGGCCCCGCGCTCGTCGGCCGCGTCGTCGATCCCCTCGGCCGTCCGATCGACGGGCTGGGCGAGATCCGCGCGACCACCACGCGCAAGGTCGAGAGCGAGGCGCCCGGCATCATCGTCCGTACGCCGGTGCGCGAGCCGCTGCAGACCGGCATCAAGGCGATCGACTCCATGATCCCGATCGGCCGCGGCCAGCGCGAGCTGATCATCGGCGACCGCGGCACCGGCAAGACGGCCATCGCGGTCGACACGATCATCAACCAGAAGGGCCAGGGCGTCATCTGCGTCTACGTCGCGATCGGCCAGAAGGCCTCGACGATCGCCGGCGTCGTGCAGCGCCTGAAGGACGCTGGCGCGATGGAGTACACGATCATCGTCGCCGCCGCCGCGTCGGATCCGGCCCCGATGCAGTACATCGCCCCCTACTCGGGCGCGGCGATGGCCGAGTACTTCATGTACAACGAGGGCCGTCCGACGCTCGCCGTCTACGACGACCTCACGAAGCAGGCCGCCGCGTACCGCCAGATCTCGCTCGTGCTGCGCCGTCCGCCGGGCCGCGAGGCGTATCCGGGCGACGTGTTCTACCTGCACTCGCGCCTCCTCGAGCGCGCGGCCAAGCTGCGCGAGGACGACGGCATCGTCGACGGCAAGACGATCTTTAAGGCGGGCGGCTCGCTGACGGCGCTGCCGATCATCGAGACGCAGGCCGGTGACGTGTCGGCGTACATCCCGACGAACGTCATCTCGATCACCGACGGCCAGATCTTCCTCGAGTCCGACCTGTTCAACGCCGGCGTCCGCCCGGCCGTGAACGTCGGCATCTCGGTGAGCCGCGTCGGCGGCTCGGCGCAGACGAAGGCGATGAAGAGCGTCGCCGGCCGCCTGCGCCTCGACCTGGCGCAGTTCCGCGAGCTGGAGGCGTTCGCCGCCTTTGCCTCGGACCTCGACGCCGCCACCCGCCGTCAGCTCGATCGCGGCGCCCGCACGGTCGAGATCCTCAAGCAGCCGCAGTACTCGCCGCAGTCGGTCGAGGAGCAGGTCATGGTCATCTACGCGGTGACCAACGGCTACCTCGACGCGATCCCGGTCAACCGGATCCGCGAGTGGGAGCGCGGCTTCCTCGACTACGCGCGCACGCAGTATCCGCAGGTCGGCGACGCCATCCGCACCTCGAAGGCGCTGGGCAAGGACGTCGAGCCCGATCTCAAGCGCGCGATCGAGGCCTACACGCAGATCTTCGGCGCGGCCAAGTAACCAGCCATGGCCAAGGGTCGCGAGCTCAAGGGTCGCATCAAGTCCGTCGAGAACACGCGCAAGATCACGCGCACGATGGAGATGGTGGCGACCTCCAAGATGAAGCGCGCGCAGGACCGCGTGGTGGCCGCCCGGCCCTACGCGACGGCGCTCGGGGAGGTGCTCTCGCGCCTCTACTCCCCCGAGCTCGCCGAGCGCTTCCCGCTGCTGCGCCAGCCGGCGCGGCAGCGCCGCGTCGCGGTGCTCCTGCTGACGTCGAACCGCGGCCTCGCCGGCGCGTTCAACGCGAACCTCATCAAGGAGGCGCGCGCGCGCGTGCAGGAGCTCGAGGCGCGCGGCGCGCAGGTCGACCTGCACGTGGTCGGCCGCAAGGGCATCGGCTTCTTCCGCTACGTCAACCGCACGCTGCTGACGGCGCGGACGGACATCACCGACCGCCCGACTGCGGACGACGCGGCGTCGCTCGTCGACGGCCTGATGCAGGATTTCATCGACGGCACGCTCGACGGCGTGTACGTCGTGTACGCCCAGTTCCGCAGCGCGCTCTCCACGCCGCCGACGACCACGCAGGTGCTGCCGGTGCAGCCGCCCGCGCGGACCGAGGGCGGCATCCAGCGCGACTACCTGCTGTATCCCTCGGCGGAGGAGCTCCTGACCGAGCTGCTCCCCTCGTACGTGCGCAACAGCGTCTACCGCGCGCTCGCCGAGACCGCCGCCGCCGAACAGGGCGCGCGTCGCACGGCGATGAAGAGCGCGACGGACAATGCGAGCGAGATGCTCAACCTGCTCAAGCGCACCTACAACCGTGCCCGCCAGGCCCAGATCACGCAGGAAATCGCGGAGATCGTCGGCGGCGCGGCGGCCCTCTAAACGTTCATCGGACACATCATGGCAACCGCCGTCGCCACCCGAAACATCGGCAAGGTCGTGCAGGTGATCGGCCCGGTCCTCGACGTCGAGTTCGAGGCGGAGCACCTGCCGGAGATCTACAACGCGCTGCGCATCACCGGCACGGCGCCGGATGGCTCGCAGATCAACGTCGTGGCCGAGGTGCAGCAGCACGTCGGGCGCAACATGGTGCGCGCCGTCGCCATGTCCACCACCGACGCCGTCGTGCGCGGGATGGACGTGATCGACACGGGCGCCGCGATCTCGGTGCCGGTCGGCGCGCCCGCGCTCGGCCGCATCCTGAACGTGCTCGGCGAGCCGGTCGACAACGGCGCGCCGATCCCGGCCGACGCGCTGCGCTGGCCGATCCACCGCGGGTCGCCGGAGTTCGTCGCCCTCGAGCCGAAGACCGAGGTCTTCGAGACGGGCATCAAGGTCATCGACCTCATCGCCCCGTTCGTGAAGGGTGGTAAGATCGGTCTCTTCGGCGGCGCCGGCGTCGGCAAGACGGTCGTCATCCAGGAGCTGATCAACAACGTCGCCAAGGGACACGGCGGCAAGTCGGTGTTCTGCGGCGTGGGCGAGCGCACGCGCGAGGGCAATGACCTGTACCTGGAGTTCCAGGAGGCGGGCATCCTCGACAAGGTGGCGCTCATCTACGGCCAGATGAACGAGCCGCCGGGAGCGCGCCTGCGCGTCGGCCTCGCGGGCCTCACGGTCGCCGAGTACTTCCGCGACCAGGAGAACGCGGACGTGCTCGTGTTCATCGACAACATCTTCCGCTTCACGCAGGCGGGCTCCGAGGTGTCGGCGCTCCTCGGCCGCATGCCGAGCGCCGTGGGCTACCAGCCGACGCTGGCCACGGAGATGGGCGAGCTGCAGGAGCGCATCACCTCGACGCGCAACGGCTCGATCACCTCGGTGCAGGCGATCTACGTGCCCGCCGACGACCTCACCGATCCGGCTCCGGCGACCGCGTTCGCCCACCTGGACGCCACGGTCGTGCTCAACCGCAAGATCACGGAGCTCGGCATCTACCCGGCCGTCGATCCGCTCGACTCGACGTCGCGCATCCTCGACGCGCAGTACCTGGGCGAGCGCCACTACCGCGTGGCCACCGAGGTGCAGCGCATCCTGCAGCGCTACAAGGAGCTCCAGGACATCATCGCCATCCTGGGCATGGACGAGCTCTCCGAGGACGACAAGCGCATCGTGGCGCGCGCGCGCCGCATCCAGCGCTTCATGTCGCAGCCGTTCCACGTCGCCGAGCAGTTCACGGGCATCCCGGGCAAGTACGTCAAGCTCGAGGAGACGATCAGCTCCTTCGAGCGCCTCACGCAGGGCGAGTTCGACCATCTGCCCGAGCAGGCGTTCTTCATGGCGGGCGGCGTCGAGGACGTGATCGCCAACGCCGAGAAGCTCAAGGGCTGAGGCCAGCCGTGATCAAGGTCTCGGTGATCTCGCCGGAGCGCACCCTCTTCGAGGGCGAGGTGGAGTCGCTCGTGGCGCCGGCGTTCGACGGCGAGGTGGGGATCCTCAGCGGCCACGCGCCGATGATGACCCTCCTCGGGCGCGGCGAGCTGCGGCTCGGCGCGGGCGCGACGGCACGCCGCTTCGGCGTCGCCGGCGGCTTCCTGCAGGTGGTGGACGACCAGGTGCGCGTCGTGACCGAGCAGGCCACGGAGCTGGCGGCGGGACGCTGAACGGTCCTCCCGACCTGGCACGGAGCGAAGCTATAGACGAAGGGCCCGAGTGCAGCGCTGCACTCGGGCCCTTCGTCCGTTCGGGGGCGCGGCGTCGGGACCGCGCGGCCCGGCCGGACGTCCGATGAGGCGTACACATCCGTAAGATTCCGGAGCTTGCGCCGGCCAGGGAACGCTGGCGAGCTTGCGCGCCCTTACCGAGACCCGCCACCCGTCAGGCTCTCGCGAGCCGGCCCCTGCCGTGGCGTGCGGCCTCAGCAACTTTTGCGTGCTGGCCGTAAACGATTCACTCCTGAGATGTGACGAGACGCGCAGACCACGGGTCCACCCGTAGTCCGCAGCGTTCCGTCACACGTGAGCGCATCGCGGCCCCCCTTTTTTTCGTTCGAGCTGTTCAAGACACGGGTCGTTCCACACTTCGCCCACCGATGGGCGCGAGCGTGGTGACACACGCCCGACCGGTGCCGCCCCGTTCGCGGGCGCGCCGATCGCGGCGAATAGACGGACAGGACCCTTCCTGTCCGGTACCGCCTTCCGATTGGGGTGCACGGAGGATGAAGACATGATGCGTGGTACGAAGTGGGCGTTCGCGCTGGTGCTCGGCGCGGCGGCCGCCCCGGCAATGGTCGCGGCGCAGGACGCGACCACCGGGATCGTGACGGGTCGCGTGACGGACGCGGCCAACGGGCGGCCGATTCCGTCGGCGCAGGTGCAGGTGGTGGGGACGTCGCTGGGCGCCCTGACCAACGACCAGGGCCAGTACACGATCCGCGCGGTGCCGGCGCGTACGGTGACCGTTCGCGCGCTGCGCGTCGGCTATACCGAGCGCTCGGGCAGCGTCGCGGTGACGGCCGGACAGACGGTGACGCTCAACCTCGCCATGAGCTCGTCGGCGGTCTCGCTGACGCCTGTCGTCACGACGGCGACCGGTGAGCAGCGCCGCGTCGAGGTCCCCTCGGCGATCGCCACGGTGGACGCGGCGAACCTGGTGCAGGAGCGCCAGATCGCGAACGTCGGCGACCTGCTGACGGCGCGCGCGCCGGGCGTGCAGGTGCTCTCGGGCAACCAGGTCGGCGCCGGCTCGCGTATCCGCATCCGCGGCACGACGACGCTCAACCTGAGCAACGACCCGATCGTCTTCATCGACGGCGTCCGCATGGACGCGTCGTCGAACCGCCAGATCCTCGGCGTCGGCGGCACCGCGGCCGGCTCGCTGAACGACCTGAACCCGGACGAGATCGAGACGATGGAGGTCGTGCGCGGCCCCTCCGCCTCGGTGCTCTACGGGACGGACGCCGCCAACGGTGTCATCGTGATCACGACGAAGCGCGGCCGCCCCGGCGCGACGCGCGTCAACGCGTACACGCAGCAGGGCCTCACGCAGGACAAGAGCAACTACCCGGACGCCGTCTATCTCTGGGGCCGCAACCCCACGACGGGCGCCCAGATCACCTCGTCGTGCGCCAGCTTCCAGGTGGCGGCGAACCTCTGCACGCGCGACAGCGTGACGCGGTTCAACCCGTACGAGAACAACCCGCGCGGGTCGCCGCTCCAGAACGGCTGGCTGCGCGAGTACGGCGCGAACCTGAGCGGCGGCACGCCGGCCGTGCGCTACTTCACGTCGGGCGAGCTCCAGACGCAGACGGGCACGAACACGATCACGCCGTACGATCGTGACCGCGCCGCGGCGCAGGGCATCGGCCTCAAGAAGGAGTGGCTCGAGCCGAACTACCTGACGCAGCGCTCGGGTCGCGCCAACATCGACGTGACGCTCGGCACGAAGGGGACGCTCGCGATCAACACGAACTACATCGATCGCAAGAACCGCTTCCCGCAGGCCGACAACAACGTCACGGGTCTGCAGGGCAACACGCTGTTCGGCCCGGGCCGTTCGAACAACCTGAGCGCCACCGGCGACTCGCTGTACGGCTGGAACCAGTTCTCGTCGCTGGACATCTTCCAGAACATCAACCAGTCCTACGTCCAGCGCTTCATCGGCGGCCTGCAGCCCCGCTACACGCCGACCAGCTGGCTGACGATGCGCGGCAACGCCGGCGTCGACTACACGAGCCAGACGGACGAGGAGTACTGCCTCAACGCGCAGTGCACGAACTTCGGCACGAACCGCCTCGGCTACCGCCAGGCGACGCGCGGCCGCCAGTTCGTCTACGACCTGAACGCGAACGCGGCGGCGAACTTCCGCCCGCTCGAGTGGATGGGGTCGACCACCACGCTCGGCGCGCAGTGGGTCTCGAACCGCTTCGATCGTAACGGCGCGTTCGGCACCAACCTGCCCCCGGGCGGCCTGACGGTGACGCAGGCGTCGGTGCAGACGGCCGACGAGGCCACCACGGTCTCGCGCACGCAGGGCGCCTTCCTCCAGCAGGAGCTGGCGATCCGCGACAAGCTGTTCCTCGTCGGTAGCGTCCGCGCCGACAACAACAGCGCCTTCGGTCAGAACTTCAAGACGCAGTACTACCCGGGCGCCGGCGTCTCGTACGTCATCTCCGAGGAGGGCTTCTTCCCCTTCAAGGAGCGGATCGACCAGCTGCGCCTCCGCCTCAAGTGGGGCCAGTCGGGCAACCGCCCGGGCACGACCGCCGCGCTGCCGTTCTTCGGCGGCAACACGGCGATCATCAACGGCGCGCAGCTGCCGGGCCTCATCTTCCAGACGAACGGCAACGCGGAGCTGAAGCCCGCGACGGTCGCTGAGCTGGAGTACGGCGTCGACTTCACCGGCTTCAACAACCGGGTGTCCGTCGAGCTGACGCAGTACAACAAGAAGACCACGAACGACCTGATCTCGCGCATCCTGCCGCCGTCGTACGGCACGGGCGCCACGGCGCGCTTCGAGAACATCGGCCAGGTGCGCAACTGGGGCACGGAGTTCCTCGTGAACATCCAGCCGCTCCAGCGCGCGAACTTCGGCTGGGACTTCGTGATCAACGGCTCGCGCAACAGCAACGAGCTCGAGGACCTCGGCCCGGTGCCGCCGATCATCGGCTCGACGATCCGCCAGATCGAGGGCTACCCGCTCAACGGCTACTGGCAGCGCCCGTACACGTTCTCCGACGCCAACGGCGACGGCCTGATCGCGACGAGCGAGGTCCGCGTGGCTCCGGCCGACTCGGCGCAGTTCGTCGGCTACTCGGTGCCGCGCACGGAGATCGTGTTCCAGAACGGCTTCGACTTCTTCAACAAGCGCCTCCGCTTCGTCGGCCAGGTGGACTACAAGGGCGGCTACAAGGTCCTGAACCTGACGGACCGCTTCCGCTGCACGGACTTCCGCAACTCGGAGGACCGCAACGATCCGACGATCTCGCTCGATCGTCAGGCCCGCTGCGTGGCCGCCCAGGCGGGTGCCAACCAGACGTTCACGGGCTACATGGAGGACGGTGACTTCGTCCGCCTCCGTGAGCTGAGCCTCACGGCCCGCGTTCCCGAGGGCTTCGTCCGTCGCCTCCGTGGCGCGCAGTCGCTGAACGTGACGCTCGCGGCGCGCAACCTGGCGCTCTGGACCGACTACACCGGCGTCGACCCCGAGGCCTCCTACGGCCAGGGCGACGTGCAGCAGAACTTCCTCACGCAGCCGCCGCTCCGGACGTACTCGCTGCGCGTGAACCTGGGCTTCTGAGGACTTGGAGAACATGAAGCAGATCTCGCACTCCCTCCGCACCTTCAGCCCGCGGCTTCGCCGCGGGCTCCAGGGCGGGGCTGCCCTCGGTCTCGTCGCGGCCATGGGCGCCTGCGACACGCAGCGCTTCGTCGGCGCGACGGATCCGGACATCATCTCGCCGGAGCTCGTGACGAGCGCCGCCGCCGCGGACGCGCTCCGCCTGGGCGTCCTCGGCCGCTTCAACGTCGGCACGACCGGCGGTGAGGGCATGTTCCTCTACAGCGGCATGCTCACCGACGAGTTCGAGTCGGGCGACACGTTCATCGAGCGCAACCAGATGGACCAGCGCTCGGTCCAGATCGAGAACGCGAACCTCGATGGCGGCTACCGCGCGATCCAGCGCATCCGCGTCGGCGCGCAGCAGGCCCAGAAAGCGCTCCGCGACTACGACGCGCAGGGCGCGGCGTGGAAGAAGGCCGAGATGTACATGGTCGAGGGCTATGCCCTGAACCTGCTGGCGGAGCACTTCTGCAGCGGCGTGCCGCTCAGCAGCGTCGTCGACGGCATCGAGCAGCCGGGCGCCGGCGTGACGACGGCCGCGATGTACGCGCTCGCCCTCGCCAAGTACGACAGCGCGCTCGCGCTGCTGCCGGCCAGCGCCACCACGGCCGACGACAACCGCGTGCGCAACATCGTCCGCATCGAGCGTGGCCGCACGCTGATCAACCTGAACCGCCCGGCGGATGCCGCCGCGTCGGTGACGGGCGTGCCGACCAACTTCGTGTGGCTGCAGGAGCACAACGCCGCGGTGCGCGACAACGCGGTGTGGAGCCTCAACATCTCGGGTCGCCGCTACCTGGTGGGCGATCGGGAGTCGGGCGAGGGGCTGAACTTCTTCAGCGCCAACGATCCGCGCCTGCCGACCTGCCTCGGTGGCGACACGCGCTGCCGTCAGAGCCCGCCGGGGCTGACCAACACCGTCGCGTTCAACAACCAGCCGGGCATGCGCGCCCAGCTGATCTGGGACGAGCGCGCCGATCCGGTCGCGCTGGTCACGGGCATCCAGGCGCGCCTGATCGAGGCCGAGGCCGCGCTGCGCGGCACGACGCCGGCGAACGCGGTCACGATCCTGAACTCGATCCGCTCGTCGATCACGACGCTGCCGGGCGTGGGCGGCGCGATCTCGCTGCCGGCGCTCACGGATCCGGGCACCCAGGAAGGCCGCATCGACCTGCTGTTCCGCGAGCGCGCCTTCTGGAACTGGGGCCTCGGGCAGCGCCTGGGCGACCTGCGTCGCCTGGTGCGTCAGTACAATCGTCCGGCGTCGGCGGTCTTCCCGTCGGGCGCGTACGGCACGTCGGGGCTGAACTACGGCACGGACGTGAACTTCCCGATCCCGCAGTCGGAGCGCAACAACCCGGCGTTCGGGCAGGAAGGCGCCTGCGTCGACCGCAACGCGTGATTCGCGCGTAGCAGCAGGAGACGGCGGGGGCGGCGCTCGGCGCCGATCCCGCCAGCGGGTCCCCGCGCGGGGGGCGAGCCATGGCTCGCCCCCCGCGCGTGCGTTTCGTCCCGTCACGGGACGTCAGAGCACGACTCCCTGACAACTTGCCCGTGACCGATGACGGGCCGACCCGGGTCTCACTCGGAAGGACCGCCCCATTGCCGAGCCGTGCGTCAGGCCCGACACTACCGCCGTCCCCGGGTGGAATCGGCCCTCCCACCCGTGTCGACCGGCCAACGGAGATGCGCCCGACGCATCTCCGACGCTCCATACGCTGTCTCTCGCCTGCAGAGGCGAGCTATCCCTGCGCGCGCAGGCACGTCGCGCGCGCACCATCGGTCCACCCGTTGTGCGGGGAGCGCGGAGGAGAAGAGATGAGACGTGTCATGCAGTGGCTGTGCGGGATGCTGGTGGTCGGCGGCACGCCGATCGCCGCGCAGCAGACCGGAACGATCACCGGTCGGGTCACGGAGGCCGGCAGCGGCGCGCCCGTGCCATCTGCCCAGGTGCAGATCGTCAGCACGAACCTCGGCGCGCTGACCGACGCGCAGGGGCGCTACACCATCCGTGCGGTGCCGGCGCGCGGCGTCTCCGTCCGTGTGCTGCGGGTCGGCTACCAGGAGCAGACGCAGGCCGCCACCGTCGGCGCGGGCGCCACCGTCACGCTCGACATCGCGCTCCGCCAGGCCTCGGTCAGCCTCACCCCCGTGGTGACGACCGCCACCGGCGAGACCCGACGCGTCGAGCTGGGCAACGCCATCTCCTCCGTCGACGTCGCGAAGGTCACCGAGAGCTCGGCGATCTCGAACCTCGCCGACGTCCTGAACTCGCGCGCGCCCGGCGTGTCGGTCGTCAGCGGCTCGCAGGCCGGCACCGGCCAGCGCATCCGCATCCGCGGCACGAACAGCCTCTCGCTCTCGAACGACCCGATCTACGTGATCGACGGCGTTCGCATGTCGAGCAACAACAGCTCGATCTCGGGGCAGGGCACGGGCGGCAACAACCCGAGCCGCGTGGGCGACCTCAATCCCGACGAGATCGAGAACATCGAGATCGTGAAGGGGCCGTCCGCGGCGACGCTCTACGGCACCGACGCCGCCAACGGCGTCATCGTGATCACGACCAAGAAGGGGCGGGCCGGCGCGGCGCGCTGGAACCTGTACGGCGAGGGCGGTCTGATCACGGACCGCAACGACTACCAGACGAACTACACGCTCGCCGGCCGCAGCCCGACCGGCAGCCTCCTGATCAACGCCGGCGACTGCACGCTGCCGAAGGTGGCGGCCGGCACCTGCGTCCCCGACAGCCTCCGGACCTACGCGCCGATCCTCGATCCGGATGCGACGCCGCTGGGCACCGGCAACCGCGCCCAGCTCGGCCTGCAGGTCTCCGGCGGCACCGAGGCGGTGCGCTACTTCGTCTCGGGTGAGCGCGAGAACGAGACGGGCGTGCTCTCGCTGCCGGAGTTCGAGCGCCGCCGCTTCGCCGAGTCGGGGCTGCGCCTGCACGAGTGGACCGAGCGGCCCAACGTGCTGCGCCGACTCAGCTTCCGCACGAACGTCAACGCGGCGGTCACGCCGAAGCTCGACCTGGGCATGCAGGTCGGCTACGTGAACATCAACTCGCGGTACTCGCTCGAGTCGAACGCGACGGCCGGCCTGGGCTCGCACCTGTTCGGCGGCCCCGGGTTCAAGAACAACGGCAACGTCAGCCTCTCGGCGACGCCCACCGCCCCCGGCCCGGCGACGCCGCTGAACGGCTACCGCGCGTGGACCCCCGGCTACACCTGGCAGGAGCGCTACGGCCAGGGCGTCGACCGCCTGATCGGCGCCGCGAACCTGCAGTTCCGGCCGCGCACCTGGCTGTCGACGCGCGCGAACTTCGGCCTCGACCTCACGGACCGCGTCGACGACGACCTGCGCTACCCCAAGGAGGGCCCGCCGGTCAACGCGACCTACCGCGACGGCTTCAAGGGCAACTACCGCACGAACGTCCGCAACTTCTCCACGGACGCCAGCGCGACGGCGAGCTTCGATCCGTTCGACGGGGTCAACTCGAAGACGACGCTCGGCACGCAGTACGTGAACTACCGGCTGGACCAGAACTCGGCCACGGGCCTGACGCTGCCCCCGGGCACGCAGACGGCCGGCGCCGGCGCGACGCCCGGCTCCGCCGAGGGCTACGTGCTCGCCAAGACGCTCGGCGTGTTCCTCGAGGAGGCGGTCTCAATCCGCGACAAACTGTTCCTCACCGCCGCCGTGCGCACGGACCAGAACAGCGCGTTCGGCACGAACTTCCAGAACGTGCTCTATCCGAAGGCGAGCGTCTCGTACCTGGTCTCGGAGGAGGGCTTCTTCCCGCAGGCCGATTGGCTCAGCAGCGTGCGTCTGCGCGGCGCGTTCGGTGCCTCGGGCGTGCAGCCGAACCCGAACGACGCGCTCCGCACCTTCGCGTCCAGCACGCCGAACATCCAGGATCGTGACCAGCCGGGCGTGCTGTACAACGCCGTCGGCAACAAGAACCTGAAGCCCGAGCGCACGACGGAGTACGAGGGCGGGTTCGAGGTGCGGATGTTCAACAACCGCCTCGGCCTGGACTTCACCGGCTACTACAAGCGGACGCAGGACGCGATCATCGAGGCCATCGTCGCGCCGTCCGCCGGCGCCGCGACGCGCGTGAACCAGAACATCGGCTCCGTGCGCAACATGGGGCTCGAGATGCTCGTCACGGCCCAGCCGATCGATCGGCGCATGGTCGCGATGGACCTGACGCTGAACGGCTCGATCAACGACAACCTGCTGGTCAGCCTCGGCGGCACGCCGCCGCAGATCGGCACGACGATCCAGCAGCGCGAGGGCTATCCGCTGAACGGCCTGTGGGCACAGCCGATCACCGGGTGGGAGGACAAGGACGGCAACGGGATCCTGACGTACAACGCGAACCCGGCGCTGAACGAGGTCTTCGTCGGCGATTCGGCCATCTTCCGCGGCTACAACGCGCCGCGCTACATGGCCACGCTCACGACCGGTCTGGATCTGTTCGCGCGCCGGCTGCGCATCCAGGGCCTGCTCGACTATCGCGGCGGCAACAAGTACTACAACAACACGGAGCGCATCCGCTGCGTGAGCCGCCAGAACTGCAATGGGCTCAACAACCCGAATGCGTCGTTCGAGGAGCAGGCGATGGTGGTCGCCACCCTCAACCATCCGACGCGCACGCTGGACGGGTTCTTCCAGCCGGGCTCCTTCGTCAAGCTGCGCGAGATGGCGGTGACGTTCAGCGCGCCGGAGACGTTCGCCCGCCGCTACACGCGCGCGCGCTCGCTCTCCATCACCGGCACGGCGCGCAACCTGGCGCTGTGGACGAACTACCGCGGTGCCGACCCGGAGACGGACTTCCAGGCCAGCGAGGGCAACGACGCGCCGAGCGACTTCCAGACCGTGGCGCCGCCCAGCTACTTCGTGCTCCGACTCAACGTCGGCTTCTGAGGATGCGGCCGGGCGCTCCGGCGCCCGGGCCCCGCGTCATTTCATCTCACGGACGGACCACCAGACATGAAGCACATCCTCAGGAGAGGTCGTCGCATCGCCGCGTTCGGCGCGGCCGTGCTGACCGCCACGGCGTCGCTCCAGGCGTGCGCCAGGTTCACGGATCCGCTGCTCGAGGCCGAGGATCCGGACATCATCAACCCCTCGAACCTCGCGTCGGCCGACGGCGCCACGGCGATCTACCTCGGCACGTTCACGCGCCTGCGCAACGCGACGATCGGCACCACCGGCTCGGGCGGCGAGGGCAGCTGGCTCTTCGGCGGCCTGCTCGCGGACGAGTGGTCCACCAGCTCGACGTTCGTGCAGAACGACGAGACGGACCAGCGCTCCATCCGGCTGAACAACAGCACGGTGACGCAGGCGTTCCGCGCGCTGTCCCGCGTGCGCACGACGTCGAACCAGGCGATCGCCGCGCTGAAGGAGTACCGGCCCACCGAGTCGGCGAACATCGCGGAGATGTACTTCCACCGCGGCTTCGCCGAGATGCAGCTCGCGCAGGACTTCTGCAACGGCATCCCGATCAGCGACGCGGCCGGCGAGGACATCGTGCTGGGGCCGCAGGAGTCGGTGGACGCGGTGTTCAAGCGCGCGGTCGCGTCGTTCGACAGCGCGCTCGCGCTGGTCGGCAGCAGCACGGATGCCGCGTCCGTGCGCGTCGCGCGCGCGACCCGCATCGCCAAGGCGCGCGCGCTGCTCGGCATCGGGCTCGATCGCGCGGCCGAGGCGGCGGCGCTCGTCACGACGGCCAACGTCCCGACGACGTTCACGTACGACCTCACGATGTCGCAGAACGCGGGCACCAACTCGATCTGGTCGCAGGGCGTCAGCCAGCGGCGCTACAGCGTCGGCGACAGCGTCGAGGGGAATGCGCGCAACCTGCTCGTCCGGAACGCGATCCCGTTCTTCTCGTCGGGCGACCCGCGCATCCGCGCGGCGTACTCCGTGTCGGCCAACGGCCGCGACACGACGAAGGGCCAGGACGGTCTCGTGTACACCCGCAGCACGCCGCTCTACGGGCAGCTGACGCCGGTGGCGATCGTCAACGGCATCGACGCGCGACTGGTCGAGGCGGAGGCGCGGCTGGCGGCGAACGACATCGCGGGGATGACGGCGATCCTGAACGCGCTCCGTGCCACGCCGCCGTCGCCGTTCGCTGCGTTCGGCGTGGCGCAGGGCCCGGCCGCGCTGACGGCGGCGTCGCTGCCCCCGCTGGCCGTGCCGGCCTCGCGCGATGCGGCGATCAACCTCCTCTTCCGCGAGAAGGCGTTCTGGACGTTCAGCCGCGGCCAGCGGCTCGGCGATCTGCGCCGGCTCGTGCGGCAGTACGGCCGCACCCCGGAGAACGTCTTCCCGGTCGGGCAGCACTACCGCGGCGGCACGTACGGCCCCGACATGAACCTGCCGGTGGTCGTCGAGGAAGAGGTGAACCCGAACTTCAAGGGGTGCACGAACCGCAACGCCTGACGGACTCGGGTCAGGCTCGGCATGCTCGACGAGACGGGGAGGGTGCGCGCCGCGCACCCTCCCCGTCTCGCGTTCGCGCCCCGACACGCCGCGGGCCGGCGGTCGCACGGGCCTTGCACGGGGACCGCGAGCGCGCCGTGGACACCGTCGGCGGCCGCGCGACCGCACGCGATCCTCGCTCATGACCACTCCGCTCCGACTCGTCCCTCCGCGCGCGCCCCGCGCCGCGTTCGTCCCGCTCGCGCTGCTCGCCGCGCTGGCCGGGACCGCGCCGCTCGCCGCGCAGCTGCCCGGCGTTCCGGCCGCACCGAGCGCCTTCGTGAATCCGGGCATCGCGCTGGCGGCCAACGCCGGCGTGGAGCAGAACGCCCTCGTCGACACGGACGGCAGCGGACGACGCTCCCGCTGGACGTACGGCGGCGCCGCCGCCTTCGCGCCGGCGAGCGCGCGCTGGCAGATCGTCGGCGGGGTCGCGGCGCAGAGCTGGGGCGAGGGCTACCGCGATCCCGCGACCGCGTTCGGGGCGCGCGGCGCGTGGTCCGTCTGGCGCAACGCGCGCTTCGGCGCGACCGCCGTGGGCGGCATCGGCTTCGCGCGTGCGAAGCTGGAGCTCCCCGCGACGCCGACGGCCGCGGACAGCGACGCCGTCGTGGTGCTGCGCCAGATCCCCATCGGGGCGGCCGTCGGCATGCGCGGCGCCCTGGGCGCGACCCGCGCGTGGGCGATCTCGGTCGCGCCGCAGTTCGTCTTCTATTCGTTGTCCCTCGACGACGACGCGGTCACCGCATCGCGCGTGCGCGTGAGCGCGGTCGCGGAGGCGGCACTGACGCGGCGCCTCGGTCTGGCCGTAGCTTTGGAGGACGGCGCGCGCGCGTCCGGCGGCGAGCCGGGGCCGCGCGGCACCACGGTCGGCGTCGCGCTCTCGTTCGCGCTCGGCAGGGGCGGGGGCGGCAGCTGATCGGCGCCGGCCGTGTGCCGCGCGCCGATCGGCGAGTCCGCCGCGCGTCGGCGCGGCACGCAACGCTCGCCGTCGGCCGGCGTGTCGCATGCGCATCGCGCGCCCGCACCTCCATTCACGTCCACCGCACCACGCCATGTCCGCTCGTGATCGGTCGTCCGTCCCCGCGCCCCGCCGTCGGCGGGGCGTCGTCGTCTTGCTCGCCCTGGCCGCCCTGGCCGCCCTGGCCGCGCCGCCGGCGGCGCGCTCCGCCGAGGCGCAGAGCTGGTTCACACCCTCGTTCCAGCCGCCGCGGCCGTCGACGCGCGACTACACGCTCGGCGTGGCGGCGAACGCCGGCACCTCAGTGCTCTTCCAGTGGCGTGAAGGGCTCGGCCCCGAGTCGCACTTCGGCGTCGAGGGCGGGCTGGTGGACGTCGACGGCGAGGGTGGCACCAAGCTGCTGGTCGGCGGCTCCTACGCCTACCAGATCACGCGCGCGACGACCGCGCAGCCCCTCGACGTCATGCTCACGGCGGGCGCCGGAGTCGCGGTGGGCGACGGGCCCGACCTGTTCCGCATCCCGCTCGGCGTCTCGGTGGGGCATCGGTTCGCCCTCGAGGGCGACATGGCGATCACGCCGTACGTGCATCCGCGGCTGTCGCTCGACGTGCTCACCGGGGCAGGGGACGACGTCGACAACACCGACCTGTCGATCGATTTCGATCTCGGGGCGAGCTTCGAGATCACGCGGCAGATCGCGCTGCGTGGAAGCCTGGTGCTGAGCGGCGGCCGCTTCGCCGACGACGTCGGCTTCGGCATCGGGCTCACCATCACGCCCGCGGGGCTCAGCCCCTCGGGTCTGCGGAACGCTCTCACGCGCCGCTGACCCGCCCGGCCGGGGCGCGGCGCGTCCGCCCGTCCCGGTCGGCGGCTGGCGTACTCCTTGCCCCCCGCGTCAGTCCGACCGGCAGTTCCCATCGGTCGTCGCCCTCTCCCGCCCGCACGATGTCCGACGCAGCGGCACGTCCGCCGATCCTGGTCGTGGACGACAACCACGACAACACGGAGATCATCGCGCGCTACCTCGGCGTGCGCGGATACCCGATCACCGTCGCCCACTCGGGTGACGAGGCGCTCGCGCTCTTCGAGCAGGTGCGCCCGTCGCTCGTGCTGCTGGACGTGATGATGCCGGGCCGGGACGGATGGGACGTCTGCCGGCTGATGAAGCAGCACCCCGTGCTCGGGCGGCGCGTGCGGGTCATCATGGTGACCGCGCTCGACGAGTGGGAGGACAAGCGGCAGGCGATCCAGACGGGGGCCGACGACTACGTGACGAAGCCGTTCGACCTGCCGGGGCTGGCCGCGAAGGTCGAGCGCAACGCCGCGCTGGTGGCGGCCGCCGGCTGACGCCGTCGTTCGCGGACATCCCAGATCGAGGAGCGGGCCGGCGCACATCGCGCCGGCCCGCTCGCGTTTTCCCCCCGGCGACCGGGTGACGGCCGGCCCCGGGGCCGGGCTGCCGACCCCGCTGCGACGCGCTGCGCGAACCGTTGGTGCGCTGGGACGAACCGTTCGTCCCACAGGGCGAGCCGTCCGAACGCGAGATGGAGCGCGTGGACGTCTTGCCAACCGCGGTCCCGATGGTATTGTGACGGCGTCCCGGATGCTCGGGTCTGTTCACCCGGCTGCAGACGGGCCGCCGTGCCGCGCGTCCGCCCTCCCGACGCTCGGCACCCAATCGAAGGGCCACACCCGCTCGCCAGCTCGCGACCCACGTGGGGCGCGCGGCGAGCCCCGTTCAGGTAGTGAACCCGTCCGGCCGGCGATCCGCCGTTCCCGGACGTGGGTGACCCATACAGCGTGGCTTTCCAGCGCAGTGCGACGGCGCGCCCGAGACTCACGGGCGCGCTGACGCGGGGCGTGCGGTGACCCACGCACACACCCTGAACGCCGAGGTGCCGCTTCGCGGCGCCGTGGTGGGAGCTCGTCCGTCGCGCGACGCGTCGGCCGCTCTCGTCGCGCGACGCTGCCCGACTCCCGTCCGTCGTACCCCGCCCGTCCGGTTGTCGGCTCCTCCGGACCGCGGGCACTCGACCGTCGACCTCTCCGGGACGCCGGGGCTCCTCCAGAGCCGCCCTGCGCTCCCTCCGTCAGACACCGCCACCGGGTCTACGGTTGCTTCGGCGCTCGAGTTTCGTGTCGGCCGCGGGGATGCCCCGCTCGCCGGCCCAGCGGGTCCGCGGTCCCGCGCCATCCCGAGCTCGTCGCCCCGTCGTGGGGTGGCGCCCCAACCGCCGTCGTCGTTCCGTCGAACCCTCAGGCCCCGAGGATCCCACATGATGAGGACGAGTTGGTCCCGAGGAGTCGTGACGCTCAGTGCAGCGGCATGTCTCCTCACACTCGCCGCCGGCACCGCCCGCGCCCAGACACCCGCCGGCGCGGCGGTGATCACCGGCCGCGTGACGACCGAGGATGGCACGCCGCTCCAGGGCGCGAACGTCTACATCACCGAGATGTCGCTCTCGGTGGGGACGGGCCCCTCGGGCGTCTACACCATCAACGTCCCGGCGGCACGCGTGAGCGGGCAGGCGGTCCAGCTCCGCGTGCGCTCGGTGGGCTTCGCGCCGCAGACGCGCGCGCTGACGGTCACGGCCGGCACGCAGACGGTCAACTTCTCGCTCAAGCGCGACGCGCTGCGCCTTACGGAGGTCGTCGTCACCGGCGTCTCCGAGGCCACCGAGCAGGTGCGCACGCCGTTCACCGTGCAGCGCGTCGACACGGCGCAGATGCCGGTCGTCGGCACGAGCGCGATCTCGCAGCTGCAGGGCAAGGTCCCGGGCGCGAACATCGTCGCCAACACGGGCCGTCCCGGCGCCGCGCCGGTGGTCCTCATGCGCGGCCCGACGTCGATCAACGCGTCCGGCCGCAGCCAGCAGCCGCTCTACATCGTCGACGGCATCCAGCTGAACGGCACGATCGCCGACATCAACCCGTCGGACATCGAGTCGATCGAGATCGTGAAGGGCGCCGCGGCCGCGAACCTGTACGGCGCGCGCGCCGGCTCGGGCGTCATCAACATCACGACGAAGAGCGGCAAGAACGCGCGCGACGGCATCAAGTTCGGCGCCCGCACGGAGTTCGGCACCGGCGAGATCCCGCGCGAGTTCTCCATCGCCAAGCGCCACATCCTGGCGATGGACCCGTCGTCGACGCTGTTCTGCTCGCGCGCGACGACCAACGGCTCCCCGTGCACGCAGCTCATCGACCTCGAGAAGGAGGTCGTGCGCGTCAACGAGGTGGCCTCGCCCACCGCGCAGACGCCGCAGCTGTTCCTGAACGACGGCGGCATCGGCCTGACGCCGAGCTTCGGCATCCTGACCGGCGCCTTCCAGGCCGGGCGCTGGAACCAGACGCGCAACGTGCTCGACGACTTCGTGACGCCGAACATGTTCGCGAACTCGAACGTCGACGTCCGCGGCCGCGTGGGCAACACGGGCGTGTACGGCAGCGTCTCGAACCTGACCAACCAGGGCTCGCTCCGCTACCTCGGCGGCTACTACCGCAACTCGGTCCGCGCCAACATCGACCAGCGGTGGCGCGACAACCTGAGCCTCGCGCTGCAGACGTTCTACAGCGCGCAGCGCTCGCAGGGCGACAACCAGGACTTCGGCGGCGGCAACGGCTTCTTCCGCGTCACGCGCATGCCGGCGTTCGCCAACCTGACACAGCGCGACGCCCTCGGCCGCCTCTACATCCGCACGAGCGTCACGCAGCAGGGTGAGCAGAACGGCAACCCGCTGTACGACTTCGAGAACGCGCAGCAGGCGACGAAGGGCTCGCGCTTCCTCGGCGGCGCCACGCTCAAGTACGACCCGGTCGAGTGGGCGACGCTGGAGTCGAACTTCAGCTACGACCGCCGGATGGACGAGGCCAACCAGGTCAACGACCTCGGCTTCCGCACCACGCTGCCGGGGCCCGCGAACCTCGGCTCCCTGGGCATGTCGTCGGGCGACGACCAGTCGCTCAACACGAGCGTCACCGGCACGGTGCGCCGCGCCTTCGGCGACCTGCGCACCTCGTTCAGCACGCGCTACCAGTACGAGCAGCAGTACGGCACGGGGCTGAGCCTCGGCGGCAACAGCCTGGTCGTCCCGGGCCTCATCACCGCCGCGTCGGTCACCGACCAGAACTCGAAGACGATCGGCTACGGCGCCGAGATCGTGCGCGGCCAGGCGATCATGGGATCGCTGCAGCTCGACTACAAGGATCGCTACCTGCTGCAGGCGAACCTGCGCCGCGACGGCTCCTCGCTCTTCGGCAGCGAGCAGCGCTGGGCCAACTTCCCCGGCGTGTCCGGCAGCTGGATCGTGTCGCGCGAGCCGTGGTGGTTCGCGGAGAACTCCCTGTCGCTCTTCAAGCTGCGCGCGGCGTACGGGCAGACGGGCCAGCGCCCGCGCTTCGACGCGCAGTACGCGACGTTCTCGATCGGCGCCGGCGGCGTGCTCACGCCCGCCACGCTCGGCAACCCGAACCTCAAGCCCGAGGTCCGCGCCGAGACCGAGGTCGGCATCGACCTGGAGTTCTACAACAAGGTCGGCCTGAACGTCACGTACGCGGTGAACAACATCACCGACCAGATCCTGCCGGTGCCGCTCACGACGGCGACGGGCTTCACGACGCAGTGGCAGAACGCCGGTACGCTGCAGAACAAGTCGTTCGAGGTCTCGCTCGACGTGCCGTGGATCAATCGCACGAACCTCACCTGGTCGTCGCGCGTGATCTACGATCGCCTGCAGTCGAAGATCACGAAGCTCGGCGTCGCGCCGTTCTTCAGCGGCCCGGCCCTGCAGGGCGCGGAGGCGGTGTTCCGCTTCGCCGAGGGCGAGAACATGGGCACGTTCTACGGCCGCGACTTCGTGCAGCGCTGCGATCAGCTGCCCGCGCCGTTCAACACGCAGTGCGGCGCCGGCCAGCCGTTCCAGAAGAACAACGACGGCTACATCGTCTGGGTGGGCGCGGGCAACACGCCGGCCGACGGCATCACGAAGAACCTGTGGCGCGCGCAGCTTCCCGGCGCGCAGGCCCCCTGGGGCAACATTCCGGGCACGGGCTCGACGTATCGCCTGAGCTGGGGCATGCCGATCCTGATCCGCGACTCGGTCGGCTCGCCGGCCGTGGTGAACCTCGGCAGCACGCTGCCGAAGTACCGCTTCGGCATCACGCAGAACGTGCGGTACAAGAACCTCACGGTCTACGGCCTGCTCGACGCGTCGATGGGCGCGAAGATCTGGAACCAGGGCTACCACTGGTCGCTCGGCGACTTCATGACCGGTGAGCTGGACGCGACCGGCAAGAGCATCGAGGAGGCGAAGCCGGTGGGCTACTACTGGCGCGCGGGCCCGGGCACGGGCGGCAACGCCAGCGGCGTGGGCGGCTTCTACGACATCCTCGGCCCGAACCGCGAGACGGTGGAGGACGGGAGCTACATGAAGCTGCGCGAGATGAGCGCGAGCTATCGCCTCGGCCGCCTGCTCAACGCGGGCGACTGGACCATCGGCGTCGTCGGCCGCAACCTCGTGACCTGGACGAAGGGCTACCGCGGCTTCGACCCGGAGGTCGGGCTGCCGGGCGGTCCGCTGAACAACGCGGCGCTGAACGGGATCGACCGGTTCACGTATCCGAACCTGCGCACCTACACGCTCACGCTCTCGAGCGCGTTCTGACGCCTCGCGTCGCCTAGCCCCGGTGGCCGCAGGGCTCCGGCCCGGGTGATCGCGCGGCGCGATCACCCGGACCCGGACGCCGGCCACTCCCCAGCCTTCGACCCCCCAGACGAATGCGTCGTCGATTTCTCCCCGTCTCGCTGCTCGGTGCGGCCGCCCTCGCGGGCTGCGCATCCGATCCGCTGAGCGTCGGCAACACGAGCGCGCCCACCGTGGAGTCGCTGCTCGGCTCCGCCACGGGCACCGAGACCCTGGTCTCGAAGCTCATGCAGAATGCCTTCGTGGGACAGTACAACAGCACGGACGCGATGTGGCCCCAGATGCTCGTGATGTCGGGCGAGAGCGAGGCCACGGTCGCCAACTTCGGCATGCTCGCCCGCGGCGGCCTGCCGCGCGCCGCGATCGACAACACGCCCGGCAACGCGGTGCAGCTGGGCAACAATCGCGACTTCTCGTTCCTGACGCGCGCCTCGCGCATCGCGTCGCAGTCGCTCAACGCGCTGAAGGAGTCGGAGGCGAGCTTCCCGGCCGCCGACTACGCGCGCACCCGCGCGTTCGCGTTCTTCGCGCTCGGCTACTCGCTCGGCCACCTGGCGCTCGTGTACGATCAGGCGGCGGTCATCACGCCGGCGACGGGCGACGACGAGATCCCGGAGCTCTCCCCGGCATCGGCCGTGTACACGACCGCCATGCAGATGCTGGACAGCGCGCAGGCGCTGGGCAGCAGCTCGGTGGTGAGCAGCGGCGCGGGCACGAACATCCCGGCGACCTGGCTCGCCACGTCGAGCGCGATCTCGATGCCCGACTTCGTGCGCATCGTCCGCTCGTACAAGGCGCGGCTGCGCGCCAACATGCCGCGCACGCCGGGCGAGATGAGCCAGGTGAACTGGACGGCCGTGCGCGACGACGCCACGAACGGCATCCAGCGCAACCTGGTCGTCAACCTGTCGCCGGGCACCGGGTGGCAGGTGTCGTGGCTCAACCAGGCCGCGGTGGGCAGCACCTGGCACCAGATGCCGTACTGGGTGATCGGCATGGCCGACACGACGGGCGCCTACGGCACCTGGCTGTCGTCGGGCGTGACCTCGCGCTCGCCGTTCCTGATCCGCACGCCGGACAAGCGCTTCCCGCAGGGCGAGACGCGCGCGGCGCAGCAGGCCTTCCAGGACGTCGTCATCCCGAAGGACACCGTCGTGTACTTCCGCAACCGCCCCACGGGTGCGGACGCGGTGGGCGGCCCGACGGCCGGCTCGCAGTACGACTTCTTCCGGTTCTACGACTACCGGCGCAACAACTCGTCGTCGGCGTGGCCGCTGCTGACGACGGCGGAGATCGACATGCTCGCCGCCGAGGCGCACATCCGCCTCGGCAACGTGACCGCCGCGCTGCCGCTGATCGACAAGTACCGCGTGCGCGCCGGCCTGCCGGCGCTCGTGGGCCGCATCACCTCGCTCACCGACGAGGTGCCGGGTGGCAACGCCTGCGTGCCGCGCTTCCCGGTGGCCGCGCAGGGCTCCTCGACGCTGCGCTGCGGCAACGTGCTGGAGGCGATGAAGTACGAGAAGCGCCTGGAGACGATCTTCACGGGCTACGGCGTGTGGTACCTCGACGCGCGCCGCTGGAACGACCTGATCGTCGGCACGCCGCTCGAGTGGCCGGTGCCGTTCCAGGAGGCCAACGCCCGTGGCATTCCGATCCCGCGCAACACGCGCGTGGCGGCCGCGGGCAACACCTACGGCTGGTGACGTGACGACGCCCGACGGTGCCGGTCGTCCGGCCGGCACCGCGCGGGGCGTCCCGTCCGACGTGACGAAGTCGCCGAGATGATGTCGATGACCCGAATCGCTGCACCCTCCGCCCCGCGCCCCGCCTCGGTGCCCAGCCTCCGCGCCGCACGCATGGCGACGACCGCGCGCCTGCTGCGCGCCGGCACGCTCGCCGGCACGCTCGGCCTCACGACGGGCTGCTACACGACGCGTCCCGTCATGGGGCTCCCCGATCCCGGCACGCCGGTGGTCGCGGCCCTCAACGATCGGGGGCGCGTCGCGATGGCCGACAGCCTGGGGCAGAACGTGGAGCGGGTGGAGGGCACGGCGGTCGCCCGGCAGGGCGACAGCTCGATCGTCCTGGCCGTCAACCGCGTCCGCTTCATCTCGGGCGAGGAGACCCGCTGGGCCGGCGAGCAGCTGTCCTTCCGCGTCTCCTCGCTGCGCGGCTTCGAGGAGCGTCGCTTCTCGCGGGCCCGCACGGGCGTGCTGGTCGGCCTCACGGTCGGCGCGCTCGCGGCGCTCATCGTCACGCGTCAGCTCGTCTCGGGCGGCAGCGGCATCGACCGCGACGGTGGCGGCACCCAGCCGCCGCCCGCCGGCTCCTGACACTTCCCGCCGTCTCCGCAGGGCCGACGCGCCGGCCGCCGAACGCCGCGCGACGCCCCCGGCTCCTCTCCTTCTCGCTCATGGAGTTCGCTCGCATGCGCTTCCCCCGCTTCACGCTCCTCTCCCTCTCCGTGGCCGCCGTGGCGCTCGCCGCCTGCGACGACGATGGCGTGGTGACGGAGACGCGTCCGCCGCTCGCCGGCGTGCGCTACATCCATGCGCTCCCCGACACCGGCCGGCTCGACTTCCGGATGGTGGACCAGCTCGAGTACTCGGCGAACACGATCGAGGGCTCGGGCGGGATCACCTACCGCACGGGCACGCGCTACTACCCCGTGGAGGCCAAGGCCCGGAAGATCCGCGTCTTCTCCTTCCAGGACTCGGCCGCGACGACCGTCTCGCAGGTCCTCGTCGACACGACGATCACCTTCGAGGCGAACCAGAACTACACGCTGCTGCTCGTCGGCACCGCGCGCGGCACCGGCGGCGACCGGGCCCGATTCGTGGTGATCAACGACGCGCCGCCGGCGGTGGATGCGACGAACATCCACTACAAGTTCTACAACGCGGGCACGACGCCGATCGCCGGGTACGTCGGCGCGACGGCGGCCGCGACGGGCACGCCGACGATCGCCAGCATCGCGGCCCGCTCGGCCAGCGCCTACCAGGCCCGTCCGGCCGGCGCACTCGGCTTCGGGGTCACCGCGGTGGGCAGCACGACGGCGCTCGGGACGATGGCCGCCGCCGCCGGCACGGCCGGCACGGAGACCATCAACCCGCAGGCCGGCGCCAGCGTCCCGGGCACCGCGTTCAGCGTCTACGCCTTCCCGGGCGCGGTCGCGGGCAGCGGTGCGGTGCGCGGGCTGTCGACCGCGGCGGCGAACGCGCTGCTCGCCCCCGCGATCAACATCTTCGTCGACCGCCTGCCGCCGAACACGGTGAAGTGAGCGCGAGGTGACGGCGAGGTGAGCGACGGGCGGCGACGCCCGAACGCGCGAACGGGGCGCCGGTCTCTTCCGAGACCGGCGCCCCGTTCGCGTCCCCGCCGCGCTACTTCGCCAGCTTCGCCCGGACGGCCGCCGCGATCCGCTCCTCCAGCCGACCGGTCGAGGCGCAGCGCACGGCCTCCCCGCTCGTGAAGACGGGCTTCGCGAGCCCCGACAGGACCGTCTTCACCTCGGTGCCCTGGCCGTCCGGCCGCGGCGTCGCGACGGTCGAGACGTCGAGCGTGAGCTCGTAGCTGTCCGCCGCCTCGCGCCCGTCCGCGGCGGTGCCGCACGAGACGGTGCGGGCGGCGCGCTCGCCCCCCACGCGCTCGCGGAAGCGGGCGTTCTGGCTCGCGATGCGCCGCTCGGCGGTCACGAGGGTCGCGACGGGCAGCTTGAGCTCCTCGTAGACGGCGGGCAGCACGCGCCACACGTCGTCCGCCGGCGCGCCGACGGTGGTGCTGCGCACGAAGTCCTCGGTCACCGAGCGCAGGGCGGTCCCCTGCAGCCCGGAGGCGCCGGTGTCCATCGGACGCTGGGTCTGGACGACCTCCCGCTCCGGCGTGGCGCGGCCACTCGAAGCGCAGGCGGTGGTCAGCAGGATGACGGCGAGCAGCGGACGGGGGGCGATCCTCGGCATGCGCTCCGGCGGGCAGGGGGAGGGAGACGGGCGTGCGACGAGCGTGCGACCAGCGTGCGCCGGGCGTCCGGTGCTCTCGCGGCGGGGCCGGGCACGGGCCGATGGTCGCGCGCGACGCGTGGCGCCACTACCGTGCAGCACGACGAGCGCGCGCGCCAGTGGGCGGCCGCGGCCGTGCGTCCGACCTCCGGCTCCTCCTGCCGCGGTGGGAGCGGCGCCGGGCGCACGACTTGCTGCTCGTTCCCCGACCCTCCGACCCTGCATGCCCGTCCGCCCCTCCTCGACGTCTCTCCGCCCACCCGCGCCGCGCCGCGCGCGACCGGCCGTCCGCATCGCTGCCGCCGCCGGCGCCCGTCGGCCCGCGGCCGCGCGCGTCCTGCGCTCCCCCTCGCCGCGCCCGACCGCGTGAGCGCGACACCGAGCGCGGCCGTGGACGCGGTGGCGGCCGGCGGGCAGGCGAGAGCGAGCGCGACGCCGGAGGCCGTGGGGACGCCGTATCGACCGCTGCTGCTGACCGACAGTCCGGACCCCGCGGTGGCGCAGGCCGCCGAGCTGCTCGGTGGATGGGGCGTCGCCACGCGCGCCGCGCGCGAGCTCGCCGACGGCCTGTCGGCGCTGCCGGACGCGCGCTGCGTCGTGGTGACGACCGAGAACCCGAACGCGCTGCGCGACGTGTTCGCCGAGGCGCGGCGCGCCGGCGTCCCGGTGGTCGTCGGCTGCGCGGACGAGACGATGCGCCGCCGCGCCGCCGAGCTGCGCGCCGACGACTGGTATCGCACGCCCGCCGACGCCGAGGAGGTCGCGGCGCGCGTACGCACCGCCATGGCGCGCGCGCAGCCGAACGGCGCGGCGCTCGCCGACCGGATCGAGCGCGCCGAGTACGAGCACATGCTCTACGACGCGCGGACCGGGCTGCCGACCCTGCCCGTCGCGATCGAGCGGTCGCGCGCGCTGATCAAGGAGCGCGGCGAGGTGGCGGTGCTCTACCTCAACTTCGTGCGCTACTCGAAGCTCGAGGAGATCTACGGCTGGGAGAAGCTGGACGCGGTGCTGGAGACGACCGCGGAGGCCGTGCGCGAGATCCTCGCCGGATCGCCGCTGTCGGGGTCGCGCGCGCTGGTCTCGTTCACGAACGACGCCGACCTGGTGCTGCTGCACGTGCCGACGTCGCGCGCGCGCGCCGCGACCGACGCCGAGATCCACGACCTGGCCTCGCGACTGGAGACGCACGTCGCACAGCGGCTGGAGGCCGCGCACGGTGAGGACGTGGGCGCGCTCTTCGACATCTACGTCGGGCTCGCGCACGTGTACTACAACCCGAAGATGCGCCTCGAGCGGCTCATCTACCGCGGGATCCGCGAGGCGGCGATCGCGGCGAAGAGCGTCGAGGAGCGCGAGCGCGCGCGCAAGGTGTCGGACCTGCGCATGAGCCTCCGCGACCGACTGGTGTACGTCGACTACCACCCGATCGTCGAGACCGAGTCGCGCCGCATCTTCGGCTACGAGGCGCTGGCGCGCGGCAACCTGCGGTCGCTGCGCAGCCCCGAGGTGATGTTCGAGGTGGCGGCGGAGGCGGACCTGCTGTGGGAGCTCGGCCGGCTGTGCCGCAGCCGCGCGGTCGAGGAGATGACGCGGCTCAAGGGGGACGAGCTGCTCTTCCTCAACGTCGACCCGCACGACTTCGCCGACCCGCATTTCAACGACGTCGAGATCGGCGTGAGCGATCCGCGGCGCGTCGTCATCGAGATCACCGAGCGCACCGCGATCAAGGACTACCCGAAGTTCCGCGAGCGGCTGCGCGCCTTCCGCGACGCCGGGTTCCGCTTCGCCGTGGACGACGCGGGGAGCGGCTACGCGGGCCTCGGCTCGATCGCGAACCTCGAGCCGGACTTCATCAAGCTCGACATGTCGCTGATCAACTGCATCGACACGAACTTCATCAAGCAGAACCTGGTGGAGACGATGGTGAAGTTCGCGAACGACCAGGGCGCGATGGTGATCGCCGAGGGCGTCGAGCGCGTCGAGGAGTTCGACACGGTGCGCAGCCTGGGCGTGCATCTGGTGCAGGGGTTCTATCTGCATCGCCCCAAGTAGCGCGCCGAGCGCTCGCCGGTCGCGCCCGCCGCGCGCCGGGTGCCCTCTTGACCGGGTGGCGGGCGCGCCGTACCGTGGGCGCGCCGGGTAAACATGCGTTCTACGTCCCGCGGTGCGCGTCGATCCCGTGCGCCCCGTGCTACCCGGATGCCCTGTCGCCAGGAGCCGTCCGCGTGTCCGGACCCGTCCCGCGCCTCGCCCCCGCGGGCGCGCTCGTCGCCTCGCTCGCCATGCTCGGCGGAGGCTGTGCCGAGCTCCCCGTGCAGTCCCGTGGCCCGGAGCCGGCGGCGACCGCGCGCAGCGCGATGAGCAGCCAGGAGCCGTCCCCCGGGTGCGCCGCGCAGGCCCGCCCCGAGCGCCTGCAGGCCATCCGACGCGCGGTGGACGCGCTGCCCGCCGCGGCGGCCCTGCCGGCCCAGACGCGCCTGCACCCCGCGCTGAACGAGGCGCAGGGCGCGCTGGCCGGCGGGCGGGAGGCGGGGCTGGAGCGCGCGATGCGGCAGTTCATCGCCGACGTCGAGGCGCTGCGCCTGCGCGCGCCCTTCGAGCAGCGCGAGGCGCTCGTGACCGAGGCCGAATGCCTGATCGGCGGGGGGACGGCGGCAGCGCGCGGGGCGACGTCGTGACGCGCCTCGCACGCACGGCCGGTGCGCTGGGACGCATCCTGCTGCGGGGCGCGGCGGCGCTCGCGCTCGTCGCCGCGAGCGCCCCACGGGCCGTCGGCCAGGATCCGGTGGGACTGATCACGCACCAGACCGACACCAACAGCGTCCGGCTGCTGCGCAACGCGAACGTGCGGCACGTGAAGACGACGCTCTACTGGGACCAGTGGGTCGCCGACGCGGCGTACCGCAGCACGTTCGCAGCGGGGATCCAGCGCCTGTCGACCGCGAAGTTCGAGATCACGGTCGTGGTGCACGCGCCGCCGGCCGGCAGCAGCTACGACACGCGCGAGCAGGTGTACCGCGCCTTCGCCGACTTCGTCGGGGCGCGGGCGACGCAGTTCACGGCCGTGCGCAACTGGCAGCTGTGGAACGAGCAGGACGCCCCCGGCTGGACGGACGTGTTCGGGATGGGGCGCGGCGTCTCCGTGCGCGAGCAGGGACGCAACTACGCGGCGATGCTCAACCTCGCGTCCCCGAGGATCAAGGCGTCGAACCGCCGTGCGCTGGTGGTCGTCGGCGGCCTCGCCGGCCCGGACGACAGCACGCGCGCGTTCCTGCAGGGGATCTACGATGCGCGCGGCGCGTTCGACGTGCTGGCGGTGCACGCGTACGGCCCGCCCATCGTCGTCGCGGCGCGCGCACGCGGAACGATCCTGCGGCAGACGATGGCCGCCAACGGCGACCAGCGGCCGCTGTGGCTCACCGAGTTCGGCATCGAGGGGCCGGTGATGGCGAACCTCTGGGGGATCACCGCGCCCGACAGCCAGGACGTGCGGCAGCGGGACGAGTGGCGCGACGTGGCCACGTGGAACGACCAGAGCCGCACCTACCAGCGCATCGTCGGCTACGTGCTGTACGACGTCACCGACTACGGCTACGGCATCGTGCGCAAGGACAAGGTCACGCTGCGGCCCGCGTACCTCTGGCTGCAGCAGCGCAACCGCTAGCGGCGCCCCCTAGCCGAGCAGCTCCTGCACGAGCGCCCACGCGCGCACGTCGGCGCCGAGGCCATCGCGCACGACCTGTCGCGCGGACTCGCCCGAGCGCTGCAGCAGCGTCTCGCTCGTGCGCCAGCGCCGCAGGAGCTCCGCGAGCGTGCGCGGCGTGCCCACGGTCGTCGCGCCGCCCGCCGCGAGCAGCAGCCCGGCGTCGCGGCTGTCCGTGTGCTGCGGGCCGAACACCACCGGCAGCCCGTACGCCGCCGGCTCCAGCACGGAGTGCAGCCCCGCGTCGTGGAAGCCGCCGCCGACGAAGGCCGCCTCGCCGACCGCGTACAGGTCGCCGAGCACGCCCACCCGGTCGACGAGCACGACGTCGACGTCGCCCGACGCGGCGCCCTCCTCGATCGCGGACAGACGCGCGAGCGACGCGCGCTGCCCGCGCGCCCACTCCTCGATCGGCGCGAGGTGCGCGGGCGTGGGCTCGTGCGGCGCGACGATGAGGCGCGCGCGCGCGTCCTGTCGCCGCATCGTCTGCCACGCCTCCAGCAGCACGCGCTCGTCCGCGGGCCACGTGGATCCCGCCACGAGCGTGAAACGGCCGCCCGAGCGCTCGCGCGACAGCGGCGCGAGCAGCGCACCCTCGCGGTCCACCGACTCGGCGCGGCGCCACACCTGGTCGTAGCGCGTGTCGCCGGTCACGCGCACGCGATCCGGGCGCACGCCGAGGGCGACGAGCCGCGTCGCGTCCTCGTCGCTGATGGCGCCGACGAGCGAGAGACGCGCGTACGCCTCGCGCAGCATGCCGCCGGCGAGCCCGCCGCGGCGCGACGACCCCTCGGCGAGCGTCGCGCTCACGAGGCCGAGCGGCACGCGGCGCCGCGCCGCCTCGGCCGCGAGCACGGGCCAGACGTCGAGCTTCGAGAACACGAGCGCGCTCGGGCGGAGCGCGTCGATCAGCGCCGCCGCGTCGCCGGCGGTGTCGAACGGCAGGTAGTCCGCGACGTCGACGTCGAGGCCGCGCCCGAAGCGCTCCGCGCTGGGCGAGTAGAACGAGTAGGCCAGCTGCAGCGCCGGCCGCTCGCGGCGCGCGAGCTCCAGCACCGGGCGCGCCTGCAGCCCCTCGCCCACCGACGGCGCGTGCATCCAGAGCAGCGGGCGGGCCGCGTCGCGATGCTCGCGCGCCCACGTCGTCCAGCGCGCGCGCACGCCGCGCCGCGCGCGCAGCGTGCGACGGAGCTTGCCGCTCCCCTCGGGGGCGAGCACGGCGGCGGCGCGGGCGGCCTGGCCGACGACGGCGTACAGGGTGCGGGCGAGCGGATTCATGACGACGTGGGACGGCGGGGGACGGGCGGGGGCGGAACGATATCCAGCGGCCGCCCCGAACGGGCGACGGCGCGGTGACCGGAGTCACCGCGCCGTCGGGCCCGCGGATGGGGAGCGCGTGGCGCCGCGCGTCAGCGCGTCAGCGCGCCGGGGCGGCGAGCGCGGAGTCGAGCGCGCGGCGGAAGACGGCGACCGGCTGCGCGCCGGCGATCCCCTGGCTGCCCACGAAGAAGCTCGGCGTGCTGCGCACGCCCGCGCGGGCCATGCGGTCGCGATCCGCGGCGATGAGCGCGCGCATGACGTGCGAGCGCGTGCAGCTGCGGAAGCGCGCCATGTCGAGGCGCTGCGCCTGCGCGAGCGAGTCGTAGACGGCGCTCTGGTCGCCGCCGCGGCCCCAGCGCTCGACGGTGCCGAAGAGCGCCGACTGGTACTCCCAGAACCTGCCCTGCGCCGACGCGCACATCGACGCCTCGGCGGACGGCATCGCCTGCTCGTGCTGGTCGAGCGGGTAGTGCAGGTACGCCATGCGCACCTTGCCGGTCGCGACGTACTCGCGGCGCAGCGTCTCGAACGACTGGTCGTGCCACATCTTGCAGTAGGGGCACTGGAAGTCGCTGATCATCAGCATCCAGACCTTCGCGGTCGAGTCGCCGAGGATGCGCCCACGGTCGGCCGCCTCGCGCAGCGCGTTGCTGTCGGCCGCGGTCGCGAGGGCCGACGGGTCGGCCGCCTCGCCGTTCGACGCGGCCGTCGTCGTGGCGCCGGCGGTGCCGGCGGTCGTCTCGGCGGAGGACGGCGTCGCCGCCGCGGCACGCTCCTCGCCCGAGGCACGGCAGGCCGCCGTGACGGCCAGCGTCGCGACGACGGCGAGGAGCGACGCGCCCCGGAACAGGGCACGCGAGGAGGGACGGGGCGCGGAGCGAGGCGGCATGTCGAGGAGGGAGGAAATGGCCACGCGCGGGCGCCGGTGACACCCGGCCACCCGCGAGCGCGTATTAAGATACACCGCCCATGATCAGCTTCGCTTCCGCGGTCCTTCTGGCGCTCCTGGCGCTGCTGCAGCAGCTCGACCTGCCGGCGCCGAGCGGCCACCTGAACGATTTCGCGGGCGTGGTGCCGGCCGACCGCGCGGCGCGCATCGAGGCGATCGCGCGCGAGGTGCGCGAGAAGTCGGGGGGCGAGATCGCCATCGCGGTGCTGCCGGACATCGCCGGCCGGGCGCCGAACGACGTCGCGACGCAGATCGGCCGCCAGTGGAAGGTCGGCGCGGCCGCGGCGATCGGCGACCGCACGCGCAACGCGGGGACGGTCATCCTCCTCGTGCCGCGCGAGCGCAGCAGCGACGGGCGCGGACACGTCTTCATCGCCCCGGGGCAGGGCACCGAGGGCTTCGTCACGGACGCGGAGGCCGGCGCCATCCAGGACGAGGCGCTGCCGGCGCTGCGGCAGGGCGACTACGGCGCGGCGCTCGAGCTGATGACGCGCCGCGTGGCCGAGCACTACGGCCGCGAGTTCGGCTTCACGGTGACCGGCGACCCGACGGCGGCGGCGCAGCCGCCGCCGCAGTACGAGCGGCGCCCGGTGCAGCGGACGGGCGGGATCAACCCGATCCTGCTGATCATCCTCGTGTTCGTGGTGCTGAGCCTCTTCGGCGGGTTCGGGCGGCGGCGCCGCGGCTGCGGCGGGGGCGGCTGCATCCCGATCCCGATCATCTTCCCGGGCGGCGGCGGCTTCGGCGGCGGGTTCGGCGGGGGCGGCTGGGGTGGGGGAGGCTGGGGCGGCGGCGGTGGCTGGGGCGGCGGCGGAGGCGGCTTCGGCGGCTTCGGTGGAGGGGGCGGGTTCAGCGGGGGCGGCGCGGGGCGCGACTTCTGATGGCGCACGACGTGGCGCGGGCGCCCCGAAATCCTACGACGGAATGGCCATGGCTCGGATGACCCTGGAGGACCTGGTGGCCCAGCTGCGGGCCGCGTACGGCGACGCGCTGCGCGCGGTCGTGCTGTACGGCTCCGCGGCCGGCGGCGACCACGTGCCGGACCGCTCCGACTACAACGTGCTCGTCGTCGTCGACACGCTGGGGATGCCGCAGCTCCGCGCCGTGGCCGCGACGGCGCGCGCCTGGGCCGAGGCGGGCCATCCGCCGCCGCTCACGCTGACGACGGCCGAGTGGCGTGCGTCGGCCGACGTCTTCCCCATGGAGTACGCCGATCTGCTGGAGCGCCACCGGGTGCTCCACGGGACGCTGCCGCTCGACGGGATACGCGTCGACCTGCGGGACCTGCGCGTCGAGGTCGAGCAGCAGACCCTCGGCAAGCTGCTGCAGCTCCGGTCGGCCATCGTGGCGACCGGGTGGGAGCCCAAGCGGCAGCTCGCGCTGCTGGAGGCCAGCCTGGGCACCTTCATGACCGTCTTCCGGGCCGTGCTGCGCCTCCACGGGGAGCGGCCGCCGGCCGACCGCGAGGCGCTGGCGACCGCGGTCGGCGCCCGGGCCGGCTTCGACGCGGCGCCGTTCGTGCGCGTGGTGCGCCACGCGCGGGGCGCGGCGCGGCTCGCGCCCGACGCCGCCGCCGAGGTCCTCGCGGGGTATCTCACGGGGATGGAGCGGCTGGCCGCGCACGTCGATCGCCTTCACGACTCCGACGGCCCGGCGGCACCGGATGCCGCACGCGCCTGACGCACGACCGTCGCACCACACCACTTGAGGAGAGAGGACACGCATGCGTGACCGCATCACGCGCCGTTCGCTGACCCGCCGCGCGCTCGTCGCGGTCCTGGCCGCCGGACTCGCGCTGAGCACCTCGGGCTGCGGCTACAACCGCATCCAGACGCTCGACGAGCAGGCCGCGAACGCGAAGCAGCAGATCGAGGTGCAGCTGCAGCGCCGCGCCGACCTGATCCCGAACCTGGTCGCGACGGTGAAGGGCTACGCCCAGCAGGAGGAGACAATCTTCACGCGCGTCGCCGAGGCGCAGCGCGGGCTGACCGGTGCGCTCGCGCGGCCGGGTGGCGGCGATCCGCAGGAGCTGGCGAACGCGAACGACAACCTGTCGCGGGCGCTGCTCCCGATGCTGACGCTCGTGACGTCCTATCCGCAGCTGCAGTCGAACGAGCAGTTCATCCGGCTGCAGGACGAGCTGACCGGGACGGAGAACCGGATCGCCACCTCGCGCACGGACTACAACGCGGCGGTGCGCGAGTACAACACGCTGATCCGCACCTTCCCGACGGCGATGACGGCCAAGGTCACGGGGGCCAAGCCGCGCGCCTACTTCGAGGTCACGAACGCCGGCGCGCGCGAGGCGCCGTCGGTCGACTTCTCGCGGCCGGCCACCGGGACCGGCGCGGGCGCCGGTGCGGGCGCCGGCGCGGGGGCGGGAACCGGGACCGGCGCCGGGACGGGCGCCGCCCCGGCCCCCCGGTGACGGGACGCTAGCCCCGGCCCGGGCGCACCGCCGCCCGGAGCCACCCCGCGGGGACGACGCCCCGGCGTGCCGATTCGGCACGCCGGGGCGTCATCCGTTTGCGCTCATGTTGCGAGAACGATCGGGCAGTCGTTACACATCACGCCGGTGACTCCGCCGGCGGTTGACGGGGTCCCGTGCATCACGCGACCCCACGCCGGACGGGCCTCTCCGCTCCGCGCGGCGGGTCGCGTGGCTTTGGCCTTCCAATTCATCCCAAGCACCAAGAGGGAACGGCGCATGACCAACTTCACCCGGCTGCTGCCGCTCGCCGCCGTCGCCCTGGTGGCGCCGGCGCTCGGCGCGCAGCAGCCTGCGGCCACCGGCACCATCACCGGCCGCGTCACCGAGACGGGGAGCAACGCGCCCCTCGCGGCGGCGCAGGTGTTCGTCGTCGGCACCACGCCGCGCGGCACGGTGACCAACGAGGCCGGCACCTATCGCATCCTGGGGGTGCCCGCGGGCGCCGTGCAGGTGCGCGTGCGCCGCCTCGGCTACGAGTCGGTCGTGCTGCCGGTGACCGTGACCGCCGGGCAGACCGTGACGCTCGACTTCGCGATCGGCCGGGCCGCCGCGACCACGCTCGAGCAGGTCGTCGTGACGGCCACCGGCGAGGGCCAGCGCGTGCGCGAGCAGGGCAACGCGATCGCCCGCGTCGAGCTGACCGAGGAGCGCGTCCCCGCCCTGCCGGCGTTCTCCGCGGCGCTCTCCGGCCAGGCGGCCGGCGTGCAGGTGCTGCAGAGCGGCGGCACGTCGGGCACCGGCTCGCGCATCCGCATCCGCGGCGCGAACTCGCTGTCGCTCTCGAACGAGCCGCTCATCATCATCGACGGCGTGCGCGTGCAGGGCGGCGGCAGCTCGTCGTCGATCGGCGTCGGCGGCCAGGCGCCCTCGCGCCTGGACGACCTGAACCCCGAGGAGATCGAGAGCATCGAGGTCCTCAAGGGGCCCGCCGCCTCGGGCCTCTACGGCACGCAGGCCGCCAACGGCGTGGTGCAGATCACGACGAAGCGCGGGCGCGCCGGCCGGACGCAGTGGAACACCTACGTCGAGCGCGGGCGCACCGAGGAGGTCAGCAACTTCCCGGCGAACTACGGCGCCTACGGCCAGTTCGACGGCGAGGCCGGCTTCGACTGCGACCTGACGAGCGTCGGCGCGGGCGTCTGCACGCAGGACTCGATCGTCAGCTTCAACCCGCTCAAGGACCCGGCGACGACGCCGTTCCGCACGGGCGCACGCACGCAGCTCGGCTTCAACGCGGCGGGCGGCAACGAGCGCGTGGGCTTCTTCCTCAGCGGCGAGCAGGATCGCGAGGCGGGCGTCTACCGCACCAACTCGGTGAACCGCAACAGCCTGCGCGCCAACCTGCGCGCCTTCCTGACGGACGACTTCGACGTCAACGTCTCGACGGGCTACATCGCCAACCAGATCCAGCTGCCGGGCAACGACAACACGTTCCTCGGCTACATCTCGAACGGGCTGGCGGGCTACGCGCGCCGCGACGACCCGGGCTCGATCAACGGCGACGGCTACGACCCGATCGGGCCGGCGAGCATCGACTGGTACCAGAACTTCCAGCAGGCGCGCCGCTTCACCGGCTCGGTGCAGGCGAACTACCGCCCGCTCTCGTGGCTGCGCTTCAACGGCGTCGCGGGGCTCGACCTGACGAACCGGCTCGACACGCAGACGGTGCCGCCCGGCCGCATCCTGTTCGACCAGGACACGGAAGAGGGCGACCGGCAGGCGAACCGCCTGCAGAACGGCACGTACACGACGCAGGCGTCGGCGACCGCGCAGTTCGCGCCGACCGACAACCTGACGTCGACGACGACGCTGAGCTTCCAGTACCAGCAGGACCGCAACGACGGCGTGTTCGCCTACGGCGGCCGCCTCGTCGCCGGCACCTCGTCGCTCGAGGGCACGGTGGCGCGCTTCGAGGTCGGCGAGGACTACTTCGACAACCGCCTCGTCGGCGGCATCGTGTCGCAGCAGCTCGGCTGGAAGGACCGCCTGTTCGTGAACGTCGGCGTGCGCGGCGACAACAACAGCGCGTTCGGCGAGAACTTCGGCACGATCTTCTACCCGACCGCGCAGGCGTCGTGGGTCGCCAGCGAGGAGGCGTGGTTCCCGCGCGGCCCGATGGGCCTCGTGCGCTTCCGCGGCTCGTTCGGCCAGTCGGGGCTGCGTCCCGGCTCGGTGGCGGCGCTCACGTACTTCAACCCGGTCCCCGCGCGCGTGAACGGCCAGGAGGTCGCGGCCGTGACCATCGGCGGCGTGGGCGATCCCAACCTGAAGCCCGAGGTCACGACCGAGTTCGAGGGCGGCGTGGACCTCGAGGCGTTCGACCGCCGCGCGACGCTGCAGCTCACGGCGTACAACCGCCAGTCGAAGGACGCGCTGGTGCAGCGCATCATCGCGCCGTCGGTCGGCGTCGTGCGCCAGCGCTTCGAGAACGTCGGCGAGATCCGCAACCGCGGCGTCGAGGCGCTCCTCACGCTGCGCCCGATCGAGACGACGAACGTCGGCCTCGACCTGACGTTCAACTACTCGTACAACACGAACAAGGTCCTCACGCTCTCGGACTCGAATCCGATCCTCGTGACGGCCGACGGCGTGCAGCGCCACGTGGCGGGCTACCCCGCCGGCGGCTACTGGGGCCAGCGCATCACCGGCGTCGAGACGAACGCCGCCGGCCTCGTGACCGACGTGCAGTTCACGGACACCGCGGAGTTCCTCGGCTACTCGCAGCCGCGGTCGCTGTTCTCGGTGAACCCGCAGCTGTCGCTGTTCAAGAACGCGGTGCGCATCGGCGCGCTCGTCGACTACCGCGGCGGCTACAAGCAGTTCAACGCCTCCGAGGAGTTCCGCTGCGGCGTGCTGTTCCGCTGCAAGGGCATCGTCGATCCGTCGTCGACGCAGGAGGAGCAGGCGGCGGCGTTCGCGGCCGGCATCTACGGCGTGAACACGGGCTTCGTCGAGAAGGCGGACTTCGTGCGCTTCCGCGAGGTGACGCTGACGTTCTCGGTGCCGCAGACCTATGCGCAGCGCTGGTTCGGGGCGCGCGGCGTGGGGCTCACGCTCGCCGGCTACAACCTCGGGCTGATCTCCGACTACTCGGGCGTGGATCCCGAGGTGAACGCGTCGGCGCAGTCCAACTTCGTGCAGAGCGACTTCCTGAGTCAGGCGCCGGTGCGGCGCTACTCGGCGCGCATCAACGTCAACTTCTGATTTGGGAGCCGACATGACCTTCCGTTTCATGCGGCGGGCCACCGCCGGCGCGCTCGCGGCGAGCCTGCTCGCGGGCTGCGAGCTGGACGTCGCGACGCCGGCGATCGTGGACCCCGACCTGCTGACCGACGAGACCGCCCTGCCCACGCTGCTCGCCGGCGCGCGCGGCGACTTCGCCGCCGTCTACGGCGGCGACGCCTCGGGCGACGAGGGGCTGATCCTCACGGGCGGCCTCCGGGCCGACGAGTTCCTCAACCGCGACACCTTCGAGGAGCGCCGCGACGTCGACCTCGGCACGATGCGCACGGACAACGCGACGCTGCGCGACCTGTTCCGCAACTCGCAGCGCGCCCGCCGCGCGGCGGAGTTCGCGGCGCGCCGCTTCGCCGAGTTCGGGCCCACGCAGCCGGGCTACGCCGAGGTGATGAACCTGGCCGGCTTCTCGACGCTGCTCATCGGCGAGACGTTCTGCCCGGGCATCCCGTTCAGCGATCTGGACGAGAACCAGCAGATCCAGCCGGGCCAGCCGCTCTCGCGCGAGCAGGTGTTCCAGCGCGCGCTGGCGAAGTTCGACAGCGCCGTCGCGATCGCGACGAGCGCCGGCACGGGCACCGCCGCGACGACGCAGCTCAACCTCGCGCGCGTGGGCCGCGCCCGCGCCCTGGTCAACCTCGGGCGCTTCGCCGAGGCGCGCACCGCGGTCAGCGCGGTGCCGACGTCGTTCGTGTACAACATCGAGTACTCGGACAACACGACCGGCGAGAACAACGGCGTCTTCTACTACAACAACGTCAACCGCCGCTGGGGCGTGGCGAACGCGGAGGGCGGCACGGGCTACAACTACGTCGCCGCCGCCGATCCGCGCGTGCCGACGCAGACCACCACGCGCAACGGCCTCGATGGCGTGCCGCCGCGCGTCGTGAACCAGCTCAAGTACCCGGACCGCAGCGCGAGCATCCCGCTCGCGAGCGGCATCGAGGCGCGGCTGATCGAGGCCGAGGCGGCGCTGCAGGCCGGCGAGTCGGCCGCCTCGCTCGCGACGCTGAACGCGCTGCGCACGGGCACGAGTGGCCTGACGGCCCTCACCGACGCCGGCTCGCCGGCGGCCCGCGTGGACCAGCTGTTCCGCGAGCGCGCGTTCTGGCTGTTCGCGACGGGCCACCGCCTGGGCGACATGCGCCGCCTGCTGCGCGCGCCGTACAACCGGTCGTACGCGTCGGTGTATCCGCAGGGCACCTACTTCAAGGGCGGGCGCACGTACGGGGATCAGCCGAGCCTGATCCTGCCCCTCGAGGAGGAGAACAACCCGAACTTCAACGGCTGCACGTCGGCGAACTGACGCGGCGGTCGCACGGGTCGGCAACGGAACGGGGGCGCGTCCATCGGACGCGCCCCCGTTTCACGTGCGCCGCCCGGCGCAGCTCAGGCAGTGGCCGCGGGCCGGGGCTCGGGACGCGGGAAGAGCCCCGCGCCCTTGGTCACGCGCCATCCGGTCGGGTCGATCGACGCGAGCGCGGCGAACGACGTCCGGGCGGCCAGTGGATGTCCCGCCTCGGGCGCGCCGAGGGTCGCCCACAGCTCCTCCGCCTTCGCCGGCATGAACGGCGCGAGCGCGACGCCCACGGTGACCAGCTGGCGCACGAGCGTGCCCAGCACGGCCTCGAGCGCCGCACGGTTGGCGGGATCCTTGGCGAGCGCCCACGGCTGCCGCTCCTGCACGAAGGCGTTGGCCCGGAAGACGATCTGCCAGAGCGCCTCGAGCCCCTGGTGCAGCAGGTAGCCGCGCGAGCCGTCCATCGCGGCGTGGTAGGTCGCGAGGTCGGCCGCGTCGGCCGCGAGCACGCCGGCGTCGAACGTCGCGGGCACCACGCGGTCGCAGTACTTCTCCACCATCGCCACCGTGCGGCTCGCGAGGTTGCCGAGCGCGTTCGCGAGATCGGCGGTGTAGCGCTCCTCGAAGCGCTCCCACGAGAAGTTGCCGTCGCCGTCGAACGGCACCTCGCGCAGCAGGAAGTAGCGGAACGCGTCGGCCCCGAAGCGGTCGATCGCCTCGGAGAGCTCCAGCTTCACGCCGGCGCTCTTGCTGAAGCGCTCCCCGCCCAGGCTGACGAAGCCGTGCGCCCACACCCGCTCGGGAAGCGGCAGCCCCGCCGCCTCGAGCATCGCCGGCCAGATCACGCAGTGGAAGCGCGTGATGTCCTTGCCGATGACGTGCAGCTGCGCGGGCCAGCGCGTCTCGTAGCCGGCCTCGGGGAAGCCGGTCGCGGTGAGATAGTTGGGCAGCGCGTCGAACCAGACGTACGTCGTCTGCGTCTCGCCGTCGCTCGTCGGCCGCGGGAAGGGCACGCCCCACGAGAAGCGCGATCGGCTCGCCGAGACGTCCTCCAGCCCCTGCGCGAGGAGCCCGAGGATCTCGTTGCGGCGGCTCTCCGGCTGGCAGAACTCGGGACGGTCGCGCAGCAGCCGCGCGAGGAAGTCCTGGTAGCGCGACAGGCGGAAGAACCAGTTCGTCTCGCGCGTCCACTGCAGGTCGCGCGTCGGGTGCAGCGGACACTTGCCGTCGACGATCTCGCCCTCGGCCTTGAACGCCTCGCAGCCGACGCAGTACCACCCCTCGTACGCCTTCTCGTAGAAGTCGTCGGGGTTGCGCTCGAAGATGCGCGCGATGAGCGCGCGCACGCCGCTCTGGTGCGCGGCGGTCGTGGTGCGGATGAACTGGTCGTGCGAGATCCCGAGCCGCGCCCACATGGCCTGGAAGCTCTCCGCCACCTGGTCGACGAGCGCCTGCGGCGTCATGCCGCGCGCCTCCGCGGTCTGCGCGACCTTCTGCCCGTGCTCGTCCATCCCGATGAGGAAGTGGACGTCGCGGCCGGCCTGCCGCTGATAGCGGGCGATCGTGTCGGCGCCGATCTTCTCGAACGCGTGGCCCAGGTGGGGCTCGCCGTTCGCGTAGTCAATGGCGGTGGTCAGGAAGAACGGGGCGTCAGGCAAGCGGTCGGACCTCGGCGGTGGAGCGATGGGCGCGCGGCCAGTGGCGGCGGCGCGCCGCACCTCGAAATGTCGCACCCCCCACAAGGCGCGCGCCGCGCGCCGGGGAAGGGGCGCGCGGCACGACGGCCGTGCACGGGGGCGGGGAAGGGTGGGCGACGCGCGGCCGACCTGGGGCGCGGCCCGGCGCGGCTACTCGTCGCCGTCGTCCGGACCGTCGTCGGGCGCGTCGTCGGCGTGCGAGCCCTCGGTGCCGGCGACGGCGCCGCCGCCGTCGCCACGGCCGCCGCGGTTGCGCCGGCCGCCGCGCCGGCCGCGCCGGCGCCGCGGCCGCGCCTCGCCGCCCTCGGTGGACTCGCCCTCGGCGCCCGGCGCGCCCGGCACGGTGGCGGCGCCCGCGTCGCCCAGCGGCAGCCGCATGACGGGCATCTCCTGCGTCACGCCGTCGAGCGACACGCCTTCCAGGTCCCCGATGACCAGCGGCATGCGCGGCACCGGGCGCGGCGGCGGCTCGCGCCGCTCGACGGGGCGTGCGGGCGCCCGCTCGACCGGCCGCTCGTCCCGGCGCTCGCCCTCGCGCCGGTCGCCCTCGCGGCGGTCGGGGCCGCGGCGGTCGCTTCCCGTGCGCGTGGGCGGCGCCTCGCGGCGCGGCGCGCGCGGCGCCGGGTCCGCGGTCGGCATCCCCTCGGCGTCGTGGCCCGCCTCGTCGTGCGCCGCGCCGTCGTGCGCGTCGGGCACGTCGTCCGTGGCGGTGCCCGCGGACGCCGCGAACGGTCCGCCCAGCGCCTCCAGCTCGCGCCGCAGGTCGCCCAGCGGCACCACACGCACCTCGCCGTCGAGGGCGCGCAGCGTCACGCGCTCGCGGAAGATGTCGTTGGCGAGCACCTTCTCCTCGCCCTTCGCCGTCGCCAGCACCTTCCCCTCCTTCGGGAAGCGCTTGCGCTGCTGGACGTAGAAGTCGTGCTCGTAGCGCAGGGAGCACATGAGCCGCCCGCACGCGCCGGAGATCTGCGTCGGGTTGAGCGAGAGGCGCTGGTCCTTGGCGACGCTGAGGTTCACCGGGCGAAGCTCGGGGAGCCACGCCGCCGAGCAGTACTGCCGGCCGCAGCGCCCCACGCCGTCGAGGCGCTTGGCCTCGTCGCGCACGCCGATCTGCTTCAGCTCGATGCGCGTGCGGAAGAGCGCCGCGAGGTCCCGCACCAGCGCGCGGAAGTCGACGCGCTTCTCGGCGGTGAAGTAGAGCGTGAGCTTGCGCCGATCCCACTGCCAGTCGGCGTCGGAGATCTTCATGACGAGGTTGTGCGCGCGCACGCGCTCCATCGCCTTGCGGCGCGCCTCCTCGTTCAGCGGCTCCAGCTCCGCGGCGCGGCGGACATCCTCGACGGCCGCCAGGCGCAGCGCGCGGCGCTGCGGCTGCGCCCCGGCGCCGAGCAGCGCCTCGCCGTGCGCGACGCCCGCCCACCGCTTGGCCGCGAGCTCGCCGGTGGCGTGCACCTCGCCCAGGTCCTCGCCGCGGTCGCCCTCGACGATGACGGCCGCGCGCGCCTTCGGCGGATCGTCCCCGTCCCAGAGGTAGAATTCCTTGCGGTTGCCCTTGAAGGCGATCTCGACGAGGTGCGACATCAGTGCAAGCTAGCCGACGAAGCGGCCCATCTTGAGGAACTTCTCGCGGCGGCGCCGCACGAGCTTCTCCGGCTTGAGGCGCCGCAGCTCGTCGAGGTGCTTGAGCAGCGCGGCGCGGACGTTCTTCGCGGTCGCCTCGTGGTCGGCGTGCGCGCCGCCCATCGGCTCGGGGATCACCTCGTCGATCACGCGCAGCTCGTAGAGGTCGGGCGCCGTGATCTTGAGCGCGCCGGCGGCCCGCTCGCGCATCTCGGGGCTCTTGCCGTCCTTCCAGAGGATGGCGGCGCACCCCTCGACGGAGATGACCGAGTAGACCGAGTTCTCGAGCATCAGCACGCGGTCGGCGACGCCGAGGGCGAGCGCGCCCCCCGAGCCGCCCTCGCCGATCACGGTGGCGACGATCGGCACCTGCAGCCCGGCCATCTCGATGAGGTTGCGCGCGATCGCCTCGCTCTGCCCGCGCTCCTCGGCGCCGATGCCCGGCCACGCGCCCGGCGTGTCGATGAAGGTCACGATCGGGACGTGGAACTTCTCGGCGAGCTTCATGAGCCGGAGCGCCTTGCGATAGCCCTCGGGGTGCGGCATCCCGAAGTTGCGGCGCAGGTTCTCCTTGGTGTCGCGGCCGCGCTGCTGGCCGATCACCATCACGGTCTCGTCGTCCAGGCGCGCCCACCCGGCGACGATCGCGCCGTCGTCGCGGAACTGGCGGTCGCCGTGCAGCTCGATCCAGTCCGTGAAGCAGCGGTCGATGTAGTCCTGCGTGAACGGGCGCTTGGACGAGCGCGCGACCTGCACCCGCTGCAGCGGCGTGAGGTTACGATAGATCTCGGTGCGCATGTCGGCGAGCTTGCGCTCGAGCGGCACGAGCTCCTTCTGCACGTCGAAGTCGCGGTCGTCGGCGAGCTGGCGCAGCTCGTCGATGCGACGCTCCAGCTCGACGAGCGGCTTCTCGAAGTCGAGGGACGCGGTGGCCATGGTTCTTAACCCCCTCGAACCAGCTTGACGCGCTCCTCGCCGAGGAGCGCGCGCAGTTCGTTCAGGGCGGCGTTGGACGCCGCGACGGTGAGGGAACGCGAGCGGAAGCGCGCGGTCTGCCCGGCGCGCTGGTCGCGCCAGCGCAGCTCGAGGGCCGCCGTTCCGGGGTAGGCGTCGCACGTCGCGCGCACGTCGCGCATGATGCCGGGCGCCAGGTCGGCCCCCGCCGCGAGCTCGATGGCCACGGCCACCTGCCCGTTGACGCGCTTCTCCGCCAGGCGGGTGATCTTCTCGACGATGAACGTCGGGCTCTCCGCCCCCTGGTCGCGCTTGGAGTACCCGCCCTCGATGAGCACGGGGACGTCCGTCTTGACCTGGTCGGCGAGCACCGCCCAGGCCTCGGGAAATACGAGCACCTCGGAAGATCCCGAGAAATCCTCCACTGTCAACCGGGCGAACTCGGCCCCGCTGCGCTTGGAGATCTGCCGGCGCGCCGCCGTGATCACGCACGCCAGCGCCACCGGCTCCGGCGTCCAGCGCCCCAGCTCCGCGATCTTGTGCGACGCGAACAGCTCCGCCTCGGCGCGGAACGGCTCGAGCGGGTGGCCCGAGACGTAGAAGCCGAGGATCGCCTTCTCGTTCGCCAGCCGGTCGCTCTCGCTCCACGCCGGGACGTTGGGCAGCGTGGGCTTGGCCTGCGCCGGCGCGCCGCCGCCCAGCACGTCGCCGAACAGCGAGACCTGCCCGAGCTCGCGCTCCTCCTGCTTCAGCAGCGCCTCGGAGATCGCGTGGTCGAGCGCCGTCATGTACTGCGCGCGGTGCCCGCCCAGCCCGTCCAGCGCGCCGGCCGAGACGAGCGCCTCGAACACGCGCTTGTTGCAGGCGCGCAGGTCGACGCGCTCCACGAAGTCGAAGAAGTCCTTGTAGACCCCCTCCGCCACGCGCGCGGCGATGATGCTGTCGACCGCGCCCTGGCCGACGTTGCGCACCGCGCCCAGGCCGAAGCGGATCCGCTTCTCGCCGACGACCGTGAACTTGTAGCCCGACTCGTTCACGTCCGGGGGCAGCACCTCGATCCCCATCTCGCGCGCCTCGGCCACGTACTTCACGACGCTGTCCGTGTCGCCGATGCAGGCCGACAGCAGCGCGGCCATGAAGTCGGCCGGGTAGTTCGCCTTGAGGTACGCGGTGTGGTAGCTGACGACCGAGTAGGCGACCGAGTGCGACTTGTTGAAGCCGTACCGGCCGAACGTCTCGATCTGCCCCGCGAGGTCCTCGACGATCCCCTTGTCGTAGCCCTGCGCGATCGCCTTCGTCTTGAACTTCCCGAGCTCCTCGGCGATCAGCTTCGCGTCCTTCTTGCCGACGGCCTTGCGGAGCACGTCCGCCTCGGCGAGCGAGATGCCCGCCAGGCGCTGGGCGATGCGCATCACCTGCTCCTGGTAGGTGATGACGCCCTGCGTCTCGCGGAGGATCGGCTCCAGCTCGGGCAGCGCGTAGGAGACCGGCTCCTCGCCGCGCTTGCGCCGGATGTAGACCTTGTGCATCCCGCTGTCGAGCGGGCCGGGACGGAGCAGCGCGTTCGACGCCACGAGGTCGTCGAAGCGGTCGCAGCGCATCTGCCGGAGCACGTCGGTGGCGAGCGGCGACTCGAACTGGAAGACGCCCGCCGTGCGCCCGGAGCGCAGCATCTGGTACGTCTTCTCGTCGTCGAACGCCATGGCGTCGAGGTCGAGCCACTCGCCGGTGCGCTGCTTGATGGACGTGAGCGCGTCGAAGATGACCGTCAGCGTGGTCAGCCCGAGGAAGTCCATCTTGAGCATGCCTGCCTTCTCGAGGCAGTTCATGTCGTACTGCGCGACGGTGATCTTCTCGTCGCCGCCCTCGCCGCCGGAGCCCTTGGAGCTCTGCGTGCAGACGGGCACGAACTCGTGCACCGGACCGGGCGCGATGACCACGCCGGCGGCGTGCACGCCCGTGTGCCGGCTCATCCCCTCGAGCGCCTTGGCGTAGTCGAGCAGCTCGCGGTAGCGCGCGTCCTCCTTGTAGAAGCGCGCGACGTCGGGCACCTGCTCGATCGCCTCCTCGACGGAGAGCGAGTGGTTGGGCGCGTTCGGGATCAGCTTCGCGAGCGCGTCGGTCTCCGCCGGGGTGAAGCCGAGCACGCGCCCGACGTCCTTCACGACGGCGCGCGACTTCATCGTCCCGAACGTCACGATCTGGCAGACCGACTCCTTGCCGTACTTCTGCCGGACGTACTCGATGACCTCCCCGCGCCGCTCGAAGCAGAAGTCGACGTCGACGTCGGGCATCGACACGCGCTCCGGATTCAGGAAGCGCTCGAACAGGAGGTCGAACTCCAGCGGGCAGACGTTCGTGATCCCGAGCGCGTACGCCACCAGCGAGCCGGCGGCCGAGCCGCGCCCCGGGCCCACGGGGATCCCCCGATCGCGCGCCGCCTTGATGAAGTCGGCGACGATGAGGAAGTAGCCTGCGTAGCCCGTCTGCAGGATGACGCCCAGCTCGTAGTCGAGGCGCTCCTTCACCTCGGCCGCCAGCTCGCCCTCGGGCGCGCCGCGCTTCCCCGCGTAGCGCTGCAGCGCCCCCTCGGTGGCCAGCTTCACCAGCAGGTCGTTCTCGGTCGGGACGTCGGGCGGGAGCGGGAAGCTCGGGACGTTGTACTTCTTCCCGAACTGGACGTCGACCTCGTCGGCGATCCGGAGCGTGTTCTCCAGGACGTCGGTGCGCCCCGTGAACCGGGCGCCCATCTCCTCGTGGCTCTTGAAGTAGAGGCCACGGTCGTAGTGCATCCGGTCGGGGTCCTTGTGGTCCTTCCCGATCCCGATGCAGAGGAGCACGTCGTGCGCGCTGTGGTCCTCGGCGCGCAGGAAGTGCGCGTCGTTCGTCGCGACCACGGGGAGGCCCAGCTCGTCGCCGAGCTTGAAGATCTGGGCGTTGAGCTTCGACTGGCCCTCGGAGTCGTGGGCCTGGACCTCGAGGTAGTAGCGGTCCTTGAAGACGTTCGCGTACCACTCGGCCGCCTCGCGGGCGGCCTCCCACCGGTCCTCCATCAGGTGCCCGGCGACCTCGCCGGCCAGGCAGGCCGACGACACGATCAGCCCCTCGCTGTGGGCGGCGAGGAGCTCGCGGTCGATGCGGGGCTTCACGTAGAAGCCCTCGAGGTAGGCCAGCGAGGAGAGCTTGACCAGGTTCTTGTAACCGGTCAGGTCCCTCGCGAGTAGCACGAGGTGGTGGTAAGGTTTGGCACCCGGGGCCGGTCGGGAGCGCTCGAGGCGGGAGCCGGGGGCGACGTACGCCTCCATCCCCAGGATGGGCTTGATCTTGGCCTTCTTCGCCTTCTCCTGGAATTCCCACGCGGCGTGCATGTTACCGTGGTCGGTAATCGCCAGCGCAGGCTGCTCGAGCTCCTGGGCGCGCCGGATCAGGTCATCGATCCGGTTGGCGCCGTCGAGGAGCGAGTACTCGGAGTGGCAATGGAGATGGACGAACGACATTGGACGAGTACGATAGCCACCGCGGACGGCCCGCGTCAAATCGCGCCCAGGGGCGCGGTGTGCGCGTAAGTCGCGCTGGGGCAATTGTTTGGGCGCTTCTCGGCGCCGTCGGCCCGGCCGCGTGCCGGAGCCCCGGCGACCCGGACACGCCCTTCGTGTCGTACACCCTCCAGCCGCGGACCGCCGAGGTGCGGTCGGGGCCGGCGGGGAGCGTGCTGGCCGAGCCGCTCGTCGTCCTCGTGACCGACTCGCTGGGGCGCCCGGCGCGCGGGGTGCCGGTCCAGTTCCGCCTGACGGCCGGCCGCGGCGCGGCGCTCCTCGACTCGCTCGTCGTCACGGACGCGGTCGGCAGCGCGGCGACCCGCCTGCGCCTGGGCGGCGAGCGCGACACGGCCATCGTGGTGGCGCAGGTGCCCGGCCGCGACGACGACGGCGTCCGCTTCGTCGCGGTCGCGACCGCGCCCGCGGTCCTGCGGCAGGTCGTCCCGGCCGGCGTGTCGGGCGGCGACACGGTCCTCGTCCGCGGCACGGGGCTCGGGGGGCCGATCGGCACCGTGCTGTTCGGCTCGGCGCGCGCGCGGCTCGTGACCGCGGTCGGCGACACGCTGCTGCGCGTCGTCGTCCCGCCCTGCCTCGCGTCGGGCGACCTCGTGGTCACGGTGCAGGTGGGCGCGGCGACCACGAATCCGCTCCCGGTCTCGATCGTCGAGGCGCGCCGGCCGCTCGTCCTCCAGCCGTTCGAGGCGGTGACGATCGCGGGGAGCGACGCGGCGGGGTGCGCGCGGCTGGGCCCCGAGGGCGGGCGCTATCTCGTCTTCCCGCAGTTCGCGTCGGCGGAGGACCCGTCGCCCGCGCGCAGCTACTGGCTCACGGTCGATGCCGCGACCGGCGCCGACGCGGACCTGCTGCGTGCGGTGACGCCGAGCCTGGCCGCCCGCCCGGCGACCGCCCGCGAGACGCTCGAGCGCACCCTGCGCGCGGCCGAGCGTCGGCTGGCGCGCGAGGGGATCGCCGACGAGGCCGAGTCGCTGGCGCGGCTCGCGCGGGCGGCGCGCACGGCCGCCGACCCTGCGCCGCTCGCCGGGCGCCCGGTCCCGGAGCCGCCGGCGGTCGGCACGGAGCGCACCTTCCGCGTGCTCTCGCGCGTGGACGGCACCGCCTTCGCGAGCAGCACCGCGCGGCTGCGCTTCGTCGGCAGCAACGTGCTGATCTACGAGGACCGCGCGACGCCGGTGGCGCTCGACTCGGTGGCGGTCCGCCGCTTCGGCGCCCTGCTCGACGGCACGCTGCACCCGCTCGACGTCGAGCTGTTCGGCGCGGAGTCGGACGTCGACGGCAACGGGCGCGTGATCGTGCTGCTGACCCCCATCGTCAACGCGCTGACGACGGCCGCGCAGTGCGGCGCCGAGGGGTTCGTGCGCGGCTTCTTCAACGGCGCGGACCTGGGCACGCGGAGCCAGAACTCGAACCGCGCCGAGATCCTGTACGTGATGGTGCCGGACCCGAACGGGACGCGGAGCTGCGCGCACCCGGTGAGCGAAGTCGTGCGGCAGCTGCCGTCGACCTTCCTGCACGAGTTCCAGCACATGATCTCGTACAACCAGAAGGTGCTGGTGCGCCGCACCTCCGACGAGAGCACGTGGCTGAACGAGGGGCTGAGCCACATGGCGGAGGAGATGGGCGGCCGGCTGTTCGAGCGCCGCTACCCGGCGCCGCAGGGACGCGGGCTGCCGACGCAGCTGCTGCCCGACTCGGCGATCCCGTTCTATCGCGGCGACATCGACAACGCCCTCCTGTACCTCGGCGCGCCGGCGCAGCACTCGGTCTCGGCGTTCGACGGCCTCGGCTCGCTCGAGGAGCGCGGCGCGTCGTGGCTCTTCCTGCGCTGGCTCATGGCGCAGAAGGGCGAGGCGATCCTCGGGCGCCTGGTGCAGTCGCCGCGCACCGGGCGTCGCAACGTCGAGGAGGTCGCGGGCGAGCCGTTCGCGGCGCTCTTCGGCGACTTCGTGATCGCGCTGGCGGCGGACAGCCTGAACGGCGTGTCGCGCGCGCGCATCCCGGCGCGCTACCGCTTCGGCGACCGCGCGCTGCGGCGGCTGCTGACGCAGGGGCTCAACCGCGACTCGCGCTGGCCGCTCCCGGTGCGCCCGGGGCCGGGACTCCAGAACCCGACGGTCGTCGGCGCGATCGTGCCCGGCGGCTTCGACGTGTACGACGTGTTCGCGCCGCGCGGCCAGACGACGACGGTGCGCTTCGCGACGCCGAGCGGCGGGCCGTTCGCGGCCGGGGCGGAGGCGCAGCTCGGGATCCTGCGCATCTCGCAGTAGCGCGCGGTGGCGCGGCAACCGACGTGCGCCGCGCGCGGCGCGCGCGCTAGCTTGCGTCGCATGGCCGTCCTCGTCCGCCCGCCCGCGCGCCCGCGCGCCACGCCGCGGCTCCTGCCGCTCGCGCTGGCGACGCTCGGCGCGATCGCGTCCGCCGCTTCACTCGGCGCGCAGGACGGTGGCCGGCACGCCGCGGTGGTGCTCGCGCTCCCGGCGGCGCCGCGCGCCGCCGCGCTGGCCGAGGCGGTGACCGCCGTCGGCGGGGACGAGTCGGCGCTGTTCTACTCGCCCGCGCAGCTGGCGACCGTGCGCCGCGCCGGTGCGAGCGCGTCGGTCGAGCGCTTCCTCGCGACCACGACGCTCGGCGCCGCGGTCGGTGCGGCGCGCGTGGCCGGCGGCACGGCGGCGGTCGGCGTGCGCTCGCTCGCGTATCCGGACGCGGTCGAGCTGCGCGAGTACGAGCCGACCGGACGCACGCTGACCGGCGGCGAGCTCGCGGTGAGCGCCGGGTGGGCGCGCGCGCTGGGCGGCGTGCGCGTGGGCGCGGCGGCGACGCTCGTGCGGCAGCGCGTGGCCGAAGCGTCGGGGCAGGCGCTCGCGGGAGACCTGGGCGTCGCGTGGACGGCGCCCGCGGCCGCGTCGGATGCGACGGCGCCGCGGCGCGCGCTGGCCGGCGTCACGATCGCGGGCGCCGTGCAGCACGTCGGCGGCGCGCTCTCGCTGCTCGGGCGCGCGAGCCCGCTGCCGCGCCGCGCGCGCCTGGGCGTCGCGCGGCCGATCACGCTCTCGCCCGCGCTGCGCCTGCTCGCGAGCGCGGACGTCGTGCAGCAGGACGGCGAGTCCGTGCGCCCCGCCGCGGCCGCGGAGCTGCGGTGGCAGCGCGGGCGGCTCGCGCTCGACGCGCGCGCGGGGCTGCGCCGCCGCCTGCACGCCGACGAGGCGCTGCCGGCGCGCACCGTGGGCGCGGGGCTCGGCTTCCGCGCGGTCGCGCTGGACTACGCCTACCAGGGCTACGCGGCGCTCGGCGCCACGCACCGGCTGGGCGTGCGGTGGGCCCCGTGATCGTCCCGCCGCTCCGGCGGCCGCGGTTCCGGCGGCGCACCCGGCTCGGGCTCGTGCTGGCGGCCGGGCTGGCGCTGCTCGCCGTCACGCCGACCGGCTGCTACCTGAGCCGCGCCGGCTACGAGCAGGGGCGCATCCTCGCGCGTCGCAAGCCGATCGATCGCCTGGTCGAGCGGGGCGGCGTGGACGACGCGACGCGCGACAAGCTCCGCCTCGTGCTCGACGCGCGCCGGTTCGCCGTCGACTCGCTCGGGCTGGACGCGGGGCGCAGCTTCACGCGCTACACCGACATCGGGCGCGACACGCTCGTGCTGGTCCTCTCGGGCGCGCACAAGGACCGGCTGGAGGCGTACACCTGGTGGTTCCCGATCGTCGGGCGGGTGCCGTACAAGGGCTACTTCGACTTCGGCGCGGCGCGGCGCGCGGCGGCCGGGCTGCGCGCGCGGGGCTTCGACGTCTACCTGCGCCCGTCGTCGGCCTACTCGACGCTCGGCTGGTTCGACGACCCGCTCCTGAACACGACGCTGCAGGAGGACTCGGTCGACCTCGCGAACACGGTCGTGCACGAGTTGACGCACAACACCTTCTACGCGGCGGGACAGGCGGTCTTCAACGAGAGCTTCGCCAGCTTCGTGGGCGCGTACGGGAGCGCGCGCTACTACGACGCGCGCGGCGACAGCGTCTCGGCGCGCCGGGCGCGCGCCCGCTGGACGGACGATGCCATCCTCGCCGCCTTCTGGCAGGCGCTCGCCGCACGCGTCGACTCGGCGTACGCGGCGCACCCCGGGCGCGCGTCGGCCGACAGCGCGGCGCGGGTGCGGGCGCGCGACACGGTGTACGCGCGGGCGCGTCGGCTGCTCGCCGACTCGGTGGGGCCGCGGCTCTCCGCGCTCGGCCCCACGCGCGCGGCGGCGTGGGCCGGGCGCGTGCAGCTCGACAACGCGTCGCTGCTCGCGCGGCGCACCTACGCGCGCGAGCTGGGGCTGTTCGAGGGCGTGCTCGCGCGCGAGGGCGGGGACATGCGCCGCGCGATCGCGCGCATCGTCGCCCTCGCGAAGTCGGAGCCGAAGGCGCCGTACGACGCGCTGCGCCGGTGGGTCGCGGCGACGTCGACCGCGCCGTCCGCCGCGCCGGCGTCGACCCCCTAGCTCGCGTCGGGGCGCGCGCCGCGCGTCGCGGAGTCCGTCGTCGGCGCCGCGCGTGCGATCGAGTCACGGCGCGCCAGCTCGCGCCGGATGCGCACCGAGTCGGCGGCGAGGCGCAGCGAGTCCTCGCGCCGCCGCACGCGCGCCGCGTTGCGCTCGATCATGCCCCGCACCACGGAATCGGGCAGTGCGGGGCGTCGCGACCCACCGAACGAGAGGCGGCGCGAGATCGACAGCGCCGGCCGCAGCCCGCGTGCGGCGCGGTCCATCGCCTCGAAGCGCTGCCGCTCGTCCTCGAGCACGGCGCGCGCGAGGGCTCGCCGCCCGTCGGCCGAGAGCCCGGTCGGGCCGAGGGGGGCCAGCGCCCGCGCGGCGTCGTCGCGGACCCGCGGGACGAGGCCGCGGCGCGCCAGGTCCATCATCTCGGCGCGCGCCGTCGCCAGCGCGGAGTCGAGCTGCGTGCGGTCGAGCGGCGGCGGCGCCGGACGCGCGGCGCCGACGGGCCGCGGCACGGCCGGTCCGACGGCCGCACGCGGTGCGGTGCCGTCGCCGGAGATGTCGGTATCGATCGCGCGGCCCGTGTCGCGCCCCGCGGGCGGCGCGGCGGCTGACGAGGGCGCGTCGGTCGTGGCGCCGGCGGCGGGGCGAGCGTCGGTCATCGGCGGCGCCGCCGGGGTCGCGCGGCCGGGCGACGACCGCCCGCCCGCCGCGCGCGGCGCGATGGGGGCCGGTGATGCCACGGGAGGCAGAGCGGACGGCACGGCGAACACGACGCGCTCCGGCGCGACCGGCTCGGGGCGAGCGCGCGGGGCGAGCCAGCCGCGCGGGCCCTGCGCGCCCGCCACGACCAGCAGCAGCGACGCGCCGGTGAGGAGGGCGCCCGGCAGGACGTCCGCGATCCGCGCCAGCCATCCACGCTCCCTCGCCGAGCGGCGCGAGCGGTCCACGATCGAGATCGGCGGCACGGCGGCGTGGATGCGGGCCCCCGCGCACGGCCCGTCCGCGCGCGGCTCCGCGTTCGACACGTGGGCACGCCGCAGGGATGCCGGAGGGACGCTGCGGGCTGCGGACTGCGGATTCGAACTGCGCTGCGGGGCTGTGGGGCTGCGGAACGGCCGGCCCGCAGCCCTCACCGCGCCGGGCTGCGGGCGTCGTGGCGCCCCCGCATCGTGAACGGCGGCAGGGATTGACGTCGGATTCCGAACAGCGGACAGGATCCGATTAGCCCCTCGCGGCGCGACGTCCCCTCTGCCGCGACGGAATAATCAGATTTTCTTTGATCTTCTCCGATTTTCATCCCTACTGCTCTTGGCCGTTCGGGTCCGCCACGCCGAGGCGTCCCGAGCGGCCGTCCCGCAGCCCCGCAGCCCCGCAGCGCAGGCGAATCCGCAGCCCGCAGTCCGCAGCTTCGTCGAATCCGCCGCCCGCGGCGCCCCTAGCCCGAGAACTTCCCCCGCAGCAACGCACGCAGATCCAGCCCCGCCGGCGGCGGCGGGGGCGCGGCCGGCTGCGGCATGGCCGCGTCGTGGCCGACCACCACGCGCTGCATCGTCGCGCGCACGCCGCGGTCGAGGAAGCGCGACAGCTGATCCATCGAGTAGTCGGCGCCGAGGCGCGAGCTGTACGCGTTCAGCGGATACGTGACGTACAGCTCGTGCCGTGCGCGCGTGAGCGCCACGTACAGGAGGCGGCGCTCCTCCTCCAGCTGATCGGGATCGCCCGCGGCGCGCGCGAGCGGGAACATCCCGTCGGCCGCCCAGATCACGAACACGGCGTCCCACTCCTTGCCCTTCGCCGAGTGCGCGGTGCTCAGCACGAGCGCGTCGTCCTCGCCCGCCTCGTCGGCGCCCGCGAGGTCCTGCGTGGCGCTCGGCGGCTCCAGCGCGAGCGCGGAGAGGAACGCCGCGCGATCCGGATAGCCGGCGGCGATCGTCTGCAGCTGCTCCAGGTCCGCGAGGCGCGGCTCGGCGTTGTCGTAGCGCTCGCGCAGCAGCGCGTCGTACATGCGGCGGATCATCCCGATCTCCGCGCCCAGGTCGGGCGTCGCGCGGCGCACCGCGCGCGTCAGGTCGGTCAGCAGCGTGGCCAGGCGGCCGTGCCACTCGCGCGCCTTCGGCGGCGGCGTGAAGCGCGCGAGCCCCGTCGCCTCCCAGCCCGCCTCGGCCACCGCGTCGATCGCCGCGCGCGCCGTCACGTCGCCCACGCCGGGCAGCAGCAGCAGCAGGCGATACCAGCTCACCTCGTCGCGCGGGTTCTCCAGCACGCGCAGGAAGGCCAGCACGTCCTTCACGTGCGCCGCCTCGAGGAACTTGAGGCCGCCCCACTTCTCATACGGGATGTTGCGCGCCGTCAGCTCGATCTCGAGGTCGGCCGACAGGTAGCCGGCGCGGAAGAGCACCGCCATCTCGCGCAGCGGCATCCCCTCCTCGTGCAGCTCCAGCACGCGGTCGACGACGAAGCGCGTCTGCTCGCCCTCGTCCTTCGCGCTCACGAGCCAGGGCGGCTCGCCGCCGACTCGCTCGGTCCACAGCCGCTTGCTGAACCGCTCCTCGGCCCGCGAGATCAGCTCGTTCGACGTGTCGAGGATCGCCTGCGTCGAGCGGTAGTTCTGCTCGAGGGTGACCATCCGCGTGCCGGGGAACTGCTGCGGGAAGTCGAGGATGTTGCGGAAGTGCGCGCCGCGGAACGAGTAGATGCTCTGCGCGTCGTCGCCCACGACCGTGAGGTTGCTGTGCGTCTTCGTCATCCCGCGGAGGATGCGCGCCTGCAGCACGTTCGTGTCCTGGTACTCGTCGACCAGCACGTGGTCGTACAGCCCCGCGATCGTGGCGCCGAGGCCGGGCGCGTCGAGCATGCCGGCCCAGAAGAGCAGCAGGTCGTCGTAGTCGACGAGGTTGCGCTGCGCCTTCCGGTCGACGTAGTCGGCGTAGACGCGCTTGAAGTCGTCCACCCGCTCGGCGAAGTGCGGGTAGTCGCGGCCGAGGAGGTGCTCCAGCTCGAGCCCCGTGTTGACGTGGCGCGAGTAGACCGCCTGCAGCGTCTCCTTCTTCGCGAACCGCTTGGTGGGCGGGCCGCCGGCGCGCTTCTTCTGATCGGCCAGCCCGAGCGCGGCGCGCGAGAGCTGCATCAGGTCCTCGGCGTCGCCCTGGTCCATGATCGTGAAGTCGGACGCGATCCCCGCGCCCTCGCCGTAGCGCCGGAGCAGCCGGTGCGCGGTGGCGTGGAAGGTCCCGCCGTGCACGCGCTGGCTCACCGAGCCCACCAGCCGCTCCACGCGCGACAGCATCTCCTGCGCGGCGCGGCGCGTGAACGTCAGCAGGAGGATGCGCTCCGCCGGGACGCCGCGGTCGATCAGGTGCGCGACGCGGTGGATGAGCGTGCGGGTCTTGCCCGTGCCCGCGCCGGCGATGACGAGCAGGGGGCCGTCGCCGTGCGTGGCGGCCTCGCGCTGGGCGGGGTTCAGCTCCGCGGCGAGATCGCGCGCGGCGGGCGCGGGGACGGCGCGGGGGCGCGGGACGTAGACGCGGGGCGAGTCCGACATGGGCCCTGAATATAGGCCGAAGCGCGGCGCGGGCGACGGACCCGGCGGGCGCGCGGCGGAGCATGCTTGCACTCCGGGAGGGTTCGACCCACCGTGGTGCCTCCTGATCCAGGGAGGCCGCATGCGATCGCTCGCGCTGGTCCTCACCCTCCTGGCGCTCGCTCCGGCGAGCCCCGCGCGCGGGCCGACACCGCGCGATGCCGCGTCCTCCGCGCGTGCGGAGCCGGAGCGCGCGGCGATCAACCGCAACGTCCGGCCGGCCGGCACGCTGCGCGACGGCGTGCTGACGCTGCGTCTCGACGCGCGCCACGCCCGCTGGCACCCCGAGGCCGAAGAGGGGCTCGGCGTCGACGTGCATGCGTTCGGCGAGGCCGGGCGGCCGGCCGAGATCCCCGGCCCGCTGATCCGCGTCCCCGTCGGCACGGAGGTGCGGCTCGTCGTCCGCAACGCACTCGACTCCACGCTCGTGCTGCACGGGCTGCACGCGCGCCCGGTGGCGGCGGGCGACACCGTGCAGGTCGCCCCGGGCGCCGCGCGCATGGTGACGTTCGTCCTGCGCGAGGTCGGCACCTTCCTCTACTGGGGGCGCACCGGCACCGACTCGAGCGTCACGGCGCGCGAGGGGGCCGACAGCCAGCTCACCGGCGCGATCGTCGTCGACTCCGCGGGCGCGGTGCCCGGGCGCGACCGCGTGCTCGTGGTGGGCGTGTGGGCACGCCTGCCGGTCGACCCGCGCGCGCGCGCGCTCCCGTGGGGGCAGGCCCTCGTGCTGAACGGCAAGGCGTGGCCGCACACCGAGCGCCTGACCTTCGACGTTGGGGACACGGTGCGCTGGCGCGTGGTGAACGCGAGCCCGCGCGCCCATCCCATGCACCTGCACGGCTTCTACTTCCACGTCGAGAGCCGCGGCGACGGCACGCGCGACTCGACGTACGGCGCCGCGCGCCAGCGGATGGCCGTCACGGAGTTCCTGGTCCCGCGGAGCACGATGGCGGTGCGCTGGGTCCCCGAGCGGCCGGGGAACTGGCTCTTCCACTGCCACTTCACGGCCCACGTCGGCCCGCGGTCGCGGCTCTTCCCCCCGCTCGGCGACTCGGACGCGCGCACGGTGACGCGCCTGGCCGCGGACGCGGATCGCGCGCACGGCGACGAGCACGGCGGCCACGGCATGTTCGGGCTGGCGCTGGGGCTGCACGTGCGCCCCGCGTCCTCCACGCCCGTCGTGGCGGCCGAGCGGCGCGCGCCGCGCGCGATGCGCCTGCTGATCAACGAGCGGCCGCGCGTGTACGGGCCGGCCCCGGGCCTCGCGTACGTGCTGCAGCGCGGGGACGTCGAACCCGCTGCCGACTCGGTCGCCCTCCCCGGCGCGACGCTCGTGCTGATGCGCGGGGAGCCGGTGCGCATCACCATCGTCAATCGCACCAGCGCCGCGACCGCGGTGCACTGGCACGGGCTCGAGATCGAGAGCTTCCCGGACGGCGTGCCGGGATGGAGCGGGACGCCGGACAAGCTGATGCCGCCGATCGCGCCGCGCGATTCGTTCGTGGCGGAGTTCACGCCGCCGCGCGCCGGCACCTTCATGTACCACGCGCACCTCGACGAGGGGCGCCAGATCGGTTCGGGGCTGTACGGCGCGCTGCTGGTCGTGGAGCCCGGCGCCGCGCTCGATCCGGCCACGGAGCGGCTGCTCGTGTTCAGTCGCGGCGGCCCCGGCGCCGATGCGGAGACGCCCTCGCTGGTGAACGGCCGCGCGCCGGCCGACACGGTGGCGCTCGCGGTCGGCGTCGCGCACCGCCTGCGGCTGGTGTTCATCCAGCCGAATGGCGGGGCACGGCTGCGGCTGCGCGCCGCGGGGCCGGTGGACACCTCGCTCGCCGTCTGGCGGCCGATCGCCAAGGATGGCGCCGACCTCCCGCCGGCGCAGGCGCGGCCACGCCTGGCGCAGGCGCTGGTGGCGATGGGCGAGACCTACGACTTCGAGTTCACGCCGCGCTCGCCGGGGCCGTACGTGATGGAGTTCCTGCTCCCGCGCACGGGCGTGGTGATGTCGGTGCCGCTGCGCGCCCGTTGACGCGTCGCGCCCGCCGACGCCTCAGGCGCTGCCCGCCGGGATGGCCGCAGGCGAGGCCTCGGCGGGCAGTCGCGCGCGCAGCTCCTCGGGCGTCAGCGTGACGGGCGTCAGGTCGAACACGCGGCCGAATCCGCGCGTCACCTCGCGCGCCACCTGCGCGACGGTCACCGGGCGCCGCGCCTCGCGTGCGACGCCCGTCATCTCGACGCCCGCGATCCCGCACGGGACGATGAGGTCGAAGAAGCGCAGGGGCTCCTCGGTCACGTTGAGCGCGAAGCCGTGCCAGGTGACCCAGTCGCGCGCGTGCACGCCGATCGAGGCGAGCTTGCGCGCCGCGCCGTCCGGCCGCTCGACCCACACGCCCGTGTACTTCGGCTCCCGCACGCCCTCGAGCCCGAACGGCTGGATGCCGAGGATCAGCGCCTCCTCGACCTGCCGCAGGTACCAGTGCAGGTCCTTGCGGTGCCGCTTGAGGTCCACGATCGGGTAGCCGACGAGCTGCCCCGGCCCGTGGAAGGTGACGTCGCCGCCGCGCTCGATCTCGTGCACCTCGATGCCGCGCGCGCGCAGCGCGTCGGCCGGGAGGGGGAGGCTGCTCGCCTTCGTTCCGCGCCCGAGGGTGAACACGGGCGGGTGCTCGACCAGCAGCAGCACGTCCTCGGCGATGGCGCCGGCGATGCGCGCGCGTGCCACGGCGCGCTGCAGCGCGAGTCCCTCGGCGTAGGGGAGGAGGCCGAGGTCGCAGACGAAGAGACGGCGGACGGACATGGCGAGAACCTGAGAGAAGAACCTCGAACGACCTGCGGGGCTGCGGAACTGCGCGCCGGGGCGTCCCGAGCGGCCGTTCCGCAGCCCCGCAGCCCCGCAGCCCCGCAGCGCAGGCGCGGGTCAGGCGTGCAGCATCTTCCCGAGCGAGTCCAGCGCCGCCTCGGCGACCGCCTCGGACAGCGTCGGGTGCGCGTGCACCGCGAGGTCGATCTCCTCGACGGTGAACTCGTTCTCGCGCGCGACGACCAGCTCGTGGATCATCTCGGTGGCGTGCGCGCCGACGATGTGCGCGCCGAGGATCTCGCCGTACTTCGCGTCGCGGATGATCTTCACGAAGCCCTCGGTCTCGCCCGAGGTGCGCGCGCGGCCGTTCGCGCTGAACGGGAACTTGCCGACCTTGTACTCCAGCTTCTGCTCCTTGCACTGCGCCTCGGTCAGGCCGATCGACGCGACCTCGGGGTGGCAGTAGGTGCAGCTGGGGATGTTCTTGTAGTTCACCGGGTGCGTGTGCTCCCCGGCCAGCAGCTCGGCGAGCACGTGCCCCTCGCGCGAGCCCTTGTGCGCGAGCATCTGGTTGCCGGCGACGTCGCCGATCGCGTAGATGCCCTTCACGCTCGTCTCGAAGCGGTCGTCGATCTTGATGAACCCGCGCTCGGTGAGCTGGATCCCGACCTCCTTGAGCCCCGCCTCCTCGACGTTCGCGGCGCGGCCGGCGGCGACGAGCACCTTCTCGACCGCCAGCTGCTGCTTCTGGCCGCCCGCCTCGACGCTCATGGTGACGCCGTCGGCGCCCACCTTCACGTCGCCGATGCGGGCCGACGTCAGGACGTCGATCCCGCGCTTCTTGAACGACTTCGCCACCTCGGCCGAGCAGTCCGCGTCCTCCAGGGGGAGGATCTGCGGGGCGACCTCGATGAGCGTGACCTTGGTGCCGAAGGCGTTGAAGACGTCGGCGAACTCGCAGCCGACCGCGCCGGCGCCGACGACGGCCATCGTCTTGGGCGCCTGCTCGAGCACGAGGACCTCGTCGGACGAGAGCACGACCTTCTTGTCGAGGGCCAGGCCGGCCTGCGGCAGCCCGCGCACGCGCGAGCCGGTGGCGACGACGATCGCCTTCTTGGCCTCGTGGCGCTCCGTCTTGCCGTCGGCGCCGGTGACGGCGATCGCCTTCGGGCCGACCAGCTTCCCGGTGCCCTTGAGCGTCGTGACCTTGTTCTTCTTCATCAGGAACTCGACGCCCTTCGAGTTCTGGGCGCTGACGCCGCGCGAGCGCTTCATCGCCGTGCCGTACTCGAACTGCACGTCGCCGACGGTGATGCCGAAGTCGTTGGCGTGGCGGATCTTGTTCGCCAGCGACGCGCTCTCGAGGAGCGCCTTGGCGGGGATGCACCCCCAGAGCACGCACGTGCCGCCGAGCCCCTCGCGCTCGATGATGGCCGTGGAGAGCCCGAGCTGGGCGCAGCGGATGGCGCAGACGTAGCCGGCGGGCCCGCCGCCCAGGATGATGACGTCGAACGAAGCCATGGTCGCGGATCGAGTGGGTGGGCGCGCCCGCGCGGGGCGGGTGCCCCGGCCGTCGCGCAGCCGACGAATCTACGCGGGCCGCGTCGGCGCCCGCCACGCCGGCGGCGCGACCCGGTGCGCCCCGGTGCGCGACGGGCGGGGGATCGGCAGCGAACCGAACGCGAACCGAGCGCGAACCGAGCGCGAACCGAGCGCGAACCGAGCGCGAACCGTGAGGGGGGCGACGGCGCGCCGGCGGGGGGCGGCCGCATGAGGGGCACGTCAGAATCCGACCCGGATTTCGTCATGGCCCTGTGACCGGGGGTGACGTGGTCGGGTCTAGAGGCCTTGAGGCGGGTTCCGTCCGACGGAATCCGGCCACGAAATCCGACCTCGCGTTCCCGCAGGCGGCCCGTCCCGGGCCGCCTCCCCCCGCGGGGGCATCCTCTCTCGCGGCGCCCGTCCCTGGCGCCGCGGTGCCGGGTGCGCGTCCGTGCGTCGCGCGCCCGGCTCCTCGTCGCCCCGCTCCGGGGCGGCTTCGACACCACCCTGTAGGAGGACTTGTGAATCGACTTCGTGCGACGCTCCCAGCGATCGTCGCGGTCGCCGTCGTGGCGCAGGATGCCGCCGCGCAGCGCCGGATCACCGGGCGCGTCACCGCCTCGACTGGCGAGCCGCTCAGCGCGGTCACCGTCCAGGTACTCGGGACGACCGCCGGTGCGCTGACGAACGATCAGGGGCAGTTCACCGTCGTCGTGCCGCAGGCGGCCGGCGGGACCCTCCGCTTCCGCCGCATCGGGTACCAGCAGCGTGAGGTCGCCCTCACCGCTGGGCAGACCGAGGTCAACGTCGCCCTCACGCGCGACGTGCTGCAGCTCGAGCAGGTCGTCGTGACCGGTCAGACGACGACGCTCTCCACCCGCAACGCCACGACGGCCGTCTCCGTCGTCAACGCGAACGAGGTCACCCGCGCGCCCTCGCAGTCGATCGAGCAGGCGCTCCAGGGCAAGGTCCTCGGCGCCAAGATCGACATGAACTCGGGCGCCCCGGGCGGCGGCGGCCAGATCCAGATCCGCGGCGTGACGTCGGTGCTCGGCAACGGCCAGCCCCTGATCGTCGTCGACGGCGTGATCTTCTCGAACGAGGGCTACTCGTCCGGCACGAACGCCATCACCGGCGCCGGCGGCTCGGGCATCGCGACGTCGCAGGACGCCGTCGTGAACCGCCTCTCCGACCTCAACCCGAACGAGATCGAGAGCGTCGAGGTCCTGAAGTCGGCGGCCGCGACGGCCCTCTACGGCTCGCGCGCCTCGAACGGCGTCGTCGTGATCCGTACGAAGCGCGGCGTCGCGGGCGCGACGCGCGTGAACCTCGTGCAGCGCGTCGGCACGCAGAACATGCTGCGCAAGCTCGGCCAGCGGCAGTTCTCGAGCGTCGACCAGATCCTCGACATCCCGTACGGCAACGGCGAGAGCGGCGAGGACGCGCTCGAGGCGCTGTACCCGAACGGCACGATCCCGGCCTCGGCGAACTACGACATCGAGAGCCAGTTCTACGACAACCGGAGCCCGTCGTACGCGACGATCCTCTCGCTGTCGGGCGGCAACGAGCGGACGCAGTTCTTCAGCTCGTTCACGAACGACCACGAGACGGGTCTGGCGCCGCGCACCGGCCGCGACCTGCAGGCGGGCCGCTTCAACGTCGACCAGCAGTTCAGCCAGCGCTGGCGCGCGTCGTTCGGCATCAACGCCACGCGCAACGACCTGAATCGCGGCATCTCGAACAATGACAACGGCGGCATCAGCCCGATCTACAACTTCGCCTACTCGCCGTTCGTCATCGACTACAGCCAGCGCGACGCGAACGGCAACTACGTCGTGAACCCGTTCGGCGGCGGCGGCGCGGCGACGTCGAACCCGTTCCAGACGTTCAACAACCTGAAGGCGAACGAGCAGGTCTATCGCACGACGGGTTCGGCGAACACGACGTACAACGCCATCGAGTCCGAGCAGCACCGCCTGGCGTTCAACGTCCAGGGCGGCTTCGACCGCTTCCAGCAGTCGGGCATCATCAACTCGCCCGCGTTCCTCCAGTTCGAGCCGAACGACAACTTCCTGGGGACGCTGGTCACGTCGGACATCCGCCAGCTGAACTACAACGTCAACGCCAACATCACCCACACCTTCACGCCGGGCGCGTGGGCGTCGTTCACGACGGCGGCCGGTGCGGGCTACGAGCGTCAGGGCGGTGACATCGGCCGCGTGCGCGCCCGCGGCGTGCAGCCGGGCATCACGAACCCGTTCACGACCGGTGCCGCGCAAGCGCTCGACACCTTCGGCGACGGCTTCATCTTCCGCGACCAGTTCGCGACGGTCACCGAGCAGATCCTCGCCCTGAACGAGCGGCTGGCGATCAACGGCGGCGTGCGCTTCGACCGCTCCAGCTCCTACGGCGAGCGCTCCAAGTGGTACGCCTTCCCGCGCGCCTCGGCGTCGTACCTGCTCGACACGCCGTTCATCCCGGCGCTCGACAACGTCAAGGTCCGCGCGAGCCTCGGCCAGACGGGCAACCGTCCGCGCTTCACCGACCGCTTCCTCGTCCTCGGGTCGGGCAACGCGATCGGCGGGCAGACGGCGCTCATCCGCCCTGGCACGGTGAACAACCCGCTCATCCGGCCGGAGCGGCTGCGTGAGACCGAGTTCGGCGCCGACTTCCAGGCGCTCGGCGGCCGCGCGGTGCTCGAGGCGACGTACTACGACCGCACGATCACCGACCTGCTGTTCACGGCGCCGGCCGCGCCGTCGTCGGGCTTCAACACGCTCGTGCTCAACACGGGTCGGCTGGCCAACCAGGGCGTCGAGCTCGGGCTGCAGATGATCCCGGTGCAGAACCGCGCCGCCACCTGGACGTCGCGCATCAACTTCCAGTCGAACCGTCAGGAAGTGAGCGACCTGCCGGCGAGCATCCCGCGCTTCGTCGTGCCGGGCTCGTTCGGCGCCGCGTTCGGCCGCAACGTGCTCGCCTCGGGCTACCGCACGACGCTCATCTGGGGCAACTCGCCGCGCGACCCGCAGACGCTCGAGGCGCTGCCGGTCGGCTTCCTCGCCGACACGACCCGGCGCGTCAACACGCACTACGTCATTCGCGACACCATCCTCGGTGACGCGAATCCCGACTTCCTGATGAACTTCAACAACTCGGTCGAGTTCGGGCGCTTCACGGTGTCCGCGCTGGTCGATTGGCGGAAGGGCGGGCTGGTCGCGAACATGACGCACACCCTCTTCGACGAGGGCGGCACCTCGCGCGACTACGACGATCCGTCGCCGCGCGCCGACATGCCGAAGGGCGAGTACAACTGGCGTGGGTGGGCCGGCGGCAACGATGCCCGCGTCTACCTCGAGGACGGCAGCAACGTGCGTCTGCGCGAGGTGCAGGTCGCGTTCAACGCGCCGCAGTCGTTCGCGCGCCGCATTCGCGCCAACTCGCTCCGCGTCAGCCTGCAGGGCCGCAACCTGCTCATGCTGACCGACTACTGGGGCTACGACCCCGAGTTCAACAACTTCGGCAACACGAACCTGAACCGCTTCATCGACCTGGCGCCGTTCCCGGCGAGCCGCCAGTTCTCGGTTCAGTTCGATCTCGGCTTCTAACCGATGCGCGCAGACATGACTTCGAATCTCACCACGGGCGCGGGGCGCCCGCGCGTGTCGGCGTGGACCCGACGGGCAGCCGCGATGCTCGCTTGCGGTGTCCTCGCCGGCGCGTGCAGCGACTCGCAGCTGATCACGGCCAACCCGGTGAACGTGACCCCGGAGGCCGCTGGCTCCAACCCGATCGGCGCCCTCCAGCTCCAGGCCACCGGCATCATCTCGTCGGACCGTGACGCCGCGACGGCGTACATCCGCGACGTCGCCGTCTTCGGCCGCGAGGCCTACTACTTCCAGCTGCAGGACGGCCGCTGGGTCACGGGCTACCTCCGCGACTACAACGACAACACGTCGTTCGGCGCCACGGGGACCTGGACGACCCGCTACGCCAACCTGCGCAACATCAAGAACTTCTACACCGCGGTGGACGCGGCGGCCGCCACGCTCGGCACGCAGGCCGCCTCGGCGGCGCGCGGCTTCGGCCAGACGATGGAGGCGCTCCAGCTCCTCTATCTCATCAACACGCGCCACAACGTTGGCATCGCGGTGGCGGTCCCCGACGACCCGCAGGCGGTCGCTCCGATCGTCTCGCGCGACTCGGCGTTCCGCTACATCACCAACACGCTCGACGCGGGGCTCGCGAGCCTGAACGCGGGCGGCTCGTCGTTCCCGTTCTCCCTGCCGACGGCGGGTGGCGGGTACACCGGCTTCACGACGCCGGCGGACTTCGCGAAGTTCAACCGCGCCCTCAAGGCGCGCGTCGAGGCCTACCGCGGCTCGCTCGGCTGCGGCCAGGCGTGCTACCAGACGGCGCTGACGGCGCTCAACGCGAGCTTCATCACGTCGGAGCTGAACGCCGGGAACCTGAACAACGGCGTGTACAACACGACGTCGACGGCCGCCGGTGACGCGACCAACGGCATCTGGGGCGTGCGCTCGGACCTGTACGCGCACATGTCGATCACGACCGACGCGTCGGTGCCGCAGAACGACGCGCGCCTGTCGAAGATCACGACGGCGCCGTCGCGCCAGCAGGCGGGATCGGACGCCAGCACGCGCGTGTTCAACGTCTACCCGACCAGCAGCACGCCCTTCCCGGTCATCGACAACGAGGAGCTCTGGCTCCTCCGCGCCGAGGCCCAGTGGTTCACGGGTGACCGCACGGGCGCGATGACGACGCTGAACCGCGTCGCGCAGGTCGCCGGCGGCGCCACGGGCAACCGCTACGCGGCGCCCGCCAACGACGCCGGCTTCATCGACGCGCTGCTCGCCGAGCGCCGCCTGTCCCTGCTGCTCGAGGGGCACCGGTGGATCGACGTGCGCCGCTTCGGTCGCCTGAACACGCTGCCCGCGGGCGGCGAGGGCTTCTCGGTGGCGACGCAGCAGGTGATCCCGCAGGCCGAGTGCGTGTACCGCGATCGCGCGGGCGACCCGGCCCTCAAGGGCCCGGGCTGCCCGTGAGCCGGGGGCGCGACGCGAGGCTCCCGGGGCTCGCGTCGCGCCGCTGACGCACGACGCACCAGCGTCGGCCGCCGGCCGGCTCCCCCTGGGGGAGCCGGCCGGTTGTCGTCTCCGGGGTGACGCCCACACATTCGCGACGTGATGCCACTCGCTCGCCTCCGCCCCGCGCGCGCCGCGCGTCGGCTCGCGCTCGCCGCGTCGATCGTCGGCCCGGCCGCGCCGCTCGCGGCGCAGCCTCCCGCGTCGCCGGCGCCTGCCGCGCCGTCGCCGGCGACGCCGCCCGCTCCCCACCCGCTGCCGGTCGGCTCGCTCGGCGGCACCGTCGTCGACAGCCTGCTCGGCGCCGGGCCGCTCGCCGACGTCGAGGTCTGGATCGACGGCACGACGCTGACCACGCGCACCGACCGCGCGGGGCGCTTCCGCTTCGACTCCGTGCCGGCCGGCCGCCATCGCGTCGCCTTCGTCCATCCCGGGCTCGAGACGCAGCGCATCGGCACGCCCACCGCCACCGTCGAGATCCAGCCGGGCGGCCATGCCGAGGCCGCGCTCGTGACGCCGTCGCCGGCGGCGGTGCACGGGGCGCTGTGCCCGGCGGACGCGGAGCCGCACACCGGCCTCCTGCTCGGCCTCGTCGCGCCGCCCGATGCGCCGGGAGCCGCGGCCGACGTCGTCGTGAGCTGGGTGGTGCTCAGCATCGGGCGCGGCGGCGTGCAGTCGGTCCCGCGCGAGCTGACCCTCCGCACCGGCGACGACGGGGCGTTCCGCGTCTGCGGTGTCCCGACCGACATCCCCGTGCAGCTGCGCGCGCAGGGCTCCGACGGCGCGATCGCGGTCATCGAGGCGGCGTTCGACCGCCGGCGGGTGGCGCTCGCGCGCGTGCCGCTGCCGGCGGCGGTCGCGCCGGCGCCCGCTTCGGATGTCGCCGGCGATTCGACGCTCCGCGCGCGGAGCGCGACGGTGCGGGGGAGCGTCCGCTCCCCGCACGGCCTCCCGATCGCCGGGGCGGCGGTCGAGGTGGTCGGCACCCCGTCGCCGGCGACGGCGATCACGCGCGAGGACGGGAGCTTCGTCCTCGTCGGCGCGCCCGCGGGCGCGCAGCTGCTCGAGGCGCGCGCCATCGGCTTCCGACCCGTGCGCACCCGCCTCACGCTCGTCGCGGGGCGGGTGACGCCGGTCGTGCTGGCCCTCGGCGACGACGCCACCGTCCTGGCCTCGACGCGGGTCACGGCGCGCCGTCGCTCGGAGATGGTCGAGGGCTACGAGCGTCGGCTGGCCGCGGGGGCGGGGCGCTTCGTCACGCGGGCCGACATCGAGCGGCGGCGCGCGCTCAGCACGACCGAGCTGGTCGCGCTGGTCCCGGGCGTGCGCATCGCGCCCCCCTCGCAGGCGTTCGACGCGCCGCAGATCGCCTTCGCCCGGACGCTCACCGGGCCGCTGACGAACGGCGACTGCAAGCCGCTCCTCTACGTCGACGGCGTGCGCGCGATGATGCCGCTCGACGCCCTCGTGCGCCCGCAGGAGCTCTACGGCATCGAGGTGCACGCGTCGACGGCGACGATCCCGCCGCAGTTCGCGGGGCCGGACGCGGGGTGCGGCGTCGTGCTGCTCTGGACCCGGCGCTCGCGGGAGCGGTGACCCGCCAGTGAGGCGACGGGCCGCCGGCGGCGCGGAGCGTCGTCGGACGCGCGCCGAGCGGTCCCCCTACGGTGATCGGCAGGGGCGAGATGTGGGGGAGCGTGCGCGGACGCACGCTCCCCCTTCTCGTCGTCGGGGCGTCGCCGCGCCGTCCCGGTCGCGTCCCATGGACCGCGCCGGCACCCACGCTTGGCGGGCTCGACCGCGTCGACGTTCCCCGCGCGGTCCGGTGACGCGCGTCGGCGCGCCGGCGGAAAATTTCGAGCCGGGGAGTCCCCGTCTGTGGGATCCAGATGTTTATTTTGGGTTAGAACGCCGCTCGTGTCCGCTCGATGACCCCCGACGCCCGGGGCATCGCGGCACGCGCCGCTCCCGTGCGGATCCGGGAGGCGGCCCCGGGGCACTGCCCCCTCGGCTTCGGCGCGCCCCGTGTGGCGCGCACGTCCGGCGCGCACGAACGCCGTTCACTCCCCCCTGCACGTCCGCACCTCGCGACGGGCGTGCATGTCTTCACGATGCAGCACCCATAGCCATCATGCATCGCACTCTGATTCGGACGCTGTTCGCCGGCGCCGCAGTCGCCGCCGTGCCAGCGGCGGTGCGGGCGCAGGCGGCGGTCACCGTCTCGGGACAGGTGACCGTGGAGGGCGGACAGCCCCTCACGGCCGCCCAGGTCTTCATCCCGGCCTTCAACGTCGGCGCATCGACACGCGAGGACGGCCGGTACACCCTGACGCTGCCGGCCCGCGCCGCGGGCCAGACCGTCACCATCACCGCCCGGCGCATCGGCTACCAAGCGCAGTCGCGGCAGCTCGCCGTCACCGCCGGCGCGGCCGTCACGGCCAACTTCACCCTCACGCAGGCCGCCGCCCAGCTCACGGGCGTCGTGGTCACCGCGCTCGGCATCGAGCGTGAGCGCAGCACCCTCGGCACCGCGCAGCAGCAGGTGACGAGCACGGAGCTGACGCAGAGCAAGGCGCAGAACCTCGTCAACCAGCTCCAGGGCAAGGTCTCGGGCGTCCAGATCACCGGCGCCGGCACCCCGGGCGGCTCGACGAACATCGTCATCCGCGGCCAGAACTCGCTCGCCGGCAACAACCAGCCGCTGTTCGTCGTCGACGGCGTCCCGGTCTCCAACGCGAGCCGCGGCGGCACGCTCGGCAACGGGTACGACTACGGCAACGCGATCAGCGACCTGAACCCGGACGACATCGAGAGCCTGACGATCCTCAAGGGCCCGAACGCCGCGGCCCTCTACGGCTCGCGCGCCTCGAATGGCGTCGTCGTCATCACGACGAAGAAGGGCATGGCCACCGAGGGGCGTATGCGGACCGAGTTCAACTCGTTCCTGCAGTTCGACCGGCCGTCGGTCCTCCCCGACTGGCAGAACCAGTACGGCCAGGGCGCCGGCGGCGCCTTCCGCTTCGTCAACGGCGCCGGCCGCGGCACCTGCGACGGCTGCGACCAGAGCTGGGGCCCGAAGCTCGACGGCCGCCTGATCGACCAGTTCACGGGCGCGCAGCAGCCGTGGGTCGCGCACCCCGACAACGTGAACCAGTTCTTCGAGACGGGCCGCACCTTCTCGTCCACGCTCGCGGTGAGCGGCGGCACGGACCGCGCGAACGCCCGCCTCTCGCTCGGCACGGACCAGATCAAGGGCTTCGTCCCGAACAACGCCTTCCGCAAGGTCTCGTCGCTGCTCAGCGGCAACCTGCAGGTCAGCCCGCGCCTCTCGACGACGGCGACGCTGCAGTACATCCGCAACAGCGGCGTGAACCGCGTCGGCACGGGCTACAACAACTCGATCCTCGAGCAGTTCTTCTGGTTCGGCCGCCAGGTCGACATGAACGCGCTCAAGGACTACGCGCAGAGCGGCCGCGCCAACGGCGGCCCGACGACGCGCGAGTACAACTGGAACTACAACTTCCACAACAACCCGTACTGGATCCAGTACGAGAACCCGCGCCGCGACAACCGCGACCGCTTCCAGGGCACGGTGAGCGCGACGTACCAGCTGGCCGACGGTCTGAGCCTGCTGGCGCGCACGGGGTCGGACATCTACCGCCTCGAGGGCAACCAGAACTACGCCCCGGGCTACATCAACACCACGTACGTCAACCAGTCGTACCAGGGTGGGTTCTACTCGTTCGACGACTATCGCAACGAGAACAACACGGACCTGATCCTGACGGCCGACCGCACCCTGGGCAGCCGCCTGCAGTTCACGGGCACGCTCGGCGGCAACCTGCGGCGCGAGGTGTTCAACACCAAGTCGCAGCAGACCACCGGCCTGCTCGTCGCCGGCACGTATAACATCTCCAACACGGCCGTCGACCCGACGCTCACGCAGGAGACGACGCGCCGCCAGGTGAACGGCGTCTACGGCTCGGCGGCGTTCACGTGGAACGACTGGTGGACCGTCGAGGGCACGGCGCGCAACGACTGGTCGTCGACGCTCCCGAAGGGCGAGAACTCGTACTTCTACCCGTCGGTCAACACGTCCATCGTCCTCACCGACGCCATCCCGGCGCTGCGTGAGAACCGCTGGCTCTCGTACGCCAAGCTCCGCGGCGGCGTCGCCGAGGTGGGCGCGGACGCGAACCCGTACCTGCTCGCGACGACCTTCACGGGCAACTCGGTGAAGTTCGGGACGCTGCCGCAGTACTCGCTCGGCAACGTGCTCGCCAACGCGCAGCTCAAGCCCGAGATCACGCGCTCCAACGAGGTCGGCCTCGAGCTCGGCCTCCTCGACGGCCGCGTGACGTTCGACGGGACGATCTACGACCGCTACACGCGGAACCAGATCTTCAACGTCACCGTCTCGCCCGCGTCGGGCTTCACCAACAAGGCGATCAACGCCGGCCGCCTGAGCAACACGGGCGTCGAGGCGCTGATCTCGGTGATCCCGATCCGTCGTCCCGGCGGCCTGACCTGGACCAGCACCTTCAACTACGGGCGCAACCGCAACCGCGTCGACGAGCTGACCGACGGCGTCTCGTCGATCACGCTGAGCCAGGGCCTCTTCGGCGACATCGCCGTCGAGAACCGCGTCGGCGAGCCCGCGGGCGTGATCCGCACCTACCCGATCGCGCGCGACGCCCAGGGCCGGATCATCACGTCGGAGGGCCTCCCGGTGCACGCCGACACGCTGGCGAGCTTCGGGAACATCCAGGCCGACTGGATCGGCGGTTGGAACAACACGTTCCAGTGGAAGAACTTCACGGTCAACGCCCTCCTCGACATCCGTCGCGGCGGCAAGATCGTGAGCTACACGAACTCGATCGGCGAGTACTCGGGCGTCCTCAAGGGCTCGCTGCTCGGCCGCGAGGTCGACTTCGACAGCCCGGGCATCCTGGTGCAGGGCGTCAACGAGGACGGCACGCCGAACACCACGCGCGTCACCTCGGAGCAGTACTTCCAGTCGCTCTCGGGCACGCTGGAGCCCTACATCTACGACGCGAGCTACACGCGCCTGCGTGAGGTCCGCATCGGCTACGACCTGCCGAGCCGCCTGGCCGGCCGCCTGAACGCGCAGAGCGTGAGCCTCGCGCTGACCGGCCGCAACCTGCTGCTCTGGAAGAACATCCCGAACGTCGACCCGGAGTTCGCCTACAACACGGGCAACTTCCAGGGGGTCGAGTACGCGCTCCCGTCGAACCCGCGGAGCATCGGTCTGAGCGTCCGCATCACGCCGTGATGCCGCGCTTCCAGGAGATCCCAGTGACGATGTACGCGACCAAGCGGACCGCCGTCGGCCTCGTCGCCGCCCTCGCCCTCGGGGCGACGGCATGCGACAACGACTCGCTAACGGAGATCAACCAGAACCCCAACAGCCCGACCACGGCGCCCTCGGGCCCGGTGTTCACCAGCGCGGTGCGCAACGCCGCCACGCGCTGGCTCGGCACCGACTACAGCCTGCGCGGCACCGAGCTCGTGGCACAGCACCTCGCCGAGGTGCAGTACCCGGAGAGCGACCAGTATCGCCGCCTGCAGGCGAACAGCACGTCGGGCTTCTTCGACGGCGCCTACTCGAACGAGCTGAAGGACCTCACCGAGGTGGTGAAGGTCGGGCTCGCGCAGCAGGAGCCGGCGATCTACGGGCCGGCAATGGCGATGCGCGTGTGGAGCTTCGGCTACCTCACCGACACGTGGGGCGACATCCCGTACTCGACGGCGCTCGCGGGCGACTCGGCCGAGTCGGTGCTCTCGCCGACGTACGACGCGCAGCAGGCGATCTACGCGGACTTCTTCCGCACGCTCGAGAAGGTCACCACCGACCTCGCCGCCGCCCCCGCGGGCGGTCGCACGCTCGGCTCGGCCGACCCGATCTACGGCGGCAACACGACGCGGTGGCGCCAGTTCGCCAACTCGCTGCGCGCCCGCCACGCCATGCGCCTGGCGAACGTCGACCCGGCGACCGCGCGCACGCAGTTCGCGGCGGCGATGGCCGCGTCGGGCGGGCTGCTGGCCTCCAACGCCGACAACGCGCGCATCGTCTGGCCGGGCGGCGTGAACGCCAACAGCAACCCGTGGTCGGTGAACTTCCAGAGCCGCGACGATCACCGCGTCTCGGACAAGCTGATGACGGTGCTCCGCGACAACGCGGACCCGCGCGTCGCCGTGTTCGCGCAGCGGGCGGAGTCGGACACGACCTCCAACAAGATCGTGAAGTACTGCACCGCGGGCGCACCGTGCTTCGCCGGGCTGGCGAACGCGCTGACGCACTCGGATGCGGCGCCGCACGTGCCGTACACGTCGCGCCCGGGGCTGATCTTCTACCCGGCGTCGACGACCTACGGCGTGCGCGGCGGGCAGGGCGCGACGACCCCGTCGTACCTGCTCACCTTCGCCGAGGTCTCGTTCCTGAAGGCCGAGGCGGCGGAGCGCGGCTGGATCGCGGGGAGCGCCCGCACGTTCTACGAGGACGGCATCCGCGCCTCGATGAACCAGTGGGGCATCACCGACGCGGCGGCGATCGGCGCCTACCTCGCGCAGCCGACGGTGGCCTACGCCGGCGGCACCGCGGGGCTGCGGCAGATCGCGACCCAAAAGTGGGTGGCGCTCTTCACCGACGGCGGCCAGGCGTGGGCCGAGTGGCGCCGCACCTGCCAGCCGGCGATCATCAAGCCGGGGCCGGCCGCGGTGTCGAACGCCGTGCCGCGTCGCTTCCAGTACTCGACGACCGAGGTGCTGACGAACCGCGCGGGGCTCGACCCGGCGATCGCGCGCCAGGGCGCCGACGTCTTCGAGACGCGGATGTACTGGGACAAGAACCCGTCGGCGGCGCCGACCTACGCGCCGGGGTGCGGCACGCGCTGAGCGCGGGCGCGCCGCTCCACGATGTGGAACGCCCCCCGGCCATCGGCCGGGGGGCGTTCCTCGTTTCCGGGCGCGCGGGTCGTCGTCGGGCGCGTCAGCGCGTCCAGACGAGGATCGCGCCGCAGGGCTGCCGCATGTCGCGGAACTGCGCCGGCACGGTGCCCGGCGAGACGTAGACCTCCATCGCCTCGACGTCCCCGATCGAGACGACCGCATCGAGCTCGTCGCCGACGTTGCGCACCGCGTCGACCCAGATGAGCGGCTGGCAGTTGCGGAAGCGCACCGCCGACACCGCGCTGCTGGGGGAGGGGAGGAGGCGCACCCCCGGCAGGTCGCGGATGACGTCGCTGAGCCGCTTGCCGGTGGCCGCGTCGAGCTGCGCGCGGTCGATGTAGTGTCCCCGCCGGCTCGCGCGCCGGTCGTGGAAGCCGCGCAGCTTCACGGGCACCGCGACCGCCGAGTCGGCGGCCGGCGTCTCGTGGGCGACCGGCGTGGCGGTCGAGGTCTGGGCGCCGAGCGGCGCCGCGAGGAAGGGGAGGCCGCCGGTGATGCACGCGGCGGCGAGTCTGCGCGATGGACCCATGACGTCTCCTGAGAGGCTCGCGAGACGATGGCCGCATGCGACACGGCCGTCAAGCGAACGCTCGACGGCCGTGTGCGACTGCGACTGACACCGTGACTGCGACGTCGGGACGACGATGCGTTCCGGCGCGTGCTCGGAGCGATCAGAGCAGCATGAGCGGGTTCTCGACGAGCCGGCGCAGCGTCTGCAGGAACTTGGCGCCGAGCGCGCCGTCGATGATGCGGTGGTCGCAGCTCATCGTGACCCGCATGCGCTTGCGCACCTGCACCGCGCCGTCGACGACGACCGGCTTCTCCTCGATCGCGCCCACGGCCAGGATCCCGGCCTCGGGCGGGTTGATGATCGCGGTGAACTGGTCGATGCCGAACATCCCGAGGTTCGAGACGGAGAACGTCGAGCCGGTGAACTCCTCGGGGCGGAGCTTCCGCTCGCGCGCACGGCCGGCGAGCGACCGCGCCTCCTTCGAGATCTGCCCGAGCCGCTTGTGATCGGCGTCGAAGATCACCGGCGTGATCAGCCCCTCCTCGATGGCGACGGCCATGCCGAGGTGCACGCGCGAGAAGGTGCGGATGCGGTCCCCGAGCCAGTGCGCGTTGCACTCGGGGTGCATCGTCAGCGCGACCGCGGTGGCCTTGAGGACGATGTCGTTGTACGACGCCTTGTACTCGTCGCCCATCGCGGCGAGCTGCGTGCGCAGCTCGGCCGCCTTCTCCATGTCGAACTCCGCCGTCAGGTAGAACGTCGGGATCGGCCCGATGCTCTCCGAGAGCCGGCGCGCGATCGTCTTGCGGATGTTCGTGAGCGGAACGTCGGTGGCGTCACCAGTAGCCGGCGCGGCCGGCGCCGCGGGGGCCGTCGCCGGCGCGGGTGCGGCGGGTGCCTCGACGGCCGGCGCGGCGACGGCCGCCGGCGCGGCCGCGGGGCGGGCGCCGCTCGCCGCGGCCTCCACGTCCTTGCGGATGATGCGGCCGTTCGGGCCCGAGCCGCGGATGCCGTCGAGCTCCAGGCCACGCTCGCTGGCCATGCGGCGCGCGAGCGGCGAGGAGAGCACGCGGCCGCCGGTGTCGGCGGCGTGGTGCGCCTGCTCGCTCTCGTGCTGCCCGCTCTGCGGCATCGCCGTGCGGGGCGCGTGCGCCGCGGGCGGCACCGCCACCGGCGCGGCGGCGCGGTCGGTCAGCTCCTCCATCTCGGGCGGGCGTCCCGCGTTGGCCGCGTGCTGGTGCGCCGGGACCGAGGCGTCGGCCTCCGACTGCTGCGGGGGCAGCGCCGTGCCGCGCGGCGGCTCGAGCTGCTGCGCGGGCATCGCGCCCGCGCCCGAGCCGGGCGCCGGGCTCGGCGAGGACGCCGTCGGCGCGGCCTGGGCGCCGCTCTGGCCGCCGGCCTGGCTGCCGCCCGCGCCGCCGGTCAGCGCCGCGATGTCCTCGTCGGGCGCCGCGATGACGCCGATCAGCTGGCCGATCGGGGCGCCGTCGCCCTCGTTGAGCAGGCGCGCGCGCAGGACGCCGTCGCCGCGGGCGACGAGCTCCATGATCGCCTTGTCGGTCTCGACCTCGGCGAGCGTGTCGCCGGTCTTCACCGCGTCGCCCTCGTTCTTCAGCCACTTCACGAGGCGGCCCTCCTCCATGGTCGGGGAGAGCGCCTCCATCATCACTTTGGTAGCCATCGGTTGTCCGGATCAGCGATGAGCGATGAGCGGTGAGCGATGGGCGATGCGCGACGCGGAGGCCTCCGCGTCGCGCATCGGTCCGCGCCCATCGCTATTCCAGGTACATCACCTTCTTGACCGCCGCGATCGTCTTCGGCACGTCCGGCTTCGCCGCGCGCTCGAGCTGCTTCGCGTAGGGCATCGGCACGTCCGCCTGGTGCACGCGCAGCACCGGCGCGTCCAGGTGGTCGAAGCACTCGCGCTGCACGTAGTCGACCACCTGCGCGCCGACGCCGCTGTGCTCCCACCCTTCCTCGAGCACGACGCAGCGGTTCGTCTTGCGGACGCTGGCGTAGATCGCCTCCGTGTCCATCGGGCGCAGCGTGCGCAGGTCGACCACGTCGGCGCGGATCCCCTCCTTCGCCAGCTGGTCGGCCGCCTGCATGGCGACGAGCGGCATCTTGCCCCACGTGATGATCGAGACGTGGTCGCCCTCGCGCTTGAGGTCCGCCTTGCCGAGCGGGATGACGTACTCCTCCTCGGGCACCTCGCCCTTGGTGTTGTAGAGCATCTCGCCCTCGAGGAAGCACACCGGGTTGTCGTCGCGGATGGCGGCCTTGAGCAGCCCCTTCGCGTCGTACGGCGTGCCCGGCGCGACGACCTTGAGCCCGGGGATGTAGGTGAGCCAGCTCTCCCACGCGGTCGAGTGCTGCGCCGCGAGCTGCAGCGCCGCGCCGTTGGGGCCGCGGAACACCATCGGCATGCTGTACTGGCCGCCCGACATGTAGAGCATCTTGGCGGCGGCGTTCACCACCTGGTCGATCGCCAGCAGGGCGAAGTTCCAGGTCATGAACTCGATGACGGGGCGCAGGCCGACCATGGCCGCGCCGACGCCGACGCCCGCGAAGCCGAGCTCCGTGATCGGCGTGTCGACGACGCGCATCTCCCCGAACTCCTGCAGGAGCCCCTTCGAGACCTTGTACGCGCCGTTGTAGACCGCGACCTCCTCGCCCATGAGGAAGACGCGGTCGTCGCGCTGCAGCTCCTCGCGCAGCGCCTGGTTCAGCGCCTCGCGGTACGTGATGACAGGCATGAGAGCGTCCGGCGGGTCAGGAGGTGGTGTCGACGTACACGTCCTCGTGCAGCGACTCGAGCGGCGGCTCGGGGCTCGCGTCGGCGAAGTCCCACGAGTCCTGCACGATGGCCTTGATCTCGTCGTCGAGCGCGTGCACCTCGTCGTCCGTGATCTGCCCGGCGTCCTGCATGTGGGCGCGCAGCAGCGCGATCGGGTCGCGCTTCAGGTACTCGTCCAGCTCCGCCTTCGAGCGGTACGTGCCGCTCACCGCGTCGGACATCGAGTGGCCCATGAAGCGGTAGGTGCGCACGTCGATGAGCGTCGGCTGCTGCTCCTTGCGTGCCCGCTCGATCGCCTCGCCGACCGTCTTGCGCACCGCGAACACGTCCTGCCCGTCGCAGAAGGTGCGGTGCATGTTGTAGGCGGCGCCGCGCTCGTGGATGTCGTGGATCGCGCTCGCCCGCTCCAGCGCCGTGCCCATGCCGTAGCGGTTGTTCTCGATCAGGAACACGCACGGGAGCTTCCACAGCCCCGCCATGTTGAGCGCCTCGTGGAACGCGCCGGTGTTCACCACCGACTCGCCCATGAAGCAGACGATGACCTGATCGCCGCCGCGGTACTTGATGGCGAACCCGACGCCCGCGGCGATCGGGACGTGCCCGCCCACGATGCCGTGGCCGCCGAGGAAGTTCGTGTTGCGGTCGAAGATGTGCATCGAGCCGCCCTTCCCGCGCGACGCGCCGTCGATGCGCCCGAACAGCTCGGCCATCACGGCCCGCGGCGTGATGCCGCGCGCGAGCGCCTGCCCGTGGTCGCGGTACGTCGTGATGACGTAGTCGTCCTCGCGCAGCAGCGAGAGGCTGCCGGTGCTGACCGCCTCCTGCCCGATGTACAGGTGGCAGAAGCCGCCGATCTTGCCGATGGCGTACGCCTCGGCGCAGCGCTCCTCGAATCGGCGCTGCAGCAGCATCGAGCGCAGGAGCTCGCGGTTGAGCGTCGCGTCGTCGTCGGCGACGGCGGTCGCGCCGTTCTGGCCGGCGGCGGGCGCCTTCGCGTCGGCCCTTTTCTTGGTGGCCATGGGGAGGGGGAGAGGAACGGAAACGGGTGCAGCGTGCGAGGCGAGTGGGAGCGATCAGCGCTCAGCGGCCAGCGATCAGGGGCACACGCTGATCGCCGACCGCTGAGCGCTGATCGCTCGCTTCAGACTCCCGCCGCCTGCACCTGCTCCCAGGCGTGGTAGCTGGACCGCACGAGCGGTCCGCTCTCGACGTGCTTGAAGCCGAGCGCCATGCCGATCTCGTAGAACCAGCGGAACTCGGCCGGCGTGACGTACCGGTCCAGCGCCACGTGCCCGTCGGACGGGCGCAGGTACTGGCCCAGGGTGAGGATGTCCACGTCCACCGCGCGCAGGTCCTTCATCACCTGCACGACCTCCTCGTTCGTCTCGCCCATGCCGAGGATGATCCCGGTCTTGGTCGGGATGTGCGGCGCGATGCGCTTGGCGGTGCGGAAGATCTCCATCACGCGCGCGTACCGGCCGCCGGGGCGGCACTTCTTGTACAGGCGCGGGACGGTCTCGGTGTTGTGGTTGTAGATGTCCGGCTCCGCCTCGAGCACCGCGCGGATCGAGTCCTCCTTCCCCTGGAAGTCGGGGACGAGCACCTCGACCGAGGCGTCGGGGAGGCGGCCCTTGATCTGCCGGATCGTCTCGGCGAACGCCCACGCCCCGTAGTCGGGCAGGTCGTCGCGGTCGACGGAGGTCAGCACGACGTGCCGCAGCTGCATCTGCGCGCACGCCTCGGCGACGCGCTCGGGCTCCGCGGGGTCGAACTTCGGCGGCCGCCCGTGCGCGACGGCGCAGTACGCGCAGTTCCGCGTGCAGACGTCGCCGAGGATCATGAACGTCGCGGTGCCGTGCTCCCAGCACTCGCCGACGTTCGGGCAGTGCGCTTCCTCGCAGACCGTGTGCAGGTCCAGCTCTCGCATCATCTGCTTGAGCCGGAGGTAGTTCGGCCCACCGGGCGCCTTCACCTTGAGCCAGCTCGGCTTCCGCTCGGGCAGCGGCTCCGCGCGGTGGCGACCCATGATCTGATAGAGCGTCTCGGCCATCGGCTGGACGGGGCAGGGGGGTGCCGGGGCTCCGTCCGGGAGCCTCGGCCCGCGAAAGGTAGACGGCGGTCCCGGTAGGGGGTAGCGGACGTAACCGTTCAACGCTTTTTAGCCGGAAGCTCCAACGCTGGCGCTCGCCGCCCGTATTCGACGAAACCGGTGCCGCTGCCGCGCCGTAGAGTCGCCAGCACCCCACCCGGCTCACTCGGAGACCCGACCATGCTGCGCACCGTCTTCACCATTGGCCTCTTCGCCGTCCTGGGCGTCATCGCGCTGAAGCTGGTCTTCGGCGCCTTCGGCACCCTCGTCGGCCTCTTCCTCTGGCTCGCCTGGCTCGCGCTCAAGGTCGCGATCATCGGGCTCGTCATCTACGGCATCGTCCGGCTGCTCAGCCCGGACACCGCGCGCCGCTGGCGCGAGCGGTTCTCCGGCGACATCTGACCGACGGCCGACCGGAGACGGGTCGGCCCCGCACGCCGGGTGCCCGGAACGCAGGAGAGGGGCGGTTGCCAGTGCGGCAACCGCCCCTCTCCTGCGTTCGGATCCGTCGCGGCGCCTGCGACTCAGCTGCCCGCCGCGCCCGACGCCTGGTGCGACCGCAGGTACATGTTCAGCGAGCCGAACGACAGCGACGACTTCATCTGCAGCACGATCCGGCGCTCGTCGTCCGACAGCCACACCTCGGCCTTCCCGTTCTCCGAGAAGATGCCCTTCGTCTTGAAGGTCGGCTGGACGACGATCGCGTCGAAGGTGCCGGCCGGCACCTTCACCTTCTCGCGCCGCAGCACGCGGATGCGCACCGGGTTGCGGTCGGGCTTGAAATAGCGGTTCAGCTCGTAGACGTCGCCGTCCTTCAGCGGCAGCGTGCGCACGAAGAACAGGAACGAGCCGTCGTCGAGCGGCTGGGCGACCGACGGCTGCTCCGGCTTGCCGGGCTCCTGGTAGGCCGTGCGCTCGGGGAAGATGTCGTAGCGCACCTCGCGGTCGCTCCGCCCCTCCTCCTGGTCCTTCACGAAGCGCAGCGACGCCAGCGTGCGCGCGTCGAACCAGCTCTCGAGGACGTCGTTCACGCGGTAGAAGAAGGTCCCGCCGCTGACCCGGAAGCGCGTGTGCCAGGCCTCGCGGCCCCGCACCTCGTCCAGCTGCACGACCTCGATCGAGCCCTTCCCGACCTTCAGCTTCCCGAAGCGCACCTCGTACTCCGAGCGCTCGCCGACGCTCCAGGGGACGTCGGCGCGCGTGGCGCTCTCGGAGGTCGGCGCCGCGGTCGCGCGGCTGGCCGTCGTCGGGGGCTGCAGCGCCGCGGCGGGCAGCGCGATCAGCGCCAGCCCGATCAGCGACGCGCGGCGCCAGCCCCGGGGAACGGGGCGTCGGGGCTCGCACGACCTCACGAAGGCAGCTCTCCTCAGTCCGCGGCAGGATCCGGGTCCGACGCACGCGGGGCCGCGACGCCCATGCCCGTCGTCCGATCTGCTACCCCGTCCGGAGCGTCCGTTCCGCCGTCGCCGGCATCCACGACGGACTCGGGCCCGGCTCCCCCCTCGCCGCGCTCGCCCCGGCCACGCCCCCGCCGACGGCGACGCGCGCGCTTCCGCCGCGGGCCGTCGCCCGCGGCACCCTCCGTCGCGCCCCCCTCGCCCTCCTCGCCGAGATCCGACGCGTCGCCCCCGAACGACTCGACCGTCGCGCCGCGCGGCTCCCCGCGGTCCGTCGCGCCGACCGGATCGCCCGCCTCGCCCCCGTCGCCCGCCTCAGCCACGTCGCGCGCGTCGCCGCCGGTCTCGTCCCCCGCCTCGCCGTTCGCGCCCGCGTCGCCGGCCGCGGCGCTCCCGCCGCGCGAGCGCCGGCGCCGGCGGCGCGCCTTCCGTCGCACGGTGGCCTCGCCGCCCTCCTCGCCTCCCGGCTCGCCACCCATCGCCCCCGCATCGGCATCGGACGTCGGGACGAGCGCGTCCACCGCGGGCGCCGCCTGCACCGCGCTCGCCTCCTCGGCGCCGATCGCCGACGCCTCCGCCACCGCGTCGCGCGGCGGCCGCTCGGTGCGGCGGGCGGCCCGCTCTGCCCGCGGCGGGCGCACGGCCGGCGTGGCCTCGACCCCCTGCGCCGACGTCGCGCCACTTTCGAGGAGCACGGCGTCGCCCGCCGGCGACCCCCCGACGGCCGCATCCGCGCGGCGGGGCTTCGTCCGCTTCCGCGGCGCCTCGGCGTCGGCGGCCTCCGTCGTCCGCTTCGGCCGCTCCGGACGTTCGGCGCGCTCGGGGCGCTCGGGGCGCTCGGCGCGCTCCACCCGCTCCGGACGTTCGGCGCGCTCGGGGCGCTCGGGGCGCCGCTTCTCGCGCGGGACCCGGCCCGGGCGCTCGGGCGCCGGGCGCTCCGCCACCCGCGCCCCCTCGGCCGCGCCGGCCAGCGCCGACACCGAGCCGATCACCGCCACCTCGGCGCGCTCGGGCGCGCGCTCCGCCGCCCGCTCAGGCCGCTCGGCTCCCCGCTCGCCGAGGCGCTCGCCAGCCGCCACGCGCCGCCCGCGCGAGCGCCAGGCGTAGCCCGCCAGCCCGCGCAGCTCGCGCCACCAGTCCAGCCGAGACGCGCGCGGGCGCAGGTCGTAGCGCCCCGGCAGGTCCACGACGTCCACGCGGCGGGCGTAGGGCGCCACCGCCAGCGCGAAGTCGACGGTCGCCGCCCATCCCTCGCCCTCGGCGAGCAGGGCGTCGCCGCGCGTCCGCGCCAGATCGCGCAGCACCGAGACGCGCACCAGCCGGAAGACCGTCAGCAGGTCCTCGACCTCCGCGACCCGCACGAAGGGGCGCAGCACCCACGGCGCGAGCCGGCGGAGCCGCCGCTCCTGCTGCGGCTGGTCCAGGCTCGCCGGCCGGCGGCCGATCACGAGGTCGGCGCCCCCCTCGAAGCGCTTCGCCAGCTCGGGGAGGTCCTCCGGCCGGTCGGTGAAGTCGCCCTGCATCAGCACCACCGCGTCGCGGCGGGGATAGCGCGTGTGCGCGATCACGTGCCGACAGAGCGCGTCGACCGCGAAGGCGACGCCGCGTCGCTGCTGCGCCCGCAGCACGGTCAGCGGCAGCACGCGGCGGTACGGCTCGAGCACCTCCGCCGTCGCGTCCGTGCTCCCGTCGTCGTAGACCACCACCTCGTACTCGCGGGTGTACTCCTGGAGCACCGTGCGGATGCGCCAGAGCAGCACGCCGATCGTGGTGGCTTCGTTGTGGACGGGAATGCAGACGTAGAGCACGGCTCTCCGATGGGTTCACGCGCAGGAAGCGCGGCCGGACGGACCGGCTCGCGCGCGCGAAAGCTAGGCCGCCGCCGGTGGCCGCCGCCACCCACGACGACGCGGGGACGAACGGGGCGCGCTGGCACTCGTCTCCGGTGAGTGCTAGCAACGCATTGCCCGGTAACGAGTTGCGGCTTTCGTTCCGGCGTCGTGTGACCGATACTTGCACTGGAGAGCACCGAGCTCGGCGCTCCGCAGGACGCGGACGCCGGCCCGATGACCACGACGATCGGCGGAGGTTCGGATGATCCTGGCGAACGTACGGAATCGGCTCGAACGCAGGGACGCACAGCTCGCGGTACGCCTCATCGCCCGCGACGACCCCGCGACGCACGCGGAGGCGGAGCAGACGCTCGCCGACCGCGGGCTCGACCCGCTGCTCGACGACCCGCGACTGCTGCGCGCGCTGGTCGAGAGCCGGCAGGGCGCCTGTGCGTCGCTCTCGCTCTTCTGCTACGTGGTGGTGCGCCACGCGCTGCGCGAGGGCGGCGAGGACGACCGCGCGCTGGCCGACTACGTCGCCGCGATCGTGCTCCACTTCGGCCTCCGCGACCGCGCCACGCGCGTCGCCGACGTCGACGACGAGCGCTACGACACGCTGGCCGCGCTGCTGGGCGCCATCGACTCGGTCGACGTCCGCCGCAGCTTCCTCGTCCGCGCCCACCTCGGCAACTACGCGCTCTGGCTCAGCGGGCTCTTCCCCGATCGCGTGGAGCACCTGCGCTGGCGGCGCGGCGGGCCCGATCTCGAGTACTACGAGGCGCTCGGCCGCCGCGGCTTCCAGCTCGCCGCCGCGCACCGGCTGGCGGCGGAGCACGGGCTGCAGGGGCTGTACGGCACGGTCGCCGACCGGTTCGGCGTCGTGCGCTGCGCGCTCAACCGCGTGAGCGATCGGCTCCTCTTCCCGCACCACCACACCCCCGAGCGGCTGATGCGTCAGGTGCGCGACGAGGCGCGCTTCCGCCTGGCGAGCTGACGCGGCCGACGCGGCCGCAGGCGGGCCCGCACGCGCGACGGTCGACCTTGCGGGCTCGACCGTCGCGCGGTCCATTCCGCCGGGGGCGATCGCGTGTGGAACGGCTCTTGTCTAGCTGTCGTCCAGACCTCAGCCGTTGCCGGTGTGCCCCCCGTCGCTCTAACGTTCGATCCCGCGTTCGTCCTCCCCTCCGGTCCGCGCCGCCGCGCCGCGCTCCGCGCCGGGCTCCGCGCGCCCTCCCGTCGCCCGCCGATGTTCGAACAGCTCCGCGCCTCGTTCCGCGCGATGCTCGATGCCGCCCGTTCGCCGGACGACCGCCGGGCCGTGCTCGCCGACATGAAGGACTCGGTCGTGCGCGCGCGCATGGGCGTCGACGACCTGCGGCAGGGCGTGCAGCTCGCGCAGCGCCGCCTGGACGAGGGGCGTGCCGAGCTGGAGACGATCCGCCGGCGCCGCGCGCTGGCCGCGAACGTCGGCGACCAGGAGACGGTGAGCGTCGCCGACCGCTTCGAGGCGCTGCAGGCGGAGCGGGTGAGCGTCCTGGAGCGGAAGCTCGAGGCGCAGCAGGCGGAGCTCGCGCTCGTGGAGCGCGAGGTGGCGGAGATGACGACCGACCTGCGGCGCGCGATGGACGGCGTCCCGCTGCGCGCGCCGGGCGAGACCTCGCCGCGCGCCGCCGAGGCGGCCGCCGCGGCGCAGGTGGACGACCTGCTCGATCCCGATGCGGGGCTGCGGGGCGAGTTCGACGCGCTGGGACGGCGCGAGTCGCGGACCTCGCGTGAGGCCGACGCGGAGGCGCGTCTGGCCGAGCTGAAGCGTCGGCTGGGGAAGTAGGGATGCGGGGAGCGCGACGGCGCGTCGGCCTCGCGGCTCGGATGGGCGTCGGGGCGGCGTGCATGTGCGCCTGCGCGCGCGCCCTCGCCGCACAGGCGGAGCCCGTGAACGGTGGCGGCGGGGCCCGCACGCCCACGCTGCGCGACAGCGCGTCGCGCGTCACGAGCGACAGCACGCTGCGCGAGTGGGCGGCGCGGCTGCGCGCCGACACCGGGCGCACGGTCAGCCCGTCCCGCGTGCCCGTGCGCTGCGCCGGCCAGCCGATCACCGACGTCGTCGTCATCACGCAGCCGCCGTACGCGAACGGGCTGCTCGGCCGCTTCCAGTTCGTCGCGCGCACCGTGCGGGAGCTGCACTCGACGACGCGCTCGGAGGTCGTGCGCCGCTTCATGATTCTCAATCCGGGCGACCGCTGCGACGAGCTGCGGCGCGCGGAGAGCGAGCGCATCCTGCGCGCCCAGCCCTACCTCGTCGACGCGCGCGTGGTCGCGTACGACAACGGCGAGGGGGGCGTGCGCCTCGAGGTCGAGACGCGCGACGAGTTCTCGGGGATCCTGGCCGTCGCCGCGCGCACGAGCGCGCCGATGGTGACGCGGCTGCGCGTCGGCGAGGCGAACCTGGCGGGCGCCGGCGTGCACGCGACGGTCGACTGGTACGACGGCGGGGTCGGCTACCGCGACGGGATCGGCGGTCGCCTCACGCACTACCAGTTCCTGGGCCGCCCCTACCAGCTGAACTTCCAGGGACTGCGGCGCGACGTCGGCAGCCACTGGGACCTCGACGTCAGCCACCCGTTCTACACGGACCTCCAGCGCATCGCGTGGCGCACCTCCGTCGGCGGCGCCGACGAGTACCTGGAGCTGCTGCGCCCCGAGGCGGTGCGCAACGCGGTGTTCTACCGCCGCCGGTACGCCGACGTCGGCGGCATCCTGCGCATCGGCGTGCCGGGGCGGCTGAGCCTCTTCGGCGTCTCGCTCTCGCGCGAGCAGGCGGCGACGGCCGACCGCGTGGCCGTGCTGAGCGACACGGGCCTCGTCGACGATCGCGACGGCCCCGCGCTCGGCTTCCGCCCGAGCGAGCGCTTCGGCGGCCAGGAGACGGCGCGCGTGAACGCGCTGTGGGGGGTGCGCAGCGTGCGCTTCCTCCGCGTGACGGGCTTCGACGCGCTCACGGGCGCGCAGGACGTGCGGCGCGGCTTCCAGTTCGGCACGATGATCGGCCGCACGCTCAGCCTGCTCGGCTCACGCGACGACGACGTGTTCGTCGCGGCCGACCTGTACGCCGGCATCGGCGGCCCGCGCTCGTTCGCCGCGCTGGAGCTGAAGGGCGAGGGGCGGCAGGACAACGACCGCAACGAGTGGAACGGCATCGTCGGCAGCGGGCGCGCGGCGTGGTACCTGGTGCCGGACGACCGCCATCGCGTGGTCCTCGACCTGGAGTACAGCGGCGCCTCGCGCCCCCGCGTGCCGATCCAGCTCGCCCTCGGCGCGAAGGAGGGCGGCGCGCGCGGCTTCGGCGACGCGGAGGTCGCAGGTGCGCGCCGCCTGGTGGCGCGCCTCGAGCACCGCCTCGTCTTCGGCCGCCCGTTCAACCTCGGCGACCTCGGGCTGGCGACCTTCGCCGACGCGGGCCGCGTGTGGGCCGGCGACGCCCCCTACGGCGTCACGACGCCGATGCGTGCCTCGCTCGGCGTGGGCCTCCTGGCCGCCGTCCCCCCGAACTCGCGCCGCCTCTGGCGCGTGGACGTCGCCTACCCGCTCACCAAGGAGCGCGGCGCCGGCCTGCAGGTCATCCTCTCCAACCGCGACCTGACGCGCACCTTCTGGCGCGAGCCGCGCGACGTGAAGATGGCGCGCGAGCGGGCGGTGCCGGGGTCGGTGTTCTCGTGGCCGTGAGGCGGGTCGGGTGGGGCGGATCGGGAGAGGCGGGGACGGATACGGCGGGAACGGGTGGAGCGGGTCGGGAACGGCGGGGGCGGATACGGCGGAGCGGATACTGCGGGACCACCCGGCGGGACCACCCGGCGGGACCACCCGGCCTGACCACCCGGCCTGACCACGCGGCCTGACCACGCGGCCCGGCCACGCGGCCCGGCCACGCGGCCCGGCCACGCGGCCCGGCCACGCGGCGACACAAGCGAGTTGGCGGGACAAGCGAAACGGCGAGGCCGCGCGTGGAGCGCTGGCCTCGCCGTTCCGCATGCGGCTGCCGGGTGTCGCGATCAGGTGTCGCGGTGAGGTTTCGCCGAGAGCGTCGAGCGGAGGGGTTCGCAGTTCTCGACTCCGCCGTATCCGCCGCACTTCACTTGTCCCCGCCGTATCCGTCCCCGCCCCACCCGACCCGCCCCACCCGCCCCGCCGTATCCGCCCTACTCCAGCCCCGTCTTCATCGTCGTCGCCATCATCCGGCGGATCGGGATCGAGAGCAGGGCCAGCACGGCCGCCGAGGCGAAGAGCGAGATGGTCGTCGTCGTGAAGAGCTGCGGCATCTGGTCCAGCTTCTCGGGGTCGACGTGGCCGCCCACGAGACCGGCGACGAGGTTGCCGAGCGCCGAGGCCGTGAACCAGATCCCCATCATCTGCCCGACGTACTTGCGCGGCGAGAGCTTCGTCATGGACGAGAGCCCCACGGGGCTCAGCGCGAGCTCGCCGACCGTCTGGAAGAAGTAGCTGCCCACGAGCCACCACGGCGACACGAGCGCCTGGCCGCCGCTGGCCACCACGCGGTTGGCGGCGAAGATCATCACGACGAAGCCGATGCCGGCCATCGCCAGGCCGAACGCGAACTTGGCCGGGCTCGACGGGTTGATGCCGCGGCGCGCGAGGGACACCCAGGCGGCGGCGAACACCGGCGCGAGCAGGATGATGAACGCCGAGTTGATCGACTGGAACCAGGTCGCCGGCACCGTCCAGCCACCGATCCGACGGTCGGTGAAGTCGGCGGCGAAGAGGTTCAGCGAGGTGGGCGCCTGCTCGAACGCCGACCAGAAGATCATCGCGAACACGAAGAGCACGAAGATCACGCCGACGCGCTTCTTCTCGTCGGTGCTCAGCCCGCCGCGCAGGAGGATCCCGGCGAAGAAGAGCACGACCATCACGAGCGTGACGTTCACCATCGACGCGCCGATAGCCTGAGCATCGAGGGTGATCGTGCCCGTGGCGGCGAGCGCGATCACCAGCGCGAGGATCCCGAGGCCGCCGCCGACCACCAGCTTCACCGTGCGCTCCTGGCGCGACTGCACGGCGGCGTCGGGGTGCCGCGTGGGGTGCAGGCCGATGTCGCCGAGGGTGCCGCGCGCGCGGGCCGCGAACGTCGCGAGGCCGATGAGCATGCCGACGCCCGCGGCGCCGAAGCCCCAGTGCCACCCGACCTGCTCGCCGAGGATGCCGGTCACGAGCTGGCCCGCGAAGGCGCCGAGGTTGATCCCCATGTAGAAGATCGAGAACCCGGCGTCGCGACGCGCGCCGCCTTCCGGATACAGGTCGCCGACGGAGGCGGAGATGTTCGGCTTGAGGAGGCCCGTGCCGAGGACGATCAGGATCAGCCCCAGGAAGAACGGGAGCTTGCCGCCCGCGAAGGCGGAGAGGCCGATCGAGATGTGCCCGAGCGAGATCAGCGCAGCGCCGTACAGGATCGCGCGGCGGAGGCCGAGCAGGCGGTCGGCCACCCAGCCGCCGGGGAGCGACGCCAGGTAGACGCTGAAGCCGTAGATGCCGACGATCGCCGACGCCTGGTCGCGGCTGAAGCCGAAGCCCCCCTCCGCCAGCGCCGCGGCCATGAACAGCACCAGCAGCGGGCGCAGCCCGTAGAACGAGAACCGCTCCCACATCTCCGTGAAGAAGAGAGTGGAGAGCCCGCGGGGGTGGCCGAAGAAGCCGCCGCCGGCACCGCCGACGGGGGGCGCGCTGTCGGTCGCGACGCCGGTTTCCTGCGCGGCGCGCCGGGGCGGCCGGTCGCTCACGGGTGCGGACACGAGGGGGTGGGTGGGGGTGGAGCGCGCGTGGCGCGGGACGTCGGAGTCGCCGACGTGGAGCCCTGCGCGCGGAGATGCGCGCTCGGCCGTAGCGCCTAGAGGCTAGGCCGGCGCACCCAGAACGGGAAGGTACCGCGTCGGCGGGTTCGTACCCCCCGCCGCCTGCTGCCGTGCCCAGTCGACCTGCGTCGGCTCCTGCTTGATGCACGCCGCCCAGTGGCCGGGCGCCTTCTCCTCGAGCGGCGGGACGAGGCGCGTGCACGCCACGTCCCGGGCCGGATGGTGGCAGCGCGGGTGGAAGACGCAGCCGCTGGGCGGGTTGGCCGGCGAGGGGACGTCGCCGGCGAGCACGATGCGCTGCCGCGCGGCGCCCGGCGACGGGACCGGGATCGCGGAGAGCAGCGCCTGCGTGTACGGCATGAGCGGCTCGCGGTACAGCGCCTCGCTCGTCGCCAGCTCGACGATCTTGCCCAGGTACATCACGGCCACGCGGTCGGCCATGTGCTCGACCACGCTGAGATCGTGGGCGATGAACAGGTAGGCGAGCCCGCGCTGCCGCTGGAGGTCCTGCAGCAGGTTGACGACCTGCGCCTGCACCGACACGTCGAGCGCCGACACCGGCTCGTCGCAGACGATCAGCCGCGGCTCGACGGCGAGCGCGCGCGCGATCCCGATGCGCTGCCGCTGCCCGCCGGAGAACTCGTGCGGATAGCGCGACGCGTACTCCGGCCGCAGCCCCACCTCGTCGAGGAGGGCGCGCACGCGCGCGTCGGCGGCCTCGCCCTCGGCGAGACGGTGGATCGTCAGCCCCTCGCGGATCGTGGCTCCCACGGTCATCCGCGGGTTGAGGGACGAGAACGGATCCTGGAAGACGATCTGCAGGTGGCGCCGCAGGGCGCGCAGCTCGCGCGGCCCCTGCGCCAGCACGTCGACGCCGTCGAAGCGCACCTGGCCGGCCGTGGGCTCGACCAGCCGCAGGATCGCGCGCCCGGTGGTCGTCTTGCCGCACCCGCTCTCGCCCACGAGGCCCAGCGTCTCGCCCGGCGCGACGTCGAAGGAGACGCCGTCGACCGCGCGCACGGCGCCGACCTGCCGGCCGAAGAGGCCCTTGGTGATCGGGTAGTGCTTCTTGAGGTCGCGGACGGACAGCAGCGGCTTCGCCGCAGCGATCAGCGATGAGCGCTCAGCGGTCAGCGGGGCGCTCACGGCAGCACCTCGGGGCGCACGTTGCCGGCCGGCTCGTCCGCCGCCGTCGCTTCGTCGCTGATCGCTGGTCGCTGATCGCTCGCCACGCCGCCGGGCCCGAAGACCGCCTCCGTCGCCGGCACGTGCGGCCGCGCCCGCCGCTCCGGCTCGTCCGCCAGGTGGCAGCGCGACACGCGCCCGTCGCCGATCCGATAGAGCGGCGGATGCTCGGTCGCGCAGCGCTCCCACGCGTACGGGCAGCGGTCGCGGAAGCGGCAGCCGGTCGGCCAGGCGGTCGCCGGCGGGACGGTGCCGGGGATCGTGGCGAGGCGGTCGCGGCGCGAGCCGAGGCGCGGCACGGCGGCCAGCAGCCCCTCGGCGTACGGGTGGTGCGGGGCCGCGAACAGCGCCTCGACCGGCGACTCCTCGACCACCTCGCCGGCGTACATCACGACCACGCGGCGCGCGACCTCCGCGATCACGCCGAGGTCGTGGGTGATCATCAGGATCGCGGTGCCGAGCCGCCGCTGCAGGTCGGCGAGCAGCTCGAGGATCTGCGCCTGGATCGTGACGTCGAGCGCGGTGGTCGGCTCGTCGGCGATGACGACCGCCGGCTTGAGCACGAGCGCCATCGCGATCATGACGCGCTGCCGCATGCCGCCCGAGAGCTGGTGCGGATACTCCTTCGCGCGGCGCTCCGGGTCGGGGATGCCGACGGCGGCGAGCATCTCGACGGCGCGCGCCCACGCGGCCTTCGCGCTCGCCCGCTCGTGCACCCGCACCACCTCGGCGATCTGGTCGCCGACGGTGAAGACCGGGTTGAGCGCCGTCATCGGCTCCTGGAAGATCATCGCGATCCGGTTGCCGCGGATCGCGCGCAGCTCCTTCTCGGGAAGAGCGAGCAGGTCGCGCCCCTCGAACAGCACCTGGCTCCCGGCCTCGATGCGGCCGGGCGGGCGGATGAGGCGCAGCACCGACAGCGCGGTCACCGACTTGCCGCACCCGCTCTCCCCGACGATGCCGAGCGTCTCGCCCGGATGGACGTCGAGCGACACGCCGTCCACGGAGCGGGCGGTGCCCGCCTCGGTGTGGAACCAGGTGCGGAGGTCGCGGAGGGAGAGGATGGGGGTGGTCACGGGCGTAAGGTAGACCGCGGGCGCGGGCGCATGAAGAGCGGGCCGGTCAGCGGCCAGTCCGCGTGTCGTTGCGCGGGTCGAAGCGGTCGTGCAGCGCGTCGCCGAGCGTGCTCGCCGCGAGCACCGTCAGCACGACGCAGGCGATCGCCACCCCGGCGGTCCACGGCGCCTGGAGCAGCACGGGCGCCCCGTCCATGATCATGCTCCCCCAGCTGGCCTGCGGCGGACGCACGCCGAGCCCGAGGAACGACAGCCCCGCCTCGACGGCGACGACCTCGCCGAAGAGCATCGACCCGCTGACCGCGAGCATGCCGGCCGTGTGCGGCAGGACGTGACGCACCAGCACGCGCGCCGGCGACGCCCCCAGCGCGGCGGCGGCCATCGTGAAGTCGCGCGCGTACGCGGTGCGCACCTGCGCGCGCACCAGCCGGCTGGTGCCGAGCCAGCTGACGGCGCCGACGACCGTGGCGAGCAGCGAGGGCGGGAGGTTGCCCCAGAGCGCCACGATCACGAGCAGGAAGAGGATGCGCGGGATCCCCATCCCGACGTCGACGAGTCGCATCAGGGTCGCGTCGACGCGCCGCCCCGCGGCCCCGGCGACGGCGCCCCACGCGGCGCCGATGGTGACGGCGACGAGCGCGGCCAGCACGCCGATCTGCAGCGACACGCGCGCCGCGTACAGCGTGCGGCTCAGGAGGTCGCGCGCGAAGGGGTCGGTGCCCAGCGGGTGCGCGGCCGACGGCGACCGGTTCGCCATCGTGACCAGGTCGAACTGCCGCGCCGGGTCGTACGGCGCGAGCGCCGGCGCCAGGAGCGCGAGCGCCGCCAGGACGCCGAGCGTCGCCAGCGGCAGGGCGAGCGGCACGCGGATCGCGCGGCGGGGGCGCGACGACGCCCCGACGGCGGGCGCCCGGAGGGGCGTCGCGCGCGCGGTCAGCGGGGCGGCGGGGGCCGGAGCGGTCATCGCGCGCGCTGGCGGGGGTCGGCGAGCGCCACCAGCACGTCGGCCAGGAGCGACCCGACGGCGACGGCGGCGCTGCCGGCGATGGCGACGCCGGTGACGAGCGCGTAGTCGCGCGCCGCCACGGCGCGCGAGGCGACGAGCCCCATGCCCGGCCACGCGAACATCGACTCCACCACCACCGCGCCGCCGACGAGGAACGGGAGCCCGAGCCCGACGAAGGTGATCGTGGGCACGAGCGCGGGGCGCAGCGCGTGGCGGAACACGACGCGCCGCTCGGAGGCTCCCTTCGCGCGCGCGGTGCGCACGAAGTCGTCGTCGGCGACGTCGCGCAGCGCGGCGCGCTGGTGGCGCGCGACGCCGGCCGTCCAGCCGAGCGCCAGCGCGACGGCGGGGAGCACGAGGTGGCGCGCGCGGTCGACGATGCGCTCCCACGGGCCGGCGAACGAGTCGAGCACCGGGTCGGCGATGCCGCCGGCGGGGAGCAGGGCGAGGCGCAGCGCGAAGATCGTGAGCAGCACGAGCCCGAGCACGAACTCGGGGACCGCCGACAGCAGCACGGCGGTCGCGGCGAGCGCGCGCGGCACCAGGGCGCGCGGGCGCCATGCCTGCCACGCGCCGAGCGCCAGCCCGGCCAGGAGCGACAGCGCGAGCGCGGTCGACATCAGGAGCATCGTGCGCGGGAGCGCGTCGGCGATCACCTCGCGCACCGGACGCTGCTCGGTGAACGACCATCCCAGGTCGCCGCGCAGCACGGCGCCGACGTAGCGCACGTACTGCTCGGGCGCGGAGCGATCGAGCCCGTAGCGCGCGCGCAGGGTCGAGCGCACGCTCTCGCTGACCGTCGGATGGTCGAGCGTCGCGGCGATCGGGTCGCCGGGCGCGGCCTGCAGCAGCGCGAAGGTGACCGACGCCGCGAGCGCGACGACGGCGAGCGCGTGCAGCAGGCGCCGGAGGACGAGACCGAGCACGCGTCGCGGCTCAGCGGACGCCGACGCGGTCGCGGCCGATCCGCTCGCCGAGCGGGATCGACCAGGCGTCGAGCTCCGCCCACCAGCCGTCGGCGCGCAGCCCCTGCAGGCGGATGCGGCGGTGCGCGCCCGCGACCATACGCGGCTCGAACAGCCAGATCGCCGGCGCGTCGTCGACGATCGTCTGGTACGCGCGCAGCCACTCGGCGCGGCTGCGCTCCGGGGCGTTGGCGTCGAGCGCGCTCGTCACCGCCGCGTCGAAGGCCTCGCTCTCGTAGCCGCCGTAGTTGGAGCCGCCCGTCGTGCGCGCGCCGATCGAGCCCCACGTCTGGCGGATGCTCGCGGGGCTCGGGTCGACGTGCCAGCCGCCCATCGCGGCGTCGAAGCGGCGGTCGTTCTGCCGCTGCACGAAGATGCCGATGTCGAGCGGCTCGACGGTCACGCGCGCGCCGACGCCGCGCAGCTGCTCCTGCACCAGCGTCGCGAGGCGCTGGCGGATCTGGCTGGACGTCGGCACGAGCACCGAGAAGGCGAGCGGCACGCCGCCGCGCTCGCGCACCCCGTCGCCGTCCGCGTCGGTCCAGCCGAGCGAGTCGAGGAGCGCGCGCGCGCGCGGGACGTCGTACGGGATCTGGCGCAGCTGCTTCCAGTCGGGGAAGACCGCGCGCGGCACGGGCCCGACGGCCGGGTAGGCCAGCGAGTCGAAGACGAGGCGCACGACGCGCTCGCGGTCGACGCCCATGGTGAGCGCGCGGCGCAGCTCGCGATCGGCGAACAGCGGATGCGGCGCGCCCGACGCATCGGCCGCGCGGAGGTTGAACTGGAGGAAGCCGTAGTCGAGCGACGGATAGAGCGCGAGGCGGAGCGCGCGGCTGCGCGTCATCTCGCCGAGCGACTCGGGGCGCAGGTTCTCGAGGAAGTCGGCGTCGCCGGCGAGCAGGCGGATCGTCGCGGTGCCGAAGTCGGGCGCGAAGGCCCACGCCACGCGGTCGAGCGACGGGCGGCCGCGCCAGTGATCGGGCACCGCCTCCAGCTCCACGCGCCGCCCGCGCTCCCAGCTGCCGAAGCGGAACCGCCCGCTCCCCACCGGCTGCCGCGCGAACGGGCTGGCCGCCAGCCGGTCGGGCGCGATGCGCGCGAGCAGGTGCTGCGGCAGCACGTACAGGTGATAGACGACGTCGAAGAACTGCTGCGGGCTGCGGCGCGCGAACCAGACGACCGCCGTCAGGCTGTCGGCGACGGAGATCGAGTCGACGTTGGCGAGCAGCGGCGCGACCGGGCTGGCGACGCGCGGATCGATCGTGAGCGCGAAGGTGAAGGCGACGTCGCGCGCGGTGACCGGCGCGTCGTCGTGCCAGCGGGCGCGCGGGTCGATGGCGAAGCGGATCGAGAGCGAGTCCGCCGCCCACTCCCACGAGCGCGCGAGGCGCGGCCGGAAGCCCGCGTCGCCGACCGTGTTGAGGTCCGCCCCGATCTCCGCCAGCCGGTCGAACAGCTGCGCGTACATCGGCGCCGCCGCGGGCGGCGCGAGGATCGGCAGCAGGTGCGGCGGCTCCGCGGTCGCGGTGGCGATGACGACCGTGCCGCCGGGCGCGTCCGCGTCGCCGTCGCCCGAGGGGCGGATGCGGTCGCAGGCGGCGAGCGGGAGGAGCGTCAGCAGCGTGGCGAGCGCGGCGCGCGGGAGGAGACGGAGCCTGAGCAGGGGCGACACGACGGGGCGGCGGACGGCGATCGGGAGCGGGGCGCGGCGCGCCTCCACACACAGGACGACTGACGGGCCGAACGGCACCGCGCGCAAGCTGCGCCGTCCGTCGGCCGGTCGGTAGTGCGCGGGTCGCGTGCCGCCGGGGGACCCTCCCCGACGCGGCTACCGCCGCCAGGTCCAGGCGTCGTCGCGGTAGTGGGCGGCGCGCGCGTCCGCCTGCGCGAGCAGCGTCTCCCGCTCCCCGGACGTCAGCGGCGCGGCCCCGGGATCCAGCCGGTCCCGGGCGGCGGCGAAGATCGCCTCGGCCACCTCGGCGAGCGACGGGAGCCGGCCGAGGGCGTCGGTGAGCGTCGCGGGGGGCGGGACCGGGGGGAGCGGGCGCGTCGCGAGGGTGACGACCGTGCTCTGGTCGTCGGCCAGAAGGATGGAGCCGTGCTGCAGCAGGGCGTCGTCCTCGCGCCACTGCGCGCTGCCGACGAGCTTCCGCGCGCCGTCGGGGCCGTCGAGCACGAGCTCGCCGCCGGTGGGGACCTCGAAGCAGGGGGCGCCGTCCGGCACGGGCGCCCGGCCGACGGGCACGGCCTCACGGGCGGGGACGCCGAGCGCGCGGAGCGCCGCCAGCAGCACCTCGTTGATGCGGGCGTACGCCGCCTTCAGCGGGGCGTCGGCCGGGGCGAGGACGCCGAGCGGGGCCGTGACGGCGTAGGTGACCTCGCGCCAGTGGAGGATCGCGCGCCCGCCCGTGGGTCGCCGCACGACGTCGATCCGGCGCGCCGCCAGCCGCTCGGGGGCGTAGAGGCCGACCGCGCGCTGGTTGCGTCCGAGCGAGAGCGTGGGCCGCTCCCAGGCGTAGACCCGCACGTGGACCTCGCCGGTCGCCCGGGCGCGGGCGAGCAGCGCGTCGTCGAGCGCCATGTTGAGGGCACCCGGGAGCGGGGGGGAGGCGAGGAGGCGGACGCGCACGTCCGGGAATCAAGACGGGGCCCCGCGCGTTGTCACCCCGGCCGCCGGACGCTCCGTTTCGCGGAACGTTCGGGCCCCCGTTAACTTCATGTTCTGTCGCGCCAAGCGCTTCCGGTCCGCCGGCGGCCACGGCCGCGCCCCCTCCGCGCGATCCCGTCACCCGGGGCCCAGCGCCCTCGAGCCTTCCATGACGTCGACCCGACCCCTGGCCGCCGCACTCGAGCCCGACACGTTCGTCAGCCGCCACATCGGCCCGAGCGAGTCCGAGCAGCAGGCCATGCTCGCCGCCCTCGGCTACGACTCGCTCGACGCCTTCGTCGATGCGGTCGTCCCCGCCAACATCCGCTTCCGCCGCCCGCTCACCATCGGCCCGGCGCGGAGCGAGCACGACGTGCTCTCCGAGCTGCGCGCGATCGCCGACCGCAACCAGGTGTGGCGCTCGTACATCGGCATGGGCTACCACGGCACGCTCACGCCGCCGGTCATCCAGCGGAACGTGCTGGAGAACCCGGGCTGGTACACGGCCTACACGCCGTACCAGGCCGAGATCGCGCAGGGGCGCCTGGAGGCGCTGCTGAACTTCCAGACCATGGTCATCGATCTGACCGGGCTGGAGATCGCGAACGCGTCGCTGCTCGACGAGGGCACGGCGGCCGCCGAGGCGATGGCGATGGCCTACGCCGCGCGCGGCAAGGCGGGGAAGGAGACCTTCTTCGTCGCGCAGGACTGCCACCCGCAGACGATCGAGGTCGTGCGCACGCGCGCGGCGGCCCGCGGCGTGACGGTCGTCGTCGGCGACGCGGAGACGTTCGCCTTCGGCCCCGAGGTGTTCGGCGCGCTGGTGCAGTATCCGGCGACCGACGGCGCCGTGCGCGACTACCGCGCCTTCGCCGAGCGGGCGCACGCGGCCAACGCGCTCGTCGTCGCCGCGTGCGACCTGCTCTCGCTGACGCTGCTCGTGCCGCCCGGCGAGTGGGGCGCGGACGTCGCGATCGGCAACTCGCAGCGCTTCGGCGTGCCGATGGGCTACGGCGGCCCGCACGCGGCCTTCCTCGCCACGCGCGACGAGTTCAAGCGCATCCTGGCGGGGCGCATCATCGGCGTCAGCCGCGACGCCGACGGCAAGCCGGCGCTGCGCATGGCGCTGCAGACGCGCGAGCAGCACATCCGCCGCGAGAAGGCGACGAGCAACGTCTGCACGGCGCAGGTGCTGCTCGCGGTGATGGCGGGCATGTACGCGGTCTGGCACGGCGCCGAGGGGCTGACGCGCATCGCGCGCCGCGTGCACGGCTACGCCAAGGCGCTGCAGGTCGGGCTCGAGCGGCTCGGCTTCCACGTCACGCACGAGGAGTACTTCGACACGGTGTCCGTCGAGGTCGGGACGCACGGGCAACAGGACATCCTCGACGCGGCGGCGGCGCGGCGCATCAACCTGCGCGTGCTGGAGCCGGGCGTGCTCGCGGTGGCGCTCGACGAGACGGTCGCGCCCCAGGACGTGCTCGACGTGCTCGCCGCGTTCAACGGCGGCGCCGACGTCGACGCGACGTTCGACGCGCTGCTGGAGGAGGCGGACCCGCGCTTCGACGAGCGCTTCGCCCGCACGAGCGCGTTCCTCACGCACCCGGTGTTCAACACGCACCACAGCGAGACCGAGATGCTGCGCTACCTCCGCAAGCTGGAGTCGCGCGATCTCTCGCTCACGCACTCGATGATCCCGCTCGGCAGCTGCACGATGAAGCTGAACGCGACGGCGGAGATGATCCCGGTGACGTGGCCCGAGTTCGGGCGGCTGCACCCGTTCGCGCCGACCGAGCAGGCGGCCGGCTATCGCGAGCTGTTCACGCAGCTGGAGCGCGACCTGGCCGAGATCACCGGCTTCGCGGCTGTCTCGCTGCAGCCGAACGCCGGCTCGCAGGGCGAGTACGCGGGGCTGCTCGTGATCCGCGAGTACCACCGCGCGCGCGGCGAGGCGCACCGCGACGTCTGCCTCATCCCGCAGAGCGCGCACGGCACCAACCCGGCGAGCGCGGTCATGGCCGGGATGAAGGTCGTGGTGGTGGGCACCGACCGGCACGGCAACGTCGACGTCGCGGACCTGCGGAAGAAGGCCGCCGAGCACTCGGCGAACCTGGCCGCGCTCATGATCACGTATCCGTCCACGCACGGCGTGTTCGAGGAGGCCGTGAAGGACATCTGCGCGATCGTGCACGAGCACGGCGGGCAGGTCTACATGGACGGCGCGAACATGAACGCGATGGTCGGGCTGGCGCGCCCGGGCGACATCGGCGCCGACGTCTGCCACCTGAACCTCCACAAGACGTTCTGCATCCCGCACGGCGGCGGCGGCCCGGGCATGGGCCCGATCGGCGTCGCGCCGCAGCTGGTGCCCTTCCTGCCGGGCCATCCGGTGGTCTCGCTCGGCCGCGACCAGGCGATCGGCCCGATCTCGGCGGCGCCGTGGGGGAGCGCGAGCATCCTCCCGATCAGCTGGGTCTACATCAAGCTGATGGGGAGCGAGGGGCTGGCGACGGCGACGAAGGTCGCGATCCTCAACGCGAACTACGTCGCGCACCGCCTGAAGGACGCCTTCCCGGTGCTCTATCGCGCGCAGAACGGCACGGTGGCGCACGAGTGCATCGTCGACACGCGCGTGGTGAAGGCGGCCAGCGGCGTCGAGGTCGAGGACATCGCGAAGCGCCTGATGGACTACGGCTTCCACGCGCCGACGGTCAGCTTCCCGGTGGCCGGCACGCTGATGATCGAGCCGACGGAGAGCGAGCCGAAGGCGGAGATCGACCGCTTCTGCGACGCGCTGATCCAGATCCGCGAGGAGATCCGCGAGATCGAGCTGGGCGTGGCGGACCGCACGGACAACCTGCTCAAGAACGCGCCGCACCCGGCGCCGCGGGTGATCGCCGACGGGTGGAGCCACGCCTACTCGCGCGAGCGCGCGGCCTTCCCGACGGAGGCGACGCGCGACCGGAAGTTCTGGCCGCACGTGGGCCGCGTCGAGAGCGCGTACGGCGACCGCAACCTGGTGTGCAGCTGCCTGCCGACCGACGCGTACGCGGAGGCGAATGCGGGAGGGGCCTGAGATGGCGGGCCGGGTGAGGCGGACCGGGTGAGGCGGGGACGGGTACCGCGGGAGCGGGTACGGCGGGTCGGGTGAGGCGCCGTCGGGTACGGCGGAACCGATCGCTAGGCACCCTTTCGCTGCACGCTCGGAGCGAGACCCGCCCCACCTCCCGGGTGTCGAAAGCAGAACGGCGAGACCAGCGCGTCATGCGCGGTCTCGCCGTTCTGCTTTCAGTGGAGAGCGCCGAGCGGCCGTGTCGCCGTGTCCGACCACGCCGTACCCGACGCCGCCTCACCCGACCCGCGGCATCCGTCCCCGCCGTATCCGTCCGCGCGGGTCCCGATCCGCCGTGCCCGACCCGCCGTACCCGACTCCCCGTCTCAGCCCTGCCCGATCAGCGAGCCGTACGCCGTGGCGTCCATGAGCGCCGAGCGGTCGGCGTCGGGCGCGACGCGCACCTTGATCATCCAGCCGTCGCCGTAGGGATCCGAGTTCACGAGCGCGGGCTCGCCGTCCAGGCGCGGGTTGACCTCGACGATCTCGCCGGCGACGGGCGCGTACAGCTCGGAGACCGCCTTCACCGCCTCGATGGTGCCGAAGACGTCGTGCGCGCCGAAGCTCGCGCCGGGCTTGGGCAGGTCCACGTAGACGATGTCGCCGAGCTCACCCTGCGCGTAGTCCGTGATGCCGATGACGACCACCTGCGGATCGTCCGTCGCGCGCACGTACTCGTGCTCCTTGGTGAACTGCAGCTCCTGCGGGATGTTGGCCACGGCGTGCTCCTGACGGGGATGACGAGGGGGCGTTCGCGCGACAGTCTAGGCGGGGCGCGCCGGCGGCGTCAAGGAAGCGCGCGGGTGGCTCGCGCGCGCAGCGCGGCCCACACCTCGTCGACGCGCGCCTCCAGCTCGGCGAGCGTGCCGACGTTGTCGATGACGTAGTCGGCGCGCGCGCGCTTGAGCTCCGCCGGCATCTGCGCGGCGATCATGTCCATCGCCTCCGGCTCGCGCAGCCCGCGGTCGTGCACGAGGCGCTCCAGCCGCACGGTGCGCGGCGCGTCGACCAGCACGATCGCGTCGAACTCGCCGGCGAGGTCGCGCTCGAAGAGGAGCGGGATGTCGCAGACGACGATCGCCTCGCCGCGCGCGCGCGCCGCGGCGACGGCGGCGTCACGCAGCCGGCCGACCTCGGGGTGCACGATCGCGTTCAGCGCCTCCAGCTCGTGCGGATCGGCGAACACGCGCGCGCGCAGCACGCCCCGGTCGAGGACGCCGTCGGGGGAGAGCACCCCGTCGCCCCACCGCGCCACGATGCGCGCGAGCGCCGGCGTGCCGGGGCGCACCGCCTCGCGGGCCAGCCGGTCGGCGTCGACCAGCGCCGCGCCGTGCGCCACGAGCCGGCGCGCCACGGTAGACTTGCCGCTGGCGATGTTCCCGGTGAGACCGACGAGGAGCATGTCGTGCAGGGGACGGGGAGGGAGCCGGCCAGCCTGCGCGAAGGTAGCGGACGCCCCGGACCCGTCAACCACGATCCCGCCCCGCCCGATGTCCGACCGATCCGAGTCCGACCGATCCGAGCCCGACGCTCTGCGCCCCGCCTCGCCCGACCAGCGGCGCGAGCCGACGCACGAACCCCAGCCCGAGCTCGAGCGCACCGCCCGCCGCATGCTCGCCCTCCTCGGCGAGGACCCGGCGCGCGACGGCCTCCTGCGCACGCCGCACCGCGTGGCCGAGTCGCTGCGCTGGCTCACGCGCGGCACGCACCTGAGCGCGGCCGACGCCGTCGGCGACGCGCAGTTCGCCGAGGCGCACGACCAGATGGTGCTCGTGCGCGACGTCGAGTTCTACTCGCTGTGCGAGCACCACATGCTGCCGTTCTTCGGCCGCGCGCACGTGGCGTACATCCCCGACGGCCGCATCGTGGGGCTGTCCAAGATCCCGCGCGTGGTCGAGGTGTTCGCGCGCCGGCTGCAGGTGCAGGAGCGGCTCGGCGAGCAGATCGCCGACGCGCTGGTCGACGCGCTGCGGCCGCGCGGCGTGGGCGTCGTGCTCGACGCGGTCCACCTGTGCATGATGATGCGCGGCGTCGAGAAGCAGAACTCGCGCACCGTGACGAGCGCGCTGCGCGGCGCGTTCACGGACGACGCGCGCACGCGCGAGGAGTTCCTGCGGCTGGCGCACGGCACGCGCTGATCGGCGCGTACCGACCGGCGCACCGCGCGGCGGCGCTCAGGCCGCGTCGCTTCCGGCGGGCCAGGGCGCGGCGGCGAGCGCCGAACCCGCGGGGGCGGCACCCGCCGGGCGCTCGTCGGCGCTGGCGAGCGCGTCCTCCGTCTCGTCCTCCGCGCCCTCGTCGGCGTCCGGTCCCTCGTCCGGCCCCTCGTCGGCGTGCGGATCGTCGGCCGTCGCGAGCCCCGAGGCGTCGCGGCGCGCGAACAGCTGCTCGATGACGTAGGACGCCCCGCCGCGCGCGCGGATCTCGAGCGGCGTCGCGTGCACGTAGCGGCGGCAGACGTTGCGGAACGCGCTCCCCGACGGGAAGTCGAGCGCGAGCGCGACGCCGTCGGCGCTGCGCGAGCCGTCCTCCAGCAGGTGCGCGGCGACGACGAGCCGGCCCCACGTCAGCAGCTGGTGCGGCGGCGGCAGCTCGGCCTCCGACAGCCGGCGCGTGAGCGCGCGGCGCGAGACGGCGATGAGCCGCGCGAGCCGCTCGGGGGTGAGGCGCTCGTGCGCGCGCGTCACCGCCAGCAGCACCGCGTCGCGCACCGCGCGCCGCAGCCCGTTCACGCGCGGCCGCACGAGCGCCGCGGCACCGCGCGCGGTCGCGCGCGCGATCATCGCGGCGAGCGCCTCGGGGCCGTCGTTCTCGTCGAGTACCACCAGCGCCTCGAGCCCGCAGCGGCCGGCGTCGAACATGTCGCGCGGCTTCGCGCGCGCCGGATCGACGTAGGCGACGAGGGCGGCGCGCGGCGCGACGGTGCGCAGCTGCCGGATGCGCTCGAAGTCGGGCGCGCCGTCGGCGTACAGGTCGAACACGACCAGCAGGGCGGCGCCGCGCGCGCACTCGCGCGCGAGGTCGCTCCAGCCGTCGCACACGACGAGCGATCGCGCCGCGGGGAGCGCGGCGCGCACGCGCTGCAGGCGTACGTCGGAGGGGAGGAGGGCGGCGATCATGGGGGCGCTGGTGGGCTCGCTGTATCATGGACGCCCGAGCGCCCCGGGGTGTCACACGCCGGGCGACGCGTGCGCGGGAATGACGATGCGGGCCCACGCGGTGATGGGCGGGTGGACGGGCGGCCGTAGTCTGTGTGACGTCCCTCACACCGACCGCGCCATGTCCCGCCGTCACACGCCGCGACGCGCCCGCGCCCTGCGGCCCGGCTTCTCGCTGCCCGAGCTGCTCGTGTGCTGCACGATCCTCGGCATCCTGGCCGCCGCCGCCGCGCCGCGCCTCGACCTGGTGGGACCGCGCGCCGACGCGGGCATGCGCCTCGTGCGCTCCACGCTGCAGCAGGCGCAGCGCCTCGCCGTGCAGCACCAGTACGACGTCATCGTCAGCGTCGACGTGCCGAACCAGCGCCTGCGCGTGGCCGAGGACAGCACGAACGACCGGACGATCTCCAGCGCGGAGCGGGTGCGGTGGGTGCCGCTCGACGAGGGCGTGCGCTTCCTCGCGCCGCCGGCGCCGATTCCCGGCGGCGTGGGCGGCGCGCCGGTGGCGGGCACGCTGCGCACGGTCGACGGCATGCCATCCGTGGTGTTCCATCGCAGCGGCGCGGCGAGCGGCGAGATCGAGGTCTACCTCGAGGGGCGGCGCGGCGCGCGCGCGCAGCTGCGCGCGGTGCGGGTGACGCACACCACGGGGCGCACCGACTGGTTCCGGCTGCACGGCACGACCTGGACGCAGGGGGACCTGTGACCGCCGGCCGTCGCCGGCGCGCCGCGCGTGCGACCAGCGCTCGCGCGCTCGCGCGCGGTCCGCGGCGCGGCATGTCGCTCGTCGAGGTGGTCGTCGCCTTCGCGATCTTCGGCGTCTCGCTCGTCACGCTCGCGCGCTACGTCGCGATCTTCGGGCGCACGGTCAACCGCGTGGACGTGCAGGCGGTGGCGAGCGAGCTCGCGGCCGACCGCCTGGAGACGGTGAAGGCGGGCACCAACTACGACACGCTCGACAGCCTGTTCGCGGAGCCCGCGCCGCGCGTCGTGCCCGGCTACGCGAACTATCGCCGGCAGACGCTCTTCCGACGCGTCGGCGGCGGCGCCGCGGACCTGATGGACTACAAGGTCATCACCGTCATCGTCTCCTCGCCGCTGCTGCGCGAGCCGGTGCGGCGCACCACCGTCGTCGGCGACCTCTGAGGCCCGGCTCCATGCGCACTCCTCCCCACCGTCCCCTCGGCCGCGCGCGGCGCGGCGCGTCGCTCGCCGAGCTGGTGGTCGCGGTCACGCTCGTGGCGGCGCTGTTCGCGATCGCGCTCCCGTTCTTCCACCTGCAGGCGCGCGCGGTGACGCAGCAGGCCGGCCGCCTGGACGCGCAGCTGAACGCGCGCTTCGGCCTCAGCATGATCGACCGCGAGCTGCGCTCGGCGGGCGTCGGCGTGCTGGACGACCAGCCGATGGTGGTGCTCGCGCATCCGCAGGCCGTGACCTTCAACGGCGACGTCGTCGGGCAGGACTCGCTGTTCGACGGGGCGGTGAACTTCGATCCCGACGCGGCGCCCTGGGCGGTCGGCGGCATGCTCTCGACCGCGACGGTGCGCCTGCCGATCGTCGGACGCCAGTATCCGGACTGCACCTACGTGCAGGGCGGCGCCCGCTCGCGCGCGGAGACGATCTCGTTCTGGGTGTCGCGCGACTCGACGAGCCCGCGCACGGACGAGCACATCCTCTTCCGCCGCGCGAACGCGACGGCGCCGGAGGTGGTCGCGCGGGGCATCGTCGTCCGGCCGGGGCAGCGCGTCTTCCGCTACTTCGGCAGCGGGCCGTCGGGCGCGCTCGTGGAGATCGACAGCGTGCCGGCGGTGCACACGGCCGTGCAGCACGGCAACGCGGCCGACACGGCCCGCTCGGCGCTCACCGACAGCGTGCGCGTCGTGCGCGTGATGCTCGTGGGCCGCTCGATCGACCGGCGCACGGGGCGGGAGACGCTCGACACCGTGCAGACCAGCGTGCGGCTCGCCAACGCCGGCCTGCTGCGCCGCAAGACGTGCGGCGAGGCGCCGCTCGCCGGATCGCCCGGCTTCGTCGCCTTCCGCCAGTGGGTCAACGGCGTGCCCGAGGTGCGGCTCGCATGGACCGCCATGCCCGACGAGACGGGCGGGGAGCGCGACATCGAGCGGTACGCGATCTACCGCCGCCGGTCGGGCGAGATCGGCTTCGGCGAGCCGCTGGTGAGCGTGGCCGCGGGGCAGTCCGCCTACGTGCACCTCGACACGCAGGTCGAGCCGGCGGAGACCTACGTGTACGGGATCGTGGCGCAGGACTGCACGCCGCAGAACTCGCCCGTGGTGCAGTCGTCCGCCGTCGTCATCGAAGCCGCGCCCCCGTCCTGATCCGGAGGATTGCGATGCCCGCTCCATCCCCGAGCGCGCGCGGCTTGCGCGCCGCCCGCGCGACCCGCGCGCGCCGAGGCTCCGCCCTCCTGCTCACGCTCGTGCTGACGGTGGGCTTCGGCACCCTCGTGCTGACGGCCGTCTACCTCGCGGGCAACGCGACGGCGATCGGGCGCTCGTACGACCGCGAGCAGGACTTCAAGTACGCCGCCGACGCGGCGGTCGCGATCGGCAAGAGCCAGCTCAATCATGACCCGTACGCGCTCCCCGACAGCGGCTACGCGCAGCTCGTGAGCGCGGGGCGCGTCGACGGCGCCGACGGGCAGCCGGTGCGCGGGCTCACGATCAACGTGTACGCCGGCCCCTCGGGCTCGACGACGGGGCAGTTCGGCCGCTTCGCCAGCATCGTCGCCGAGGCGCGCGACCTCCGCGGTGCGCGCTTCGTGCGCCGCCTGGAGGTGACGCAGGAGAGCTTCGCGCGCTTCGCGTACTGGTCGAACCGCGAGACGCAGCAGGGCGGCGGCGTGATCTACTTCGGCGGCGGCGACGTGCTGTGGGGGCCGGTCTGGTCGAACGACGAGATCTCGATCGGCGACTTCGGCGGCGGTGCGACGTTCAACGACGAGGTGGCGACGGCGTCGACGATCAGCGGGAAGGCGAACGGCAGCTTCCGGAAGGGCTACCAGGAGCGGCAGGACCGGATCGAGTTCCCCACCAGCCGCCAGCTCGACCGGCTGCCGGGCTATGCGGCGTCGGGGGGCTTCAGCTACAACGCGCCGACGAACGGCAGCGAGACGTCGGTGCGCATGCGCCTCGAGTTCGTCGCGCTCGACCTCTCGCAGCCCGCCGACGGCGACTCGACCGACGCGGACGAGGGCTTCGTGCGCGCCTACACGGCCGGCGCGTCGGCGCTCGGTGGCGGCGTCACGGCGGCGCAGTGGCTGCGCGGCGACTACACGAGCTACAACTGCGGCGACTGGCACCGGAACGCGGTGACCGGCGACTTCATGTTCTATCCGCACAGCGTCCATGGCGACACGAGCTTCACCAACCGGTGGAGCAGCGCGACCGCGCGGGCGAACACGAACCACCGCGGCGCCACGCTCGCCAACGTCATGGGCGTGTCGTCGGGGCAGGGCAACACCTCGGCGCGCTACATGGAGAGCGGCGCGCCGGCCCCGCGCTGCTACCTCGGCGGCGACCCGCACCTCGCGCCGGTCGACCGCCCGCCGGGCGACTGGCCGGGCACCAGCCTCAGTCGGAAGATCAAGCTGGGGGGCGCGGACACGACGTTCACGCGCGTCGGCGTGCACGGCACGTGGGCCGCGTGGACGGGGACGCCGTACGCGCCGCTGCTCGCCCTGGGTGCCGCGTCGGGCGCCCGGCGGCGCGCGCCGCAGGAGCTGCAGACGCTCTTCCCGCTCTGGCGCGGGGCCAACGCCGGCACGCGGGGCGTGCTGTACGTGAACGGCACCGCGGGCATCAGCGGGACGCTGCGCGGCAAGGTCACGGTCTACTCGAACGCGAACCTCGTGCTGCTCGACGACCTGCGCTACGCGACCGACCCGTCGGCGACCGATGCGGCGCGCGCGGTGGGGCGGTGCGCCGACGTGCTCGGGCTGCTGGCGACGCACAACGTGGTGGTCGCGGACAACGGCGTGCTCACGCCGGTCGCCGCTACCGGACAGACGAACGGCGCGCGCAACGCCGACGACTCGAAGGACCTGTTCGTCCACGCGGTGGTCATGGCGATGCAGACCTCGTTCGGCGTCGAGGACTACGGCACGGGACCGACGGACGTGAACGGCTGCCAGGGCTCGAACACGGGCCGCGGCTGTCTCTTCCTCACGGGCGGCGTGATCCAGGACCGCCGCGGCGCGGTGGGCACGTCGAGCGGCTCGGGCTTCATCAAGCGCTACAGCTACGACCGCTGCGCCGCGGTGAACCCGCCGCCCTACTTCCCCACGACGGGCCGCTTCCTCGACAACCGGTACTACGAGCTCGATCCGGTGCGGTTCGACGTGGCGGCGCTGTACCGGGCGCTGACGCCGAATTATTGAGAGGCCGAAGGGCGGGACGGGTACGGCGGGGACGGGTACGGCGGGGTCGGATACGGCGGGGTCGGATACGGCGGGGTCGGATACGGCGGAGCGGATACTGCGGGACCATGCGGCTTGACCGAACTGCCTGATCGAACTGCCTGACCACTCGGCCTGACCACTCGGCCTGACCACTCGGCCTGACCACTCGGCCTGACCACTCGGCCTTGACCACTCGACCTTGACCACTCGGCGTACCGCACAGCGCCGTACCTCTCGGCCGTACCTCCGGGCGCCACCTCTCCGCGTGATCTCTTCGCCCGGCGTCGCGCCCGCGGTACGCCACCGCCCCCCCGTCCGAGCTCTCCGACGGACAAGCGAAACGGCGAGGCTGCGCGTGGTGCGCGGGCCTCGCCGTTCTGCCTCGTGGTGCCCGCTCTCGCGATCAGGTTCCGCGATCAGGTATCGGTTGGAGCGTCAAGCGAAGGAGTTCGCAGCTCTCGATTCCGCCGTACCCGCCCCCGTCTCACCCGTCCCCGCCTCACCCGTCCCCGCCTCACCCGTCCCCGCCTCACCCGTCCCCGCCGTATCGCCCCCGCTGTCCCCGACCCGCCCCTCCGTCAGAGCAACCTCGTCTGCGCCGCGTCCCGCGCCGGCACCTCGTGGCAGGCCCGGCACCGCGCCTCGTAGGAGTCGGTCGCGCCGACCATGATCGTCGGCGAGTCGTAGGAGGCGGGGCGGCCCTGGATCAGGCGCTGGTTGCGGCTCGCGGGGGCGCCGCACAGCACGCAGATCGCGTGCAGCTTGTCGACCACCTCGGCCACCGCCATCAGGTGCGGCATCGGGCCGAACGGCTCTCCGCGGAAGTCGGTGTCGAGCCCCGCGAGGATCACGCGCCGGCCGCGCTCCGCGAGCGCCGTCGCGGCGGCGATCACGCCGTCGTCCAGGAACTGCGCCTCGTCCACCGCGACCACCTGCGCCGTGGGATCGAGCCGCTGCACGAGCTGCGCGGCCGAGTCGACGGGGACCGCCTCCACCGTGCGCCGATCGTGGCTGGAGACCGCGAAGAGGCCCGCGTACCGCGCGTCCAGGTGCGACTTGAACACCTGGACGCGCTTCTTCGCGATCATCGCGCGGCGCACGCGCCGCATCAGCTCCTCGCTCTTCCCGCTGAACATCACGCCGGCGATCACCTCGATCCAACCGCCGGCGGTCTGGAAGCCGTCGTGCACGATGCGCCTCAGCCCTCGGTGTCCGGGCCGCCGCCGGCGTCGGGCGCGCCCGGCGCGCGGCGCTTCGCGCGCTGCAGCCGCGCGGCGCGCTCCGCCCACTCGCCGCGCTGCTCGGCGCGCTCGCGCACCGGGCGGTCGTCGGTGCCGCCGAAGCCGCGCGGGCCGTCGCTCCGCGCGTCGAACGTGCGGCCGCCCGCGCGCGGCGCGCCGCCGCCCGGACGCGGCCCGCGCTCGGGGCGGTCGCCGAAGCTGCGACGCTCCGGCCCGCGCCGCTCGCCGCCGTCGCGACGCTCGGGGCGCGGACGGTCGCCGCCGCGCTCCGGGCGGCCGCCCTCGCGCTCCGCACGCACCGCCGCCTTGCGGCCGCGGATCATGATGCCGTTCACGCGCTCGATCACGCGCTCGGCGTCGGCCGTCGCGACCTCCACCAGCGAGAACGACTCGCGCAGCTCGATCTTGCCGATGCGCTCCGAGGTGATGCCCGCCTCGTTGCTGATCGCGCCCACCAGGTCGCCCGGGCGCACGTTGTCGCGCGTGCCGACGCTCACGAACAGGCGCGTCATGCCGCTCGTCGACGCCGCCGCGCCGGCGGCCGGTGCCGCCGCGGCGGCCGCCGGCTGCGCGGCGGTCGCCGTGTTGCGGCGCGCGCGCTCGCGCTCCAGCAGCCGCAGCGCGGCCGCCGCGAGCTCGACGCCGTCGTGCGCCTCGAGCAGCTCCTCCAGCACGCGCAGCTCGCGCGCGGGCAGCCCGCGCGAGACCTCGGCGCGCAGCTCGGCGCGCAGCGCCGTGTCGCGCGCCTCCTCGCGGCGGCCCAGGTCGCGCAGCACGAGCGGGCGCACCGCGCCGCCCGCCAGCGCGCGCAGCGCGGGCAGCTGCCGCGGCTGCAGCAGCGCCACCACCTGCACCGCGCGCGCGGCGGCGATGCGGTCGCGCGCCTCGCGCGACGCGGGCAGATCGTACAGCACCACGAGCGCCTGCTGCGTCGCGAGCGGCGTCGCGTCGTCGGCGTGGACGATGCGCACCTGCGGGCCCGTCGCCGGCGCCGGCGTGCCGAGCGCGCGCTGCGCGTCGGCGATCGCGTCGTCGCCCGACGGCGCGGCGTCCTTGGTGGCGTCGGTGGTGGCGTCGGTCGCCTCGTCCCCGGCGACCGCGTAGCCGAGCGCGCGCACCGCGCGCCGGGCCTCGCCCTCGGACTCGGGCGAGCCGACGATCACCGTCGCCGACGCCGGATCCAGCTCGTCGAGCACGCGGCGCAGCGTCGTCGGACGCGCGAGCGGCGCGGTCGCGACGTACGACACCGCGAACGGCGCGGGCGCGGCGACCGCCGGCGGCGGCGTGATGCGGCGCGGACGGCGGAGCGCGCGCTCGATCAGCTCCTCGACCTCGTCGGTCATCGCCGCGGCGACGAGCGTGCGGGCCGACTCCTTCGGCAGCTCGGTGAGCAGCACGTCCAGCTCCCCGGCGTCGGGCGACTCGAGGATGTCGTCGGCCCACGCCAGCACGAGGGTGCGGACCGTGTCGAGCTTGAGCGCGGAGGCGCGGAGCAGGGCGCCGAGCGCCGCGGGATCGGCGGCGACGGCGGCGGCGGGGCGGGCGCGCAGCTGGCGGATCGCGCGCTCGACGCGCGTCACCGCGAGCACGGGCGAGGCGGCGCTCGCCGAGCCGCGGCCGGCGTCGCGCAGCGTCAGCGCCGCCTCGGCGACGGCGAGCGCCGTCTCGGGGTCGGGGGTGACGATGAGGAGCTGCGTCTCGGGCGCGTCGACGTCGAGCCGCTCCAGCGAGGGGCCGAGGAACTGGGGGATCGTCCCCCAGTCGTGCGGCAGCGTGTAGACCACGTGCTGGCTGCGCGTCGTCGCGCCCTGCGCCTCGCCGGCGGCGGTCCCGCCCGCGGCGGGCGTCGTCCCGGTGGTGCCCGGGGTGGCACCGGCGCCCCCCGTCTGACCGGCCCCGAGGCCGGCGTCCCGTTCGTCCTGATCCACAGCGCTCTCCGCCGGCCCGGCCGGCTCCCTGTGCTCGCGCGGTCGCCGACGCGGTCGCCGGCGAGCGCCGAGCGCCCTGTCGTTCGTGGTGAAAAATAGGTCGCGCGGACCCACGGCCCCGCTGCCAGCGGCGTGCCGCCGCTCGCGGGCCGGCCCGCGCGAGGTGGGGAAGTATAGCCGGCCCCGGCGCGGCATGTCGCCGGGCCGCGTGGGGAATGTCCGGGAAACCCTTATGTCGCAGCGGGATGGCGCGTCGGAGATTCGGGGATCCCCACCCCTGGAGCGCCACGATGCGCGACCTTCCCCCGCTCGGCGCGCACGACGCGACGCGCGCGCTCGGCCCGGCCGCGGGCGCGCGGCGTCGGCGCTGGACGCACGTCGGCGTCGCGGTCGAGGCGGCGCCGGGGAGCGCGCCGGCCCCGGTCCGCTATCAGTGGGACGCCGACACCGAGCTGCTGGCCGCGAGCCTCGTCGATCGCCACCGCGGCCGCGCGGCCGATGCGACGTCGCTGCAGCTGGAGGGGAGGGACGGCTCGTGGATCACGCTGGAGCTGCGCGCGGGGCGCCTCTGCGGGCTCGAGGTCGCGGTCTGGCCGCCGGTGCGCCTGCGCTCCACGGTCGCGCCGCCGGCGACGGCGGAGGCGGGCCACGTCACGATCCCCGCGGCGCTCGCCCCCGACGGCGCCGGCGACGTCGAGGTGGACACGCTGCTCGCCGTCGAGGCGGACCGGCAGCGGCGCACCTATCACTTCCGGCTCGGGCGCCCGCGGCCGACGCGCGCCGTGCGGGTGGGGCGTGATATCTTGGTCGACGTCGACGAGGCGGGCGAGCTGGCCGGCCTCTGGCTGCTGCACGTGCCCGCGCAGCCCATCCCGCACTGACGTCCCGCGGACGTCCCCCGCCGCCGCCCCGTGATCACCACCATCGTCCTCATCAAGGCGGATCCCAAGGCCATCACGCAGGCCGCGACGCGCATCGCGGGCGTGGACGGCGTGCACGAGGTGTACTCCGTCTCGGGCGAGTGGGACCTGGTGGCGATCGTGCGCGTGGCGGAGTACGAGCAGATCGCGCACGTGGTGACCGAGCAGATCGCGGGCGTGCCGGGGATCACGCGCACGCTGACGCTCACCGCCTTCCGGTCGTACTCGAAGCAGGATCTCGAGCAGGCCTGGGACATCGGCGTCGAGTGAGCGCGCGGCCGATGCGCCGGGGGGGCGGCGCTTCGGCTTGTCTTCGCGTCCGGCGCGTCGTACGATGCGTCGTGCGATCCCCGGCCGCGCGTTCGCGCGCCGTGCGATCGTGCGTCGCGCCACCGCCGTCCCGCATCCCGCGCCGATGATCCACGCCGCCGCCACCCCCGCCACGCCCACGCCGCCCGACCACGGCTTCCGCGGCGTGCAGCGTCGGCTGGCGGGGCTGCTGGGCGACGGCGCGACGCCGGCGGGCGGGCGGCCGCTGGAGCTGGCGCAGGGGCTGCCGAGCGATCCGCCGCGGCTGCAGGCGTCGCCGGTGGTGGAGGCGCACGCGATGCGCGCCGTGCGCGTCGAGGGCGATCCCGAGCCGGGCTTCGTCGCGTTCGTCGACGGCGTGCAGCACTCGCGCGTGCTGGGCTACCATGACGGGCTGCCGATCGTGCACGGCACGGTCGCCGCGGTCGTGCGCGTGCGCCACAACCGCCGCTTCGCGACGTGGCCGCGCGGCTTCCTCGTCGAGCCGCGCCTCTACGCGCCCTGCGCCTGGCTGCCCGACGCGCTCTGCGAGGCGCTGCACGCCGACGGCACGCGCGTGGTCGACACGACCCGCCCCGACGCGCAGGGCGAGGTCCCGGCGCCGCACCCGCTCGCGCTGCTCGACCGCGCGCTGGCGATGGTGAAGGGCGACCGCACGATCGCCGAGAAGCACGTCGCGGAGACGTGGTGCCGCGTGGAGGGCGCGCCGCTGTTCGTCGACGGCGGCATCCAGGAGAGCGAGTACGTCGCGACCGCGCCGTGCGTCGCGGGGATCGTGAAGAGCCACCGCACGCTGTACGCGGAGGGCGACGCGCTGCGCGTCGTGCTGGGGCTCCGCCGCGCGCAGCGCTCGACGGTGTTCCGCCTGAAGCACTCGCGCCGCCCGGCGGTCGCGAGCTGGTACCTGCGCCTGCGCGACCCGGCCGGCCGCGACCCGATGTGGGGGCTGGTGCGCGTCGAGGCCGCGCTCCCCGACGGCGAGTCGCGCGAGGCGCTGACGGCGCGCGCGGACCGGCTGTCGCGCTGGATCCTGGCGGAGGCGAGCCCGGTGGCGCTGCCGGATGCGCGGTGGGATCGGATGGCGTACGGGATCTATGACTGCGAGCGGTTTCTGCGGGCGATCTGCTGATCGCCCGAGCGTCGAGCGGTGAGCGTCGAGCGTCGAGTTGGCTCCTCACCGAGCGCCCGCCGCATCGCGCGCAGCATCCGACCGACTTCGTCGCCGGCCATCAGCGCTCGCTCGATCTCCTCCGCCTTCACGTATCCGACATCGATCGCGATGAGCAGGTGACACTCCAGTTCCGTGAGCGAGCCGTGCGCGATGCTCAGATATCGTAGGAACTCGCCGCGATACGCCGAGGCGTGCCCCTCCGCGATGTTCGCGGCCACGCCCACCGCGGCGCGTCGCATCTGCGCTCCCAGCGCGAATCGCTCCTCGCTCGGAAGTCGGCGCGCGACGGCGTACGACTCGCGGGTGAGCGCCATCGCACGCTGCCATACCACCAGATCTCTGTAGCTTCGCGTTCTCATGACCTCTCCGTATCGCGACGACCTCCAGCTTGATGCCCGTCCGGCTCCCGCGTCCAACCGCGGCGACGCAGACGGTGTCGGCGATACGCTCGACGCTCGACGCTCGACGCTCGACGCTGGGGACGCGCGTTTCGCGCGTCCGCTCGGCCGCATCGTCGCCACGGAGCGCAAGCCCAACACCGCGTTCGAGTTCCACTTCTGGACCTCCCTCGACTCCCCCGTCGGCGTCGGCACCATCGTGCGCGTCCAGGGCACCGTGCCCGTCGAGGGGCAGCTGCCGCAGGTCTACGGCGTCGTCACCGAAGGGTTCGCGTACACCGACGTCCAGACGCCGCTGCACGACGTGCTGGGCTACGACGGCGCGCCGGGCGGCGAGAGCTGGCACCGCACCGAGCGCGCGGAGATCCGGCTCTACACCGCGGCCGTGCTGCGCCAGGTGCCCGAGGAGCCGCTGCAGCCCGTGCCGATGGGCGAGGTGTTCCTGGCCGACGACGCCGACGTCGCCGTCGCGCTGCGCATGGACGGCTACCTCAAGGACGGCGCGCGCACCGCGGTGCCCGTGGGCGTCTATCGCGCCGGCGGCATGGAGTCGCCCATCTACCTCGACGCCGACTTCCTCGTCGGGCCCGAGGCGGCGCACCTGAACATCAGCGGCGTGTCGGGGCTCGCGACCAAGACGAGCGCCGTCGAGTGGCTGCTGGCGTCGCTGTTCGCGCACTTCCCCGAGGAGAAGGGCTCGGTCGCGGCGATCTGCTTCAACGTCAAGGGACCCGATCTCCTCTTCCTCGACCAGCCGGGGAAGCTCGACGAGCAGGACCTCGCGCTCTACGAGCGCATGGGCGTGCCCGCGACGCCGTTCGACCGCGTGCGCTACTTCGCGCCCTACTCCGCGAAGGGCTACGCGCTCGCCACGCTCCGGTCGCACGAGGCGCTGCAGCACAACGTCGCGCCGCTGCAGTGGGGGCTCGCCGAGGTGCTGCAGTTCGCCGAGGTGCTGCTCAACAAGGACGACGTCGATGCGAAGGCGGACGCGCTCATCGACTTCATCAAGGAGCGCGTGATCGCGAAGACGTTCACCGACCCACTGCTCAAGCGGCCGTACCAGGTGACGACCTTCGCGGAGCTTGAGGAGTGGTTCCGCGACCTGCTGGTGGCGATCGAGGGGAAGGGGGGCGGGGAGACGTGGCGCACGCACCACGTGGCCACCATCCGCAAGGTCCGCAACCGGCTCACGAACATCGCGCTCCGCTGCCAGGGGCTCGTCACCGACGGCACCAGCACCAGCGACCTGCCGTGGGGCACCTTCGAGGACCGGGCGGTGTACGTGGTGGACGTCGCCAACCTCGAGGAGGACGCGCAGGACCTGATCTTCGCCCGCGTCGTCTCCAAGCTCCGCGAGCACCTCGAACGCCGCGACCTGGGCGTCAAGCACGTCGTCGTCTTCGTGGACGAGCTGAACAAGTATGCGCCGGGCGACGGGCCCGACACGTACGTCCGGAAGATGCTCCTCGACATCGCGGAGCGCGGCCGGTACCTCGGGCTCGTGCTGTTCGGCGCCCAGCAGTTCCGCAGCCAGGTGCACCGCCGCGTGGTCGGCAACTCGGGCACGTCGCTCTACGGCCGCATGGACGCCGACGAGCTGGCGACGCCCGGCTACGCGGTGCTCAGCCCGGCCGTGAAGACCAAGCTCGCCACGCTCGCCAAGGGACAGCTGATGGTCCGCCACCCGCACTTCACGCAGCCCGTCTTCGTGCGCTTCCCGCGCCCCGCCGTCATGACGGGACGCGAGGGCGTCGAGCGGTTCCCGCAGGCCGTCGAGCCGACGCTCGACGCCGCGGTGACGCGCGCGCTGCGGGCGCTGGACCCGTCGATCTCGCTCGCCTGGGTGCAGGACGTGATCGGGCTGCAGGACGAGCGCGCGGTGCTCGCCGCCCGCGACCGCACCCTGCTCACGCGCCCGGACGACGTGCGCGCGTACTTCGCCGCCCAGTTCCGCGGCGTCGTGGCGCCGCGCGTGGTCGCGTCGCCGGCCGCCGCCGCGCCGCCGCTGCGCGCGGTGCCGGCGGACGACCCGTACGGCTTCTGACGCGCGGGCGGCCACGGATGCACCGGGAGTCGGCGTGCGCGCGCCCGTGAGCGCGACCGGGCGCCGCCTGCGGGCGCTCGCGGCCTCGCTCGGCGGGCTGGCGCTGGCGGCCGCGGAGGCGGGAGCGCAGGCCGTGAAGCCGGCGCAGGCGATGGTCCTGCCGCCCGGCGCGACGGTCGCGCTCCGCCTCCGCCCGCGTGCCGGCGACACGCTGCACCTGCGCTTCGAGCAGACCGTCTCGGGGGCCGCCGCCGCGGCGCGCGGCCCGGCGGCGGGGCGCCCGTCGCGGCTCCTCAGCAGCATGACCGTGCTCTCGCGCTCCGTCGTGGAGCGCAGCGACGCCGAGGGGAGCGTCGTGGTCGCGCACACCGACTCGGTCGACCTGCGCATGGCCGGCGCGCCGCCCGAGGTGCTGGCCCGCGCCCGCAAGGGGATGCAGGGGCGCGCGACGCGCATGCGCGTGGCCCCGGACGGCGCCATGCGCTGGCTGCAGGGCGGCAAGGCCCGCCCGGGCGAGCCGGCCGGCGGCACCGCGCTCGGCCTCCCCGGCGCGCTGCCGGCGATGCCCGTGGCCGTCGGCGCCTCCTGGACCCGCACCATGCCCCTGCCGTGGAGCGACGGCGCGCCGGTGCGTCCCGGCGCCGAGGCGCCCCGGCTGGAGATCGTCTTCCGCCTCGACTCGGTGGGGCGGGGCGGCACCCTCGCCTTCGTCTCGATGCGGGGGCGGCTCCTCGCGGCCCCGGGCGCCGCGGTGCGCGTCGGCGGCGCCTCGGTCGGCGGCGGCAAGGCCGACGGCCAGCTGCGCCTCGACCTCGCCCGCGGCTGGATCACCGACTCGCGCATCGACTTCGCGCTCGACGTCCTGCCGCCCGCGGGCGCCGCGGCGCCCGGCGCGCCGGCGCCCGCCCCCATGCGCGTCGTCGTCTCGCAGCGCCTCGTCGCGCGCTGATCGCGCGGCGACCGCGCGCTGCCCGTCGTGCCCGGGCCGGGTCGGGCGCTTACTTTCCCGACATGCGCCTCGTCCACCTGTCCGACCTGCACCTCGGCTTCCGCCAGTACCAGCGGCTGACGCCCGGCGGCGCCAACCAGCGGGAGGTGGACGTCGCGCGCACGTTCGAGCGCACGATCGACGCGGTCATCGCGCGGAAGCCCGACCTCGTGGTCATCGGCGGCGACGTGTTCCACGCCGTGCGCCCGTCCAATCCCGCGATCCTGCACGCGTTCGCGCAGTTCTCGAAGCTGCGCGCGGCGCTCCCCCACGCGCTGCTCGTGATGGTCGCCGGCAACCACGACGCGCCCAAGACCACCGAGACCGGCTGCATCCTGCGCCTCTTCAAGGCGTGCGACATGCACGTCGTCGACGTGACCGCCGAGCGGCTGCACTTCCCGGCGCGCGACCTCTCGATCCTCGCCGTCCCCGACGCGCCGACGGCGGTGCGCCCCGTGTTCGCGCCCGATCCGACCGCGCGCTGGAACGTGCTGCTGGTGCACGGCGAGGTCGAGGGCATCCTGCCCAAGGAGGCGATGCCCACCGACCGCGCGGCCATCGAGATCACGAAGGAGGAGCTGCGCGCGCCCGAGTGGTCGTACGTCGCGCTCGGCCACTACCACGTGTATCGCGCGGTCGCGCCCAACGCGTACTACTCGGGCTCGATCGACTACACGAGCGCCAACGCGTGGGGCGAGATCCACGAGGAGCGCGCGGCGGGCGTGCCCGGCAAGGGCTTCATCGAGCGCGACCTCGCGACGGGCGAGCACGCGTTCCACCCGCTGCCGCCCTCGCGCCCGCTGCTCGAGCTGCCGGAGATCGTCGCGCGCGGCATGTCGGCCGCCGAGCTGGATGCGGCGATCCGCGCGACGGTGGAGCAGGCGCCCGGCGGGATCGACGAGAAGATCGTGCGCCTGATCGTGCGCGACGTGCCGCGCCACATCGCGCGCGAGCTCGATCACAAGGCGCTGCGCGAGTTCAAGCGGCGCGCGCTGCACTTCCACCTGCTGGCATACAAGCCCGACGTGCAGCGGCACGACGTCGGCGGCGCGCCCGGGCGGCGCCCCTCGCTCCCCGACATCGTGCGCGAGAAGCTGCGCACGCGGCTCCTGCCGAGCGACGTCGATCGCGAGGCGCTCGTCGCGCTCGGGCTGCGCTACCTCGAGGAGGCGGACGCCGTGGTCGCGGTGGAGCCCGCGCTCGTCGCGTCGGCGGAGGAGGCGGAGTGAGGCTCGTCGGGCTGCGCATGGTCAACTTCCGGCAGCACGCCGACTCGCGGCTGTCGTTCGGGTCGGGGCTGACGGGGATCATCGGCGCCAACGGCTCCGGCAAGACGACCGTGCTCGAGGCGATCGCCTGGGCGCTCTACGGCAACGCCGCGGCGCGCGGAACGCGCGACTCGATCCGCTTCGTGCGCGCCGCGCCGCGCGCCGCCGTGCGCGTGGAGCTGGAGTTCGAGCTGTCGGGGCACCGCTACCGCGTGGTGCGCGGGCTCACGAGCGCCGAGCTGTATCTCGACGGGGCGACGACACCCATCGCGAACTCGATCACCGCCGTCGGCGAGCTGCTGCAGCGCCGGCTCGGGATGACGCGCGCGGAGTTCTTCAACACGTACTTCACGGGGCAGAAGGAGCTGAACGTGATGGCGGCCATGGGGCCGTCGGAGCGCGCGCAGTTCCTCTCGCGCGTGCTGGGGTACGAGCGGCTGCGCGCCGCGCAGGGGCTCGCGCGCGACCGGCGCAAGCTCGTCGTCGCCGAGCAGGCGGGGCTCCGCGCCGGGATGCCCGACGCCGACGCGGTGTGGCGCCAGCTCGCCGAGGCGGAGTCGCGCCTGGCGGCGGCGCGCACCCTGGCCGAGGAGACCGAGCGCCGACGCGAGGCGACGGCGGCGCAGCTCGCGCGCGTGGCGCCGGAGTGGGCGCGGGCGCAGGGAGAGCGCGAGCGCCTGCAGGAGATCCTCGGTGAGCTGCGCGTCGCCGAGGGCGAGGAGCAGGCGCTGCTGCGCGAGCTCGATCGCGCGGGGCGCGAGCTGGCCGACGTCGCGGGCGCGCGCGCCGACCTGGAGCAGCTCGCGCAGCGCCTCGCGCCGCTGCCGACGCTGCGGGCGACGCTCGCGCGGCTCGACGAGCTGGCGGCCGCCGAGGGGCGCCGCGGCGCGCTGCAGGACTCCGAGCGCGCGATGCTCGAGGTCATCGCCCGCCTCGACGAGCGGCGCGCGCGCCTCGCCAGCGCGCCCGAGTTCGAGCGCGAGACGCAGCAGCTGCTGGAGGCGCGCCGCGCGGAGTCGGAGGGCGTGCAGGCGGACTACACGCGCGAGCACACCGCGTGGGTGCGCGACCAGCAGGAGGCGCAGACCAAGCGCGAGGCGTTGCGCGCCCAGTTCGCCGACGTGCAGCACCAGCGCGACGAGATCGAGAAGCTCGGCCCCGAGAGCCCGTGCCCGACCTGCACGCGCCCCCTCGGCCAGAGCTTCCGCACGGTGCTCGACGCGCTCGACGAGCAACTGGACACGCTGCTCGGCACGGGGCGCTACTTCAAGAACCGCGTCGAGCAGCTGGAGGGCGAGCCGGCGCTCGTGACGCAGCTCGGCGAGCGGCGGCGCGCGCTCGCGACCGAGGTGCAGCAGCTGGAGCGCCGGCTGGCCAAGTGCCAGGCGGGCGTGCAGGAGCTGGGCGGCATCGAGCGCGACCTGGAGCAGCACCGCCGCCGGCTGGACGACGTGCGCGCCGCGATCGCCGGGCTGCCGACCGGCTACGACGCGGCGCGCCACGCGAGCGTGCGCGACGAGGTGGCGGCGCTGGCGCCGCTCGAGCAGCAGCGCGCGCGCGCCGAGACGCTGGTGGCGCGCGAGGCGCAGACGCAGGCCGTGCGCGATCGCGTGACGGCCGCGCTGGCGCAGGTGCGCGAGCGCATGGCGGCGCTGCACGCGCGCCGCGCGGACGTCGCGATCGACGAGGAGCAGTACGTCGCGCTGCGCGCCGCGCACGAGCGCGCCGAGGCCGACGCGCGCGCGTCGGAGCTGGCCGCGGTGCAGGCGCACGGCGAGGCGCGCAGCGCCCGCGAGGCGCTCGAGTCGGCCGAGCAGGCGCGGCGCGAGCTGGCCAAGGTGCAGGCGCGCCTCGACGCGCTGCAGGCCGAGAAGCGGCTGCACGACGAGCTCGATCGCGCGTACTCCGACCTGCGCACGGACCTCAACTTCCAGCTGCGCCCCGAGCTCTCCGAGCTGGCGAGCCAGCTGCTCGACGACCTCACGGACGCGCGCTACGCGCAGCTGGAGCTCGACGACCAGTACAACGTCGTCGTGCTGGAGGACGGCGTGCCGAAGCCGGTGATCTCGGGCGGCGAGGAGGACCTGGCGAACCTCGTGCTGCGCCTCGCGATCTCGCAGATGATCGCCGACCGCGCGGGGCAGAGCTTCTCGCTGCTCATCCTCGACGAGGTGTTCGGGTCGCTCGACGAGACGCGGCGCGCGAACGTCGTGGAGCTGCTGCGCCGCCTGCACGACCGCTTCGAGCAGGTCATCGTCATCACGCACATCGAGGACGTGCGCGAGGGGCTCGACCAGGTGATCCGCGTGCGCTACGACGAGGAGCGCGGCGCGTCGGTGGTGGAGCAGGAGGACGTCGGCGAGGGCGCCGCGTTCGCCCTGGACGGCGACGACGCGCCGCTCCTGCAGGAGGCGTCGTGATGGCCGGCCTCCGCACCTGGCGCGCGCCGCGCTCCGCCGACGGGCCGCATCCGGCCACCGTCGACGACATCCCCGCGCTGAACGACGTCTTCAGCGACGCGTTCACGGAGCGCTACCGGCGCGACGGGATGGTGGGCGTGCGCGTCCCCGCGCTCAATCCGCAGATCTGGCGCTACGCGATCGAGGACGCGCAGGACGGCGCGATGCTGTGGCGCGGCGATCGCGGCGAGGTCGCCGCGTTCAACGTCGCGCACCGCTCGGGCGGCGAGGGGTGGATGGGCCCCCTCGCCGTGCGCCCGGAGATGCAGGGGCACGGGCTGGGCAAGGAGATCGTACGCGCGGGCATCGACTGGCTGCGGCGGCAGGGCACGCGCACCATCGGGCTCGAGACGATGCCGCGCACGATGGACAACATCGGCTTCTACTCGAACCTCGGCTTCACGCCGGGGCGCCTGACGCTGACCCTGACGCTCGACGCGGCGCCCGCGGACCACTCCGGCGTGCTGCTCGGCCGGCTGCCGCTGCGCGATCGCGACGACGCGATGGCCGAGTGCCGCGCGCTCACCGAGTCGCTGCAGCCGGGGCTCGACTTCACGCGCGAGCTCGCGCTCACCGAGCAGCTCGCGCTCGGCGACACGGTGCTCGTGCGCGGCGCCGACGGCGCGCTCGCCGGCTTCGCCCTCTGCCACTCGGTGCCGCTCGTCGAGGGGCGGGTGCGCGAGGAGCTGCGGGTGCTCAAGCTCGCGCTCCGCGACCTCGACACGCTGCCGGTGATGGCGCGTGCGGTCACCGACTTCGCGCGGCGCAGCGGGACGCGCCGCGCGGCGTTCCGCGTGCAGGGCGTGTACGAGGGGCTGTACCGCGCGCTCGTCGGGCTGCGCGGGCGCGTCCGCTGGTCGGACCTGCGCATGACGCTCGACGGCTATCCCGAGCCGCCGGTGCGCGAGGGTGCCGTCGTGCTGTCGAACTGGGAGATCTGAGCGGGCGTCGCCGGGCCGGGCGGCACCGTGGCGGGCGACGTCGCGCCCGGCGCCGATCTCAGGGCCGCTCGAACAGCAGCCGCGCGCCGAACATCGGCACGGTCGCCTGCTTGCCCGCGAGCGTCGCCGCGAGCACGCGCGAGTCGGGCGGCTCGAGCGTGACCGTCATCGCGCTGTCGCCGCCCCGCAGCGCGTAGCGGCCCTGCACGAGCGTCCACGCGGCGGGGCGCACGCCGCCCGCGAAGTTCTGCTCGATGCCCATCGCGAAGCGGCCGTCGTCGTGCAGCTGCATCGTCCCGCGCGTGACGAAGATCGTCCCCTCGGCCGTCTGCAGCGCCACGGGCGGCGTGCGCCCGTCGATCTGCGTGAGGTTGTAGAAGCCGGCCGCGCGCCGGAACGTCGGGTCGCCGTCGTCGGAGCAGGCGAGGGCGCCGGCGAGGGCGATCGGGAGCGCGACGGCGGGCACGCGGCGGGCGAGGCGCATGGTCGGACGGCGTGACGGGTGGTAGGGTGACGGGAGCGCGGCGCGCCGCCAAAGTGCAGCGCCCGCCCGCGTCACGACAGAGGCCGCCGTCGTCTCGCCATCGGGGCGCCGCGGGCCGCGTGCTCGCCCGTCGCGCGGGACGCGGGGAGCGGCCCCCGGCGCGTGGTACCGCTCGCCGTGCCGCGGGGTAGCTTTGCCGTCACGCCCCGCGAGTGCGGGGCCGTCCTTCCGCACGCTCACCGAGAGACTCGATGCGCCGCTCCGTGATCCCCACCATTGCTCGCGCGATGCCCGTGCTGCGGTCCCTGCCGGCCCTCGCCCTCGCCGCCTGCGCCTCCTCCGGCGGCACCGCGTCCCCGCCCGTCGAGCAGACGCGCACCGTGGTCTCCTCCTACGATCCGACGGCGGGCGACATCGAGCTGGTGCGCGACAACCGCCTCGCGGTGCATCGCACGACGGCGACGCCCGACAAGGTCTGGGCGACGCTCCCCGCGGCGCTGGCCGATCTCGGGCTCGGCGGCGGCCCGCTGCCCGGCCAGCAGCGCGCGTACGTGGCCTCGGTGCCGAGCGTGCGTCGGCAGCTGAACAAGGTGAACCTGTCGCGCTACCTGGAGTGCGGCACCACGTCGTCGGGCGCCGCCGGCGCCGACACGCACCTCATCCGCCTGCAGGTCACCAGCTACGTCGAGCCCGACCCGCAGGGCGCGCGCGTCCGCACGCAGGTGCTCGCCCGCGCCACCCCCGTCGAGGGCGCGGCGGGGATGATCGACTGCTCGTCGACCGGCATCCTCGAGGCGCGCATCGGCGAGCTGCTCGAGGCGCGCCTGCGCAACTCCTGAGGCGACGGCGCGCGACGGCGTCGCTTCCGTCGGGAAGGCGACGCCGTCGGGCGACGGACGTCAGCGCGCCGGGCCGCGCCCCGCGGGCGCGTCGGGATCGCGCGGCTCGGGCGTCGCGCGGGCGACGATCCGCCAGATCAGGATGAACACGCCCGCGGTCAGCAGCAGGTGGACCCACCCCGGCGCCGGGAAGAAGAAGGTGCCCGCCACCCAGACGGCGAGCATCAGCAGGGCGGCGATGGTCCAGAGATCCATGGGGCGGGTGAGAGGCGGACGGGGCGGGCGGAGCTGACGGCGGCGGCGCCTTGGCGCGCCGGGCGACCGGCGGCTTGAATCTAGCCGGGCACTCCCGTCCGCCGCGCCGGTCCGCGCGGGAACGGCGTCCCGGACCGCGCGTTAACCTCGGGCCGCGCCCGCCGTCCGGCGCCGCCCTCCTTCACCAGGCCATGCCCCACGTCACGGTCACGCGCCGACTGCGCTTCAACGCCGCGCACCGCGTGCACAATCCCTCGCTGTCGGACGACGAGAACCGGCGCCTGTTCGGCAAGTGCAACAACCCGAACTGGCACGGGCACAACTACGTGCTCGAGGTCTCGGTGGCGGGGGAGATCGATCCGCTCACCGGCTACGTCGTCGACCTCGGGGAGCTCGCGCGGCTCGTCGAGCGCGAGTTCGTCGACCAGGTCGACCATCGCAACCTGAACCTCGACGTGGCGTTCATGCAGGGCGTGAATCCCACGTCGGAGAACATCGTCGTCCAGTGCTGGCGCGTGCTCGAGCCGCACGTGGCGCCCGCGCGCCTGACCCGCCTCCGGCTCTGGGAGACCGAGAACAACTATGTCGAATACGAGGGGCAGTGAGGCCGCGGCGCGCCGTGGCGCGTCCGGCGACGACGCCGACGAGGTGCCGGTCGTGAAGCTCTTTCCGTCCGACCGCGCGGGCTTCGAGGCGCGCGCCGGCGACGACGCGACGTCCGCGTCGCCCGAGGAGCGGCAGCGCGAGTACGAGGCGCTCGTGCGCCGGCAGCTGGAGCTGCTCGGCGAGGACCCGTCGCGCGACGGGCTGCTCAAGACGCCCGAGCGCGTCGCCAAGTCGATGGCGTGGCTGACGCGCGGCTACGAGATGGACGTGAAGGACGTCATCGGCGACGCGCTGTTCGAGGTGGACAGCGAGGGCATGGTGATGGTGCGCGACATCGAGCTCTACTCGCTGTGCGAGCACCACATGCTGCCGTTCTACGGCAAGGCGCACATCGCCTACATCCCGAACGGGCGCGTCGTCGGCCTGTCGAAGCTCGCGCGCGTCGTGGAGGTGTTCGCGCGCCGGCTGCAGGTGCAGGAGCGGCTGACCGAGCAGATCGCGCTCGCGCTCGAGGAGACGCTGCGCCCCAAGGGCGTAGGCGTGGTCGTCGAGGCCGCGCATCTCTGCATGATGATGCGCGGCGTCGAGAAGCAGAACTCGATGACGGTGACGAGCGCGCTGCGCGGCGCCTTCAAGGAGGACGCGCGCACGCGCGACGAGTTCCTGCGCCTCGCGCACGGCGCGTCCGGCTGGGGACGGTGAGCGGCGCCGCGCTCGCGGGCCGCACGGCGCTCGTCACCGGCGCCTCGCGCGGCATCGGGCTCGCCACCGCGCGCGCGCTCGCCACGGCGGGCGCGCGCGTCGCGCTCCTGGCCCGCTCGGCCGACGCACTGCGCGGGGCGGCGGACGCGATCGGTGGCGGCGCCCTCGCAGTCCCGTGCGACGTGCGCGACGCGCGCGCGCTCGACGGCGCGGTCGCGCACGTGCGCGCGGCGTTCGGCGGCGCGCCGGACGTGCTCGTGAACAACGCGGGCGCGTTCACCCTCGCGCCGGTGGCCGAGACGCCGGCCGACGCCTTCACCGCCGCCCTCGACGCGAACCTCGTCGCGCCCTTCCGGCTCGTGCGCGCGCTGCTCCCCGAGCTGCTCGCGCGCGGCCGCGGCCACGTCGTCACCGTCGGCTCGATCGCCGACCGGCACGCCTTCCCCGAGAACGGCGCCTACGCGGCGAGCAAGTTCGGCCTGCGCGGGCTGCACGAGGTGCTGCGCGCGGAGCTGCGCGGCACGGGCGTGCGCGCCTCGCTCGTCTCCCCGGGCCCGGTCGACACGCCGCTCTGGGACCCCATCGGCCCCGACGACCGCCCGGGCTTCACCCCGCGCGCCCAGATGCTGAGCGCCGACGCCGTCGCCCGCGCCATCCTCTTCGCCGTCACCGCGCCCGACGAGCTGAACGTCGACGAGCTGCGCCTGACGAGGGCGTGAGGACGGGTGGGGCGGGTCGGGTACGGCGGGGACGATAACGGCGGGGACGGGTAGGGCGGGGACGATGCGGCGGGGGCGGGAGGAGCGGGGACGGGTGGTGCGCTCCGCACGGCGCGGCGTCGCCGGCCCCACGTTGCGAGCGCCCACCCTGCCGACGAGGTGCGCCAGGTGTCTGCGCCGAGGGGTTGGGGGGCGGAGCCGCCCGTCGTAGTATCCGCCCCCGCCGTATCCGTCACCGCCGTATCCGCTCCGCCGTACCCGTCCCCGCCGTCCCCGTCCCCGCCTCTCCCGACCCGCCCCACCCGCCCCATGTTCATCGATCTGGTCGACGCGCTCCGCTGCCCGCGCCCGCACGAGGACACCTGGCTCGTGGCCGCCGCGCTCGAGACGCGGGGCCGCTGCTTCGTGCGCGGCACGCTGGGCTGTCCGATCTGTCGGGCGGAGTTCACGCTCGAGCAGGGGATCGCGCTCTTCGACGGGGCGGGGGAGGGCGTGGAGGGGACGGTCGACGCGGCGCTCTCCGACGAAGATCCCGGGGCGCTGGCGATGCGGCTGGCGGCGCTGCTCGACCTCGTGGAGCCCGGCGGCATCGTCGCCGTCGGCGGAGCGTGGGAGCCGGCGCTCGCGCCGCTGCTGGAGGTCGCGAGCGTGCGGGCACTCGTGATCGAGCCCGTGGCCGACTGGACACCGCGTGAGCCGCTGGGGGCGCTGCGCGGCGCCGGGCTCCCCGTCGCCGCCGGCGGCCTGCGCGGCGTCGCGCTCGATGCGCGCACCTGCGACGCGGAGCGGATGGCGGCAGCCGTGCGCGCGCTCCGACCGCGCGGGCGGCTCCTCGCGCCGGCGCACGCCGCGCTGCCGGTGGGGGTGCGGGAGCTGGCGCGCGACGCGCGGCACTGGGTCGCCGAGCGCGAGGAGACCGTGAGCGGGCTGGTGCCGCTGCGGCGCGGTTGAGCGCGCGGGCGGCCTGACGCGGGTGGACACGCGAGAGGGGCGGGAGCGCACCGGCGCTCCCGCCCCTCGTCGTCGCGACCCGCGGGGTCGCTCAGCCCGCGTCGCGGCTGCCGTCGTCGGCGTACAGGGCGTCGATGACGTCGCGGTACTGCTGGTCCACGAACTTGCGCTTCACGCTCAGCTTCGGCGTCAGCTCGCCGCGCTCGATCGAGAAGTCGTGCTCGAGCAGCCCGATCTTCTTCGGCGTCTCGAACGAGGCGAGCCCCTCGAGCTTCGCCTGGACCTCCTTGTCGAACTTGGCGCGCACGATCGGCAGGTCCATCAGCTCGCGGCGGGTCGTCCAGCTCAGGTTCTTGATCTTCGCCCACTTCTCGAGCGCGTCCCACTCGGGCACGATGAGCACGACCGGGAACTTGCGCTTGTCGCCGATCATGACCGCCTGCGAGACGTACTTGCTCGTCTTCACCGCGTTCTCGATCGGCTGCGGCGCGATGTTCTTGCCGCCCGCCGTGACGATGATGTCCTTCTTGCGATCGGTGATGCGGAGGAAGCCGTCCTCCAGCGCGCCGATGTCGCCGGTGTGGAACCAGCCGTCGGCGTCGATCGCCTCGGCCGTCGCGGCGGGGTTGTTGAAGTAGCCCTTCATGATGTTGGGCCCGCGCGCCAGGATCTCGCCGTCGGGCGCGATCTTGACCTCGACGCCCGGGATCGGGCGTCCGACGGTGCCAATGCGGAAGTGCTCGGGCGTGTTCACCGAGATCACCGGCGACGTCTCCGTGAGGCCGTAGCCCTCGAGGATGACGATGCCCGCCGCGTAGAAGAACTTGTTGATCTCCGGCGCGAGCGGCGCGCCGCCCGACACGAAGTAGCGCAGTCGCCCGCCCGTGCGCTCCTTCAGCTTGGAGAAGACGAGCTTCTGCGCTAGCGCGTACTGGCGCGCGAGCATGCCCCGCGGCTCGCGGCCCGCCAGCTTCTCGTCGGCCCACCGGTCGGCGACGCCGAGCGCCCAGAAGAAGATGCGCTTCTTGATCGCGCCGCCCGACATCGCGTTCTCGAACACGCGCGCGTACATCTTCTCGTACAGGCGCGGCACGCCCATCGCGATCGTCGGCTTCACCTCCTGCAGCGAGGTCGGCACGTCGTCGATCGACGCCACGTACGCGATCGTCGTCCCGCACGACCAGTACATGTAGTCGCCCTCGCGCTCGAACACGTGCGACAGCGGGAGGAAGCTGAGCGCCGTGTCGTCCTTGTCGAACTGCACGCCGCCGCGCGCGGCGACCACGTTCGAGTGGAAGTTGTCGTGCGTCAGCATCACGCCCTTCGGCGTGCCCGTCGTGCCGGACGTGTAGATGAGCGTCGCCAGGTCGTCGGGCTGCACCTCGAGCGCCTCGCGCTCGTACCGCGCGTTGCGCTCCGCGCTCTCCGCCGCCTTGCCGCGCGCCTCGACGTCGGCGAGCGTCAGGTCGCAGCCGTCGGCCGCGCCGGCGTCCATGCCGATGATGTACTTCAGCGACGTGCACTGCGCGCGCACCTGGCGCAGCTTGGCGGCCTGCGCGGGCGTCGACACGAACACCGCCACCGCGCCCGAGTCGTTCAGGATGTGCGGGATCTGCTCGGCGGGCAGCGTCGGGTAGATCGGCACGCTCGCCACGCCCGAGGTCAGGCAGCCGTAGTCGGCCATCGCCCACTCGGGGCGGTTCTCCGACAGGATGGCGACGCGATCCCCGCGCTGCACCCCGAGCTCCTGCAGCCCGAGCGCCAGGCGTCGCACGCGCTCGGCGACCGTGCGGTGCGAGATCGGCCGCCACTCGCCGCCCGCCTTGTACAGCATGGCGTTCGGCTTGTCGTACTGCCGCACCGCGTCGAAGAAGATGCGCGTCAGCGTGCCGGGCTGGGGCCGCGGCCCGCCGTGCGCGAACTGCGTGGACGAACCGGCCGATGCGGAGGACGCGGACCGGGTCTGCTGATCCTGCAGGAGCATCGACGCCTCCGATGCTGGGTCGTGGAGCGGCGTGAGCCGCGGGGGGTCGGCCGGGGCGGCGCGTCGGCCGCGCCTCGCGGGATCACGTGGCGAGCGGCGTGCCGCGCGCCCGGAGGGCGCACGCCGGCAAGGTAGAGCGGGGACCACGAGCCCGACAGGGCACGGACCGCGCGCTCAGCGACCGCTCAGGGGCAGCTGCCGACCGTGGGCTGACGGCGGACGAGCCGCACCGTGAACGGCACCGCCTCGCCGACCGCGCGCCCCGCGACGAACGCCTGCGCCTCGACGCGCACGTTCGCCGGCGTGGTGGCCGCGGTCAGCAGCGTCGGGAGCACGCGCAGCGCGGTCGTCGTCTGCCCGCTCGCGTTCGTCGTATCGAAGCCGAGGGGGCGGTCGGTGCGCCCGTTCGTGAGATAGAGCGCGGGGCGCGTGTCGCCGTAGGGCGAGCGGCCGCTCGGGATCGACGCCGGCTCGGTGATGCGGTAGCGCACCAGGTAGCTCGGCACCGGCACCGTCTGGCCCGCGCTGTCGCCGGTGAGCCGCACGGCGAGCGCGGTCGTCACGGTGCCGAACGTCGTGTCGACGCGCAGTTCGCGCGAGTCGTCGATGCAGAGGAAGCTGAGCGTGCGCGTGGTGCTCGTGTCCGCGCGTACCAGGCGCGTCGGGCGGCGCACGATCGCCAGCGTGTCGAGGATCTGCAGCCGGTCGCCGAAGCGCGCGCTGACGCGCGCCTGCGCCGTGCGCGGCAGCGAGTCGGCGCGCACCAGCCCCGTCGCGGCGTCCACCACGAGGGCGGGCCGCCCGTCGGTCGCCGTGTCGCGCCCCAGCGGCACGAAGCCGTAGGTGAAGGTCGCGCCGCGCACCGTGTCGCCCGTCTCGTTGAACGCCACGCCGCGCAGCCGCTGCACCGCGCCGGTCGAGTCGCGCAGCGTGTCGCCGGCGATGATCGACGGCGGGAGCGCGTCGAGCCGGATCGCCAGCACGCCCTGCTCGGCGCTCGAGATCTCGACGCAGGCGGCCGCGCCGAGCACCGTGCCCGCGAACGCCGCGAGGCGCGCGGCTCCCGTGACGCGCGCGCTCATCGGAAGCGCTCGGCCATGAGCGTCGCCAGGTTCACGTACGCCTGGCTCGCCGGGTCGGCGGGATCGCGCAGCACCACCGGCTGGCCCGCCGCGAAGGCGTCCGCGGTCGCGGGCGTGCGCGGCACCACGATGTCGAACACCATGTGCTGCGGGAGGTGGCGGCGCACGTACTGCGCGGTGCGCTCGGCGGCCGGGTTGCCCGCCTCGTACATCGTCAGCAGGATGCCGTCGAGCGTCAGCTCCTCGTTCACGCGCACGACGTCCTGGATGCCGCGCAGGATCTGCGGCGTCGTCTGCAGCGCCAGCGGCTCCGCCTGCAGCGGCACGATGACGTGCTGGCTCGCCTCGAGCGCGCGGCGCGTGATCGGCCCGAGCCCCGGCGGCGTGTCGACGATGATGACGTGCGCGCGCTCGCGCGCGGTCTGCAGCAGGTCCTTGAGGATCGCCGTCTCGGCGACGAGCTGCTGGTAGTTCGCGTGCTCGGCCTCGTCGCTGACCGTGCCGGCGAGGATCACGCGCAGCCAGGGGAGCGACGTGGGGAGGATCACCTCGCGCAGCGAGCGCTCGCCGTTCAGGTAGTCGGCGAAGCCCCACGACTCGTGGCCGCGCCGGAGCCCCACGCCGTAGCGGACGGAGCCCTGCGGGTCGGTGTCGACGAGCAGGGTCTTGAGCCCGCGGCGCGCGAAGGCGGCGGCCAGGTTCACCGCCGTCGTCGTCTTGCCGACTCCGCCCTTCTGGCTGACGATGGCGAGGACGTGTCCCACGGGTGACGCCTGGTCGCTCAGCCGCGCCCGCCCGGCGCGGACGGACCCGACGCCTCGGGCGAGTGGCCGTCGGAGAGGATCGGGCCGCCCGCCAGCCCGTCGGGCGAGCGCATCGCCTCGAGCGTCTGCTGGGCATGGCGCACCCAGCGCTCGGCGTCGGCCGACTGCGGCGGGCGGGCGAGGAACGCCTGCAGGTGCTCGGCCGCGCCCTCGTTGTCGCCGCGCTTGAGCAGCAGGAAGGCGAGCCCGTAGTGCGCGCCGCCGAGGCCCGGATCCAGCTCGAGCGCGCGCCGGTAGCAGCGGATCGCCTCCTCCAGCTGCCCGAGACGGCTGAAGGCGATCGCCATGTTCTGCAGCACGCGCGAATCGTTCGGTCGATCGCGCAGCGCGAGCCGGTACGACGTCAGCGCCGCGTCGTAGTCGCCCTGCCGCTCGAGGGCGAGCGCCTCGCTGAGGTAGTCGACGCGACCGGCCTTGGACTCGCTCTCGGACTTGCCGCCCGTCAGGCGGCTCCACCAGGACATGCGATCGGGGCGGGCTGGGTGCGGGACCGCCCGGCGCTGGGCACGGGCTGGGAGGGGCAAGCTATCCCCCCGGCGGAACGCCTACAAGCCGCGCGGCGTGTCGCGCGCCACCACCTGCGCGCCGCCGCGCACGGTCCTGCGCCGCCGTGTCGTCGCTGGCGGGCGATGTCGTCGCGGCTAGCTTCCTGCGCAGGTGCTCCGGCTGCTCCAGCCGCACGGGCGACGATCCGTGTCGGCCCCGTGCCCTCCCCGTCGCCACCGCTCATGTCCCCGCGCAGGTACACGCTGGACCCGGCCAAGGGGCTGCTCGTCGTCGAGTGGCCGCTGTTCGGCGAGCTGTCGCGCGCGCTCGCCCTCAAGGTGGCGCGCGCCTACGACCCGGAGCTCGTCGTCGGCGTCGCGACGGCGGGCGTCGTGCCGGGCGCCGTCATCGCGGCGATCCTCGACCGCCCGTTCGCCGCCATCACGGTGAGCCGCCGCTTCCGCGCCGAGACGGTGCGCGACACGCCCGCCGTCATCGGCGCCGCGCCGCAGGAGGTGCGGGGCAGGCGCGTGCTGATCGTCGACGAGACGTGCGACTCGGGCGACACGCTCCGGCTCGCGCGCAGCGCCATCGTCAACGCGGGCGCGCTGACGGTCCGCACCGCCGTCGGCTTCAAGACGGGCAGCTACGAGCCGGACTTCCACGCCCTCGCCACCGAGAGCGGCATCGTGCTCCCGTGGGACCGCGAGGTGCTCGTGGACGGCGAGCTGCTGCCGAACCCGACGTACGAGGGGAGGATCTGAAGGGCGCGGCGGGCTGCGGATCGAGTACCCTGCTGCGGCATCCTCGCGCCGGACCCGAACCGCGAACAGCAGCGGGGATTATCATCCGAGAGAATCCGATGAAGATCTGATGGCCCCGCGTGGGGCGATGATCGTCGCCGCCACACGGGGCCATCAGATCTTCATCAGATGTTATCCGAAGTTCATCCCTGCTCCCGCCGTTCGCTCTTCCGTGGCCTCACGACGGAGGCTGGTCGGCGGCGCGAGGGCCACGGGCTCGGGATCCGCAGCCCGCCGTCCGCAGCCCCCGCCGCGTCAGCCCCCGTACTTCGAGGCGTAGAGCCGCTCGAGCGCCGCCTCGCTCCCGATCACGAAGCGACACGCGGGATCGCCGCACGACGCGCAGGCGATCTCCAGCACGGCGAGCGGCTGGCCCGCCAGGCGGCCGAGGAAGCCCGCGAGGAGGCCCGTCGTGAAGTGGCAGGCCGGGTAGGGCGCCGGCGCGCCGGCGTCGGTTCCCGGTTCCACCTCGAACCAGTCGACCGCGCGGAGCGTCGGCAGGCCGTCGGTGTCGGCGCCGTCGCCCGGCTCCAGCGACAGCGTGCCCCAGCCGTGCGCCGCGGCGTACGCGCTCAGCGCGTCGCCGAACGCGGCGAGCGACGCCACCGCGGGATCGGCCACCCCGGCGCGCGCGGCCATCCAGGCGGCGAAGTCGTCGTACAGCGCGCGCCCCGCCTCGAAGCCGGCGTCGCGCAGCCGCGTCTCGCCCCCCTCGGCGCCCAGGGCCGCGGCGCGCAGCGCGTGCACGAGGGCGCGCGGCAGCGCGACCGCGCGCGTCGTCACGCGCCGCCCTCCGCCCGCCGCAGCAGCTCCGCCTCGTCGATCACCGGGATGCCGAGCTCCTTCGCCTTCTCCAGCTTGCTGCCGGCGTCCTCGCCCGCGACGACGACCGACGTCTTCTTCGAGACGCTGCTCGTGACCCGGCCGCCGTGCTGCTCGACGAGCGCGGTCGCCTGCTCGCGCGACAGGGTGGGGAAGGTCCCGGTGAGCACGAAGGTCTGCCCGGCGAACGCGGTGCCGGTCGCCGCCAGCGGCTCCTCGAAGTTGAGGCCGAGCACCTGCAGGCGGGTGATGAGCTCCAGCGCCTGCGGGTCGGCGAACCAGCGCGCCACCGAGCGGGCGATGACGTCGCCGATGCCGCGCACCGCCAGCACGTCGGCCTCGCTCGCCTCCGCCAGCCGACGCATCGTGCCGAAGTGCCGCGCCAGCAGGCGCGCCGCGATCTCGCCCACGTAGTCGATCCCGAGCGCGAAGATCAGCCGCGAGAGCGGCTGCTGCTTCGACGCCGCGATCGCCTCGACGAGGTTCTCGGCGCTCTTCTGCGCGAAGCGGTCGAGCGACACGAGGTCCTCGACCGTCAGCTCGTACAGGTCGGCCACGTCGCGCACGAGCGGGTGGCGCACGCCGCCGCGCTCCACCTCCGTCTGCATCATCTGCTGGATGCGCGCGTACGAGAGGCCGCGGATGTCCATCGCGTTGCGCCCCGCGAAGTGCACGAGCCCCTCCAGCTGCCGCGCGGGGCACTGGAAGTTGGGGCAGTACAGCATCCCGCGGTCCTCGCCCGCCACGAGCGGCGTGCCGCACGAGTAGCAGTGCGTCGGCGGCGCGTAGGGTGCGGGCGGGTGCGCCGGGTCGCGGCGCTCCGGGATCGGGCCGATGACCTGCGGGATCACCTCGCCCGCACGCTTGACCTGCACGCGGTCCCCCACGCGCAGATCCTTGTCGGCGATGAGCGCGAAGTTGTGCAGCGTCGCCAGCTTCACCGTCGCGCCGCCGATCTCCACCGGCTCCAGCACGGCGAACGGGTTCACCGAGCCGGTGCGCCCCACGTTCACCTGGATGTCGAGCAGCGTCGACTCGGCGATGTCGGGCGCGAACTTGCGCGCCGTCGCCCAGCGCGGCTCGCGTCCCACGTCGCCCAGCTCCTCCTGCAGCCGCAGCGCGTCGACCTTGACGACGCCGCCGTCGATCGCGAAGTCGAGCTGCGCGCGCACCGTGCGCTCGATCTCGTGCGCCCAGGCGTGCACCTCGTCGAGCGTGGCGCAGCGGCGGCGCTGCGGCGCCACCGGGATCCCCCACGCCGCGAGCGTCTCGAGCAGCTCCCACTGCGTGCGGAAGGGGAGCGCGGGCGATCCGGGCGCGCGCACCACGCCGTATCCGAAGAAGCGCAGCGGCCGCGAGGCGGTGATGCGCGGATCGAGCTGCCGCAGCGCGCCGGCGGCCGCGTTGCGCGGATTCGCGAACACCGGCTCGCCCGCCCGCACGCGCGCCTCGTTCATCTGCTCGAAGCGGCTGAACGGCATGTAGACCTCGCCGCGGATCTCGAGGAGCCCCGTCGGCGCGGGCACGTCGGCGCTCGCGTGCAGCCGCAGCGGGATCTCGCGGATCGTGCGCAGGTTCGGCGTGACGTCCTCGCCGACCGTCCCGTTGCCGCGCGTGGCGCCGGTCACCAGGACGCCGTCTTGGTAGGTGAGGCTCACGGCGGCGCCGTCGATCTTGAGCTCCGCGGTGTAGCCGGCCTCGCGCACGGCGGCGCCCGCGAGCCGCACCGCGCGCTCCTCCCAGGCGATCAGCTCCTCGTCGCTGAACGCGTTGCCCAGCGACAGCATGGGCACGAGGTGCCGGTGCTTGGGCAGCGCGGACTGCGGCTCGGCGCCCACGCGCTGCGTCGGCGAGTCGGGCGTGCGCAGCGCCGGATGCTCGGCCTCCAGCGCCTGCAACTCGCGGAACAGCCGGTCGTACTCGACGTCGCTGAGCGTCGGCCGGTCGAGCACGTAGTACTCGTGCGACGCGCGCGTCAGCTGCTCGCGGAGCGCGGCCGCGCGCGCGGCCAGGGCCGCGGGCGGAGCGGACGGGGAGGCGGGAGCGGTCATGCCCGCAAAGTTAGCGCGTCGGGCGCGCGGCGCGACCGCGCGCCCGACCGGCCGGCCGACTCAGTGCGCGGGCGCGCCCGCGGCCTCGGACGCCGCGTCGCTGGCGCCGTCGGTGCGCTCGTGCGCGCGGAACTCGGGCGACCCGAAGGCCACCACGCGGTTGCGCCCCGACTCCTTGGCGACGTACAGCGCGTCGTCCGCGCACTTCACCAGCGCCTCCTGGTGCCGCACGTCGGGGTGTGGCCACGCCGCCACACCAGCGCTGAGCGTACGCCGCACCACGCCGCCGTCGTACGCGAACTCGCGGTCGGCCACCGCCTGCCGCACGCGGTCGGCGAACGCCACCGCGTCCTGCACGTGGGCGCCCGGCAGCAGCACGAGGAACTCCTCGCCGCCGTAGCGTCCCACGCGGTCGATCTCGCGGGCGGTGTCGCGCAGCACCTCGGCCACCTGGCGGAGCACCGCGTCGCCGGCCTGGTGGCCGTACGTGTCGTTGACGCTCTTGAAGTGGTCGACGTCGCACATCACGACCGCCAGCGGCTCGTTCAGCCGCGCGGAGTGCTCGTACATCTCGGTCAGCCGCTCCTCGATGTGGCGGCGGTTGTCGACCCCCGTCAGCCCGTCGATCTGCGACATGCGCAGCAGCGACTCGTTGGCGCGCGCCAGCTCCTCCTGCAGCGCCTTGATCCGGAGCAGCGACTTCACGCGCGCTTCCAGCTCGGCGAAGTCGATCGGCTTCGTGATGTAGTCGTCGGCGCCGGCGTCGAGCCCCTCGACCTTGTCCTCGGTCGTCTCGAGCGCCGTCTGCATGATGATGGGGATGAAGGGCAGCTGCGGGTTGCCCTTGATCCGGCGCACCACCTCGATGCCGTCGAGCTTCGGCATCATCACGTCGAGCAGGATCAGATCGGGCGCGCGCGCGTCGACGCGCTCCAGCGCCTCCAGCCCGTCGCGCGCGGCCTCCACCTGATAGCCGCGCGCCTCGAGCCGGGCCCGCAGGAGCTCGACGTTGTCCTCGTGGTCGTCGACGACGAGGATGCGCGTCATCTTCGGCGACAACGTGCGGGTCAAGCGCGGCTCGGCGCCGCCGATCCCATCGCCGCCGTCGCGCCCGCGGCGCCCGGCTCGCCCTTGCCGAGGAAGCGCTGCACCTCCGCGACCACCGCGCGGGGCTCGCACGGCTTCGCGAGGTAGCCGTCGCAGCCGACCTCCATCGCCTTCTCGCGGTCGCTCGCCAGCGCGTGCGCGGTGAGCGCGATGATCGGGATCGAGCGCGTCTCGGGGTCGTGCTTCAGGACCTGCGTCGCCTCCCACCCGTCGATGATCGGGATCGAGATGTCCATGAGGATCAGGTCCGGCTTCTCGGACTTCGCCTTCGCGATCCCCTCCTCCCCGTTCAGCGCCTCGGTCACCTGATAGCCGAAGTGCCGCAGGATGGTGGAATAGACGATGCGGTTGTCCTCGTTGTCTTCCACGAGGAGTACGGTCTTGCCGGTAGCACTCATGTCTCCCTCGACGGGGCAGGCGGGCGGTGGAAGCGGGGTGGGCTGAAAGATGCACGAACTCGCCCAGGGGCGCGCCTCGTCGGACGGGCCACCCTGACCGGCTCGCATCCCTCGCGCCAGTCTGGCCCCCCCGCAACGACTGCCCGAGCCGACATACGGGCCAGCCGGGCACAGCGCTGACACACGAGCACGGCAATTTCCTTACCACGACCGAACCAGGAGTTCGACCGGATGCCCACCCGTTCCACCCCGTCCCCGACGCGCGCCGCCACCAGCGCGCCGACCGCCCGCCGCGGTGCCGCCGAGGGCCGTGAGGTCCCGCGCCCCGACACCGTCGCCGCCCGCGCGGGGCTGGTCGCCGGCCGCCTGTCCGCCCTCCCGCGTCTCGCCGCCGAGCGCGTGCGCGACGTCCGCGCGGGCGTCCGCGACCGGCTGACGCGTCGGCCGGCGGCGCCGCGCGCCGGCGTCAGCACCGCGCACACCGGCGACGCCGACGCGGGCGGGCGCGAGGAGGGCGGCACCGACTGGGGCCGCGTGGGCGTCTTCGGGGCCGGCCTGGCGATCGGCGCCCTGCTCGGCGCGGGGACCGCGCTGCTCCTCGCCCCCAGCAGCGGCTTCGAGACGCGGGTGCGCCTGGCGCGCGGCGCCCGTCGCGCCGGCACCCGGGTCGCCGACCGCTGGGACGACCTCGGCGACGCGGTGCGCCGCAAGGCCCACCGCGGCCGCACGACCGTCGAGCGCAAGCTGACGCGCGGCCGCTGGGCCGCCGAGGACGCCTGGGAGCGCCGCCTCCTGCGCGCCCGCGCCCGGGCCGCGGCGCGCGACGCCTGAAAGAGACTGCGGGCTGCGGACTGCGGATCGGACCTCGGGATGCCCCGACGTTCGATCCAGCAGTCCGCAGCCCGCAGCAGGTCGGGGCGAGGGGCCCGCGAACCGAGGACGCGCGGACGGTCAGAGCTTCTTCTGCAGCGCCTCCGCCTGGCGCTTGTACTTCGCGTCGTTCACCTCGGTGGCCGGCGCCCGGAGGATGAACTCGATCTGCTCGCGCGCCTTCGCGGTGTTCTTCCGGTCCGCGTAGACCTCCGCGAGGTCGATGCGGTGGACGAGGCGGTTCGGCTCCGCGGCGACCGCCTGCTCCAGATAGCGCTGCGCGTCGTCCCAGCTCGCGGAGTCGAAGACCTTCCCGCCGAGGAAGTTCTTCGCCATGAAGCGCGTCACGCCGCTCAGGCGCATGATCTCCGCGTTCCACGAGCCCATGACGTGCAGCGCGCCCGGATGCTTCGGGTCGTGCTTGAGCGCCTCCAGCGCGTGCGTGCGCACCTCGCCGGCGTACTTCACGCGGTCGCGCGAGCCGAGCGTCTGCGCCGTGCGGCCGAGCGCGCGCGCGAGCAGGAAGTGCCCCTCCGCGTGCGCCGGGTTCGCCTCGACCGCGCGGCGCGCGTACTGCTCGCCGCTCTTGTAGAGCGCCGTGCGGCGCGCCGCGTCGGTCGCCGCCTCGCCCGCGTCGACCGCCGCCATCGACGCCTTCGTCAGGGCGTCGTAGCTGCGCGCGTCCGTCGCCAGCGCCGCCTCGTAGTGCCGGAGCGCGGAGGCGGGGTTGTTGGCGCGCTCACGGTCGCCGATGGCGACGTGCTCCGCGGCGCTCTGGGCGTGGACGGAGGGCGCCACGACCGCGACCCCCAGGATCGCCGCGGCGACCATCGAACGAAACGTCTTCAAGCTGCTGCTCCAGTCAGGCGGTGGGTAGCTTTCGGGCCGTGCAGGCTGCTGGTACCCCAGAACCGGATCAATGATCGTACTCCCCCTCATCGAGCGGAAGCGCGACGGCGGACGCATCACGCCCGACGAGTGGCGCGCGCTCGCCGACGCGTACGCGGCCGACGCGGTGCCCGACTACCAGATGGCCGCGCTGCTCATGGCCATCTACTTCCGCGGCCTCGATCGCGAGGAGACGCGCGCGCTCACCGACGCGATGCTGCGCAGCGGCGCCACGCTGCGCCTCGACCACTTGCGCGTCGGCCGCGTCGACAAGCACTCGACCGGTGGCGTGGGCGACAAGGTGTCGCTGATCCTCGCGCCGCTCGTCGCCGCGCTGGGCGTCGCCGTGCCGATGATGTCGGGGCGCGGGCTCGGACACACGGGGGGAACGCTCGACAAGCTCGAGTCGATCCCGGGCTTCCGCACCGACCTCTCGCTCGACGTCGCGGCGCGGCAGGTGGAGCGCCTGGGGTGCGCGCTCATCGGGCAGACGGGGGAGATCGCGCCCGCCGACCGCAAGATGTACGCGCTGCGCGACGTCACCGGCACCGTCGAGGCGATCCCGCTCATCTCGGCGAGCATCATGAGCAAGAAGCTCGCGGAGGGGCTCACGGGGCTCGTGCTCGACGTGAAGCACGGCTCGGGCGCGTTCCTGCCGGAGCTGGAGCGCGGCCTGGAGCTCGCGCGCACGATGATCGCGCTCGGCGCCGATCACGGCTGCCCGACGGTCGCGCTGCTGACGGCGATGGACCGGCCGCTCGGCCGCGCGTGCGGCAACGCGCTGGAGGTCGAGGAGTCGGTGCTCGCGCTGCGCGGCGAGGGGCCCGACGACCTGATGACCGTCACCTACGCGCTCGGCGCCGAGATGCTGCTGCTCGGCGGCGCGTACGCCACGCGCGAGGAGGCGCACGTCGCGATGCGCGCCGCGATCGCCGACGGGCGCGCGGCGCGCAAGTTCGAGGAGATCATCGAGGCGCAGGGCGGCAACCCGGGCGTCGTCGAGGATCCCGCGGTGCTGCCGCAGGCGCCGCACACGACGGTCTGGCGGGCGCCGCGCGAGGGCGTCGTCGCGCAGGTCGAGCCGCGCGCGATCGGGAAGGGGATCATCGCCCTCGGCGGCGGCCGTCGCACGGTGGCCGACCGCGTCGATCCGGCGGTCGGGTTCGTGATCACCGCGCGGCCGGGCGAGGCGGTGCGCACCGGCGATCCGCTGGCCACCCTGCACGCGCGCGACGCCGCGGGGCTGGAGCTCGGCCTGCGCGCGCTCGAGGCGGCCATCCGCATCGCCGACGAGGCGCCGGCGCCGCTGCCGCTCGTCTCGCACCGGGTGACCGCCGCGGGAGTCGAGGTGCTGGCGGGCGCGGGCGCCACGGCCTGAGCGCCCGGCCAGGCGGTCGGGAACCGACGGCGCGGGTTCGCTCCTTGCGAATCGCGCGCTCGTCGGCGACGGGCCCGGTCCCGGGAGCGCCGGCCGATCCGACCCTCTCCCGACCGCTCCAATGGCCGACAAGATCAGCAAGGAACAGCTCATCGCGCTGCTGAACGAGGACCTCGCGCGCGAGTACCAGGCCGTGATCACCTACCGGACCTACGCCAGCGCCGTCCCGGGCCGCTTCCGCCAGGAGCTGCGCGAGTTCTTCGCCGCCGAGATCACGGACGAGCTGAATCACGCGCAGATCCTCGCCGACAAGATCGTGCACATGGGCGGGCAGCCCACCACGGTCCCCGCGCAGGTGAAGTACACGGAGGACCCGAAGGAGATGCTGCAGAACGCGCTCAAGGACGAGGAGGAGACCGTCGAGCGCTACGTCGAGCGGCGCGACCAGGCGGAGGCGTGCGGCGAGTACGGGCTCGCGGTCGACTTCGACGATCTCATCGCGGACGAGACCAAGCACCGCGACGAGCTCCGCATGATGCTCAAGCGCTGGGACTGACGGCGCGACGCCGCACGCTCCGGGGTGCCCCGCGCGGGCGCCCCGTGGCGCGGCGGAATCGGCCCGGTCATCTTTCGCGCCTTCGCGCCCCGGGCGGTCCGGCGGTCGCACCCTCCCACCCGCACTCCCGTCCGAGGCCCGTCGCCGCATGCCGTCTCCGCGTCTCTCTCCCAAGGTGGCCCGCCTGCTGGGGATGCAGCTCCTGCTCGTCCCGCTCGTGCTGCTCGCCGTGTACGCGTTCGTGCTCTGGAACACGCGGCCGAACGGCCCGGGAGAGACGGGCGGCATCGACACGATCCACACGGCCATCACGTGGATCGCGTTCACGGGCATCTTCATCGCCCTGGGCTACATCCACGTGAACTTCGCGCGGCAGCTCCTGAGCGAGAGCAAGGGCACGCGCCGCGGCGTCGAGACGTGGTGACGGCGGCGCCGCCCGCGGCGGCGCCGGGGATCGGCAGGTCGTGACGGCTCGGTGACGAGTCGCTGACACGGGGCGGACGCCATCCGGCGCTCCGCCCCGTACTGTCTGATGGAGGGTCGCCGGCAAACCATCGGGAGGGATGCCGTGTCAGATCCGGTGCGGGCGAGGAAGTCCCGCCACGCCGTCCGCCGTCCCGTCGGAGAGGAAGCCATGTGGTACGCCGCCAGCGACATCGCCGAGAGCATCGTCACGACCGCCACGCCGGAGCTGCCGGCGCCGCGCGGCGCGGCGGTCTCCCGCATCGACGTGCCGCTCCGCCTGCGGGCGTCGCGCGACCGGCTGCGGGACGTCGTGCGCGGCGTCTCGCCCGAGGCCTGGATGGCGCGCCCCGAGGACGGGCGCTGGACCGCGTGCGAGATCCTCGAGCACCTGGCGCTCGCCGAGTGGTCGGTGGTGGAGTTCGTGCGCGGCACGCTGCTCACCGCGCCGCGCGCGGCCGGCCCGAGCCCGCGGATCGGCGACGCCGAGGTGCTGCGGGTCGCCACCGACCGCAGCGTGCGGCTCGAGTCGCCGGAGCGGCTGCGCCCGATCGGCCGGTGGAGCCGCCCGGGCGTCGTGTGTGCCAGCATCGACGCGGCGCGCGACGCCGCGCTGGGCCTCGCGATCCGCTCGGCGGACGCGCTGCGGGCCCGCGTGGCGCCGCACCCGCAGCTCGGCCTGCTCGACGGCGCGCAGTGGCTCCTCTTCCTCGCGGGGCACACGGAGCGGCACGTGGCGCAGCTGCGGGCGCTGGTGGGCGACGGCCGCGGGGCGTCGCTCGCCGCCTGACGCCGGGCGGCTCGATCGCGCCGGGCCTTCCGGGGGCCGCTCCGCACGTGCGGAGCGGCCCCCGTCGCGTGGACGGCGTCCGGCACGACCGCCCCGCCGGGCACGGTTCGCGCAACGACGGGTCGCGTCGTGCCGCGAACTCGCCGGTCGCGGCGCCCGAGACGGAGGAGGAGACGCGGGTGAAACACCACGGATCATCGTCTGCCAGCGCCGCCGCGACGGCCCCCGAGGAGGACCTCCCGCACCGGCTCGCGCACGCGGCGGGGGAGCTGGCCGAGCTGGTCGAGCGCGCGCTGCAGCTGCCCGAGCCGGCCGACAGCTGGTGGCACCGGCCGGGCGTGTCGCCGCGCGCCGAGCGGTGGCTGGAGGTCGTCTCGTCGCTCGTGCTCGGGACGCTCGCCGTCGCGTGGATCTGGAGCATCGCGATGGAGCGCACCGGGCGCTTCGCGCAGGGCGGGGAGGTCGAGCTCGACGTGACGCCGACGACGCGCGCGGTCACCGCCGCGCTCACACGCGCCGACGCGCCGAGCACGGCGTACCTCACGGACGCGGCGCTGGCGGCGTTCGCGCCGCTGCGTGGCGCCAGCGGCAAGGTGCGGCTGGTGCAGCAGGTGCCCGGCGAGTCGCTGCCGGCCGCGCTGCCGCCCGGCGCCTCGGTCACGCTCACGCCGGCCGACTCGACGCGCGGACTCGCGCGGCTGGCGGTACGCGTGGGCACCGCGCTGCGCCCGGTCGCCGATCTCGACGTGGTCACGCTCACGCCGCTCAGCGCGCGGCGCGGCGGGCGCATCGGGCGCTACTTCATCGGGCGCTGGCCGACCGAGGGGCGCACCCGGCTCGCCGGCGCCGCGGCGCGCGGCGACTACTCCCCGCCGCGCGGGCTCATCGAGGTCACGCGCGAGAACCAGGACACGCGGCTCTCGGAGCACTTCCGGCTGCGCGACTTCCTCACGCACGACCAGCAGAACGTCTGGCCGAAGTACCTCGTCGTGCAGCCGAAGCTGATCGACAAGCTGGAGCTGGTGCTGCTCGACCTGGAGGCCCGCGGCATCCCGTCGCGCGGCGTGTACGTCATGAGCGGCTTCCGCACGCCGCAGTACAACACCGGCGGCGGCAACACCGCCGGGCGCGCGGGGCTCAGCCGCCACATGTACGGCGACGCCGCGGACGTGTGGATCGACAACGACGGCGACGGGCGCATGGACGACCTGAACCGCGACGGCCGCGTCGACATGCGCGACTCGCAGGTGCTCGCCGCCGCGGTGGAGCGCGTGGAGCGCGCGCATCCGGAGCTCGTCGGCGGCGTCGGCGTCTACCCGACCGGGCCGGGACACGGCCCGTTCGCTCACATCGATACCCGGGGCTACCGTGCGCGGTGGACCGGCGGACCAGGTGGCGGATGACCGAGCGCGACACGACGATCTCCCCGGCGGCGCGCGAGCCGGCCGGGGCGCACGACCCGGCGGGCGCCCACCGGCGCAGCGGCGCGGACCCGCTCTTCCAGGTGCGCACGGCGGACCTCGAGCCGTACGTCGGGCTGCGCTACCTGTCGAAGCTGTTCCGACTGATCGCGCTGATCCTCGTGCTGCTGCTCGTCGTGGAGGTCGTGACGGGGCTGCTGCAGCAGGGGCTCGACGCGATCCCGACGCTCGTGTCGGAGGCGAGCCGGCTCATCGTGCTCGCCGGCTTCCTGTGGGGGATCGGCGACCTGGCGCTCGTGCTGATCGACGTCGGCCACGACGTGCGCGCGACGCGCATCCTCCTCGGCCGCCAGGTCGCGCACCTCGTGCACCAGCACGAGCCGCGTCCCCCCGCGGCCGAGCCGCGCGTCTGAGACCGGCGCGCGATCAGCTCCCCCGCTCGCGCTCGAGCAGCGCGCGCTTGCGGGCGACGCCCCAGCGGTAGCCGGAGAGCGAGCCGTCGCTGCGCACGACGCGGTGACAGGGCACCACGACGGCCAGCGGATTGGCGGCGCACGCCTGCGCGACGGCGCGCACGCCGGCGGGCGCACCGATGCGCGCCGCGATCTCCGCGTACGTGACGGTGGTGCCGACGGGCACCGCGCGCAGCGCGTCCCACACGCGACGCTGGAACGCGGTGCCGCGTGCGTCGAGCGCGATCGCGTCCGAGGCAAGGATCGTCGGATGGTCGATGCGCGCGACGGCCCACGCGAGCGCGTCGCGCAGCGCGGCGTCGTCGGCGACGAGCGTCGCGCGCGGGAAGCGCTCGTGCAGCGCGGCGCGCAGCGCGTCGCGATCGTCGCCGAGGAGCATCGCGACGAGCCCCGCGGCCCCGCGGGCGACGAGGACGAGGCCGAGCGTGCTCGCGCCGATGGTGTAGCCGATCGACTCGGCGGGGGCGGGGGCACGGCGGGGGCGCGCGACGGGGCGCGCGGTGGTCGGCGTGTGCATGCGGGGCTCCAGGGCTGGCGGCCGGACGAGACGGATTGGCGACGCTGCGGACGATAGGCGGCCCCGCGCCTCGCGGCTCGCCATTTTCGGACGCCGGGATGGCCGTCGCATCGATGTCCGGAAATGGCCGGTCGGCATCGGAGGGCGGGGGTACATTCCCGTCATGACGACCGATCCCGCCGGCCTCTACGCCGCGCTCGTGGCGCGCGACGCGCGCTTCGACGGCGTGTTCTACGTCGGCGTCACGTCGACCGGGATCTACTGCCGGCCGGTGTGCCCGGCGCGCACGCCGCGCGCCGCGAACTGCCGCTTCTTCGACAGCGCGGAGGCGGCCGAGCGGGCGTCGTTCCGCCCGTGCCTCCGCTGCCGGCCGGAGCTCGCGCCCGGACGCGCGCCGGTCGACGACGCACGGCGCATCGCGAGCCTCGTCGCGCACCGCATCGACGAGGGGCTCCCCGACGACGCCGCGGGGCTCGAGCACATCGCGCAGCGCTTCGGCTACAGCTCGCGCCAGATCCGGCGCATCGTCCAGCAGGAGCTGGGCGTCTCGCCGATGGAGCTGGTGATGACGCGGCGCCTGCTGCTCGCCAAGCAGCTGCTCACGGAGACCGCGCTGCCGATCACCGAGGTCGCCTTCGCGAGCGGATTCGCGAGCCTGCGCCGCTTCAACGACGCGTTCAGTTCCCGCTACGGCATGCCGCCGTCGCGCCTGCGCCGGGCCGCGGGCGAGTCGTCCGCGCCAGCCGCGCGCGCGCCGCAGGAGACGCTCACGCTGCAGCTCGCGTATCGGCCACCGTTCGACTGGGAGGAGCTGCTGCGCTTCCTCGGCGCGCGCACGCTGCGCGGCGTCGAGCTGGCGACGGCGGACGCGTACGCGCGGACCGCGCGCATCGGCGCGCACGCGGGGTGGCTGCGGGTGCGGCACGCGCCCGAGCGGCGCGCGCTGATGGTGGAGCTCTCGCACGCGCTCGCGCCGGCGCTGCCCGCGCTGCTCGGACGCCTGCGGCACCTGTTCGACCTGAGCGCGCGCCCCGACGTCGTCGCCGCGCACCTCGCGGGAGACCCGCTGCTCGCGCCCATCGTCGCGCGGGCGCCGGGGCTGCGCGTCCCGGGCGCCTTCGACGGGTTCGAGCTCGCGCTGCGCGCGATCCTCGGGCAGCAGGTCAGCGTGAAGGCCGCGACGACGCTCGCGGGGCGCGTGACGCAGGCGTTCGGCGACGCGATCACCACGCCGCACGCGGAGCTCGATCGCGTCTCCCCGACGCCGGCGCGCCTGGCCGCCGCGACCGTCGACGAGCTGACGGCACTCGGGCTCACCGGCGCGCGCGCGCGCAGCATCCTCGCGCTCGCGGAGGAGGTCGCGTCGGGCCGGCTGCGGCTGGAGGCCGGCGCGCCGCCCGAGCGCACGATGGCGCAGCTGGTCGCGCTCCCCGGCATCGGCGCGTGGACGGCGCACTACGTCGCGATGCGTGCGCTGCGCTGGCCGGACGCGTTCCCGAAGGAGGACCTGGTGCTGCGACGCCGGCTCGGCGACGTCACGGCGGCGGCGGCGGAGGCACGCTCGCAGGCGTGGCGGCCGTGGCGCAGCTACGCGACGCTGCATCTCTGGCGCGCGTCGGCCGGGTCCGTGGGCGACTAGCGCGCGCCGCCGGGCCGCCGCGGGTGGCGCGCGTCGTCCGATCTTTCGGGGCTCGGCGCGCGCGATATGATGGAGGGCCACGCCGCTGCGCCCTTTCCACCGCGAACGTCCATGACGCGAACGACCCGACGGCTCTGCACGACCATCGGCCTGCTCCTGTGCGCGGCGGCTCCGCTGTCGGCGCAGGGCTTCGGCACGCCCGAGTACTACGCGAAGGAGGGGCAGGAGGCGCTCGCGGCGAAGTACTGGACGGGCGCCATCGTGAACTTCCGCCAGGCCTCGATGCTGCGGCCGCAGAACGCGGAGTACCACTTCCTGCTCGGCACCGCGCTCGCATCGGATGGGCAGTGGGAGGACGCGCGCGAGGCGTTCGCGAAGGCGGTCGCGCTGCAGCCCGACCTGAAGGAGCGGGCCGACGGCTGGCTCGCGCGCGCGCCGGGCACGAAGCTGCGGAAGGACGAGCCGCCCGCGCGGCCGACCACGTCGTCGGCGCCGCCCGCCGCCCCGTCGGCCGCGCCGTCGGCCGCCCCGCCGAGCACCGCGCGTCCGGCCGAGTCGGCGCGCGCGTTCGCGGTCGGGGAGCGCGTCGAGGTCGCGTACCGCGCCGGCGAGTGGGTCCCGGGCGTCGTGACGGCCGCCGATCTCGGACCGTGCCCGTACTATCGCGTCCGCGCCGACGCGTACGGCGACGGCCGCCCGTCGGAGCTCGGCTACTTCTGCAAGAGCGTGCGCGCGCCCACGGGCGTCGCGGCGCCGAAGGCCGCCTGCGGCGGCAGCAACCCGAACTGCGCGCCGACCTCGCCGCCGCCGCTCGGCACGTACTCCTGCACGGAGCAGGTGTGGCGGGGGCCGGGCGCGACGCCGCAGTTCCAGTCGAAGTACCACGGCTCGATCACGCTGCTCGGCGGCAACCGCTATCGCCTGTTCGACGATGGGGCGATCGGCCGCTATCGGTACGATCCCGCGACGCACCGCATCGACTGGATCGGCGCGGGGATGGCCGGGCGCGGCGGCGTCGCGACGTTCGGTCTGGACGGCACCACGCCCGAGATCACGGTCGCGTTCGAGAGCGACTACACGCGCCGCACGGGGAACGAGCCGCCGCGGTGGCAGTGCGCGCTCACGCCGTAGCGTCGCGGTAGCGCCGCCGGCGCTCGCGACGCGTCAGCGCGCGCCCGGCGCGGACGCCCAGCGCCGCAGCGCGCGCACGCGCACCACCTGGCGGGCCGCCTCCCATCCGGCGGCTGGCGCGGCGAGCAGGCGGAGCAGGGCGCCCCACCGCGCGGCGTAGCCGTCGCGAGCCGCCGCGCGCCCATCGTCGGCACCCGCGCGCGCGGCGAGACGTGGACCGAGCGGGCCGCGCGCCGGACTCACGAGCAGCGCGCGGACGATCCGCCGCGCGCGCGCCGGCCAGTCGTCGCGCGGATCGGTCACCGCCTTCGCGCCGACGATCACGAACGGCGGCGCGGCGAGCAGCGCCAGCGCGTGCGCGACGACCGCGTCGCCCGATTCCGACGCGCACAATGCCGTCAGCGGCGCGCGCGGGACCTCCGCGCCGAACGCGTGCCGGGCGAGGGAGAGTGCCGCATGCACGAACCCGTGCACCCTCGCGAGGCGCGCTCGGCGCGCGATCGCGTCCCAATCGGCGGTCGCGCCGAAGACCGTGCACCAGCGGTGCACGTCGTGGACGCTCGTGAGCGACGCGCCGAGGACGTGGCTGTGCGCCATGTGCGTGGCGAGGTGCAGCAGCAGGTCCTCCGGGGCGAGCCCGTACGCGTCCGTGCCGGCGACGGTCGTCCGGGTCGCACGGCGCCAGATCCCGTCGAGCGGTAGCGCGAACGGCGGCGTGCACGGCTCGATCGCGCGGTGCAGCTCGACGGGGATCCCGCCGGCGCGGCGCAGCGCGGGCGCGTGTCGCGCCGGCGACGGCGTCGCGTCGGACGCGTAGCCCGACGCGTGCAGCGCGTCGCGCGCCCGCGGGACGTCCACGTCCGCGAGCAGCAGGTCGAGGTCGGACATCGGGCGCAGCGCCGGCGCGGCGTACAGGCGCTCGGCGACGTATGCGCCCTTGAGCGCGATCGCGGACACGTCGATCGCCCGCAGCGTCGCGAGGATCTCACCGAGCTGGCGGCGACGCGCCTCCGCTCGCAGCTCCGCGACGACGCGCGCGACCTCGAGCGCGTGGCGCAGCATCGGCGGCACCACGCCGAGCAGGTCGCGACGCGCGAGCGCGTCGTGCAGCGCCGCCTGCAGGCCGTGCCAGCCGGCCAGCTCCGCGGCGAGCGCCCACTCGCGCGCCGTCGGTCGCAGCGCCGCGACGTCGCCATGGCCGAGCACCGCGCCCACGACCGACAGCGGGCCGGCGGCCGATCGCGCGCCGCGCGACCGATCCGTCATGGCCGCGCGGGCGGTGCGTCCAGCGCGCGGAGGATCGCCTCCGCCGTCGCGTCGGCGTCGCCACGCGGCCCGCGCAGGCCCACCGCATCGCGCACCGTGCGGGCGATCACCGGCAGCGCGAACGCCGGCGCGCGCCGTGCGGCCGGCGCGTTGTCGAGGAGGGCGAGCGCGGTCTCGCCGGCGCTCATGACGGTGGGATCCCACCGCGCATCGGGCAGGTACGTCGTCCACACGATGAGCGCCACGGGCACGGGGCGCGTCGCGACCGGCGCGCCGAATCGGTCGGCCGGAATCGCGTCGAGCGCCGCGCCGAGCGGGTCGCGGAGCCGGAGCGCGCGCGGGAAGGGTGACGCGAGGCCCTGCTCGTCGAGCACCGCCCACTCGTCCGAGAGATAGGTCGCCCCCGCACGGAGCAGCGCGGCCGCGAGCGCGCTCTTGCCGGAGAAGCTGCGCCCCGGCACGAGCACCGCGCGCCCGCCCCAGGCGACCACCGCCGCGTGCACGAACAGGCGCGCGCGGGCGTGCAGCGCTGCACGGTATTCGATGTCGCTCGCGAGTCGTTCGACCGCCTCGCGCGCATCGGGGGTGCTCGCCAGCGCCTCGCCGGTGGGGTCGACGGGGTCGTGCACGTGCACGTGGTGGCGCACCGTGTCGTCCGCCTCGCGCCGCACGCTCCAGTCGTACCGCACGTCGGCGTCCACGTCGCCGCGCCGGGTGCGCGCGACCGCGGCACCGGGCGGCAGCAAAGCACGCAGGCCGCCGAACGCGCGCGCGTTCGGCGGCCTGACGGTCATCACGGCGCCATGGCTGGTGACGCAGAACTGGTCGATCGCGGCGCGTCGCGACGGACGCGGTCCGCGCTCAGGTGCTCCCACGCCCTCCCGCATCAGGGGCGCGGTCCACCGTTCCCGCGTCCGTTCCCGTTGCCGTTGCCGCTCGAGTTGCCGTTCCCGTTCCCGTTCCCGTTCGCGTTGCCGTTGCCGTTCGCGCTGGCGTTGGCGTTCCCGTTGCCATTTCCGTTGCCGTTCCCGTTTCCATTGCCGTTCCCGTTGCCCCCACCAGGAGACGCGGCCTGCAGCGACGGGTTGGGAGTGCGGCTGCTCTGCGCGAGCACCGGCGCGGGCACGGCGAGCGACGTCACGAGCGGAACGACCGCCGCGGTCGCGAGCAGGCGCAGCAGGTCGCGCCGTCGCTGGCCCGCGACGTCGAGCGCGCCCTCGACCAGCAGCCCCGCGCGCTCCAGCTCGATGACGGCCTGCTCGACGAGCGCCGTCGTGACGGGCGCGGGGAGCGCAGCCGACGCGTGGGCCGTCAGCGCTGCGACGTCGCGCACGCCGTCGGCGTGCTCGTAGACGTGGAGCGCCAGCGGGCCGAGCGAGTGCGCGACGTCGCGGAGCTGATCGTAGACGATCAGGTCGTGGCCGACGCGCTGGACGAGCACGTCGGAACGGCGTGCGAGTGGTGGCATGCGGGCCTCGGCGTGGGCGGGACGCAGGCGGCCGACGGACACCGGTGGGCGCTCGTCGGGGGACGCGCCACGGTGGGACCACCATGCGAGGGGCGGTAGCAGGCGAATCCCGACACGTGCGGCGGTGCGGCGCGGCGGTCGCCGAAGCGCTCGAGCGCCGAAGGGCGGCTCCTCGCGGGAGCCGCCCCTCGCTGCGCCGACCGACGCCGGAGCGACCCGGCGGCTCAGAGGTCCGCTCGCAGCGCGAGCAGGGGATCCACCCGCGACGCGCGGCGGGCGGGAAGCCACGTGGCGAGGAGCGCGACGCCCGCGAGCGCCGTCGACACGGCGACGTACGTGAGCGGATCCATCGGGCCGACGCCGAACAGGAGCGCCGACATCACGCGGGTGACCGCGAGCGAGGCGGCCACGCCGATCGCGATGCCGGTGCCCGCGAGCAGGAGCCCGTCGCGCAGGAAGAGCCGGCGCACCGCCCCCGCCTGCGCGCCCATCGCCATGCGGATGCCGATCTCGCGCGTGCGGCGCGTCGCCGCGTACGCGATCACGCCGTAGATCCCCACCACGCCGAGGACGAGCGCCAGCCCCGCGGCGATGCCGAGCATCACCATGGCGAAGGAGGTGCGCGCCATCGAGTCGGCCTGGATGTCGTCCAGCGTGCGCACGGCGGCGACCGGCAGGCTCGGGTCGACCGACCAGACGGCGCGCTCCAGCTCGCGCATGAAGCCCGGCGTGCCCACGCGGCTCGACCGCACCACGTACGCCATCGTCCGCTCCTCGAAGGTGTCGTTCAGCATCGGCCAGTACACGATCGGCGTCGGTGGCTCGTCCAGACCGTCGTCGCGCACGTCGCCGACGACGCCGACGATCTCCTTCCACGGCGTCTCCGGGCTGCCGCGCACCCGCTTGCCGATCGCCAGCGCGGGCTCCCTCCAGTACTCGCGCGCGAGCGCCTCGGAGACGAGGACCACCGGCCGGCGCTCGTCGACGTCGGTCCAGGTGACGGTGCGCCCCGCGACCATGCGGATCCCCATGGTGCCGAGGTAGCCCGGCGCGACCGTCTTGTAGCGCCGGAGCGGCGGGAACGCGTCGGCCGCGACGGGCACCCCCTCCACGTACACCGGGTTCGTGTTGTCCTCGCCGTCCATCGTGACGTGCGACGAGAGCCCGACGGAGGCGACGCCCGGCACCTGCGCGAGGCGCTCCGCGATCTGGCGGTGCGTGCGCGCGACCTGGTCCGCGTTCCCAGCGACGCCGTCGGCCACCACCACGCGGAACGTCTGCACCGACTCGGGCCCGACGAACCCCGGCTCGACCTGCCGCAGGGCGACGAAGGTCCGCACCATCAGCCCCGAGACGACGAGGAGCACGAGCGCCATCGCGATCTCCGCCACGACGAGCGCGTCGCGCGTCCGCTGGCGTCCCGGGCCGTCGCTCACGGAGCGGCTGCCCTCCTTCAACGCGGCGGCGCTGGGCGCGCCGGACCGCAGGACGGTGATGACGCCGGACAGGAGCCCGGCCGACGCGGCGACGCCGAAGGTGACGAGCAGCACCGTCGGGTCGATCGCGATCTCGTCGACGCGTGGGAGCTGCGCGGGCGCCATCCGGCGCAGCAGGCCGACGGCCCCCTGCGCCAGGGCGAGGCCGAGCGCGCCCCCCGCGAGCGCCAGCAGCACGCCTTCCGCGAGCACTGCGCGCGCGATCCGGCCGCGGCTCGCGCCGAGCGCCGCGCGCAGCGCGAGCTCCTGCTGGCGCCCCTCGGCGCGGACCAGGAGCAGGTTCGCGACGTTCGCGCAGGCGATGAGCAGCACGACGCCGACGGCGCCGAGCAGCACCCAGAGCAGTCGGCCGACGCTCCCGATCACCTCGTCGGCGAGCGGCCGGAGCGTGGGCTCGAGGCGCAGCGGCGCCAGCTCCGGCGGGAGGAGCGGAATCATGCGCGCCACGTCGGCGTTGGCGTCGGCGAGCGTGACGCCGGGCTTGAGCCGGGCGAGCCCCTGGAAGCCGAAGCTCACGCCGCCCGCCACGTCCGCCCGGTCGAGCTGCAGGGGAAGCACGAGATCGGGCGCCTTGTGCAGGAACCGGAACGACGCCGGCAGCACGCCGGCGACCTCCGCGATCGCGCCGTCGATGCGGATCGGCTGCCCGACCACGTCGGTGGCGCCGCCGAAGGTGCGCTGCCAGTAGCCGTGCGTCAGCACCACCCGCAGCGGGGCACCGGGCCGGTCCTCCTCCGCCGTGAACAGTCGACCCAGCGCGGGGCGCACGCGCAGCAGGGGCAGCGTGCTGGCGGTGACGACGAGCGCCTCGACCCGCTGCGGGGCGCCGCGCCCGGTGACCGAGACCTGCCGTGCGTCCCAGGCGCCGATCGCGTCGAACGCCCGCTGGCGGTCGAGGTAGGTGAAGTAGGTGGCCGGCCCCTGGTTCATCTGCGGCACGCCCAGCCCGGGCGCGCGATGCGTCAGGCTCACCAGCCGTTCGGGCTCGGCGAACGGGAGGGGCTTGAGCAGGACGCCGTGCACGACGCCGAAGACGGCGGCGGTCGCCCCGATTCCGAGGGCGAGCGTGAGGACCGCCACGACCGTGAAGGCGGGCGTCCGGAGGAGCGAGCGGAGGGCGTGCCGGAGGTCGGCGAGCATGCGTGCCAGTGTCCTGAGGACGGGGGCGGGGGGTACCAGGGGCACGAGCTGCTAAGGGAAGCCGCATGCCGCGCGGATCCGCCCTCCGGTGGCGACGTAAATGGTTGCTGCGGGAGCACTTGCACGGAAACGTCCGAAGTCCCGCCGGGACGCGCGTGCCCGTTCGTGGGATGGCGGTGTCCGGATGCGGACAGGCAGCGAGCCCGTGCGCGGACGCGCGGCGGGCGGCGTCGTCGCCGAGTACGACAGAGGGCCGGCCCCCGCGGGAGGCCGGCCCTCTGTCGTCCTCGCACCTCGCCGCTCAGCCGCCCCGCTGCGCGGGCGGGAGGGCGTCGACCAGCTCGATCATCCGCCGCCGCTGCTCGGCGTTCGGGAGCCGGCCCATCGCCCCGCCGAGGTTGTCGGCCATGTTCGACGCGCGGCTCGTGGCCGGGGTGATCGCGGTGACCGCCGGGTGGCTCGCCACGAACTTCAGGAAGAACTGCGCCCAGGTGCGCGCGTCGAACTCGGCGGCCCACGCCGGCACCTCGCGCCCGGCGACGCGGGCCCAGAGGCGCGTGCGGCCGAACGGCGCGTACACGAGCACGCCGATCTTCCGCTGCTGCGCCAGCGGGAGGAGCGTCTGCTCGACCTCGCGGTTGTCGATGGCGTAGTCGATCCCGATGAAGTCGAGCGGCTCGTTGCGCATGAACGTCTCGAGCTCGGGATACTGCCGCTCGTTCGTGCTCGTGGCGCCGATGTAGCGGATGCGCCCCTCCCGCTTCAGCTCCTTCAGGATGCCGAGCTGCGTGGGCATGTCGCCGAGGCTGTGCACCTGGATCAGGTCGATCGGGCGCTTGCCGATGCGCTGGAACGACGTCTCGATCTGCGCGCGCGCCGCGGCCGGATCGGCGGGGCCGCCGCGCGCGACGTTCACCTTCGTCGCCCAGAAGATCCGGTCGGTGAGCCCGAGCTCCTTCGCGACGCGCCCGGCGACCTCCTCCGACGCGCCGTAGCTCGGGGCGGTGTCGAACACCGCGCCGCCCTTCTCGACCAGCGTGCGCATCACCTCCTTGAGCGCGCCGACGTCCTCGCTCCGCGCCACCTGCGAGAACGTGGCGGAGCTGCCGAGGCCGACGATGGGGATGCGCTCGCCGGTGGAGGGGATCGCGCGCGTGATGATCTGCTGCGGCTGGAGCGCGCGCAGGAGGCCCGGGTCGAGGGCGAGCGCGGCGCCCGAGCCGAGGGAGAGGCGAAGCCAGTCGCGACGTGAGAGCATCCGGGTCTCCGGGCGTGGGTGGGGGGAGGTGCGCGTGCGGTGGTCGGCGCGTGCTAGACCACGACGGCCGGCTCGGGCGCCGCGGCGGGCTGCGGCCGCTCGGCGACCCGCCGCTGCTGCGCACGGCCGAGCCAGATGCCGAGCGCCGCCCAGGCGAGGGCGAGCGGGATCGTGACGGCGACGAGCGCACCGAGTCCGGCGGCCAGGCGGCCGAGCAGCCCCTCGACCTGGGCGCCGACGACGTCGCCGCCGCGGTAGACGAACGTGTCGATGAACGCCTTCGACTTGTACTTGTCCTCGCGCGGGACGACGGTGAACAGCGTCTCGCGCGCCGGCCGCGTGAGGGAGCGCTGCACGGCGCTGTGCGCAGCCTGGAAGATCGTCAGCGTGACGAGCGACGCCGTGACGGCGAGCCCCGCGAAGCCGAGCATCGCCGTCGCGGGCAGCAGCGCGAGCGTCACGTGCACGCCGAGCCGCTTCATGAGGTGCCCGGCCACGAGCGCCTGCAGGACGAGCGTGGTGACCTGCGTGTAGAGGTCGAGCCGCGCGAAGACCCCGGTGCGCATGTCGAGGTCCTCTCCCAGCGCGGCGACCATCTGGAGGCGGGTGAAGTAGATGAACGTGCCGATCACGGTGAGGATCAGCACGTAGGCGGAGATGCCGAGCAGGTAGGGGGAGCGGAACACCGCCCGGAACCCCTCCCAGGCGCTCCCGCCGATGACCGCGCGCTCGTCCACCGCGGGCGGCGCGTCCGGGTCGGGAGCGGCCACCGCGCGCTGCGGCTGGAGCCGCGCCACCGCCCACGCCGAGACCACCGCGAGCCCGAGCAGCGCCGCCGAGACCGGGAGCAGCCCCGCGGTGCCGAGCGGCTCCGCGAGGCGCGACGCGAGCCAGGGGCCGGCGATGGCCCCGAGCGTCCCGCCCACGGAGATCACGCCGAAGAGCCGCTTGCTCTGCTCCAGCGCGAACCGGTCCGCCATGAGCGCCCAGAACACCATCGTGGCGAACAGGTTGAAGACGCTGAACCAGACGAAGAACACCATCCCGCTCACCTCGCCCACCGCCTGCGGCGCGGAGACGAGCAGCGCCCAGAACCCGAGGAGGCTCAGGCCGAAGAAGACGTAGGTGGCCGTGATGAAGACGAGGCGCCGCGTGCGGCTCACGAGCAGCCCGAACAGCGGGTTCACCGCGAGGGTGACCAGCGCGGTCCCGACGAAGAGCCAGCGCACCGCCTCGATCCCGCGCCGCATGCCGAGCGCCTCGCGCGCCGGGCGGAGCACCATGAGTGCGGTGAGGATGAAGAAGAAGCAGAGCGCGGAGGCGACCACGGAGGCCGCCTCCTCCCGCCGGATCTGGGTGAAGCGCTGCACGATGGCGGTCATCGCGGATCCGTCTCCATCGCGCGGCGTCGACCCGTTCGCAGTTCCATGGGCTGTCTCGATCTGAGAAGTGTTCGCCGAATGCCGGCGTCAGCGGCTCGGTGCCGCCGGTGCCTGGGGCGCGGAGGACGCATGCCAGTGGACGACCTTCCAGCCGCCCGGCTCCCTGCGGAACACGACCGTGCGCCTGGCCGGGGTTTCCTGGGCACCGAGATGGAAGCTTACGACCGCGGCACCCGGGCCTGCCATCTGAACCTTCAGGTCGCGCGGGGCGATGCCCTGTACCATCGGCCGCCCGGCCTTCGCGCGCGCGTCGCGCTGGGCGGACATGAACCGGCCGAAGACCTCCTCGACCGCGGCCCGGCCGTCGGCCCGCGCGGGGAACTGCGGAAACGGGAAGAACATCGACATGTCCTCGGCGAAGTAGCCGCGGAACGCGTCGAACTGCAGCGAGTCGAACGCGGCCAGGAAGCCCTGCGCCGCGGCGTGCGCGCCCGCCGAGTCGGAGGGCGAGGCGCCCCCGGCAGGCGCGGACGAGCGGGACGCCTGCGCGCCGCCGCCGGCGCTGGCGCATGAGGCGAGGACGCCGAGCGATGCGAGGAGAACGAGCGCCGAGAATCGGTTCTGCATTGGGGGATCGAGCTCCGATGGGGATGAAAGCGCGGAGCAGCCCTGGCCGCACCCGTCGTGCATGCGGCCCGAGGTGCGTTCTTTCAGCGTTTTGACAACTGGAGGGAGGCCGTCGCGGCCGGGAGGGGACGGTCCGATGGGCGAAGGTTCGTGGGGCCGCCCCGCTCAGGCCGCGTCGACCAGCGCGACCATGCGGCGACGCGTCGCGGCGTCGGGCATGGGCCCGCGCGCGGCCCCGAGGTTGTCGGTGAGGTACGCCAGCTTCGCGGTGCCGGGGATCGCCGCGGTGACGGCGGGGTGCGAGACGATGTACTTGAGCGCGAACTGCGCCCAGGTCCGGATGCCCAGCTCCTGCGCCCACGCGGGGACGGGCTGCTTGCCGAACGCCTCGAAGACCCGGCCGCGGCCGAAGGGGAGGGCGGTGAGCACCGCCACGCCGCGCTCCTGCGCCAGCGGGAGGATGCGCTGCTCCACCTCCCGGTTGTCGATGGCGTAGTCAACCTGGACGAAGTCCATGCGCTGCGTGCGCAGCAGGCGCTCCAGCTCGGGATACTGGCCCTCCGACGTGCTGGTGACGCCGACGTAGCGCGTCCGGCCGGCGGCCTTCCACTCCCGCAGCACGGGGAGCATCGCGTCGGCGCCGGCCAGGTTGTGCACCTGCATCAGGTCCACGCGGTCGACCCTGAGCTGCTTCAGGGACTGCTCCATCTCCGCCCGGCCGGCGTCCACGCCCTGCCGACCGCGTCCCACCTTGGTGGCGAGGAAGAGCTGGCTCCGGTTCCCGGCCTGCGCCACCAGGGTCCCGACCACCGGCTCCGCGTTCCCGTAGCCGGGCGCGGTGTCGATCAGCTTCCCGCCCAGACGGGTGAAGTTGCGGACCACCTCGCGCAGCGGCGCCAGGTCGGCCTCCACCGAGCGCTGGGTGGAGAACAGGCCCGAGGTGGCGACGTCGTAACGGCGCGCGGTGCCGATGCCGATCACCGGGAGGCGCTCGCCGGTCGAGGGGATCGGCTTGGTCGCCAGGCTCGCCGTCTGGAGCTCGGCCCACCACGCCTCGCGGGCCAGCAGATCGTGCGGACGCAGGGCGAGACCGGCGCCCACGCCGAGCGCCATCCTGAGCGCGTCCCTCCGACTGATCCGGCCATCGTGGTCGTTCATCGCTCGCCTCCTCGGGCGGTGGGGTCGCCGCGCTCGCTCGGCCGGAAAAGGCGGCGCGGTGCGGACGACGTCTGGTTGACGGTGCGTTCGGGGCGCTGCTACTACATCGCGTAGTAGGAGCCCGCGCGAGGAGCGCTCCCGTGGGAGTGGCCCTCCGTGCGGCTAGCGCCCCCTGGGGGAGAACGTCCGGGAGAACTCGCGCGCGCTCTCGCGCAGCGGGGCGCCCCGCTCGGAGACGTGGTAGGTCCAGAGGAACAGCGACGTCCACACCAGCGCCGCGACGGCCAGCGCTCGGCGCGCCGCAGTGCGCCACGCGCGGCGCGGGGCGGGCCGGTAGTCGACCAGGCGGCGGACGCGCTCCTCGAAGCTCGGGCGCGTTCGGAGCAGGGGGTGGGCGTGGATCCAGCGCGCCGTGGGCCGGCGGGGCAGCGCTCGCTGGAGGCGCCACACCTGCACCAGCGAGGCGGCGACGACGAGAGGGTTCTGGAGCGCCTCCGCCACGCGGTCGTCGCAGGTGAGCTCGCGTCGGAAGACCACCCGCGGCCAGGCGACCGACCGGAAGGTCCAGAGGACGGCGAGCACCGCCGCCACGACCAGGCCGGCGTGCGAGAAGCCCAGGCGCTGCTCCATCCGGAAGAGCACGTGGAGCGCGGCGACCTGCAGGAGCACCACGAGCGCGCCGATGGGGAGCAGGCTCCCGAGCCACGCACGCAGGTTGTCGCGCCGGCGGACGTGGATCAGCTCGTGCACCAGCACCGCCCGCAGCTCGTCCGTCCCCAGCGAACGGACCACGGCGGGCGCCAGGAAGACGGCGGGCCGGAAGCACCCGGTGGTGAACGCCAGCGGTGCCTCGTCGGTGTGCCGGTGCAGCGGCGGCAGGCGCTTCAGTCCGACCCGCGTGCCGGCCTCGCGATAGAGCGCGTACAGCCCGGAGAACTCGTCCGGGGAGAAGACCGGAGCGCGGCGGCGCAGCCGCCGGTCCGCGACCCAGTTCGCCCCGATGCGCGCGCCCGCCGCCGTGAGGAGGAGCAGCGTGAGGGCGCGGAGCACGTCGACGGGCGCCCCGCAGGTGCCCGGGACGACCAGCAGGGCTCCCACGCCCTGGAGGAGGCGGGTGTACGGCGCGAAGAACCACTCAAACATCGGGATCCGCGCGCCTCCGTTTCTCCTCGATGGCCTTCGCCAGCGCCTCGATCGCCGCGTCGTCCTGCTCGCCCACGAGGTCGACGAACTGGCTCATCGCGGGGGCGGTGAAGTCGTCCAGGAGCTCGCTCAGCACCGTGCCGACGGTGCGCCGGGTGAACTCCTCCTTGCTCGCGGTCGGCACGTAGACGTACGCCGCGCCGTCCTTCCGCTTCACCAGCAGCCCCTTGTCGGCCAGGCGCGACATGACGGTCATGACCGTCGTGTACGCGAGCTCCCGGTCCGCCGCGGCGAGCCGCTGGTGGACGTCGTGGACCGTGGCCCGGCCGCAGGCCCACATCGCCTCCATCACGTCCGCCTCGAGGTCGCCGAGGATCTTGCGCAGCCCCTTCTTGCGCGGGTCGAACGTGAAGTGGTAGCGACTCAGGTCCATGGTCGGGATCGGCGGCCCGTGGCTCGTTACTACAGCGTGTAGTACAGTTGTGCTGGTGCGGCGTCCCGTCAAGAGACATGGTACGGGCCGGTCGCCGATCTGTTTCGACCATGGGCCGTGCCGTACGTTCCTGTCGGCGGTCACTTCGAGGTGAGCGGCGTGGAGTCGGAAAGCGTGAGCGCACCCGCACGGTTCCGCGAGCGGCTGCAGGCGGCACTCGGCGCGGCGTACGCGCTCGACCGCGAGCTCGGGGGCGGCGGCATGTCGCGCGTCTTCGTGGCGCGCGAGCACGCACTCGGCCGCGACGTCGTCGTGAAGGTCCTCGCCCCCGAGCTGGCCGCGGGGCTCAGCGCCGAGCGGTTCGCGCGGGAGATCCGGCTGGCCGCGGCGCTCCAGGAGCCGCACATCGTTCCCGTGCACGCGGCGGGCGTCACGGCCGACGGGCTGCCGTGGTACACGATGCCGTACGTCGAGGGCGAGGGGCTGCGCGCGCGGCTGGCGCGCGGCCCCGTTCCGCTGGGGGAGGCCGTGAAGGTGCTCGGCGACGTGGCGCGGGCGCTGGCCTACGCGCACGCCCGCGGCATCGTGCATCGGGACGTGAAGCCGGAGAACGTGCTGCTCTCCTCGGGGACCGCCGTGGTCACCGACTTCGGGATCGCCAAGGCGCTGCAGCAGGCGCGCATCGCGATCGCCGATGGCCCGCAGGGGCCGGCGGACGGGCTCACGCAGGGCGGCACCTCGCTGGGCACGCCCGCCTACATGGCGCCCGAGCAGGCGGCCGGCGACCCCGCCACGGATCATCGGGCCGACCTGTACGCCTGGGGCGTCGTCGCGTACGAGCTGCTGACCGGGCAGCACCCGTTCGCCGATCGGTCGTCCCCGCAGGCGCTGATGGCGGCGCACTTCGCGGAGACGCCGGCCCCGCTGCCGAAGTCGATCCCGCGCGCGCTCGCGGCGCTCGTGGCGCGCTGCCTCGCGAAGGACCCGGTGCACCGGCCCGCCTCGGCGCACGAGCTGCTCGCGGTGCTCGACGCGGCGCCCCTCGCGAGCGGGGCGCTGCCGTCCACGTCGCGTGCCCGACGCCTGGTGCCGCTCGCTCTCGCGGTGGCCGCGCTCGGGGCGCTCGGCGGCGGCGCGTGGGCGGTGCGCACGCGCGCGGCATCGGCGCCGGTCGCGCCGGACGCGCCGCCGCTCGTCGCGGTCCTCCCGTTCGAGACGGCGCAGAGCGGGAGCGGCGTGGTCCCCGACTCGACCTTCGCCGACGGGCTCGGCGACGCGATCACGGGCAAGCTCGCGCGCCTGCAGGGGCTGCGCGTGATCGACCGGACCAGCGTGCGCTCGGTCGAGGACGCGACCCGCCGGCCGCAGGCCGCCGGGCGCGCGCTGGGCGCCGACTACGTGCTCCGGGCGACGCTCCGTTGGGCGCGCGGCGTCGACGGGCAGCCGCGCGTGCAGGTCAGCCCCGTGCTCGTGCGCGTCGCCGACGGCGGCGTCCGGTGGGCCGGCGAGCCCACCGTCGTCACGCCGAGCGACCCGTTCGCCGCGCAGGCCGCCCTGGCCACGGAGGTGGTCGACGCGCTCGACGTGGCGCTCGCCCCGGCCGAGCGCACCCGGCTCGCCGCGGCGATCACGACCGACACCGCGGCGTTCGCCGCCATCGAGCGGGCGCGTCGCATCCGGCAGGAGGACGACTCGCTCTCGCCCCCCGAGCGGCCGCTGCGGGCGTTGCGCGAGTACGAGTTCGCCTACCGCCGCGACCCGGACGCCGCCGAGGCGTGGAGCGGGGCGGCCTCCGTGCTCAAGTCGATGGGGCAGGACCAGGGCAGCGCGGCCCTGATCGACTCGGCAGCGGTCCTCGCGCGCCGTGCGCTCGCGCTCGACCCGGGCGACATGGGCGCCCTCCTCACGCTCGGCACGTACGAGGAGGCGCACGGCCGGCCGGCGGCGCAGCGCGCGCTCGTCGAGCGCGCCGTCCGAGCGCATCCGTCCAGCGCGGAGCTGCGCATGCTGCTCGCGATCGTCCAGTACGAGTCCGGCGACACGACGCCCGCGTGGCCGGGGACGCTGGAGGCGCTCCGGCTGGCGCCACGCTCCACGTGGGCGCTCGAGCGGGCGTTCATGACGGCGCTCGCGCTGCGCCGCCACGCCGAGGCGGGCGAGCTGGTCGCGCGGCTCGAGGTGCTCGACCAGACACCGGGTCGCGGGGAGCTGCGCGCCGCCCGCCTGGCCGCGGCGGTCGGCGACGGCGCGGGGGTCGCCCGCGCGCTGCGCGCGTACCAGGCGAGCGGGGGGCGGTTCCGCGCCGACGATCGGCCGTTCCTCGTGCTGCGCACGCCGCTGCAGCTCATGCGGCACGCCGATCGGGCGACGGGGGACGCGCTGCTCGCCGGCACGCCGGCCAGCTTCCTCGCGCGGAGCGCGGAGGACACGCTGCGCCTCTACACGGAGCAGGCGGCGCTGCTGCTGCGGCGCGGCGACGCGGCTCGTGCGCGGCCGCTCCTCGTCGACGGCCTCGCGATCGCGCGGCGACTCGCGCCGGCCACCACGCCGCATCGGCGCGAGGATCTCTGGCTGCCGCACGCGTGGTTCGCGGCGGCGCTGGGGGACCGCGCGGCCGCCGAGCGGGCGCTCGCGGCGTCCGGCGCGACGTTCGGCGCCGAGCTGCGCGATCAGCCCGGCGGAACCCGCGATGCGGCCCTGACCTGCATGCGGGCGGAGGTGGCGGGGCTCCTCGGCGACGTCGCGGCGATGCTCGCCCCGCTCCGGCGGTGCCTCACGATGGCGAACGGCTATCCCGTCGCCGCGCTCGCGGCCGAGCCGGCGTTCGCGCGCCATGCTGGTGACGCGCGGGTGCGCGCGCTCGCGGCGGAGCTCGCGGCGGCAGCGGCTCGCGCTGTGGATGGCGTGCCGTGAATGCGCCGAGGGCGGCGTCCCGTGCGGGACGCCGCCCTCGGTTCATTGCGGGATGGCCGCTGCGTCTTCAGGCCCTCGCCACGAAGACGGCACGGCCGCGCACCTCGGCGGACGCTCGCGGTCGACGCGAGCGTCGGACGGTCAGACGTCGAGGTTCGAGACGAACCGCGCGTTGGCCTCGATGAACTCGCGCCGCGGGTCGACGTTGTCGCCCATGAGCGTCGAGAAGATCTGGTCGGCCAGCACCGCGTCCTCCATCGTGACCTGCAGGAGGGTGCGGGTCTCCGGGTCCATCGTGGTCTCCCACAGCTGGTCCGGGTTCATCTCGCCGAGGCCCTTGTAGCGCTGGATGTTGACGTTCTTCCCGTCGTTCCCGCCCAGGCGCGTCACGTACTCGTCGCGCTCCTTCTCGGCGTAGGCGTAGTACACCTCCTTGCCCTTCGCCACGCGGTAGAGCGGCGGCTGGGCGATGTACATGTAGCCGGCGTCGATCAGCTCCGGCATCTGGCGGAAGAAGAACGTCAGGAGCAGCGTGCGGATGTGGGCGCCGTCGACGTCGGCGTCCGTCATGATGACGATCTTGTGGTAGCGCGTCTTCGTGAGGTCGAACTCGTCCTTGATCCCCGAGCCGATCGCCGTGATGATCGTCCGGATCTCCTCGTTCGAGAGGACCTTGTCGATGCGCGCCTTCTCGACGTTGATGATCTTGCCGCGCAGCGGCAGGATCGCCTGGTAGGCGCGGTTGCGCCCCATCTTCGCCGAGCCGCCGGCCGAGTCGCCCTCGACCAGGTAGAGCTCCGAGCGCGACGGATCGTCGATCGAGCAGTCCGCCAGCTTGCCCGGCAGGTTGCCGACGTCGAGCGCGCTCTTCTTGCGCGTGAGGTCGCGCGCCTTGCGGGCCGCCTCGCGCGCGCGGGCCGCGCTGACCGCCTTCTCGATGATCGCGTTGGCGACCTTCGGCGTCTCGTCGAGGTACTGCGTCAGCAGCTCGTTGACGACCGAGCGCACCGCGCCCTCCGCCTCGGAGTTGCCGAGCTTCGTCTTGGTCTGCCCCTCGAACTGCGGCTCGCGGACCTTGACCGAGAGCACCGCGACCAGCCCCTCGCGGACGTCGTCGCCGGTGAGGCGGATGTCCTTGTCCTTCTTGTTGAGCGCCGACGACTTCTCGATGTACTTGTTGATGACCGTCGTGAGCGCGCTCTTCAACCCCGTGAGGTGCGTGCCGCCCTCGTGGGTGTTGATGTTGTTCACGAACGAGAACACCGACTCGGCGTAGCTGTCGTTGTACTGCATCGCCAGCTCGATGCCGATGTTGTCGCGCTCGGTCTCGATGTAGACGACCTGCGGGTGCAGCGGCTTCTTGTTCGACGCCGCCGTGAGGTGGGCGACCATCTCCTTCAGCCCGCCCTCGGCGTGGAACGTCTCCTCGCGCTCCTCGCCCGGCCGCTCGTCCTTGAGCGTGATGGTCACGCCCTTGTTCAGGAACGACAGCTCGCGCAGGCGCGCCTGCAGCGTGCCGTAGTCGTAGATCGTCGACTCGGTGAAGATCACCGGATCCGGCTTGAACCAGACCTTGGTGCCCGTGTCCTTCTTCGGGACCTCGCGGAGCGTCTTGAGCTTCGTCGTCGTGTCGCCACGCGCGAAGTCCATGTAGTGCTCCTTGCCGTCGCGCTTCACCCAGACCTTGAGCGTCTCGGAGAGCGCGTTCACGCAGGACACGCCGACGCCGTGCAGGCCGCCGGACACCTTGTAGCTGTTCTTGTCGAACTTGCCGCCGGCGTGCAGCACGGTCATCGCCAGCTCGACGCCGGGCAGCTTCTCCACCGGGTGGACGTCCACCGGGATGCCGCGCCCGTTGTCGGCGACGCTGATCGAGTTGTCGGCGTGGATGATGACGTTGACGCTGTCGGCGTACCCGGCCAGCGCCTCGTCGATCGAGTTGTCCACGACCTCGTAGACGAGGTGGTGGAGTCCGCGCGGACCCGTCGAGCCGATGTACATGCCGGGGCGTTTCCGCACCGCCTCCAGCCCCTTCAGCACCTGAATGGAGCCCGCGCCGTACTCGGTCGTCGTGGGCTTCTCCGCCGTCTTGGTCATCCGCAACCCCAGTGGTCGAGCCGCACCACGGCGCCCCCACGCCCACGACCCCTCGGACGAGGGGAAGGAGCGTACGCCGGCCGGTGCGGGAAACCTCGAAATCTACCCCCGCGGCGCCCCGAACGCAACCCGATGCGCCGTGCGTAACTGCTTGTTCCGCAACGAATTACCGGCGGCCCCAGGCAGGGCCGCGGCGTGACCTCAGTCCCGCTTGAGCGTCAGCCGGATCCGCTGCACCGGCGGCCGCCCCGGCTGCGCGTTGAGCGCCCGCAGCAGCTCCGGCTCGAGCAGCGACAGCTCCGTCATCCAGGCGTGGCTCTGCACCGCGACCCACAGCGTCCCGTCCACGCTCACCGACAGCGGCTCGGTCACGGCGGCGATCTGCTGGCCGACCAGCGACGGCCACTCGGGCACGACGGCGGCCTGCGCCACCCGCTGCTCGATGCCGGCCTCGGCGAGCACGCCGGCCAGGAGGTCGCCGAGGGCGGTGGGCTTGGGAGAGCGGTGCTGCGACATCGGGGCGGGAAGGAGGCCGTCGAGAGGGGGCGGGGAAGATACGGCTCCGGCCGGCGGCGCGCTCGGCCCCCGACCGGGCGGGCTCAGCCGTCGAGCGACAGCACGCCGTCCTGGATCCCGGCCCGAGGCAGCCGCGTCAGCTCGGCAGGGACGTCGCTCGCCCGCGGGACGACCAGCAGCACCTGCCCCAGCCCCGCGTCGCCCAGCAACCCGAGGATCCGGTGCGCACGCCGGGCGTCCAGCTCGGCGAACGGATCGTCCAGCAGGAAGAGGGGCGCGCTCCCCACGTGCTCGCGCAGCGTCGCCGCCTCCAGCATCCGCAGCGCGATCGCGGCGGTCCGCTGCTGACCGGCCGACCCGAACAACCGGAGGTCGCGCCCGCCCAGGGCGAGCTCCAGGTCGTCGCGATGCGGGCCGGCGTGCGTGAGCCCGCGCTTGAGGTCGAGGGGGCGCTTGTCGGCCAGCGCCCGCTCGAGCGCCGCGCGCGCGCCCGCCACCGCCGAATCGCCCTCGGCGTCGGCCGGGACGTCGAGCGCGGTCGCGTAGCGCAGCCGCATCGGCGCCCGCTCGCCGATCGCGGCGCACAGGCGCGCGAACTCCTCGGCGTGCTGCCGCACCCAGCGCCTCCGCTCGGTCCAGAGGACGGCGCCGTGCTCGGCCAGCGCCGGCTCCCACACCGACGCGCGCCCCTCGCCCCGCCCGCTGCGCGCGGCGTCGCGGAGCGCGGCGTTCCGGCGCACCAGCGCGCCGCGGTACGCCTGCAGCGCGGCCAGGTAGCGGCGCGAGGTCAGCGCCAGCGCCACGTCCAGGTAGCGCCGCCGCTCGCTCGGGCTGCCCGCCACCAGCACGACGTCGCCGGGGGAGAAGATCACCGACGGCACCGCGCCCAGCGCGTCGCTCAGTCGCGGCACCTCCGCGCCGTCGATGCGCACGCGCTTGCGCTTGCCCACCCGGTCGAACCCGACGCCGACCTCGCGCGAGACGATGCGGTCCATCCGGTCCGCGTCGCCGGCCGGGAGCGCGACCTCGGCCGCGACGTGGAAGCCGCCAGCCCCGAAGCGCACGAGGTCCGCGTCGCGCGCGCCGCGCACGGAGCGCAGCAGCTCGAGGTAGTAGACCGACTCGAGCAGGTTGGTCTTCCCGTGGCCGTTCTCGCCGACGACGGTGAGCCCGTCCGGCGGCACCGCGAGGTCGACGCGCTCCAGGTTGCGGAAGTCGCGCACCGTGAGCCGCCGCAGCTCGACGCGCGGGACCGGGCGCGGGAGCGCGCCCGGCGTCCCCTCGGGATGCGCCTCGCCCTGCGGAAGCGCCGCCGCGCCGCCGGACTCCATGCGACGCGCGGCCGCTCCTGCCGGCGTCGTCAGCGCCCGCGGAACTGCGGCGTGCGCTTGGCGAGGAACGCGTCGGTGCCCTCGGTGCGGTCCTCGGTCGCCGCGGCGAGCCCGAACGCGTTGGCCTCGAACAGCTGCGCCTCGTCGAACGGCTGATCGTAGCCCGCGTTCACCGCCTCGATGCACAGCGCGAGCGCGATCGGCGCGTTGGCGATCATCGCGGTCGCCATCGCGCGGGCGCGGTCCAGCAGCTCGGCGGCCGGCACGACCGCGTTCGCCAGCCCGACGCGGTACGCCTCGTTCGCGTCGATGATCTCGCCCGTCAGCAGCAGCTGCAGCGCGCGCCCGCGGCCGATGAGCCGCGGCAGGCGCTGCGTGCCGCCGTACCCCGGGATCAGGCCGAGCTTCACCTCGGGCTGGCCGAACTTCGCGAACTCGGAGGCGATGCGGAGGTGGCACGCCATCGCGATCTCGCACCCGCCGCCGAGCGCGAACCCGTTGACGGCGGCGATCGTCGGCTTGGGCGAGGTCTCGAACTTCCGGAACACCTCCTGGCCCAGGCGCGCGCGGCGCTTCGCGTCGAGCGGGTCGGCCTTGCCGATCTCCGAGATGTCGGCGCCCGCGATGAAGGCGCGCCCCGCGCCCGTCAGGATGATCGCGCCCACGTCGTCGCGCGTGCGCAGCTCGTCGATCGCCTGCCCGAGCTCGCGGATGACGAGATCGGCCAGCGCGTTGAGCTTGTCCGGCCGGTTGACCGTGAGCACGGCGATGCGGTCGGCGACGTCGAGGGTCAGCGTCTGGAAGGCCATGGCGGGAGTGCGGGCGATGGGCGTGGGACGTCGTGGAACGGGGCGTCTCGGGCGCGGAAAGCTACGCAGGAGGACCGGAATTTGCCTCGGCACGTCTAAGTCATGGCGCACCAATGGATTCTGCGCAGAGGCACGAAGCGGGGCGGCTTCCGCTACGTGATGCCGGGCGGCCGGCCGGCGTCGGCCGCCGCGCGCGCGCGCGCCGAGGCGCTGGCCATCCCGCCCGCCTGGACCGACGTGCACGTCGCGACCTCGCCGTCGGCGGCGGTGCAGGCGTGGGGCTTCGACGCGAAGGGGCGCAAGCAGTACCGCTACCACGAGAAGGCGGCCGAGCGCGGGCAGATGCGCAAGTACTACCGCGTGCGGCAGATGGCGCGCGACCTCCCGCGCATCCGCGAGGCGGTCGCGCGCGACCTGCGGAGCGCGGCCCGCGCGCGCCGCGCGAGCGGGAACGCGCACGGGCTCACGAAGCGCCGCGTCGCCGCGGGCGTCGTGCGCCTCATCGGCGAGGCGTTCTTCCGCGTCGGCAGCGAGCGCTACGCGGTCGAGAACCGGACCTTCGGCATCACCACCCTGCGCAAGCGGCACGTGACGGTGCACGACGACCGCCTGGTCTTCGACTACGTCGGCAAGGAGTCGGTGCGGCAGCGCCAGACCGTGTGCGATCCGGGGCTGGTGGCGTTCGTGCGCGAGCTGCTCGAGACGCCGGGGCCGCGGCTATTCCGCTACCGCACCGAGGAGGGCGCGTGGGCTGACCTCACGGCGCGCGACGTCAACGAGTACCTGCAGGCGGTCGTGGGCGTGCCGTACAGCGCCAAGGACTTCCGCACCTGGGGCGGGACGCTGCGCCTGGCGACGATCCTCGCCGACCTGGGGCCGGGCGCCAGCGAGCGCGAGTCGCGCAAGAACGTCGTGACCGCGATCCGCTTGGTGGCCGCGGAGCTGGGCAACACGCCGACCGTCTGTCGCCAGGCGTACGTGCACCCGATGGTCATCGCCCGCTACCTCGACGAGGGAACGACGATCGCCCCCTTCCTCGCCCGCGCCACCCGCAGCGCGACGGCGAACGCGGCGCAGCTGCCGGAGGAGCGCGCGCTGATCCGCTTCCTCGACCGCTTCTTCCCGGAGCGCCGCCGTCGCAAGGAGCGCCGCCGCCGCGGGCGCGAGGCGGTGACCGACCGGCGCGAGGAGCGCGCGGTGGGGGACGCGCAGGCGGCCTGACGGGACGGCGCTGCGGTCTGCGGGCTGCGGGTTCCGAACGCCGGCCCGTCGCGAGGCCCGATCCGCAGCCCGCAGTCCGCAGCCGTCTCGCGTGGGCGCATGACCGCGCGCTAGACTTCGTGCGTGTCCACCGTCCAGGCCGTCCGCTGGTCGCCCGAGGGCGACGCGCTGCGCATCCTCGACCAGCGCGCGCTGCCGCACGCGTGCGTCGAGCGCGACCTGCGCACCGTCGCCGAGGTGTGCGACGCGATCCGCACGCTCGCGGTGCGCGGCGCGCCCGCCATCGGCGCGGCGGGCGCGATGGGATTGGCCGTCGCGATGGCGCCGCGCGCGGACGAGGCGCGCGACGACTGGTGGGCCCGCCTCGAGGCGTCGGCGGCGGCGATCCGCGGCGCGCGGCCGACGGCGGTCAACCTGCCGTGGGCGGTCGATCGCGTCGTGGCGCGCGCGGTGGCGGCGCGCGATGCGGGAGCCGCGGCCGACGCGATGGCCGCCGCGCTGCGCGACGAGGCGGACGCGATCCACGCCGAGGACCGCGCGATGTGCCAGGCGATCGGCGAGCACGGGGCCGAGCTGCTGCCCGAGTCCGCGCGCGTGCTCACGCACTGCAACGCGGGCGCGCTCGCGACCTGCGGCATCGGGACCGCGCTCGCGCCGGTGTACGTCGCGCACGCGCGCGGCCGCGCGATGGCCGTCTGGGCCGACGAGACGCGGCCGCTGCTGCAGGGGAGCCGCCTGACGGCGTGGGAGCTCGCGCAGGCCGGCGTCCCGGTCACGGTCATCGCCGACAACATGGCCGCCGCGCTGCTGCGCACCGGCACCATCGACGCCGTGCTCGTGGGCGCCGACCGCATCGCCGCGAACGGCGACGCCGCGAACAAGATCGGCACCTACGCGCTGGCGCTCGCGGCGCGCGCGCACGGCGTGCCGTTCTACGTGCTCGCGCCCTCCTCCACCATCGATGCCGCGACGGCCGACGGCGCCGGCATCCCGATCGAGGAGCGCGACGCCGACGAGGTGCGCGCGCCCATGGGCACGCCCGCCGCGCCGAGCGACGTGGCGGTGTGGAACCCCGCGTTCGACGTCACGCCGGCGGCGCTGATCACGGCGATCGTGACGGATCGTGGCGTCGTGCGGCCGCCGTACGACTTCGCCACGCTGAACGCTGAACGCTCGACGCTCGGCGAGCCGCCGCGGGAGCGGGAGCGTTCAGCGTCCAGCGTCCAGCGTTCAGCGGAGCTGCCGTGACCTCCATCCTCGCCATCGACCAGGGCACCACCGGCACCACCTGCCTCGTCGTCGACGCGGCGGGGCGCGTGCGCGGGCGCGGCTACCGCGAGCTCGCGCAGTCGTATCCGGCGCCGGGGCTCGTGGAGCACGACGCGCTCGAGATCCTCGCGACGGTGCGCGCCGCGGCGCGCGAGGCGGTCGCCGCGGCCGGAGCGCCGCCGGCCGCCATCGGGATCACGAACCAGCGCGAGACGGTCGTGCTCTGGGAGCGCGACAGCGGGCGCCCCGTGCACCCGGCCATCGTCTGGCAGGACCGGCGCACGGCGGCGCGCTGCGCGGCGCTGGCGCCGCGGGCCGCGTTCATCGGCGAGCGCACGGGGCTCGTGGTCGATCCGTACTTCAGCGCGACCAAGCTCGAATGGCTGCTCTCGCGCGACGACGCGCTGCGCGCGCGCGCCGAGCGGGGCGAGCTGGCCGCGGGGACGATCGACGCGTGGCTGATCTGGCAGCTCACCGGCGGGCGCGTGCACGCCACCGAGCCGACCAACGCGTCGCGCACGATGCTCTACGACCTGGAGCGGCGCGCCTGGAGCGACGAGCTGTGCGCGCTCTTCGGCATCCCGCCCGCGATCCTCCCCGAGGTCCGCCCCTCGCTTGGCGACTTCGGGACGGCGATCCCCGAGGTGCTCGGCTTCGCCGCGCCCATCATGGGCGTCGCGGGCGACCAGCAGGCCGCGCTGTTCGGGCAGGGCGGGTGGGAGCCCGGGATGGCGAAGAACACGTACGGCACGGGCGCCTTCCTGCTGCGGAACTGCGGCGCGGTGCGGCCGGCGGGAGGGGGCGGGCTGCTGACGACCATCGCCATCGGCCCGACCGGAGAGCCCGTCTACGCGCTCGAGGCGTCGATCTTCGTCGCCGGCGCGGCGGTGCAGTGGCTCCGCGACGGGCTCGGGATCCTGGAGCGCGCGGGGGAGAGCGAGGCGCTCGCCCGCTCGGTCGAGTCGACGGACGGCGTCTACTTCGTTCCGGCGCTCACGGGGCTGGGCGCGCCCGATTGGGAGCCGGCAGCGCGCGGCACGATCGTCGGGCTGACGCGGGGCACGACGCGCGCGCACCTCGCCCGCGCGGCGCTCGAGGCGATGGCGTACGCGACCGCCGACGTGCTGGACGCCATGCGCGCCGCGGCGGCCGACGGCGGTGCGCACGACGGCGCGCCGCTGCGCGTGGACGGCGGCGCCACGACCAACGAGTGGCTCGTCCAGTTCCAGGCCGACGTGCTGGGCGCGGTCGTGGAGCGGCCGGCGCTGGTGGAGTCGACCGGCATGGGCGCGGCGGGGCTCGCCGGGATCGCCGCCGGCACCTGGCCGGACGCCGAGGGGTTCCTCGCCTCGCGGCGGTTCGCGCGCTTCGCGCCGGGGGAGGGGCGGGCCGCCGCGCAGGCGGGGCGCGCCGGGTGGCGGCGCGCCGTGCGGGCCGCGCTTGCATGGGCCCGGGACGACGCCCAGCCCCGGTCCGCCCCCTAGCGACGGGCGACCCGTCCCCTCGGGCAGCGCTCACCCCGGGTACGTCAGTCCGTGCTCCGCGCACAGGCGCGCGATGCTCTCCGGCTGGAACTCGATGGCGTAGCGCGTCGGCAGGTCCGAGCTGGGGAAGACCGTCGCCGGGCTCGCGGCCCGCATCGCCGCCATCGCGTCGCCCAGCTCGTCGAAGAAGTGCTCGAAGCCGGCCGGCGAGATGATCTCCAGGATGCGGCACGGCGCGTCGCCGGCGTTCCAGAACGTGTGCCACTGGTCGCGCGGCTTGAACACGAGGTCGCCCGCCTCGGCGAACACCACGTCCTCGCCGAGCTGCGCGCCCATGCGTCCCTCCAGCACGTAGCTGTACTCGTCCTCGCGCGAGTGCCGGTGCAGCGGGGCGACGAGGGTGCGCGGCGGGATCGGGTGCTCGACCAGCGAGACCGCCCCGCCCGACTCAGCGCCCCAGATCAGGAAGCGCACGCCGACGGAGCCGAGGTCGACGAACTTGCCGTCGCGCGGCCCGATGCGCCGCGGCCCGGTCGAGCCGTCGAAGCGGGACGAGGGGAGCTGGAGCGCCGACGCGCGCTCGGTCTGCTGGGGCTGCTGGGCCGTGGCCATGTGTCGCCTCCTTCTGATGAGGATCGGGTCGAGGTGAGTGGTTCGGTGAGCAGTGTCGTTCACTGAACTGCCGCGACGATACGATGACCTGGCGAGGTTTGTCAAGAGTTGAGTGAACAGTTATGTTCACCGACATGGCGACTCGAAGGTACGAGCAGAAGCGCCGCGCCGAGCAGCAGGCGGAGACGCGGCGACGGATCGTGGAGGCGATGGTGGCCCTGCACCGGGAGGTCGGCCCGGCGCGGACCACGATCAGCGCCATCGCCGAGCGGGCCGGCGTCGAGCGGCTGACCGTGTACCGCCACTTCGCCGACGAGACGGCCATGTTCGAGGCCTGCTCCGCCCACTTCGCCGCCGAGGTCGCCCCTCCCGACCCGGGCGCCTGGGCGGGGATGACGGCGCCCGCGGAGCGACTCCGGGCGGCGCTGCTCGCCTTCTACGGCTACTTCCGCCGGGCGGAGGACATGCTCGCGCACGTGTACCGCGACGCGCCGCAGCTTCCCGCGCTCGCGGCAGTCGTGGCGCCGTGGGACGCCTTCGTCGGCGCGGTCCGCGACGATCTGCTCGAGGGTTGGGAGGCGCCGGAGCCGGCGCGGGCGCGCCTCTCCGCGGTGGTGGCGCACGCCCTCCGCTTCGATACCTGGCGCTCGCTCGCCCGGGTGGAGGGGCTCGGCGACCCGGCGACGGCGGACCTGATGGTCGCGCTCGCGCGCGCCGCGGCGGTCGCTGCCCTCCCCGGGGAACACCCCGCCTGACGCGGGGTCTGCCACCCGCCGTGAGCACGCTTCCCGTCCTCGACCTCGCCCCGGCGCTGGACGCGCACCGCCGCGCCCTCGCCGCCTGCCGCCGCTGCGCCGCCACCCTGCCGGTCGGTGCGCGCCCCGTGCTCTCGCACGCGGCGTCGCCGCGCGTGATGCTGGTCGGCCAGGCGCCCGGGCCCAGCGAGGCCACCGGAGGCCGGCCGTTCATCGGGCGCTCGGGACGCACCCTCTTCCGGTGGCTCGCCGAGGCGGGGCTGCCGGAGGAGGAGGCGCGCGGGGCGCTGTACATCGGCGCGATCACCCGCTGCTATCCCGGCCCGCACCCGGCTGGCCGGGGCGACCGCGTCGCATCGCCGGCCGAACGGGCCGCGTGCGCGCCCTGGCTCGACGCGGAGCTGGCGCTGATCCGCCCCGCGCTCGTCGTCCCGATCGGCCGTCTGGCGATCGACCGCTTCCTCGGCGGGGCCCCGTTGTCGGCGCTCGTCGGCGAGGTGCACGCGACGACCGTCGCCGGCGTGCCGACGCGCGTCGTCCCGCTGCCGCACCCCTCGGGCGCGAGCGGCTGGCTGCACGGGCCCGGGCACCGCGCGCTGCTCGACCGCGCCATCGCGCGGCTGGGGGGCGAGCTGCGCGCCCTGGATCTCGTGCGGGACGTGCCCGCGAGCGCGGCCGCGTGACGCGGCGGCGGGTGGTCGGAGCGGTTGTGCTGCTCGCCGGCGCGGCCGCGCCCGGCGGAGCGCAGGAGCCGCAGCCCGCTCCGATGGCCGCGCCGGGAGACAGCACCGCGTCCCGGCTCCGGCCGCCAGTCGCGGAGCTGCCGCCGCCGCGGGCGCCCGATGCCTGGCTGGGCAGCGACAAGCTGCGCCACTTCGTCCTCGCCGGGATGGTGCAGGGCACCGCCTTCGGCGTCGCGACGGCGGCCGGCGCCCGGTCCCGCCCGGCGCTCGTCGCCGCGACCGCGACCGCCGCCGCGCTCTCCCTCGGCAAGGAGGTCGCCGACCGGCGCCGCGGCGGGCGCTTCAGCGTGCGCGACCTCGCCTGGGACGCGGCCGGTGCCGCGCTCTGGGGCGTCCTCGTGGCCCGGAGCGGCCGCTGACGGACGGGACGCGCGTCGCGGTGCGCCACGCCGCGTGCGCGCGTCATGCCCGGCACCCCACGGACTCTCTATATTGATCGAGCACGACCGGCGCCGTCTGCGGAGCCGGCCCCTTCACACTCGTAGTCGACGCGCGCCGCGCCCGACGCACGGGGGTCTCTGCCTATGAAAGCGCGCAACAAGTTCCTGATCGGCGGCGCCCTGGTCCTCGGCAGCGCCAGCTACCTGATGGCGAGCTCCATCGAGGACACCGGGCAGTACTTCCTCACGCCCACCGAGCTCCAGGCGAAGGTCGCGAAGGACCCGTCCTTCCGCGATCAGGGCGTGAAGGTCGGCGCCCGCGCCGTGCCGGGCACGATCGTCCGCGATCCGAGCGGCCGCTCGCTGACCTTCGTCATGGCCGACCTCACGGACTCGACCAAGACGTACCCGGTCGTCTACCGCGGCATCGCGCCGGACACCTTCACCGACGGCGTCGAGGTCGTGGTCGAGGGGCGCCTGGGCGCCGACGGGACCTTCCGCGCCACCACGCTGCTGGCGAAGTGCGCCTCGCGCTACGAGAACGCGCCCGACAAGGACGCGGCCGGCTACCAGGAGTACCAGCAGTACAAGAACTCGCCGGGCTACCAGCAGCGGCACCCGGCCGGCGTCCCGAAGACGCCCGCGCCCGCGCCGCGGACCTGACGCGTGGGCGAGTCGATCTCCTCCGGCCTCATCCTCGTCGGTGAGCTGTCGCTCTGGGTGGCCATGCTCATGGCCGCCTGGAGCGCGACGGTGTCGTTCGCCGGTGCGCGCGACGCGCGCGCGGACCTCGTGCACTCGGGCGAGCGCGCGCTCTACGCGACGTTCGGCTTCGTCGTGCTGGCGTCCATCGGCCTCTGGACGGCGCTCTTCACGCACGACTTCTCGATCAAGTTCGTCGCCAGCTACACCAGCGCGAACCTGCCGAAGATCTACACCTTCACCGCCTTCTGGGCGGGGCAGGCCGGGTCGCTCCTCTTCTGGACGCTGATCCTCGCCGGCTACGCGGCCGCCGCCGTCGCCACCGGGCGCGGGCCGCGCACGCGCGCCTTCATGCCCTACGTCACCGGGACGCTGAGCGTCGTCACGCTCTTCTTCCTGCTGACGATGTGCTTCGGCGCCAATCCGTTCGAGCGGCTCGACTGGACGCCCGCCGACGGGCGCGGGATGAATCCGCAGCTGCAGAACCCGGGCATGGCGATCCACCCGCCCATGCTCTACCTGGGCTACGTCGCCACCGTCGTCCCCTTCGCCTACGCGATCGCGGCGCTCGTGACGCGCAGGCTCGACGCGGAGTGGCTGGTGCCGGTCCGCCGGTGGGCGCTCCTCTCCTGGTTCTTCCTCACCATCGGCATCACGCTCGGCATGTGGTGGGCCTACGTCGAGCTGGGCTGGGGCGGCTACTGGGCCTGGGACCCGGTCGAGAACGCGTCGCTGCTCCCGTGGCTCTCGGGCACGGCGTTCCTGCACTCGATCATGATCCAGGAGAAGCGCGGGATGCTCCGCAAGTGGAACGTCACGCTCGTGGCGACCACCTTCCTCCTGTCGATCTTCGGGACGTTCATCACGCGCTCGGGCATCATCCAGAGCGTGCACTCGTTCGCGCAGTCGCCGGTCGGCAACTGGTTCGCCGGCTTCCTGGCGCTCAGCACCGCGGTCACGATCTGGCTCGTGGCCACCCGCCTCAAGGACCTCCAGTCCAAGGCGGAGCTGGAGAGCATGGTGAGCCGCGAGGCCGCCTTCCTCTACAACAACCTGGTGCTGGTCGGGATCTCGTTCTCGGTGCTCTGGGGCACCCTGTTCCCGATCCTCAGCGAGTGGGTGAAGGGCGAGAAGATCACGGTCGGCCCTCCCTTCTTCAACACGGTCAACGTCCCGCTCGGCCTCCTGCTGCTCGCGCTGACGGGCATCGGGCCGCTCATCGCCTGGCGGCGCGCCTCGGTGCAGAACCTCCGGCGCCAGTTCACCGTCCCGGCGGCCGTCGGCGTCGTCACCGGCGCGGCGCTCGTCGCGCTCGGGATGCGCGACTTCTACGCGATCGTCTGCTACGCCCTCGCCGGCTTCGTCTTCGGGACCATCGGCCAGGAGTTCTGGAAGGGGACGCGGGCCCGCATGTCCATGCACGGCGAGAACGCCTTCGCGGCCCTCGCCCGCCTGATCGCGCGCAACCGCCGGCGGTACGGGGGCTACGTCGTGCACTTCGGCATGGTGACGATGTTCGCCGCCTTCGCCGGCATGGCGTTCAAGAAGGAGTTCGACGTCACGCTCACGAGCGGGCAGACGTACGCCGCCCGCGATCCGTGGGGCCACGACTGGACCTTCACGAGCCAGGGCGTCTCGCAGTACAAGGCGCTCAACCGCTACGTCACGGCGGTCGGCCTCACGGCCACGCGCGACGGCAAGCCCGCCGGGATCATCTCGTCGGAGAAGCGCCAGCACGTCGACAGCCGCGACCAGCCCACCTTCGAGCCGTCCACCGAGGTCGGCATCCTCGAGGGCGGGAAGCAGGACGTCTACGTCGTGCTCGCGGGCGTCACCGGCAGCGACAAGGCGGAGATCCGCATCGCCTTCAACCCGCTCGTCTGGTGGGTCTGGTTCGGTGGGCTGGTCATGGGCGTGGGCGGGCTGATCGTCATGTGGCCGCAGGCCGAGCGTCGGGCCGCGCGTCGCGAGAGCGGGTACGTGGCCGTGCTGCCGCCCGCCGCCGCGCCGGGCGCCGCCCCGCCCGAGCCGGTCGGGGCGCGGTGAGCCGCGCCCCCCTTCCAGCCCCCGTCCCGATGTCCTCCCCGCAGTACCTGATCGGCGGCTACGTCGTCTCCCGCCGCCGCTTCGTCGCCGCCCTCGGCGCCGCCTGGGCCACCGGGGCCGTCACGGCCGCCGGGGTCGCGGCCGCGCAGCAGCCGAACGTCCCGGTCGAGTCGCCGACGCCCAACCAGGTCACCGGCGCCCCGGTCACGGCGCCCGAGACGCCTGGCGCCTCGATGGAGGGGGAGGGCTACCGCCCGGTGCGGCGCCCGCCCAAGCCCGGCGCCGCGCCCTCGATGGACGCCCAGGGGCGCGACGCGCTCGAGCACAAGATCTCGTGCCCGTGCCCGTGCACGCTCGACATCTTCACCTGCCGCACGTCGATGCCCTGCGGCTTCTCGCCGCGCATGCACAGCGACGTGATGGCGCTCGTCGAGGGCGGCTACTCGGCCGACGAGATCCTGGCCGCCTTCGAGGACGTCTACGGGCAGCAGGTGCTGATGGCGCCGAAGAAGGAGGGGTTCAACCTCGCCGGCTACCTGACGCCCTTCGCGGCGCTCGGCACGGGCGCCGTCGTCCTCGCGGCGCTCATCCGGAAGTGGGGCCGCCGCGCCGCGGCCGTGCAGGCCGCGCAGCCGGTGGCCGCCGGACGGGGCGCCCCGTCGCTCGAGGTGGACGCCAGCGCCGACGAGCTGGCGCGCCTCGACGCCGCGGTGCGCGGGGAGTCGCGATGATGCTCCTCCAGATCCCGGAAGGCGCGCTCGCCCTGGGCCTGGGCACCGCGCTCGCGCTCGGCGCCGCAGTCGTCGTGCTGCGCCCGCTGCTCGGCGACACGGTGGTGGAGCCGTCCGTGCCGCAGGGCCCCTCGCCCAAGGCGCCCGCCGAGGCGAGCGCGATCGAGGCACTGCGCGAGATCGAGTTCGACCGCGCGACCGGCAAGCTCTCCGACGTCGACTACGCCGCGCTGCGCACCACGTACACGCGCGAGGCGCTCGCCGAGCTGCGGGCGCGCGACGCGGCGGAGGCTGTGACCACGATCCCGGGAGCGGACGACGACGCGGTCGAGGCGGCGCTGCGCGACTTCCGCGCGCGCGCGCCGCGCTGCCCCGAGCACGGCGCCCGCCCGCAGGGCGACGCCCGCTTCTGCTCCGACTGCGGACGCTTCCTGGGCGGCCGCTGCCCGGGCTGCGGCGCCAGCGCAGACGCGCCCGGGCAGCGCTTCTGCGGTGAGTGCGGAACGGCGCTCGCGGCCTGAGACGCGCGCCGCGCCGCGAACGCAGAAGGGGCCGGACCGCGATCGCGGTCCGGCCCCTTCTGCGTCCTGCGCCGTCGGATCAGGCGCGGCGACGGCGCGCCGCGATCCCACCGACGGCGAGCAGCCCCGTGCCGAGCAGCGCCCACGTTCCGGGCTCCGGCACCGTCGACTGCGCGGTGAGGCCGTACGCGAGAATGCGCTGGTCGGCCGTGTTGGCGCCGGTGCCGCCCGTGAAGCCGACGTAGGCCTGCGGGCCCAGGATGTTGGCGAGGTTCACGTTGCCGCTCACCGTGTACGACTCGGCGACGTTCGCGGTGTTGGTCGCGGTCGCGGAGAGCACGCCGCCGCTGTAGTTGAGCAGGATGTCGAAGATGTTCGACGAGCGGCCGCCGAGGTTGCCCAGCTCGGTGCTCGCGATGTTGCCGATCTGGCCGTTGGTGCCGATCGCGAAGTCGTTGTTCGTGTACGTCTGGAAGGTCAGCGCGACGCTGGGGGTGATGGCGCCCGTGCCCGAGTAGCCGATCGTCCCGCCGCCGGCGCCCAGCGCTGCCGCGCCGCGGGTGTCGCTCTGCAGCACGAGCGCGATGCCGTCGGCCTGCGTCGGCGTGCCCTGCAGCGAGACGCGGAAGCCCACCGAGAACGACGACAGCTCGCTCAGGTTGAGCGCGGTGCCGAAGAACGCCGAGCCGGCCTGGCTGCCGCCGCCGTTGGTCAGCTGCAGCTGCGTGCCGCCGCCGAGCACCGCGGCGCTGCCGTTCGTGACCCAGCCGGTGAACTGGGCGGAGGCATCGCGCGCGCCGAAGACGGCGACGGCGGACACGGCCAGGGCGGCGCCGCGCAGGAGCGAGGGAACCGTGAAGCTCGACATGGAGGGCGGGGAAGGGGATGACGCGCGCGGCCTGCAGGCGGCCGGATTCGCTGTGGCCGCCATCATAGGATCGCCCGGGTGTGCGATGCAACGTCGCGCGCACGCCACACCCCCCCTCGCGTCGCCGCCGCTTCCGTCGCGGCGCGCGCCCACTAGCGGCGAGGTCAGCCGGCGCCCGCGTCCTCGCCCGTCGCCTCGGCGGCGATCCAGGCCGCGTACGGCGCGAGCGCCGCGTGCACCGGCAGGGCGAGCAGCTCCGGCGTGTCGTACGGATGCAGCCGCTCGAACGCCTCCTTCAGCCCGTCCAGCCGCTCGCGGCGGGTCTTCAGCAGCACGACGACCTCCCGCTCGTCGGCGACCTTCCCCTCCCACCAGTAGAACGAGCGCGCCGGCGGCAGGACCGTCCCGCAGGCGACCAGCCGCAGGTCCAGCAGGGTGCGGACGAACGGCACCGCCTGCTCCTCGGAGGCGAAGGTCGTCAGGACGACCACGGTGGCGTCGGGCATGGGCGTGTGGATGGGAGGGCGACGGATCCGCGGCCCCGGAAGCTCACCAGGGGCGGGGGCGACCGCCACCCGTCGTGCGGCCCTCCCGAAGATTCCCCGATGCGGCCGCTTGTCCCGCGCGCCCCGTGCGGTGAGCTTACGCAGGTTATGGCAGAAGAAGCCCTCATCGTGCGCGGCGCGCGCGCGCACAACCTCAAGAACATCGACGTCACGATCCCGCGTGACCGGCTCACCGTCATCACGGGGCTGTCGGGATCGGGGAAGTCGTCGCTCGCCTTCGACACCATCTACGCCGAGGGGCAGCGGCGCTACGTGGAGTCGCTGTCGGCCTACGCGCGCCAGTTCCTCGGGCTGATGGAGAAGCCCGACGTCGACGTCATCGAGGGGCTCTCGCCGGCCATCTCGATCGAGCAGAAGAACACGGGCAACAACCCGCGCTCCACGGTCGGCACGGTCACCGAGATCTACGACTACCTGCGCCTGCTCTACGCGCGCGCCGGCACGCCGCACTGCCCCAACTGCGGGCGCGCGGTGCAGCGGCAGAGCCCCGTGCAGATCGCCGAGACGGTGCTGACCTGGGAGTCCGGCACGCGGCTCGAGATCCGCGCGCCGCTCGTGCAGGGCCGCAAGGGCGAGTTCCGCGAGCTGTTCGAGGGTGCGCGCAAGCAGGGCTTCGTGCGCGCCGTCGTCGACGGGGAGCTGATCGAGCTCGCCGATCCGCCGAAGCTCAACAAGCGCCAGAACCACAGCATCTCGGTCGTCGTCGACCGGCTTGTGGTGCGCGCCGAGGATCGCGGCCGCCTCACCGACTCGCTCGAGACCGCGCTGCGGCTCGCCGACGGCCTCGTCGAGGTCGTGGAGTACGCGACCGAGGCGGGCGTCGAGCCCGAGGTGCACCTCTTCTCTGAGCGCTACGGCTGCCCGGTGTGCGGCATCTCGCTGCCCGAGCTGGAGCCGCGCCAGTTCTCGTTCAACTCGCCCTTCGGCGCCTGCCCGGCCTGCAGCGGCCTCGGCACGCGCAAGGAGGTCAGCCCGGAGCTCGTGCTGGGCGATCCGAGCATCACGATCCTGGAGGGCGTCGTGCTGCCCTGGGGAGAGCCCGACGGATACCTGAAGAAGGTGATCCTGCCGGGCCTCGCGAAGGCGCTCGACTTCAGCCTCAACACGCCGTGGGGCAAGCTCTCGCCGCGCGCGCAGCACGCGCTCCTGCACGGCACGGGCGACGACGCGGGCGCGGCGCGCAAGACGGCCGCGAAGTCTGCGCGCACCGCGGCGAAGGCCGTCACCGCCGACGTGCAGTGGGAGGGCATCCTCCGCAACGTGCAGCGGCGCTACGAGGAGACGTCGAGCGACGCGATCCGGCTGGAGCTCGACGAGTACATGATCCAGACGCCGTGCTCCGCCTGCGCGGGACGGCGCCTCAAGCCCGAGTCGCTCGCGGTCACGGTGCACGGCCGCAACATCGGCGAGGTGGTCGAGCTCTCGATCTCGGGCGCGCACGCCTTCTTCGGCGAGATCGCGGTGCGCGGCGACGGCCGCCCCGGGCTCGACCCCGGCGTCGCGGGGCCGATCCTCAAGGAGGTGCGCGAGCGCCTGTCGTTCCTCGTGGACGTGGGCCTCGACTACCTCACGCTCAACCGCTCCGCGGAGTCGCTCTCGGGCGGCGAGGCGCAGCGCATCCGGCTCGCGACGCAGATCGGGTCGCGGCTCGTGGGCGTGCTCTACATCCTCGACGAGCCGTCCATCGGGCTGCACCAGCGCGACAACGGCCGCCTGCTCGCGACGCTCAAGCAGCTGCGCGACCTCGGCAATACCGTCATCGTCGTCGAGCACGACGAGGAGACGATGCGCGAGGCCGATCACCTGATCGACCTCGGGCCCGGCGCGGGCAAGCACGGCGGCGAGGTGATCGCGGCCGGCACGGTGAAGGAGGTGCTGCGCAACCCGAACTCGGTGACCGCGCAGTACCTCAACGGCAAGCGCGAGATCCCGGTGCGCGCCGACCGGCGCCCGCGTGACCCGCAGCGCGTCATCCGCGTCGAGAACGCGCGCGAGCACAACCTGCGCGGCGTCGACTTCGAGATCCCGCTCGGCTGCTTCGTCGCGGTGACCGGCGTCTCCGGCTCGGGCAAGTCGACGCTCGTCGAGGACATCCTGCACCGGGCGCTCGCGCGCCACTTCTACCGCGCGCGCACGATCCCGGGCGTGCACGATCGGATCGTCGGGCTGGAGCACATCGACAAGGTCATCGACATCGACCAGAGCCCCATCGGCCGCACGCCGCGCTCCAACCCGGCGACGTACACGGGGCTGTTCACGCCCATCCGCGAGCTGTTCGCCGAGATGCCCGAGGCCAAGATCCGCGGCTACGGGCCGGGGCGTTTCTCCTTCAACGTGAAGGGCGGGCGCTGCGAGGCGTGCCAGGGCGACGGGCTGGTGAAGATCGAGATGCACTTCCTCCCCGACGTCTTCGTGCCGTGCGACGTCTGCAAGGGGAAGCGCTTCAACCGCGAGACGCTGGAGGTGCGCTTCCGCGGGCTCTCCATCGCCGACGTGCTCGACCTGACCGTCGAGGACGCGTGCGGGATCTTCGAGAACCAGCCGCGCATCGCGCAGAAGCTCGAGACGCTGCGCGATGTGGGCCTCGGCTACATCCACCTCGGGCAGAGCGCGACCACGCTCTCCGGCGGCGAGGCGCAGCGCGTCAAGCTGGCCACCGAGCTGTCCAAGCGCGACACGGGGCGCACGCTCTACATTCTCGACGAGCCGACGACGGGGCTGCACTTCGAGGACGTGCGGCTGCTGCTCGACGTGCTGCACCGGCTGGTCGATCGCGGCAACACGGTGCTCGTCATCGAGCACTCGCTCGACGTCATCAAGACGGCCGACTGGATCGTCGACCTGGGACCCGAGGGCGGCACGCGCGGCGGCATGATCGTCGCCGCCGGTACGCCCGAGACGGTCGCGCAGGTCGACGCGAGCCACACCGGCCACTATCTGCGTCCGCTCCTTCCCGCGCTGCGCCAGCGCAAGGCCGGCTGACATGGTCTCGCTGCTCGACATCATCGGCCCCGTCATGGTGGGGCCCTCCAGCTCGCACACCGCGGGCGCCTGCCGACTGGGGCTCCTCGCGCGCTGCCTCGTCGGCGGCACGCCGCAGCACGCGCGCATCGAGCTGCACGGCTCGTTCGCCCGCACCGGCGAGGGGCACGGCACCGACAAGGCGATCGTCGGCGGCCTGATGGGCTTCCGCCCCGACGACGAGCGGCTGCGCACCGCGCTCGACATCGCCGAGCGGGAGGGGCTCGACTACCGGTTCGAGAAGACGACGCTCGGCGAGGAGGGCGAGACGCACCCGAACACGGTGCGCATCAGCGTCCAGTACGGCGATCGCAGGAGCGTGATGACGGGCTCCTCGCTCGGCGCGGGCCGCGTGCTCGTGACCGAGATCGACGGCTATCCCGTCGAGGTCACGGGCAACTACCACACGATCGTGCTGGTCGCCGAGGACGTGAAGGGCTCCATCGCGCGCATCGCGACGATCCTGTCGGACCACGGGCTGAACATCGCGACGCTCAAGGTCACGCGGCAGCAGCGCGGCGGCGACGCCTTCATGGTCTTCGAGATCGACGACGTCCCCGACGAGCGGCTGCGCGACGAGGTCCGCGCGCTGCCGTGGGTGCGCTGGGCGTTCCGCCTCGACAAGGTCGGCGCCTGAGCCCCGGCCGCGCGGGCGCGCGGTCTGCGCAGGTGGGGACGGCCCGCGGCGATCGCCGCGGGCCGTCCGTGTCTCGATCCGCGCTCCCATGCCCGACCGTGCCCCGCTGGTCTCCATCGTCGTCGCCGCCTACGTCGCCACCGCGCAGCAGGCGCGGCTGCTCGACGAGACGCTCGCCACGGTCGACGCCCAGTCGCATCGCGCGTACGAGGTGATCGTCGTGGACGACGGGTCGCCGCTCCCCGTGGCGCCGATCGTCGCGCGGCATCCGCAGGCGCGCGGCCTGCGGCAGAAGAACGCGGGCCCGGCCGTGGCGCGCAACGCGGGCGTGCGGGAGAGCGCGGGCGACTTCCTCGTCTTCCTCGACGCCGACGACCACCTGCATCCGCACGCGCTCGCCGCGGGGCTCCGGGCGTTCGCCGCCCGCCCGGAGTGCGCGATGGTCGTCGGCCCGCGCGACGACATGTGGTACGACGGCTCCCCCTCCGACTTCGTGGCCACGCGCCCGCCCGCGGACCGGGACCTGTACGAGGTGCTGCTCGACTTCACCTGGTACATCATCCCGCCGTCCAGCTGCATGGTGCGCCGCGCGGCGTTCGACGCGGTGGGCGGGTTCCGCGATCCCTGGGGCGCGGACGACCTGGACTTCTACCTGCGCGTGGTCCGGCACGGGCCGGTGTGGTGCTACGACGGGCCGCCGGTCACGCGCTACCGCCGCTATCCCGAGAGCTCGTCGCGCGACGGCGCGCGCATGCTGCGCAGCGTGCGCGCGGTCTACGAGCGGCAGCGGCCGGTGGTCGCGGGCGATCCCGCGCTGGAGGCGGCGTTCGAGCGCGGGCTGGCGCAGCTGGTCGACATCTTCCAGCGGGCGCTCGTCGAGAACGTCGCCGTCCGCCTCGCCGCCGGTGATCTCGAGGGCGCGCGGGCCGCGGCCCGGCTGCTGCGGCAGGAGAACCCCGCGCTCGCCGCCGAGGCGCTCGGTCCCGCGCTCGACCTGGCGCTCGATCCGGCGGCTGCGCCGGCCGCCGTTTAGCATACAGGCATGTACAGGTCACTCGCCGAAGCCGTCCGCGACGCCGAGGCGCGCGGGCTCTCGCTCTCCCAGGTCGCGCTCGCGGCCGAGAGCGCCGATTCCGGTCGCACCGTCGACGACATCCGCGAGGCCCTCGGCCGCGCGCTCGCCGTCATGCGCGGCGCCGTCGCGCAGGGCATGACCGGCGACCTGCGCTCCAGCTCGGGGCTCGTCGGCGGCGACGCGGCCAAGCTGCGCACCGGCCCCGCCGGCCCGCTCGCCGACACCCCGTTCCGCGACGTGCTCGCGCGCGCCCTCGCCGTGCAGGAGGTCAACGCGGCGATGGGCGTCATCGTCGCCGCGCCCACGGCGGGCGGCGCGGGCGTCCTGCCGGCGATCCTCACCGGGCTCGCCGACGCGCGCGGCATCGACGACGCGCGGGTGATCGACGCGCTCGCGACGGCGGGGCTCGTCGGCGCGGTGGTGGCCGACCGCGCGTCGCTGTCGGGCGCCGAGGGCGGCTGCCAGGCAGAGACGGGGGCCGCCGCGGGGATGGCCGCCGGCGCCGCGACCGAGATGCTCGGCGGCACGCCGCGCCAGGCGATGCACGCCGTCGCCCTCGCGCAGCAGGGCACGCTGGGCCTCGTCTGCGATCCGCTCGGCGGGCTGGTCGAGCTGCCCTGCGTCTTCCGCAACGCGACGGGCGCGGCGATCGCGCTGGCGGCGATCGAGATGGCGCTCGCGGGCATCGAGTTCGCCATCCCGGCCGACGAGGTGATCGACACGATGGGGGAGATCGGCCGCTCGATGGACGTGCGCTACCGCGAGACCGCGGGCGGCGGGCTCGCCGCGACGCCGACCGGGCGCCGCCTGGCGCGCGAGCGGCTGGTGCAGATCAAGCGCTCGGAGTAGCGGCGGATACGTAGCGGCTGCGTACGCGCGGCCGGCGGGGCGACCGTAACCTCGTGGCGACCCTCACCGGAGAGCCGCCATGACGTTCCACCCCAAGTACGTGTCGATGATGGTGCCGCCCGTGCTCGCCGTCGCGCTGGTGCTGACGGCCCGGTACGCCTGGCGCACCGGCGCCCGTGGCCGCGCGCTCGCGACCGCGTGGCCGGCGCTCTTCCACGGCTGGTTCCTGATGATCGCCCTCGGTGCGCACTGCACCGAGGTCCTGATCAACCTCGCGCGCGGGCGCAGCGTGGTCGGCGACACCCCGCTCGCGTACGGCTGGCGCGTCTACTCGCTGGTGCTCTTCGGCGCCGTGCTGATGACGCTCGGCGCCCGCGGCGCGCGCCACGCCCGACGGCTGCTGGCCGGCGACGCCGCCGCGGTGCCCGAGCTCCTGCGCACGCACGCCGCGGTGCTCGCTGTGGTCGTGCCGCTCGTCCCGTTCGAGCGGTTCTTCGGGCCGCTCGTCACCGCCGTGACCGTGCTCGTCGCCGCCTCGGTCGCGCTGCGCGGCGAGCGGCGGAGCGCCGCCCACGCGCACCCCGCCGCCCGCCTGCTCGCCGTCGAGTGAGCCGGCGCCTCAGGACGCCGGAGTCGACTCGCCCGTCGCCGTCGTGGCGGCGGCCGCCACCTCGGCGGTCGGCGACGCCGGCGTCGCGACCGCGGCCGGCACCGTCGCGACGCCCTCCGGCGTCATCGTGCCGAGGAAGCCCGGCACCTCGACGCCCGCGATGTCGCGCAGCACCTGCATCATCGGCGGCATCGACCGCGCGAGGTTCTGGATGAACCCCGCCGACCCGCCCACGGCCGCGCCGTCGCCGCTCGCGTTGCCGCCCTCCCACACGACGACCTTGTCGAACTTGATGTTCGAGATCGCCTTGGCCGCCGTCTCCGCGAGCTGCGGCAGCTGCTCGACCATCATCAGCTGGAACGCCGCCTTCGGATCGCCGCCCGCCGCCTGGACCATGCGCGCGATCGCGTCGGCCTTCCGGCTCATGATCTCGTACTGGCCCTTCGCCTCGGCCTCGAGCGTCGCGTAGCGCGCGGCCGCCTCCGCGAGCGCGGCGATGCGCGCCTTCTCCGCCTCGGCTTCGGCCTCGACGATCGTGCGCGCCTTCTCGGCCTTCGCCGGCGCTTCCAGGCGCGCGCGCTGCTCGGCCTCGACGCGCTCCGCCTCCGCCAGCGCGGCGCGCGCCATCGCGCGGTTCTGCGCCTCCTGCACCGCGGCCTCCGCCTCGCGCTGGCGCGTCTCGGACGTCTGGTAGGCCTCGGCGTTGCGCACCGCCAGCTCGGCGTTCGTCGCCGCGATGCGTCCCTGCGCGTCCGCCTCGCCGGCGATGGCCTGCGCGTTCGCCTCGGCGATCGCCACGCGCTTCTTCTGGTCGGCCGCCGCGACCGCGGCCTCGCGCTCGAAGCCGGCCGTCTGCTCGGCGATGCGCTGCTCCTTGTCGAGCTGCGCGATGCGGATCGCCTGCGTGCGCTGCGCCTCCTTCACCTGCGCGTCGCGCTCGAGCGCCGCCGTCTGCTCGCCGACCGCCTGCTCCTTGTCCAGCTCCGCCAGCCGCACCGCCTGCTCGCGCAGCGTTTCGCGCAGCGCGATCTCGCGCAGCTTCTCCGCGTCGGCGACCGCGGTCACCTTCTCGCGCTCCGCCTGCGCCACGCGGATCTCGCCGAGCTTCTCCTGCTCGGCCACGTCGCCGCGCGCCTGCTGGATCGCCTGCTGCGCCGCCTGCTTGCCGAGCGCCTCCAGGTAGCCCGAGGCGTCGCGCAGGTCCTTGATGTTCACGTTGATCAGCACGAGGCCGATCTTGCGCAGCTCGGGCTCCAGCTGGCTCTGCACCTTGTGCAGGAAGCCGTCGCGGTCGCGGTTGATCTCGTCGATCTTCATCGCCGCGATCACGGCGCGCAGCTGGCCGACGATGATGTCGTGCGCGGTCCCCTCGATCTCCTCGTGCCCCATGCCGAGCAGGCGGATGGCGGCGTTCTGCCGCACCTCCGGATCGGTGCCGATGGCGACGGTGAACACGGCCGGCACGCTGATGCGGATGTTCTCCAGCGACAGCGCGTCGCCGAGCGGCACGTCGAGGCGCATCGGCTCGAGGCCGAGGTAGGCGTACTCCTGGATCACCGGCCAGACGAACGCACCGCCGCCCGAGATGCACTTCGCCGCGTTGCCGCTGCCGACGCTGCCCGAGATGACGAGGATCTTGTTCGCGGGGCACCGCTTGTAGCGGCTCGCGAACAGCGCGAGCATGCCGAACACCACGAGCGCGCCGAGCGCGCCGCCGCCGAGGGCGAAGACGTTCTGCGGCAGCTCGGGGACGGTTTGCAGCAGGGCGAGGATCACGACACGACTCCGGGGTGGGGAGGAGAGAGCGGGCGGGCGGATGCCGGCCGCGCGGTCAGCGCGTGGCGGGCGCGGACGGATCGGGGGCGACGACCAGCGTGCGGTCGTCGTGCACGTCGACCACGACCACGGGAGCGCCCGTGGCCAGCGGCGTCGCGTCGGCGGCGATCGCGGGGCAGTCGACGATGCGGCCCTGCAGCGCGAGCTGCACCTTGCCGGCGCCGCCGCCGGCGCCGGGGATCGAGAGGTAGACGGTCGCCGGCCGGCCGACGGCGTCGGCCAGTCGCACCGCGCCGTCGCTCTCGAAGCGCAGCAGCAGCCGTGTGAGCAGCGCGACCACGCCGCCGGCGACCAGCGCCGCCGCGAGCGCTCCGGCGAGCGCCGCGCCGCGGCCGGCGCCGGTGGCGTTCAGCCCCGCCCCCGTCACGCCGAAGCCCGCGAATGCGGCGGCGATCGTGCGCAGGCTGGGCACCTGCAGCAGCCCGCCATGCCCGAGCAGCCCGAGCCCGTGGTGCCCGTCGACGTCGCCGTGCCCCGAGTCCGCGCCGACGGCGCCGCCCACCAGTTGAAGCAGGAGCAGCAGGCCGCCGAACACGGCGCAGGCGAGGTAGAGCGACATGGCGGCGGGGCGGGGGAGGCGGCGCACGGCGCCGTGCGCCGGCGTGCGTCGGCGGACGGTTGCGCGAGGGGCGCGGCCGTCGTCGCCGCCAAGATGGGGCGCGGAGCCGGAGGTGGCCAGACGTTTGTGCGCTGTCCGCCCCTCGTGCCTGCCCTTAACTTCGACGGCGCGTCGCGTTCGCCGGCACCCGGCGGCGCGCACCGAAACCGCGGACGCTGCCTCGGCCGTAGGGCGAGCGACCCCCCAACCACAGGTGCCGCATGGTCTCTCGGGAAGAACTCGAGCGCTTTCTGGACCGTCTCAGCGCCGAGGGCGTGACCTATACCGAGGTCGCGCCCGGACTCTGGCGCGTCCGGCCGGGTGGCGCCCTCGACTTCGACATCGCCGTCACCTACGCTCCGCCGGTCGTCGTGCTCCGCGCGAACGTCACCGAGCTTCCCGGCGACGACGGCCACTGCAACAAGCTCACGCGCCGGCTCCTCGAGCTGAACGCCACCGACCTGCTGCACGGCGCCTACGGCATCGAGCGCGACACGGTGGTGCTCAGCGAGGCGCTGGAGCTCTCGCACCTGGACTACGAGGAGTTCCAGGCCAGCTTCGAGAGCATGACCATCGCGCTCGCCTCGCACCTGCGGGAGCTCGTCGCCATCCGCGACGGCCAGGTGCACACGGGCACCCACCGCGCCGTCTCGCCCGACGCCATCCACGAGGCCCGCTGACGCATGGGCATCTTCGACCGCTTTTCCCGGCTGGTCCGGTCCAACATCAACGATCTCATCTCCTCGGCCGAAGATCCCGAGAAGATGCTGAACACGCTGATCACGGACATGAACGATCAGCTGATCAAGGCCAAGCAGCAGGTGGCCGTCGCGATCGCCGACGAGCGCAAGCTGCGCGACCAGTTCGAGAAGGAGCGGCAGCAGTCGGCCGAGTGGGAGGCCAAGGCGGAGCTGGCGGTGCGCAGCGACCGCGACGACCTCGCGCGGCAGGCGCTGCTCCGCCAGCAGGAGTACGCCGAGCGCACCGAGGCGTACTTCGCCGAGTGGCAGGCGCAGCTCGCCCAGACCGAGCAGCTCAAGGTCCAGCTCCGCGACCTGGCCGACAAGATCGAGGAGGCCAAGCGCAAGCGGAACCTGCTCCTCGCCAAGCAGCGCCGCGCCGAGGCGCAGCGCCGCATCCAGCAGACGATGTCCTCGCTGTCCGAGAAGAGCGCCTTCGAGGCGTTCGCGCGGATGGAGGAGAAGATCGAGACGAACGTGCGCATGATCGCCGCCGAGGCGACGATCGACGCCGAGTTCACGGGCGACAAGCTGGACTCCGAGTTCAAGCAGCTCGCGCGCGGCGCCGGCGGCTCCGACGCCGACTCGCGCCTGCTCGCGCTCAAGCAGAAGATGGGGATGCTCCCCGCCGCCGCGCCGGCCGCCGACCGCCAGCTCGGCGCCGGTCCGGGCAACGCCGGCGCGCGGCCCGCGCTGGGCGCGGGCGGCCAGGCGAGCGACCGCAACGGCGCGCCCGTCCCGCCGATGCAGCAGGCGGCGCCCGGGCAGTCGGGCCAGCCCGGGCAGCAGAACAACACCACCGAGGCCGAGCTGCTGGCCGAGTTCGAGGAGCTGTCGCAGGGGCGGTCGAAGGGGTGACCACCGCCGTACCACCCGAGGGCGCGCGACGCTTCCGCTTCGCGCCCCTCCTCGCCGCGACCGTCCTGACAGTCCTGCTCCTCTGGCTGTTCGGGACGGTCGCGGACGTCTTGCTGCTCCTCTTCCTCGCGGTGCTGCTGTCGCTCTATCTGGGCGCGGTGGCCGACGCGATCACCCGCCGCACGCGGCTCCCGCGGCGCATCTCGCTGCTCGTCGCCGTGGTGCTGACGATCGCCGGCGTGGGCGGGCTCGTCTGGCTCCTCGTTCCGCCGGTCGTCGAGCAGACGCAGGCGCTGCTGCGCGTCTTCCCGGCCTACGTGGGCGCGTGGGAGCGCGGCATCTACGACGCGGTGCGCCGCGTCCCCGGCGTCGCCGAGGCGTGGCGTCCGGAGAAGCACAAGCTGCTCGTCGCGATCTACGAGCAGGGCGCCGCGCTCTTCGCCGACGTCGTGCCCAAGGTCATCTCGATCGGCCACGCGGCGATCAACGTCGTGTCGGTCGGCGTGATGTCGCTCTACCTCGCGCTGCAGCCCGAGTTCTACCGCGAGTGGCTGATCGCGCTCTTTCCGCCGGTGCACCGCGACCTCGTGCGCGACGTGCTCGGCGACCTCGGCGTGACGCTGCGCTCGTGGATCGTCGGGCAGCTGCTCGGCATGTTCATCCTCGCCGCGCTCACCGCGGTCGGGCTCTACGTGCTCGGCGTGCCCTACTGGCTGACGTTCGGCGTGTTCACCGGCGCGGTGGCGATCATCCCGTTCTTCGGGACGCTGATCTCGACCATCCTGCCGGCGCTGTTCGTCCTCGCGGGGCCGAACGGCGGGACGCGCGCGCTCGCGGTCATCGCGCTCGGCGTCATCATCCACGTGATCGAGGGGCAGTTCGTGCTGCCGCTCATCACCGCGCGCCGCATCCGCCGCGTCTCGGTGCCGCCGGTCCTCTCGATCATGGCCGTGCTGGTCGTCGGCAAGGTGCTGGGCCCGGCCGGGCTGCTCGTCGCCGTGCCGACGCTGGCCGCGATCCTCGTCGTCATCCGCCGCATCCTCAGCAACCGGATCTACGAGGGGCAGGGCTTCCGCCGCGCGACGCGCGACCAGCCCCTCGTCCTGCGCGTCCCGCCGGCCGACGGCGAGGGCGTGCTGGTCGCGCCGACGCCGCGCGTGGACCTGATCGCGCTCGCCGAGCGCGCGCGGACGCGGCGGACCGCCTAGCTTTCGCTCGCGCCGGCGACCGGGGCCGGCGCCGTCGCGCGGCGTGCGGGGCCCGTGAGGCTCTCCACGTGGGCGACGCCCCTGCCCACGAACCGCTCGCCGCCATGTCCGTCGATCCCGCCGCCGCTCCCGCCGGCGCGTACTCGTCCGCCGTCGACCGTCCCGTGCGCTTCCTCGTGCTCGCGGACGGCCACTTCGGCCCGATGACGTCGAAGACCGCCAACGCGTGCATCCGCTACTCGCCGGAGCGCGTGGTCGGCGTCGTCGACTCGGCCGCCGCCGGCAAGACCGCCCAGCAGGTCCTCGGCTTCGGCGGCGACATCCCCGTCGTCGCCTCGCTCGACGAGGGGCTGACCCTCGGCCCGACCGCGGTGCTCGTCGGCATCGCGCCGGCGGGCGGGCAGCTCCCGCAGGAGTGGCGCGAGACGATCGCCGCCGCCGCGCGCCGCGGCCTCGACGTGTGGAGCGGCCTGCACTACTTCCTGAGCGACGACTCGCTGATCGCCGACGCGGCGGCGGAGGGCGGCGTGCGCATCCACGACCTGCGTCGTCCGCCCGCGGATCTCGACGTGTCGAAGGGCCGCGTGCGTGACGTCGCCTCGACCGTCATCCTCACGGTCGGCTCCGACTGCAACATCGGGAAGATGACCACGCAGCTGCAGCTCCGCGACGCGATGCGCGCGCGCGGCCAGCGCGTGGCGTTCGCGGCGACGGGGCAGACGGGGATCCTCGTCGAGGGGTGGGGCATCGGCGTCGACGCGGTCGTCGCCGACTTCATCGGCGGCGCGGCCGAGCGACTCACCCTGCAGGGCGCCGAGCAGGGCGACATCGTGCTCGTCGAGGGGCAGGGGTCGATCATCCACCCGAGCTACTCGGGCGTGACGTACGGCCTGCTCCACGGCTCGCTGCCGCACGCCATGGTGCTCTGCCACCAGCCGACGCGGAAGACGATCCACCGCAACGACTGGATGAAGATCCCGCCGCTCAAGGAGCTGATCCAGCTGCACGAGGCGGTCGCCGCGCCGCTGCGCCCCGCGCCCGTCATCGCGATCGCGCTCAACACGTTCGACCTGTCGGACGAGGAGGCGCGCGCCGCCATCGCCGAGACCGAGGCCGAGACCGGGCTCCCCACGACCGATCCCGTGCGCTTCGATCCCTCGCCGCTCGTCGACGCGATCACCAGGTTCCACGAGGCGCGCACCGGCCGCTGACGGCGGCGGTGGTCGCCCGGCCCGCGTCGCGCCGCCCCGGCGCGCGGCGCCGCGGCCAGGTACGAGCGGGTCTCGCATGCGAGCGTGGCGTCATGTGCGCCACGCTCGCTTTCGCATCGCCGCCCCGCGTACGCCGCGCGCCCGCGCTGCTCGACGCCCGCGAGCTCTGGGTGCCGCGGTTCGCGCCGTCTGCCTCGAGCGCCCGTCGCGTGGCGGAGGCCGACACGCCCAGCATCCGCACGGGCGACGCGTGGGCGCTGCGCGGCGCGTCGCTCGCCGTGTGGCGTGGGGAGGTCGTGTGCGTCGCGGGGAGCGACCTCGCGGCCCTCGACGCGTTGCTCGACTGCCTCGCGGGCGCGACGCCCGCGGGAGGCGCGGTGCGGGCGCGCGCGGCGTGGTGGCGCGCCGGGCTGCTGCTGCGTCCCCGGTCGTCCGGGGACGCCTGTGCGGGCGAGGCGTCGCTGACGGCCCGTCTGTGCGACGCCGTGCGCCGCCGTCCGTCGGACGGCGCGGTCGTCTGCGCGCTCGTGCTCCCCGACCAGCCGGCCACGTGGGATGCGCTCGCGCGGGTCGCGGCGCGCGTGATGCACGCCGCGCCCGTGCGCTGCGTGCGCCTCGCCGGCGGGCGCGTGCTGCCGCCGCCGCGTTCCGTTGACCCCTCTCACGGGCGGTCCTAGCTTCCCCGGACCCCGCGCCCCGGCGCGGGGCTTCGCACATCACCCCCATGCGCCGATGACCAACGCCCCCGCGCCCGCACTGCCGGAGTTCCGGCTGTACAACACGCTCACCCGCAGCGTCGAGCCGTTCGCGCCGACCGACGGGCGCACCGTGCGCATGTACACCTGCGGGCCGACGGTCTACAACCCGGCGCACCTCGGCAACTTCCGCACGTTCCTGTTCGAGGACCTGTTCCGTCGCGCCATCCGCCTGCAGGGGTGGGAGGTGCGGCAGGTCATGAACCTCACCGACGTCGACGACAAGATCATCAAGCGCGCGCTGGAGCGCGGGCTGACGATCACGGCGCTGACGGAGCCGGTGGTCGAGACCTTCCACGCCGACCGGAAGTACCTGCGCATCGAGGACGCGGAGGCGTATCCGCGCGCGACCGAGTACATCCCGCAGATGATCGCGCTCGTCGAGCGCCTCATCGCCAACGGCGTGGCGTACCAGGCGGAGGACGGGTCGGTGTACTTCGCGATCGATCGCTTCCCGGGCTACGGCAAGCTCTCGCGCCTCGACCGGCGCGAGGTGAAGAGCGGCGCCCGCGTCGCGCAGGACGAGTACTCCAAGGAGAACGCGCAGGACTTCGCGCTCTGGAAGGCCGCGAAGGAGGAGGACGAGCGCACCGGCGCGGCGTGGGACTCGCCGTGGGGGCGCGGCCGGCCGGGCTGGCACCTCGAGTGCTCGGCCATGGCGATGGAGCTGCTCGGCGAGACGCTCGACGTGCACTGCGGCGGCGTGGACCTCGTCTTCCCGCACCACGAGGACGAGATCGCGCAGAGCGAGGGCGCGACGGGGAAGGAGTTCTCCCGCTTCTGGTGCCACGGCGCCTTCCTGCTCACCGAGGGGCAGAAGATGGCGAAGCGCCTCGGGAACGTGAGCAACGTGCAGGGGCTGCGCGACGAGCGCGTGACCGGCGCGGCCTACCGCCACGTCGTCTTCTCGACGCACTACCGCAAGGAGCTCAACCTCTCGGCCGACGCGCTGGAGGCGAGCGTCTCGGCGGTGCGCCGGGTGGGCGAGTTCGCCGCGCGGCTCGCCTCCGCGACCGGCGGCACGCCCGAGCTGGTCCAGGCCGCCGCCGATGCCGAGCAGGAGTTCCGCGCCGCGCTGGCGGACGACCTGAACGCGCCGGAGGCGATGGCCGCGCTCTTCGTCTTCATCAAGCGCGCGAACGCCGAGCTCGACCGTCATGGCAGCGACACGGCCGGCCTGGAGGCGGCGCGCCGGGCGTTCGCGGTCATGAACGGCGTCCTCGACCTCGTCCCCGAGCAGGCGGAGGAGGACGACGCGCTCGCCGCCTGGGTCGAGGAGCGGTTGGAGGCCCGCAAGGCGGCGCGGGGCCGCCGCGACTTCGCGGGCGCCGACGCCATCCGCGACGAGATCCTCGCCCGCGGCATCGAGCTGAAGGACACGCCCCAGGGCACGGTCTGGCAGCGCCGTTGAGCGGGCGCCGGGGCCCGGAGCGACCGGGCGCGGCGTTGCCGCCGCCCGGCGTGCGCGCTACGGTTGGGAGGTCCGCTGGTGTAGCTCAGTTGGTAGAGCAACCGCCTTGTAAGCGGTAGGTCGCGGGTTCGATCCCCGCCGCCAGCTTTCCCGTCGCGGGCCGATCGCGGTTCGCTGGCGGTCGCGGCTTGAACCGTGCGCCGAGCGCGGTTACACTCCGCGTCTCGCGCGGTGACGCGCGATCGGGTGGGGTACCCAAGTGGCCAACGGGAGCAGACTGTAAATCTGCCGGCGACAGCC